>PPCM01000028.1_pt1 | contig 383318 bp, 335 predicted proteins | sample 1555541 | NCBI WGS metagenome assembly PPCM01 (sample SAMN05284479, study PRJNA326546) | Marine sediment metagenome, whole genome shotgun sequencing project. | isolation source: marine sediment | place: Germany: Wadden Sea | collected 2012-09-05
AGCATCCGGCGCAGACATGTAGTTCTGTCCGGTCGCTTTTTAGCTGACCATTCAAGGGAGGTAGCCATACGGCTACCTCCCTTTTTCATGGGCAACTAAAAACGCGACCGGAAGGCGGCTTGCGATAGTGGCGCATCTGCGTCGTTGCCGGGTGCAGTTCAATCCTCACCGTAGAGGACTACGCCTCCGGTTGAACTGCACCCGTCGCCTAGCAGCTACACCACTCTCACAAGCCTTATTCTGTACTAAGGCTAGCATCGCTGCGCTCTGCATGCGCTGGGAGCGAAGGGCGCTTTGCTGCTTCGCTTTATGGAAGATGTGTTCGTATGTGGTGGAAAAAACTATTCTGGTTTGTACCCACGAGCCGCGATCTCATATTGATGATTCCCCCGCCTCTTAACCTGAATTTTCACAAAGCCTGCTTGGGCCATTGCTTGGGCTAAGCTTTGAGCGGTGAAGCCTGTGCGGTGGGCCATGAATGTGTTGCCATTTTCAATGGAAGGGCGGAATCCGTAGAGAATGTCGAGGGGAGTGATGGGGCCAGCTGGTGAAGTGTAGACCGGGTTGGTGAGATTACCTTGGGCGATATGCTCGGCCACGGATTGGAGGTCGGGGCAGGCGATGAGGGCGTAGCCGCCGGGCTTGATGACTCGGTAAAATTCGGCGAGGGCGAGCGGGGCTTCATGAGCGTAGAGATGCTCTAGATTATGAGAGGAAAGAAGGACATCGGCAAAGCCTGTCTCAACGTTTTCCATATCTCGGATATCGCCGAGAATATGCGGTGACACGTCGGGGTTTATATCAAACCGAACTTCACGCCATGGTTCTTCTTTAAACTCTTGCGGAACTTTGCGTGGGTTCTTTGGGCCGCTTCCTACATGCAATAAGATTTTTTCGTCGTTTATCATCATTACTACTTTATCTGCTTTGCTCATATTCTCATATCCTTGGAAACCCGAGATTTCGCATTGGCTACCACAGTGATTCAATGCATGTAAAACGTCAAAGGCGTTTTCATACTATGGAACTGGCAATGGAAATGAGAATTCCTATTTTGATCATTACTATATGTATATTCGGGGTTCCTCTTTCATTTGCGTCCGATTGTATGAAGCTGCACAAATGAGTTGCTTACACTATTTACCGACTCGCTTTTATCGTTATAAGGTGCACCTCAATAACAAGGAATAGTCGCAACATGATAGTTTTTGGAATTCGAGAAAAGGAACATGCTGGCGGAGAGGTCATCAATGCCCTCTGTAAAAACTGTGGGCACAGACACCATGTCAGTTTCGGTATTTCACGGTATCTGCATCTATTCTGGATTCCTCTACTGATGACTTCGCGTAAGGTTGGACTGCTTTGTTCAAACTGTAAGCGAATCACTATGGGTGGAGATATTCCCCATGAAATTAAGCAGCAGGAGAGGGGGAAAGTCTTTACGGGTTTCAGGTTGGTTCCGTTGTATAGCGGCTCAGTTCTGCTGATTGTACTCATGTCGCTCGTCTACTTTGCTCACCTTGATAATGAAAAGGACGAATGGGAACAAATACAGAATCCCATGGTTAATGACGTTTATTCAGCTGACCTGTCTGCCGTTTTTCCAGATCATTCATTTGGTGAATACAAGTATGGGGCTATGCGAATACTATCTGTTGCTGATGAAGGAATTCTTCTCAACATTAGCAAGGAAGGCTTCAATGATATCTTGTCTCTTACCAAGAGTATCGCGTTGAATAGCAAAATTGATGAGTATTTCGGGAGCAAGACCCTACTTTTATCAAAAGATGACGTTATAAATTTACATGAGGTAGAAATAATTCGTTCGGTTTTTAGAAATAAGAAGCCATCAAAAAACTCGAAACCTATAAAATGGTAAATGTTTTTATCTGGAACTTCATCCCAAAAGCCTTGGTTAGACTATACTTGCCCCAATAGTTTTTTCGCGCTAAAGAGGCGTCTCCTCCTTGTTGAGGGGGAACCATATCATTTATAAGGAAGACGGAAAGACTATGATCAAGATCCGCAAAGACGACGATTACGGCCGTGGTGCCTCTGATGGCAAGCGCCGTGACGAAAAACGTAGTGATTCTCGCTACGAAGGCAACCGAGGCGATTCCCGCCGAGACAGTTCCCGAGATGGCGACAGACCGAGCAGGCCTCGTCGTGACGACAGCCGTGGCGACTCCCGCCGCTCTTATTCCCGAGATGACGATAGATCGAGCAGACCTCGCCGTGATGACAATCGCGGTGATTCTCGTCGTTCCTATTCTCGCGATGACAATCGTGGTGGCTCCCGCTACGAAGGCAATCGCGGCGATTCCCGCCGAGACAATTCCCGTGATGGTGACAGGCCGAGCCGTCCCCGCCGCGACGATAGCCGTGGCCCACGTACATTCGACAAGCGCGGTGGTCCTCGTGGTGGCAAGCGTAACGACGGCCGTGACTTCTTTGGCAAGCGCCCCCCCCGTCCGGCTTTCGATGAGAATGCTCCAGACAAGGCCGAGGTCGTAGCCAATCATCGTTTCAATGACATTTCCGAAATCGACAATCAGGTTCTGGACCTGCTTGAGAAGCGTGCGTTCCTCATTCGCAAGGAAGGCGCATGGCGCAAGTCTCGTCAGAAATCTTTGGTCGATCCTAAGCTCGAAAAACTGCTTCGCGGATCTTTTGACAAGCAGGCTGGCGAACTCGGTCTTGACGCCAAGCTCACCAAGCAGCTCTTCACCCTGCTGAACCAGTTCTCTCTGGCTGATATCCGCAAGAAGTTCGAAGGAGACGGCTACAAGCTCGCTCCGCGTGTCGATGCTATCGCCGCGAACATTACTGGTCCGCGTTCTTTCCGCTACACCCGCATGATGCTTGCCATGGCTGCCAGCTCTGGCTCCCGTGTTGCTCTTTCTCCGGTGACCATGAACGCACCGAACAAGGATCTCGCCAAAGGCCTAAAGCAGGCTGGCGCTCCCATCAGCTGGGATGACAATGAGATTCGCAACGACGGTGGAAAGCTGCTGGAATTCGAAGGCAGCATGATCTTCGTTGGTGAAGATAGCTTCAACTTTTACATGCAGCTCTGCCTGGCCCTTGGTCATGCAGGTCGTTGCAAGTTTAGCGGCAAGCCCGCCTTGCAGTTGCTGGATATCGCCGCTCTGAACAGAGTGTTGCCTTCTCTTGGCGCACGTCTGGTTCCCATCAATCCGAACAACCCCGGTCTGCCTGCGCGTCTCGAATGCGGCGGTGCCATGGACGAGGCTGTTACTCTGCCCGGTAACCTCGACCCGGATTTCGCAGCTGCATTAACTCTGGCTGCATGGTCCTTCCCCGGTGGATTGACCATCAACGGTCTGGGCAAGGTCGCTCGTGATCGTGTGGCTGAGGCTGTTGAAGTTCTCACCGCATGTGGCATCAAGGCCGAAATGAACAAGGACTCTGTTACGGTTTCCGATGGCAAGCCTGAAGTCGAAATCCGCCCGCAATTGCCGCTGTCCGTGCGCCTTAACTCCATGCTCATGGCTTTGCCTCTTATGGCTGGCGGTTCCATCAACATTGATGGTGCATGGCCTACCACAGACAAAGCCAAGCGCGTTGTCGAGCAGCTTACCGCATTGGGACTTCAGGTCGATATCGCGACTGAAAATATTATTGTTAAGAAGATTGGCGACGTCCCCGAGGGCGCTGCTATCACCGTTGGTGAGAACCCGGACCTCCTGCCTCTGGCATTGCCGCTGGCGTTGAAGGTCGGTGAAACCACCATGTCTGGTCAGATTGATGAGACAGTCACTGAGCTGCTCGATCGTATGGGCGCTTCCTACGAAGAAACCGAAGACGGCATCAAGCTGCTCGGCGGTTCTCGCAGATGGGAAGGCACCTGGTTCAGCCCCGATCCGATCTGGTCAATATGTTGTGCATTGTGCGGTTACCCCGTACCTGCTATCGTGCTGGAAAATCACGGAGAAGTTACCGCCACATGGCCTGAGTTCTGGAACTTCTACAACTCCCTGCCCACCGGAAAGATGAAACCCCGTCCGGTACGAGAGAAAAAAGATGACTCAAGAAGAAGAATTAAAATCCGCTAATATTGAATTGTCCGGCGAAAAACGCCTCAGTGACGATATCTCCATCCTCGAAGCAGAAGTGGTTGAATTGACTGAGCAACTCGAAAAGACAAAGCAGTCTATTCGTGATTTGCGGGAAGCAGAAGATCCGAAGACCAAGACCTTCTATGCCGAGGAAATCTTTCAGGCACAGCAGGAAAAGCTTCGGTTGGACGTAGATATCAAGTTCCGTACGAACAAAATAAATCGCATCAATCTCGGTATCGACGAGATGGATGCCAGCGATGGCGTCAAAGGCGGCTTTTTGTTCTAGGGCGCGGCTTGTGATGGCGACGCATCTGCGTCGTTGTCGGGTATGATTTAATCCTCGACGTAGAAGACTACGCCTCCGGTTAAATCGTACCCGTCGCCTAGCAGCTGCGCCACTTTCCCAAGCCTCACAATGGCATTGAGAAAAGCGGTAAGCAAAGCTGTTCAATCATGCGACAAGCACAATCAGCTTGAGCCTGCCGCCTTCCGCGTTCGCACGTACCCGCGAAGCGCTATAAGAAGTTTCGGAGATCCCTAAGAACCCTTTATAAAGGGTTCTTAGGCCCCCGGAGGGACTGCTGGTAGGCATCCCTATTTGTTCTTTATTATATAGATATATACCAGCGCGACGCGTGGGAGTGGTTTTTGAGAGGACCGCTTCTGCTTCCTCCTGCCAGGGCGTCCGTTTGGATTATGAGAGTACCGATAACGTTTAACAGCAGGAGTATTGCAGTATGGGCAAGTCCATCACTCACAAGATCATTGAAAAACACCTCGTTTCCGGCGAGATGGTTCCCGGTCAGGAAGTCGGCCTTCGTATCGACCAGACCTTGACTCAGGATGCCACCGGAACCATGGCATGGTTGCAGTATGAAGCTATTGGTATTGGCGAAGTCCGTACCGATCTTTCTGTATCCTATGTGGATCACAACACCTTGCAGATGGGCTTCCGTAATCCGGACGATCACCGTTATCTCCGTACTGTTGCTGCTAAATCTGGTGCAGTTTTTTCTCCTGCTGGCACAGGTATTTGCCACCAGCTTCATTTGGAAAATTTCGCAAAACCCGGCGCGACTCTGATCGGCTCTGATTCGCATACTCCCACTGCGGGTGGTATCGGCTCTATGGCTATGGGCGCAGGTGGTTTGTCTGTAGCACTTGCAATGGCTGGCGAGGCGTATTTCATTCCCATGCCGAAAGTCGTGAAGGTTGAGTTGACCGGAGAGTTGACTGGCTGGGCCGCAGGTAAGGATGTCATTCTTGAACTGCTCCGCCTCCTCACCGTGAAGGGCGGCGTAGGTAAAGTCTTTGAATACACTGGTCCCGGCGTTGCCGCTTTATCCGTACCCGATCGCGCTACCATTACCAATATGGGTGCTGAGCTTGGCGCGACTACTTCCATCTTCCCGTCTGATGAAAAGACCAAGGACTTTCTTGAGAAGATGGGCCGTGGTGACGAATGGGTGGAGCTCATCGCTGATGATGACGCTGAGTATGATGAAGTTGTTGAGATCAATCTGTCCGAGTTGGAGCCGCTGGTTGCCCAGCCGCACATGCCTGATCAGGTGTGCAAGGTGAAGGAACTTGCTGGCAAACAGATAGATCAGTGTGCCATTGGCTCTTGCACTAACTCTTCTTATTCCGATCTCAAGAACACCGCACAGATTTTGGCTGGTAAGCAGACTCCCGCTGACTTGGATCTGCTCATCTCTCCTGGCTCAAAACAGGTTTTAAAGATGCTCTCTCGTGAGGGACTCATTGAACCATTGCTTGATTCTGGTGCACGTCTGCTGGAATGTTCCTGCGGTCCTTGCATCGGCATGGGCGGTTCTCCGACTACTGCTGGTGTGTCTGTCCGTACCTTCAATAGAAACTTTGAAGGCCGCTCTGGCACACTGGATGGTCAGGTTTACCTCGCGTCTGCTCAGACCGCTGCTCGTCTTGCTCTGGAAGGCGAGTTCACTGATCCTGCTACGTGGGGTCCGGCTCCGGAACGGATTGAGCTGCCGGCTGATGTACCGTCTATCCGGGATCTGTTCATTTTCCCACCGGACGATAAGGACAGCGTGGAAATTCTGCGCGGGCCTAATATTGTGGCTCTGGAAGATTTTGAAAAACTGCCCACCACTGTTGAAGCCAAGGTGCTTCTGAAAGTGGAGGATAATATCACTACTGACCATATTTTGCCCGCTGGCGCTGAAATCACAGCGTTGCGCTCGAATATCCCGGCTATCAGCCAGTACATCTTTAGCCGCGTGGACGCTGAGTTTGTTGCTCGCATGAAAGAGCATGGCACTGGTGTGATTCTCGGTGGTGAGAATTACGGACAGGGTTCTAGTCGTGAACATGCGGCTCTCGGCCCACGTCACCTTGGTGTAAAAGCAGTTATCGTTAAGTCTTTGGCTCGTATTCACCGTGCGAATCTGGTTAATTTCGGTATTCTGCCGCTGCTGCTGGTCAATTCTGCTGATTATGACAAGCTGAGCGAAGGCTCTGGTTTGACCATCCCGGCTGCCGACATGGAGCCAGGTGGCGTTTTGGACATTGTTTCTGACAGCGGAGACGTCATTCAGGTCACAAATGATTTGACCAAAAAGGAACTGGATATTATCCAGTCAGGTGGTTTGCTTAATGCAGTAAGAGCAAATCAGTAGTAAACAAATAAATTCCCGGTGGCCCTGCATAGTGCGGGGCCACCGTAAAAAGCGCTTTTTGGAGTAAAAATGCTTGAGATAATGCGTGAAAACGCTTCCGGCTGGATCGTTAAAATCCTTTTCGCCATCATCATTATCGTCTTCGTATTCGCCTTCGGCATGTCCGGGATGGACACGGGTAATGATCCTGTTCTTGCCACGGTTAACGATGAGGTCATCACTCGCGCCGAGTTCGAAGAGGCGTTTCAGCGGACAGCCGAGGCCATGCGCCAGAGCAATCCCAACGTCACCAGTGCTCAGCTGCAGGACCCGCAGTTCAAGCAGATGGTTCTTGGTGAGCTGGTTAACTCTCGCCTGCTTCTGGGTGAAGCAAAACGCCTTGGTATCGGTGCTTCTGACGAAGAAGTATTCGCAGCCATTACTCGCCAGAATATTTTCTGGAACCAGCAGGGCCAGTTCGACCGTAATATTTATCAGATGGCATTGCGCTCCGTGCGTATGACCCCGACTCAGTTCGAGGCTAATTTCAAGCAAGAGCTCATTGGCTCCAAAGTTCAGGGGATGGTCCGCAAGACTGGTGTTGTTACTCCGGTTCAGGCCCGTCAGATTTTCGACTGGGTTGGTGAGCAGCTCACAATCGATTACATTGAAGCTACCCCTGCCCAGTTCATGGACAAGGTAAAAGTTTCCGATGCTGAAGTTCAGGATTTCTACACCAAGAATGAGAAGCGTTTCATGGTGCCTGAACAGGTTCGTCTGCGTTACCTCTCTTTTACTCCGGCAGATCTTGCCAAGTTCCAGAAGGTTTCCGACGATGAAATCAAGGCTTACTACGAAGCTAACGGCGACACCATGCGTCAGCAAGAGCAGGTCAAGGCCCGCCATATTCTGGTCATGGCCAAAGACGCTGATGCGGATTCCGTTAAGAAGGAAGCCCGCAACAAAATTGATCGCGTTTACAAGAAGGCCAAAGCTGGTCAGGACTTTGCTGAACTTGCCAAAAAATACTCCGAAGGTCCCAGCTCCGCTGGTGGCGGAGATCTCGGATGGTTCGGTCGTGGCGACATGGTCCCCGAGTTTGAGGAAGTTGCATTTGTAACTCCCAAGGGTACCGTCTCCGAGCCGATTCAGACTCAGTTTGGTTGGCACATCATTTATGTAGAAGATAAGAAAGAGCCCAAGGCCAAGTCTTTGGACGAAGTCAAGGAGCAGATCAAAACTCAGATCGCTGAAGAAAAGGCTTCCGAAAAGGTTACCGATCTTCTGGATCAGTCCATGGATCGTCTCGTATCCGGCATGAAGCTTGAGGAAGTTGCAGACGAGCTGGGAATGCTCGCTATTACTTCTCAGCCTGTGCCCGAGCAGTTCCTGCCTCAGGCATTCGGACTCACTCCTGAAGCAGCCAAAGTTGTCATGGATATTCCGGTCGGCGAAGCTCATAATACTCCGCTTGCTGTAGATGGTGGCTATATCTTGGTCGAGAAGGTCGAGGACATCCAAGCCGCACCTATCGCATTGGAGAAGGTCAAGCCGAGCATCGTCAATGCTATCAAGACTGAGAAAGCCACTGCTGAAGCACAGAAGGCCGCTGAAGCCATTCTTGCCAAGGTTGCTACCACCAAGGGAGCTGCCATGGGATTTGCTGGTAAGATCAAGACTTCTCAGCCTTTCGGCCGTCAGGGTAATATTCCCGGCCTCGGTCAGAACCAGAATCTCGCCACAGCTGCTTTCGCTGCCAAAGATACTAATTGGCTGCCGCAGCCCTACGCCATGCCCTCAGGCATCATCGTAGCGCGTGTTAACAAGCTCATTCCTGCATCTGATAAGACTTGGGAAGAGCAGAAAGCAGCTTGGATTGCACAGGCTAGCCAGAACTATGAAAATGAAGTGCTCAATGCATTCATGGTAGGGCTGCGCGAAAAGGCTCAGATCGAGATCGCTCGTCCTGACCTGCTGAATTAAGCACTACTTAGATATAATGAAAAGCCCTTGCCAGTTGATGCTGGCAAGGGCTTTTCTTGTTTATACGTACAGAGTAAATCGTGGGCGATGTTCTTCTTAGATAGCTTCAGCACATGCCGCGCCAGACGCGAAAGCCCATTGGAGGTTATACCCTCCGAGGTGGCCTGTGACATCGAGAGTCTCTCCGATGATATGCAGGCCAGGGACATGCTTTACTTCAAATGTCTTTGAGGACACATGGTCAGTATCGACTCCACCTGTAGTTACTTCTGCCTTGGCATAGCCTTCGGTGGAAGCGGGTGTAATTCGAAAACGATGGACGCGGTTGGATGCGGTTTCCACTTGCTGTTTGCTGATCTGGCTTACAGAGATTTCACCGAGGTTATCCGACAGCAGTGATGGAACCAGTCGTTTGGGCAGGACGCGCGCCAAAAGGTTCTTGAGCTGCATGTTGGAACTACGGTGTTCTTCGATAAGGTCCGCGAGCGGTTGGCCGGGCAGGAAGTCGATAGTAATCTGTTCCCCTTCCCGCCAGTATGAGGAAATCTGTAATACAGCCGGACCGGAAATGCCCTTGTGCGTGAACAAGAGAGGATCTGTGAATGTCGCACCATCGAACTCTATGGTCACGGGCAGCGCATTTCCAGCCAAGGATTCACACATGTTTCGCAGGTGACGAGGGAATACCAGTGGAACCAGGCCGGGGCGTGGTTTGATGATGGACATTTCAAACTGACGGGCGAGTCGGAAGCCTAAGTCGGTCGCTCCTACCTGCGCCCATGAGGGGCCGCCAAGTGCGAGAACAAGCTTGTCAGCCCTTACTGTTTCGCCATCCATGCGTACGAGAAATGGGCCGGGGCCTTCTACAGACTCTACGGTCCGGTCCATAAGGATTTTTACGCCAAGCTTGTGGCAGCGATCGACCAGAACGCCAGCAAGCTTTCCTGCTCCTTCCAGAGTAAAGAGCTGTCCGTGCTCGCGCTCTTCATAGGATACGCCGCGTTCGGAGAAAAAGCTGATTACATCCCACTGGGAGTGTCGTGCCAAGGCTGACTTTACGAAATGAGGGTTAGTACAAAGGTAGTTGCGCGGTTCCACCGTCATGTTGGTGAAGTTGCATTTGCCACCGCCAGCGACTCGTACCTTGCGGGCTGGTTTCTGCCCATGGTCGAGGACGGCAACAGACAGGCCGCGTTGGGCGGCATGCATAGCGCAATACAGGCCGGAAGCTCCGGCGCCGAGGATTATTACATCAAATTGGTTTGTTTCAGACATGATGCGCGAGAGTAACAGGGAAGCAGACGGGCCGCCAGTGATGATTCCAGCCTTCCAATCCTGAAAAGTTTCTGCTACAAGCGACATACCTAATCGAGATTTCAAGGGAGGATGTGACTATGATGGGTTATTTCTGGTTTTTCCTGGGTTTGTTCATGACTATCAGCGCACTGGTGATGATTAAAGTCAGCAGCCCTAACGAAAAGTAGTTTTCGCTGTTATCAACAGCAGAAGCTGAAACGGATTTCCGTTTCAGCTTTTTTTATTGTCCGGGAAGTGCCGAATATTGGGAAAGCTCATCATAAATAGCTTGTGCTGCAATGGAGTGCCCAAGCTTGTTCCAGTGCCCGTCATGTATGAATTCAAACTTCTTTCCATATTTCCGATAATGCTGCGCAAAGATTTCGTGCAGATCAATGACAGGAACGCCAGTAGTGCGGCCTGCTTCTTCTACAATTGCATTGAGTTGCAGTGCTCCAGCCGTTCTGTCATATGGCCCCTCTGGATTGCTATATATAAGATTTCGGACGCCATCGATTACGACGAAAAAGTCTGCACCGATTTCAGCGCAAACCGACTTGGCTTGCTCAAAAGCATACTTAGTTGCCACAAGGTTCTTGTCAGCCGTTTTCTCAAGTGAAGCGATATCAATATTACCCTGATATTGAGGCTTCGTTGGCTGCTTTTCATTATTCAGGATCATGTTCCGAAGTGCCTGAAAACGAATTTGCCTTCGCGTTGCCAGGTATTGCCATGCGTTGCTGCTACGGATGAAGGAATACCACCTTGGGGTGAATGGGGTTGGTGGAATCTCATCAACGACTTCATTGCCTTCGATCTTCAAATGCATGAAGGAGCCAGTATAAACACCAGGTAGAGTGTTGTACGACTCGGTGAAGTCGTTATGTACAATGTTGAAAATGACGAGATCCGGTTTGTATCGGACAGCTTCCTGTCTGAGCATGTGCAGGTACTGGGAGAGCGGCGCCCCATCTATGCCGATGCGATACACTTCAAATTGTCCATGGCTCAAGCCTTCCAATTGCTCGGCAAGGCTGGCATTGAAATCGACTTGCAGGGCAGAAAGATACGAGTCTCCAATGATGATAATTCGGGGCTTGTCCTTGGCTGTCAGGTATTCTGTTTTCCCTGAGTTCCACCCGTTCTTGTTGATGGCAAAGGATGCGGCAATCTCATCCTGAACTCGAAAAACACCCTTTTGCGAGGGCTCGAACCGAGTTACGGTTTCGCCTACGCTCAGGGCTGGATAATCGGACGCCTTGAGGATATATTGGAAAACCACGAACTCGAAAAAGAGTGCGATGAGCAATAGGGTAACAAGTGTTGTCCCTAAATTTATGATGCAATTACGCAGTGAAATTTTCATTGATCTGTGCTGTTTCTCAAACATGAAGAAGAAGGATTGAGTTTGATTATCTATTCATGGAATGTCAACGGTTACCGGGCTGTACTCAAGAAGGATTTTCGCGATTGGTTGGATGGTTGCGGTGCTGATGTTGTCATGCTTCAAGAAACCAAAGCGCACCCTGATCAGATTGATGAAGAGAACCGCGAGCCAGATTCTTATTCCAATAATTACTGGAATTGGTCCAAGAAGAAAAAAGGGTATTCCGGGGTCGCCTGTTTTACCAATCCTGAGCCGTTGGAAGTGACGATGGGATTGCCTGATCCTCAGTATCAGGATGAAGGGCGTGTGTTACATTTAGAGTATCCAGATTTTCATCTCTTCAACATATATTTCCCCAACGGGCAAATGTCTGATGAGCGTCTCGCATACAAGATGGGATTTTATGATTGTTTTCTCGCGCATGCAGAAGAATTGCGTAAAGACAAACCCATTGTCGTTGGTGGAGATTTTAATACCGCGCATACTGAGATTGATCTCAAGAATCCTAAACCTAATGCTGAGCGGTCCGGGTTTCTGCCGGAAGAGCGGGCTTGGCTCGATAAGTTTATTGAGCATGGGTATGTGGATACGTTCCGGTTGTTTGAGAAAGAGCCACATCATTATTCATGGTGGTCGTATCGGTTTAATGCTCGGCAGAATAATGCCGGATGGCGGATTGATTATTTCTTTGTTTCGGAAGAGTTGAAAGACAAGGTTACTCGGGCTTGGATTGAGCCAGATGTACTGGGGTCGGATCATTGTCCTGTTGGGGTGGAGATTGATGTTTAGTTTTAAAGAGTAAGGAAGGCCGCCTGGAAGGGCGGCTTTTTTCTTTGGGATATGAGGGGAGGCGGGCTGCGCCCTTTATTAAGAATGATGAAACTGCCGTTGGCCGCCCTGCGCGGGCGGGGCGGTTCATTTTTTGGAGGGCACCAAAAATGGAACCAAAAAAGTGCCTGTTGGTTGGAGTTTGGCCGCACGGAGCTATCGGCGTAAGAATCTGATCCAAATGGATCGGCTCCAGTCTTCGGGGTGTGTGGCTAAGGCATTCTTCTATTGAATAGTAAGCCGGATAGATTCATCTTTATCCTATTTAAAGAGCCGCCTCTCAACTTGGTCAGCTTCTAAGCCTCTGGCTCTGAGTGCTGGTGTTGGTCTTTGGTTGGGGGGATTAAAAAGTAATGTGCGTTTGTGTTTTTCTAATGAACCTCTGCTATAAAAGCCAAAATTAAATCCCTGAATCACCTAGCGAAGCGCTCGTGATTCAGGGATTTAATTTTGGCTTATTATAGCCTTTGGCCCCCGCTGGGGAGGCGCCCTCGGAGAGCCGCCGGAGGCTTCTTAGAATCCTTCTTCTAATGGAGGCCAGACGAGGGCATATGTGTTGGGGGCTATGTCTGCTTTGGGCTGATCGGCGCAGGGGTAGGCTGAGGTTTTGAGGCGGACGTGTCGGCCTTCGATGACGAGTCTGTTATCGGCGAACCATTGGATGGCTTGTGGGAAGACTCGGTGCTCGAGCTTGAGGATACGTGGTCCGAGGACATCGCCGTCTTCTCCTGCCTGGCAAGGGACGGCGGCCTGGATGATGATCGGGCCGTGGTCCATTTCTTCGTCGACGAAATGGACGGTGCAGCCGGAAATTTTTACGCCGTAGTTGGCGGCATCGGGCTGGCCGTGTGCTCCGGTGAAGCTGGGCAGCAGGGCGGGGTGGATATTGATGACGCGGTTTTCGAATGCGCCGAGGAGCGTGGAGGTCACGATGCGCATGAATCCGGCCATGACGACGAGGCCGTCTTCGCCGATACCCGCTTCGTTGATGGCTTCCACCATGGCTTGGTCGAATTGCTCGCGTGAGGCGTAGTCGGTGTGCAGGAGGACCTTGTAAGGGATGTTGTGCTTCTTGGCCCGCTCTATCCCGAATGCCCCGGCCTTGTTGGATATGACCAGCTTGATTTCGGCGTCAAGGATGCCTTCTTCGATGCGGTCGATGATAGACTGCAGATTGGAACCGCTACCGGAGACAAGAACAGCGATGGGCAAGGCCATGGGAACTCCTGTTGATGAAAATGAAATACGCCTGAGGCATACAAACCCCAAGCGCATACTTGGCTCAATCCGGCCACTTTTTCAAGAGGAAAAGCACCTATTCTCGTAGCCATTCCAAAGCTTCGTCCATGTCGTCGAAAGCAAGGCCCATGATACCTATATTCTGGGCTATGGTTTCGAGGAATGTGACTGATGAAAGTCGTTGTGGTGTTGTTACCACTGCCAGTCGCATCTGCTTGAGATCTTTGATGGCTTCGGCGAAGTCCGTGACGACTTTGACGTTGTCGATAACATCCAGCTCTCCCGTCAACTCTCGGTGATCAATCAGCACGCAGTGAGGCGAGGTCTCTTTCAATTCCTTTACGAAAGATGCGACGTAGGAAATGATATCGTTCACGTTGGTGACTTCACCATGGGCGGAGATGAGAGTCATATTCTCCTGGTGATCTATTTCGTACGTGAGGGTCATAAGTGTCCCCTTCCTTAAAGCGCGAGCCAGGATGAGGCCATCGTTACGGATTCGAATGCCTTAATACTCACCCCCCGGTTCACACCTATGCTTTCGTAGATGCGGGCAAATTCCATTCGTTCCGGGCGAGCTACCACAGCAATACGCAGGGTGCGGTCATCAGTCATGCGCTTGATGCAGCGCGTGGCTATATCGTAAGCCCCGGCGTGTTCCATGTGGACTACTATATTGCGGTGATCCAAAATGATTTTCTGTGCACCGAGTTCATCGCTTTTGAGGAGGAATCCGTCGATGTAAGACATCAGGTCATCTACGCTGTCTGTGGTGCCATCGGGCGCCACTATCAGCATGTTCTCTTTTTGTTTGATTTCAAACTCTATAGACATTCCAAGTCTCCCATCCAGTGAGGTCGTTTTTGTGGAACTATCCTTGTTCCGACTTGAGACGATACCCATAGCACGTTTTGAAGAGGAAATCTTAAATGAACTTCATTTTACACAAGAATATAAAAGGCCCTAACCAGTCGGTCAGGGCCTTTGCAATTTTTATGATTGAGAGCGCTATTCGTTGTCTTTCAACAGCGCGTCCACCAATCCGGGGATTGTGTAATCCTCAGGTTCGATGTCCGGTGTGAAGCCAAAGCGTTCTACTGTGCCCGTGGTGATCGGGCCGATAGAGGCTATTTTCACATCCGGGTACTTCTTGAAAGTGTCCGGGGATACCAGATCGAAGAAGTTTTCTACCGTGGAGGAAGAGGTGAAGGTAACATACTGAATGTCGCCGTTGTCCATGGCAGCGATGATTTCGTCGCCGGACTGCTGGACCAGTTTGGTCTCGTAGACAGGCAGGACGGTGACGTTGCAACCAGCTTTCTTGAGCTCTTCGGGCAGCACTTCGCGAGCAACCTTGGCGCGCGGGATCAGGACGTCATTGCCCTGGATGCCGAGCTTGAGCAACCCTTCGACAACGTGTTCAGCCACGTATTTCTCAGGAATAAAGTCGGGGTTGATACCGCGATCACGCAGTGCGTCAGCCGTTGCCGGGCCGATAGCCGCAACTTGAAGACCACCCATGATGCGGGAGTCGAGGCCGATCTCGTTGAGCTGTTCCCAGAAGAACTTCACACCATTGACGGAGGTGAAGACGACCCACTGGTAACGAGCGAGCTGGAGGATAGCTGTTTCAACTTCATTGTAGTCGTTGAGATGCTCTACGGAAATGGTGGGGAATTCATGGACGCAAGCGCCGTGGCTGCTCATGATATTGACCAGTCCGCTTGCTTGCTCACGAGCGCGGGTTACGACCACGCCTTTGCCGAGCATGGGTTTCTTTTCGAACCACGCCAGCTTGTCATGCAGGGAGCAGACGCCACCAACGATGATGATGGAGGGAGCTTTCCACTCTTTCTCTGCTGCTTCTGCAGCGACGTTTTCCAGAGTCGAAACAAAGGAAGTCTGGTAGCAGCGAGTACCCCAGCGAACCAGTGCTACCGGAGTGTCGGCGGCGCGGCCATTCTTCATGAGATTTTCAGAGATCATGGGGAGGTTGCCCACACCCATGTAGAAAACGAGGGTGGAAGTGGATTTGCCGTACACTTCCCAGTTGTGGCCGGATTCACCCTTGGTTGGATCTTCGTGACCAGTGATGAAACAGACGGAAGTGGTGTGGTCGCGGTGGGTGACCGGGATACCTGCGTAAGCAGGAGCAGCCACGCCAGCAGTGATACCGGGGACGACTTCGAAGTCGATACCAGCCTCAACCAGTTCTTCGCCTTCTTCGCCACCACGCCCGAATACATACGGATCGCCGCCCTTGAGGCGACAGATGCGCATACCGGATTTGGCTTTCTCAACGATCAGGTCGTTGATCTTGTCCTGCGGCAGAGTGTGATCGCCACCCTTTTTGCCCACATACAGGATTTCGCATTCCGGCTTACACCACTTCAAGAAGTCGGCGTTGGCCAGATAGTCGTAGATCATGATGTCACAGGTCTCGATGATCTCCTTAGCACGGAGAGTCAACATTCCCGGATCACCGGGGCCAGCACCAACGAGGAATACGTTTGCCATTCTACTTTCTCCTAATATGTGGGGCTAGCCCATGACGCTTTTCAAGCGATCTTTCAGTTCGGTCAGTTTGGTTTTGTCTTCTTCCATTTCGGCGAGCTTGGCCTTTTCCTTTTCGACAACGGCCTCGGGAGCGTTGCTGACGAAACCGGGATTCTTTAGCTTGCCAGCCACACCCTTCATGGTCTTTTCGATCTTGCCGATGTTCTTGTCGAGACGGGCGAGTTCGGACTCGAAATCTACAACGCCTTCCAGCGGGACTGAGAGTTCGTTGCCCTGAACAACTGCTGCGCCGGAAGCTTTGGGTGCTTCTACATCCGGGCCGATGGTGACCGTGTCGATACGGGCCAGAGACTGGATGAGGTGCATGTTCGCTTCAAGGACAGCCTTATCTTCATCATTGGCGGTCTTGATGAGCAGATCGAGCTTTTTGGCGGGCTCGATGAGCAGTTCGGTGCGGATGTTACGGCAACCGGAAACCACGCCCATGAAGAGTTCCATTTCCTTGACGGATTCGGGATTCATGCAGGCGTTGCGCTTCTCGGGGAAGGCAACGGTGGCGATGTCTTCGGAACGATCGTCGCCAGCGGGACGGGGCAGCACGGACCAGATTTCCTGCGTGATGAACGGAGTCACCGGGTGGAGGAGAATCATGATCTCGGACAGCACGGTCCACAGGACAGCCTGCGTCTGGGCCTTGGCTTCCTCGTCCTCACCGTAGAGGGCGGGCTTGACCATTTCCAGATACCAGTCACAGAACTCGGACCAGATGAACTTGTAGAGCATCTGGGCGATTTCGTTGAATTTGTATTCCTCGGTCGCGGTGGCGAGAGATGCTTTGACCTCTTCCAGACGATGGAGAATCCACTGGTTGGCCAGTCCGTCTACCTTGGTGACGTCCACTGCGGGAATTTCTTCCGGCAGGTTCATCATGGCGAAACGAGTGGCGTTCCAAATTTTGTTCATGAAGTGCTTGTAGCCTTCAATGCGCTGCTCGGAGAGCTTGATGTCGCGGCCCATGGCAGCGAAGCTTGTCAGAGTGAAACGCAAGGCGTCGGCGCCGTATTTGCCGATCATGTCCAGCGGGTCGATAACGTTGCCCGTGGACTTGGACATCTTCTTGCCCTTTTCATCGCGGACCAGCGCGTGAATGTACACGTGGTTGAACGGCACCTGATCCTTGAACTGGAGACCCATCATCATCATGCGGGCTACCCAGAAGAAGAGGATGTCGAAGCCGGTGACCAGACAGGATGTCGGGTAGTACTTCTCAAGTTCCTTGGTGTCATCGGGCCAGCCAAGTGTGGAGAACGGCCAGAGTGCGGAGGAGAACCATGTGTCGAGGACGTCTTCGTCGCGCTCGATCTTGGAGGAACCGCACTTGGTACAAGTGGTCGGATCTTCCATCTCAACGATCAGTTCGCCGCAATCTTCACAGGTCCATGCCGGGATACGGTGTCCCCACCAAATCTGACGGGAGATACACCAGTCGCGGATTTCGTCCAGCCACTGGTAGTATGTCTTGGTCCAATGCTCCGGGAAAATCTGTGTTTCAGCCGGGACAGCAGCGCGGGCTTTTTCAGCCAGCGGCTTCATGGATACGAACCACTGAGTTGAAACGTGCGGCTCAATAGTGGATTTGCAGCGGTAACAGACGCCAACGGAGTGGGCGTGTTCGGCTACTTCTACCACGAGACCTTCGGCTTCGAGGTCCGCCATGACGGCCTTGCGTGCGTCGGTGACGCTGAGTCCCTGATACTTTTCAGGAGCGTTTTCGTTGATGAAGCCTTCTTCATTCAGGACGGCGATGACTTCAAGGTCGTGCTTGCGGCCAAGCTCCCAGTCATTCATGTCGTGGGCAGGGGTGACCTTGAGGCAACCTGTACCGAATTCGATGTCGACGTAAGTGTCGCCGATGATGGGCAGCTCTTTGCCTACCAGCGGGAGAATCGCTTTCTTGCCGATGAGGTGATTGAAACGATCATCCTCAGGGTTCACGCAAATAGCGGTGTCAGCGAGCATGGTCTCGGGACGGGTTGTGGCGACTACGAGGTGGCCGGAACCGTCGGCGAGAGGGTATTTGATATGGTGAAGATGACCGGGCTTATCCTCGTGCTCGACTTCGTCATCGGCCAGCGCGGTGTGGCAACGGTTACACCAGTTGATGATGTAATCGCCCTTGTAGATGAGACCCTGCTGGAACAGCTCGACGAAGACTTTGCGGACAGCCTTGGCGCGCTGATCGTCAAATGTGAAACATTCGCGGCTCCAGTCAACGGATGCGCCTATGCGGCGAATCTGGCTGAGGATGTGGTCGCCTTTTTCTTTCTTCCAGTCCCATACGCGGTCGATAAATTTATCGCGGCCAAGGTCGTGGCGAGTGAGGCCCTCTTCCTTGAGCTGGCGTTCAACCACGTTCTGCGTGGCGATACCTGCGTGGTCGGTGCCGGGAACCCACAGGACATTTTTTCCCTGCTGACGGTTGAAGCGGCACAAGATGTCCTGAAGAGTGAGGTTCAGGGCGTGGCCCATGTGCAGAACGCCGGTGACGTTCGGCGGTGGGATGACGATGGAATATGCGTCGCCTTCATCTTCCGGATCGGGCGTAAAAGTCTTGTTTTCTTCCCAGTGGTTTTCCCACTTTTCTTCAACGTCCCATGGCTCATAGGCCTTGGCGAGTTCTTTTTGGGCCATTTTATCCTTCCTTTTATGAGGCTGAAATTCGGCATTTTGAGCCGACAGCCTGAAATATCGTATGGTTACGCTTGCGCTTGGTCGCGCCCCTTGTTAGCGTCGGACTAACTTTGTCTAGAGAGCCGAGCATGTCAAGCATACATATATATTGGGACGAGTCGCATTTTTGGGGATTGCTGGTCACCCGCGCACTTTCTGCGTGGGGGATTCCGCATCGTCTCGTGCGCGGTCACGAAATAGCTGATGGCGTGCTGTCTGGCAAGTCTTCCAATGGATCGTCAGAAGTCCCAAAGGTGCTGATTGTGCCTGGTGGTCGAGCCAAGGGTAAAACTGACCGGCTGGGCATCAAAGGCATGGACGCCATTTGTGAGTTTGTGCACTCCGGTGGCACCTATCTGGGGTTCTGTGGTGGAACCGGGTTGGCACTGACCGGGCCGTATTCTCTGGGACTTTCTCCGTGGTCTCGCAAGGGGTACAAGAATAGGCTGCACCATTTTCTTTCCGGTCATGTGGAAACATCACTCAATACGGATAGTCCATTTATTCCCGGTGACCTTGATGGTTCAGCCATGCTGCCAGTTTGGTGGCCGGGACGTTTCGCTCCCAAAGATGATTCCGTCACAGTACTTGCCCGTTATGGGAAGCCGGGGCCGGATTTCTGGGTGGCTGATCTGAATCTGGCCACCCTGCCCAAAGGCACCATGACCGATTGGGAAAATTTGTATGGCATTCATCTGCGTCCTGATTTTCTGGATGGAATGCCCTGTGTCACGACCAATGAGTTTGGCAAAGGGCGCGTCTTTCTGAGTTATGCTCACCTTGAGACCCCCGCTTCGCCTCAGGCCAATGGCTGGCTCAAGCACATTCTAGGTCAGGTACTGGATGAAGATCTGGGTAATGGCCCCATCCCTGCGTGGGATGTGGCATCACGGCCTGTGGTGTGGGAAGATGCCGCATTGATGGCGGCTCGTGATGCCATGGAATCGATCATCGATACTGGCACCAGCCACTTTTTATTATTTTGGCGCAATCCATGGTTGCTCGGATGGCGACGTGGCATTCCTGGCGCAGGTATTAATTCTTTATATTCGCTTATCTGCGAGTCGCTGGCTCGTGAGCCGGACGATGAAACCCGTGCATTTTGGGCGCAGCATCGTGACAAGTTCAGCGTGCTCATGAAGCTGCTTTCCAACGGGTTGTCCGGATACCTACTGGCAGAGCGACTTTCCATGACGGTTTTTCATTCTGACCCTGATGCCGTTTCCAAGGCTGGGTTGATGGAACAGCGCCGGGCTTTGTTCGGCAAGCCGCCGGAGCCGGGTGGAATTCACGCAGATCTCCTTGCTTTGCTCGAAGAACTCTATTGGCGCCTATCGCTTTCTTAACAAATATATAATTGACGCTTTTTCAGCGATTTGCCATGCCTATGAGGGGTATGATACATTCCCCGGACCGAGGTGTAATTACTCGTTTGAGGAATCATGCCTATGCGATCTGCTTTGCGAGAGAAGGTGACCAGGCCTCAAGGCCGTAATTGTGTCTACTGGTGGTGGTATGGCGGATGAGAAGAAATTAAAAAAGAGCCCTGATGCGCAATTCCGCTTTGCCCTGTCGGAAGACGGGATGAAGCTTGGCGTCAGTCGGTATTTCCCGCCTAATGGGGGGGAAGGACCGTCTGTCGATTTGTTGTGCCGTCAGGTTGCTGCCGCCGGAATCCAACTCCCTGTGGATGAAGAAGCCGCCCAAAAGGTCATTGATTCCCTTGAACGTGGTGGAGAGCTCCGTAGAGTGACGCTCGTGCATGGTACGCCTGTGCAAGAGCCTCAACACGCCAAACTTGTCGCCCTCGGTAACCTCGAATTTCCTGTCTTTCCCGGCGATCAGTTTGCTCGTAAGGTTGCTCCGATTGAAGCTTGCGAAGGTGTGAGTATTGATGGACGTGTGACCAAGCCTCAGGAACATTTCAAGCCCGATGATATTGAAATTTCTGTAGGTGAAAATGTGGAGTTTCAGTCTGTCACAGGGTTTTTCATCTCTCAGGTCATGGGGATGGCCCGTATGAAAGACGGCACTATTCGTGTCGATCCCATTGCCCGTATTTCTGAAGACGGCATTGAAATCACGGGGACGCTATTTCACAAAGATTTCAAGGGAAATTCCATTTCCACGGCACGTCTGGAAAAAGAGATGCGTGACATGGGCGCTGTCATTGATCTGGATCATGACACGCTGCAGGATAAGCTGAATAAGGCTGATAAGCTGGGTAAGCCGCTTCCCAATCAAGTCATAGTTGCAGGTAATCATCCTGTACCCGGTCGTGACGGATTCTTCGAATATCTTGTCTCTTCCCGGGAGGATACTGGGACGGAAGATGAATCCGGCCGTCTCGATTTCAAGAATCGTGGCACATATCCCGTGGTCAATGTGGGCCAGCTGGTTGGCCGACTCCATCCCCCGACTTTGGGCGAGGGTGGTATTGATATTTATGGCAAAACCATTCCTGCTCATGGCGGTAACGGTATGCGCCTCCGCCTTGGCAAGAATGTCTTTGTTCACGACGATCAGGTTACCTTTGAATCCAAATCGCAGGGTATTGTGGTTATGGAGAAGGGGCTGCTTGAGGTTCAGGATTGTCTTATGATTGCTGGCAACGTTGACTTGGAGACCGGCAACATCAAGGTGGAGCATGGATCTGTGAAAATCCAAGGCTCTATTCAGGCTGGATTTCAGGTTTCATCACCCGATAATGTGATTGTTGGTGGCTCCATTGAATCTGCCAAAGTTTATGCGGGAGGCAATGTTGAAGTCTCTGGCGGTATTCTTATGCCGGAAGGTGGTCAGATAAAAGCAGACGGTGATGTGGTCTGTAACTATGCCACCAATGCCAACATTGAAGCTGGCCGCGATGTGGATATTGCTAACGATATTACGAACTGTGACATCCGGGCTGAAGGCAAGTTGCTGGCCGTTCGTGGTAAGGGGCATCTTATCGGCGGTGAAGTGACCACCAGTAAAGGGATGGAGATCAACGAAGTTGGCTCTGAACTTGGAGTGGAAACGAGTGCTGCCGTTCGTATCGAGGATGCTCAGGATGAAGACTTGCGTGTGGAACGCCGTAAAGTGAAGCAGGCTATCCAGAAGATCGACGATGCCATGGGTGGCGATTCTCCCGATGTTATTTTGCGCAGGACTGCTCCAGAAAAGCGGGCTGCTGTAGCCGAGGTGCTCAAGCATCGCATTACTTTGGTCAAGCGGCGCAAGGTTATCAGTGAGCAGTTGAATCAGCTTGCTCTCAAGCATCAGGAAGAACTCGCAGGCGTGCAGATCAAGGTGCGCAAGCTCCTGCATCCCGGAACAACGCTGAAATTCGGTGGCCGACATTTTCCCATTATCAAGCGGCGTGAAGCTTCGACAGTCTATTGGAGCGAAGATTCTCGCGATATCGTTTTTGAATAGACTCCTCTCAGTCTCTCTATTCCATTTCTCATCATACTCTTTGGGCGCCATTGCATAGGGGCGTTTAAGGTCTTTTCTTGTTTTTTTTGCTCCCGTAGGTCCTTTATTTCAAGGGACTTCCGTCGATTTGGGATTATCTCCTGATGTTGTTTTGAACAACAGGAGCATCCCCTATTGTTCTTCGAAAAAAAGTAGGCAGTATAGAGGAAGAATTTTTCCCGACATTCCCCGTCGGGAACTCCCCCGAAAGGCCTCAATCACCGCCATGAGGCCTTTCTACTTTCCGAAGGGCAAACATGAACCTGAGTTGTTCGTGTTTGCCCTTATTTTATGAAATGCGTACAACTTGAAGCATGAAAAACAGCTACCGCTTTTTTAATAACAATGAGTGTGAGTATTTCCCCTGCCACAAGGTCAAGAAGCCGGAAGAGTTTAATTGTCTCTTCTGCTTTTGCCCCCTGTATTTCTTTGAGGAGTGTGGCGGTAATTACCGGACGCTGGATTCCGGGGTGAAGGATTGTACGAACTGCCTTATCCCACACATGCCTAAAGGGTATGATTATGTTGTGGGCAAGATTAAGGGGCGTATTGAAGAAGTACGTCAGTGTGCGGAAAAAGGTGAGGGCGGCGAGGATTAGTTTTTAGGCAGCTCTTCCGGTTCGGACTTTGCTTCGACTGCACACATGGTGGCATTCTCATCCGAAACTATTTCACAGGCTGGGGAACGGCGGATGTAGAGTTCGAACTCCCGTCTGAGCTTCTTGGCATCCCGCTTCATTTGTGATTCCTGCTTGGGTTCCGTGGCTTCCGGGTCCTGAAAACGTGACAAGGCAATGAATCCATCTTTCACGCGTCGGTAGTCTTCCGGCAGTCGTTGTTTCAGATAGAAATACGCAAGGATTTTTGCGGCACTCTTGATCTGTTCCGTTTCAAAAGGAAGGGCGTTTTTGTCCAGTGGGCTAGTTTGGCCGTCTTCCACCATGTTGAGCAATCGAATCATGACCTGCTTTGACTTGGCCAGTGAGTCTTTGCTGATACGGTAGACCGTACGCTTTTTGCTTCGTCCTACAAAATAGTTGAGGGCGTAGAGGAGTCCTGTCCCTCCGAGGAGGTAGAGCCAGAACATGTTGTCGATCATATCTAACATGTGAAGTGTATTCTCCGGCAGAAGATTGATTCCTGTCCGAAGGTCAGCTTCGGCGTGTGAGGAACGGCTTGAGATTCACACGATAAGCTGAAGGGTCCGCACATTCAAGTATTTCCAGATTGTCTTTGCCCACGGCTTGTTCAGCCGCCAAGTCTACCAGTTCTGAGGGGATGGGGCGTAGATCTTGGTCCAGGATGACCTTGATTTTCGGCATGAGCGGCTGCTGGGGGTTGGACTCATACACGACGCCGTAGAAGCCTGTGTTGAGTTTGACCAGACTGCCGGAAGGAAAGATGCCGAGGCATTTAATGAAATTTTGCAGTTCCAGCGGATCGAAATCCTGCTCGCGCATGCCATACATGATGGCCAGTGCCTTGTTGGGCAGGATGGCATCCTTGTATGAGCGGTCACTGGTCAGCGCGTCGTATACATCTGCCAGACTGATGATACGCGCCATGGCTGAGGTCTCTTTGCGCGTCAGGTTCATGGGGTAGCCACTGCCGTTGAACTTCTCGTGGTGGTCTCGCACGGCTTCGATGATGTTGTCTGGTACATCTCCCTGTCGCTTGAGGATGTCTGCCCCGTATTGAGGGTGACGCTTGATTTCCTCGAACTCCTGCTCAGAGAGGCGGGCGCGCTTGTTGATGATCCGTTCCGGTACGGCTGTCTTGCCGAGGTCGTGCATCATGCCTGCGATACCCAGTGCGGTGAGTTCGTCGCGCTCCATGCCAAGGTATTCGCCGAAGACAACGGAGATGGCAGAGACGTTGATACAATGGCCGTACGTGTACTCGTCGTAACGATTGAGCTTGGACAGACATATAAGGGTGTCCGGGTTGCGCGTGGCTGCCTCGACGATGTTATCCACAGTCTCCACCGAGGCCTGATAGTCCACTTTGCGTCCCATCTTCGCGTCATGGATGATTCGCTTGGCATAAACCATGGCATCATCGTAGGCGACTTGAGCCACTTCAATAACATTTTCGAAAGGCTCACGCTCTTTTTCGGGTGGCGTCGTGCTGCGATCCGAGAGCATGGAGTCGAGGCGTTTGTCCAGTGACTCACCCGGAACCTTGAGTTCGACAAAGGCGTGCTGAAAACCTTCCTGCCTGATGCGGTCAATCTGGCTCTCTGAAGCGATGATACCCGGTCGGTTGTAGAGCGACGGCAGATGCTCCCAGATATCACTGGAGAGCTTCACCGTCGTCATGCCGGGTTTGAGTTCATCTATAGAGAGCTTTTTGATCATGCCAGAGAGTCCTCGATTATCTGGAGAATTTGGCTATCTTTTCAAGGTACTTGTTGATGATTTCGACTTCGTTTTTGTTGATGTCGAGGAACTGTGCACCCATGGAAAGGATGCCTTTTTCCAGAGAAAGATTGCGGATGGCAATGGGGAGTTTGAGAGTGCCGAAATGGCCGAGCGTCATGGACACAACCATGGTCTCGCCGACCTTGGTGCGGGCTAGATCGTCGCGAGTGCCTGCGCGAGCGGAAATCTTGCACCCGGTTTCACTGACGTTGATGACCATGCATTCGTATTCGTTTTCCAACGTTTGGAGCAGGCCATCTATGTTGCAATTGGAACGAGAGGTACGACGCAGGGCTATCTTTTCGATAACAGCGGGGTACTCGAAAAAGATGAGAGAAACCGGAGATGAAATGGCATTCATTACGGCAGCTTTGAATCCGTAAACCGATCCCTTGTGTACGTATTTGAGGATGAGCTCTCCACCAAAGGTCAGCTCTTGGCGGACCTTGGAAGGCAGTCGAACATGAGCAATGAGGTAATCGTAAGGATCATAGCCCACGATTTTTCCCTTGTAGCTCTGGTCGACATTCGGAATACGAATGACGACTTCCTTGCCCAGTGGCATTTCCAACTGGACACCCGGTACCTTAACAACTTTGGTGTCTTCTGGGACCATAGAGGGCTTCTTTTCTTCTATATTAGCAGCTTCAGCAGGCACTTTCCCTACCTTGGGGTATTCTTTTATATGGGCATTAACCCAATATTACTCTCATCGGATTCAACAGTCGATGGCATTAGATCATAGCACGATTAATAACAATAACCGAAGATTTTGTGGCCTGTCGATAGGGCTTTTTCCCGTTTTGGGGAAATGCGACTCCAACTGTTGGGAATTGTTTCTGATAATTATTCCGAAAATTAGAATACAACAGCTTCAAACCAAAGGATTGTGGTGTGTGGCTCTTGCCATGCGTCTGTGGGCAGTCCGGCTTTGGCGCAGGTTTGCTCCAGAAAAGTCTCCCGGTCCCATTTCCATTCCACTGGAACTTGGGGCAGGAGCAGCCCAGATCGTCCATCTCGGGACATGATCAAACCGTGGCGGCCGATTTCAATGAGATTGGGGTTCGGACAGACATCGATAGGGCTGAGGATGGAAATTTCATAGTCGATGGCGTCGAATTCATGGTCGGTGACAGCAGGGAAGCGAGGGTCTTCAAAGGCAGCGCTTTGCGCCATGTCCCATACAGTACGAAAGAGTTCTCCTGCCCCTTGAACATTGCCTATGCAGCCGCGTAGGTGACCGCCGAGCTTGAGGGTGACAAAGGCTCCCAGTTCTTCTCGCAACTGATCAGTGGGAGGCTCTGGGGGAGTTGCGGGGGAGTCAGACAGGCCGAGGCCAAAGGAGATGGATTGAATGACCAATTTCTTGAGGTATGCCTTTTCTTCGTCGGTTACTTCAAAACGGAAATCAGACATTGTTACTCCTTTGTTTGCTCTAGAGCGGGAGGCACGAAGAACATGCCTACAAGGCCGAGCACAAATAAAACTATGACGGATGACATTCCAATACGCTGACTACCGGATGCCAGAGTCAACCATCCCACCAGTAGAGGGCCGATGAATGATGTCAGCTTGCCAGACAAGGCGAACAGACCGAACATTTCTCCACGCACTTCCTGCGGAGCAACTCGTGCCAGATATGAACGACTGGATGCCTGCACTGGGCCTACAAATATACCAAGTGCCAGACCGAAAATCCAGAACAGGGTTTTGGATTTCACCAGTATTATCATCGCACCGGGGATGGTCAGGCCGAGGAGCGAGATGATGATGGTTTTGCGTGGGCCTACATGGTCGTCCAGCCATGCGAATGACGCTGCTCCCAATCCCGCTGTGACATTGAGGCCGATGCCGAAGATGATGACTTCACTGGGTGTCATGCCGAATGTGCCTGCCGCATAGATGCCGCCAAAGGCGAACATGGTGGTCAGGCCGTCATTGTAGAGCATTCGGGCAAGTAGAAATATGGCGATATCTTTGTAGTTTCGGATTTCACGCAGTGATTGTTTCAACTGCTGAACAGCCTCGCCAATTGATTGTTTAATAGGAACGCCCGTGGAAGGAGCGTCCGGGGAGAAGAGAAAGAGTGGGAGACAGAAGAGCCCATACCAAAGTGCCGTAAGGGGCATGACTGCACGAACGTGCATGGCGGATTCTCGCGGAATGCCGAACCAGGCCCCTTGTTCCACAAAGCCATACAGTGCGATGACAAGCAGGGTGAGACCTCCTGCATAGCCGAGGCCCCAGCCCCAACCAGACCAGCGCCCGATGGTTTTGGGCGATGCTAAATCCGGGAGCATGGCATTGTAGAAGATCATGGAATATTCGGAGCCGATGGTTCCTACGCCTGCTAACAGGAGAGCGAGCCAGACGTACGAGGTATCTGGTTGTACGAACCAGAGCAGGCCGGTGGCGATGATGCAGAGTCCTGTGAAGAGCGCGAGCCATGGCTTACGGCGTCCACTGCGGTCGGCCACTGCGCCGAGAATGGGACCGCCCAGACCGATGATCAGTCCGGCTGCGCCCATCATATTACCCCATTGTGCGGTTCCGAGTGTTTCATTTTCCGCAACTGCGCGGGCAAAGAAGGCCGCAAAGACGAAAGTCTGTACTAGTGTGGCGAAACCGGAATTGGCCCAGTCATAAAGAGCCCAGGACCAGAGCGCGCGCAGAGGGGAGTTGGTTCGGGGGGAATCCATGCCGTTATTCGGGCCTGTGGGTGGCCTTGCACGCCTGAACAAAGGCCGCTGCCATGTCGGGATTGCTGCCGAAATGGAGATGGACGTAGGAGCCCAGCGTGTTGCCGAGAAGGAAACCGTTCGGCCCTTCTATGGGACCTTTGCGCCCGGTCATGGTGTAGACTGAGGGGATGGCTTCCAGCTCGTCCAAAGTTTCCTCCTGAATGGAGGAGTAGTGAAATTCGTGTCCACGAGCCACGTTATCGGCTGCACCCATGGGGGTCGTGTCGGTAGTAGTCACTTCTCGATAGCCCAGTGCGCGGAATCGCTCGCCCATTTCTGCTCGAATGGGGAAGACACCTGACATGGCATACCGCCCGCGCCCCGTGATGATGTCATTCATGAGATACATGAATCCACCGCATTCGGCATATACGGGGCGGCCAGATTCGCAAAATTCTTTGATATCCCGTCGCACCTTGGTGTTTTGACCCAGTTCAAAGGCAAAGAGTTCCGGGTAGCCACCACCGAGGTAGAGTCCATCCAGGTTGTCTGGCAGGCGGGGACTGTCTATGGGAGAAAATTCTACCAGTCGCGCTCCAGCTTCTCGCAACAGGCGCAGGTTCTCTTCATAATAGAAGCAGAATGCTGCATCACGAGCGATACCTATGGAGACGCTGCCGATTTCCGGTACCAGATCAAAGGGAGGCATGGCTTCGGTTTCAGGCAGTACTTCCAGAAGCGCGTCCAGATCGATGCCAGATTCGACCCAGTCAGCCAGTCGTTGATAGCGATCCATATCGGGCTGGCTGTCTTCGGCTGTAACCAGGCCGAGGTGACGTGATGGAGTGGCGATTGATTCATCACGAATGAGACAGCCGAGGACCGGAACACCGGGTACCAGGGTCATTGCCTCTCTCAGGATGGAGGCGTGGCTCTCACTGCCCACGCGATTGAATATGACGCCTGCGATGTTTACATCTGGGTCGAAATTGCCGTAGCCGGAAACCACGGCGGCAGCAGAACGGGCCATGGAGCGGGCGTCCACCACCAGAATCACAGGCAGCTCAAGTTTCTTTGCCATTTGCCCGGTGGATCCATCGTCGGATGTGCCGGAAATGCCATCAAAGAGACCCATGACGCCTTCTACGATGGAGACATCAGAGCTTGCTCCGTAGCGATTGAAAATATCGAGGTTGGTGTTGGTGTCGAGCATCCAGCCGTCCAGATTATGGCTGGGAACAGGTTTGCCGTCACGGGCGCAGGCTAATGCGTGATGGCCGGGATCAATGAAGTCCGGTCCGCATTTAAACGGCTGAACCGCCTTGCCCCGTCGGGTAAGGGCGGCCATCAGTCCCAAAGAGACTGAGGTCTTGCCGCATCCACTGTGCGTTCCTGCGATGACAAATGCCTTGATAGCGGCCATGGTCCTCCCCTTGAACCAATAGAGAAGCGGTTATACCAGACCCTTCTTGGCAAGGTAGGCGAGTACCTTCTTGCCTTCAGGATGGTCTGGGTTCACTTCCAGACATTGTTGGGCAGCATTGGCACACTCAAGCCAGTTTTCGCTGTCGAAATAGGCTCGGGCGAGGTTGAACCAGAGATTCTCATCGTTCTTGGTCAGCTCTAAAGCGCGTTTGTAATATTCAACGGCTTGCTCAACGAGTTCCTTTTTGCGCAGGGAAATACCGTATTCATTGAAAAGATGTTTGTGCTCGTCTTCAAAGGCGGCGTCGATTTTGATGATTCGGTCGAATACTTCCTGAGCCTTGTCCTTTTCATCTCTTTCCAACAGGCAGAGACCGATACCAAAGTTGGCGCGGACATTTTCCTCATCAATGTTCAGGGCGTTGTTGTATTCGAACTCTGCGGTGAAGCTTTCGCCCCGTTTGCGGAATTTATCGCCACGAGCTAGCGATTTGGCAACTTCACGCATGTTCTTCAAGACTTCTTTCAGTATTTCCGGGACCGGAGTGTATTCGGCTAGCAGGACATCCTTTTCCACGGGTTCGGGGGTGCCGAACGGGATGTTCTTCGGATTGAGCATTTGCAGGTTTACCATTTCCGGATTGTCAGCATCCTGCTTGGCATAGTAAATCACGGTCTGGTTCACTCGTTTGGCCGTGGTTCCAGTGCCGATTTTACCTTTTTTCTCTATTTTAAATACGCCTTCAAAGAGGCCTTCTGCATTGGTCGTGGTCATTCTATTTTACCCGTAGTTGCTGGAATGGTCTCAAATTCCCTACTGTTTCCGTCTGGGGACAATACACAGGTTTTGCTTCAATGAGAAGTATCCTGTTTTATTACTTCTTCATCTCACTCGGTAGAGGAAGTCCTCTCAGTATGATGTACCCTATCACACCTGCGATAGTTGAGGCGCAGAGGATGGCAGTCTTGGCCCCGGTAAGTAGCTCCGGAGAGTTGGGGAAGGCTAGGTTGGCAATGAACAGCGACATAGTGAATCCAATGCCGCCGAGCATTCCCGCGCCAATGAAGTGACGGGGAGACATGCCGCCGGGATAGCCCCCGGAGAGTCGTACCAATATTAGAACCGAGAGGAAAATACCGATGGGCTTGCCGAGCAGTAATCCAAGTGCCGTACCAATCGTTGTTTGGCTGGATAGAATGCCTCCGATATCGCCGCCGAGCACTACACCTGCATTGGCTAGGGCGAAGATAGGCATGATGGCGTAGTCGACCAGCGGCTGCAGGCCGTGCTCCAATCGCTGTAATGGTGTTTGGGCGCGGGCAGCAACGTATTGCATGGAAAGCAGGGCCGAATGCATGGTGGAGTTTGTTAATACCGATGTTCCGGGCTGCACCGAGGTCTTGTAGTCTTCGAGAATGGTAGTGGCGTTGTATACGAACGCATCCGCATCGCAACGAGTGCGAGCTGGGATGGTGAAGGCCATGAGGACGCCCGCTACAGTTGAGTGGACGCCGGATTTGAGAAAGGCCAGCCAGACGAGTGCGCCAACAATGGCATAAAACACCGGGGTGCGAACGCCCATTCGATTGCCGACGTAAGCGATAACAAGCAGGACAATGGCTGCCAGCAGCATCCATCCTGCGATTTCGGATGTATAGAACAGGGCAATAACCATAACTGCGCCGATATCATCCACGATGGCAACAGCAGTGAGAAAAATCTTGAGCTGATACGGAACCCGGTCGCCAAGCAGGGCGAGAATGCCGAGAGCGAACGCGATATCTGTAGCCATGGGAATACCCCAACCATGGGTACCGGGACCACCTATGTTGATGATGGCATAAATGACGGCAGGCACGACCATGCCGCCAATTGCTGCAAAGAGAGGTACCACGGCTTGACTGCGTGATGACAGCTCACCCACCATGAATTCACGTTTGATTTCCAAGCCCACTACAAAGAAAAAGAGAGCCATGAGGCCATCATTGACCCAGAGAATGAGCGGCTTGGACAGCGTTGCTGCGCCATAGCCTACGGTGAACTTCGTATCCCATATGGCAAGGTAGTATTCGCTCCAGGGAGAGTTGGCCCATATGAGCGCAATGAGAGCACTGGCTATGAGGAGCAAGCCGCCTGTAGATTTGGATTTGAAGAATTCCTGAAAGGGCATGAGAACCTGTTCAATAGGTTCAAGTCCGCATGTCATGAGATTTCTGATGGCCATAAACTACTCCCGAAAAACGGGCGTGTTGACCCGTTGTCAGTTCAATTACTTGGTTCCGTCTGCCAGAAGTTCACTGACTTCGACAGCAGAGAGCGGTTTATAGAATAGGTAACCTTGGACGTAACGGCAACCCTCACTTTCTAAAAATGCGAGTTGTGCAGGAGTTTCTACGCCTTCAGCCACGATTTTGAGTCCCAGAGATTCACCCAGAGAGAAAACTGTGCGTACGATTGCCTGACTGTCCATGTCGTCATCAACGTCGTTGATGAAGGAACGGTCCACCTTGACGACGTCGATGGGGAAGCGTTGCAGATAGGAGAGGGAGGAGTAGCCCGTTCCGAAGTCATCGATACAAATGCTGGTGCCGAGATTCTTAAGTTGCTTGAGGATATCTTCGGCAACGGACGGATTGTCCATGAGGGCGCTTTCGGTGATCTCTATGTTAAGAGAGTTGGCAGAAAGTCCTGAGTCATCCAGAGCGCGGGTTATCTGGCCCGGTAGAATTGCCTGACCGAAGTGCTTGCCGGAGATGTTGATATTCAGCGTTAGCTTGTCCTCAGTGTCGGCATTGTAGTCAACCTGCCAGCGTTTTACCTGAACACAGGCTTCTTCCAGTACCAGATTGTCGATGGCGTAGATGAGGCCGGTGTCTTCGGCCAGAGAGATGAAATCGTCAGGGCTGATGATACCGTGTTCTGGGTGACGCCAGCGAACCAATGCTTCGAAGCCACTGATTCGACGAGTGTCGAGACGTACAATAGGCTGATACGCTACTTCAAATTCACGCAGATCAACGGCTCGGCGGAGGTCTGTTTCCAGCTCCATCAGTTTGAGAGCCTGATCATGCATCTTCTGGTTGAAAACCTTGAAACGGGATTTGCCCATTTCCTTGGCGCGGTACATGGCGGTGTCTGCATCACGGAGCATGGATTCAGGACGGTCATAGCCATCGGTCTTGAGGACGATGCCAAGCGATGCGGAGGTGAAAACTTCGTTGCCGCCAATGACAAATGGCTCACGTACGCCGTTCAGGATGCGGCGAGCAATGGTGATGGCATCACGTGGGGCCGCAATTTCTTCTAGCAGAATAGCGAACTCGTCGCCGCCAAATCGGGCGATGGTGTCCACGGAACGACCACATTTTTCCAGAACTTGTCCTACGGCTCGCAGAAGTTCGTCACCAGTGTCATGGCCCAGTGAGTCGTTGATGACTTTGAAACGGTCGAGGTCCATGTAAATGACGGCAAACTGGTGCTTGCGGCGGCGGCCACGTTCCATGGCCATGCGGAGATGGTCAAGGAAGAGCGCGCGGTTGGGCAATCCGGTAAGCGGATCATGGAAGGCCTGTCGTTTGAGCTGATCTTCCGCTTTTTTACGTAAAGTGATGTCTTCCACTGATCCTTCGAAACACATGGTGGAGCCATCGGTGTCGAGAATTTTACGGGCGCTTTCCGAGACCCAGATGATGCGTCCATCGCGTCTGCGAATCTTGGAAACAAAGTCCTTCACGCTACCGCGTTCTTCGATACGGCGCAGGAACTCCTTGCGGCGGGCTGGTTCCAGATACATCTGGGTACCGATATCGTAGATGGAACCCATGAGTTCTTCGGGGGATTCAAATCCGAGCAAGCGGGCAAGGGCGGGGTTGGCACTCATAAAACGGCCACTGGGTGATGTTTGGTAGATGCCTTCCACCGCGTTTTCAAAAATAGTGCGGTATTTGAGTTCGGTTTTGCGAAGCGCTTCACCGATAACTTTACGTTCAGCTATCTCGATTTTCAGCTGGGTGTTTGCGCGAAGTAACTCGCTGGTGCGTTCTTCAACCTTTTCTTTCAAGCGGTCGCGGGCATCCTTGAGTTCCATGGTCTTTTGCTGGACACGCTCTTCAAGATTCCCCACCAGCTCGGCGATGTGATGAGCCATGGAACGCATGGCGCGGGCAAGCTGACCAACTTCGTCTTTGGAGTCGATGGTTGGGACATTGGTGAAGTCTTTGGCTGCCACGCGTCTGGCGTAATTCGTCAGGATGGTGAGCGGGCGAGAAATATTGACAAAGAAAAGGAATGCGAGGATCAGGCTGCCGCCGAACAGAATAAACATGACGAAATGCTGAGATAGCGTTGCTTCCCGAATGCTTGCAGCGATGATGTCAGAGTCCATGCCCACGTGAACATATCCGGCCAGACCAGACAAAATGGGGCGCGCTACATGGAGATGGTCGATCTCATTGAAGTGGATCTCCTGAAGCATGTGTTCGTCACTTGGCAGAGAGGCCGCAGTGCGTTGGGCAAGGGTGCGGATGACCGTAGGAACGTTTGGCACAAATGTATGTGCGATGATCAGTCCGTTCTCATCAGTAACAAAAACATAGGAGACGCCAGCGATGGCTTGGTACTGGTTGATACGAGCCTGTACCGTTCCTGCATCTTGATCGAGGATGGCAACGATATCGGATTCCGCCATGCTTCGAGCCAGAGCAAGGGCTTTGGATTCATATTCCCGAGTAAGGGTTTCTTTCAGCTTGTTGCCGGAGGTCAGGGAGGTGACCACCGCAATGACGCCGAAGATGATGATCATAAACAGGAATGGCTTGATGAATAGTTTGGGCGCTCTCATTTTCGCCACCGTTCCCAGTCCGAGATGGTGTCGAAATGGCCATCGAATACCGTTGTGAAGTAAACGCTGTCGATGCCTTGATGTCGGCCTTTGCCGAAGTCCGCGTTGACGCCGATTCCAAGATCGAAGTCGCGGATGCTTTCCATGATTTCAGGAATGCGATCTCGCCTGGGGTCATCGGCCATACGCTTGACTATTTCGCCCAGCAGGATGCCGTTGAGAAAGCCTTCAAAACTGACGTAGCTGAATCTGCGAGGGGTATATCCGCCCTTGGAAATGACGGGCATGCCGTCATAGTTGTCCATGAGTTCCTGATACAGACGCACACCTGGTAAGGTGAGATCTCCGTAAAAGGGGACGACCTGTGAGATAATTATATTCTTTGTGTAGTTGGTGCCATTCGCGCGACCTTCTCGGGTGAGGAGTTCCAGCATCTTGTCACTGTCGGAGAAGGACAGGCCTGCCACCGGAATATCATGTCCCTTATCGCGGAGATCGCGGATGAACGCTCCTTGTGAGGCATAGGTGCCCACACTGATAATAGCGTCCGGCTCTGTCTTCATGATGAGTTCCACTTCGCGTGAAAAATCTTTGTCGAATGACGCGCCGCGTTTGTATGCTGCCTCTGCCACAATGGACAAGCCATAGCGGTCAAGGGCGCGGCGAACTCCATCCCAGCCAGTGCGGCCGTAGGCGTCACTTTGGTAAAAGACGGCGATGCGGTTGCGGCCGACATCAACGAGGTTGTTTACCAGCCCGGCGGTTTCATCGAAATATGAGGCGCGGAAGTTATAAACGTATTTGCCGAACGGCTCTGAACGCAACGGTTGTGCGCCTGTCAGCGGGAAAAGCAGATAGGGATTGCGTGAATCGAACTTCTGCAACAAAGGCAGAATGTGGGTCGTGGTGGGGGTGCCTACATAGGAGAAGAGAGCGAAAACCTCGTCATCCTGAATGAACTTAACCGTGTTTTGAAAACAGGGGATGGGGTTGTAGCCATCGTTGGCCGGGAGAATTCGGATTTTCCAGCCGCCTGCTCCGCCTTGTTCATTGAGATGATCAATATACGCCATCACACCACGGTAAAATTCGATACCCATTTCACCGTTGGCACCGGTGAAAGCAGCGGACATACCAAAGACCAACTCCTTCGGTTTTTCTGCTTTGGCAGAGCCGGGCGAAAGAGAGATGCAAGCAGTAACAAGAGTCACCGCTATTATATGAAAAATACACCGCAGTAGAGACACAGGAAACTCATGCCATTCAAAATGGAAAAGTGCAACCATCCAGCGTCTTTCTGTTTGGCTCTAATTGGAAAACAAGTACCTTGTCTCCGTTATAGCTTCCCTTTCCCGCTGGACCCGCGCCATGCTGAGATGATATAAAACAAATATGAGGCAGAAATCCACATTGATACATCGCTTGTTCGTTTATGTTACGGCTTTTGTCGCTGTGGCAGGAACCGTATGGGGACTTGCTTTTATTAATGAGAAGATGACTGTTCGTTATCAGGCTGTGGGATTTGTCGTTGATTCGGCTGGAAAACCTCTTGAGGGTGTTGAGGTTGTGCTGTCTCTTGCGCCACCTCCTTCTGCCGGGCCGCAACTCGATGCGTTGTTCAGCGCTGAAGGGCTCAACCATGGCCGCAATGGTGCGGAAGGAGTGTTAAAGCGTTCCATCGGCCCCGCCGTAGGATTATCCAGCGCAACCGGGGCTTACATTGTTCGTGCCGTAGGCCGTACAGGACCGTCTCATGCCATTCGGTTGGGACTTGATAATAGTGGACGTCCCGCCTTTGAAGTAGGCTGGGTTGTTTATCGGAAACAAGGGTATCCTGATTTGACCAAGACCGTATCAATTATGGGCTGGCGTACAGCGCCCAAAGACTGGGGGGCGTTTGCCAATCGATTGCCACAGATCGTCATGGGAGAGTGATTATGCCACACACCAGAGATGAACTGGACATGTTGTATGGGCGAGAGACTGCGAAGGATGTTCTTTTACAGGAATTGGACAAGTTGCCATCATTATTTGGTGGCGACGGCAGGACATTGAATAATCCGTTAATTGTGAATTCTGAATCGCGAGCCATGGCCGGCCGACTCATGAAGAATTTTGTGTCCAAGGAATTGGGACAGTTTGGGCGTGCATGGCATATGGTTGAATCAGAAATAGTGATTTCATCTTCTATCGATGGCTACATCGAACGGCAGGTCATGGAAGAGCTGGATGGGCGACGGACGGTGTTTTATTTTGATCTTTCCCGGAGCCATGGCGGTAGTTTGGGACTGATGCGTCGGGCCTACGAGATGCGTGTTTTGGATGAAGCCGAGGGTTGGCTCGTGATGCAATAGTGTTTTTATTTCTTCTTCCGAAAAGCAATAAGTAAAAAAGAAGGCCGCCCCAATAGGGACGGCCTTTCGCTCCTCTCTCTCAAAAGTGAAGCTTAACTCAACCCAAGGGACTCCAGATACAACTCACCTTTGAAGGTAAGCTCCGCAGCTCCTTGAAGGAACACGTTTCCGTCTTCCAAAAAGATAGTCAGGATTTCTCCGCCTGTGGTGGTCAGATCAGCCTTGCCACCCGTCAATCCGAGTTCGTTGGCAACCAGTTGAGTGGCAGCTGCGCCTGTTCCACATGCATAGGTCTCAGCCTCGACGCCGCGTTCGTATGTGCGAAGCATCATCGTCTCTTCATCTTTGACCTGCGCGAAATTCACATTGGTCCCGGCTGGTGCAAAATGATCATGGTAGCGAATCTTCGCTCCAAGATCGACGACATCCAGATTTTCGATGTCATCCACGAAAACAACAGCATGGGGAACGCCTGTGTCGGCGAAATGGATGGTCATGGGCTTGCCGTCTACATCAATCTCAATGTTGGTTTCTAGGCCTACTGGCGGGGTGAGCTGAACTTTGACGCGACCTGCATCCGGGCCGTTGAGAAGGACTTGCGCCTTGATGGGGCCTGCGTCGGTGCCAAAGGTGTGTTCTGCCGGGGCCAGCCCTATAGCATGGGCCAGCTTGCCTGCGCAGCGGGAGGCGTTGCCGCACATTTCGGCGCGGGATCCATCGGAATTGTAAAAATGCCAGCGGTAGTCGAGTCCTGCCTCGTCAGTTTCTTCAAGGAAGAAAAGACCGTCTGAGTACACGCCAAAAGCGCGGGCGCAAACTTTCTCAGCCCAAGTGGACATGACGGCTTGATCGATCTTGGCTTCGCGATTGTCGATGATCACGAAGTCGTTGCCGCAGCCTTGCATTTTATAAAATGGTACCGATGTCCCGAATAAAGTCATGGTGTTCTCCGAAATTTTTTATTGGATACCTTTAATCGAAAGATATCGTCCAATACGTTTTGAATATGAATGAATTGTCCCTGCTCTCATGTGGCAGGAGTAATGACTATACGGATTGCTTTGCCTGTTTGGCAACAAAACGCCGTGTGTTCCATGTCACGAATACGCCTATGCCGACGATGGCAATGAGCACCTGCCAGTGGGATTGCATTAGTACGGCAAATACGCCGATGGTGAGAATGCTCGCCACGATGCGGGGGATGGGGCGGGTAAAGAGTTGGGCAGCTGCCATGGTGCCGAGAAGGGCGTTGGCAAGGAAGAATCCGTCGGAAATAGCGAGGATTTTCGCGACATCAAGGATGTCCAGCGATGCCAGAAAAATCTGGAGCAGGTGTGCTGTGGTGTAGGTGATCATTACGACCCATGGCACACCGTGGCTATTGCGGCGGTCAAAGATGATCGACAACCCTCCATCCTGACTGATATGGGCAACCATACGTGCTACACCGCCTACAAACATTAAGTATGTGGTGATACAGAGGGCGGCAGTCAGCCCTGCCATGATCCACGGGGCGAATTTTCCAAAGAGCGGATAGAGCAGTGCAGTTACGCCGTGTCCTGCTTCGGCAGGGAAGACTCCGTATTGCATGCCAGCGCCTACGGCCACGAAGATCAATCCAATAACAGTGGCGGCAATGATGGCTGCGCGTGGGATAGTTCGCTGCGGGTCGTGTACTTCCGCGCCGTAGTTACCTACAATCTCCCAGCCGACCACGGCCCAGAAAAGCAGGAGCAGGGTGTATCCCATGGTTCCGCCTTGAAATTCCGGAAGTGGGGCAGGTGGGGCGGATGATGTGAGGAGTGTGACTCCGGAGCCTGCCAGTAGCAAAACTGTGGCGGAAACTGCGAGGATTATGCCGACGCGGCTCATGTTTTTCAGGCCGCTGAGAATCAGGCCGGCACTACCAATCTGTAATGCTGCCGTGAGCAGGCTTTTCCCCATAGCAGTACCCGGCATCAATGCAGGGGGGAGGTAATCTACGATGGTGAGCATGACCGCTGCCGGGCCGAATAGTGTGGCACAAGCCAAGGTGTATGCAGCTAATCGCTTGGCCGCGGGGCCGAACGCTTTTTCTACTGCGCTGGCTGCACCGCCTTCACCCGGGAAGAGCGTGCCGACGTGGGCAAAGGTGTAGCCGAAGGCAAGGCCGAATACTGCGGTCAGCATCCACCCCACAATAGCCCACGGGCCTGCGGCCTCTAGTGCCAGAGGTGGCAGGATGATGATGCCTGAGCCGAGGATGGCTCCAATGAGCATGCAGCTCAGGGTGAATGTTCCGATTTTCCGTTGGGTCATGATTCTCTCTCTTTCTTGATCTTTTATTGGTATCATGGAAAAGATCGGAAAAATCCAATTTGAAATTGTTGAGGGAGCCATCTGTTTTGCTGATGACTCGGGGGAAACATGGATATCAGACGACTTCAATGCTTTTTGGCTGTTGCCTTTGAGGGGAATCTCACTCGCGCGGCGGAAAGCCTATTCCTGAGTCAATCTGCATTGAGTGGGCAGATCAAGCTGCTTGAAGATGAGTTGGACTATCCTCTCTTTGTGCGCAAACCGCGCGGCATGGCTTTGACTCGCGAAGGCGAGGCTTTGCTGCCGTATGCCCGCAGCGCCATTCAAGCTATGGATGACTTCAAGTCGCGGGCCGCAACGTTGCAGCATGTTTCCACCACCACACTCACGGTAGGGTTGAATACTGATCCCGTGTTTCTCCGTATGTCTGAGTTGGCTCGGCAGATGCGTACGTCCGTACCGGGCGTGAAGCTTTCCTTTGTTGTTTCCCAGAGTCGGCATACCGGAGAATCTTTGCGTTCAGGAGAGTTCGACGTGGGCTTCCGCTTCGGCATGTGGGGCGAAAAGGGGATTCATGATGAATTTGTTGCTTCAGCCGCGCTGTCTATAGCGATTCCTGTGGGGATGGCAAAAGAAGTGGAGCCGGGGGATTGGAAAGGGCTGGCCGACTTGCCGTGGGTTTACACGTTCAGTGGATGTCCATTCCATGTGGCGGTGCGCGAGCGGATGTCTTCTTTTGGCGCGGAGCCGAATTCCACGGAAGAGACTGTTGATGAGAATATTATGCGCGAGCTAGTTGCCGAAGGTGTTGGCGTGGCCGTACTCCGGCAGGAGGAGGCCAGACGTCTTGAAGCAGCGGGGCAGGCCGTTTTGTGGCCGGAAACCCTTCAGGTCCCTCTTTGTCTTTCTTATCCGGTAGGCGACGGTTACGCTTCCCCACTGCGGGAGTTTCGTGATGTGGTCAGAACGGTATGGGGTGATCCTGTGGCGACTGGCGTATAAGTTTGTATGGCAGTTGTCTGCCTCTGTATGTTACCCCTTTTTTCGTCATGATCGTGAAGTCCACCATATCTCCACTTTGGCTTGCCAGTGAAGCGCAGCTTTCTACGGCTGCCGAGAAACTGCGCGCCATATTTGCTGCAGCTCCGGCTGATACTGAAATTTTTTTTCGGGCCGACGATATTGGTGCGCCCGGTGACAATTGCCGTGAGATGATGGCGCTTTTTCTCAAGCACCAGATTCCATTACACATGGCTGTGACTCCTGCTTGGCTCACTCTAACTCGATGGGAAACGCTCAAAGAATGGGCGGGGCGTGATGATGTGTTCATCTGGCACCAGCATGGCTGGCGGCATGTAAATCATCAGCAAAGCGGCAAGAAAGGTGAGTTCGGTATGGGCCGTTCCAAGGCGGCTAAGAAAGCGGATCTTGCCAAAGGGCGGGACAAGCTGGAGTCGATCATGGGTGCTGCTTTTTCTCCACTCTTCACTCCACCGTGGAATCGTATTGATGCCGAGACCGTGGAAGCGTTGGTTGAGTTGGAATATTCCGCCATTTCCCGTTCAGCGGGAGAACAGAAAAAAGTGCCTACGTCGGACGCTTTGCCAGACATCCCGGTGAACGTCGATCTGCATACTCGAAATGAGGCCGATCCTGAGGCGGGGTTGACTGCATTGCTTGTCGAATATGAAGAGGCAATCGCTTCCGGCCGAGTGGGTGTTATGCTTCATCACCAGCGCATGAACCCGGCGGCATTTACCTTTCTTGATGCCTGCCTCAGTGCTACTTCCCACGCTGCCGGCTTGGTCAAATATCGTCTCGGCGTATAGCTCTCCATTCTTTATTCAAAATTGACCCCATCTTTTCCTATTTATACTTGTAATAGGAACGGCTTCCACTTAGTGTAATGAGACTGTGTAAATTCAGTCAGTTATTCACGAGGAAGCCATGGGTAGATCCGGTTCAAACAATTCGTCCCTGATGGACAAACCGCAAGAGCGTATAGACAGACTCATTACGTTGCCGTTCTCCAAGTCGTTGGAGATCAGCTTCAAGAGTTTGAAGGTCCGCTTTTTTCGCTCCATGATCACCATTTCCAGTCTTGTGCTGGCGGTGTCGTTTCTTTCCTTCGTGCTGGTGAATCTGGATATCGCTGCCGGGCTATTGAAGAATGGCGGCAAGGATGCGGCTCAGGCGCTTTCCATGGCAGGCTACGACGTGAACCTCGCCGAGGGTGTGGTTGCCATGTCTGCAAAAGAGCGGTGGATTGTCATCCTTTCCTTGCTTGTCTGCACGGTGGGCATCATCAACGCACAGCTTATGTCCGTCACGGAACGGTTTTCCGAGATCGGGGTTATGAAATGCCTCGGTGCACTGGATTCCATGATTTTGAAGCTTTTCCTGCTGGAAGCGGGGATGCAGGGCATAGCCGGAGCCGCCATTGGCGCGGTCGTCGGGTGCTTCTTCTCCCTGATTTCCGGCATGTTCCGTTTCGGTTTTTCCGCAGTAACTGATCTTTCTCTGTTGTCTCTGCTTGGTTCGGTGGGGATGGCTACTATAGCAGGATGCGCTTTGAGTCTCATCGGCGTGTTGTACCCGGCACTGCTCGCGGCACGTATGGAACCGATTAACGCCATCCGCGCAGAACATTAGGATTTTTGTATGAGCGAAGCACAACGCACTATCGTCCGTGTCATCGGCGTTAAGAAAACGTTCACCATGGGCAAGCAGGAATTGCAGGCCCTCAAGGGGGTGGATTTGGAAATCTACTCCGGTGAATACGTTTCCATCATGGGGCCATCTGGTTCGGGAAAGTCCACGCTGTTCAACATGATCGGCGGACTCGACAAGCCTTCTGATGGCAAAGTGTTCATCGATGAAGTGGATATTTCGCAGCTCGACGCTTACGAGCTGGCATGGCTTCGTAATCGCAAGATCGGCTATATTTTTCAGACCTTCAATCTCATTCCGGTCATGACTGCCTTGGAGAACGTTACGCTACCTATGACCTTTGCGGGCATGAACGCTGACGATGCGCAGGATAAGGGCATTGAACTGCTCAAGCTTGTCGGATTGGGAGAGCGTTTTCAGCATAAGCCTCTCGAACTCTCAGGAGGGCAGCAGCAGCGCGTGGCCGTGGCCCGCTCGCTTGCCAACGATCCTTCCATTATTCTCGCTGACGAGCCGACAGGAAACCTCGACCTGACCACGGGTGAGGAAATTATCGATCTTTTGCAAATGCTCTCCAGCGAACGCGGCGTCACCATTATCTCCGCTACCCACGATTATAAAATGCTGAACGTATCTGACCGTGTGGTCTGGGTGCGTGATGGTATGGTCGATCGCGTTGAGAAACGTGAAGAGCTTGATATCACCATCGGCGGTATCGGCGAAAAGCTGGCTGGCCAGCACAACGGGGATCAGGCCTAGCCTATGTTGATGGCAAGGAAGAGAAGAGCCGCTTTGCGGGTGGCCTCCGGCGGCCCTTCGGGGAGCGGGCTCCGCCCAGCAACCGCCAGGACTCGCGCCCTGGACTCAGGTATGCCTTTGGCGGATTTTGAGGATAGCGATCAAGTGTTCTCCACGAGTAAAGAATACCCCCCAAAAGGATTCCAAAGGACATGTCCTTTGGCCGTCGGAGACGAAATCACCCGACCATCCCGCCGCAGGCGGCTTCAAACCCTGATTTTTCTCCTGCTCATCGCCTTCATGTTCACGGCATCGCCTGCTCAAGCTCGGCAGAATTGCGTGGACTTCCTCGGCGAATTGGCCGGACTGGGTGACCGCTCTATTGGTACAGAAGGCGCACATAAAGCCGCGCATATTGTTGAGTCACAGTTCAAAAAATTGCTGCCGGGTGCGAATATTGGCCGTCAGACGTTTCATGTTCCTGTAACGGTTCAGGAAGGCGCGGAGTTGAGCCTAACGGCGTCGTCTCGCTCGGTGCAAATCAAACAGCTCCGGGCTAATGCTCTTTCGCCAGGCGCGGTAAAACCGCCGGGCATTGAGGGACCGATCCTTTATGTGGGCCGCGGCGATGTGAATGACTTTAACGGGCTGGATGTGGAAGGCTCGGTTGTTCTCATGGACATGGCTTCCGGTAAGAACTGGAATAACGCGGCGATGCTTGGCGCGCGGGCGCTCATTTTTGTGGGGCGCGCGGATGATGGCGGCCCTGCTCCTCGTTCGCTTTTTGAATCAAAATTTGAATTGACCCCGGTTGATTTTCCGATTTTTTGGATGTCTCGCGTTCAGGTGGAAACACTGTTCGGTACGGCTGTTGTTAATGGGAAATCGAAACAGCTTGCCGAGGTCCGACTGACATCAAAGTCTGCTTGGCGTAATGTCCGTGGTGAAAATATTTATTGTTTTGTTGAAGGGAGCGATCCGGAGCTTTCGAAACAGACGGTTATTGCCGAAGCGTTTTATGACTCGACTGCATTTGTGGCTGGGCAGTCCCCGGGCGCAGATGAAGCGGTGTCTATCGCCACACTGATGGATATGGCGGATGGGTTTGCGAAGAATCCGCCTCAGCGTTCTGTTATGCTGGTGGCTACGGCGGGTAAGTCGAGTGCTCAAGCGGGCATGCGCGAATTTGCTTGGGCATTGGTCACCAAGGGCAAGCTGCATAAGAAACGCAAGGCAGTTCTGGAAGACCGGGTGGTTGACTCCGGGCGTGTGCTGGAGATTCTGAATTCCGAAGAACCGCTGGGTGAAATGATTCTGGCGGATGAGCGAAGCCGGGTGCTCCTCAAAGGCGCATTGAAATCCGTTGTTCGTAATGCGGAAGATGAACTTACTAACGAACTCATGCGTCTCAGACTCATGGGTACAGGCCGTGTGGACCAGGGCGATCTGAGCGAGTCGGCGCGTCAAGCCCGTATTAAACAATTGGCCGCATACCGCATCGACCTTAAGCGACTGAATTGGGTTAACTCCACGGTTGCAGATCACCCTATTGGCGAGAAAGAGCGGCTGGTTCTAGGCGAGTTTGTACGGCCAGCTATTACTCTTCAGGCTGCGATTCTTAAGGATGCTACGGGACAATTGCAGGATGTGCGGACAGCCCGCGAACTGCGTGACGCTATTGGTGATCGATCCATTGCGGCTCATGTGTCGCTCTATCTTTCCAGCCACGGTAATGGTGTGGGTGGCTTTGATAAAGGATGGCTTGTCGATCTCAAGCCCGGTGTGAACCGGACTGCATTTTTCCGTCCGCTAGATACGGTCATGAAAGGAGCGGTGAAGGAACTCTCTGCTTCTGGCGATGATGCGGCTGCTTTGTTCAAGGATACACTGCGCCCCGGTAAACGGGCGTGGGAGAGTTATTTGCCGGATTCTCCTGAATTGGGCGGCGAGCCTATGGCTTTGGCCGGGTTCCCGGGACTGACTCTGGCTACGGTGCACGATATGCGACCCGCTTGGGGAACACCGTACGATGTGCCTGAACGTGTGAACTTTGTTTTTGTGAAGAAGCAGTCTGCTTTGGTTATGGCGTTGCTCAACGGCCTTGCCAATCAACCTATTGATGACGTTGGTAAGCGGACCAAAAATTATTTTGTGACCATTGAAGGGCGGGCCAATTTGCTGCGCAAGGGCGAGATCTTCCCGGATCGGCCTGGTACTGGCATGGTCGTTCTGGCCTTCCAGTGGCAGACTCGCAACTACGGCATGGTGGATACGGCGGGCACTTTCCGTATTCCCGGTCTGGCGAGTAAAAAGGTAAGCTATCATAAAGCTGTGGTCGAAGCGTTTAAATTTAATGAAGAAACCGGACTTGCTGATTGGGCTATTGATAAGCCAAAGACAGGCAAACCAGCCTATCGCATCAAGCTGAAACGCTCAGTTCAATCTGCTGATCTTATCTTGTTTGCCTGTACGCAGACGACCGTGTTCAACATGTTCGATCCGCGTACTTTCAAGTTCCTGTATCGCCCGAATCTCATCGATGGCAGGACGGAAGCGCCGCCTGTGAGCTATTGGTACTCCCGTCTGGACACGCGTCGCTCCACGCTTGGAACGCTGTTTCTGGAGCCGGATACGCCTATCAAGTTGACGCTTTCGGACACCGTGCTGGACAAAAAGGTGTTGTTGCTCAATGGCGATGCGGATCACCCTCTAGGCCTTGGGTATATTGCCAAACAATGGCCTGTTATCCCCATGACGGAATTTCAGGCGGCCCGCGACATGTGGTCGCTGCTCAATCCACGTATCGAAAGTCTGGAATCCAAAGGCATCGTTAACGAGCGGATTCGTGCCTTGAGCCAGTTGGGTGAAAGCGATCTTCAGGATGCCATTGAGTTCAAGGAAGCGAAACAGTGGGACAAGTTCGTGGAAGCGGCTCGTTCCAGCCTCGCCAAGGCCAGCCGCGTCTATAATGACGTAGACAAGACGCAGAAGGACGTTCTGGTCGGTGTGCTTTTCTATGTGGCGCTGTTCGTGCCGTTTGCCTACTGCATGGAACGGCTCTTTTTCTCTTTCGTGGATATCAAGAAACGTATTTCAGCCTTTCTTGGTTTCCTCGGAGGTATCATTGGCGTGGTGTACATGGTGCATCCCGCATTCCAGCTTACGTACTCGCCCCTTGTGGTAATACTGGCGTTCTTTATTTTGGCGCTTTCACTTTTGGTGTCGTGTATTATTTTCTTCCGTTTCGAGCGGGAGATGGTGGAGTTGCAGAAGCGGTCCGCCCATATCAAGCTCACGGGTATCAGTCCGGCTGCGGCCTTTGGTGCGGCCTTTGTGCTTGGCGTGGGTAATCTGAAACGCCGGCCGGTTCGGACATTCCTGACTTTTGCCACACTGGTTATCCTCACATTCACCATCATGAATTTCACCACGGTTAAATCCGTGCGGCAGGCGGGCTGGGCAACATTCAGCGACACCGCTACTTATACCGGACGTCTTCTGAAATACCTCAACTGGCAGGATGTGCCCGTTGAGGCTCTGTCTGTGATTGAGACTGCGTATGAGGGTAAGGGCATTGTTGTTCCGCGTGCTTGGTATGATACCGGGTTCACCTCGGATAAATCACGCGCGCCACTCATTCCTGTGGCTATGAATGGAAAGGAAACACCCGGACGCGGTATGATTGGTCTCTCATGGCAGGAGCCAGAGGTGTCTGGTCTCGACCGAATCCTGATCAAGGGGCGCTGGTTCAAGGAAGGCGAGCGATTCGTGGTTCTGCTTCCTGAACGCATGGCGAACCAGCTTGATGTTGATCTCGATGATCCCAACCGTTCCACTGTGAATGTGTGGGGAATCAAAATCAAAGTCGTGGGTATCTTTAGTGACGATGGTCTGCGTGATAATCCTGATCTGGATGGCGAACCTATTACACCTATTGTGTTCCCCAGTCAGGCTGCGACACAGCTCTCTGACGTAGAGGCCGAGGCTATTGAAGATGGGGATGATGTTGTTTCCACCGAGTCTCGCTATCTGCATATTCCCGGTTATGAAACCATCATCATGCCTGCGGAACCGTTGCTCTCCATGGGAGGCGGAGCGGGCAAGCTCAAGGGAATCGCTGTTAAGCCGCTTGAAGGATTTTCCGAGACATCCGGTGAGTTGGGTGACCGCTTTGGAATGTTGTTATTCCGAGGTGGCTCAACAGGTACTTCTCTCTATTTTGCATCCGACGCGGTCAGTTATTCCGGTGTGGCAAATATTCTGATTCCACTCGCTATTTCAATTTTGATTGTTCTTAATACGATGATTGGCTCGGTGTATGAGCGTAAGTCGGAGATCGCGGTGTATACCTCGGTCGGTTTGGCGCCGCCTCACGTGGCATTCCTGTTCATCGCCGAAGCGCTTGCCTTTGCTGTTATTTCCGTTGTGGTCGGCTATGTCCTCGCGCAAACGTCGTCATCGTTCCTAGCCGGAACTCCGTTGTGGGCGGGGATGACTGCCAACTATTCTTCCACCGCAGGCGTGGCGGCAATGCTGCTCGTTATTTTAGTCGTGCTTGTTTCAGCCATTTATCCGGCCAAGGTGGCGGCACGTATCGCTATTCCTGATGTGAACAAGTCGTGGACCATGCCCAAGGCTGAGGGTGATGAACTGGTTGTCGTACTACCATTCCTGATCAAGCTTGGTGAAATGGCTTCGGCAGGCGGGTTCCTGCACCAATACTATATGGCGCATCATGATGTGTCTCATGGTGCATTCTGTACTGATGATATGGCGTGTAATTTCCTGGATCTCGAGCAGATGGAGTTGGATACCGGACTCATGATGGGCTTACCGGATGACGTGTCCATCCCGGATGAACTTTGTTTCTCCATCGACCTGCGCGTCTGGCTCGCCCCCTTTGATTTCGGTGTACGCCAGAAGGTCAAGCTCGTGTTCTGCCCGTCGGATATTTATGAAGGATTCCGTCAGGTGCGCGTGGTCATTCATCGTGAAGCAGGCGAACTCAATGCGTGGGAGAATCTGAATAAGAATTTCCTCAACGATTTGCGTAAGCAGTTGCTCGCATGGCGCTCTCTGGATGACGATGCCGTAAATCAGTTTGCCAATGACATGAACAATCACATGGAAGAACACCTTAATGGCGTTAAGGAGGCCGAAGCATGAACGGACGACTCCGGCTCCGGGCGCTTATAACCGGATTGATTATGGGGTTGGCACTTTGTGTGTTCACTCCCTACAATAATACCATCCTGCACAACGTACCAATGGGGGGCGGGCATTTCCCGCTGGCGCCATTCTTTATCGTGGCATGGATGTTTGTCTTTGATGCACTCATCTCTCGTCTGTCACACCGTCCTCCCTTTTATTCTGGTGTGGAACTACTGACTGTCTGGCTGATGATGGTGCTGTTCTCCGCTATTGGATTTACCGGGCTGACCGAGACCTTTTTCGTCAACATCACTGCACCGGAACGATTCGCCAAGGACGCCTATCGCTGGACAGAAGTGCTGACGCCGCTCTTGCCGGATGCATGGTTCCCTCGATCCGTGGAAGCTGTGAATCTCTTCTATGACGGACTCAAGGGCGGGCGCGACATGGGGCTGACCGAAGTGCTTGCCAATATCCCGTGGGGTGTCTGGCTACCAGTACTGTCGGTCTGGGCCTTGTTCATTCTCGGCGTATTCTTCATCATGATCTGCCTCATGGTTCTGTTTGGACGCCAGTGGGTGGTCAATGAACGAGTTCTCTTTCCTCTGGCGCGAGTGCCTGTGCTCATGGGAGATGCGCTTGATCAGAAACAATTCCTCTCTTGGTGGTCGGATCGTTATCTGCTCATAGGGTTGGTCTTTGCTGGGGCGTTACATCTCCTGAACGGTATGCATTTCTACTATCCGTCCGTGCCGGAGCTTCCCACGCTGGTCTTGGCGGGTAAGTTCTTTCCCAAGTTTGGACTCTTTTCCGGCTTCTACAAATTGAAGCTGTATTTCATTCCTGCATTTATCGGGTTCGCCTTTCTGACCACTCGGCAGATATCGTTCTCCATGTGGGTGTTTTACCTGCTTGGCGGCCTGCTGTTTGGTCTGCTGTACGTTTTGGGCTGGCAGTTGCCGGAAGCCGCTCTGGGCACAACTTTTGGGCCTGATCTAGCTCGACCTGAAGGGGCGCAGACTATTGGTTCGTACATCGTGTTTTTCCTCTTTTTGGTCTGGCTCGCACGCCATCATCTTAAGGAGACGCTCACCTGTTTCTTACGGCCGCATTGTCGAGAGGAAGGAATAGATCATAAAGGTAAGTACGATAATGTGCCCGCAGAATGGGGGCCGCCAACTTGGCCGCTTTGGGGGCTTGTTCTCGGTATGGTTGGTCTTTCGGCATGGTGTTGGTTCTTTGGCCTGCCGATCTTGGCTGCGCTGTTGATGCCCGTCATGTTCCTTGTAGTCATGCTCGTCACCAGCCGTATCGTCTGTCAGGGTGGATTGCCGTATTTCACGCTCACCGCAGCACCGTCCGATGCGCTCACTGGATTTTTCGGCACCGGTTTCTTTGGTACCGCAGGTATTGCCGCAACTGCTGTCATGCAGAAAGTGCTTTTCCTTGATGTCCGCGAAGCCATTGCCCCCACCTTGTTTCACGGGGCCAAAGTTCGTGAGGAAGCCAAGAATCGTAATCTGGTGCTCGTGGCTATCGGTATGTCCCTCGTTCTTGCCTTGGCTGCCGCCTTTATCACCATGCTGTATCTTGGATATAAATACGGCCTGCGTGAGCTTGGGTTGGAGTGGGCGACGCAGACTGTGCTTGCCAACTATGAGAATGCTCAGCGGCTGGTGGATCAGCCTGTTGGTCCCAATTACTGGACTATCACTTACGCTGCAGCAGGTGCACTCGTTATGGGGGTGCTCATATTCTGTTACTATAAATTCCCTTGGTGGCCGTTGCATCCGCTCGGTTATCTGGTGGCATATTCCGCAGGTATGAAAATTTTGTGGTTCCCATTCTTTATCGGTTGGTTGTGCAACCATCTGGTATTGCACTACGGTGGAACCAGTCTGTTCAATCGGGTGCGGTTTCTCTTTATCGGGCTTATCCTGGGCGATTTCCTTATGGGTGGCATTTACGCCGTTATTGGCCTGTTTAGTGATCAAAGTTACATGGTGTTTCCGCTGTAGTCGGAGTGAAGTGTATGCAAGGTCCTACGAAATATAAACTTTTCAACCTGCTGCCATTGTGCCTGCTGGCTTTGGTGGTCTGTGCTGTTAGCTTTGTTCTGGATGCTCCTGCCGAAGAGCAGGAAAAGACCATCACGATGTTCGTACCAGACTTGGAGTGGCCGCCTTATATCATCCAGGACCCAGGTGGTAAGGATGAGGGGTCATTGGTGGAAGTTTTCAAGGTTATATCCAAGTCGATGGGATACCAAGTCATAGCCAAACAGCTTCCTGACAAACGTGGCTGGGCCATGTTGCGGGAAGGGACGGTCGATGTACATATCAAGGCGAAGAAATGGGTGAAGGCCCCTGAGTCTTACTTGTGGTCCGATCCTTTTTTGCTCAACGAAGATGTTTTAATTTTCCGGGCAAATTCCACGCTGAGCTTTGCCTCCGTTGACAGTTTGATCGGGAAGTCCGTGGCCGCTATAAAAGGATTTGTTTATCCCGCCATGGAGCCGTTTTTTGATTCAGGTAAGATCCTTCGGATTGATGTTACATCGCCGTATACCATGCTCGATTTATTGGCACTGGGCAGAGTCGATGCTGCTTTGGTTAATCGATCAGAAACGCAGTGGTTGTTTCGTACTCGTCCCGACTTGAATCCCGAGCGGTTTAGAATGGATGAGACTGCCTGTGACAGCGCATACTATCGGTATGTATTCACACGCGATGAAAAATGGGTGCCGTTTATCGAGGAGTTTAATAAACGCCTCGAAGCGATGAAGCAGGACGGTAGTCTTGAGACCATACTTGATCAGTACAGGTAGCGTAAGCTGCCGGAGCAAATGAGATGTACGACGATAAAGAATTAAAAGAATATAGAGACTTGATGAAGCCTCCCGATAAGTTCGAGGAGGGTTTTGACTGGAAGACTATTGTTGGCGCGGTGTTCATCGGTTTCCTGATGATGCCCGGCTCTATGTACTTGCAGTTGGTCATCGGTCAGGGCATCGGCCCGGCTGCGCGTTGGGTGACAATCATTCTGTTCGCAGAGATTGCCAAGCGTTCGTATACTCATTTGAAACAACAGGAAATTTTTCTTCTCTATTACATGGCTGGAGCCGCGCTCGCGTCGCCGTTCCAAGGCTTGCTGTGGAATCAGTATATCATTCAGTCCGATGCGGCCCGAATGCTCGGCCTCACCGAATTTATCCCGCAATGGGTGGCTCCGGCACTCGGTTCCGGTTCTTATTTGGAGCGAACCTTCATGCACCGGGACTGGCTCGTCCCGATCATGCTGCTGGTGGGCGCACAGCTCGTACAGCGTATTGACCACTTTGGCTTGGGCTACTCGCTGTATCGCATTACATCTGACGTAGAAAAGCTGCCATTCCCCATGGCCCCAGTCGGTGCTTTGGGTACCATGGCTTTGGCTGAATCAACCGAGGACCGCAAGACGGGCTGGAAGTGGAGAGTGTTCTCCATAGGAGGTGTGATCGGACTTGCGTTCGGCTTCTTCTATGTATTGCTACCCGCTCTATCCGGGCTCCTTTTCAATGAACCGATACGGCTTATTCCTATACCGTGGATTGAGCTGACGCAGCATACTGAGGGCTTTTTACCTGCTGTTGCCACTGGATTACAGTTTGATCTCGGGTTGGTCTTTATCGGCATGGTCCTCCCGTTCTGGGCGGTCATTGGCGGACTCGTTGGCCTGATTATTACCATTGTAGGTAACCCGATTCTTTATGCTCACGGTGTTCTGCATCGCTGGCATCCTGGCATGGCGACTGTTGAAACAGTCTTTGCCAACAACTTCGATTTCTACATGAGCTTCGGTATCGGCCTTGGCCTCGCCATCGGTGCGGTCGGAGTTTATTACGTGGTCAAATCCTTCCGAAATACAGATGGAAAAGGGCTGGATTTCTCCGCTCTCTTCAATCCACCGGAAGGGCGTGGTGATATCAACTTCTGGGTGTCCATCGGCATCTATGTGTTTTCCACGCTGTGCTATATTGCATTCTGTGTCTGGCTGGTGCCGACATTTCCGTGGATTTTCTTTGTTATTTACGGCTTCATCTACACGCCTGTGATTTCCTACATCACTGCGCGTATGGAAGGTGTGGCAGGCCAGTTTATCGCCTTACCCATGGTACGAGAATTTTCGTTCATCGCTGGAGCCAAGTTCTTTGGCTATCAGGGATTGGAAATCTGGTACGCGCCTATTCCCATTCATAACTATGGTGAAGCAACCGTTCAGTTTCGTCAGATCGAACTGACCGGAACGAGTTTGCGAGGGATCATCAAAGCGGAAATCATCGTTTTTCCCATCGTGATGGTTTCATCGCTTCTCTTTTCGCAGTTCCTCTGGCAGCTCGCGCCGATCCCGTCACCTGAGTATCCATTTGCTCAGGAACTGTGGCATCTCCAGGCGCTGAATACGTTGCTCATGCAGACTTCCACCCTTGAAGGCAATTCCTTGTTCTTCGAAGCGCTGTCCGGACCGATCGTTTTGTCGGGCATGGGCTTAGGACTGTGCCTGTATTCGGTCCTGAACGTGCTTGGGCTGCCCGTATTGCTCGTTTATGGAGTGGTACGTGGTTTGGGGCAGTCGACGCCGCATGGGATGATTCTGGAAGTAATAGGGGCGTTGTTAGGGCGATTCTATTTTCTGAAGAAGTACGGGACTGAATGGCGGCACTATGCGCCAGTCTTGTTGGCAGGATTTTCCTGTGGAATGGGACTGACGGGTATGTTTGCCATGGGCTGTACTTTGATTATGAAGTCGCTTGGCAGGCTTGCCTATTAATGAAGAGGTGAGCGCACCGTGGGGTGCTTAGAAAAATACAAAAGCGGTGCACGTCAGGACGTGCACCGCTTTCTTTATAACTACAGTGAAGCCTAGTCGAACAGTCTGTCTACTTCTTCGTAGATGTGGCGCATGTACATCATACGTGGGGAGCCGCCCATGGCGACAGCCAGCAGGCCTGCATCGATGATCTCATCCTTGGAGGCACCGTGTGTGGCTGCGTTCTGTACGTGGAGCGAAATACACATGTCGCACTGGGACATGATGGAGCAGGCGATGAGGATCAGGGACTGGTACTTGTCCTCGATGGAGCTGCCTTTTTTGATGGTGGCGGTGAAGCCCTGGTATGCTTTGAATACATCGCGGCGGTTCTTGTTCATCTGGCGAAAGAGTTCTGTCGCTTTCTCTGCGGGTTCCTGCATGGTTTCTCCTTTATATATTGAAATTTCAAATCTTCACTAAACAGCAAAAAAAAGTCTCACAAAAGTATTCATACTTTAGTGAGACTACCAGACAGGCTTGGGATGTACGAGCGCAAGGCGCAAAAAAAAGTCAAGACCGAAGCGTATCTTAATACGCGAGGGTTTGATTTTTTAGCAGCAACGAAGCGATCGTGCATTTCAAGCCTGTCTGGAGGGTTGAGATCCGACCCCGGAGAACAGCCTCCGGGGCCGAAGCCCTATGAGAGAGAGTCCCGATTTGGGTAAGGTCGAACTACAACCAAAAAATGATCGTGTAAAGCGAAAAATGAACGAAAAAATTGGCTCTTTGGCTAATTTTATTTTCACTTTCGCTAAAAAAGCACCCAATTTCGCCTCACTCGGCCAAATTGGGTGCTGTCCTTTTCTTTTTCGAAACTTTAAACTAATCTTCTTTTCCGTGAATCAAGGTATACAAAGAGCCCTTTTTCTCCAATAGCTCTTCATAGCCACCTTGTTCTACAATCTTGCCCGCTTTCAGCACTACAACCTTGTCGTAATAGGGCAGCATATCGAGGCGGTGAATGACCGCCAGAATAGTGGACTTGCCCTTCATGTTGTTGGTGATGATGTTCTGCACTCGTCCCTGAGACTTGTTGTCCAGAGCCGCAGTCGCTTCATCCAGAATGAGGACAGCCGGATTCTTGAGGAAGGTTCGGGCCAAGGCGATCTTCTGGCGTTGACCACCGGAGAGACGGTCACCCATGGAACCAACCTGGAACTCTAAGCCCATTTCCGCAACTGGCTCCAGCGCGCCCTGCATGATGAGGGCCTGCATGATGCGATGATTAATCTCATCTTCGGCGCCGGGCTCGTTGGAACGAACTCGACCAAACAGAATGTTATCCTGAATATTCAGGTTCTCGATGTACTTGTCGGACTCGAAGAACTGGAATGCATCCGGGAATTCCGCGTTGACCATGGAAACGAAATCGCGACGGGAGTTGACCACGCGGTTGGCAAAGCCCTTATCCAGATCCACCTGACGATGGATGCCGGGGATGAAGCAGAGACCGAGCTTCAAGATGAGGCTCTTTTCCTCTTCACTCAGAGGCTCGCCGGAATCAAGACGGTTCGCGACCATTTGGTATTCGCCGTATTTCGCTTCTGGAATGGGGCTGTTCTCGAATTCCTTATGCTGGGGTTCGGGGCCCAATTCATCGGTAACCACGCGAGCCAGTGTTTCACCAAGGACGATGAGGTGTGCCATCAAGCCATGGCTCTCAAGGAACGCAATGAAGCTGGGCTGTAAGTGAAGGTGTTCTGGGTCGTAGTCCTTTTTGGCTGGTGCTCCAAAAGCGATGTTCTCGGCAACAGTCATGTATCGACTGTAGCTGTTCATATCGAAGAATTCGATATACTCCGCCACGTCCGCGAACATGCCGTCATGCCCATCCTGGAAATCAAGACGAGATGCAACTATGGATTTACGTAAGCCCGTATGTTCACCATTGCTGAGCTGAGAGCGTAGTGCAAAAGCAAGGATGTCGGTAAACAGGCCTACCTGCTGTGTTATCTTGATAAGAGAATCAAGGTCTGGAGTAGTGCCAGAGGCCGTACAATGACCGCCCTGTAAGGCGAGGGATTCGCAGGAATACAGCAGATTGTCCTTCACGGACCCATCAAAAATGAATGGGTGCTGCGCTACCATACCAAGGTTGTAAGTCATGTCCGGTTTGGCTAGCTCGCTGACCTCCTGCCCGCCCACAAGGATCGAGCCGCCAGTATACTTATAGAGCTGCGCAACACAGAGCGCGAGTGTAGACTTACCCGAACCGGAGAAGCCGACGAGCGCAACATGCTCACCCCCTTTGACCTTCATGGAAACGCGATCCAGCAACTTGATGTTACCACCGACCACGAATGAGAGATCCTTGACCTCTACGTCGTTGTCCAGAACGAATGGGTCACGGCCTTCTACCTGCTGGGCGAATTCCGGGGCATGGTCAAAGGCGCGCATGATTTGCTTGTAGCGAACCGAGCTGTCCTGGTAGACCTGCCAGAACTCCATGAGTTCCTTCCACGGGTCGTACAGCTTTTCGTAAGCAGACAGGAATGCCACGATAGCACCAACGTCGAAGTGGCCCTGAATCGCGTAGTAACCACCGATCAGGAATAAGACGAAGGGGCCGAGGCTCATGAAAAAATTGTTGACGAATTTGATGAAGAATTTGAGCGCATTCTGCATGACCGTTGCTTCATAGAGATCTTTCAGCACGGCTTTGAAACGCCCGCTTTCGAGCGGAATGGATGCGTTGGAATGCACTTCATGCACGCCGGAAACTGCCTCGCCTACCAAACCGGACAGCTTCTGGGTATGTTTGATGCGGCGACGGTTGGCGCGGCGGAAATATTTCTGGATGCGTGGCAGGATGAACAGTTCAATAGGATAGATGCAGATAGAGATCAGACCAATGGTCGGATTCAGATGAATCATATATCCGGCCATAGCAAAGAATGTCAGAATGTTTACCGCCGGAACGGCCACGGCCTGACCGATGAAAGTCGCAATCGGGATAAATTCAGTGATGATGTAGGAAATGACATTACCGGGAGACGTACGACGATAGAACTGGATTGGCAGCGAGAGCAGGTGCTCGTAGAGGCGTTCTCGAACGACCATGAGGCCGCGTTCACCGATTTTAACCTGCAGGTAGTTGATGGCGAGTTTGAGGACTCCTGCCATGGTCACGGCGCTGATATACAAGGCGCAGTATTTATAAAGAGCAGGCAGGTCTTTCAAGCCAATAGCTTCGTTGATGATCCGCTTCTGCATTTCAAGCGGCAGGACGCGCAGAGCGACTGTCACTACAATAATACCCACCACCAAAAGTTGGAGGGGAAGGTTCTTGTATAGAACCCAAGAGTAGAGTGAAGTTTTGGTGATTCTTTTGCTATCGTTAGGATGCGGCATATGCGTGTCCGTGAAGTCTATGGTTGATTTATCCCTTTTCCTTAGACCGAATAGCCTATTTTTCCAAGTATTATATAGGAAATAGCTGCACAGAGTGGACATCTTGTACAAAGGTGTGATCAAATCCTTATTCAGGGTGTGCGCCCTTGGGAGATCATCAATATGAACATACCATTTCGCCTTAAATTTTTCATAGTACTCTTGTGCTTCAGCTTGGGGCCCATGCTCATTTCTCGCGTTCTTGTGGGGGGAGCTGCTCGTAAAGTCGAAGGCGCTGTTACGGAACATACTCGCGCTGAGCTGCTTCAGATCGTGAATGCGGAATTGGAACAGCAGGCAGAAAATCTTCTTACATCCCTTGAACAAAAAGGCCAAACCATCACGCTGGCTATCCGCATGTTGGCACAGAATGTTGAACAAGCGCTTTTCTGGCCACCGGAAGAGAATCTGGGGAAGCCCTACTTGGCTAAAGATTTTGGCATGATGGGAGAAGGTCCTCCTGACATGGTTCCCTCGGAATTATATACAAGGCGCACTCGAAGTGGGGAAAGCCGTAGCCTGAATATCAGCCTGGAATCTCCTGCCTTTATCGACAAAGGGAAAACGCCGAAGACAATGGCGCAGACTCGTCAGCTTCAAGGGTTGCTCCCAATTTTTAAACTCTTGTACTCCCAACGGTCCGATGCTGCGAATTGGTATAACGTAGGCTTGGAATCCGGGGTCTTTGCCACCTATCCTGGGCATGGGATGTTTCCCATGAATTACGACCATCGTGAACAGGAGTGGTATCAAAAGGCGAAAAACGTCACTGACTATATTGCCTGGGTCGCTCCGGCTATCGACCCGGCAAGTCGTCGAGTCGTGAGTATTGGTAGTCATCCGATTTATGATCTTAATGAGCAATTCACGGGCGCTGTTTCTATCGATATCCCAATCACATGGCTCCTCAGTGATGGAGCCTTGAGATCAAAGTGGAGTAATGAAATTAAGTCGTTCATGGTGATGCGTGCTTCGTCCGAGACTACTCAGGAAGAGGGGCTCTACATAGTTGCTCAGCATGCATATGAAGAGGGCGGGCAACGCCACTGGCGATCTGGCATCGAGGGAGAATGGCTTGCCGAGGATGATCCTGGCACATTGGTTCAATTGCTCATCGCTCTCAAGAAGGACGAGGCTGGTACGCTTCACCTGCCGTATAAAGGCGTAGATAGTCTCTGGGCCTATGCTTCTAATGATGAATTTTCATTTATACTGATCGCTTCCGAAGAAGTGGTGAATGAACTTCCTGATGAAGTGAATGAGTCGATAACTACTTTCATTGCTGAGATGCGTGACATCGGATCCATTATTTCCGGGGTAGTGCTTATTCTTGTCGGCATAATCGCGTGGTTTGGTTCAAGCCGGATGACAAGGCCTGTTCTTCTCATGGCAGAGAAGGCTAAACGCCTCGCTAAAGGTGATTTCTCTGTCCGCGTCGATCATCGCTATGGAGATGAGCGGGATGTTATGGCGAATTCGTTCAACGAGATGGTTCCACAACTCAAGGAACGATTGAGTATGCAGCGCGATATGGAACTCGCTCAAGGGGTCCAGAATCTTCTGCTTCCCACTGAATCCCCCTCATTGCCCGGTTTTGATATTTCCGGCGGTATTGCCTACTGCGATCAGACGGGTGGTGATTATTACGACTTCATTGACTTGTGCACGGACGACGGCTGCGGGCTTGGTGTAGTTTTGGGGGATGTCTCCGGTCATGGTGCTCCTGCCGCTCTGATCATGGCAGCAGCTCGTGGACAGTTGCACGCATTATCGAGCGTAATACTCACCCCGGCCGAGCGGATTAATACGGTCAATCGTCTTTTGGCGCAGGACTTGGACGGCACGGGGCGCTTCATTACAATGTTCTATCTTCGCCTCAAGGGAGACGATCCAACAGTCAGATGGGTACGGGCCGGACATGACCCGGCCATTCGCTACTGCCGGGATACGGACACCTTCTCCGAACTCAACGGTGAAGGCCTCGCCTTAGGCGTCTTGGGCGAATATGAGTATCAGGATTACGAAGCCACACTTGCGTCGAATGAAGTCCTTGCCATCGCGACTGATGGTGTATGGGAAGCGCGCAACGTCGAGGATGAAATGTTTGGAAAGCAGAGAATGCTTGCCATCATCAAAGAGAATGCGCATAAAAGTGCGGAAGCCATTCGCATCAGTATTATGGATGCGGTGGACCAATTTCAGGCCAACGGCCAGGAAGACGACATTGCCGTCGTTATCATCAAGAAGGACTAGAGAATCATGGCTGACAACGTCATATCCTTTCGGATGACCAATAAAATGAACTGTTTCAAATGCTTCCATCCCAAGGTGGAAGAGTTTGGAGCGGCCAACAATCTTCCCATGAAGGTAATCTTCAAGCTCACTTTGGTCCTCGATGAACTGGTTACCAACATTATCAGTTACGGATATGCTGATTTTGACGAGCATCCTATTGATGTTGGCATCAATCTGGACAAAGGCATTGTCACTATTCGCATCGAAGACGACTCTGAGCCATTCAATATCCTTGAAGCTCCGGAGCCGGAACTCGAAACACCGCTGGAAGAACGAGACAGACCCATCGGAGGGATGGGCATTCACCTAGTGAAGAACATGGTGGATAAAATTGAATACTCTCGGGAAGACGGTAAAAACGTCCTCCTGCTTACAAAAGAAATTTGCACAAATGACTGCGCTCAAGAGTGCTGTCCTTAATAACGGAGGAATATAATGGGACTTATCGAATCAAAAGAAAACAACACGACTATCATTGCTGTTGATGGCAATCTCGACGCTGAGGGCACTCAGGTCATGGAAGAAAAGGTCGTTGCTCTTCTCGAAAGCGGCACAACCAGCCTGCTCTTCGATTTCTCCGGCCTCGACTATATCAATTCCTCCGGCCTGCGCGTTCTCGTTCTCGCATACCAGCGCCTCAAAAAGGCCTCTGGCAAAGTCGCGATCTGTGGCATCAAGGACTACATCCAAGAGGTCTTTGAAGTCTCCGGCTATGATAAAATATTTCCGCTCTATACCAACAAAGCTGACGCTCTCGCAGAGATGTAACCTTTCAGGGACCGATCTTCGATAGAAGTTTCTCGAGAGGTGTTCAATAAATCCGTAATTCCCCTTGAAGTTGTGCGGGAATTGGGGGAGTATTCGAGCACTTCGATGAACAGGTATTGAAAGGAGATATTATGGCTAAAGATTTCAGAGAGTTGCTTGTTGAGGCTTCCCGTCATGAAACGTTTGGACGGTACTACAAGGAACTGCAGGTTGGACTGAAGGTCGTGATTTCATTTCAGGCGAGCGAGACTCATTCCTGTGAGCCCGCCGAGACCTTGGATGATGTTTTTGCATACACTAAATGGGAAGTAGCTCTGCGTCAGGGCAACAAACCTATTGATATTCCTAATGTGGGCGCCTGGGGCTACCTGAAGAACAACGTTTGGGCGAAGAAATTCGACAAGCCCGAGTTCCAGCGTTGCATGCAGGGAGATTTCTTGACTGTGGCAGAAGCTCAGCAGGTATTTGAGGATGTCATTGATTATGCAATGAGCAATGAACAGCTTGATAAAGAAGATGACATTCGAATCGTCGATCCTGATGAAGACCTCAAGAAGGTCGGTGGCTGCGGCGGTTGCGGCGGCAAGAAGGTCGAAGCTCAGCCAATAAGAAAATAGTCGGTTTTCAGCTTGATAATGATAGCCCACCCTTTCGAGGGTGGGCTTTTTTTATGCGAAAAGCGCAGTAAGGATGACGACGTAAGCGAGTGAGGGGAGTAAATTCGCGAGTCGAATCTCGGTGAGTTCTAAGAGATTGATCCCAATGCCGATGATGAGAAGTCCGCCACAGCCTGTGACCTGAGCAATCATTATGTCAGAGAAGTATTGCTGGAAAAAGCTTGCGCCGATGGTCATGAAACCTTGGTACAGCAGGACTGGGATGAAAGAGAAAAGCACTCCTGATCCGTACGTGGCGGCAAAGGCGATGGAGGCGAATCCATCAAGGATGGATTTTGTGTACAGGATGGTGGCGTCGCCGTTGATGCCTTCCTCTAGGGACCCAATGATCGCCATAGCGCCGATGCAATAGATAAGGGACGTGGTGACAAGCCCATCAGTGAATTTTGCGTTGTTGGAGCCGATGATGCGTTTCACCCAGTTGCCCATGCGTTCCAGTACAGTGTCGAGTCGCAGAAGTTCTCCAGTGATGCCACCGAGCAGAACTGCGAAAATGACGATGAGGATGTTCTCCACCTTGAGTGCCATCTGGATACCGATGAGCAGCACGCTGAGGCCGAGGCCCTGAAATACGATGGAACGGATGCGTTCGGGAAAGCGCGACTGCAGCCAGCAGCCAATGGTGGCGCCACCGATAATGGCAAGGGCGTTGACGATGGAACCGATGGGAAGCATGAATAATCCTTTTCAATATAGGGAACTGGTCGCATCGTGTTGCTACCACCAACCCGGTCTGGATACAAGCTTGTCGTCAGAAGTCATTGCAATTGCACAGCATGAAACGGAGTGTTGCGCCGCGATGAGTGTCGTAATTCCCTTCTTGTTGGATTTAAACTTAATCAAACATGGAGGACATCGTATGCACGCTGTGATCTTTGAATTGACTCCGGCTGTGGACTGTGAAGAAAGGTTTCTGGAAATAGCAGGAGAGATCGGCGGTCTGCTGGAGAAGCAGGAGGGATTCATTTCCATGGATCTGCTGACCAGTCTCATAGAGGACGATAAACGGCTGAGTCTTTCCTTTTGGGAAAGTGAAGCTGCTATCGAGAAATGGCGCAACCGAATGGAACATCGTGATGGTCAGGGAGAAGGAAAGAATACACTATTCGATTCCTACCGAGTCCGGGTTGCCGAAATCGTACGCGACTACAGCAAAACGGATCGCAAGCAGGCCCCCACTGACTCGAACAAGGCGCTAACTTCACAATAAAAGCAATATATATACAGATTGCTGGGCTGGAGCGTCGAAAATAACCCACAAACCATTGACAGCAAGGGGCTGTCTGCCCTATGTAATTCCTCTCCCGTGCCAGGGTGGCGGAATTGGTAGACGCAGCGGATTCAAAATCCGCCGGGTGTAAGCCTGTGGGGGTTCGAGTCCCCCCCTTGGTACCATGGATATAATTAGCGGTTTACGATGAATAGTCGTAAGCCGCTTTTTTTTGTTTCTTAAGTGATTTTACAGAGCTATTTCGTGAGAGTTCATACTTACTTTTGACGCCCCTATGGGAATGGGGTACCCACGGTCATTCATGTAGTTGGAGATTAATATGGAATCGTGGATATATTTGGATAAAGCCCGTACGGCCTTGAAGATTGGCCGCTATAATCTTGTTTCAGAAATACTTGAATCCTGTTTTTCAGAGCTGAGTACGGCTGAGCAGGCGAGCGCACAGGCTCTTTGTTCTCTTGCTGCGTCGGCACAGGAGGATTATTCTAAGGCCTTGGCCGTCGCAGAGTTGAGCTTGCACCTGAATCCAGTTGGGGTGGATGGACTGTTAGCAAAAAGTCTTGCATTTGGCGGTTTGAATTTCTTCGAAGAGGCTGAAGACGTTTTACGCGAAGCTATTAGGCTCGCCCCATACAATCCTGGTTGTTATTATTACCTTGCGAAACAGTTATTACAGCAAAACCGTTTTTCGGAAGCGGAGGCTGCGGCGAGAAAGTCGTTAACGCTGGACCCCATGGATGAAGACATCTTCTGTCTTCTGGCATGGATTCAGCTTGCGAGAGATGACGAAAAGGGGGCAGCGGAATCTGTTCAAAAGGCATTGTCACTCGCCCCTAACAATTCTGAGGCGCTTCGAATTCAGGGGACAATGGCAAAGGGGCGTGGAGAACAGATTCAGTATTTCAAAACGGGGTTGTTTTTCAGTCCGACCGATCAAGGCTTGCAAAAGGATTTGTGGGCTAGCAAATTCACTTATCCGCTCATTTTCTTAGTCTGCTTGATTGTGAGCGGTTTTAATTCCCTAGTTATTTTTTATGCATCGCAGCCTACGTATGAAAGCCTTAAAGGGGTCGGACTCAGTCTGTTTTTGCTAGCCGCCTTGGCGCTTGGGCGACGATTGCCAGTCATGGTACCATTCACTCTTTGTAATATCTTGCTTTTGTATGGTGCGAAAGAGATGATGCAGGGGGAAGAATTTGCTCCAATCCTTTTCTCCGCCTGTCTTCTTTCAGCGCTTGTTCTCTATTTTGCCTATATTCTCAATAGTATGTTCTCGAATTATTATTATGTTGTAAGCCTTTGGGGTGGCGCTGTTAAAGGGTTCTTCGGTAGTAATACTATGCCGTTGTATCTGCGGAAAATGGTGCGGCGCAGAACAACCTGGTACCGTTTGGCCGGGGCTTCGCTATGCACTTTCGGAGTTGCTAGTGTGAGTTCGGACAGCCCCGGAGGGGTGATGGCGGTGTTCTTTTCGTTTCTTATGGTTTGCGGTGAAATCGTAACTGCTGATAAACCAAAGATGACGATGGCCAATGCGGTCCGGTACTTTCCATTCATGAATTTCAGTTTTCGTGGGAGTGTCATTCAGGTTGTTGTTTATTTCATTAATCATCTGGTTATGATTGTTTACTTGGGCATTTTCCTGAAGCCAATGGATGCTCCTGGGATTAGGAAAGTATCCATGATGATTTTTTGTTGGGTTTTTTATCTGATTATGGTCGAGACACTCTCAGTGTTAACGACTCAAGATGAAGGGTGATATTATGGACGATGATAACAAACGTAGAATTATCCCGCTTTTCCCTGATCAATATGTTGAGCCTGCCGATGAGATGGAATTTGAGTTTGATACTCCCGATTTGGTGACATTTAGTGATGTTGGGGGGATGGAGGAATTCAAACGGTTAGCGGCTGTGAAAATAATTCAGCCATTTAAGAATCCTGAACTCTTCAGAAAGTACCGCAAGGAGGCTGGAGGAGGGGTGCTTTTATACGGGCCTCCTGGATGTGGGAAGACATACATTAGTAAAGCGATTGCCGGGGAGTGTGCCGCTTCATTTGTCAATGTGAGTATTGATGATGTTCTGGATATGTATCTTGGTAACAGCGAAAAGAATGTCAGCCGTTTGTTTCAAAAAGCGAGAGAGGCGGCACCATCGATTTTATTCATTGATGAGATTGATGCTCTTGGGCAGCGAAGAGATAATATGCGGGGGAGTGCAGGGGCGACCGTTGTTAATGCTTTCTTAAGTGAGATGGATGGCATTAAAGCGCGAAATAGGGATGTTCTTGTTGTAGGGGCTACCAACGCGGTGTGGGATGTGGATACGGCCTTAAAGCGGCCTGGCCGTTTCGATCAAGTGTTATTTGTTCCACCGCCGGATGTACAAGCGAGAAAGGAAATTCTGGACATCCACATCACCGACATGCCTGTTTCTGGAGTGGATAGCCAACAGTTGGCCGAGAGTACAGAGCTCTTTTCCGGGGCTGATCTTGTTGAGGTTATTAATAGAGCCAGTGAGTCTGTGCTGTTGGAAATTGTAGAGAGCGGTTTAGAAAGGGATGTCACTATGAAAGATATGCTTAAGGCCCGAAAAGAGGTTCGTCCCTCTACATTGGAATGGCTCAAGATTTCAGAAAATTATATTAATTTCGCTAATGACACTGGCGTGTATGATGAGCTCAAAGAATTTATGGCAGGACAGGGGCTGCTTTCAAAGAAGAAGTGGTTTTTTTAATAGGGCATGTTGTATGTTCCGTTGGTTGCGAAGGGCTTGTTCCCCTATTGTGGAGGGTGGCTGTCAATACATGACCCTCTTCACACATTTTTATTTATCCACTCGCGTACAGCTGTAGATGTAAAAAAGGCCTCTTTCGAGAGGCCTTTTTATTGCAAATATGAGGGGCGTTTTATGCACCACTCAACAACTTCTTCGCAATATCGACATCATACAACGCTAACGGATTTCTGCCTGTTTCGCGTTCTTTGTACATATCAGCTGCTTGCTTGATGGCCTGATAAGGAACCCACTGGTGCTTTTCCCAGATAATGGGTTCTGAGCGGTTGTACATGCGGAATTCAATTTCACCCTCATTGTCGCGTACGTACATGCGGACTTCGGGATGCTGTAGTGATGGTGTATAGTAATGGCCGAGTTCGTCTTTCATTTTATTCTCCTAGGGCGAAATTGAAACGGATGGAATCGCCTACTTCATATACATTAATATTCATGGTGCGCAGTAACACTCGTAATGGCCTGCCGAACAGAAAGTCAGTGAGTTCTGGGTCCATTCCCGCTTTTTCCGGGACAAGGCGGCGGACTTCCATGTCGAAGATGACCATCTCACGGAGGGCTTCACCGGCTTCGTCGTCGCCTTCACGCGCTTTCTTGGCAGTCTCTTCCATGAGTCGAGGACCACACTTTGTGTCATGCTCTGCAATGAGTTCGAGAAGCGGGTGGCCTTTTGGCAGAAGATCTACGCGTTTCAAGCGGTCCTCGCGATACATTGCTTCCAGCGGGGCGATGTCTCGACAGAAAAGTGTCTCACATTCAACAGGTCGATTGTCGTACATGCCACAGTTGCGACCTTCCGGGCTGTAGAAACTACAGGTCCAGGTGCCATCACGGCCTTTGATCTTCAGAATTTCATCATCCAGCGGACGTATGTCCTGTGCCGGTTGGTCGTATGCTCGTTCGCCGGGGCGAAGGGTTACGATGGCAGACAGCGGGATGGTGCCGTCCTGAATGAGATCCATATCATCTTTATGTAGGGCCGGGCCGCCATTTCGGCAGCAGTCGCCGCAACGTCGGCAGCGAGGGCCGTCTTCTTGTGTATTCTGCAAGTTTGTGTTGCTCCTCAAATCATTTTCGGGTAGCGGTTATGGCGGTCCAGAACCTGCTGAAAAGGACCGATACTCTGCTTGGTTTGCGTTGGCAAGTCCGGGCATGAAAAAAAGGTTCTGATAGCAGGGCGGGTGATGGACCCGTAAAATAAGGATTGGCAATGCTTTTTGGGCAATTACGGGTTGACATAAATCCTGAGTGTCCATTACATTGGCACCCCTGCATACTTTGTGAATAGTGACTCAATGTGTCGCTGTTCAACGCTTTATGCGTAATGTAGCAAAGGTGTCCGGGCTCTAGAATATTTCTCAGTTGGCCCGGATTATAATGGTTGATGGCAACATCTTAATCAAACAATGGAGGTTAAGGGAATGGCGAAACACAAGACTCCTCTGTTGGATCAGCTGGAAAGCGGCCCGTGGCCCAGCTTCGTATCCGACATCAAACAGGAGGCCGCATCTCGCGCCAAGAACGAAAAAGGTCTGGATTATCAGGTAGCAGTAGACTGCCCTGACGACCTGCTCGGCGTTCTCGAGATGTCTTACACCGATGGTGAAACTCACTGGAAGCACGGCGGAATCGTCGGCGTTTTCGGTTACGGCGGCGGCGTTATTGGTCGTTACTGTGACCAGCCTGAGATGTTCCCCGGCGTAGCTCACTTCCACACTGTTCGCGTGGCTCAGCCGCAGGGCATGTGGTACAAATCTGATTTCTTGCGCCAGCTGATGGACATCTGGGACCTGCGCGGTTCCGGTCTGACCAACATGCACGGTGCTACTGGTGATATCGTACTGCTGGGTACTTCTACCCCTCAGCTCGAAGAAATCTTCTGGGAAATCACCCACGACATGAACAACGACCTCGGTGGTTCTGGTTCTAACCTGCGTACTCCTGCTTCTTGCATGGGTATGTCTCGTTGCCAGTATGCTTGTTACGACGCTCAGGAGCTTTGTTACAACCTGACCATGGAATACCAGGATGAGCTGCACCGTCCTGCTTTCCCGTACAAGTTCAAGTTCAAGTTTGATGGTTGCCCGAACGGTTGCGTTGCTGCAATCGCTCGTTCTGACCTTTCTTTCATCGGTACCTGGAAGGGTTCCATTAAGATCGATCAGGAAAAAGTCGCAGCCTACGTTGGTGGTGAAATTGCTCCTAATGCTGGCGCTCACGCTGGTAAAGATTGGGGCGCATTCGACATCCAGTCTGAAGTTATCGACAATTGTCCCTCCAAGTGCCTGAGCTACGAAGGTGGCAAGCTGCTTTGCGATCACAAAGAATGTGTCCGCTGCATGCATTGCATCAACACCATGCCTCAGGCTGTGAAGATCGGCGACGAACGCGGTTGCTCCATCCTTTGTGGTGCTAAAGCTCCGATTCTCGACGGTCCTCAGATGGGCTCTCTCTTGATTCCCTTCATCGAAGTGAACAAGGACGACGACTACCAGGGCATCAAAGATATCGTTGAAAATATCTGGGACTGGTGGATGGACGAAGGTAAGAACCGTGAGCGTATCGGTGAGACAATGAAGCGTCTTGGCTTCGCTGCTCTTGCAAACGCTGCCGGCATTGCCGCTGATCCCCGTCACGTTCAGGAACCCCGCCACAACCCCTACATCTTCTGGAAAGCTGAAGAAGTTACGGGCGGTTGGGAACGCGATATCGCAGACTTCCGTAAACGCCACCAGCGCTAAATATTGGAGGAAAACAACATGGCTTTTATTTCTTCCGGATACAATCCTGATAAACCGATGGAAGGTCGTATCTCTGATATCGGCCCCCGTCACTTCACGGATTTCCTGCCCCCGGTTATTGCAAAGAACTTCGGCAAGTGGGATTATCATGAGATCCTCAAGCCGGGCCTGCTGTGCCACACCGCCGATTCCGGCGACAAGGCATACACCGTCCGTGCTGGCTCCGCCCGCTTGATCACCGTTACTTACATCCGCGAACTCTGCGACATCGCAGACAAGTTCTGCGGCGGTCACCTTCGCTTCACCACTCGTAACAACATCGAGTTCATTCTGGATTCCCTCGAGGGTGCAGAAGAGCTGATCGAGTACCTGGAAGGTCAGAAGTTTGATGGTGGTTCTTACAAGTTCCCCGTAGGTGGTACCGGTGCTGGTGTAACCAACATCGTTCACACTCAGGGTTGGATTCACTGCCACACACCTGCAACAGACGCTTCCGGTACCGTTAAGGCTACCATGGACGCCGTCTTTGATGACTTCAAAGAAATGAAGCTGCCTGCTCCGGTTCGCATCTCCATGGCTTGCTGTCTGAACATGTGTGGCGCGGTTCACTGCTCCGATATCGCTATTCTCGGTATCCACCGCAAACCGCCCATCATTGATCACGAATACCTGGACAACCTGTGCGAAATCCCGCTGGCTGTGGCTTCTTGCCCCACCGGTGCTGTTCGCCCGTCCAAGGTTGAGCTCGACGGTAAGACCTACAAGACCGTTGCTATTAAGGAAGAGCGCTGCATGTTCTGTGGTAACTGCTACACCATGTGTCCCTCCCTGCCCCTGTCTGACGGTGAAGGCGACGGTATCGCTCTGATGGTCGGTGGAAAGATTTCCAACCGTATCACCAAGCCTGCCTTCTCCAAAGTTGTTGTCCCGTTCATCCCGAACGAGCCTCCCCGTTGGCCTACGATGACTAAGGTCATCAAGAAGATCCTTGACACCTACGCTGCAGAAGCTAACAAATACGAACGTCTGGGCGACTGGGCAAACCGTATTGGTTGGGAACGCTTCTTCGAGAAATGTGAGCTGGAATTCTCCTCTCACCTGATCGATGATTTCCGCGATCCGGCTTACTACACCTGGCGTCAGACCACTCAGTTCAAGTGGTAAGATAATAAAGTCTCGGGGCACGGCACTAGTGCCGTGCCCCGTCTTTTAAAAAAGGAGTCCATCATGGCACTCGATCCTGAAGCAGCAAAAGCCACTATCATGGAATTTTGCGAATCTAAGTCTAAGAACAAATCCAAGTTCTACTTCAACGACTTCACCAAGCTGTTCCCTGAAGAGAAGAGCCGTGCAGTCAAGAAGATCCTGACCATGCTGGTACAGGAAGAAAAGATGGTATTCTGGTCTTCTGGCTCCACCACCATGTACGGCATGGCTGGCGCTGGTAAACAGGCTGCCTCCGAGGGCGAAGGCTAAGTCTTTCAACCTATTCGGTTATTAAGCCTTGCTCGTTTTATTTCGGGCAAGGCTTTTCTTAATTAGATGGATAAACATACCCATATTTCAGTGCTTAAATCCTTCCCTCGATTCATTCTTGCCGGACTTTCCGGTGGAACAGGAAAAACCATTGTTTCCCTCGCATTAGCGCGTGCATTTAAGCAGCGCGGTATGGCCGTTGCCCCGTTCAAAAAAGGGCCAGACTATATTGATGCCAAATGGCTTGGACTTGCCGCAGGCCGTCCTTGTTCCAATCTTGATCCATATTTTCATACAGACGAAGTCATTCGTTCGCTCTTCTGGCATAAATCTCAGGGGCTCGATATCAGTCTGATCGAAGGTAACCGTGGCTTGTTCGATGGTAAAGATGAGCATGGCTCTGCGTCTACTGCCGAACTGGCGCGAAAGCTCGATGCTCCTGTGGTCTTGACCATCGATTGCACTAAGATGACCCGAACTGTGGCGGCCATTGTTCAAGGGTGCGCAATGTTTGAGTCAGGCCTCAATCTTGCGGGTGTTATCCTCAATCGCACTGCTGGTAAGCGTCATCGCTCCATACTTAAGAAATCCATCGAGACACATACTGATATTCCCGTGCTCGGGATGTTGCCCAAAATTTCGCAGAATCCGATCCCTGAACGGCATATGGGATTGATGTCTGACCAAGAGTATGATGGCAGTGACTATGGGGATGAGCAAAAGGCGCTCGATTCTTTGGCAGCTATGGCCGAAGAATGGTTGGATGTTGATGCAATTGCTACAATAGCAAAATCGGCCTCTGCCATTAAGGCCGAACCAGCTCCTATTTTTCACGGATCACCCGCAGCAAAAAAAGTGCGTATTGGTTATGTGCATGATGCAGCACTTTGGTTCTATTATCACGAAAATCTGGAAGCATTGGAACATGCAGGCGCAGAGTTGGTTCGTTTAAGTATCCTATCTGATGATTCTTGGCCTGAAATCGATGGATTGTACCTTGGTGGTGGCTTCCCGGAAGTTTTTGCTCAGGAAATCGCAGATAATCGTAAGGTGCTTGATCATATTCGTTCTCTTTCAGAGTCGGGGAAGCCTGTTTACGCAGAGTGCGGCGGTTTTATGATCCTGTGTGATAGCCTTGATTATGAAGGGGAAAGTCACCCCATGGCAGGCGTTTTTCCTGTTGGGACTACTTTCTGCCAGAGACCGCAAGGCTTGGGTTATACAGAGGCGGAAGCTGTCCATGAAAACCCATTCTATCCAGAGGGCAGCAAGGTGCTCGGCCATGAATTTCATTATTCGGTGTGCCTTACTGAAAATAATGACAACGTCCCCTGCGCCATGAAAATGTTACGTGGTAAAGGTGTCCTAAATGGTCACGACGGTTTGCTTTATGAAAATACATTTGCAGGTTATAACCATATCCACGCGCTCGCAGTCCCTGGTTGGGCAGAGCGTTTTGTGAAAGCTGCCAGCTCAGCGCAATTGAAATAACAATCAAGAATATAAATGAATACATTCAAAGAATATTACGCAAAAGCACTGGATAGCATTGGTGAAATGCCTTCCTTTAAAGATGATTGGCGGTGGGTAGCCATCTACAGCATTTGTATTTACGCCATTGTACTCGCTTTTCGAATGAGTTTTGCAGGCCGTTGGGACCACCCAGAGTTATGGGTGAATGGAGAACGTATTTTAGCGACTCATGATGCGTATTTTTGGCTGGCTAAGGCAAAAGGTGTAGGTAGATTATTCGGATACCCACTTGCTCAGCTTGCTGGTCTTTTGCAAAAAGTAACTGGTGTCAGCCTTGGGACAATTGGCTTTTGGGCTCCAGCAGTTCTTGGAGCGCTCGTCGGAGTTGCATGTTACCTGTGGGGCTGGCTCCTTGGCGGTCGCTATGCAGGTATCTTTGCTGGCTTGGTTGGGGCATTAACGCCAGGCTTTTTCTATCGTTCAAGGCTTGGGTATTTCGATACGGATTTATTTACGCTTTTGGGGCCATTGATGATTGCCTGGATGCTGGCGTATCTCCTTTCTCAATGGATGAAACCCGGTTGGTTCATATCCTCAGCAGGCAAAGAGCAAAATGAGAAGTGGGACCCTATGCCATCATTAGTAATGGCATTTGCTTTTGGGTTAGCGACCCGCTTCTTTTGTATGTGGCACAACGATATAGTAAACTTGAGCATTTGGTATTTCTTTTTGGCCACTGGGATGCTTTTGGTTAATGCTCGTCCCGAACGTCGAATTTTTGGATTTTACGGTCTGTTAATTTTTCTTCTGGCCTCTCTTCCTGGAGCTTCTTTTCTTAATTTGGGTCAGTTCTTTTTAATTCCTCATTTGCCTTACGCCTTGGAGCTAACTTACATAACGTTATCGCTATTGTTGATGGTGTTGTTGGTAAGCCAGCGTTCTATAGCGACAACCATTGTTACTAACAAGTTTCTATGTGCAGGTATATTTCTATTGGGGCTTTGGGCTAGTGACATTGTTCCGATGTCTACTGCAGGAATTGTTCAAAAGTTTTGGCAATATTTCCAACAAAGCGTTACTACGCCTCTAGTTGAGACTGTAGGTGCTCCGGTTTTCCCTTCAACTATTCAGAGCATTATTGAAACGGCCTTGGCTCCCCTTGCTGATGTTTTGACACGAAGTGCCTTTTTCCCATGGCTTGGTTGGTTAGCGCTTATTGTATCAATATGTGTATTACTAGTTAGGCCTGCTGCATTGTTTTTGTTCCCCTTAATAATGCTATCTCTATTGAGTGTTAAACTTGGGGTTCGTTTCTCCATGTTTGGTGGGGCCGCATTGATGATACTGTTGAGTGTAGGAACATACCTTATCACCAGCAAAATCTTCAATGGAAAAACTTATGCAAGATATCTATCTGTAGTGGTTCAATCTGTTTTGGGAATGAGTCTTCTCATTTTTAGTTACACACAATATTCAAAAATCCCGTTAACGCCAGTTTTGACTAAACAACATGCGGAGGCATTGGTTGAACTCGCCGCTAAAGCGCCTGCTGATGGGACCGTGTGGACTTGGTGGGATTGGGGTTATGCTTCTCAATACTATGCCGGATTGGGGACGACAATTGATGGCGGCCTCCATACCGGAATGGAAGTGTATCCAACGGCACTTGCCATGAGTACGAATTCTCCTTTGCAAGCGAATCAGATAATTCGTGAAACAGCGCAATACAAAAGGCGTTTTGGACGTGGTTACGATATTGGATCGCAGTGGGCAAAAAAAACAGCTACCGACGTAATGTCGAGCATTGAACTGATGAAAAGCGTTGAAAGTAATTTTCCTCTTGTGCCGCCCCAGTATCTTGTTGTCACCTGGAAAGACATGACTATTGCCAAGTGGATTACATTTTTTGGGAACTGGAATCTCGAGTCTGGGACGACAAAGCAAGCCACAATTAGTAATTTTCAGCCAGGCGAACTAGGCTTTAATATTCAGCGTGGCGCGATTCGGAGTAGAGAAGGTAGGGGGGGCTTGGTAAGAGATATTACCACTCTTAGTCCGGAAGGAGTGGATGCCAAAGAATATTATCTGAACCGCCTTTCTCCTCAATTACTTCCTAAGGGACAGCATCTTTTGATTAATAGCATATCTCGCCAATCTGCCCTTTTGGATAGAGTCGCATATCGTAGTATGATGCGGCGCCTTTTAACTGGGGATCCTACTGATCCTGAAATTAGTAAGTATTTTAAATTGGTGGTAGACAAACTACCGTTTGCACGAATTTATGAAGTCGTTCAATAAACAACAAAGTGAGTAAAATATGGGTATCCCGTTTATCGATCTGAAAGCACAGTACAAGCGTGTCGATGATGCCGTGAAGAAGGGTATCGATGGCGTTCTGGAGCATGGTGCTTACGTCATGGGGCCGGAGATTAGTGATTTGGAAAGTCGTCTCTCCAGTTTTTCAGCTGTACGTCATGGCGTGGGGTGTGCTTCCGGCACTGACGCTTTGATCATGGCATTGATGGCGTTTGAGGTTGGTCCCGGCGATGCCGTGTTTACCACTCCGTTCACTTTTATGGCCACAGCAGAAGCTATTGCATTGCTCGGCGCTACTCCTGTGTTTGTTGACGTTGATCCCGTCACATACAATATTGATCCAGATGATCTTCGTCGTAAGATTGGTGATATAAAGGATAATCGCACCGAGTTGACTCCTAAGGGTATCATTGGAGTTGATTTGTTTGGGCAACCTGCGGATTATAGCCGCATTGAACCTTTGGCCCAGAACAATGGTTTGTTCCTTATTGTAGACGCTGCTCAATCCTTTGGTGCAACGCATCAAGGTAAGCCGGTCTGCTCTTTGGGTGATATTGCCTGTACGTCCTTTTTCCCAGCTAAGCCTCTTGGTTGTTATGGGGATGGCGGTATGGTCTTTGCTCATAATGATGAGCTTCACAAACTGCTCGTTTCTATCCGTGTCCATGGTATGGGCGAAGATAAGTATGAGAATGTTCGCCTTGGCATTAATGGTCGTCTGGATTCCATGCAGGCAGCAGTCTTGCTCGCCAAATTTGAGATTTTCCCAGATGAAATCGAGAAGCGTCAGCAAGCAGCGGAGCTTTATAATTCCTTACTTGCAGACGCTAAGGACGTTACTACTCCCGTGGTTGCTGAAGGCAACACTTCGGTTTGGGCACAGTACTCTCTTCTGGCTCGTGATTCCGAGCATCGGACAGAGTTGATGGGTAAGCTGAAAGCTGCGGATATCCCCTCTGTGATTTACTATCCCAAGCCGCTGCACCTTCAGAAGGCTTTTGCCAATCTTGGTTATACAATGGGTGATCTTCCGGTTTGCGAAGGAATTGCTGATCGTATTTTCAGCCTTCCCATGCATCCGTATCTTGAGGCTGCCGATCAGGAAACTATCGCTAAGGTGCTCAAGGGATAAGCTGCATGGCATCCAAGCTCGGATCAACGCTGCTCAGGGTTCTTAAACCCGTTGTGGCAGGCATTGGCCTCGCTTACTTAGTGACGGCTTTTGTGGATAAACCTGCGCCAGTGCATTTTCAGTCTGGCAATCCTTATGCTGCAAAGCAGGAGGAGATTGTGGAACCGCAGGCCAGTTTGGTGGTGGAAAAGAATATCATGAAACTGGGGTCGCCCTTGTCCATGACACCGGATAGTGAAGCAATCGAAAACAACCCTCTGGCGGCTCTTGAAGAAATTGGCGCAGAGGGGGAAAGCCTTGCATACACCGCTCGATCAGAAGATGATAACGCGACGCAGGTTCTCATAGAAGTGGAGGCGTTTCCTCTATCGGAAGAGTCTCCCGAGTCGGATGGACCTAACGAGCCACCCGCTCAATAAATGATTCCAATCCACGAACCGCCTCCAGGTCATTGAATAACCGGGGGCGGTTTTCTTTTGTCTTGTCACACAAGCTGTGGCGGAAGTCCGCATCGTTCCCCATGCGGATGGCTAGAGCGACGTAGTTCTGAAAGGACGTCGCAACTGCTTCATGACACTCGAGCATGGTGATTACTGCATAAGAGTGGTGCCCCCGCATATGCCCTTTAGGGCAAGTTATGGCTGGGAGTCCCGTATTGGCGGCTTCCATGGTTGTGTTGAACCCTGACCATTCAATCGAATCCAAGAAGACATCACAAAGACAGTTAAGGGTGTGATACTCATCCTGCGCTTGATAAGGGAGTATAGTGACGTACTTCTTGAAATCCATCCCATTTGCAGCAAAACAGCGTGAAAGGCGCGTTCTGAAATGCTCGTTTAGTCGATCTGCGCTACCACTTTCTAGGAATACGAAATGTGCATCAGCAACTTCAGTGGCTATGAGTGGGTAAAGTTGATCGTACATTGGAAGGTATTTATACAATGATTGCGGACAAAAATAGAGTAGCTTGCCCTCTGGCAATCCAAAATGAGCGCGGTCGAACTGGGCATCTCCCTGACGCAAGGGGGAATAGTGCATTGACAGGTTGGGCAGTCGGACGAGCTCTTCAGTATACGATTCAGTACCGTTCTCTGGTTCCATAAGATCGCTGCTGAGGAAGTAGTCCATGGATGGTAAGCCTGTGGTCATGGGATGTCCCAAGGACACACATTGTACTGGTGCAAGCCTGAGACCTGCAAGTTTGGCGCAGATTGGATCCATGCCGATGTCAGGATAAATGAGTACATCGAGGTCGTCGGTTATGATCGCAGAGCAAAGTTGTTCAAAGTTATGTGGTTCGTGAGTCAGTTTATCGAAATGGTCTCTAGCCTCGTTTGTACAATGGTCTTCTTTTACGCCTGTGTAGTATCCGAATACTTCAAATTTGCTTCGGTCAAGATGATGAACCCACCCTCGTGTCGGTATTTTCCAAACTGAATGCTCGTGCATGAAACCTGTTGCAATGCCCACGCGAATTATTGCCCGAGTACGAGGGAGAAATGAAGGGGCAGCAAATTGCGGGTATGCAGTTGTCATAATCCTATGGACAAGCGCGCCATACAGCTTTTGCAGATCGCGATCATTTTTACCCTGATATGTAAGGTAGAATGGCTGGTTGCCCCCCACCGCTTCGGCTGCATCACGAATTTGCTCAGGTGTATCCAGACGCAAGTCATTGTCTAACTGATGAAGTGCATCGGCATAACGGGACCGTGCTGCTTTAACCTCTGTTTCCGTGTCGTAGAGTGTTTCCAGATGAGCGAAACAAGCTCCCCATCTAGCTCCTACGTAATTGGGGTCTGTTTTTAGTGCCGTTTGAAAGCATTGCCGAGCTTCTTTCATGTCGCCACGCATTTGCCATGCATTTCCCAAATTGTAGAGGGTGTCTGGTGCTGCTGGATTTAAAGCGAGTGCTTTTTCGAGCGTTTCTACCGCTTCTTGTGGGCGGCCGATACTTTTGTATGCGATCCCGAGATTGTTGAGCACATCGGGAGAGTCCGGGGCGATGCTGAGCGTCTGCTGAAAAAGATCTATGGCGTGGTTGAAATGCCCCTGAGTCAGGAAGACGTTTCCGAGACCACTTAACGCTTCAGCAGAAGTGGGACTGAGCTTGAGGGCTGTCAAATGAGAGGTTTTGGCTTCTTGGATTTTACCAAGTTCGAGTTGTACTGCTCCAAGATTATTTAACGGATCAGGATCACCTGGGAGCAATGCAATGGCTTGGGTGTATGCTTTCTCCGCTGCCGGATAGTCATTTATCATCTGGAGCGCCATCCCGAGATAAAGGGCGGCATCACCGAGTGTCGGGTCGGCAGTCAGTGCATCCTGATACAAGGGAATAGCTTGAGCTACGTTGCCTGCCTGATGGTATTTGACGGCGTGGAGAAAGACGGTTCGTGCATCCATAGGGTTTTATGGTAGCCTATATGGCCGATTGACGTAAACCCCGATTTGCGTCTGAGCGATCCCTTTGATACACGGGGGGACCAAATATGATATCACGCCGGTTAAACCGGTACATAAGGAGTTACAGTATGATTAAAATGGAAACCAGCATGGGTGACATCGTCATCGAGCTCGATTTCGACAAGGCCCCCAAGTCCGCAGCCAACTTTCAGCAGTATGTTGAGGAAGGTTTTTACGACGGTCTGATCTTTCACCGTGTAATCAGCAACTTCATGGTTCAGGGTGGCGGCATGGACGAAAACATGAATGAGAAAGCCACTCGTGAGTCCATCGAGAATGAAGCTAACAATGGCCTCAAGAACGATTGCTACACTCTGGCCATGGCCCGTACCATGGACCCGCATTCCGCTTCCTCTCAGTTCTTCATCAACGTGAAGGACAACAGCTTCCTGAACTTCTCCTCTGAGACTCCCCAGGGCTGGGGCTACGCAGTCTTTGGTAAGGTTGTTGAAGGCACTGAAATTGTAGATACGATCCGTGGCGTTGAAACTGGCCGCAATGGCTTCCACGATGACGTTCCGGTCGAGCCGGTTTTCATCAACAAGGCTACCGTTATTGAAGACTAGTCTTCGGATAGCTTTGATAAGCATATTAGGCGCACTGTGCTTCGGCACAGTGCGCCTTTTTATTTTGAGGGATAGCCTTTTCAGGAATAGTTATTATATGATGAGAGTAGCCAGAAATAATACCATGGAGTTACTATGTCTTTTGATAACACCTATGCACGCTTACCTGAAGATTTCTACGAGCGAATAAATCCCGTACCTGTTGAAAAGGCAGAGTTGATTCGAATAAATCAAGCCCTTCTAAAGGAACTGGATTTTGCCCTCCCAAAAGACGAAGCTGGCTTGGCTTCACTTTTTTCTGGCAACACACTTTTGAATGGAATGGAGCCAATCGCGATGGCATATGCTGGCCATCAATTTGGTGGCTTTGTCCCGCAGTTGGGCGATGGCCGCGCTGTTCTCTTGGGTGAAGTGTCTCTGCCCGATGGACAACGCCTTGATATCCAATTGAAGGGCTCGGGCCAGACTCGTTTTTCTCGTAATGGAGATGGCCGTTCCGCATTGGGGCCGGTTATTCGGGAATATATCGTCAGTGAGGCCATGCACGCCTTAGGAGTCTCGACGTCAAGGGCATTAGCTATGGTGACCACAGGTGAGAAGGTCTTCCGAGAGACACCTGTTCCCGGTGGGATCTTTACGCGAGTTGCGTCTGGCTTGGTTCGCGTAGGAACTTTTGAATATTTTGCTTCTCGAAAGGATGTCGATAGCGTCAGGACGTTGGCCGATTATGTTATTGATCGCCATTACCTTGCTGCGCGAAAAGAGAGTAATCCGTATGTGGAATTATTCCGCCAGGTTTCTGCTGCAACGGCGAAGCTTGTGGCCCAGTGGATGAGTGTCGGCTTTATCCATGGTGTGATGAATACGGACAATACTTCCATCAGTGGCGAGACAATAGATTACGGCCCATGCGCTTTTATGGACAATTATAATCCTGCCAAGGTGTTTAGCTCTATCGATTATCAAGGGCGTTACGCCTACAATAATCAACCAACTATTGCGCAGTGGAACATGGCCGCTTTGGGTGGCTGCTTGCTCAGTTTATTCCATGATGACAATGATAAGGCTCAGGCCATTGGTGAGGAAGTCCTAGAAGAATTTACTCCTGTGTTCAAGGATCATTATCAGAAGGTGATGTGTCGTAAGATTGGGTTGGCGGTTCATGGCGATGAGTTCCAACTCGTGCGGGATTTGATGCGATTGATGCATCAGAGCCATACCGATTTCACCAACACTTTCCGATCGCTTTCCGATGATGTGGAGCAGTTTAGACTCTTTTTCAATCAGCCAGAGCAAATCGATTCGTGGCTTGCAGACTGGCAGGGACAATTGAAAGTTCAAGGGCTGTCTGTTGATGAAGCACAGGCAAATATGCGGTCGGTGAATCCGGCTTTTATCCCTCGGAATCATCGGGTTGAGCAAGCCATTCGTGCGGCAGAAGGTCGCAACGACTTTGCATTGACGCACCAGTTAATCGGAATATTAAAGCACCCATTTGATGCTCAGCCAGAGAATGCTGAGTATATGGATCCACCACAACCAGATGAAGTCGTGCGGCAGACATTTTGTGGGACGTAATTCGTGGTATTGCTCAAAGAAGAATCCCGTATCAACCATTGGCTGATACGGGATTTTTGTGCTTGTAAGGGAACGAGTTTTATCCGCCGAGATAGGCCTTCTTCACTTCCGGATCTTCCATCAGCTTGTCACTGGGACCTTCGGCTACGATTTCACCAGTGTCGATGACGTAACCACGGTGAGCGAATTTCAGGGCAAGGTTGGCATTCTGCTCGATGAGCAGGATCGTCATGCCTTCCTCGTTCAGTTCTTTGAGTGCGCGGAACATATCGTACATCAGGAGCGGGGCGAGACCCATGGAGGGTTCGTCAAGCATGATGAACTTGGTGCCGGTCATAAGAGCGCGGCCCAATGCGAGCATCTGCTGCTCTCCACCAGACAAAGATTCTGCACGCTGCTTCTTGCGCTCGTCGAGACGAGGGAAGAGCGTGTAGACGCGTTGGTAGTCATTGTTAACCGCATCCATGGAATCTTTGCGAGAGTATGTCGCAATTTTGAGATTCTCTTCAACCGTCAGGTTACCAAAGATATGGCGTCCTTCGGGAACGAGTGCGAGTTTCAGCTCAGAAACAACCTTATCTGGGGCTACCCCTAACAGGGATTCACCCTTGAACAGGATATCACCTTTGATGACCTTGGGGGCCTCAGGCGGTGGCAACTGCGCGATGGACATGAGGGTTGTGGACTTACCAGCACCGTTGGCGCCGATGAGTGTGACGATCTCGCCCTGACCAACGGTGAAGTTGATGCCGTGCAGGGCCTCAATATTGCCGTATTTGACGTAGAGGTTTTTGACCTCAAGCAGTGGCGTACTCATATGTTGTCGTCTCCAAGATAGGCCTTGATGACGGCCGGGTTGGATTGGATGTCTTCAGGGGTTCCTTCGGCAATGGTGGCGCCGAAGTCGATAACCTTGATCCACTGGCAAAGGCTGGTGACAACCTTCATTTGGTGTTCGATCATGAAGATGGTGATATCGAAGTTCTCATGGATCCAGCGAACGAGCTTGATCAAATCATCTACATCTGCCGAGTTCAGACCCGCGGCAGGCTCGTCAAGGAGCAGTAGCTTGGGTTGGATAGACATGGCGCGGGCGATTTCAACGCGACGCTGTAATCCATATGGCAGGTTTTTAGGGAATTCCAGAGCATACTCTGTCAGATCCATGGCCTTGAGCAGGTCCTCGGATATCTTCAGGATGCGTGCTTCGCATTCGCGGTACTTCTTGCCGCGAAGGACGGAGTCCATAACCGAATAGCCCATGCGGTAGTGCTGGGCGATGCGGATGTTGTCCAGCACGGTCATGTCGTGCCAGAGGCGAATGTTCTGGAAGGTACGAGCAACGCCGAGGCTGGTCACTTGGTGCGGCTTGAGTCCTGCAGTGGGAGTGCCGCCCATGGTGATGGTGCCTTCGGTGGGCTGGTAGAAACCGGAGATCAGGTTGAAGATGGTGGTCTTGCCAGCGCCATTGGGACCGATGAGGCCCATGAGCTCGCCACCTTTCATTTCCACACTGAATTCGGATACGGCCTGAAGGCCTCCGAAACGCTGGGTAAGACCGTCTATATTAAGCAATGACATGACGGCCCCCTATTTGAATGTGTAGTATTTTTTGAGCTTCGGAAATACGTCCGATAACTCTTTGTTGCCCATAATGCCTTCTGGCCTGAACTGCATGATCAGAACGAGAAGCAGGGGAATGATGACCCACTTGATGACACCGGCGGACGGCTCCCAGTCAGGGAACACGAAAGTGGCTGGAGCAAGCAGGAAGTCGATGAGTGCTTGAGAACGAAGTACTTCCATCAGGAAAGTAAACACAATGGCTGAAATGACCGCGCCGGACAGGGACCCCATACCGCCGAGGTAAACCATAACCATGGCTTCGGTGGATTTCAGGATATTGAAGGACTGCGGATTTACGTAACCAACTATGTGAGCGAACAGTCCGCCTGCACAACCTGCCAGACCGGCGGAGATCATGAAGTTGACCAGTTTGATCTTGTTGGTGTTGACCGACATGATTTCAGCAGCAACCTCATCCTGACAAATAGCGTTGACGCCCTTGCCGTAGGTGGAGGTAATGAAGCGGCGGATAACCCAGATGGTAAACACGGTAAACGTGATGACCCAGAAGAGCATCCAGGGACCGTTCAAGGTGTCTTTCATCGCCCATACAGTGGATTTCATGCCCTGAAAGCCGCGAGAGCCACCGACAAAGTCGAGGTTCTCAATAGCTGAGATGACCATGTAGTTCACTGCAATGGTGATAATGGCGAGATAGTCGTCACGAGTTTTGAAGGCCGGGACCGCCACCAGAATACTGGTGAGTGATGCCATGACGCCACCAAGCAGAATCATGATCGGGAAGACCAGGAATGCCATGGAAGCGGGGAGCAGCGGGTCGCCGAAGTTCTTTCCGAAGAAGAGAACTGACAGAAGTGAAGTCGTGTAGGCACCCATGCACATGAAGGCAGCGTGACCACAGGTGAACTCACCCATATTACCGTTAACGAGATTCAGGCTGGTGGACATGATGATGTTAATGCCCACGAACATAAGGACGGCCTGGATATAGTTGTCGATGATCTTGAATTGAGCCAGGACCAGCAGCAATATGGCCAGAGCGGCCATCAAAACATTGAGAGTGTATTTTTGCATTATTACTCTCCCAACTAAATCTTGGTGGACTGCGGCATGCCGAACAGACCCGTTGGCTTCATCCAGAGGATGATCAACAGAATCGTGAAGGCGAACAGATCACGGTAGGTGGATGGGAAGACAGTGACAACGCCGACTTCAATGAAGCCGAGCAGGAAGCCGCCGTAGAATGCGCCGCGAATGTCGCCGATACCGCCGACAACCGCTGCGATGAATGCCTTCCAACCGATGATCATGCCCATGAAGGGTTCCAGGATCGGGTAGGACATGGCGAACAGGAGTCCGGCCAGGCCCGCGAAACCGGAGCCGAGAATGAAAGTAAACACAATGATGGAATCAATGGGGATACCCATGAGCGGGATGGCGAATTTGTCGTAAGAGATGCCACGCATGGCCATACCGATCTTGGTCCTGGTGACGATGAAGTTCAGGAATCCAAAGACCGAAACAGCAGCGACGATGACAATGACCTTGAGGTTGGTCATGGTAACGCCACCGAAATGCCAGATAGTCTTTTCAATCAGTTCGGGGAACTTCAGGCGGCTGGCACCCAGTACTGCAAGGTTACCGTACTCAAGGATCAGGCCGCACATTAACGCGGTGATGACCACGTAGAGACGGTGCGCGCCTTTTCGACGAAGTGGACGGTAAGCGATGCGTTCAAGGGTTACACCAACACAGGCCGTCAGCGCCATAGTCAGCGGGACGGCCAAGATGAAGGTCATCATTGGGGATAAACCGACCATGGGGCCGAGCAGGAGTCCTGCTACAAAAAAGGCAATGTACGCGCCGACCATGAAAATATCGCCATGGGCGAAGTTGATCAGGCGTAGAACACCGTACACCAGTGTGTAGCCCAACGCGATAAGTGCGTAAAAGCTACCCCACTGCAGGGCGTTCAAAATATTCTGGATAATAAAGTCCACGGAACTACTTCCTTGCCAGATTATTGAAAAACGGCTGATTGCGTCGTTGCTGCGGAAATTGCAAACCTTGGTGTAGAAAGACTACGCTTCAGTCTTGAAAATTTCTTGCGCCTTGCACTCAACCATTTTTGAACAATCTGGAAAATTTTGGATTGGCGCTTCAATAACAATCTTTGATCGGCAGATATGCCATGGAGCCGAACAAAAAGGCCTTTGATTGTATTAAAAGAGCGGGAGTCAAGTGACCCCCGCCCTGATATTTCAGTTACGTCAGCTGCTTACGGGCAGACAGACTCTTCGAAGACAAACTGGCCCTGATCGTCGATCTTAACGACAACAGCGCACTTGATGGGATCACCCTGTGCGTCGAATTTGGAGGAACCGGTGATGCCGTCAAAGGACTTGATGGCTGCCAGACCTTCACGGATGGACTTACGCATTTCAGCAGGATCGGAGACGACCTTGCCAGCGTTCTTGATAGCTTCAACCATGATTCCGATGGAATCCCAGGTCAGAGCTGCGTAGTCAGCCGGGGTAGCGCCGTATGCCTTCTCGTAACGATCGATGAAGACTTTGGTGGCACCCTTTGCACCAGCTGCTGCGTAGTGGGTGGAGAAGTAGTTGTTGTTACAAGCATCGCCGCAGAGTTTGATCAGGTCAGGAGTTCCCCAAGCATCGGAACCCATGAAGGGACCTTTGTAGCCGAGGTCACGTGCCTGCTGGATGATCAAAGCAACCTGATTGTAGTTGTCCGGGACAAAGATGAAGTCCGGGTTAGCTGCGATGATGGTGGTCAACTGAGCGGAGAAATCCTGGTCTTTGGTACCGTGGGATTCGAAGGCTACGACTGGGCCGAGGCCTTTGGCTTCCCAGGAGGACTTGAAGATTTCAGCGAGGCCTTTGGCGTAGTCATTGGATACGTCAAAGAGGACTGCTGCAGTCTTGGCGTTGAATTTCTTGGCAGAGAAATCAGCTACAACAGGACCCTGGAAAGGATCGAGGAAAGCTGCACGGAAGACCCAGGGGCGGTCCAGAGTGGTGTTGGGGTTGGTGGACCAGGGGGAAATCATGGGTACGCGGTTGTCGTTACAGGTTCCGCCAGCGGGGACTGCCTGCTTGGAAGAGTTGGGGCCGATGATGGCAACGACATTTTCCTGGTCGATGAGCTTCAGAGCAACGTTGGTTGCGGATTCAGCTTTGGACTCGTTATCCATGTAAATGAATTCCAAGGGGTACTTCTTGCCGCCGACTTCCAGGCCTCCGCTGTCATTGATGTCCTTGAGGTACATCTCTGCTGCGTTCTTGGAGCCTTCACCAACTTCCGGGATGTCGCCGGTCAGGGGCAGGTTGAAGCCAATTTTGATAGTACCGGATTTGTCCTCGCCACAACCAGCCAGAACGAATGCGCTGATTACGAGCATGAGGCTCAGCAAACCAACATTTTTCAGAAAACCTTTCATCATTTCCTCCTCTCATAGGAATTACAGTAGGCAGTCAATTAAACGAGTCTCGTGCATACACCAAATAGAGCGTGGAGAAAAGGGGTTTTCCAACATACATTTTTGCAAATCGCGCAGTATGCTTGAATAAAATTCGAACTTCTGCATGGATGGCAAAGAAAAAAGGGTTTATTTTTTTCAAATGGAAAATTCATTTTCCCATAAATGTAATAAATATTCTCATTCCACTGTATTTGGGTGGGTAGTTATGCATAAAAAAGAGAGCCTGCTACCATTGAGCAGGCTCTCATATATCCAGTTTTCTTGATTGGTTATTAGGAAAGAGAAGCTTTATCTTTGATGAATGCTACCACTTCATTGACGCAATCTTCCAGAGAGCTGCTGTCCGTCTTTAGGTGTAGGGCTGGGTTTACTGGGGTTTCATAGGGAGCGGTTACGCCCGTATAGTCTTTAATTTTTCCTTCTCTGGCCAACTTGTAATAGCCTTTGACATCCCTTGATTCGCAGACTTCAACTGGACAATCCACATGCACGAGGAAATAGTCACCAGCCTGATGGCTTTCTTTTAATTGCCGTTGGATTTCGTGCTGGGGGGTGATGAATGCACAAAGGCAAATAGTGCCGGCATCCATGAAAAGCTTGGTCATTTCGCTAATGCGGCGAATGTTTTCCTGACGATCCGCAGGGGAGAATGTTAGGTCGCTGCAGAGGCCATGGCGGACATTGTCTCCATCAAACGTGTAGGCTTTGATATTTTGTTCGAACAGAATCTCTTCGACTTTGTGGGCAATGGTAGATTTTCCCGCACCGGAGAGCCCTGAGAACCATAGCGTAATTGCGCGGTGTCCATTCTTGATTTCTCTGTTGTTCCGGCAGATGTCACCTCGGAACTTGCAATTGTATTTGTTGCTCATTTATTGTTCAGAATCCGTTTTTTTGTTCTTTTTGGCCTTTATTTTAGTCTCTTCTTCATCTCGAAGTGCACGCCGAAGTACCTTGCCTACCATTGTTTTTGGCAGTTCTTTGCGAAATTCTACACGGCGAGGCACCTTGTAGTTGGCCAGCTTTTCTCGACAGAACGCGATTACGTCGCTTCGGGACAGTTTCTCGCCGTCTTCCACGATCACATATGCTTTGACCATTTCGCCGCGGGCCTCGTTGGGTATTCCAACGCTTACGGCTTCCTTGATTTTTGGGTGCGTGTGCAGGACCTCATCGATCTCGCGAGGGTAAATGTTGTACCCACCAGAGATGATTAGGTCTTTTTTGCGATCTACGATGAAGAAGTAGCCCTCTTCGTCCATGTAGGCGATGTCACCAGTGTAAAGCCAGCCGTTGCGAAGAACGTCAGCGGTGGCATCCGGGCGGTTGTAATATCCCTTCATGACCTGCGGGCCACGGACGACGAGCTCGCCTCGTTTTCCTGCGGGAAGGGCCTCGCCACCTACGTCCATATCAACTATTTTGGCGTCAGTGTCAGGGAAGGGAAGTCCTATGGAGCCATCTTTGCTCTGACCTTGAACCGGGTTGAAGTGGGTTACCGGAGAAGCTTCGGTTAGCCCGTATCCTTCGGTGATAGCTGTGCCTGTTTTTTCCTTGAACTGTGTCATGTACTCGACGGGCATGGGAGCAGAGCCTGAGCAGCAAACGTTGATAGATGTGAGGTCGTATTTGTCGATATCTTTTTGTTGCAACAGGGAAATGTAGAGTGAAGGCGCGCCAGGGAATACTGTGGGTTTGAGTTTTTGGATGCCTTTCAAGACATCCATCGGCACATAGCGGGGGAAGGGAGCCAATGTGGCGCCCATGCTGGTGGGCCACGTTAAGCAGGTGGTCAAGCCATATATATGGAAATAGGGCAGGATGCCGATGAAGGTCTCCTGTTGTTGCCCCAGTGTGTGCATCATGGACTGACATTGTTGCATGTTCGCGCTGAGGTTGTTGTGCGTGAGCACGCACCCTTTGGCAACACCCGTTGTGCCGCCAGTATACTGCAACAGGGCCGTATCTTCGGCGGACACTTTGGTGTCGGTGTATTTGTCGCGTCCCTTGAGCAGGTTCTTGAAGGGAATGATCGAGTTGCCATCATATGGGACTTTAGGCGCAGTCTTGTTCTTCATGGACTGCAACTTGTATAGCGTATTCAGCGGGAACTTGAGTCCGTCACCAACTGTTGTGATGAAAAATTTCTCTACCGGGATGGAATCACGTAGCTTGCTTAGCTTGGGCCAGAGCAAATCAAGTGTGATGCAGACGCGTACATCTGCATCTTGAAACTGGTGGACAATTTCCGTTTCCATGTAGAGCGGGTTGGTCATGACGCCGATAGCGCCGCAACGGTTCACGCCCCAAAAGGCGATAATGGTTTGGGGTAGATTGGGCAGCATCAGGCCGACACGGTCGCCCTTATGTACTCCGGCAGCCTTGAGATTGGCTGCAAAGACCTCACTGAGTTGTTTCAGCTTGGCATATGTTATCGACCAGTTCTTGAAAACAAAGGCGGTGCGCTTGGGCCATTTATGGGCAGCGCGATCGAGGTACTTGAAAAGAGGGATCTTTTCATAATCAAGAGTGGCAGGAACTTCGGGGTCGTATGATTTGAGCCAGGGGCGATCAATCTGCTCCATGAGGCATCCTTTATGTTGTCAAAGTCGAAAATAGTCGAACGAAAATATATGAGCCTGCCCACATGGTCAATACGGTACATCGTAATAGGAAGAAGAGGTGTGCCGTTTTTTGACGATGAGGGGTGTGTGCAATGTGAAGAAGTGCGTATATCGACTTTGAGCTGAATTTGCAAAAAGTCATCAACAACCCGTTCTTTCAATACATATGTAATATGTGCGAATCAGTGGGCGCTGTTTGGCAAGTATATTGCAAAAATGGACCGACACTGGATTTAGGGAAAAAAATGCATATTCACTAAAGTAAATGATCAAATAGACCGATCATTCATTGTGTCAACGATTTTATGTTTTGCCCATGTGTCTCAAAAAAAGAGGCAAAAGACGCGGAAGAGTTGTCAGTAGGCCAGTTGACAGGGTTGCAGTGCACGACTAGAGTGGTATCCTTCGCACTGAAATATGTCATCTTTATCAATCACTGACCGAACGAATGACTGAGAGTTTCAATGCCAGATGTAGTTGCCAATGGAAGTAAAGGAATGTTGATTACCGACGGACTCTATCTCAAACCGAGCAAGTCCACCCGGGTGCTGGCTATTTTAGAAGCACTGACCCGGGATTCGAGCTTGTCGCAGTTTGAGCTGGGAAAACAGCTGAATCTGTCCGGTGCTATGGTCAACCAGTATTTGAAACAACTTCAGCAAAGTGGTTTGGTAGAATTCGTGCCGGTTAATGGCAAGAGCTACCAGTATTCGCTCACCGACGAAGGGCAGCAGTCTCGGCGGGATATGTTCTCGGACTATTCGTCTGAAACGGTGCGGTTATATACAACCATTAAAGATTTTGTTCTTGAACAGCTTGGACATTTAAAAGAAGAAGGCAAAACCAAGCTGGCACTCTTTGGTGCGTCCGAGACGTGCGAGGTTGTCTTGTCCGCCCTCCGCGGAACTCCATTTCAAATTCTGACTTTGCTCGACAATGATCCGGCTAAACAGGGACAGGTGTTCAATGGACACGTGGTTTCTGCTCCGCATGTTCTCGACCAGGTAGACTGTGATGCTGTCGTCATCACCTCCTTTGGCAGGCAGACCGAAATTTACGAACAACTCAAGCCCTACTCTGCAAAGCGCGGGTTTAAAATCGTGAGATTTTGATTATGAAACAGATTCAATCCATCACTCTCCGCTCCGGCGTGACTATCGGCGAAGGACACCCCTGCTTCATCGTTGCTGAAATCGGCAATAATCATCAGGGCGAGTTCGATATCGCCAAGCAGATGGTAGACGAAGCCGCTGCTGCTGGCGTTCAGGCTGTTAAATTTCAAAAGCGGGATAACGAAGCTCTGCTGACTCGTGAAGGGCGTGCTGCCCCTTATACCGGCTGTAACAGTTTCGGGCCGACCTATGGTGAGCATCGTGATGCCCTTGAACTCTCCATTGAACAAATGGCGGAGCTTAAAGCGTATAGTGAATCTCTCGGTTTGGTCTTTTTTGCTTCAGCTTGGGATGATCCGAGCCTGGTACAGGTTCTCGGTCTTGATGTGGAACTGCTCAAAATCAGTTCTGCCGAGTTGGTAAATCTTCCCTTGGTTCGCAAATATGCTGCGGCTAATGTCCCTATCATTCTTTCTACAGGCATGAGTGCTCTGGAAGATATTGATGTTTCTCTGTCTGAGATTCGCAATTATCATGACAGTGTGGTTCTGCTGCATTGCAACTCCAGATACCCTTGCCCCGAAGATCAAATCGGCCTTCCTGTCATGGATGCTCTACGTGAGCGCTATGGCCTGCCCGTAGGGTATTCCGGTCACGAGCAGGGCATTGGTCCGAGCGTGGGCGCTGCTGCTCTTGGAGCTTGTGTCGTGGAACGTCATTTCACATTGGATAAGACACTGAAGGGTACTGACCATCAGGCTTCACTGGAGCCGAAAGAGCTTGCGCAGATGGTGACCATGATCCGTGAAGTGGAAAAAGCCCTGTGCGTCAAGGGTAAAGTGGTTTTCCCGGAAGAGCAGGCCGCTGCGAAAAAATTACGCAAGTGCATTGTCTTTTCCCGAGACCTGCCTGCGGGGCATGTCCTTACTGAAGCTGACCTTACCACTCGTTGTCCGCGGATAGGCGTCTCTCCTGTTCATTGGGATGAAGTCATGGGTTCGACCTTGAAGCGCTCAGTGCAGCATGAAGAACCTGTTCAGTGGGACACTTTGAGTGTCACTGAAGTGGAGTGCGCAGGGGCTGCTACATCCTAACTTCTTGTTAATATGACTAAAAGCTGCCATCTTGCCATGCGAGATGGCAGCTTTCTTTTGTGCATAAATGGGGAGCGCAAGAGAAGAATGCAAAAAAATCATTCATCTAATGCACCGCTGGTGATACAAGAAGTGATAAGTCGGCGAGTATGCCGTGAGGAGGAAGCATGAGTCAGCAGGAAGTACTGCTCGAGACTGGGACGAATGAGCTCGAAATAATTGAGTTTTTCATAAATGAGAGAAAGGGTGAAGACGTTGAAACCCATTACTTTGGTGTTAACGTTGCCAAAGTCTTGGAAGTCGTCGAAGCGCCGGAAGGGCTGACAGGCTCTGAGGCGGCTGCTCATCCGAGTTTTCTGGGTACCATCCCCTTACGTGATCTCATTCTCCCAGTAGTTGATTTGAGCATCTGGTTGGATATCGACAAGGCTGATGATGTTAATGAGCCGATTATTGTCACGGAATTTAATGGAATGATTACCGGTTTTCTCGTTTCTGGTGTGACGCAGATTCATCGTGTGAACTGGGGTGATGTCGAGCCGCCTAGTAAGTACGTCTCGCAAATGGATACCAACTGCATTACCGGTACTACCAAGATCAAGGACCGTTTTGTGCTTATGCTCGACTTGGAGCAAGTGCTTGCTGATCTGGATGAGTCCGGTCAGACCAAGGCTAATCTTACCGATATCGTTGCTGATGAGCAGTACAAGGCTCTCATCGCAGATGACTCCACTTCCGTTCGTGAACTTCTCAGAAATAATTTCACCAAGGCTAATTTTGATGTGACCTTGGCGGGTGACGGAAAAGAAGCATGGCATAAGCTTGAGGAGATCAAGGCCTTGGCGCAGTCCGAAGGCAAGAGTCCGCTTGCTTATCTCGATGTTGTCGTGTCCGATGTGGAAATGCCGCAGATGGATGGCTATACGCTTACTCGGACCATTAAAGAAGATCCGATTCTTAAGGTGTTGCCGGTGGCACTCTTTTCCTCCCTTATTTCCGATTCCGTGCTGCACAAGGGCAAGGCTGTCATGGCTGACGCCCAGGTGACCAAGCCTGAATTTAACGGACTTACCGAACAAGTTATCGAACTTGTTAAGCGGTGGAGAGAAAATCCTCCAAGCTAGATTGTGATTATGAAAACGCCCTGCTCGGTATGCTCCGAGCAGGGCGTTTTTTTGTTTTGGGTGCCTTGCTCTTTGACGAGTGCGTAGCATTGAGTTGGCAATAGTTGTTAGGAATGGAACCCTCAAACCATCCGGTGATCGGTGATTTGAGGGTTCCGTTGTGACAAGGGGGGGAGTGTGTAGAGAAAAAATGGAAATGAGTGGTTTAGGAAGCTTTCCCCTCTGCGATGCATTTCTTGAGAGTGCTGACACCACAGGAGTGTTGCATAATGACGGGTACGTCCTTGCCGCGTGCAGCGGCGAGGACATCTTTGCGTGCTTTGTGGGAGACCTTGTTGGTGAACAGTACAACGAAATCAACTGAACCAAGTGAGCCGGAAATCTTCCGTTCTTTTCCTGTGTAGTGTTTCAGTTTAACACCATTTTTTTTGGCTTCGTTGACGTATTCCCGCTTAAGACGATCCATTCCACCTACTAAAGCTGCGCACATGATACCCTCGTTTTGGTTGTTGATATTGAAAATCGTTATCAATCAATAACCAAGGGCATGGGGTGTGTCAACAATAAAAATAGAACTGTGTGAAACAATGTTCACACAGTTCTATCGAGGCTCTGAAATTATTAAGATTTACAGTAAGCGATTACAGTTTTACGTGTGGATCACTCGCTGTCCACTGGTTCCCAGGCTTCGCCTTCGGGGTCGATTTCAGGGAGGGCGCAGGGTTTGGTCTCAACGGATCGGTTGCCTTTGCCTTTGTCGATGACAGAGGCGGCCTTGCCGATAACTACGTTGACATTACCGCCGAGGAGAATCTGCCCTTTGATGCCTATGAAATCATTGAGCTCAGTCCAGGCAAAGGTGTTGGCAATGGCTTTGTTCGCTTCAAAGGGATAGCAATAGATTGCATACCGGGCTTCGCCACGTACGCGATTGTTGGCAAAGAAGCCGCGAGATCCAGTCTGGACGATACCACGTGCCTGAGAGCCTCCGCCCATAATGACGTCATTGCAGGTCACTACCATGTCGCTGGCATAGAGTAGCATTCCAGTGGACGCTTCGCCGCGTCCTTCTATGCGGTTGCCTGTGAGGGATATACGGTTGTTGCGATTGAAGTCCGCACCGCCCGTAGTGTCAAAATACCATCCGGCCACGATGCCGTTGGGGCCATATTTATGGGGATATGGAATGCCCGTGTCCGGGGTGGTAATTCTGTTCTTATCAATAGTAATGGTGCCTTCGCCTTTATCATTGAGCCGGTTGTCTAGCACTTCAATGCCATTGCGCGATGCACGGTGAATGATATTTGATTTGAGGGTGATGTACGCTCCCCAAGTCCAGTCCACCATGATGCCGTAGCCCGCAGTTTCATCCGGCTTGTCAGCTTCCATGTAGAAACGATTGTCTTCGATCTTGATAGTACCTCGAACAGCTCGTTTGATCTGTTTCTCCCGGTTTTGTAGGCGGTTACCAACCACGATGCCAGCTTGGAATTCAAGAGTGTTACCTTCTTCCCATTTTACCCCGATTTCTTGAGGGCTGACATTGGAGATGGTGCAGCCTCGTACATCCAGCCCGCCAGTATAGGGGAAGTGCAGGGGAGTGCCTTTGGCGCCATCAAAAAGAATATTGCGGATGGCGACGATTGGGCCTGTTTTGGCAGGAGTGGTCGCTCCTGTCTGCAAGGGGGTGTAGAAGGTCCAGAATCCGCCTCTGATTTTGGTTTGTGGCTCACCAACAGAATCGACCTCACCACTGATACGGACACTTTGATTGATCTTTACCCGGCCATCCTTGCCAAAATTGAAAGTCCCGCGAAGTAGGATGATGCCTCCGGTGTCCACTGCGGCCTGTACATTCTTCACATCCTGAAGCGGGTCGTTGGTGCCGACTACCGTTTGCTCCGCCTGAGACGGAAGAGCAAAGAGAAGTATGATTGCGAAAGTCGTCAGCAGACGGGCCGAAGAAGCGAGAAGTGGATGGCTATGCGTAGGTGAAATCATGAGGTGAATTTACATGCTTTGGTGGAAATATACAATCGACGCATTGAGGTGCGAATGGTGTTTCATCCTGTTTTAGGAGGAAATTGTTTGGCACTGTTAAAAATATCCTGTGAGAAAGCTCAATGAATTCAGTTCAAGGATACCTGCCTTTATAGATTTTCCTCAATAAATTGTCATTTCTTCTATTAATGGGCTATAGGTAAAGTAATTGTAACTTGCTTACTTTACTGAAAGTGTCAGTGGTAACTATTCTTATCGAGGTGCCCATGCGTTTGAGAACGAAGATGACGTTGATGCAGATTGTGACGGTGATTATCGCCATTATTGCCTTATGCTGGGTGTTCATTCAGCAGATCAACAGTTACGCCGAAACTGAAATGGAATCGGTCAGGCACGACCTTATGGAAGAGGAGAAACAGCAGCTTCGTGACTTTGTTCAGATGGCATCCGGTACTATTGAAAGTTATTATTTACGCTCCCAGGATGTGGAGGCATTGAAGCAGGCAAAGTTGGAAGATCTCAAGCGTGTGGTTGATGCTGTCTACAGTCAGGCCAAGACATTTTATGATGCAAATCACAAAACCATGTCTGATGAGGCGTTGGTAAAGGGGTTGTCTAAGATCGTTGCTCCGGTCAGGTTTGATGGAAAGAATTATCTTTGGGTAAACGATCTCAGCAACTTCATGCTCATTCACCCTTCGGATAAGTTGCGTGGTACGGATGGGAGTAATCTCAAGGATAAGAAGGGAAATTATCTCATTCGAGACATGACCAATATCGTTAAGAAGGATGGGGCTGGTATGTCCTCCTATTGGTGGCCCAAGCCGGGGGAAGAGGAATCAAAACTCAAGATTTCATATGTGCGCCTGATGCCGGAGACTGGTTGGGTGTTTGGTACCGGTGCCTGGATTGAGGATATTACAGCTGAAATGAAAGCCGAAGCACTCAGACAGGTTGCTAAGATGCGGCTGACAGACGGTAACTATTTTTGGATCAATGACCTCACGGCAAAGATGATCATGCATCCCATTAAGCCTGCCTTGGACGGAAAGTCTCTGCTCGATTTCAAAGACACAAAGGGTAAGCCGTTGTTTCAGGAGATGGTCAAGGTCGCTAAGGCAGATGGTGAGGGGTATGTGGATTATTACTGGGGTAAGCCCGGCAAGGAAGGGGATTTCCCTAAGCTCTCATTTGTGAAGTTGTTTGAGCAGTGGGGCTGGATTGTGGGCATGGGCGTTTATGTCGATACTGTTGACGAAGCTGTGGCCCAGCAACAGGCAGCGTTGGATGATACTGTGAGCTCCATGGTCATTCTTATTCTCATTGTATCAATTGTTCTCGCTCTTTTTGGGGCTGTGGCAGGCGTTTTTGGTTCTCGAACTGTTACCAATACCATTGGTGGTGAGCCCGTTGATATTGCGACTATCGCCGCTCGTATTTCCGGGGGCGATTTGACCGCAGCTTCCACTCCGAATGGTAATGGCAACGGGGTAGTGGATCGCGGTATTTTCAAATCCATGAAGGATATGGCAGGCAACCTGCGCATGGTTGTAGGTGATGTTCAGTCTGTCACTGACAATGTGGCCTCGGGAAGCGAAGAGCTTTCTGCCTCGTCGGAAAGTTTGTCTCAATCGACTGTTGAGCAGGCCGCGTCTATTGAAGAAGTAACCGCCTCCCTAGTGCAGATCGTTAGCTCCATTCGTAGTAACGCGGAGAGTGCTGACGCGACGAGTTTGATTGCCAGTTCCACTAATAAGGATATCACCTCTGGCGAGGCTTCTGTGCGTAGGACGGTGGATTCCATGCGAGAGATTGCGGACAAGATCGTTTTTATCGAAGAGATTGCGCGGCAGACAAACTTGCTTGCGTTGAATGCGGCTATTGAAGCGGCCCGTGCTGGAGAGCAGGGCAAGGGTTTTGCCGTTGTTGCATCCGAGGTCCGAAAGTTGGCAGAGCGCAGTGCTCTGGCAGCACAGGAGATCAGCGAGTTGTCCGTTAACAGCGTGGAAGTCGCAGAGGCGACTGGCGATCTGTTTGCACGGCTCACCCCGGAGATCGGGAAAACTGCGGATAGAGTTAAGGAAGTGGCCGAAGCGTGTGCTGAGCAGAATCATGGTGTGAGTCAGATTGAGCGAGCCATGGAGCAGCTTGATTCCATTATTCAGCAAAATGCCATGGCATCCGAAGAGATGGCATCCACTTCTCAGGAATTGGCCGCTCAGGCGTCTGCATTGCAGGATGCCATGCGTTATTTCCATGTAGGAGAGGAGGCAGAAGCAATGAGAAGTGCGGTTATTTCAGCGCCGCCAGAGCTTCCGTCAGAACACGAAGAGTTTGAGCGATTCTAGATTCTTGTTAACTCAAATAAAATGCCTTCTCCGGATACGGGGAAGGCATTTTATTTTAGTAACCGCGTTTGGCTGGGACCTTTTGCTTACCTCGGGAAAAAGGCTTGCTCTTGGCGTTCTCTTTGTCTTGCCGGAACACCGCCTCAGCCACGACTTCACAAGCTGATTGTAATGCGGCTTCTCCTTGCGTCCGAATGAGTGCGGTTTGCTCCTTGAGCGCCGTTGCGATGATTCGCTGGTCGGCCCATGCCGGATAGTGTTCCCAGTAATCTACCGCTTTATCAGCCTCGCTTAACTTGGCGGCTGCATAACCTGCATGAAGGAAGGCGTCTGGAATCTCTTTTAGTGCGAGGCACGCATTCAGGACTTCAAGCGCATCTGCATTACGGCCTATGCGGGTGTAACTGATGCCAGCCATGACGAGGTGCGAAGGGCGGAGTGCTTTTCCTGATTCCTCACTCTCGGCAAAGTGGACGTCATAGGCCTTGGCACTATCATGGAAATATTCCATAGCAGCATCAAAATCACGACGGCCTTCAGCGGCGCGTGCGCGTTCGAAATTCTTTTCCCCTTTTCGATGAGAGGGAGTGAGCTTGGAGAAAAATGACATGCAGCAGTTTAGCTTCTTGTCGTGTCCGCTTCAAGTGGGAACTCCACGATAAATTCGCAACCCCCAGCAGTGGGGCATTGCAGCCGGATGGAACCGCCCGCATTCTCGACGATTTGCTTGCAGATTGCCAATCCTAACCCTGCGCCATCGGGTTTAATGGTGCAATCGTCGTCTTCGCAGATTTGATAGAATGGCTCAAATATTCGGCTTCGCTCTTCTGGGGGAATGCCGGGGCCGGAGTCCTTGATTTTGAGACTGAGGGTGGTGTTGTCAGCGGTAGCGGTGAGGAATACAACACCCTCATTGCCGAACTTGGCGGCATTTTCCAAGAGATTGATCAGCACGCGCAGTACATTGTCACGGTCTGCGGTGATGGTGGGCAAATTGTCGGCAATGTCCACTTCAAGAGAAATATCCGGTTGTACAGAGAAGTACGATTGGCTGAGATTGACCGCGTGCTGAATGGCTTCAGCCATGTTGATTGGTTCAATGCCGCTTTCCTCAAATCCGCTACGAATGCGCGAAAGAGCGAGGAAGTTATCGATAAGCCCTAGCAGGCGAGCGCTTTCCTGTCCGACAATGGAAAGGTTCTCGTTGATACGTTCTCCCTTGTTGGTGAGCGAGGCGTTGCCAGCTACCAGTGGAAGGAAGTCGCGCACAAAATCTCTGTCCGTAAGCTTGGTGTAGCCGATAATGGATGTGAGTGGAGTCTTTAGCTCATGGGTAACGGAAGAAAGCATTGCTGACTTCATGCGATCAACACCAGTCAGACGGATGTTTGCATCTTCCAATTCCTTGGCCTTTTGCTTTAAAGCGCGTGTGCGTTCTTCCACAATAGCCTCAAGATTCTTGTTCATGGCTTCAAGAGCATCTTCCGTATCTTTTTGTTCTGTCAGGTCTGTGACAAAGATGAGCTCGAATTCGTCCTTTCCGAATTCTATGTGGTGACTAGTGATTCCGATGGGGAGTACCGACTCGTCCTTTCGTAATCCTTCTGCTTCAAAAGAGGTTGATCCCGTTTCCTTGATTCTTTTCAGGACGTCGCTTCGGATGGAAATATCCGGTGTGAGGTCATCGATGCGTAGTGATAGAATCTCTCTTTTGGTGTATCCTAGGAGGTCGCAACCAGCTTGGTTAACGTAAGAAATATTTCCCTCAATGCCGACCCAGAATATACCGATTGCAGCATTATCCACGGTGAATTGAGTGATGGATAATGCTTCTTCGGCTTGCTTGCGCTTGGTGATGTCTACAAACTGAGTTGCCATCTGCCCAGTCATGGTCTGGAATGCATATATTTCAAAAGCTCCGGCAATACTGCCGTCTTCGTAGTGGATATCCTCATCCTGCCATGTCTGCCCGGTTCGGCATACTTCACGATAGTGTTCCGGTATTTTAGACTCAGCCAATGCCGGGAATGCCACCTCAATGGGCTTGCCTAGGATGTTTTTGTGGTTGATTCCCAATATTTGGTCTGCTGCCGGATTGGCTCCGGTAAAGATGAGTGAATCATCTGCCCGCAGTTCATAGATGTGCATACCCATAGGGGATGAATCCATGATGCTACGAAAGCGTTGCTCTGATTCACGTAACGCTTTTTCAACAGCGCCCTGTGCTCTTGTTCGGTCTTCCAGTTCTTTGATGTGCTGTTCGGTCTTACGTTGATCTGCCTCCTGCATGGGGAGCCATTTCTTATATAACAGTATTCCGATGACGAGTGCGGCAACGAGGTTGATGAACTTGGGGATGAACATCATATTCGCTTGTTTCAAGGTGCCGGCCACAGAGGCGGGGAGCATCCCTGAAATGGACATGGTGCGTATGCCGAAATATACGCTTTCCACAATTGTTCGACTTGCATCCACAGAAAGGATGACAAGGACAGTGACAAAGAATGCGGAAGTCGTCTTATGGTATTTGAGGCGTGAGAGGCTGAACCACAATATAGATGCCCAGACAAGAGTCAGGAGCAAATATATAAATGGATTCAGAAGTGTGAACATGCATCTCTCTTAATTTGATGAAAAGATAGCATACACTGTGGGGAGAATACCAGCCTATTAGAATTTCCGGAGATTCTCTGTTGCCAATAGAAAAAGGCCGGGCAAAATGCCCGGCCTTTGATATCTCATTAGAAGCGTTTTACTTAGGCGTCGTCTTCGACAACGGCCTCGGTAATAGCGCATTCGGTGGTCAGCAGCATGCTGGAAACGCTGGCAGCGTTCTGCAGTGCGATGCGGGTGACCTTCTTGGGATCGATGACGCCTTCTTTGACCAGATCGACGTACTCGCCGGTGGCTGCGTTGAAGCCTTTGTTGCCTTTGAGGCCTTTGACCTTCTCGACGATAACGGTGCCTTCCAGGCCGCAGTTGTTAGCGATTTGCTTGAGAGGCTCTTCGATGGCGCGGGCGATGATCTCGATACCAGCCTGCTCAGTGTCATTTTCGCCTTTGAGCTTGGCGAGGACTTTACCTGCACGAACCAGAGCGGTACCGCCGCCGGGGATGATACCCTCGTCGACAGCTGCACGGGTAGCGTTGAGGGCATCCTCAACACGGTCCTTGCGCTCTTTCATTTCGATTTCGGTGGGAGCGCCGACCTTAACTACTGCGATGCCGCCGACCATCTTGGCCAGACGTTCCTGCAGCTTCTCGCGATCGTAATCGCTGGCAGCGTTAGCAGCCATGTTGCTGATCTCTTCGCAACGGCGGTCGATGACTTCCTTGTTGCCTGCACCACCCACGATGAGGGTGTTCTTCTTGCTGACAACGATCTTCTTGGCAGTACCGAAGTCTTCGGGCTTGATGGATTCCAGGGTCACAGCGGTGTCCTCGGAAACCACGTTGGCACCGGTCATGATTGCGATGTCGCGAACCATGTCTTTACGGCGTTCGCCGAATCCGGGAGCCTTGACTGCGCAGACCTTGAGGGTGCCGCGCATGGCGTTGATGGTGATGCCTGCGAGGGCTTCATTTTCAACGGTCTCTGCGATGATGAGCAGGGGGCGTTCGGATTTGGATACAGCCTCAAGGATGGGAACCAGCGGCTTGATATTGGAGATTTTGCCTTCGGAGAGCAGGATGAACGGATTCTCGAAAACAGTTTCCTGTTTGTCCTGATTGGTCACGAAGTAAGGAGAGAGCCAACCCTGATCCCACTGCATGCCCTCGACAACGTCGAGTTCGATGTTCAGGCCCTGGGACTCTTCAACGGTGATGACGCCGTTGTTGCCGACTTTGTCCACTGCTTCGGCGAGCATTTCACCGATGCGGGGGTCGTTGTTGGCGGAAATCGCGCCAACCTGGGCAATCTCGGAGCTCTTTTTGACGGGCTTGGCGAGATTGGCGAGTTCTTCGACGACTGCTTCAACAGCAATGTCAACACCGCGCTTGATGGACATGGGGTTGCGGCCAGCGGCCAGCAGCTTCACGCCTTCGTTGAATACGGCCTGAGCCAGAATGGTAGCAGTGGTAGTACCGTCACCAGCAATGTCGTTGGTCTTGGAAGCTACTTCCTTGACCATCTGGGCGCCCATGTTTTCGAGCTTGTCTTCCAGATCGATTTTCTCGGCTACGGTCACACCGTCTTTGGTTACCTGAGGAGCGCCCCAAGTTTTTTCCAGCATGACGTTGCGGCCCTTGGGACCGAGGGTGACCTTGACGGCGTTGGCGAGAATGTTCACGCCATTCTGCATGCCCTCACGGGCTACAGCTTTGTAATCAATTGCTTTTGCCATTTTGATTATATCCTATGAAATTTGATTCTTATTCAAAAATATTATTCAAAACCCAAATAAAACTGGACAGAGCGGTTCGAGTGCTAAGCGCGAAAATGATTCAAGATCGAAGCGTAGTCTTCTACGCGAGAGTTTGAATCGTTTGAAGCAACGACGCAATCGGACCGTTATGGACAGTTTTATGCGAATACGCCGAGGATGTCGTCTTCACGCATGATGATGAGGTCTTCACCATCAACAGCGAACTCGCTGCCTGCGTACTTGGCGAACAGTACTGCGTCGCCAGCTTTGACGGTCTTGCACTCGGGGCCAGCTGCAACAACTTCGCCGCCCTGGGGCTTTTCTTTAGCGGAATCCGGAATGTAGATACCACCAGCAGTTTTTTCTGCTTCTTCTTTTCTCTTGACGATGACGCGGTCACTCAGCGGTTGCAAAGCCATTTTCAATCTCCTTGTATGTGAAAAAAAGTCCGCCAGCAGGCGGGATATTCATATTGACTGGTGGGAGAGATAACAATCCAGTCTCTCTTGTCAACAGGCGCGACCCATTATTTTTGCATAAGCGTCTATTACCTTCACTTGTTTTAAGCCGTAAAGATCGGTAACACTCTATTAATGGAATAAAAGTTTGTTGAGAGAGGAGACAACATGGAATCCGCGAATAGGTTGGTGGTGGTTTCAAACAGGCTTCCGGCAGCCTTGAAAAGAGAGGGAGACAAGTGGGTCGTTAAAGGCGGCTCCGGCGGGCTGGTTACGGCCTTGGCTCCGGTGCTTAAGAATCGCGGTGGGGTTTGGATCGGTTGGTCTGGTGCGTCCGATCCAACACTTGATGTTGATGACCTCCTTTCCGAATTTTCAGCAGAAGCAGGGTATGATCTCTATACCGTTCCTTTGAGCAAAGAAGAGGTCGATGGCTATTATTTCGGTTTTTCCAATGAGATTATCTGGCCGTTGTTTCATGATCTTCAGACTCGATGTAAGTTCGACCCGCAATATTGGCGCATGTATCTGGATGTGAATTTCAAGTTCGCTGAAATGGTGGCGCGCAAAACTACTCCTGATGATTATATTTGGATTCAGGATTACCACCTCATGCATCAGGCGTTTTTTCTCAAGTCTATGGGGGTAAAACGCAACATTGGATTCTTCCTCCATATTCCATTTCCTCCGCCGGACATTTTCATGAAATTGCCTTGGCGCTGGAAGCTCATTCAGGCGCTGACCGAATTTGATCTGGTGGGATTCCAAACCATGCAGGATCGTAAGAACTTTTCCGAATGTCTTCGCCGTCTCATGCCTGAGGCCAAGTTCGAGGGGCGGGGTGCAGTTATTACCGTTGATATGGGCAATCATCAGTTCCGTCTGGGTGCTTTCCCTATATCTATTGATTACAATCAGTTCTCAGAGATGGCTTCCCGCAAGGAAGTGGGTGAGCAGGCCTTTAAGATTAAAGAAGCTCTGCGTCATCGTAAGATTATTCTTGGCGTAGATCGACTGGACTACACCAAAGGCATCCCGGAGCGGATTCGTTCTATTCAGACATTGCTGCGTCGGTACCCGGATTTGAAAGGGCGGGTGAACTTCGTCCAAATCGCGGTTCCCAGTAGGGAAGAAGTGGACGAGTACAAGGATCTTCGTATCGAGATTGAACAGTTGGTAGGGCGCGTGAATGGCGAATTTTCCTTCCCCGGTTGGGTGCCCGTGCATTATCATTACAGGAGCTTTCCTCACGATGAGCTGGTGGCCTATTACTCTGCTGCTGATATCGCTTTGGTCACACCGCTTCGTGACGGCATGAACCTTGTTGCCAAGGAATATTGTGCCTGCAATACAGGCGAAGACGGGGTACTCGTTCTCAGCGAGTTTGCAGGGGCCGCTGCGCAATTGCAGAAGGAAGCATATCTCGTGAACCCATACGATATGGAAGGCATCGCCAAAGCGCTGCATCGAGCGATTCATTGGAATAAGGAAGAGCGAGTGGAGTGCATGACCAAGCTTCGAGATTCCATCCGTAAGAATAACATCTATTGGTGGGTTGATTCCTTCCTGCAAGCTGGCATTGCAAAGAAGCTGGGCGATTTTCCGGAAGTCGATTCGGTTCAGTTCGAAAGGTCTTAGATCATGACGATCTGCAAGCGATTATTGTAGCTGCGTTGTGTTTAGTATAAGGTGCGAGCATGCTCACACTGAAATGCGCTTCCTGCCGTAAAAAGCTCTGGAAATATTATAAGATAGGTCAGGGCGAAGTCCATCGGTGCCACAAAGATCGCATCAAGAAAATCTTCAATATGGAAGAGCATGACGGCAAGGTCTATTGTCCGTGCGGTCGTGCCGTGGGTATTGATCGCGGCACATATTACACTATGGACAAGAAGGCATTTACCTACAAAGGGACCAAGACGAATAACTGATCGGGCCAAACGGGTTGACAGTATTGGCCTAGTCCGTGAAAGTGCGGCAGTGACTGCAATATATCGTAACTTTGAGGAGAGTTTGGTGTTGAAGAAATATTTCCTGGCGCTGGCCGCCCTGATGTTGGTCCTGATGATGACAACGGCTGCCATGGCCGAATCCAAAGAATGCAATGCCATTCCGTGGGGCGAATCGCTTTCCGCAGTGGAAGAGATTACTTTTTCTCATACTGCTGGCGATATCCGGTATTATTCTGTGAATAAGGTTGAGGCCTGCGGTATTGCCAAGATCGAAGACACCCGCGTTACTTACGGATTTCGTGAAGGTAAGCTGTATGCCACTTTCGTTGAGATCGAAAAGGCCAAGGACGTGAAGCGCGTTATTGCTTTGCTCATGGACCAATACGGTCTGCCTGATTCCAAAAAAGATCAGGGCTGGGATATCTACAAGTGGGAAACCGACACCCTTAAGGTGAAGCTGAAGAGCCAGTATACTACTGATCGCATCAAGATTGGCATGTACTACAAGCCACTGATGCCGAAAAAGAAGTAATCGAAATTATACGAATTGAAAGGCCGTCTTCTGATGAGGACGGCCTTTTTTGTTTGTATGCGATTGGCTCTTGAGTTTGTCTTCAGCTAGAATCTCAGCATGGATACGGTCTGTGATTTCCTGGAATGTCCCATCGCGTTTCATTTGGTTCAGTGTCTCAGCAATGGTCATGGCCAGTTTGGCATGTTTAATGTGCATGTATGCATAGATCTTGGTGTCCAATATCCGGCCCGTTTCTTTGATCGTACTGAAATCTGGGTTGCTGGCAATAATTCGGCTGCCTTCAAAACTTTCAGATATGATGTAATCCAGCCTTCCTATGTTCAGCATTTTGAATAAGCCCAATTCCGTATTTTGGGGAGCGATGTATTGAGGCTTTAGTTCATTAAGGTAGTTCTGAACATTCTTACGTCCTCTAAGATAACCGATTGTGCTCGTTTTCAATTGCTCTCGATCGACCTTCATCGTTTCTGCGCCATTTGAAAAGACTGCCATATAGATAGACATGAGCTGCGATTCAATGCGGACGAGATTTGGGTATTGTCCCTTGCTAACTTCATGGAAATCATAAACCCGGTGTAGCTCGCCATCGGCTGCACCGCTATTGGACATCATTAACGCTCTCGGGCTGGGGTAATGTTTAGCCTTGAACTGAACGCCATTTCGCTTGAATGCCTCTGTCAGCAGGGCACTAATCATGCGTGGCTGGTATGTATCAAGTGGCGCACCACCCACGAAAAGCACTTCTTTTTGGGCATGAGAAATAGTGCTTATGAGCAGTAGGCAGAGTGTATACAGGATTGTCTGGAGTTTCATTGCTCAATGATATCATTTGAGAAGAGTCGGTGCAATACTGCGGTAAAGATCTATAAAACTCGCCGTACTCCAATGAAATGCTCGCGCCAGTACGTGTTGTTTAAACTCGATTCCATGACGCTTTTCCCAGAACTTGGTGCGTGAACAAAAGTGCCGCGATCGGTTACGATACCTACATGGAGTGACTTGCCTGACTTGTCTACCTTATGGAAAATGAGATCGCCGGGGCGCATGTTGCCATAGCTCACCGAGGAGCCTGCCCCGAATTGTTGCCATGAAATGCGAGGGAGATTTACTCCGTGCTGTCGATAGACAAACCAGACAAAGCCGGAGCAATCAAAACCCGTACGGGGAGACTCGCCGCCCCATTGATAGCGGGTGCCGATGAGCGTGCGCGCTGTGCGAATGATGGCGGCCGCTTTGCTTGAGGGCTTTTGCCGTTGTATCTTGGCAGGCTGTGCTCCGGGTGGCGGGGCTGATTTGGTCGCGCAGCCGCCTGCTACGAATAATCCCACGAGCGCAAAAGCCGCCAACAATCCTCGGCTTAATCGCAGGAAAGTGGCGGCTTGATTCTTCATTGTGGCTCCGATTTAACGCTTTATTGTCAGGAACGACTTCACACTTTTTGCTCCCGGCGTTGCGGTAGCATGGGTGTAGGCTGCATCCTTGGTCTTTTGGTCCGCCACTATGCCGAGCAAGATGACGTTGCATTGGATGGTCTTCACATCAATGTTTGTAGACCATATTTGCTTATCGTCAACCAATCGCATGGTGACGCGGCGGTAGAGGTCGAAATTGTCCATGGTGCCGCAAGCTGGATCATCCGCTTTCTTGGGTAGAATGTAGGTAGTTACCTTGCGAACACCTTCTACGCCTTTGGCTATTTTGACTGCACGCTCCACTTGGGCGTGGTTCTCGTACTCGCCCAGAATGTAGACGTGGCCTTCATAGGTTGCTGCATCGAAATCCATGTATTTGACCATGTCATCTTCAAGGAATTCCTTCTTGATGATGAGGGTGATTTTCTCGTCGTTGGCGTAATCGCCGACATTGCGTTCTTCGACAGCGACGTCGTACACCGCGCAGCCGCTGGAAAGGATAATGCCTGCAAGCAGAGCGATGGTTATGAAAATAGGTATAATTCGTTTCATTTGAGTCCCCTCGAAAATGTTCTAGATAATCTCTATATAACTTGAATGAAATAAAGCCGCAACTGAGTGGGTGCGGCTTCAAGTATGCAAACGGTAAAGTGTGGAAAAGGTTACAAAGAAGGGTGTCTACGACTAATCAAAGAGAAAGCTCAACGCTCCTTTTAATGCGTTCTCAGGGACTTCCCATTTTCCGGTCCATGGCGGAGCGAGGCTGAATGTTTGCCCCTCGATATCAATGGCATAGCAGTGAAGTCGCATAGCCCCGCGTTCATTGCCTTTCCCATATTTGCGGTCACCGATAACCGGGTGCTTGCGTGAGGCAAGCTGCACGCGAATTTGGTGGGTGCGCCCTGTGAGGAGGCGTACGGCAACGAGTGAGTATCTGAGATCGGAGATGAGACAGGTCACTTTGGCAAGGGCTACTTTACCGCTGCCAGCACGGACTTTTTCTTCACCCGGTGCGCCCTGTTTTTCGAGTTTGTCTTCGAGCAGAATAGTGCCGGGTTCTTTCCATCTACCCTTGACCCATGCAAGATAGAGTTTGCCTACATCGCCGGAGGCAAACAGGTCGTTGAGTGTGCGTAAAGCTTCGTATGTCTTGGCAGCCATCAGAATGCCGGACGTGTCCTTGTCCAACCGATGAGCAAGGGTCGGGTTGAAGGGGGCATCTGGATAATGGGCAGCGAGTCGTGCCACTACGGAGTCGTTGATCTTGTCTCCACCGTGGGCAGCCAGCCCTGCGGGTTTGGCTACGGCTATGAACCGATCATCTTCGTGTGCGATAACGAGATTTCCACTCGACGTGATGGTTGTGGTCTCGCCCGGAGTATAGGGCGGTATCCGCACCATTTGTCCGGCTTCAATGCGGTCAAAGGGCTTCTTGCGTCCTTTGTCAACGCGCACCTGACCTTTGCGAATCCAGCGCTGAATGGCGGAACGGGGGACATCTCCAGTCAGGCGGCGTTCCAGTAACTGGAGCAGCTTCTGACCGGACTCGGCATCGGTGACAGTGATAAATTGGGCTTTGGGCATGGGGGGACTCTACGCAACAGCGGCGCAATGCTCAAGGCACTGCGCCGCTGTGACAGATCATAATTTCGGTTTAGTTATTTCTTATACCACTGGCCTGATGGATTCTGCAGCCAAGTGCCGGGAGCTACTTTTGTAGTGATCTGAGCAGCGCGGCGCTGGCCTACCAGATCGGGAGTGGTTCCGGTCTTCTTGGCGATAGCAGTATAGACGAGACGGCGGTCCGTATTCTGTCCATTGACGATATCAGCCTGCTTTTGCGGACCACGGAATTCAAGGTAGCCCTGATTGTTCTCACCCACGGTTCCGTCGGCGAGGAGAGCTTTGATGGCAGGTACGCGGGCCTTCATGCGATCCTTGACTCCCTGAGCCATGGCAGTGGTGGCAAACAGGCACACCAGAACAGTGGCAAGAGCGATGATATATTTCTTATTGAGCATTGGTTTCCTCCTGAGCTGCCGGGGCTGCGTCAGCTTCGTCTATGTCCGAGAAAAAGTCGTCCAGTTCCTTGTCTACCTTGACGTTCACATCAATGGTGATGTGGATGGGTTTGACCTCCACCGGGGCGACTTCGACTCGGTGACTGGTTTGGCATCCCCACGCTGTCAGCAGCATGGCGCATAGGGCTGGTATGATGATTTGTTTCATGGCGGTGTTCCTTATTCGATCATGTTGATGATGTCTTTATAAAGCAAAATGCGGTCCAAGGGTAAGCTGAAATTTACGTCCAGCCGCAGGCCTTGGAAATTAGAACCTTTCATGTCTCCGGTGACGCGGGCAAATCCACCAAATTCCTTGGTGTAGACAAAGGGGAGTGTGCTGGCTGGTTTGCCGTCTAAAGACAGGCGTACCAAAAGGTCTTCGCCCACAGTGTCTGCCTTGATGCGTACCCACTTATATTCGAAATCCTTGATCGCTTCCTGCGCCAGCTCAAGCTGGCCTCGTTCCGGGGTTCCTTTGGGGATGGCACTGACCAGATCCTGCATGGCTTCCACCTGAATAGTGCCGCCTTGGCCCGGTGTAGAGTGCAAAAATCCGTTGTTGAACGAAATTTTCCCACGCTTCCATGAGACTGGAAGCTCGCCTGATAAAGCTGCTTCGCCTTCGGCTTCGGCGAGCCCAAGCTGCTTGAGCAGACTGGAGAGTCTGAGGCGCGAGCAGAAAAGTGTGACGTCGTATTCCTCATGGCCGGGAACGATACGGAAGGCGCGGCTTGCTACATGGCCGCCAACCCAGTCGAAACCGAGGCGTTCGACCAAGACCACATTATTGGGTTCGAGCTGGAAGGTAACAAGTCCTTTACCCATCTGAATCGGGCCGGCGGTGAGCTTTTCAAAAGAGAAAAGCTGTGCAGGGGCGCTGCGGAAATTGAGTAGATCGGGAGATTCGAAATAAAGCCGGATGCCTTCGATCCGTGTGCCCGCTTTTTCTTCGCCGGGTTCGGGAGTGACGGAGAGCGTGCCGCCTGTGAGGAATGCGCCCAGTCGGCTTTCTATTACGCCGTCCTGAATGTCCAGACCACCTTCTACGGCAAGGTTGCCGGAGACCTGCACTCCTTGGGCTGCGGGAACCAAGGTGGCTGGATCAAAGGCGGTGGTCAGCAGATATTTGGGGATATCAAAGGTGAAACTTGCGTCGCGGCTTTCAACGGACGCTTGCCCTGCCAGTTTGACTTGGAGGTCTGGCAACAACTGGGAGTAGAGCGTGCCGCCGAGGGCCAGTTGCATGTATTCCTGTCGTAATTGCGAAGCTATTGTTCCGAGCTTGTACTTGTCATAACGCAGGTCGGATATGTGGAGCTTGCCCGGTGTGTGGCGTTTGGGTGCCGGCCATGCGAGGGGCAACGTAAATGAAATTGGTCCGGTTTGTAGTGGAAGCGTTCCGAGGGACACGCTCTGCGTCTTTCCGGTCACGATCAGGTCTGCCATGCCGGGGCGAGCTGTTCCTGTGATTGCCAGTTTAAGTCCGCCTAATCCGATCTGTCGTCCACCTGTCTTAACTGCGAGTTTGTCCGGATTGGCGCTGGTCAGAGTGACGTCCCATAAGTCGTCCTTGCGTTCTGCCTTGAGCTCGCCGGGAAGCGCTACTCCTGCGGCCTCAAGGATGAAGTCAGCAGCCAAGGTGGACGCAGACAAATGCGCCTTGGGCAGAGTTATTGTGGCAGGAGAAGGTGCGGTGATTTGGATTGGCGAGACGGTGAAATCAAGTGCCTTTTGAGCCAGTGTTCCGTTAAATTCAATAGGTGTATTCGTATCAAAAGCAACTCCGTAACCGGGGAGTGTCAGCTGGTTGATGGCTGCCTTGATTTCAGCCTCGGCCTGATCGGTCTTGGACAGATTGACTTGTGTTGTCAGATTCAGGTCAACGGCACCTGAGATAGCTGTTGGCAGCATGTCATTGAATGCGCCGAGTTTCAGTTGATCTGCCGTGACTTCAAGAGAAAGATCATCAATCGTCGGTCCAAGTTTTCCGGTTACGGTGATCTCTTGATCTCGTGGGGTGAGTGTTGTGGAAAAGGAAAGGTGTTCACTCGGTGTTATTTCTACGGCAAAGGGGATGGCGAGCTGTTTTCCCTGAATCGTGCTGTGCAGGACGGCATCGGTGATGGCCAGAGAATCAAATGGCAGCGTTGGGATGGATTTGTCTGAACTGTCACCCGATGTAGGTAGCATGTTCATGAGTGGCAGGGAGAATGTTTCTCCATCGTATGAACATGTCAGTGTGACGCCGTTCAAGGTGATGGAGTTCACTCGCTTCATTTTTAGCGAAGCGGGCGTATACGTTACCTGCACATTGTCGATGACCAGTCCATCTTTGGCTGATCCCAATCGTACGGGGCCTATCTCTGCAGAGAATAATCCGGCGTCACGTATGTGAAATTCTTCCAGCGGGATGCCCATATCTCGAGCAAGGGAAGGAAGGAGTTTACCCAGATAGTCCGGCGTCCACTCGGATAGTCCCCACCCCGCGCCCAGCAGTAATGCCAGAAGCCAAGGGGCGGTCAATACCGTCCATTTTGCTATGCGTTTGCCGATAGATGCGGACATCGTTGAAGTATACCCACCTGCCAATAGCATTGGCAAGTGGGCATTGTTTTTTAACGGGCTGTGGCGAATTTCGGCTGAATGAGTGAGGCCAGAGAGAGCGCTGTTGAAACGCCGACACCGAGGTAGCTGTAGAGTTTGTCACCAGTATAGGCTGCGGCAATACCGAGGCAACCGCCAACAACGATGGCAAGCAGCATGGTGCGGGTGTTCACTGCACGTTTACCGTTAGCCATGATCGCTACGAACATGGGGGCGACTACGCCACAGACATAGATGTCGTTGGCTGCGAGCAGAAGTGACAGGATAGAACCGCCGCTTTTGGCGATGACCAGTGCGCAGAGTCCAATACCGACCATGATCAGGCGGCAGCGGGTGACGTTTTTGCCACCGATGAGGTCATGTTCCAAGACAGTGCCCGCCGTGATGAGGCAGGAGTCTGCAGAGGAAATGATGGTGGAGAGCAGGGCGAATAGCAGTGCCACGCCAGCCCATCCGGGCATGACGCTCGGGATGACCTGCGTGAGGATGGAGTCCGCATCCGCACCAGCAGGAGCGAGGCCTCTGGCATACAGGCCGATGCAGACGATAACAACTGCGGAAAGTGCGATGCCTGCCACGGAAAGGAATGCGCCTTTGCGCGCCTGTTTGTCATCCCGTGCCGCAAAGAGGCGGCTGAAAAGCATGGGGCAGACAACGTAGCTGCCACCGACGATGAGCATGAAGTAGGCCCATTTGGACATGGGGAATGCTTCGTTGGTGAATTGGATGTCGATGTCGGTCAGGGAAATCGGGGAGGCGGTGCCAGCGAAGTAGAGCGCCATCAGCAAACCTACTGCGACCAGCCCATACTGAACCACGTCGCTTTTGAGGATGGAGTTCTGTCCGCCAAGCACAGTGTATCCGGTGATGAGCACGGCGCTTCCGGCCAGTGCAACGGAGTAATCCATGCCGGACAGTGAAACCGCAACTTTGGCGGCAGCGAGATACTGGGCAGCAAGAATGGATGCCCATGCCGGGATGATGATGAGAGCCATGAGTTTTCGCGCCGAGGGGGAGATGAATTTCTCCGCCATGTCGGGCAGGGTGTATACGTTGGAGGCTCGTACTTTTGAAGCAAGGAAGTAGCTGAGTACGAGTAAGCCTGCCGCACCGGAACCGAGCCACCAGAAGGCGGGAGTTCCTACAGAGAAGGCGAGGCCTGCCATGCCGATGGTGGCCGAGGCCCCAACGCATGAGGCGATGATGGAAACGCTAACCACGCCTGAACCGTAACGACGGCCAGCCACAACAAATTCTTCAAAATCCTTACGCTTGATGTATTCGTAGACGCCCATGCCTATGAACAGGGCGAAGTAAAGTCCAAGTAATTCCATTATGGTTCCTTAGATATGATGGTTCGTTTCGATGGCGTCGAATATGGCTGCACCAAGGCTGCTCACTTCGTCGCGGGTCATGATATAGGGGGGCATCACGTACAGCAGTTTTCCAAACGGCCGCAGCCAAACACCTCGCCCAATGAAGAAGTTTTGAAGTCGGGAGACATTCACCGCCAGGTTCATCTCCACCACTCCAATTGCGCCAAGGACACGGACGTCCGCCACGTCGCTATGGTCCCGGCAGGGTGACAGGCTCTCCCCGAGCCATGTCTCAATGTTTTTGACCTGTGTTTGCCAGTCATTTTGCTGCAACAGGTCAAGGCTCGCTTTAGCAACTGCACAGGCGAGCGGGTTCCCCATGAATGTCGGGCCGTGCATTAGTACACCGCCGTCCTTGGAAATAGTGTGTGCGACATCTTTGGTGGCAAGGGTGGCGGCGAGTGTCATGTAGCCGCCAGATAATGCCTTACCCACGCACATGATATCGGGCTGGATGTCTGCCCATTCGCAGGCAAAGAGCTTGCCTGTTCGTCCGAAGCCTGTGGCGATCTCATCAAGGATGAGCAGTACGCCGTGCTTGTCAGCCAGTTCGCGTAGCCCTCGTACATACTCAGGATGATAAAACCACATGCCGCCTGCACCCTGCACAATAGGCTCGATAATGATGGCTGCAATCTCTGATGCGTGTGCAGCAAAGACGGCGGCCGCTTCGTCCAGGCTGGTCGAATCGTACTCCTCGCCAAATCGACATGACGGGCGGGGCGCGAAAATTTGTTTGGGCAGCAGGCCGGAAAAGAGGTGATGCATACCACCATCGGGGTCGCAGACAGACATGCATCCGCAGGTGTCGCCGTGATAGCCGCCACGGATCGTGAAGAGCTTGGTGCGATCGGTCTGTCCACTCGCCTGCATGTATTGCAGCGCCATTTTGATGGCGACTTCCACGCTGACGGAACCGGAGTCCGCGAGGAAGACGTGCTCCATGTCGGACGGGGCCATTTCAAGAAGTGTACGGCTGAGGTCGGTAGCTGGATCGTGGGTAAGCCCTCCGAACATGACATGGGACATACGCCCAAGCTGCTCACGAGCTGCCCGGTTTAATGCTGGGTGATTATACCCGTGAATGGCGCACCACCATGAAGCCATGCCGTCGATAAGCTCGGTGCCGTCCTCCAGAGTGATTCTGCTCTCATGTGCGGACCGTACTTTGACGGTGGGCAGTGGATTGGTGGCCGAGGTGTATGGATGCCACAAATGGTCGCGGTCAAAGGCGAGGTCGCTTACTGGCAGGTTGGAATCCGGCAGTAACGGATTGAGTGCCTTCACCATGAGCTTGTGCAGCCTATGCCTGGGATATGTCTGATCTTTCAGGAAAGGAATGTCTGCAAGAATGGGAACGTCACCATATTCGGCAATGGCTCGGACATTGTCTTCGCGCAGAAATTCATCATCCGTTCCGGGCTGGCTGGTGTTGTTGATCACCACGCCTGCCACGGTCAACCCTTGGTTGCGCACCATGTCGATGGACAGGAGGGTGTGGTTGATCATTCCCAGCTTGTTGTCGGCCACAATAATGACAGGCAGGCCAAGGCGCTGCATCAGATCAAGAGTCGTTTTGCCCTCACCAAGCGGAACAGCCACGCCACCAGCTCCCTCTACAAGTGCAACATCATACTCCGCGCCCATGCGGCGAATGTCCTCGATGAGTTCATTCAAATCGAGAGTGGTATTGTTGAGTTGAGCGGCGAGGTGTGGTGAGCAGGCGGGGATGAATTTTCTGCAACAGGCATCAGGATATCCGTCAGGGAAATGCGGTCTGGCGTGTCGAGCGTATGCCTCAACGTCTTCCGCTATCAGCCCATCATTCGTTTCCAGACAACCCGTTTGTACTGCTTTAATGGCGAGTGCGTTATGCTTTGCATCAAGTAATGCCCGCAGCAAAGCCCCGGTGATATGCGTCTTGCCGACACCGGTATCGGTGCCAGTAATAAAGAATCCGTTCATTATTGCATCAGGCTCGGTACAAAGGTTACCAGTCCGGGGAATGTCATGAGGATGGCAATACAAAGGATATAGGCAACCATGAAGTAACTGACGCCCTTGAAGACATCAGTCATGGGCACATCTTTTGCCATGGACGCGACAATGAAAGTGTTCACACCAACTGGTGGGGTGATTGCTCCCAGTGTTGTGACAACTGTGATGAGTACGCCGAACCAGAGTGGATCGTAGCCCATGGCAGTCACAACAGGGAAGAAAATCGGGATAGTGATCAGCAGAAGTGCGAGGGCATCCATGACCATACCGCCGATGACATAAATAAGGCAGATAACCGCGATGATAATTATGGGGGGGACGGGGAGTCCTGCTACAAATCCAGCGGCCTCAAATGGCAGACGGGTGATGGCAAGGAAGCGGCCAAAGAGAATCGCACCCAGGATGATGACCATGATCATGCTGGAAATTTTCAGGGAATCATTCACTGCCAGCCAGAATTTCTTGAAGGTCATCTGACCGGAAATGGTGGCTATAAGCAGTGCCAGCGCTGCACCAGCTGCACCCGCTTCTGTGGGAGTGAAGAAGCCAAGGAACAGGCCGCCCATGACCAAAATGAAGATGATGATCATCTCAATGGAACCGGGCAGGGACGCGAGCTTTTCTTTAAAAGTCGTCTTTGGGCCAGCCGGGCCCCAGTCTGGATTGCGTTTGCAGAGATACCAGACAGTGGCGAGGAAAAGTACAGTGAGCAGGACACCCGGTACCATACCACCCACGAAGAGCTGGGCAATGGACTGGCTGGTTTGCAATCCGATGATGATCAGGACAACCGAAGGCGGGATGATGACGCCCAAGGTTGCGCCCGCAGCTACGGAGCCTGTGGACAGGATCGGGTTGTATTTGAATTTCTTCATCTCCGGCAGAGCCACAGTGGACATGGTGGCGGCGGTGGCGGAGTTGGAGCCGCAAATAGCGGAGAATCCGGCGCAGGCCAGAATGGTGGTCATGGCGATGCCGCCGCGAATTTCACCCATCCAAGCGTAGGCGGATTTGTACAACCGCTCATTGACGCCGGAGTAAAAGCAAATCTGTCCCATGAGGATGAAGAGCGGGATAACAGTGAGGCCGTATTTCGAAAAGACATTCCACATCTCGGTGCCGAGCATGCCCGTGGCAGCATTCCAGTTCAGCACATAGGCGAAACCGCCAAAGCCGATGATGCCCATGGCAAAGCCCACGGGGATACGGAGGAAAAATATGGAGACCAGCAGCAGAATGGTGCCGACAATTCCAGCGGTAATCGGATCCATTACAGCACCTTTTCTGCAGTCAGAGTTTTGAGGGTGTCGACCAGCAGGACAAAGGCCAATGCCAAACAGCCAGCGGAGGTTGCGAAAACAAAGGGATGATAGATGATCTGCAATGTCTCGGAGACTTCATTGGTCTGTACGAGATAGGCCGCCCATTTCCATGTTTCGATGCCCGCGATGGTGAAGAAGGCGCAGGAGATGAGGCTGGTCAAAGCATCCGCTACGCGGCGGATGAACATGGGGAATCGCTTGAGCAGGATGCCGACGGCGATGTGTGCTTTCTGACGTTGGGCAAAGGCGAGGGAGAAGGCGGCAACCACCGCTCCCATGTAACCCATGAGTTCAAAGGTACCCTGAACAGGCACCCATACGGCGCGCAGCACCATGTTGGCGCAGGCTAGCAGCATCATGGCTACGAGAAAAATCCCGGCCAGAAAGGTCAACGCCTTGGCGATGACTCCGCTGAGTTTGTCGAGCATGTCGAGCATATGATCCCCAGAGAATGCAAAGACGCCCCCGCACAGTCGCGCGGGGGCGTTGATGTGTCTTATATTACTTGGTCAGTTCGGCTTCGTACTTAGCCTTGAGAGCCAGCATGTCTGTCAGGATGGCGTCTGCATCGAGGCCAGCCTTGGCAGCGTCAGCTTTCCATGCGTCAACGAGTCCGGCACTCTTGGCCTTGATCTCGGCATGTTCGGCGTCAGTCAGTTCGTAGACTTCCACATTGTACTTTTCCTTGGACCAAGCCAGGGCTTCCTTGATGTGGTTATCCAGGTACTCACCTGTCCAGACAGCCTGTTCACGACCCATGTCATCAAGGACCTTTTTTACGTCAGCCGGGAGACTGTCGTACTTGGCCTTGTTCATGATGATGGCAAACGGGTAGACGGGCAGGTTGGTGATGGTCTCGTAGCGGCAGATCTCGGCAAAGTTGAAGTCTTTGAGGACATCAAAGGAAGAGACGAGGCCTTTGACCACGCCTTTCTGCAATGCTTCGGGAGTCTGGGACATAGGCATGCCTACTCCCTGTGCGCCCAAACCGCTCAGGATTTTCAGAATGGAACCGGAAGCGCGAAACTCCACGCCACTGAGGTCGTGCAGATTCTTGATGGCAACCTTGCTCATGATGTTGGACGGAGCCGACGTGAACATGGTCAGCACCTTGAAGTCTTTGAACTCCTTGGGCTGGTATTTCTCGAAGATGTCCCACATGGTCATGCTGGCGACCTTGGTGGACGAAAACGCCACCGGCAGGTTCATCACAGACATGGCCGGGAATACGCCGGGGTAATATGCGGTGCTGATGCAACCGATGTCAGCCTGTCCGGTCTGGACTCCGCGCAGCATGTTCTTGGGTCCCAACAGAGTAGAACCGGGGAACGTCTGCACCATGAGCTTGCCGCCAGTGCGCTTCTCTACCTCAGTCTTCCAGTGCTCCATCTGAACACACGGGAAGGTCTTGGCAGGCGGGAAGTTGGCATAAGTCACCATGGAACCCGCCAGGGCCGTGGCTGCCAGCATGGCGATCAGCATTAAGACTGCCGCCATGGTCATCATCACTCTTCGCATCGGAACTCTCTCCTCACATTATATATGCGTATGTTTGCGGGCGGCTCTCTCTTTCCGCCCGTATGGATTACATATTCAGATCGTATGCCAGTACTACTGTCTTACGATTGGCAAAGCCTACAGCACCTGAGAAGGTATTAACCAGGACGCAGAGCTGTTTTTTCCCGTTGTTGTTGAGATCCGCTACGGCAATGTCGGATACCTGCCCCTTGATACGGCGGGTTTTCCAAGAAAGGTTCAGGCCTACGCCATCCCATGTCATTGCTTGAATCTCACCCTGTGAGTAATACTTGAATCGCTCAAAGACTTTAGCCGAAAAGGAGAGGTCTTTGTTTACGAGAAGCTCGTATTTCTTTCCTTTGGTCAAACGGACTGGAAGCATTCTGAACGGAATATTGTAAGTGGTGGACTGGCTGTCGACTGATCCTGGCCCCATGCCCATAGGCCTGTCACCTGTTTCAATGCCGATTCCGGAACTATTGTAGGAATCTTCGCCAGAGGAGGACAAGCGCTCCTTTGTCTGGCTGTAAACTTTCATACGGTGGAAATCGTCAAGAATTACATACTTGAACCCAAGCTCATCTGGCAGATAGGCCATGTTAAAAATGTTACCATATTCGGGCACACTAACTTTATTACCCAAAGTTATGTCACCATTTTTATAATAAGCCTCTTTGATTGTCCTGCCAAACAGATGGCGTTGACCTTTGTTTTGGGCAACCAATACCGGACGATAAGAAGGCGGCATGTGAAGGACGCCGAGAAATTTACCGTAGTTTTTTACCAAGAATTTAAATTTACCGTCCTTGAAAGACAAAATATGCGATTTTATATTGCCTTCCGGGGCCAGGGAGCTTGAACGATAGATCATGTGGTATGACGCCACAACAAACTCTTGCGCACCATCTCTGTCGAGATCTATTGCTTCTATTCTAATATGTGTAGATGTGGAGCCAAGGTCGATTTCATCAATAAGTTTCAGTTTTCCTTCTTTAAAGCGATACGCAGATACACCACCCCTGTGGAGGACAAAAACTTCATTTTTTCCATCTCCGTCACCGTCTACCACTACCATGCTGGTGGAGAAGAAACGAAGCGTCTGGCTACGCCAGCGACCAATGTTTTGGCTGCCTCCTTCATAACGGAATTGTGGGTTCAATGTAGATGCCTGGAATTGATCGTTGTCAGCGGCGATGAATGCTGAGTTCGTGGGAGCTACTGCGACCGCATTGGTCGCTTCATCCTGCTTGGCGGCGTTGTCTGCCGTGCTGTATCCTGGGCGATTAAATACATCGCCCATGATGGCTTTACTTTGTTCGTCAAGCCACGGAGTTATTTCATCAATGGCCATTTGGGATTTGTTTTCCCAAAATGCTCCATCTACTCCTACTGCTTGCACGGCCAAAGTTGCTTCTTTGTCCAAAATGGTGATTACGCCGCTGATGAGGTAGTCGACGTTGGCACTGCGCAACTGGTTGATGGCATCGCCTTTGCCCGTAGGGGTTTTGAGTCCTTCGACAATGGACCCTTCGGCTGGCTCAACATGACCAACCCATTCAAGATCACTGTCTAAACTGGCTTGAAAGGCCTTAGGGAAGTATTTGTATTTGGCAGGCCCGTTGTATGTGAACGGGAGTACGGCAAAGGATTTTGCACTTTGCGCCAAGGCTGGTCCTACTAGGACCAGAGTTGCCAATAATGCAACAGTGGCAATGGCAAAACGTCGGATCAACATATATTCCTCCAAATAAGGATGGTTTGTACTGGACAGATTATTAGCGCGCACTATAGCGCGCGGCAGGCCTTTGTAGCAGTTTCCTTATCGGGATGCAAAGAGAGTCTGCGGTTGCCTCTGGCCTGCGGACCCTGTATTAAGGCCACAAGGACGGCTCGTGCCGACCTCCCATTTACCGTCTATCATTTGAGCACAGATCATCATGAGCACCTCATTCCGAACTTTTCGATTCGTATGTAATGAAAACGATATTTCAACTGTCACTGAGTTGCTGGTTGCACAGGGGTTTTCCTTCGAGCCAGAGCCTTTTTATTCTCATGCCTTCAAGCTGACCGTGGAGCCATTCCCTCTAGGGGAAAGCATCGCTGCCCGTTTTGGGTATATATATATACAAGATCGTTCTTCGATGTTGCCTCCGCTTTTGCTCGACCCGCCGGTAGGGGCAAGTGTTCTGGACATGTGTTCTGCTCCGGGTAGCAAGACGAGTCTTCTTTCTCGTTTGGTTGGCCGCGATGGGTTTGTGTTTGCCTCCGAGCCTTCAGCAGATCGTCTCGGGACGTTGCGCGCGAATCTACGTCGGACCAGTTCTGTTAATGCCGCTACAACAAAAGCCATGGCACAAGACCTCCCTTTTCCGGATTGTTCTTGGGATTATATTCAATTGGATCCTCCTTGCAGCGGGTGGGGGACAGTGGACAAGAATCCCAAAGTCATGGAACTTTGGTCCGAGTCCAAGACCGCGCCACTGATAGCATTGCAAAAGACGCTCCTGACGAAAGCCTCGGCTATGCTTCGTCCCGGCGGTACAGTGTTGTTCTCGACTTGCACCACAAATGTTGAGGAAAATGAAGAACAGGTTGCCTGGGCAATAGAGGCTCTAGGTCTAGAGTTGGAGTCCCTTCAGCCTCCTGCTGGCTTCCTGTTTGGTGAGCCGCTTCGTTCCGGAATGGATGGAGTGCTTCGGGTTGCAGATGACTCAGATGGTCAAGGCTTCTTTTTGGCTCGTTTCCGAAAGAGTGCAGAATCATGTGCAGATCCCGACTCAAGTGTGCAAGAAATGTCGTTGCCGGGGGCGCCTCTCGCTCTTGCCGAAATCAATGGAGGAAGAAATTTGGCTCTGGATGCGTTGCCGCCTGGAGAAGTCTACAATTTTGGGGGCAAAGTGTTTTTTCTGCACGAGCGAGCACTAAATATGCTACCTGGAGCCATGCGTTGGCAGGGTGCGCTCTTGGGGAAGGTTGCGGGCAAGGGTGACAAAGCAACGTTTAGGCCCGATGGGCAGGCAAAGGTCTTGCTCCCTCAATTGGGGGGCAAGAGAGAAATTGACAATCTGAACGTTGATGAGGTCCAGACTATTGAGCGACTTTTCACCGGTCAGAGTGTGAGTTTTTCTGCGGGCAAAGGACCTGTCGGCTTGTACTACAAAGGACTCCCATTGGGGTGGCTTGCACGCAAAGGAAAGCGTCTTCTTCTTGCTTCAAAATAGTACACAAATTCAGTCTTTTAAGAAAAATATTAAAAAATTAAAAAAACCCGTTGACAAAAGAGCACTCTGTCGGCAGTATCCGACTTCGTTGAACGCGGATGGGGGTCTTCACGGATCGCTCACCTCCCAATGAAAAAAGGAGGTTGACAATGATCGTGACCCAAGTTAGACACTCATTCCTGCGGGCGCTTAGCTCAGCTGGGAGAGCATCGCCCTTACAAGGCGAGGGTCACAGGTTCGAGCCCTGTAGCGCCCACCAATTGACATATAAAGGGATTAGCTTAACGCCCCTTTATTATATAGTGCGGAGCCGTAGTTAAGCTGGTTATAACGCCGGCCTGTCACGCCGGAGGCCGCGAGTTCGAGTCTCGTCGGCTCCGCCACTAGAAGATCAAGCCCTTACATTAAATTGTAAGGGCTTTTTCTTTTGGTATGATGAACTGGAGGAATAATGGATATATTTGCAAGTGTAGTTAGCTGTATTGCTGCTTTTCTTGGATTACTTGGCGCATATGTTGGTTACAAAACTGCAAAGCTCTCAGTTGGATCCCGAAGGAAAGGCAAGGAGCAAGCTCGGTATGATTTCGCTAAAGAGTTTTTGGGGGATGATCGCTGGGAGAATCTTCATGATTATCTTCTGGAGTCAGGCTACTTAGCTTTGTCAGGACAGCAGTTTGATGCTTCTCTTATTCGCTATTTTTTAATGCGGAAAAAACCGTATAGCCAGATGGCAGATTTTGCTCGTGGAAGTCGATTCTTACAACCGATTGAAGATGATAAGTTAGCTGTTTCTTCAATAACATTTAAAAAGTCGTTAAATAGCAAGGTGCGTTATAGAATTCGTGTAGGTGTAGTAAGTTTCTTCTATTTTGTCTGTGCATTTGCTGTCGTTGCACCATTGTTTCCGTACTCTTCAAATCTTCCAGCACAGTTTATGTTAAAGAATGTTAAGGGCGTGGTTGTCTACGCAGTCTCTTCATTCTCATTTTTAATTCTTACAGTTTTTTTTTTGCTTGAATTGAGGGAATTGTTCTCAGCTAAGAGGGTTCTTGAAAATATTGCAGCAGAGGATAGCTTGGAGAAGTCTAGCGTGCTTGATGAGAACACAAATGTTGAGGAGCAACCAACTGAAAACTCTAAATCTTCTTAGTTGAAGTCTTAGTCTGAGAATTGCCTAGACCCGCCACGGTTAGAATCTGCCAATATCTAGCTTGATTTTTCCACTATGATAACCCCTGTGGCATTTAGGGCATAGTGTTATCATGTTTTCTACAGATGCCTCGCCATTCTCTGAGTATAGCACAATATGGTGGCCGTGATTGGATTTGTTCCGCTTGTTGCAAAAAAAGCATACATAGTCATCTACTTCTTTTGCTTCATTTTGGGCTTTAACATGCTGACTGGAGCGTTTAGTCATCACTTTCTCCAAGTGCCTTTCTTATGCGTCCAGGTAGTTCTCTTTTGTTGCCTCTAACGAATGTTCCACGACCCTCTGGGGCGTATTCGTCTTTTGCATCAATAGATGCTTTCTGTAGGCTTCTAGCCTCATCATTGGTTATATTGTCATACTTGAGCCAGAGGATTTGATCTCTCTCTTCGCTGGTTGTTTCTTTATTGGGACAAGTTCGTGAATTGTGTCCTTCTTCTCCGCATATTGAGCATTTCATAGCCAACTCCTAGAATGTTCCCATTTCAAAGTTGTTTTCGTCATCAGAAACGGTAGCTTTTGGTGTCTTGGTTGAAGAGAACGTTATGAGAACTGTTTTGTTTGATATTCTAGGTAAATTGTTTTCATCGTAGTCTATTGTGAAGATCTCTGCCTCACCGCTTTTCTTTTTCACTATTATCTGATTTTCCGAGACATTGAGGACTTCATCTCCCTCTTTCAGTAGTTCTAGTTTCAGTTGCATAAAGTTCTCCTCTGGTATGTATTTAATGCGTTGGTACTATTGTGAGTTGTCGTGTTAAAATGTCAAAATCACGGGGACGGCTCCACTACACCCTTAGTTAATATTCCTTTCCATGACATTTGATGCCTCCTGCCTATTAGGTGACTGTCTTTACCTGTTTTGCATAGATCTTTAACTTAAAATCTAAGAGTTTCTTAAGAAGTGGCTAACTACTCTGTCCCTAGGGGTCTATAGTCTCTAGTAGTTTGTCAATTTGATCCCTTTGTCTCTCATCTCCAAGAAGAAGCTGCGCGACTTTTGCTGAATTAATTTCAGAGGTGCTATTGTGGACAATCTTCTTGAGCAGGGAGCGTAGTATATCGACAAAAAGGATGTTGTGGTTGGGGTACTCGTTTTTTAAGGCTATCTTGTTGTCATCTCTTCTTCTGTAAAACATAAATGTCTTGAATAGGATCCCCTGGATATTTCTAGGAGCCGATTTGTCGAAGTCGATCTTGTTTGATAAAAAATGTTGACGAATAATCTCTACGTAGTCCCCGTAAGACTCTATGGAATTTCCATCACGAAAGGTGTCAACCGTGCATTTTAACGCTTCAGTTAGGATGTGATGTGGAACAATCCGTATTCCTTGTTTCTGTAATATCATTTCATAACGATCAATTTTGTTTTCGCTATCATTGAGCGAGCTATCTTTTAATGAGATAATAAGGTCATGTTCGCCTTTTTCAAAATCCAAAATGTCATCACAGGAATTTAAGAAATCGGAAAAAGTTTGGAATCCGTAGTTGCCTTCGTCGAAGGTTGAGTCAATTCGAATTAGGAGTGGTTTCAATTGTACCCGGAGTATAGTGTCACTCCCGGTACGCTCACTATGCGCTCGGATTGTTTTTCTCAATAGGGTTTTTGCTTCATTGATGTCAGCTGTTGTCCCATCATCTTCCTTCTTTTGGGATGAGGATTTCACGAGCAGGCTTGAGTAGAATTTAAATTCATTACAGGACTTGATAAAAAACTGGCTTGTAGTCTCTTGTAATCCGATGCCAATGATTTGTTTGCCCATTTGTCTTACTTTTTGAGACACGGCTATGTAATCGCTGTCACCGCCAATAAGCACAACTGTGTCGATGTGCGTCGATTGAACTAAGTCTTGAATAATATCAATTGACATACGAATGTCTGATCCGTTCTTCCCTGCGCGGGTTCTGGGAAATAATTGGATTAAGTCGATGGAGTGGTTTTGTAATGGTTCATTGTACGTGTAGAAATTAGCCCAATTTGCGTAAGCTCGATTGATATTAACTACGCCAAGTGAAGTGACAAACTCCATAATTGAATCAATGTCCATAATTTGTGGTTGTCGGCTCTTATCTGTTTTCTGCCCACACCAGCAATCTCCATAGTGTATGTTGCATAGGGAGATATGGATGTTTTCAAAGTCCCAATATACGGCGATATTATTCGCCTTCTGCTCATATGTATGTTTCATTCTACATCTCAATTCGTTATCTGGTTCACTTATCAGTATAATTTCACATCATAACCTAGAGCTCGGAGCGCCTTGCTTGTTCGCCCATTTCTTGGGGGTGCGACTTCAGGTCTAGCCCATCCCGTAATTTCCGCGAGAGAATTAAGCCCATAACGAGGCAAATGATATTCATCAGTGCGTCCAGCAAGATACAAACGCTCCCATAGTGAGGAACTGTCTCCTCCGTACAGTACAAAATAGATCAACTCTAATATATTCCAACCTTTCTGATTCTTTTGGGTCCAAATCCAATCAGCAAAAAGTGGGATTCGTTCTTCCATTTTGAGATGATTGCGTTCTGGTTTCCCAAGTACACCGACAGGTATTTTGGCTATGTGGTCTTTAGTTGCATGAGTATATAGGCATATTTTCCCAAACGAATTCTTGTCTAAGCTCAAGAGTTTGTTTTTGCTCAAATGGTGACGAATAAATGGTGCAGATTCATCAAATGTCTGGTCTTCATTTGATGGAGGAGCGTCCGTTTCACACCACCATTTAATGGCCTTCGTCAACGCAGTCTGCGGGATCGATTTGTGCTTTTGATAAAACTCTTCATATGGCCTTCTTAATCCGTCAGAAACTTTGTTGTAGTAGTATGCATGTAAAAATTGATCGACCTGCCAGTTGATTGGGGTGCCATCTGCAACCCAAGAGGGCTTATGGTTTTTGAGTTGGTCTCCAATGCTCCTGAGTGTCGTCAGCGTTTCATGCCATTCTTTTCTAAAATGTTCTTTCCTTTGCTCGTTGATATTTTGTCGGCTACCTATGAAAGCTGGCCCCGGCCATTCAGGTGTACTTCTTTTGTCCTTGCCTTTTTCATAAATGCCAGACCTTGCCTTTTGAATGTCTTCCATTTCTTGAATGATCTCACTTGAAAGAGGCATGGACACGTCAAGCATTTTTAACCAATCAAAGAAAGATTCTAGCTCAACGAGCATGTTGTTTGCCGCAAGCTCTTCTTCTGTGAAGAAAACTCCAGCTTCTATGTTGGTCATCCACGCTCTATCGGAGAGGTTTGCGGATCCTATATATGCACCGTAGCCTTTCCACCATATGACCTTTGAGTGAAGCCTGTCAGGGATGAGTCTGCAAAATATGTTGCTACTGTGGCTTGTGAGGATTCTTTTTAACAAAGGGATTGCGACTGGGATTGTGTGATCATATCGCATCCATATATCTAGGCGAAGTTTATTGCGTAGACAGTTTCCAATCAGGTCCTGGCTCTCATTTGAGCTGCTTGAGCCATATGCGATTGCAGCGTAGACGCCGTCTACTTCTGTTGTCGGTGGCGGGAGAACATTCGCCAGGTAGTTGCCGTTGATGGTGTTTGCAATGAATTTCATGAGGTGTTTCGTGTCAATACTATATTTTTTCAAACCACAGGCTGTCGACTTCAACTTCCTCAACCATTTTAACATTTACACCAAGACGAAGTTTCTTGAGCATTTTAACGAGATCATCACCGTCAATCAAATCAATCGGTGAAGCCCCATCTCTAGTTGCTTCTTTTGTTGCCTCTCTTGTGAAAGTTCCAGTGGTGATGACAAGGCCTTTGTCTGCTCTTCCAACCATTGCTCCACGAAAGTCTCGGATGGTGCCAGGTCCAACTGAACCTTTGTAACGTTTGCATTGAAACACTACATGGTAACTCAGAACATCTTGAATCTTGACGATTCCTTTTCCGTCAATGCCACCATCTCCTGACTGCCCCGTAACTTCGACTTGAACGAATCCAATCTCTCGAAGGATACGTTTCGTCAGACGTTCAAATGCACTTGGATCAAGGGCTAGAACTGTTTGGTGGATGACCTCTCGCCAATCGCCCGTTTCAGGGATTGCTTCGGGAGCATCATCGATCACCTTTTTCTTTGAGTTTTTGGTCAACCCTCGCACTGTTTGAACGATCTCTTCAGCGTCGAGTTTCATTCCGCGTTGGTATTTATCAGTGAACGACCAGACTCCACGTTCGGAGTTCTCAATTAACCCGACCTTTTTGATGTACGTCCTAGCCCATGCAAGGCGGTATTCAACTTCGGTCTGGCTGGACTTCTCTGGGTTGTGGGGGTGTGAAGTAACGTCTTCAGGCAGGTCGAGAAGCTGGATTACTCCTTCAGCTATTTCATGGATGGTGCCTGACCCCCCAAGTTCATCGATGACTTTGATCGTGGGGATCATCATTTCATGGTATTTGGGTATCGTCATGGCTTCCTTTTAGTTTGTATGCGTTGTCGGTATACTCCTTCGTTGATAATTTGCCAAGGAGCTAGAATAAGATGGTGTGACGAGTGGCGAAAATACTAACTAAATGAAGCGACTCCCCCTTCGAGGTTTACAGATATACCCTATGCCGTTAACGTGTTGGGTCAAAGATGACTAATGGCTTTGCTTGATGGTTGCGGCTTGCTTGCGAGATATAGATATGGACTTCGTAAAATTCGATTTGGGCTCCAAATGAAAGAACAGCAAATAGAACAAAATCTGATCAAGATATTAGAAGATCTTAAATACACTTATCGCCCTGATATCCGTGATAAGGCTGCACTTGAGCAAAACTTTCGTGAAAAGTTTGAAGCGTTAAACCGTGTCAGCTTAACTGATTCGGAATTCGCTCGTCTGCGTGATGAAATTGTTACTGCTGATGTCTTCACCGCCGCCGAGACCATACGTGAACAAGGATATTTCCAGCGAGAAGATGGCACTCCTCTGCATTACTCGTTGGTGAACATAAAAGACTGGTGCAAGAACGATTTTGAAATAATTAATCAACTGTGCATAAATACAGACAATAGCTATCATCGCTACGATGTCATCCTGCTTATTAATGGCGTACCTATGGTGCAAATCGAACTTAAAAGCCATCATATAGTTACCCGTCGCGCCATGGAACAGATCGTTAACTATAAAAATGATCCTGGTAATGGCTATGGCAATACGCTCATGTGCTTTGTGCAGCTGTTTGTTGTTAGTAACGAGCACCACACCTATTACTTTGCCAATAATCGCAATGAGCATTTTAGCTTTAATGCCGACGAGCGATTCCTCCCCATCTACCAACATGCCGATGAAGGCAATAACAAGATTGGACATTTGCATGATTTTGCAGGCGATTTCTTAGCTAAATGCACGTTGGCACAAATGATCAGTCGTTTCATGGTGCTGGTGCAATCTGAGCAAAAGCTTATGATGATGCGTCCGTATCAAATCTATGCAGTGGAGGCGATTGTAGACTGCATTCATCAAAATAGGGGCAATGGTTATATTTGGCATACTACAGGGTCCGGTAAAACTCTTACTTCCTTTAAAGCGTCGACCTTACTCAAAGATAACCCAGACATTGAAAAATGTTTGTTTGTGGTCGATCGCAAAGACTTGGATCGTCAAACTCGCGAAGAATTCAACAAGTTTCAAGACGGTTGTGTAGAGGAAAATACGAATACGGAAACTCTCGTACGCCGAATGCTTTCTGAGGACTATAAAGACAAAGTAATTGTCAGCACTATTCAGAAACTTGGTCTAGCGTTGGATGAAAACAGCAAGCGTAACCAAAGTAAGCTGAAAGACGGGCAGCAAACATTTAAAGAGCGTTTAGAGCCGCTCAAAGATAAACGTGTAGTGCTTATCTTTGATGAATGCCATCGTTCTCAATTTGGTGAGAACCACAAGGCAATCAAAAAGTTCTTTCCTAAGGCTCAGCTTTTCGGGTTCACTGGCACGCCAATTTTTGATGACAACTCAACGTACACCCAAATAGATGGCACGGTTGGTTCTTATAAAACAACTGAAGATATCTTTGAAAAAGAGCTACACGCTTACACAATTACTCACGCTATTGATGATAGGAACGTACTGAGCTTCCATATTGATTACTTTGGTAAGAGTGGTGAAGGCAAAAAGCCCAAGAAAGGCGAAACTCCACCAGCTGATGCTGTTGTAAAAGAAATTTTAGAGAAACACTGTTCTGCAACCAGTGATCGCCGTTTTAATGCGATATTGGCTACTGCATCCATTAATAGCGCCATTGATTATTATGAGTTGTTTAAGAAGCTGCAAGCGCAAAGAGTTGAAAATGAGGAAGACTATGTTCCCCTCAACATTGCTTGCGTGTTCTCGCCTCCAGCGCAAGTCTCAGCAAAAGATAATGGCAACCAAGAATCCAATGGTACGAATAAAAATGTGAAAGATATTAGGCAGCTACAAGAGGATCTGCCACAAGAGAAAGCCGACAACCAAGTTGAGCCAGAAAAGAAAAAAGCCGCACTCACGTCTATCATAGCCGACTACAACCAACTGTATGGCTCAAACCACAGTATTAACGAGTTTGATCTGTATTACCAGGATATACAGCAGCGGATAAAAGATCAAAAATACAGCAATACAGATTACCCTCACAAAAACAAAATCGACATTGTTATTGTGGTAGACATGCTGCTCACAGGTTTTGACTCTAAATATCTCAACACGTTGTATGTCGATAAAAATTTAAAGTTTCACGGCTTAATCCAAGCTTTCTCACGCACCAATCGCGTATTGAACGACAGTAAGCCTTGGGGCAATATCCTCGATTTTCGTGGACAGGAAAAAGAGGTTAACGTCGCGATTGAACTGTTTTCTGGTGCAGCCAAAGATCGTGCTAAGGAAATATGGTTGGTCGATCCCGTGCCTGTGGTTGTCGAAAAATATAAAGAAGCTGTCGATCAACTCGAAACTTTTATGCAAAATAAAGGGCTAGATTGCACTCCATCTGAGGTGGTTAATCTTAAAGGCGATAGTGCTAAAGCCCAGTTTATTAATCACTTTAAGGAAGTACAAAAGCTCAAAACCCAAATCGATCAGTACACTGAGCTAAGCGAAGAGCAGCAACAAGTGGTGGAGGAAGTTTTACCTGTTGATAATTTGCGAGGTTTTAAGGGAGCGTATTTAGAAACTGCGCAAGAGCTTAAACGTAAGCAAGATAGCGACAGCGAAGATGTTGATGGTGAGGTTAAGCAACTGGATTTTGAATTTGTACTCTTTGCCTCCGCGGTAATCGATTATGACTACATCATGGGACTGATTGCGAAGTCGACCCAAGGCCCCAGCAAAGAAAAAATGACCCGTGAAGAGCTAATCCACATGATTAGTTCCCACGCGAATCTTATGGAAGAGCGTGATGATATCGTCGATTATATCAATAGCCTTATCGTGGGCGAAGTGCTGGATGAAAAGCAAATTCGAGACGGGTACCAAAGCTTTAAAGCAGAAAGATCTGCGAATGAGTTAACCGATATGGCTGTAAAGTATGGCCTTGAGCCGCAAAGTCTGCAAGCATTTGTGAGTGGTATTATGAATCGCATGATTTTTGATGGAGAGCTATTAGGCGACTTGATGGCTCCATTGGGGCTTGGATGGAAAGATCGCACGAAAAAAGAGCTTGCATTGATGGAAGAGCTAGCTCCCCATCTACGTAGACTCGCTCAAGGTCGCGATATCTCAGGGTTGGCAGCGTATGAGTAAGCAAGGGAAAAGAGCGTTAGTGTCGGAGTTAAGGTTTCCTGAGTTTCGAGGTGAGCCAGAATGGGAAGCTAAGCCATTTGAGGACGTGTTCAAGCGGTTAACTGCTAAGAACGTTGGGAATAATGAAAATGTTCTAACTATTTCTGCGCAAATGGGGCTAGTTAGCCAGTTAGAGTATTTTAATAAAAAAGTCGCAGCAAAGAATTTGACGGGGTACTACCTGCTTCATAAGGGAGATTTTGCATATAATAAGAGCTACTCTCATGGCTATCCTATGGGAGCAATTAAGCGGCTTAATATATATGATAAAGGTGTTGTTTCAACTCTTTATATTTGTTTTAGAGTGAAGGATGGTTATAACGGCTCTTTTTTTGAGCAGTATTTTGAATCGGGCATAACTAATTCTGAAATTGGAAAGATTGCACAAGAGGGTGGTAGAGCTCACGGGCTCTTGAATGTTAGTGTTAAAGAGTTTTTTAAAGATGTGAGTCTTCATGTTCCTCGGTGGGAAGAACAACAAAAAATTGCCGACTGTCTTTCTTCTGTGGATGATATAATCACCACGGAAAGTGTGAAGTTCAAAGAGCTTAAAGATCATAAGAAAGGATTGATGCAGCAGCTTTTCCCTGCTGAAGGGGAGAGTGTCCCGAACGTTCGGTTTTCTGAGTTTCTTGATGATGGGGAGTGGGGAGCTGAGGAGTTAAAAGATGCTTGCCAAATGCAAGCAGGTAAATTTGTTCGTGCATCTGATATTCATAAGCATAACACCGGAGAGTTGTTTCCTTGCTATGGCGGTAATGGATTGCGCGGGTACACAAAGACATATACGCATGAGGGAAAATACGCACTGATAGGTCGCCAAGGAGCTTTATGTGGAAACATAACTTTCGTAGAGGGGAAGTTTCATGCAACGGAGCATGCTGTTGTGCCTACACCAAAGGATAAGATAGATGTTGGCTGGCTTTATTGTGTGCTAGTTAATTTGAATTTGAATCAATATGCTACAGGGCAGGCACAGCCAGGGTTATCAGTAAAAAACTTGGATAAAATTGCTCTTTGCATCCCACCTACAAAAGATGAGCAATTAAAAATTGCCGATTTTCTTTCGTCCATTGACAAATTGATCGCTTTTCAAAACCGAAAACTCGATTCATTAAAAGCTCATAAAAAAGTATTAATGCAGAAGCTGTTTCCCTGTGTCGGTGAGGTGGAGGCATGAGTTTAGAGGTCGTTGCAGAACAGCTCATAGAGATGAAAAAGAATATTATTCTCGTCTATGCCTTCAATGGTACAGGGAAAACTCAATTATCCGTTGCCTATAAAAATGCGACAAAGGAAGCGAATGGTGGAGAGCATGCGGGCGTTTACTACAATGCTTTCAGTGAAGATTTATTTGCTTGGGACAATGATGAGGAACATGATGGCGCAGATATAAAACTAAATATTCTGCCAAGCAGCTTAAATTTATTTCATAGTTTTTTGTATGAAGATGAAAAGATGATCATAGACAAGTTGGCTATGTATAACTCCAAATATCGTTTTCGACTTAATCCCTATGAAGACTTAGAAAGAGGTCTTGAGTCCGTTACTTTCTATCTTGAGGGCGATGAAGATACTCCTATTAAAATATCGCGTGGTGAAGAGCGTATATTTGTCTGGTGTTTTTATCTGGCACTGTTAGACGTAGATGGTTGGGCAAACGAACATGATGCTCACATTTTTATTGATGATCCGGTTTCGAGCTTAGATGAACATAATATTTTTATTACTGCCGATACTTTATTTCAACAAATCGAATCCCATTATGAGAATAAAAAGATCATTATCACTACGCACCATATCGGGTTGTGTTCTATCTTGAATGACCGTTTGACTAGAGGGGAAAAAAGTGGACGTTACAAAAATATAACAGCTGTTCAGATATTGAAGAATTCGGAAAATGGTGTGTCACTAAGGCCGCTTAAGAAGGATGTTTTTCTCTACCACCTTCACTTGTTGCAGGTATTATCTGAGGCTAGAAAGAGTCAATTGTACACCTATCATTTTGCAATGCTGAGGCAGCTTTTGGAGAATGTGGCATCATTTCTCGGAACTGGTAGAACTGGACATGCTTTAAGTCAGATTGGAATTGGTAATGTAGAAGCGGTCATGAGTGTGATTAATACTCACTCCCATAAAAATCTATATTATGATCAAACCGAAATGATGAATGAGGCGGATCAGGGCATTTTTAATGAGGTGTTCACACGGCTCATCGAAAAATATAATTTTGAATTTTAGGTAGTAACTAATGACTCAAGAAGAACTGAATCAACTCGGAAAGACCCTCTGGGGCATTGCTGACGAACTGCGGGGGGCAATGAATGCTGATGACTTCCGCGATTATATGTTGTCATTTCTATTCTTGCGCTATCTGTCCGATAACTTTGAGACTGCGGCAAAAAAAGAATTAGGCTCAGATTACCCTAAGCTTAATGAAGATGACAAACGTGCTCCGTTGCTTGTTTGGTATGAGGACAATGAGGAAGATACTGCCTTCTTTGAAAAACAAATGCGGCGTAAGCTACACTATGTTATTGAACCACAATTTTTGTGGAGCAGCATTTCGGAGTTGGCGAGAACTCAAAACGATTACTTACTACAAACATTGGAAGCGGGCTTTAAGTATATAGAAGATCACAGCTTTGAAAGCCGATTTCAAGGGTTGTTTTCAGAGATTAATCTGAACTCTGAAAAGCTTGGCAAAAAAACTGCTGATCGTAACGCAAAGTTATGCACTATCGTTCAAAAAATATCTGATGGTATTGCAAAATTTTCCACCTCTACAGATATCCTAGGGGATGCCTACGAGTACTTGATTGGCGAGTTTGCTGCTGGTTCGGGCAAGAAAGCAGGTGAATTCTACACCCCTCAACCTATTTCAACCATCCTTTCTGAAATCGTAAGCCTCGATAGTCAAGAGCCTGCAACAGGTAAAAAGAAAAAACTTAACAACTTGATGGACTTTGCCTGCGGTTCTGGCTCATTGTTGCTCAATGTGCGTAAGCAATTGGGTGTTGACGGTATTGGTAAGATTTACGGCCAAGAAAAGAATATTACCACTTACAACCTTGCTCGCATGAACATGATTTTGCATGGGGTAAAGGACACTGAGTTTGAAATTTTCCACGGTGATACGCTGACAAACGACTGGGACTTACTGGAAGAAATGAACCCGGCGAAAAAATTGAAGTGCGATGCTGTTGTTGCCAACCCTCCCTTCAGTTATCGCTGGACCCCTACCGAAGCCATTGGTGAAGACTTCCGTTTTAAAAGCCACGGATTAGCTCCCAAATCTGCTGCAGACCTTGCCTTTTTGCTGCATGGCTTTCACTTTTTGAGTGATGAAGGCACCATGGCGATCATCCTGCCTCATGGTGTATTATTTAGGGGTGGTGCTGAAGCTCGAATTCGCACCAAGCTTTTGAAAGATGGCCATATTGACACTGTTATCGGTTTGCCCGCTAATCTGTTTTTTTCAACAGGTATTCCCGTCTGCATCATCGTGCTTAAAAAGTGCAAAAAATATGATGACGTCCTTTTCGTCAATGCCAGTGAAAAGTTTGAAAAAGACAAACGTCAGAACAAGCTGCTTCCTGAGCATATAGAGAAGATCGTTGGCACCTACCAACATCGTGAAGAAGAAAAACGCTATTCTCGTCGAGTCTCCATGGAAGAAATAGAGAAAAATGATTTTAACTTAAATATTTCTCGCTATGTAAGTACTGTCAAGCCAGAAAAGCGAATTGACTTGCAGGAAGTGAATGACGAGTTGGTAGGCATCGAGAAACGTATTGTTTCTGCCACAGATGAGCATAACAAGTATCTTAAAGAGCTTGGCCTACCGCTTTTGCCTCTTAGCGACAGTTAAGTACATTTATTAGATTACTACATGAGAAAAGCCAGGGCATAAGCTCCGGCTTTTCGTTTTGCTTCTGTTAAAAGGCCCCATCAATTGCTTCGAGTGCCTTGTTCAATCCCAAACTATGAAGGTACTTCGCGGTAGTGTTCGGATTCTTGTGCCGAAGGATTTGCTGAATCAAAGATGTCGGGTGTCCAGCGTGGAAGAGCTGGGTTGCGGTCAGGTGGCGAATGCCATGGTAGCCGAAGTATTTCACGCTTGCGTCTTCGCATGCTTTGCGGAGGAAGCGAGTTCGATCAACGAATGGTTTTCCGTATCCCTTTGATTGGGGGAGATCGTTGATGAAGATGTGTTCTTTCTCGTTTTTAGGTTGTTGTTTGTCTTTCCACCCCTGGAGCACCTCTTTGAGTTCAGAGACCATTGGGATCAGATCACTTTCGAGGTGGCCGCCTCTGCGTTTCTTTGTCCAAAGTCGGATGCTGTCTTTGTCGAACAGAACGTCCTCCCACGTCATTTTGAAGACTTCGCTTTTGCGGGCACCTGTGAAGTAGTATGTCTTCATCATAACTAAGTCCTGACCATCAATGACTTCGAGGATTTTGTCGAAGTCTTCTTTTGGCGGAACATAGCGATCATGGCGCGTTTCTGGAAGGTTCTGGACAGCTTTGAACGGGCTTACTTTTTTGGGCATTTGTTCGATGAAAGTGCTTGCCCAGGTCCAGCCTGCGTTGAAGTTCTTCTTAATCTTATTCACAGCATAACCGGGGCGTGTTTGTCCTGTGATGTGCATGAACTGGTTTGCATCCAGAGGAGTGATTGTTGCGATGTCGCGGTCTTCGCCGAAATGTTTGATCAGATCGCGGAAGCATGCTGACTTCTCTTTGTGCGTCTTGGTGACATAGCGAAGCTTACAGTCTTCGAGATAAGTCTCTGCGAATTGCTTCAACGTTATGCAGGATGAAGGCTTCGGCTCCTCGACACGTGCAGAAGCAACTGGAGTCGATGTTTGTCTGGTCTTCTTGGGGGCGATTGTGGTCGAGCTTGATGGTCGAAGATTTGACCGCATTGACTTGCGTGCTTTCTTTTCCCAATCAACAGCAGCTTTGTAGCTCTTCTTGCTGTCGTCGGGAAAGCGAACTTCTTTTCGTGTTCGATTGACCTGAACAACTCCTTTCCATCTTGGACCGCTTTTTTGACGTTTGTCTAAAGTTGGCATGTAGCCCATCCTTTGCAGTATGAGGTTCTGAAAAAAGACATGGTGATCTGGAGTTACTCTAACTCCGCCAAAGTCTTTATAATACCTCAAAACATCCTCTTCGTTCACGGAGAATAATGAAGCTACCTCCCTGGGTTCAAGTGAAGGGCCAAGGAGTTGGTGCAGGTTAGGTGAACACGGACTTTGAATCTTAAGTGTGTTTGTTGTGCCGAACATTGTTTTTAACCTTTGAGTTTAAAAGTTAAGTTAATACTAACTGATAGCCCCGCATCGGTGAGCGTCCAGCCTGTGGGGGAAGGGCGTTCGGCAAGCTCTGCGGTGGCCTATATTATAAGGTAATGAAAGGGTAATTCTAAGTAGATGTCTGTCAAGTGACAAAATAAATATTTAAATTGAATAAAAACCCGGCCTTGCGACCGGGGTGTGGTTATGTTTTTTGCTCAGGAGATTTTTCTTCCCCCGATAGCCGGTCAATGAGCCCTTTCGACACATCATCAAGGCCCTGGACAATCAGCGCAGAGCCTGTGGTGCCAGTGATTTTTCCCGCAGATGAGCCCGCGAGTACGGCAGCACCAACGCCTGCAATTGCGCCTGCTCCTACCTTGTACGTCTTGGTTCCCCACCAAAACAGGGGGGCTGCAACCGAGAGTACAGGGGAGCTTGTGAGAACTGAGGCAACAGCCAAAGTTCCACCTACTAGCAGAATTCCTTTGCCCAATGACATAATTCGTCTCCTTGTTAGAGTTTATTAAGTGGATTTCTCTATCAAGAGAGCGATTATGAACTTCCTCTAAGTAAAGGAAAACGTTCGTTTGGTTCTTCTGTATTTGATGAAAAAAAGGCGTGCTTTATTTGAATAATACGTGAGAATAAATTCAGGTTTTGGGGTTTAATTTTACACTTGGGAATTTGGAGGTAATCATGACCAGATCGATCGCTTATTTACGAGTTAGCACCTCGAAGCAGGATGTTGAGAATCAGGAGCTTGAATTGTTGCGCTATGCCAGTTCCAATGGCTTTTCGATTGACGATTGGTTCAAGCTTGAAGTGTCTTCGCGGAAATCTTTGAAAGATCGTCGAATTGATGAATTGCTTGAATCCCTCAATTCAGGTGATACCCTCATCGTCAGTGAACTGAGTCGTCTGGGGCGATCACTTTCTCAGATCATTGAGATCGTCGATCAACTTCTTGAAAAGGGCGTGACTTTCATTGCCATCAAGCAAGGTATGAAGTTGAACGGTGAACAGGACATGACTGCCAAGATCCAGGTCGCAATGTTCGGTTTGCTGGCTGAGCTTGAACGGGACCTCATCTCGGAACGAACTAAGATGGGTATTGCTCGCGCAAAGTCGGAAGGAAAGGTTGTTGGTCGTCCAAAGGGTTCCAGGAAGTCTGCTCTTGATTCGAAGATGAGTGAAATTCAGTCGCTCTTGGACAAGGGAATAAGCAAAGCATCCATTGCGAAGTTGCTCGGTGTTTCCGGGCCTTCGTTGCATTACTTTCTGAAGACACGAAACGCTGCCTGATTTGAGAACAAGAAAAAGCCGTATCCTTACAATACGGCTTAGGTTGGTTATTCCTCTTCAGATTCTTCCTCGACTTCAGCAACAGGTTCTTCGACTTCCGGCGTTTCTGCCGATGTTCCGACCCTGCTCAGTGTGATCTTCTCATTGTCAATTTCGATTTCGAATTTGTCACCATGTTTGTAGGTGCTTCCTTCGAAGTCCATCATTTTGGGGGTGAGTCGTATTTCACCCTTGAAGTTGATTTGAGGTAAACGCTGTCCACGTACATACAGCCCTGGAACATCGTAAAAAGTACGGTCCGTGTTGATAAGACGCATGACATGTTGTCGTAAGCTCTGCATAGTCGCAATTCCCAGATCTTCTTTGATCTGGCTGGCACTTTGTCCTTCCTTGATCATAGTTCGCAATCTGTTTTCATCGTACTTCGACTCGAACATTCTGCGAGAACCAGGTGTTCCTTTCTTAGCCATAAAAGCCTCCTATAGAGTTAATGTTTATTCATTAATTTCTCTATGGTAGGTTCAAATACTCGATTAAATGATCATCCCCCAAAAACTGATTTCAAAACATCTTCCATATCTTGAGCCTCTGCCATTTTTTCAAAATTTGGGATGTGGAGGTCCCCCAAGATGGGAACTTCTCAGGAATGCGCGGTTTTGAATGATTCCGGGGCGGGTATGGTTTGTTGAATGGTAACTGGTTTGAATTTATATGGTAAATTCATCTTAGTAGCTGGGAAAGACATCCACTGATGTTCAACAGAATCTTGTTGGAACACGAACCCCTTATAAGGAATTTTTACGGGACCTTTTTGCTAACCTATTAATAGAGAAGAAGAGTGTGACTGGACCATAGATGTCGGCATTCTTCGGGGCACATCAAAGGGGGAGCGAGTTCTCCACCCAATGTCGGAGGTCAGCAACGATTGGTACACCCCTGGCTCAGATTCTGCCGTTCCCCCCTCTCTACTTACGGCAATGTTTGTAATGAATTCCCCTGTGTCTTTCCTGAATAAGGATTCTGTATGGTGTGCAACACCAGAACCGTCGGTTCGAAGTTGTATTTATGGGAGAGCAACGTAATGCTGCTCTCCCATTTTTTAACAAGATGATCGGTAAGCTCTAGGTACACAGGTACGGTGGTACACAACCAAAATGGTTTTATTCATATATTTTTTCTTTCATAGGAAAATTAATAAATATAATATTTTAGTGAAGGGATGATTCCTGTACCTCTGTACCACTGTGCCTGAGGTAAGTGATGATTAGTAGACGGATTCGTACCCGCCGTACTCAGGTTCTTTTTCTTCTTTGCTAGATTGAGATGTCCTAAGTAGTTCTTCAAGATTCAGCTTTTCCGTTTCAACTTCACGACCTGTGACCGTGAGGGGGGCGATCTCCCAGTCATAGGGCTTCAATCGGAACTCATTACAGCCAGTCATTTCTCGTCCTTTTGGATCAAAACTGAGATCGTGCGCTTCGCAATGATGGCAGTCTCCAAACAGGTTGTATGAATGGTGTGCACAGTCTTCGCAGTATGATTTTAGTGTTACTAATTCTTGCTTATCAACTGGTTCCACTGTGAATTCATATGCGACACCGCCACTTCGTGTTCTCAGGAAATGGATACCAAGTTGATTGAGATAGCCTTCATACTTCTTCAGTAGTTTACCCATGTCATTGGGACGTTTTTTATTTTCACCAGCGGCCTCAAGTCGCGCATTTATTTCTTCTGCAAATTCTCTGACTTCCATTACATCGCTCCATTCCGTTCGTTCAACATTTGGAGAAGAGCGTTTATAAACGGGCGATCTTTTTCTTCAACGGATATCTCGTTTTCAAGTTCTAATCGTGTTTCCATGAACTTCTTTGGGTGAACGCCAAGGCAGTGACATATTGCGCAACCCAATTCATCGAAATCACCCATACGAGTGCGTTGGTTGAGTTGGGTCTTGTTCGTACGATTCATCGCTTCAACGAGCAGATCAAGAATGCCACCAGTGATCTCTGGAAGGTCGTTCTCGAACTCCTTTTTAATCGTTGATGGTTTGATTCGATTGCCGCTTTGAATTCCAGGGAAGGGTATGGTGACAACACGGCTCAAGAAATCTTGTCGGTTAGACGGTGGATAGATTGAAGTCATGATGATCGGGCGAACGTAGTCATAGTGGATCAATGTCGAATCATGCCACAATGCTCGTTTTTGATGTCCGCCGCCAGTTATCGCTTTGCACAATAAATCGGCAACATGTTTGTTAATACCGCTCATGTTGTCGAAGAGGCATATTGGGTTCTTATAAAGAACGAGAACTTGGTCTGCCAAAGATTGAGGCATGCTGTTTATAAGCGGCTCTGCTGGATCGAAAATCAAACGCAGTCTTTCTCCTGCGGTTGTTTTACCACTTGCATGTTGTCCCTGAAATGACAGCATTGGGCGGATAAATGGCAAAGGCAAAGATGCAAGCCATGTAAGGATGAAGAGCTGGTGCATTCGATTCGGAACATTGAGATACTTGAACAGCTTTAATGGATCTCCGCCCTTTGTCGGGCGCATAATAGGTTTCATGCTTGAATCCGTTACAAAGAGCGCATTCTTTTGTGTTCCTATCTTCCATCCGGTTTTGTCGATGATGATTACTTCGTCGCTGTTTTCTGCAAGGTCGATGTAGAACTCACCTTGGTATGCGGCAAAACGTCGAGCTACTTTGACCTTCTTTTCGCTTTCCAAAGCCTTTGCGCGAAGGATGTTGCTAACGGCCTTCTTGTGATTTGTGGAAAGGAAGTCGAAGTGTGCTTTCAGATAGGCTTTGTCGAGCCAGCTGTTGAAATCATTGCTCGGTATTTGAGTGACCCGTGTGGGGCCTCCGAATTCTTTCAAATTGACATAACAGTTCTTTCCATCGGTCATCAGCTTGAGGTCTTTGACCAGTTCCATTGCCAGTTGAGCCGTTTTCTTCTTTCCTTTCTTGGGAGGAGAAGGTGGCTGCGATTGATTAGTTTTATTCATAACTAACCTCCTTAAAATATAATACTTTTATTATTTCTGTCCATTTTAGGACAGAGTTCCTTTGCCAACAAAAAAGGGAAGGCCGAAGCCTTCCCTGAATCTGGGGTCAATCTTGATGGATACCTATGTATTGAACCCTAATTTTGCGTGGTGTTCTGTAATCCTCTTCTGGAGCTGAACGAAGTAGTGGATATTTACCAAAGTGCGTTTGTCCTTGTTTTCGATATTAGGAAGAACGTAGTCCTCCCACCCAAAGGTTTCCTTTATCCAGGAGTCGAGTTCGTCCAGGTAGTCATAGTTGTGGTAGTATGGTTTGTCGGTCTTCTTCGCCGATATGGTGTCGAGGAATCTGATTGAATCCGTTTTGTCCGAATCGGGTTTAACCTTTCGACTTTCGTTCCAGTACTGAATGCAGCCATACATGCCATGTTGAACCCAGGAACTGGAGTCACAGTATGCAACGGGAGTGTGAGCCAGTCTGTTCCATGTGGACACTCCCAGAACATGGGCCTTTGCCCCTGCATCGTGAATTTGGTTGCAGCATTTTTCGATGTTCGCTTTGCTCTTGTCCTTTGAGTATCCCAAAGCAATAATTGGGTGATTTTGTTTTAAGTAGTGGCTTACTTCTCGCTCTGTGTATGTGTGAACAACCGGGACGACCTTGTGGCCGTCTCCGAGAAGTATATCCATATGCCTATCGTTTTGAACTTGCCCGTATTCATCAAACTCACTGTCGAAGTTGAAGACGTAATCAAAGAGATGTCCCAGTTCTCGGAGGAATGCACGATAGCCGGTGAAGTCAATTTTTTCACGGGTCGCTTTCTTCTGGGCAAAGTTCAATGTAAACGTTCCAGAGTCTAAGATTAGGCTGTTGATGTTGTTGGCATACTTGAATAAGAAGGCTGCGATACTCTTATTTCTCAAGCCGTATGAGACAAGTATGTTCAGCTTCTCTTTCGGAAAGAATGCAATGTATGCCTCAAGGTGTTTTGCCGTAAATGAGGATAAGTAGAGGTTCATAAAACTAAATGGGCTGCGGACTTGTTGCCCACAGCCGCTTGGTTAGAAGTTGTTGTAGTTTTCGAGTGCTGTAAAAAGCCGTTTGATTTTCTTTTCAGGGACCATCTCTTTTGTCCCATTTTCTAGCCGATCAACGAGCCTGCTGATCAGGGAAATGATTCCCTCAGTGTCGGGTTCTGAATCGGATTGTTCTTTATCATGGTTCTTTGTTTCAGAAGCTAAAACGAATTTAAGATAGGTGTCGCGTTCTTTGATTGGGCGATTCTCCACTTCTGAAATGATGTCCCAGAAGCTTTTCCCAGTCTTGATAGCTTTTGTTTCGACTATCGCTTCAAGAATTGATTTCGTGACCTGAAGTTTAGATATTTTTGGATCAGTTTTTGTCACATGCAGCATTGCTAGACGGCGCGCTTCCATTTCGTAGTTAATGCCTTGGTTGCGCTTGAAGTTCCCTTCTTTCAAGATGTCATTGGTGTCTATTGAGTCATCAACATCTTGGATGCACTTGATGATGCTATGCATGTTGGTGACACCGATGTAGTAGTAGCGTTCATCAACTTTGGCAGTTGCTACTCTTCTCCATCTTCTTTGATTTGTTTCAGGTAGTTTGAGTAGGTTCTTGTATACCTCTTTCCAGGGGATGCCAGCTGCGTCAGTACGGCCTTTGAGTTCATTCAATGCATTACCTACTTTCAAGTACAGTCGGAACTTTTGTTCATCGAGCTGTCTAATCAAGTCTATCTTTGAAATGCCTTTGGTTACTTCATCTACCTGTCCTTGAATCCAATTAAAGTTGTTTGAAATTTTAGCGATTATCGCATCAATATATTTTTCGATCGCTTTCTTTTCATCAGTCGTTAATATGCAAGCATTACACATTAATTTACTCCTTGCCGGGAGCGCCATTAATGGCGGTCGGGCATGTGGTTTGTTGTCAAAGGCGAAGCTGCCCCTGTGTTCATATTATTTGTATATATTTTGGAAATGGCAGAATAATTGATCAAAAATGAGGCGTAACGAGGTGTAATGAATAGTCAGGGCGGCCTGGGGTCGGCCTGTATAAAATGAAGGGAGTAATGAGCCTCAAATAATATTGGTCTATGAGGCGAAATAATGACTGCATTGTTGGAGTAGAAAATGAAGTGGAATTAATGCCGCTGGGGACGATTGTAGTTATTTTATTTCTTCATTTAGAGAGAAGATCGAAAACAGCACAGCGCAATGAATACCCGACCCACGCCAGTGAGGCCGATGAGACTAAAAATGAAATTTTGGATTTTGGAAAAAGGCGGAGGCGGGACTCGAACTCAAAAAAGCCCGACTTGTATGAAGCCGGGCTTTAAAGGAAGTTTGTGATTATTGAAGCTAGACTTCTCTGAACTGCGTAGGGCGATATTTGGAGTCTTCGTATGCGTCCTCAATCTCATCATCGAGATCGTCGAGAATGTCTGCAACGGAATCAAAGTCGATAAGAGCGGCCCGACCATCTTTGGTGCCTTCGAGTTCTTTCCGCTTGTTCTCATTTATCCAAGTAATGAATTGTGCGAGACGATCATGCTCTGTTGTGTAGTGTGCTTCCGCAATAGATTTGACTACGTGCATCTTTTCTCCAACAGCATTGCTTTTACCCCACGGAGCAAGGTCTTCAACATCGCTCGCGGCAAGTGAGATGGTCTTGAAGAGAATGAGCTTGTTAAACATCTTTTGATAGTCATTGGTTTGGTTCTTGGAAACGGAATCCATTGCTGTGATCTGGGCTTCCATGCGCATAACTGTCGGGTCCATTTTCTTTAGGAAAGCATCGACCATTGTTGGGATTTGTTGCTCAGCCCAGTTGTCGGCAGCGTATGATTGAACTGAACAGAGTGTGATGATGGCAACAGCAAAGAGAATGATCTGAAGTCGTTTGAACATATGGAGGCACCCAAGATTATTTAGTAATAAGTTTATCGTTTTCATAATCCATCCACGAAGCGATATATAAACGCTTGGTCGCATCCTTGACGATGTTGGAGATCTTCCGCTGTGCGTCCTCGTCCTGAGCGCACTCAAAGGCGATGTCGAATTTGGGGTACAGGCTTTTTACCTTTTTGAAATAGAACTCGAACATTATGTAGAGGATGTAGCCAATGAATCCGACTGCAAAGAGTTCTGCTCCTGGAATCTTCATGCTTAAAGCAATGAGCATTGCGATAAATCCACCAGCCCATTTCCACCACAATCCCATGATGAATTTTCTGTAGTTCTCGATGTCCTCTTTGATCTCCGCGATGGCGAAAGGATCACCACTATGACATTCAGGACAACTCGTATTGTCATCCATTGGGAGTTCGGTTTCACAGTTGCGGCATCTTCCTTTCATTTGGTTTCCTCCTGATCGGTTTGAGCATCCCCCTAGCAGGGGCGGTTTGTTTGATTAGAACCTAAAATTCATAGTAAACTGTTATAATTTGTCCAATATCACCACTCTGAAAGGAGTCGGTCAAGATGAAATTCCTATCAACACACGATTTATAAAAGATAATTCGTATTATGGTGAGTTCTTTGGCGGTCGTGTTCTTTGCCATACTGCCCAAAAGAGGTGCGTATGGCTGATACATCAGAGCAGTTGGGAAAACGGATTCGTGAACTCAGGAAGCAGAAGGGGCTGACCCAGGAACAGTTGGGTGAGTCTTCCGGCGTTGGTTCAAAGTATATAAGCCAAGTTGAGCGGACCGGGGCGAACGTGACTTTGGGGCTGGCAGATAACATAGCCGGAGGCCTTGAAGTCGAGTTGAAAGACCTGTTCGATTTCGATCATAAGGCAGAAGACGCAAAGCTTCGGTCGGAACTCATTTCTCTGGTCGAATCCGCCGATGGTGAGAAGCTTCAAACGCTACATCGTGTCATTCGGGCCATACTCATCTAGTCCATCGCTTTCTTCCGAATTTTTGGGACCTCCCAGCAATGAAGAAAGAAAAGTATTAGCACCTTTCTACTCATCCTCAGGGCGGCAGATCGTCATAACTGGTTCTCCGTCATCTCCAGGGCCGATAATCGCAACGCACTGAATTGTTTCGAACCGAGGCCCTTCTCCCATGAGAAACAGAACTTCAAAGTAAACACGATTATCTTTGAATCGTTTTTGCGCAGCATGCAGAACCATGTTCAACACATCATGCAATCTGCCTTCGATTGATTGTCCCATTCCTTCGGTCTTCTGCGGTGGAACTATGTATCCGTTGTAAAGATGATCAGAGATTGCCACAGGCACTTTGAACCCCGTTTCCTTGGCTTGTTCCGTCACATCTACCAGCACGCCATCCTGCAATGCCTGAGTTCTGGTGTAAGAATAGATCACATTGAATTTTTCATTCTTCATTTTGAGGTCCCAATGGTTAGAAGTACGCAATACCTTGGGATAATATCCTCGCCTGGGGATTGTGGTCACGGAAGAAAAAGAAGAGGCCACGAACGTTGTTTGAACGTCCGTGGCCTATATTCAGGGTGATTGGGAGGTTAACTAATATCTGCGAGGCAGATGTTGTGAGCCTGGAGCATGAATTTTACGCTGTTCGGATCGATGTATATATTATCCCCCACGGAATACACCGGCAAACAATGCAGAGTGAGATGCAGTGGCAGAGTTCCAGCATGAATGCCTAGAGTCTCCGACAGTTCCTCATCTGGAATCAAAGGGACAGTGTCGCCCATATAAATTCCTTCGTGCTCCATGTTCAGGGTGGTGTAGTCAAACTCCCACACTTTCTGGCAATTGTGGCATTCAGGGCGTTCACCACAGTTCGCGTTGGTATTGTCATCCTGCTCGATAACAGCAGGCAGGTTCATTTCTTGTTCTTTATTATTAGTCATGGTGCCCCCTTAGTTCTTCGGAGAGATACGCAGTTCGTTGCCTTCACGCACACAGTTGATACTCACACCATTCTGGTAGGGATGGTCCCCGGGGGAATCTGCGAACAGGTAGTCGATGTAGCTGGATACAACGGACAGTCCTTTGGATGTCACCTTGGGGTCCGGGATTCGCGTTGAATCGCAGCCATCCGTGTTAAGGAAGATCAGTTTTTTTACGACTTTCAATGCCTGATTATACAATGATTCAGCAGGTCCTTTAGAACATGAGCAATCCTGCATGATTTTTGTGATATTCAGTTCAGAACCTTCCGGCATTTCGCTCATGATCTGTACTACTTTATCCCTTGCAATCTCCTTTTCCTCCCTAGTTTTGAATGCCCGTTTGGTAGAGGGGGGTGTTTTCTTGGAAACTTCCTTATCCCCTTGCTTTGTTGTCGCTTGCTCCTTCAGAGGCTGAGCGGGTGTTTCGGGTGGTACTTCGTTTGCCACTGCATTGTTTGCGGCATTTTGCTTGAATTCAATGGGAGCGTGCTGGCCACCTTCAATGTCGGGGGTAGGGGGCTGAAAGCTGTTTTGCGCATCGCTTTCAGAGGCAGGGACTTCCTTATGTATTTTTGTGAAGGGAGGAGCCTTAAGAAGAGGTGTTTCTTCCTCGGGTTGAGCTTGAACATCCGCGTTGGTTATAAAGGGGGGCTTGGCAACCGGGCGCTGAATTTGTTCGGAGGGGGCTTGAGTTGCGCCGTTCTGTTCTTCTACAGAATCGTTTTTAGTATCTTCAGACATGTCTCTCCTCCTTAGGGAGTATTTGTTTGGGCGGTGAAGACAAGTTATTTGCTTCGTTGCCGATACTTCCCTAAAGGCAGAGATCGTGCCAAAGTGGCGAAAAGAATGTAAGCTACTGAATTTAAAAGAGTATGATCATTTAATGGGCAATTATAAAAAGTCGCTTTTTAGGAATAAAGTTTTGTTTTCCAAGTTTCTCGTGTTTTGCCCCTTCCTTGAAATTGTTCGTGATGGTGGACGGGTTTCTTTTGGCGATGTCTGCAATCCTTTTTAAGCGCCCGTGGCCTGTGCCGATTGCCGCCATAACGGTTTCATAATAGAGCATTTGTATTTCATCTAAAGATACACTCTGAATCGGTTTCTCATTGTATTTTATAGTTGGCGTCACGGTTGAAAAGTAAGAGCATAGGAATTCATTTTCTGGGTTTCTTAAAAAGACTTCATCAAGTGAAGTAATGTCTTGAATCGTTAGTTCTCGCATGTCGGTAAGAAAACGTGTGCATTCCAGCATCGCTTCTTTGTAGTCTTGTTTCCAGTTTTTGAGGTCTTCAAGTGCAGACTGATAGATATAGTCGTTGTATCTTATCTTTTTCTCTGTTGAGCCTTTTGTTCTAGTCCATTTGGGTAGCCTGATATCTCGATTAGGATTAGGCGGGGAGTATGGTTCGGGAGAAGACATTTCTAGTAAATTTTTATCTGATGAGATGTCTTGAAAGAAGAGCTTGCAGAATATCTGTAGTCCACTGAATGTTTTGTCAAAAGAATCGTTAGCAATGTTTATAAATGTCCCCTTGTCGCTTGATATCTCTTTCCATGTCGGAGTAAATTCATTGTGAGCACCGAATGTTTTAGAAGAGTAATAGCTTAAGCTCAGGCCATATCCTTTTAGGATATTTTCAATTCTATCGAGCTCATAACCTTTTGCTGTGATTTCTCGTGCGACATGCATTGGCTCTTCTAGATCTGGCTTGGTTAAGCTGTCTGTTGTCGTAAAAGCGAACTGCATTGGGTCATTCGCTTTGGTTTTTTGATACGACTCAAGTATATCGTCTGTGTGGTCAGATGTTTCATTTATCCATTCTTCCATGGCTCCCTTTCCCCGAGTGCTCTCTTTTCTGCGCATGTGGGTATATAGTACAGAGCCGACCTGCGTGGCGTCATCGTCATGGAAGTAGGTTAGGGGTGCTTTGTCTGCGAAAAGAGATCTGATGCGATCGCTTTCATTTAGCTTTTTCTTAAGTATGAAAGTCTTTGCATTCTCTTTGTATAGTTCCATGTTTTCTCTGACAACGTCACAAAACGAGTGCAACTCTCGGATGTTGCCAGGCCAGTTGTGGGCTAAGAGTGAAAGGGTCACTCCTTCTGTCAGCAAGCTCAGAAGTTCTTTGTCGTAATTTTCGATGTAGTACAGAATGTCTTTTCTTCGTTTGTGAAGCGGTGGGACTTCAAAGTGGGCGAAGCGGTACCAGAAATCCGCTCTAAAATTCTCTTTGGCGGCATTGGTTGTTGCTACAATGTGAGCATTAAATGGGATTGGATCTGTGCCGCCAAGTTTGAAAAATTCTCTGTTCTCAATTGCGATCAATAGTTTGGCTTGAACGGGAAGAGGCATCTCCCCGATTTCTTCTAAGATAAGAACCCCATCTTTCACTGTTTCAAAGAGTCCGTCTTTTGTCTGGTCGGCTTGGCTGTGCGATCCCTTTTCATAGCCAAATAGTTCCATTTCAATGAGTTTATCAGGAAGTGCTGAACAGTTGATTCGCCTTACTGGGCTCTCAGGGGTCCCTTGTAGGCAGTAGTTAGCAAAGAATTCAAAGAACATGCTTTTCCCGACGCCGGTTGGGCCGTGAATGATTAGTTGGGCATGTTCTCCTCTTTCTCGTTTTCGGAGGATGCCTTTGCACTTGACTTCAAACCTAGTGATAGCTTGCTGGAGTCCCGGCGGAACGATCCATCTTCGCGGTGTCCAGTGATTTGGAGTGAGTTCTTCTTTGGGCACGCTTTTCTCCGATGTGAAAATAAAAGATAACTTTGTATTTAAAACTTATTATGAATCTTTTCAAGACATCTACATAACTCGTTTGGCGGCAAGTTCGCCTGTGTTTTGCTGTGTACGCCGGACACACCGGATACACCGGACACACCGGACACAATGTGTCCAATTTTGTGTCCGACTGTGTCCACTATTGTTAACTATTTCAGATAATTGAAGTGGTTTTATTGTGACCTCGGCCCTCCTTCACCGGAGGCCGCGGCGGTTTTATTGTGAAAATAGGTTGAATTGGCAATGGGTTACACTTGAATCGAATGTTTGGCGGCTTCCGGCTAATCTAGTGCAGTATTTTGACTTGCTTAAAATAAGAATGGTCCTTATTTTAGTTTAACACCTTATCCTAAAATAAGAGAGGTCCTTATGTTAAGAGAGCAAACTGGCCGTACCGAGGTCGTCAGCGTAAAGAACGAGCGCGTTGAAGCATATATTCCATTCCCATTGCCGCCTGATCCAGAGGTTGAGTGGAGTGGTGAGTTGCAGAAACTCTTTGATCAAGCTCATGTTTCTTTGGGCAAGCTAGACGCCATCAGCGAGATCGTTCCAAATACGCAATTGTTCCTCTACATGTATGTTCGGAAAGAAGCTGTTCTCTCTTCTCAAATTGAAGGAACGCAGTCTTCATTGTCTGACTTGCTGGCACACGAAGTCGGTGAAGCTGTTCCTGTGCCACAGGATGATGTTGCCGAGGTAAGCAACTATATCGCTGCATTGGATCATGGGCTGAAGCGTATGCAGGAAGATGACTTCCCGCTGAGTTTGCGCTTGCTCAAGGAGATGCATGAAATTTTGCTTCGAAGTGGCCGTGGTCAAAATCTGGCTCCAGGCGAATATCGTCGAACTCAGAACTGGGTTGGTGGTACTCGTCCAGGTAATGCCGTTTTCATTCCGCCGCCGCACACTCATTTGATGGAGCTCTTAGGCGATTTGGAAAAGTTCCTTCATGACGATGATGTTTCTCCTTTGTTAAAGGCTGCTTTGGCTCACCTACAGTTCGAAACGATTCACCCACATCTTGATGGTAATGGCCGTCTTGGCAGATTGATGATTACTTTGATCCTGTGCGCCGAAGGCCTTTTGAAGCAACCATCATTGTATCTTAGTTTGTACTTCAAGACTTATCGCCAGCAGTATTACGACATGCTGGATACGGTCAGACGAAAAGGTGATTGGGAAGCGTGGTTGGCATTTTTCGCCGAAGCTGTTGTGCGTACTGCTGATCAGGCGGTGCTTACTGCTAAAGAGTTACAGATGATGTTTGCTAAAGACGAAGCGGCAATTGAAGGTCTAGGAAAAGCAAAGAAGACGGCTATGGCTATTCATGCTGCTTTACTTGCTCAACCTATTGCCACTCCTGCAAGCTTGGTGGAAGCTACGGGTAAGACTCATGCGACAGTAAACAGTTCCCTTCGTAATTTAGAAATCGTTGGTATCGTGAAAGAAGTCAGCGGAAGAAAACGTAATCGGGTATATGCCTATAGTGAGTATATCCGCATCATAGATATGGGACTCGATATTCCTAGTGAGCATGTCGTGTAAGCAAGAAACGGCTTCCGGTTAATTTTGCCAGAAGCCGTTTTGTTGTTAAGCGGTTTGCTACTGCTTAACGTGTTCGAACGGAATGCAGTTCATTGTTTCAAGGACTCTTTTTGATCCCCAATTCCAGGCGATTTCTTTGCCATTGTAGAACTCATTGTTGGTGTGCGAGTAACATGAGAGAGTTGCATCTCCTTTGTATTCACTAGTCATCAATCTTACGAGTTCAACATCATCTATTTCAATAGCCAGCATGAGCGGTGTGAAATCTGATACCATGCCATTTGAGCAACGTATGTTTGGAGATGCTCCATAGTCCAGTAAGAGTTTTGCGATGCTTCGGAGATCATCCCGGCTGACTTCTTGATACCTCTCGATCATGATTTTCATCAGGGCTTCTTGGATTATTTGGTGTCTAGGTGTCATGTCTTGTGAGGGAATGGCTCCTGTGTATCTCCGAATAGTTTCTCGTTGTATCTCAATTGGGGCTGACTCGACATAATTGGCGAAGGAACTCCTTAATCGTTCTGGGTCACTGGCTCTGTTCATGAGTCCAATGCAATGGTAGAGGGGCGTCACCTGTTCTAGGCCGAATCGTTGGTCAGGTTCTGCTCCTAGATCAAGGATCTTTTTAACCATGTCGACTCGTCCTGTTTCAACAGCACATCCAAGTGGCGTGAGTTTTCGCTTAACCGTTGGAGTGTTGATCATTGTTTTAATCAAACAGTCAGGGTTGCTTGTACTGCGCGTTGTTAGAGCTCTTTCGTAGATCAGGTTGAAGAGCTCATCGTCGCCAGAAGTTAACGAGATTAATGTTGGATTACATTCTTGGATTGCCATGGACAGTGCAGATTCTCCAGCTTTTGACAGCTGTGAAACATCCGCTCCTGCTTCGAGAAGTTTTTTTACTGCTTCTTTGTCGTTCCATTCAGAGAATAGAACTGTATCCGGCATTTTCTTGGGTCTACCATCACTGATTTGCCGTTCTCGATTTGGTTGTCTTGGGTCTGGAGTCAGATTGGTTTTGGTTATGATGAACGGTGAATGTTCCGCTATCGTCCACAAGCTCTTGGGGAAGAGGTGCGGGAAAGTTTCTTTCCATTGATCTACTTCCCAATCTTCAACGAAGTAATCTTTGCTACGTGATTGTTGATTTCCAATGAGTTGGTTGGGTTGCTCCGCTTCAAAGTAGTTGAGCATTCCGAAAGCAATGGCTTGGCTTTTAAGCTTTTTAAGGAAAACACGATCATCGCATTGGGCGGCTACAGCAAGTGCTTCGTGAATGATTTTAATATGCTCGCTTCCCGCCGTGTAGAGTGAGTATTGGAATGCTTTCTTATAGTGCTTAAGTGCTGATTTTTCATCGCCGATGATTGTGGCGTATTTGGCTTCGACTCTGTGAATTATGAACACGAGAGTCTCTTTATGTTTTTCAGCTGTGTGTTTATCCCAAGCTGCGTCGAGATAGTGTCGTATGTAATTAAGTTTTTCTTGGTCGATAGGTGTTGGATCAAGGTCCAAAATGGCTTCAGCTCTTCGAGCCATGTCATTTGCTAAGGCTAATGACTTTTGGTCATGCCGTTGTATGCCCCATATGTCGATACATCGATCTCCTCTTTTTTGGATCTGCGATCGAAGTGTTTTAAGTAGCTTGCCGGTTTTGTCTTCTTTCAAGAAGGAGTCAACCGTTCTGGCGATGATTAAAAGTGTGAAGACATGTTCACAATCCTCTGTTGAAAGTCCTGATGCCCGTAACTCAGTGACCAACGACTGGATAAGGGAGAATGAGGGAATGTGTTTTCCTGATCTCCATTTTCGAATGGAGTTTTTTCTTTCCAGATCAAGTCCCTGCACTGCATCTTTGAATGAGGTATTAGTTTGTTCTAGCCACCGAAAAGTATGAGGAAGAATCATGTCTTCTGAAAACCACTCATTGTAGTCAGGGATCTTTAAGCTGTGAGTTAGGAAATTAACGGCTCCGAGTCCAAAGACCGTAAAGATATCTAACAATGGTTGATCAAGGTCCGTTCGCTCTAATCCGCCGACCCATGTCTGGGCAACATATCCATGGTATTGTCTGAAGAATTGATTGAGATATTCATCAGTTCGTTTTTTCAATTTATAAGATGATGTTTGGATGGGCCCTGTAAATGCTTGTTTAATGAGGGTACGGTGATCTTCTTCACTATGGTGCCCCTTTCTAGCGTAATCATCAAACTTCTTAGTCTTTGTCCCTAGGTGTTTAGCGATCGTACGCAGTATTTCGGAAGAGGTTGGAAATGGGGAAGTGTATTTTTTTATTTTAGATGACACGTGCAGTTTCTCCTACAAGGCGAATTCGTGAACAGAAGTTGTGATAGCTGCGATGGCAACTGGGGGTAATTGAGACAACAATTCGAGCTCCGGTAGGTGAAACGAGTAGTCCATGTTTTTTCCTACGTTGGTATCGCCAACCAGCTCTGATTAAAAGTCTTATCTTTTTGCTTATATCTTTATTCTTGGAATAATACGGCATAGCGATCTCCAAAAGAATAGGGCGAGTTTTCCCGCCCCATATTATTTACTTGCCGCTCTTTGCGTTGCCTGCTGCCGCAGCCTGTGCACGTGCTGCAAAACTGCCTTTCGATACTTTGCCACCATTACCTTTTGCTGCCGCGCCTTGAATTCGAGCTGCAGCCTTACTTGTCATGGGTGTGCTTCCAGATTTCTTAGTCATGTTTGATTCTCCTGTTGAAGGTTGATGTGTTGAGAGTAGATATGCAGGAGAGCCTCAACGATGTAACGGGTAAGACTGGCGAGAAAAAAACGAATTTTACAGTTGTCAGAAAAATGCTTGAATATATTGGTTTATTTTTGACTTTCTGTGGGAAGCATATTGAAGGCGGTTGATTAGGCAGTTGTCACAGCAAAGGATCTTTGTCGATATCAAGGCCCCATTTGGCAAATTCTTCTTTAATCTCTTTATGACTGGCAAACTGACCTCCATCTGCCTGAGTGATACTTTCTTTGATCTGCTGAATACTTATTCCGCGTGGAAGATCTTTGGGTATTGCATCATAGGTAGGAGTGCTCTCATCTGTGATGCAGATGGTATTCTTCTTTTTCCAGTCTTTCATTTCTTATCCGGCTATGCTTGTGGTTGGATGGCTTGATATAAAATACTGAATCTCGCCTGATTCGGTCAACGACGCTTTTTCATGTCTTTTCAGATAGTTCTCTATTGAGTGAATGTCTGTAATCACTCGTTACGACATGCGGCTAACACTTAGCCGACAGCCGCAGCACGGTCAGCGGCTAAACGATGCGCTAATTCTATCTTCCCATGTGCTAACTCCTCTTTAAACACCGCTCGATATCTACTATATGGCTGGGATTACACACGTACTAGAGCTGGGTGTCTTGTGTCCTGGACACATCCCTGATGTCGTAAGTTTCCGAACGCTTATCGCTAGGACACATGAGAATACGAGTTGGACACATTGTGTCCTAAGTTGGCGATATAGCGGTAAATTATTAGGATAAGTGAGTAAATTCAAAAGCTTAGGCACACTGTCACGCCGGAGGCCGCGAGTTCGAGTCTCGTCGGCTCCGCCACTAGAAGATCAAGGATCTTAAGCAATTAGCTTAAGGTCCTTTTTCTTTGGCCTATCGTTTTTTTGCTTGGTGGGCCCGCAGGTGGGCCCTTGCATCAGGCTTCCTTCCAATATTTTCAGATGGGGCCTGATCGGTTCCATGCCGCGAACATACCTTTCGGTAGTCGCAAGTTTCTTGTGCCGCAGGATTTGCTGTATAGCGATCATGGGCACATTGTTATTTGCAAGTATGGATGCTGTAAGGTGTCGGATGGCATGACAACCAAAAGGTTTCACTCCTGCGCTCTCACAGAGCTTCTGAGGAAATCCTCGGTTCTCAGTATGGAGTTTGCCCTCACAACGCCCTGAGGACTGTGTGAAGACCCATTCATTGTATGAGCAAGCAGGGTGTTTAATAGCTCGTCGAGAGGTTTTATAAGCTCCAAATTGTACGGGGATTCACCGATTGGCTGCTAGTATTATGTTGAGCGTTGCAGCTTGAGGAATCTGCATTGTCGTCGGCCACTGAGTTGTGGGTGTTCATTGTCAGCGACTTCGTGACTTCGCTCACAGCCAGATTTGGGTGAAGGTTTGTTGTAAAAAAACTTTTTTCGATCGTGAGCTGGCCTATCTTGGCATGAAGCTTCTTGATATGCGCTTCGTCACTGTGTTGGCTCTTTCGAGTCTTGCCGGATAATTCGGCAATGATTCGTTCTTTGGGCTGTTTGTTCTATTGGGAGATCTGATTGGCATGAACATCATACTTGCTGGCTAACTCGGAAAGCATGTGTTTGCCATACAAAGTGTCTAAGGCTACGCGGGCTTTAAATTCAGTAGTAAAGCTTCTTCTCTTGTTGGACATCGAAAAGCCTCCTTCGGCTATCATGTTTCCACCTTAAATCGGGGTACAGTTTCTTAGAACCATCACTGAGGGCTTTTTGCTTAAGAAATAGTGCTCACAATTAAAGACAGCTAGTCATTACTATTATTGTTTCATGAAAACCCATTCTCCGCATCCGCTACCGAAAAGTCCGAGGGATGGTGTCGTATTTTTTTGGGTCATTAGCTGAAAGCCCATGCCTTGTAATTTATTAACGAGTTCAGTGTCGGAAACGCTTTCGTATGGGTATCCTCCAAGCCAATCTCGAATATCAGTCATGAAACTCATTCCCCTATTAGAGTTGTATTCAGAAATGTATCTAAATGGGTTAGTTCCTGTGAGAGCTGTGCGCAGTAGCAAGGCTGTACTGAAGAGAATATTGAATAATGGCCTGATGAATCTGTATTTAGAGTATAGGCGTTTTTCATGCTTCCAGAGAGCACAAAAGGGCGTTTTATTGTATAAGGCTAAGGCTAAGATACCGCCTTTTTTGCACTTGGCTGCAGCGTTTTCTATGGCTCTCCACATATCGCCAGTGTGGTGCAGTACCCCCCATGAATAAACAATATCATACTTTGTAGTAATAGAAGATTTAAGGATGTCGTCGTGATTAGCCTCCCATGGCAGGTTGGCGGCATGATGGGAAAGTAGCGCCCTGGTTGATTTAACACTCATTGGGTCATAATCAATGGCTGTAACCCATTTTGCTCCAAGGGAGAGTGCGGCTAAGCTGTGCAGCCCCGAACCTGAGCCAATATCAAGAAAACTTTTCCCCGAAATGTCTCCGATTAGAGATTTTAGATCGTTTTTCGCACTATCTATCTGGGATTGTTGTAAATCGTTGATGAAGTCATGCCAGTTGTCGCCAAAGTCGTATCGTGTTTCTTCCATACCGCGGATGGTAGCTTTTAGTGAATTATGGCGCAACTATTTATACTTATAGGGCAAGCAGCCTGTGAGTAAACGAAGATCCTATGATGAGCATCTGTGTTCTAGTCGTCCTTATAAGCTGACTGTTGAAGGCGTCAGTGGGTGGATAACAAAGAATTATGATTTTTGGGCTATCACCGTATAGGTTGGGGCGAAAAGTGTTGCTAGTAGGTAATTTTTGCCAAGTGGTCGAATTATTTTTCTATACAAGGCGTCTGACCCTTTGCTTCTGAATCCAAGGTTGCCAGATCGGTGCTCTATTTTGAACCCATGACGTTTGAATCGGTGGAGAATTCCTGGGAAAGTGAAAAAATCTTCTTTTGCAAAAGCGATAGGTTTTCCGGTTTCAATATTTATTGTTTCTCCACGCAGTTCGATTCCTCGGTCTCTGAAAGCGGATATCTGCGAAATCGGGTGGAGTCCATTGGGGTCGTGCACGATAACCCTGCCGCCGGATGAGAGATTGTTGAACATGTAGTCGAAAATGTCGTCTAGCGGCAGAAGGTGGTGGATGGTTGCTTTGAGATAAAACACATCTACTGGCGCCTCAAATTGCATATCGAGAATGCTGCCATAGCGAAATTCTAAGCCGCTGTTCTTTTCTTTGGGCAGCAATGTAAGCATTTTCTTTGCCGCAGCTAGTCGTGGCGGATCAATGTCCACACCTATACTGCAGGTTGCGCCGCACAGTTTGGCTAAAATGACCCAAGTTCCTAGGCCACATCCTATTTCAACAAAGAGTTTGGGAGGAGTTTGGATGAATTTTTCAATCATCATCTCTTCGCCGCGCATGATGCCACGCAGCACTTGCTGCCACTCATTAACTGATAGGTTTTCCTTCAAGTGCCCAGGGAAATCATATCGCTTGAATGATCCGAATTCCGTTTTGTTGAGCAAATTCGGAGCTGCTGTATTTACTAATTCAAGCCAGTTGTCAAAGGCGAGTGCAATATCATTGAGTGCTTTTGAAGGGAGATAATTCATATGCTTTTACCTACCAGATCCAATAAGATGGCTTCTGTTCTTTCTGTTAAATTCTCTACGGAAAAGAAGTGAGTGATACGGTATCGCAGTTGTTCTGACAAATCTGGTTGGGCCTTAATTTGGGCGAGCATTTGGTTACATGCCTCAGCGAGCTTCTGTGGGGTCTGCGGGGGGACGATGGCACCTGTATCACCTAATAGGAACTTTGCATCTCCAACATTCGTTGCAACGCATGGGGTGCCACAGGCCATTGCTTCGGCTAGTGTATTGGAAAATCCCTCTCCAAAGGCAGATGCAGATACACATATATCCATAGCATTGTACCATGGAGTGACATCCTTCTCAGCCCCGGCCCAGATTACCTTCTCAGACAGGGTGGGGAATGTTGCCTCAAATTTTTTTAGGTCTGCTATCATGCTAGGAGAGCCTCCGCCGATGCACGCAAATTTCATTTTTGAGTTTTTCTCGGCCAGAATTGAGGCAGCAGTCAGGAATGTCCTATGATCTTTCATGACATCGAGCCTGCCGACAATCCCCACAAGTGGCGTAGTTGCGTCAATCTTCCATTTCTCGCGGATAGCCAGTCCAGCAACTAAGTTGGTTTGGAATCGATCGCAGTCAATGCCATTGGGAATTACATGCAGTTTGTCAGGGCTAAAACCATCGGCAATTGCATCCTTTTTTCCCTGGTGGGAGTTGACGATTATGGTGTCAGCGAACCGGGAGAGTCTGGATTCAAGCCAGTAGAGCAACATATGGAGTTTTCCGTAGGCTGAAAGATCCATTTTTGAAGCTCGAACACCCCATACTGTCGTTGAAGCTATGACTGGTTTTAACATTGCGGTAAGGGTATTCGAGGTTCCCATGTAGCTGTGTAGTACATCTGGTGAGGTGCGTTTGATCAGACGTAGCAAACGAAAGAGGAATGAGGCTATATCCCAGCGTCCTGTTTTTTTCAGGTCGTACAGGGTGACCCCTTCGAGGTCCCGCTCGAAGATCCCTCCAGAATAATAAACGGCAATTGCAACTTCATGTCCTCGTTTATGGAGAGCTTTCGCCAAATTGACTAACTGGCGTTCTGCGCCGCCTTGTTCTAAAGAGCGGATAAGGAAGAGGATTTTCATTGAGTACCTTTCCATTTCTTGAGCCATGCCTGGAACATTAGAATATCCCACAGGTAATAGCGCCAGTTTCCTTTTCCTGCGAGATGAGCTTCCCACATGGAGCGAACCTGCCTTGCATTGATGTAGCCTTGATTCTTGAGTGTTGTTTCATCAAGGAGGTCCTCGCACCAGTCTTTGAGTTCATTCTTTAGCCAGCGACCAATAGGGATGCCAAATCCCATTTTGGGTCTATCAATCAACTTTGGCGGTACATGTCTGTAGAGTACTTCGCGTAGCAGGAGCTTACCTTTTTCTCCACTGACTTTGAATGATGTTGGTACGCTCGCCGCAAATTCCACGATGCGATGGTCGAGAAGGGGGACTCGTGCTTCCAGACTGGTTAACATGCTTGCTCTATCCACTTTGGTAAGGATGTCGTCGGGAAGGTAAGTGCCGATATCGATGCCTGCCATCTGGTGGAAGCGGTTCTCTGCAGCCATTGTTGAGTCGAAGATGGTCGCGGGTTCGTTTGCTCCCAAAACGAAGGCGTCTGATCTTTTATGATGGGAAATGAAATATTTGTAGAGCTCTAGATAATCTTTTGCTGACAATGCATCGAGTCTCCAAGCTATTTTGGGGCCTATTGATCCAAGGCCTTTGAAAAGAGAGGCAGGAATGCGACTCCCAATGCCAACCATGGCTTGTCTGAGTGGTCTGGGAATGCGCTGAAGCATCTTCCAATATTTTTCGGTCCAGAAGTACCGGGTGTATCCGGAAAAGAGCTCATCACCTCCGTCGCCGGATAGGGCTACCGTTACATGTTCCCTTGCCATGCGGCAGACGCTTGTTGTTGGTATTTGAGAGGAGTCTGCAAAAGGCTCATCCCAATAGTGTGGGATTTCCGGGATGACCGAGAGAAGATCGTTAGGGGAAAGATAGAGGTCGGTGTGATCTGTTCCTAGATGGTCGGCAATAGCCCGGGCGTGCTCCGCTTCGTTGTATTCGGCTTCTTTGAATCCGATGGAGAAGGTCCGAACTTGTCCTGGGCTGACAGCTTGCATTAGGGCAACGACAGCGGAGGAATCGATCCCTCCGGAAAGAAAGGCGCCGACAGGTACATCTGAGAGCAAGCGTTTGGAAATGGAGTCTTTAAGCAAATTTTCCAAGTGATCCGCCGCTTCTGAAAAGGAGCCTTCAAACTGGTTTTCGGCACCATGTTGCCATGTGTCCTGTGATGACCAGTATGTCGTTTGTTTTTGAGTTCCGTCCGGGTGAATTTGAAGAAATGTGCCTGGCGTGAGTTTGTTCGCCGATGTGAAGATGGAATGGGGGGTCGGGATGTAATTGTAGCGAAAATAAAGACTTAAGGAATCCCTGTCGACTTCAGAGGCGAAGTCTGGATGTGCTTTCAGTGCTTTGAGCTCAGAGCCGAACAGAAAGCTGTTGCCTGCGGTTCCGTAGTATAGCGGTTTGATGCCAAGTCGATCTCGAATTAAGGTGAGAACTTTGGTTTCTTGGTCCCATAAAGCCATGGCAAACATACCAATGCATTGCTCAAGAGTCTTGGCAATCCCCCATTCGGTGAATGCGGCTAGAAGAGTTTCGGTATCTGAGCCACCTTTGAAGCTGTGTCCACAGGTGGTTAGTTCTTTTCGCAGGTCCAAATGGTTGTACACTTCACCATTGTATACAAGAGTGTAGCGGCCCGATGTGGACTTCATGGGCTGATGGCCCAGAGGGGAAAGCTCAAGAATGGATAGGCGGCGATGGCCCAGAGCCACACCATATGCGGGGTCTACCCAGACACCGGAGTCGTCTGGTCCGCGATGGTGGATGGTTTCCGTCATTGTAGAGCAAACGTGCTCAAGATTCTCTTTAGTCTGATCAGGTGTGATGAATCCTGTGATACCGCACATGGTTATTCCGTATGTTTTGCTTGCCGCTTTCGGCTAATTATTTTTTCAAGTGCGCCGTTCCACATGGATATGACCTTTCCTATACCAAGAGTGCTTTTTATACGAGTTGCGTTATTTCCGACTTCTTTGCGGATGGCTTCATTACTCATGAGATGTTCAAGAGAGCGTGCCAATTCCGAGGAGTTTTCTGAAGCGACAAGAAAACCGTCAACGGCGTCCTTTACGATATCTTTGGGACCGCTGTGGCAATCCGTAGCGATGACAGCGGTACCCATAGCCATGGCTTCGCACAAAGCGTTGGGAAACCCTTCATACCGGGACGGCAGTACAAATATGTCGGCTTGCTGGTACAAATCATGGATATCTTTTCTGACTCCGAGGAACTGAACTCTGTCATTGAGTCCGCAAGTATTCACCTGTTTCGTGAGTTTTTCTCGCTCTGGGCCATCTCCGGCAATAATCAACATCCACTGGGGAAATTTGTTGGCGATTTTGGCAAATCCTTCGATAAGAATGTCAAACCCCTTTTCATGGGACAATCTTCCCGCAGCAAACGCGAATGGCTTGTTAACAGGGGGGGCTACCGGTGTTTCGGTAGGTGAGGCTATAGCGTTGGGGATGACTACAGCTTTTGTTCGCCAGAGAGATGGTATCGCTTCCATGACAGCGTTGGTCTGAACGGCAATGGCGTCTGCGAAAGGGTAGGTGATGTTCCGGAGTGTGGACCAGACGAGTCCTATGGAATGCTGAGTTGGATCGGTGCGTTCCGCGACAATGACCGGGATACCAGAGAAAGCTGAAGCAATAATGGTGGAGATGTTGGTTTGGTCCACAAAACTGACAATTGCATCAGGATTAATTGCTACCAGTTGTTTTCGTAATGTACTAATTCTTTTCAGATTCTTTAGTGACGCGTCAAAAATAGTGGGGGAATCGGCCAGAGCGGAAAGAAATACTATATTCACGCGTTTGTCCAACGGGAAGAATTGAGGGGCGTCGGGCGAAGCAAAGGTAAGCAGGTCAATGGAATGTCCCTGCGCTACCCATTGGTTGGCGAGTGTTGTTAAGGACCGCTCTGCTCCTCCCATGCCGAGGGAGGAGATGACCAATGCTATGTGCATAGTTTCCTCTTCCAGCTCACTAATTTCCAAGTCTTTCTTCCCAGAACTTCAATCTATCAGAAAACAGTTTTTCAGTAGAGAGGTTTTCAACAGCATAGGAGCGGATGCGGCGTTGAATCTCTTTCTTGTTAACTTTGATATTTTGTGCCCAAAAACGGATGGCGTCGTCTATTTCATCAGGGTTGCTTGGGTCAACTGTGCTTCCAAGCTCATGCTCATCTATGAACTTGTGCCCCTGCTTTATGCTAATAACAGGCTTTCCACAGGCCATGTATTGTCGGACTTTTTGTGATGCATTCCCAACATCAGCAATTAGCCATGGTTCAAAAAACGATATACCGATGTCCATGGCGTTGACAGTGTCCGGGGCGTGTTCATAAGGCACCCAGCCGAGGAAATGGCATGACTTTAAACCGGTCTTCTTTACTTCTTCAGCCAGGATTTCCGAATACTCGTCTTCTCCAGCTACAAGAACAGTTATGTTGGGGAATTCTCTTTTGAGTCGCCCTGCCGCCTGGACCATCTCCATAGCACCTCGGTGAAATGGCTTGCTGCCAATAAAGCCTAGTACAGGAAAGTTGTTAGACAAGTCCGGCAATACTTCTGAGGGCTTTGAATCTGGCGAAAAACGGTCTGTATTGGCAGCATTAGGTAGGAGGACGAAGCGTTCTCCCTCCTTGAATTCTTTTTTGGCTTTGGAAAAAAGGTTTTCGAGTCCACAGTCAATGGCAAATGCACTGTTGAGGACTGATCTCTGCATGCGGTCGACCAGAGGGCGGATCAATTTCCCTTTCCATGAATCTATAGTGCCGTCATGCCACCACTCGCCAAGTGTTTTGATGGATACGGGGATATTATGGATTTTGAGGAGCAACCATGGAACCAGGGGGAGTTCCGGTAAACGAAGAGTAATGATGTCAATGCTATTCGATTTGACCAGATCCGCGATTGTGCGGGCTAGTTTCCATTCCCTTAGAATGAGCTTGGGGAATTGCCTGAATGGAATAGTTTCGAAATGAATGACATTCATATCATCCAGGTGAGCTACATGGTTCTTTGGTTTTGGCAGTACGCACCATGCATTCTTTCCAAAACGTTTTGCCAGCTCGGAAGAAAATTCGAATTCATTGGTTCCTGGACCATCAGGGGTCGAGATGTCGAATTGAGTATAGTAGAGTACTTTTTTGATCATAGTGTGGTCTAATAGTCCTCACAGCTCTAAGCGCTGGGCAGTCATTTTGTCCTATTTCAATACGCTTTGTTCAGATAGAAAGATAATAACTTCCTAATCTTTCCAGGCTAGATAATCGCCAATGGCCAGATAGTCGATGCTCGTTTTTAGGTAACAATTGACAGCTTCTTTTGGCGTACAGACGATAGGTTCTCCTTTGACGTTGAAAGAAGTATTGAGGACAACACCTATGCCAGTCAGTTCTCTGAATTTGGAAATCAATGAATGGTAAGGGAAGTTGGCTGCTTTGGTTACAGATTGAACCCTGACAGTGTTGTCACAATGAACAACGGAAGGCATTATTTCATCTTGGCCTTCGCGTGCATTACAGGCAACGATCATGAACGGAAGCAGGCCTGCATAATCGAAGTATGATGGGCCATCTTCAACCGTTGTGGAAGGGCAGAAAGGTCGCCATAGCTCACGGAATTTAACCTTGGCATTAATGATATCGCGGATAGCTGGATCCAGCGGGTTGCCGAGGATTGATCGGTTACCAAGAGCGCGGGCCCCAGCTTCCATGCGGCCTTGAAACCAACCGATTACTTTGGATTCGGCTAGAAGTCTGGCTGCCTCTTGGGGGAGATCATCTCGCTTGGTAAATTCTAATCCGCCTTCAGATAGGGCTTCTTCAATCTCGCTGTTGGAGAAGGCAGGCCCATAATATAGGTGTTCTAGTTGAGTGCGCCAGGGAAGTCTCTTGTTTAGTCTTACAGCCAGCGCTGCTCCGATGCTGATGCCGTTGTCTCCGGCCATGGGCATAGAGAAAAAATTATCAAAGCCGACAAGCTTTGCGAGTTCTCCGTTCATTTTACAATTCATAAACGAACCACCAGCGACGGAAATTTGCTTTTTCCCAGTCCGTTCTAGTCCATTTTTAGCAAGTGCTATGCCTATGTCTTCCAACCGTTTTTGGATGGCATAAGCAAGGTCCTTAGTCGGTTGATTCAGCAGTCGGTCGTCGTCACGCTCAAGCGGTTCTCCGAAGATCTCGATCCATTCTTGCGTGTAATGTGTGCCTTCGACAAACTTGCCGAGAAAAAAACGTGATTCGAGTTCATAAATTTGTTCATCGCCAGTCAGGCGAATTATTTTGTCGAGCTTGGCAGTTAGTTCTGCGTCAGGTTTGCCATAGGCGGCCAGCCCCATGAGCTTCCCTTCGCCATCATGTGCTTGAAATCCGAAAAACTGGGTGAATTTGGTGTAGAACCAACCCAGGGAGTGAGGGATATTCCACTGGCCTAAGTCTCTAATGCCATCTGCATCTGCTTCCCACAGATGGGTGCAATCTTCTTCTCCATGACCATCAGCTGTAATCACTAGGGACTCTTCAAAGCCGGAAAGCATGAAGGCAGAACAAGCATGTGCGTAGTGATGATGAATAAAGTGGATTTCAGGTCTGTCAGCTTCAGCAATATCTTGGAACAAGGCCTCTTCCAGTTGCTCCATAAGAGCATCCCGGGTGTAGCGGTTCCTGTTTTTATCCTGCCATTCCAGCGATTTTCGAGATAAGGGAGCGTGCTCTTTCACAGTGCTTTTATAGAAAGTGTCTATAGCTTCGGGGAATTTCGTTACATCCCATCCGATGGCAATGGCATCGAGTTCATCAATAGAAATTCCAGCTTGTTTGAGGCAGAATTCGGTTGCTTGAATGGGGAATGCTCCGCTGGCGTGCTTGTCGCGACTGAAGCGTTCTTCTTCGGCTATGGCAACAATCTCTTCACCTCGGATTAATGCCGCAGAGGGATCGCTGCCTTCAAATAGAAGGCCAAGAATGGTTAGTCTGTCTTGCATGTGCTCTACTTTGATTTCTTATCGAACTCTGTTGCCAAGTATATATTATATAGTTCGTGTAGTGTGTGGACTTTATATCCCCGTGTCACGATGGATTCCAACATATCCATGACAAAGTCTCTGATCCCACGCCCTTTATAGGTCACTTTGTCAAAGGTCTTGCCATCCATTGTATTCCATTCTTCACGGGTCACAGAGGCCTTGACGGTACGTGACCAGTCGAGGTCCGGCGAGTTCATTACCATGTGCATTGGGTGGATGTTCAGAATGGTCAACCCTGGTGCGTATAACTCCTCTCTAAAGGAGGAAATGTCAAGGTCGAGACCATGCATGAGGTACGTGCCATCCTCCCAGAAACAGGGAAATCGGACCAGTCCAGAAAAATGACGGTATGGTGGGATTTTATTTAGAAATGTAAACACGTTTGAGTCATATTTGAAACCCCGATCTTTGAGTTGCATATTGATGTCGGTAACATCGAAAAAACGATGAGATCGAAAGCAGGTTGCGCTTGGGTGTAACTCGGTTAAGAAGTCGAGGATTTCTGGGAAGGTGTCGCCCTGGCTGGAGCCGTTGAGGAAGTTGGGGTGAAGACCGACTTCTATCTCGTCGCATTTTTCAAATGACTCAATTGCGTTAGATTGGTGTGTGTTGAAAACAGTGGGCTTAATTCCTAGTCCTTTAATGAGGCCATGTGAATATTCAATGGCGGCCTCGCTAGCCCAATCTACATCGCTCGTCAGACAAAATATTGGCTCATCAATCCATGGTGCTTTCATGGGGTCCTGCTATGCTAAGATTTCAGAGATGATTCGTTCGCTGGCATTGCCGTTGCCGTAAAAATGGGTAGAGTAGTCAATAGTTTTTCTTGCCATGGTGTTGACGCCTTCAACAATGGTCGTTGTATTGGCTCCGCATAAGGTGTTGGCACCTGCATCGATCAATTCCGTCCACTCAGTGTTATCTCGAAGGGTGACACATGGAGTTTCCAAGAAGTAGGCTTCTTTTTGCAGTCCACCACCATCTGTGACAAGAGCTGCTCCATTATCGATGAGCCAAATCATTTCAAGGTAGCCCACTGGCTCGATGAATGTGATTTTGCTTTTGTCAAAGTCGTACTCCGAGTTCTGTAGGATTTTTCTAGTCCGTGGGTGAAGGGGGAGAATGACCTCTCTCTCTGATGCGAGAATCTCCAAAGCATTGAATATTCCTTTAAGGCGATTCGGGGTATCTGTGTTTTCTGCCCGGTGAACTGTTGCCGTGTAAAATAGTCCTGCCTTCAAGTGCTCTAGGCCATGCGGTGGTATGGATTTTGTCTTGTAGAAAAGAGCCGCATCATACATGACATCGCCGCATTCTATTATTCTGCTTTTGCCGAGGGGGAATCCTTCTGTATTTAAATTGGCTACCGCCTTGCCTGTCGGACAGAAAAGGATATCGCTCGTCCTGTCGATGAGCACTCGGTTAACTTCTTCTTGCATGGCGGTATCAAAACTGCGTAGTCCGGCTTCAACGTGAGCCAACGGTATGCCGAGAATTTTTGCGGCCAAGGCTCCAGCCAGGGAAGTGTTGGTATCACCGTAGATGATGACCCAATCAGGACGTTCTTTCTCTAGCGCCTCGCTTACGTGTTCAATGATCCGACCGACCATAGGGGCGTGGGATACGTTATTGACATTGAAACGATAGTTAGGCTCGGGGATATCCAGCTGCTGAAAGAATAGTTCATCCATGTTGGTGCTATAATGTTGGCCTGTGTGGATGATAACATCTTTCACTCCATCGTGGGCTGCAATGGCTCGGCTCACAGGAGCAGCTTTGATGAAATGGGGACGAGTTCCGAGTATTGTGGCTATTTTCATATATTACTTTGTTATTTTAAATATCCGTCGGTCTAAAGGGCTAGTCAGGATGCGAAGCCGCCCAAAATCTGGCTGGAGAGAACCTGCCATGAGCTAAAAAATAAGATGCTCTCCGGATTCATGCTGCGAAAGTGTTTGCATTATAAAGCAGTCTGGTCATGTACTCAATATGGAAAATAAGATTGAGTGCGTGATATTTTTTGTTAATAAAAATCAATCTATTATAATTTTTTTTTGAAGTTGCTAATATATGCTGAGAAAATATATGTGAATATTAGCAAGCAAGCTTTGATCCGAACTGATCGGGGTATATTCATGTGAGGCTGTGCCGCGAGAGTCAGCAGCCTGGATTCCACGTTCTTTGCTTGGGCTTCCAGGTCGGCCTTATTACGAATATCTTCCATGCCAGATTTGCTAATGGCTTTTGCTATTTCAGGAGAGCCCAGAAGAGTAGCGATGGCTTTTGCTAATTCGTTATGAGTTGGCTCTATTAGTATCGAATTATCGCCGTCCTTCATGATGTCCAGATATCGATCAAGGCGAGTTGCGATAGTTGGAGTACCGCAAGCCATGGATTCAAGCAAGGATTGGGCAAGCCCTTCTGTCTTCTCTGCCAGGCTGACTGTTACATCTGCCAATGCGTAAAATTCTGCCATGCGGTCATGTGGGACTTGATCTAGAAAACGTACCGATGATTCAATTCCAAGCGCTTCGACTTGTTCACGTAGCGTGTTAAGATAGTCTGGCACGCAGTGTCCTGCAGCTTGTAGCAGAACTGCACTAGGATACTCTTTAAGAACTGTTGCAAATCCTTTCAGCACTGTGTCGATATTGTAGATAGGGTCAACAGACCGTGGACTGAATATGATGCGCGCATCTTTTCCAAGGCCAAGTTCCTGGCGCAGTTTTTGTGTTCCCATAAGATGGAAGCGTTCGCTGTCGATTCCCCATACGGTGGTCATTGTGCTTTGTTCTTTGGCACCTAATTCGATAAGTCGTTGACGCATCTGCGTAGTTTTAGCCGTTACGAGATCCGCATTTTGGATAAGCAAAGTTGTCAGTTTTTCGCCGAAACAATCTCTTTTCGTGCGTTCATCGTACAGGACATCAGACCCCATGGTACTGACAACAATGGGGCCTTTCCCGGCTGCTAACGCTAGCCATGCAGTTAAACTGTATGCGTAATGAATGTGATAAATGTCTGCTTTAAGGTTTCGTAGATATGAAAATTCTCTCCAGGCTCTGCGGAAGGTATGCAGAGTTGCGAAGGGGGGCTTCCACAAAGCCAGTTTAGGCATGGTGATTTCCGAAACTTGGGGAATGCCATGCTTAGTGGGGGTAAGCAGGCGCACCATATGGCCTAGTTTTGAGAAAACTTTTGTTCTCGTTCTGATATGCGAACTGGCTGCATTTCCTATTGCAAGGATATCAAGTGTCTTTTTCATAGTAAATGGCGTTAAATCTTTCTTGCCAGCATGGTTACCTGAAATGACTTATCCGGCGAGTGTGGGAAATTTATATGTTTCTTTTTGAGTTCTTTCTTTGTGTATACCGCGCAAAGTGTATTTGACACTTGGTAGATGTTGTCGTGGTATTCTTTGGGGGCACCATCAAGTATGCCTGCGAGTGTAGGCCAGCGAACTTCTTCCGGAGTCCTTCCGTAATCGTGCCATACAATCATAGAATTCTCATCTCGCAGCAATTGGAAGGCGTTTGATGTGTCGATCTCGACGCCGTTTTTGCTGTGATCGCCATCAATGAAGACCAGATCGAATTGCCCGGCAAGCTGGGAATAATCGAGAGTTTGAGAATTGTGCCTGATGTACTCGATATTCTTGTTCTCTTTGAGAAAGTAGTACAACTGCGCTATGAATTCTTCCTGAATTCCCATCTCGCGCATTTCCTCGGCGGAAAGGTTGATGGAAACGCAACGGTCAGCCACTTCTGATACATTGACCAGACTTTCTCCACGCCAGGTCCCGATTTCGAGGTAGGAACATGATGGAAATGATGCGGCTAACCCTTTGAGTAGGGCAAGATCGATAGGCAAGGATCCACCTTGCAGGAAAGCGTATGGGGAAATGGTTATATTCATGTCAGGCAGCAGGTCTAGAATGTCTATTACCGGCATCCCTTTGTCATATCCATGGTGTCCGGAAACGTATTGTTTCCAGTCCGTCTTTTGTGATTGGGCAAGCAAGCCCCTTGCAGCTTGCCTGGGATTTTGCAGGCAATACTTTAGTAAAGGTAATATCTGTTTGAGCATAAATTCTCCGTTTTAGGTGCTGTCCCGAAGCTAAGACAATCCCTTGATGACCGTTTTGGCACGCTTGTTCCAAGTGTATTGATCGCTAAAGTCTCTGTATGCCTGCGTAGCGATGTTGTCGCGTTTTTGTGGGTCTTTTAATGAAACAAGAGCTTGGCTCCACTCTTCTACAGATGTCGGAGAAACAAGAATTGCATTGTTGTCGTTAATGATTTCTCTCAGTACCGGAATGTCGGAACAGATGATAGGTTTTTGGCTGGCCATGTATTCAAAGAGTTTCATGGGAGAAAGGTAGCGGCCAATCTCTAGTCCTGCACCCGTATAAATCTCTTGTTGATAGGGAGCCAGCAACACCTGACATGCATTGCGATAGCGTTGTGTGGTGCCATGCGGTTGGTGTCCGTGAAGAATTAGATTCTGGACATCATTCATCTTTGTCCAGCGGGTGATATCCTCGTCGCGGCCCCCCACCATGTGAAAGTCCATTTCTGGATGAAGTCGTGCTAATTCGAGAATAATTTCAACCCCTCTTCCTTGGTAAAGACTGCCAACGTAACCGACTTGAAGGGCATCGGGGCGTCCCTGCCAATTGTCAGGTGTTTGGGTTGTATCCACCATGTCAGCTGCGTCAGGTGCCACGTGCATAAGAGAAGGATCTGGATAACCCAACTCAGAGTATGCTTCTCGAAGAGCGTCGGTAATAACTACAAATCGCTTGAGCTTTGGAGATTTGAGTAAACGCCTGAACACAATGTCAAACATACCGTTTTCGCTTGAGATCAATGGAGCGTGTGATTCGAAAATGACAGGCCAGCCTAGTGTTGTCGCAGCATGTGCAAAATATACATCGCGAGTGTATACAAGTTGTGGTCTGAATTTGGCGAGCTGGAAACCAAGGCTACAGAACAATATGGTTTGGCTCATCCAGTGGTTTTTACCGAGGCGATAGCTGAAGGGGAGCTTCCCTGTTTTGAATATTGGTGCAATTCCGTAGTAAGAGTGAAGTGTCTCCCAACGCTCCGTCATGGTGTTTTGATTATTGCTAGATAGCAACAGGACTTCATGACCGTTGTTAGCAAATGCATGACACATCTTGACGATATGAACCGCGCTTGCTTTGCGACCAGGGATGGTTGTGGCGCTAAGATAAGCTATTCTCACGTGCTAATCCGCCTGAAAAGGTGAGTCGGATATTGATTCATATAATTCTGCATATGGAGCAATCATGGTTTCAAATTCGCTTTTTTCTTTTTGTGTCCAGTCTTTTTCTGAAGTTTTCTTTTTATGTGCGTTGCTCATCTTACTTTTTAGTTCAATGAATTCCTGTGGTGAAAGAACTGGGCTCAGGCCTAATTCGCGGGCAAAACCAAGATAGAAATCGTAATTCTGATTCATCGATTCCAGTTTGAAAATGAGCTTTTTAGTTTGTGGGAGTACTTCAAATTGTTCTTTGATTGATGTTGCCACAGTGGATAAATACCAGGAAATGCGTCCAATTCTGGTGAGAGAATTCCACTCATTCAGAAAATCATTATTGGGCATGATGCGGCCGAAGTTGTGATAGAAGCGTATGCTGGAAGGCTCGAATCCTGCGGCTTTTGTATGATCTTCATGCATGATGGGGTTTGTATACCAGCCTTGATCAAAAATTGAATTTACAGTCTTTATCGCATCACGCATATTGAAAATAAGCACGTCAGGTGCAAGGTACTCCATGATAATGGGGATTCCAAAACAGAAATATGGGCTTGCGCTAATGGACACGTCGCTACGATTCCAATCGTAGTATACGGCCTGTTTCAACAGGTGCATGGTGCCGGATACGTCAACAGGTAGTTTGTTCCAGGTTGTCCATCTGAAAAAAGCCTCGGCTTCTCGAAATCGTTCACATCCACCATGGGCATTGGCGTGAGAACAAACTACCTTAGATATCCATCGTTGGCCGCTTCGACCACATGCAAAGGAAAATATGCTGGTCTTTCCTTTTCTCTCCACCGCAGGTGCAGCTAGGAAATGTTCAACATTGATATTGGGGAAGTCAGATGCTTTTTCACGAGGAAGAAGTCGTTTTATGAGAGATTTGATTTCGTTTTTCATAATTATTTAGTGTCACGAATTAACACGATTAGCTCCGGACTGCTGTAACCACGATGATATTACAGAACTCGGCTTTGAACAGGTTCTTCATAATACTTTGTAACAATGCGCCGAAGCTGGAAAGCTTATATCCTTCAGCTCTAGCAAGTTGCTCGTTGAACACCACGTGGGTTCTGTGTCTAAAAAACTTAAATTTGTAAAGAAAAGGCATATTGTCGATATATTCGACTTTTTGAATGGAAAAGCCAGCTTGAGTGAACAGGCTTTGTACCTCTTGGGTCGAATAGTTTGCCTTGTGGAATGATTTTGGTGTCTGTGTAGACACTCTTTTTTTTGCAAGATGGTCAATGATTCTATTCTGGAAGTTGTCGGCTCGTATGCTTGCGCAGACGATTCCGCCTGGCTTGAGTATTCGATTAGTCTCACTCAAAGCCTTTTCAATGCCATTTTCGAGATTGTGATAAAGACCAAATGCTAAGACCGCAGAAAATTGCTCATCTTTAAATGGGAGTTTTGTGATGTCTCCTGCTAAGAGTGGAATGGATGTTTCTGTGTCCGTAATTTTTTTAAGGGCGGATGGGATAAAGTCGAGGCCGATGATAGACGAAGTCTTGATAAAGTACTTCAGTAAGCGTCCCACACCACAGCCTGCTTCAAGAATTGCTCCATCGGGGCGTAGGCCGTTGATTGCCGCTGCGGCCTGCTTCCCTGGGTAGCTATTTAAATTCAGCTCACCGGTGTCGGCATCGACGTTGTCCCAACGGCTTTGCCAATAGGCTTTGTTGCCTTCATGTGCTCGATAGGTTTTGCGCATGTCTAATTGTCGTCCTTTTGCACTTCAAGAGTAAGACAAGATAGATGCTTTAAGATTGGGTGTATAACGTAATATGTGCCCCCTTCATTGTCTTCTTGTATTATTGTTTTAGGGGTACCATTGGATACCTGCCAAGCGTTGAGCGCTTTTAATAGCAAGTCGGCACGGATTGCTGAATCATACAGGTAATCAATATCCATTCCCTTCGGTGGTGCAGGATACTGCTTTCGCGCAATAATCCCTCCAAGATCAATCTTCTCATTGATAAGCATGGCTGAAACGCCACATTCATTTTTTTCCAGAAGAGAGTAATAGAGTGTTGTGCTGCCTCTGAAATCTGGAAGCCAGCCGGAGTGAACATGAAGAAATGGGGCTATTTTAAGCAACTCTTTGCTGACTATTTGCCCTCCAAATCCGGAGTATATGACTAGGTCTGGCTGCGTATCTCGAACCGCAGTCAATACCTTTGAAGAGTTTACGTCCTTGGTTGCCATGGTGGTTAGGTTGGTGGAGAGCTCTGCACAAGTCTCTTCCAGTGGAGTTGAGAGATTTGGCAACTCGACAGGAGATTCCCCTTTCCATGATGGAGGGGTAGCAGCCCTGCCAGGGCTTGAGGCGTCGCCTGTCATGATGAGTACTGATGATATAGTTGTGCCGCTTTTGGCGAGAGCTTGTGCATACGCTGAGGACCGGGCTACCTTTGCTGCCAGAAAGAGTATATTGCTCATAATGCGATTCCTGCGTTAGTCGCTACGTTCTCGATGTGGTTGCGCTCACAATTTATGAGGCGTGCCAACCGTCCCTTGTCTGCAGAGTCAAGGTGTTGAACAATTGAGCACAGGGTGTCCATAATTTTGAGGAGTGCATTGACGTAGTTAAGCCCCTCTAGCTTCGCGCAGGCCAGTTCAATGACTTCGGCAAAACGGAGATATAAACTGTGATTGTGGTAGCGCTTTTTATCAGCGCTACGAACTTCGCCTGTGTAGCAATCATATATTCGTTTGGTAATCTCAAAATTTCGAATTAGGAAATGCAAACGCTTGTAGTCTGGGCAATCGGTTTGGAGGCCGTACATTAAGTACTCAAGTAATTCTGACCCATCATGGTGAGAACCTTCAAGTGTTGCTTTCTCCGCTTTGGGAGCTTGGACAAGAGAGATGCACTCAGATAAAGTTTGTGCCCGGCTTTCCCCCCAGACATCAAGGAAGGGTTTTCCTTGGTAGCTGGTATAGAAATATGTGTTAGGCGTTTCGATTAAATCGCCTTTAGAGTAATCATATTGCATAATTATTGCCTAAGTGACTTCTTTATTCTTTGCGCCAGTACGGTGGGACTTTGTTCCATATCTTCGGCAGTTATTGTCATGTTGGGCTGCGCTGGTCGTGGAAACGGAATGTCAATACCGACAACATTCTTCATTTCACCTTTGTCGGCAGCAGCGTACAAACCTTTGGGGTCGCGCTGTTGGACAAGCTCTAATGGCGCATCGATAAAAACCTCATAATATATGGAAAAGTTGTCGCGATTCCACTTTTGCCATTCAGGGAATATTGAAAGAACTGAAGCAACAACATCGATGCCCTGTTTATCCAGCATCTGGCAAAGCTGAGATATGCGTTGGGCGTTGATTCTTCTGCCGTCAATGTCATGGCCGGGGGCATCGCCCCATACTTCGCGGAGAACATCGCCATCAAGGAGGACAGTAGCTTGATTCTCTGTTTTCAGTATTTCGTATAATTGGGTTCCAATGGTCGTCTTCCCCGCCCCGGATAATCCAATGAGCCAAATAACCATACTTAGCTCCCTAGCTGTTTTCAGGGACGATCAATTGTCCCTCTTTGATTAATTCTTCCGCCACCTTGAGATCTTCCTGATCATCTACCTCGCACCATCCGCAAGCAATAGGTTGGCCCATGATGGGGTGTCCTTCTGCTATGAGCCTGGATAATAAGGCTGTCATGTCAATGGAGGAGAATGTTTCGGGAGAATCTTTCAGGGTCTGTTTAATCCATTGCATGCCCTTGGGGGAGATTTTGAGGAGGCCCATATATTGTCCTTGAGGTTCAGACATGCTGTCGATCTTGCTCCCGATTTCCGTCACGCGACCATCTTTGATGCGAAAGCTTTCTGCATCAGACAAGGGGGAACTGAATCGGCGGGACCATAACCGCGCCCAGTTGATGTCATATGCCAGTACTATTTCACCCTCTGCCTCCATGATATCCTGCACTGCATCAGGTGCATAGAGGATATCGGAGTAGCTGACAACGACAGATACGTCGAACTCCGCTTCTGCGCACAGGAGCGTTGAGACCATGTTGGTAGTCTCCCAGTTCGGATTGTTCAATGTTCGGGGGGCTAGTTCTTCCAATTGTTCTTTTTTGTAGCCAGTCATGACGACGACATCGGTGAGCCCTGCTTTGCGCATGGCGGACAATTGCCAGGTTATCAGGTGTTGCCCTCCCGCTTTGACGAGACACTTGGGATTGTCGTTTGTGAGATGTTTGAGGCGTGTCCCTCGGCCAGCCGCAAGAATAAGCCCTTTCTCAGGGAGAGTAGAACTAGTCATTTTTCCAGAAAGCTCCCTTGATAAAGATTGAGCGAATAATGCTTTTGTCGAAATCGGAAAAGGGTGAAGAGCGTTCAGGGTGCCATTGGACAGCAAGTATGGGTTTACTTGCGTGATGCATCCCTTCCATTATTCCATCTGAGGAAATGGCAAATGTGATCAATTCCCCGGCGACTGCATCCTTAATCAATCCATTGCAGTGGTAGCTGTTGACTAAGATTGTCTCACTTTCGCTCATAGAGAGAAATGTATCCCCTTTAAGTTGAACTGAATGATGGACTTCTACATGTGGCATAGGAGTGTTGGTAGATTGCAGAGGGGGTGCTGTTTTGCCTCCCAGTAGCTTGTTGATTACATGCAGTCCTCTGCATACTCCGAGTACTGGTAGTCCTGCGCTTTGGCAGTGGGAAAACAGGATTTGTTCAGTGCTATCTCTCTCAGGGAATTTCCCCCAGTCTTCTCCTCCACTGAGAATAAGGCCATTGATATTTGTTTTTCGAACCACAGTCAGAGCACTGTCTGGATTGTTAGGGATGGGCAACAACACACTTTCTGGCATAACATCCAGCAAGAGTTTCGCCCACGCTTGATCAAGTGCGTCACGTCTTTCAGGGTATGAGTTATTTTCAACAACTCGTTGTGTGATGGCAATGCGCATAGTGGACTTTTTAGCAAAGGGGGATGATGCGTTGCTCTGCGCAGTTGAGCATAATACCACGGGCCTTGAGGACTCTGTCAAAAATTTGTTCGCCACATCCGATAGCTGCGGGAAGGCCAAACTCTGCGCATCGAATAGTCATGTGCGAGTTTGCTCCTCCGAATTTTGTGATGAGTCCTTTGATCGGATGGGAGAATATCCAGTCATAGCCGGGATCAGCTCCTTCGATTAGGACAATTTTTCCGTCAAGAATGACAGGGTCAATTACAGACCCATCGAGGTAGATTGTCTCAGTTTGGACGGTTTTCGATGTCACATAGTTAGGTTGGTCCACGGGGAGCGGTACGATAAACAAATCGGATGGCTTACTGATGAGTTGCGGCAGACGAAGTGCTAATGTCGTTTCATAGTCCTTCATTTTTTGTTGGGCGATCTCATGTAATCGGCTTTCCTGAGATTGGGCTTCTGTTACTGTTAAACAGTCAAGAATACGTTGGATATTGAGGTGAGAGAGGTCGTTTCTGCTTAACCCGTGGTGTTCGCCCCAAGTGGTTATGAGTTCTAACGCATCAGAAATATTGCGAGAAAAAACGAACTTTGCGGACTCTCTCGCTTGGATCGCAGAAGCCATGTAGGTCATCAGCTCATCAGGAGAAAGTGGATAGCTGAAAGCCTTGAGGTGCTTTGCTATGTCCTGCGATTGCTTGGGAGACAGTACAAACGGTTCAATTTTCGCCTTGCTTTCTGCGCTGAGGCCCATTCCCGAAAAAAGTTCGCCTCGCTGGTCATAACGCGAGGATAAAATTTCATAGGTTCCAGGACGAAGATGCCCATATTCTCGCATGAATTCTTCACGCGACATGGCTCCAGACCGAACTTCTTCCATATCTTCAACCATCTCGCCTGCTACCGTAGGAACAGAGCGTTGGAAATGTCGCACTTCATTAAGGGTTAATACATTTGTGTGTATCAACGAACGGAGCAGACTAATTGCGATAAAGCCATGGCGAGCCAGTATGGAGAAGGGAGTGGTCCCGTATTCTATACACTCTTCGAGTAGTGTGATTATTTGTACAAGCCCACCATTGCCGTTGCTAAGATTGTCTGGACGTAATTGATTCAACCGCTCGACAAGCGCGAGCTGTTGATCGATGCCGCAGACCTCTCCTGTTATTAGGTGGCGGGTCAATCTGTTCAGACAATCCGAGAAATGGTTTCGCTCATCATTGCTCAGAACTTTGGGGTATCGCCGATCCATTATGTCATTGAAGTCGAATGCTTGGATGGTCTGCGCTACATCAAATTCTACTTTGTCGTGCAAATGAGGTTTTTCCTCAAGTCGGTCCAACCAGCAATCCACTAACTTGTGGCCGATGTTTGTATCCAGATCACCCGGCAGGAAGGAGTGAAAACTAAGGCGGACGTCGATGAACGGCTGTCCCCCCAATGAGAGCATTAAGGGCATCCCTTTGGGGTCAGCATATCCCATCAGTGCTCTAGCCTTTCGCCATGTGCTATCAGTTATGAGATGTCTGTACAAAGATAAAGCTAGTGGTCGAGGACAACACCCAATCATCTCAGAAGGATTCCAATCAGGCATGCGGCCGAGAATAGATCGGGAACCGATTACTCCGGAAATAGGGGAGAGCTTTTGTTTGAAGGTTGTACCGATCTGATTCAGTATATCGTTTAGATTGTTAGGAGTATCCTCGTTCCAGTTTGCTTTTGTGGTTATGCGGCGGACTTGGAGAATGTGGACAGCATTGTCTATATCAAGGGCGAACTCTACATCTAATAACTGATTCTGTGTTATCTCTTCAATTTCCTGAATGGCTTTGATGAGTTTAAGAAATCTGGGCGATGTGAGTTGCTTCCAGTGCGCTTGGTGGATCAAGAGAGTTCGGTTGCAGTATCCTGTTCCGGAAGAGACTGTATCTGTTCGTCCAGTTTCATCATCGTAGTTGATGACATAATATGGTGCTCCGGTATTCATGTCACGAGTGAATAGAACTCCACTCATAGATACTTCAGAAACCATTTCCTGAACGATGACTTGATTCTCTTCTTTTGTGTCTTTTTTGAGCTTGTAACTGGTGATGACCTGTTCAATAGATTTTTGCAGGTTATCGGTTTCAACAGGAATAACTCCAGGAATGGATTCATATGCTCCCGCCATAGCGCAATCTTCTCTGTCTTCTCCTTGGGCAGAGGAGCGAACTATGACGACGGTGTTTCCAAAACGCTCGACAACCTGTGATATTATTTGGGCGGGGTTGGCGTTCCACTGTTCCACCGTAAAATGGAAAAAATCTGGAATCGTCGAGTGACGCAGGATGTCCTCTAAGGCTTCAAGAGTTTCGGCTTTTGTGCCAAAGGAAAAATTATTCATTTGTCTGCATCATTTGTTGGTTTTTTGAAAAAAACGTTCTGTTTTCTTGCCAGTTACTCGTCGGGTTTCGGAGAATAGTTTTTCAGGCGGGATGACATCTCTTTGGCTTTTCATGTAGTCCCATGATGATAGCGTTAATGGTTTCAGGCCAGCTTTTTCAGCTAAAGTTTCAAGTGCCTTAGGAGTATATGCGTTAATGTGACCGAAGAGCCAGATAGCGTTCAGGTAATTGGGGTCATTGCTATCCTTTGTCATCCAACTGTTTTCTTTTGTTAGAGCTTTTTCAATGTTGGACGCATCGGGGACGTTGATACGAATTAGCCCACCTTTGTTGAGGTGGAAGGCGAGTTGTTTCAGTTGTTCAAGTGGAGTAGGCAAGTGTTCAAATACCATTTGAGTATTGATGAAATCAAGGCATAGGCTCTGACTTTGATCTAAGTTTGCCAGTTCGATGCCATTTTGGGTTAGGTGTTGTCGTTTGATTTCGTCCACCTCAGCAGCCAGCGCACGAAAGCCTAGGGCTTTTGCCATTTGGCACCAGAATCCCCACCCCGCGCCGAAATCCATTATGGTTTGCTCTGAAGGATTATGTCCTAGAAGCTTCTTGACCCATTTAACCTCTCTATAAGTGGAAGTGGCGAGGTTGGATTGCATCTTTTGTTTTTGTTTTTCCCACAACACTTCGGGGGTATCGCGCCACCCTCCGGTGGAAGCATAAAAATCGGCGATAATATTTTCGTGGTATAGGCCGTAGCACTCCCGACATTTCATGATAGAGACTTCAAAATTCATTAAAAGCGCGGGGTCGTGTCGGGGATGACGCCATGATAGAAATGACTTTATGGGCTCTTCTGATGCGAGGCAGCCAAACACTCTTTGTGCATCGGTACTATGACAGATGGGGCAGTGTTGACGTTTTTGTGTTGTTAATGTGGACATACTTGCTCAAATTATTTCAGAAATTTCTCGCAAATCTTTCTGCTAAAGTCGCCAATGGTCAAACGTAGTGATGAGTACTGTTTTTCCATAGCGTATCCGTGGTGGAGGAGTTCTCTGCCAGCAAAAAATTCATAACGGCTAATTAGGTTGCGAGGAAGTTCATTCTTCCAAGAGGTCGCTTTCTTTGCAAGCGGCTTGGATCCAATGTTTTTATGGAGTGTTTTTCCATAGCGTTCTGGAACTTCGTATTGCGCTTCGGATCTTGGTTCGTCTAAAAGTGGAAGTCCCAAGGCTGCTGACAACTCGGACAGTACTGACGGCATGTCTTGCAACATGTACTCATACCGAACTTTCATCGTGGGGCATGTGTTGCTGATCTTCTCAAGCATCCGATTTCTTTGCGCCCATTCCGATGCTGCTTGGCGTACGCTATTTGAAAACGGTTGATTGGTGCTAGACATAATGTGATTGTATTTGGAGTTGAATACTCCTCTGCCATCGCGGATAATCCAGATTACTTTAGACTTTGGGAACCATGCGGAAAGTCTGTCGTGATATGGAATGAAGTTCTTTTTGACACCTATCGCTTCAGCTTTAGAATCATACTTTTTACACCAGAGGTTGTAAATAGTGAAGATCGCATCTTTTACATGGAATGGCAGGCTGGGGAGTGCCGCTTTGATTTCTGACAAAGGAAGCCTGAGGTCTGAAAATTTCTTTTCGGCCGTAACTATATGTAGCAAGTGCTCTACATCTTGCTCGTTGGCAACACTTTCTTGGTCATAGTTGTTGATCACAGCTAATGGAAAGTTACTCTCTGGTGGGATTGCGACATTCATGCGTGAACAAATATTTCGGGCAAGAAAGGTCGTTCCAGATCTGGCGTCGCCGTATATGAAAAATAGCTTTCTAGTCACATTACCTCGTTTTATTAATCGAAGTATCGGTAGCAATGTTTTCCCAGAGACTATTGCGATATTTTTCGCGGTTGAAACGTGAGCATTCATCCAAGCTACGAACATTGCTGAGTGAGTGAAGCATTTTCGCCATAAAATCAGGTGCCCGGCGTAATCCTTCACCAAGATTGATGACGAGAACATCTCCATTACGGAGCCTTCCCGTGTGCAAAGCTTTGAAAAAGCCTCCAACGGCAATGGCGGCAGCAGGCCCAATGCGAACGGCAGATTCGAACGCCACTAGGCGTGCATAGTCAACGGCCTTGTCTTCCGGGACGTCAATGATGGCCCCGTCAGTATCTTTCACCAGAGATGCAATGGCAGGGTATGCTGTTGGATTGCCTGTAGCTAAGGTTGTAATTTCTGTGTCCGGATTGTCGTATACAGGATATTCTTGTTCCCACCCTTTTGGGAAATCCGTCTTTTCGGCTTCTGCCCACGCATCCGCCATCGGTGGGCATTGGTTGCTTTGTGCAAGGATGAAGCGGGGTGCTTTGGACATAAATCCTTCTCGCACCAAGTCTTCACTTCCTACATGGACACCGAGGGGGCCAGTTCCACCTGAAAGGGCTTGAATGTACACTGTTGGAACTTCATCCATCTGTCGAACCCATTCGTAGGCCATCATCTTTTTTGCCTCTATTCTCATGGGATCAAATGTCCCGGCCATTTGCAGCATACCTTCCCTTTCAGAAAAGGCTTTAGCAAGTTTTTTGGCCATGACGTAGTCACCTTGTACTTTAAACACTTTTTGTCCGAAACATGCAATTTCAGCTGCATGAAACATGGGTGAGCCGCTTGGGATGAAAACGTAAAGTGGAATTTCGGCCTGGGCGAGATAGCGGGAGTATGCAACTCCTATATTGCCTGTACTGGAAACAACAAAGTTGTCGACTTTGTTTTCCTTGAGCACGCTGGCAGCTACCGAAGCAGCGAGGTCTTTGAAGGTTCCGGTTGCATTACAGTTGTCATGACGATGCACATGAACTTGTAACTCCGTTCCGAAAGCTTTTTGGGCATACTCTTCAAGGAATTTCCATCGCTCAATGGCCACAGCGCCTTCGTTGGCTGTTATTATATTAGAGTCATCTAAAAGTGGGAGCAGCTCTCTGTATTGCCACATATTTTTCAGGCCACGCCCTCCTCTTAAGGCCTTGCCTAGAGGAGCGTAATCTTCATATTTTATGTTGAACCAGTCACTTCCACATTCACAACGTTGGTTGTTGAGAAAATAGTCTTTGAAAGAAGGCAGTGATCTTGAACACTGTTTGCAAGAGAGGTGGAAAGCGGAGTTAGCCATTTGTATTTCCTTTCCTTGTATTCGCAGTTGAGTCCTCTTGCTGCGAGTGGGAATGAGGTGTTGCTGAAATCCGCTTGAGTACTATAAGGGAGTGCGGACGATTTACTGGGGATTCTGGGCACCACTCGTGTTCTGGTTGGAGAATCTTAACCGGCGCAAAATTTGCTTTTTCAAATTCGTAAAGCCAAAATCGTGGGAAACTTCCAGTTGAAAACCCGACGTTGCCGAGGATCAGCCACTCTCGGCAAACTCGGGTTAATTCTTCTACTAAGCCGAATCGTGGATTTACATGTTCAATGGTTTTCCCGTGCGTGAATATAATATCAAATTCTTTGTTGGGCACAGTCGGAAGATAATCTTCGAACGCCATCCAATTAACAGATGCTTTGGCTGCCAATTGAGGAAAGTGCGTTTTCATTTCATTTTCACATTTTGAATTAATATCGACACCATGAAGATTAGAAAAACCCATATCCATGCATGCATTTAGATGTCGACCAACATTACAACCGAGATCGAGTATTTTTTGATCTCGATTACCGTTAGCTCGCTTGCGAATTTCTTTTAATAGTGGGTAGCTGGTGGGAGCTAATTCGATATAGTCCTCAATTCCTCGCACCCCATTTTTCTCTCGTGTGGCCCAGTAGTCAGAGTTAAGGAATCTCTTCTGGTTATTGGTTAGAGCTTCATATACTCGCGATTTGCGAAAAAGCGTATTGCATGCCCTTCTTAAAAAGTTGTGCCTATATATCAATGCAGGTAAGGCTTTGTTTTCATTCCATTTACTCATTGTTTATTCTCGTTGGTGTTGATTTGGAGTTCTCCTTCGACGTGTTCCCGGGAAAGTGGGGTGCCCTTAGCTATGGCTACCGAAGCGGATTGTGTGGTGAGGAATTCAAAATAGCGAGGGTGCAGTCCGTCCGCCGGTCGGAGTGACTTGATATTGTCTTCGGTAAAATGTTCGCCAGCAGCAATGTCTTTTGTTGCGAACAGTGAGCGTCTAAATGCCCGACTGGGGGTTTCTTCAAGAGGCCTTGGGCCGGTTTCGGCCAATGCTTTCTCAAGTTGTCGGATGTCGCTTACAAGGCTCGCAAACTCATTGGGTTCGATAGAAAATGTGCTGTCGGGCCCTTCTTCTTTTCTGGATAGAGTCAAGTGTTTTTCGATTATTGAAGCGCCAAGGGTTACGGATGCTATAGCGGCTACAGAGTTGACACTGTGGTCAGATAGTCCCACGGGCAAGGTAAAACGTTTCGCAAGCTCCGCGATGTTTTTTAGGCGCATGGATTCAGGCGGCGAGGGGTAAGCGCTGATGCAGTGTAGCAAGGCAATCTCTGGCGCTCCTGCCTGAGTAAGGGTCTCGATGGCTTCCTTGATTTCTTCCGTGGATGCCATGCCAGTGGACATTATAACTGGTTTTTTTTCTAGCCCAATTCGCTTCAGAAGCGGGATATCCACTACTTCAAAGGAAGCGACTTTGTAAGTTGAGAAATTGTGTTTCGATAGAAAGTCGACAGAGCTGGCATCGAAGGGCGTAGAAAAACAAATCATCCCAAGCTTCTCCGCCTCTTTCTTGATCAGTGGTTGCCATTCCCATGGCATACAAGCCTCGGAATATAGTGCATGGAGCTTTTGCCCATCCCATATTGTTCCCTTAATGATGAACGGTGGAGCATCACTATCCAGCGTCATGGTGTCAGGGGTATAGGTTTGCATTTTTATAGCATCGGCTCCAGCTTCATGGGCTGCATGGAGGATGGCGAGAGCTTTGTCATAGTCTTGCCCATGATTTGCTGACATTTCGGCAATGATAAATACGGGCTGTCCATGACCAATTTTCTTGCCCTGGATTTTGATGGTCTTATGAGAAGTCTGCATGATTTACCCAATCTTGAAAATGAGTTCGAAAGGTTCTGCTGCAAGAAGTCCTGCGGTACTGCCCCAGTGTTTAGCTACTGCTTGTAATGCTTCTTGGGAGCGAGGGTGTGGAAATGAACGTTTTTCCGTTGAATACTGTTCCATTGCCTTGATTTTGGTCTCAAGGGTGTTTTCGATGTCGAGAAAGGTGTTCGGAGAGAAAGGTGTGGCGATCTTTCCGAAAGACCATTCTGTTGAAGACGGTATCTCAAAAGAGTATAACTCTTTGACTGGGGTTCCCTGCATGGGGCGGATTGCGGTCAGGACAGCACGGAACGTATAACAGTGGTCTATGTTGAGATCGCTAGGGTGGTGAGTGTACACCACTGTGGGTTCAATCTTTTCAATCAATGACTCAATGGGTTTGATGAGATCCAGTAAAGGGAGGGAGTCGAACCGGTTATCAGGAAAGTCAAAGAACTGAATTTTTTTGAAACCAAGGATGTCTGCTGCATTTTTAGCATCAGAATGGAGTTGATCCAACTGTGTACTAAAATCATTTCCAACATTATTCCGGCTAGCAATTCCTTGCCCCATAATGGCGCAGTAAACAGCGTGCCCTTCGGCTGAAAGTTTGGCAGCAGTTCCGCCGCATCCAAGAACCTCGTCATCTGGGTGTGCTGCGACAATAAGAACGTTCATTATTTATTCTCCTCGCGTGGGCGTATCGTAACCTCTGCTCGTATCTGACCATTCTCCATGCGTGCATTGGAAAAAAGTATGCGTACATCCTCGAGATCTAGAAATGCAGGAGGGTAGCTTTCAGCGTCTAGCATCCTGATATGGTTGAATACCTCATTGATACTCATCTCGTTCGACAATTCGCTCTGATGAGGCTTCCGTCGTCGAAATTCAATCACTTTTCCTGATTGAGGTACTGGGCGGGGGCTTTCTGTTAATATGATATCAATCATGCCTGCGGCGGTATTCATCGCTCTTTGGAATATTTCCTGCGCATTCCCTTCAAGTGACAGATCCTGCTTGAGGTATATTGGGCCGGCATCAAGCTCTTCGGTCATCTGGAAAGCAGTTAATTGGGTTTGTTTAACACCTCGAACGATAAGGTTTTGTAGTGGTGATCCACCTCTGCCGTAGGGCAGGTCTGTCATATGGAAACAGATACATTCATATTGTTCGAGAATGTCCTTGGGCACTATGTTCGACCAGTGTAAAAAGAATAATTTGCTCGGAGCTGCTGCTTCAAGCTTATCCATAGTTAAGTTGTCTGGGTCTGTGATCAACTCCCAGCGACCAGGATATTGAGTCAGGCGGCTTTCGAAAATATCTCTTCCCCAAGAGGCACGTGAAAGTACCCAATACAGGCTATCATTTGTCATCAGGCAAGCTCCTTTTCCATAATACTGCAATGAGTCCCATCATTACACGAGTCGGAAATAATGGAGAATCCGGCACGCAAGAAAGTCTTTATCGATGCTCTGTTATCTTTTTTTACAATGGCTCTTACCGAATTGATATTTAAACTATGATACGCTCTATTAATCGTTGCTGAAAGAAGATGTTTTCCAAGCGAGAGTCCCCTGCAGGAAGGCGAAATCGAAATATCGATTTCGGCAACATTGTTTTCTACTATGTCATATCTGATTTGGCCTATGAGGGAACCTTCTGTCTCCAGTAAGTATATACGCGTGTTCGGTGACGCTAGTTTTTTAATATACCAGATTTCATGGTCATCCCAGCTTATGGCTTTTTGTGAGAAAGCATTCATTCTGACTTCCTTGTCGTTAGCCAGAGTGAATATGTTTTTGCTGTCTATTCCTTCTGCTTCTCGTATAGCCTCGTCAAATACGATTCGGTCTCCGCTGAGTACTCGCATGACGTTACTTACTCGTTTGGCGCCGAGCCCATCTACTTGAATCTGGCCTGCTTTGGACATGGTTTTCCTTTTGTTGCAATCTTCGCTCAGAGCGTTGAAAGCGACCAGGAATTTGTTCTCAGAAAAGTCCTCGATAAATCCTATGTCCAACGCACATCCCAGCTCCGCGAATCTTCTCGCAATTCCAGTTTGGTTGTTGGCTGTTGTTATCAAAATGGTGGGAAGGCCGGCCATCGCTAGCTCCAAAGAGGTACTGCCTGCTGCAGCGATGGCTATGTCTGACTGCATCATGAGAGTTGCCATATTATCTGTGGTCGATATGTATTTGCTGGCAAAGGAAGCTTTGTCGAGGATCTTTGCAATCTTTATTGCGCTGGGATTAAGCGGGCCTGCGACTACAGTAATGGTCATATTACGTGTGTTTGCTTTATCAAGAGCTGCGAGGATTTTGGGGCACGCTTGTGCAGTGTCTGCACCACCCATGGATACGAGTATGTTTAGCGCTTTATCGGGGAATTTGCGATTAACGGCACTGTATTTTTCAAACTCCTTGCGAATTTGAGCGTAGCTTGCCCCCATGAGAGGTATGCCTTTGAAATTTATATATTCTCTTTTGTCGGCATGAATGTTTTGGTTTAAAATAATGTTCGCATCACATTGATTGTGGTGTCCGTTATCGTCGATGATGAGTAGGCGGGCGCCGCTTTCCCGAATGGAAAGAAAGTAGCTGGAATCAAAGGCATACCCGTCTACACAGACCCATGGAGGCCCGCTCGGCGTGCTGTTGATTGCTGAGATGCAGGAAGTCAGTGCTTGAATATCTGAAGGGGCTGGGTGCGGTTTCTCTATTGCAATGTGGTTAATCGTTGAAGAATAAAATTTGTTCAAGATCGGTTTTGATTCATGGATTGAAAGTAGCCATACGTCTCCTCCACGTGCAAGCCACTGCTCTGCAAGGCTTGAAGTCCGCATGAGATGACCTGCTCCGATAGCAGAGGACCCATCAGCCCGAATGATCAAGGGGGGCAGACTCATGTCGCGTCTTCCTCATCTTTGGACTTTGCTGCGAACAAGCGTTCTGCAATATTCCAGTCTTCGTATGTGTCAAGGTCCACAGCTTTATCTCTTGCAAAAACGATGGGTGTGCTGTTGGTAGAAAAAAGTTGTTTTTCTTCTAGGAATGGCGTGGTCCTGCACCAGTAGAATTGGCCGGCATCGTGGTATGCTTCGGGAAGGTCTTGCGAACGAGTTGTCCTGTGTTCTGGCCAAATCATATCTAAATGGTTCTTATCGTTAATCGTGAGTGCTCTGAAAATGGATGAGGGAAAACTAATGACCGGGAAGGCAGTGGTAGCCTCCGACGATTGTAGTATTCTCAGACCGTCTTTTAGATCTTTTGCTGTGACGAAAGGGGCCGTGGGGTAAATGCAACAAGTGTATTCATAATTGAAATTATTGCTCAGCAGCCACTCAAGAGCGTGTACAACAACATCTGCGGTAATCGTGTAATCATCGGCCAGTGATGCTGGACGCATGAACGGAATTTCCGCCCCAAGATTTTGAGCCATTGTGGCGATTTCGTCATCATCAGTGGATACGATAACTTTGTCGAATAAACCGCTTTCAAGAGCTGTTTCTATAGAATACTGGATCACAGGTTTGCCCAGAAAGTGGTGAAGATTCTTTCTGGGGATTCGCTTGCTTCCTCCGCGAGCAGGTATGATGGCAATCGAAGTTCTCATGATGTCCTATTTTTGAACAATGTTTATGAGGCTATTTGCTATATATTGTACCTGATCCAAAGGAAGGGTTCCGAATATAGGGAGTGACAGAATTTCTTCATATACTTTTTCTGCTACTGGGCACATCCCCTCATGTGTTCCGTGTTCCCTTTTGTAATATGGATGGAGGTGAACCGGGATGTAATGGACATTGGTGCCAATACCCTTATCCCTGAGAGCTGTGACAACAGCTTTGCGAGTTGTTCCAAGATTTTCGAAATCAATACGAACTACATATAAATGATAAGCGTGTGCAACGTCTTTTCTCGTGAGAAGTGGTGTAATGGAGTTGGCGTTGGAAAACGCTTCATCATACGTGCTGGCAATGTCCCTGCGACGTTCAAGAAATTGGGGAAGCTTTTTGAGCTGGGAGATGCCCAAAGCGCATTGAATGTCAGTTATTCTGTAATTGTTGCCCAAATCCACCATTTGATAGAACCAATCTCCGGTTTGCTGCCGTTCTTCAGCACTGACATCTATGCCATGTGTTCTGAAGGTACGCATACGTTTGGCAAAATTGGGATTGTTTGTAGTTGCGACTCCGCCTTCCCCGGTAGTGATATGCTTTGCTGGATGGAAACTAAAAATGTTGATGTCGGCAATGGAGCCTGCTTTTTGTCCTCTATCTGTAGCTCCTAACGCATGGCAGGAATCTGCTACCAGTGCAAGAGAATGACGTTTTGCTAAAGACTTCAACTTTTCATAGTCACAAGTCTGTCCTGCATAGTCCACCGTAATAATTGCCTTAGTATGCGTGGTTATTTTATCCGATACGCTCTCGTGATTCATAAGTAACGTGTGGGGGTCAACGTCAGCGAAAACAGGTGTTGCTCCCATGTAAGCAACACAATTTGCTGTAGCAGCAAAGGTCATCGAAGGGACAATTACTTCGTCGCCAGGGGCAATGCCAAGAGCATACATGGCACAGTGCAGGGCGGCTGTGCCGCTTGATACGGCAACTGCGTGAGCGCACCCGACGAAATCAGCCAAAGCTGTTTCAAAAGAGTGCACAGCCGACCCTGTGGTAAGGAAGTCGCTTTTTAGGGCTTCGCAAACTGCCTGGATGTCGTCTTCATCTAAGTGGTGCTTGGCGTAAGGGATCATAAGTCGATGATCATCTCCTGCAACTCTTCTACAGTGAGTTGCCATGGGTTGGTGTCTGAATGATAAGCGAATCCTTCAGGAACTGTTTTTCCCTGTTTCTTGAATTTTTCCGAGAAGAAAATGTGGCTTGCCCTGATGACGTAATAGTCATCATATTCTACTGTGTTCATTGCTTCGTCAGCTGGAATCATTATCTCATGCAATTTTTCACCGGGACGGATTCCAATGGTGTCGATTTCACATTCTGGGGCGACGGCTTTGGCTAAATCCATGATGTTCATGCTAGGAAGTTTGGGGACGAACAGCTCGCCGCCAGTCATTTCCTTGAGGCACTCAAGTACAAAATCAACACCCTGTTCCAAGGTTATCCAGAAACGTGTCATTCTTGGGTCCGTGATAGTGATCTTACCAGTTTTCATTTGTTGTCTGAAAAGTGGAATAACACTGCCTCGACTTCCAAGAACATTACCATATCTAGCTACGGCAAATCGGGTGCCTGCTTCATTGGAATATGCAGTACCTGTGACGAACAGTTTGTCTGAGCAAAGCTTGGTCGCACCATATAGATTGATAGGATTAGCTGCTTTGTCCGTGGAGAGCGCAATGACGTTGGACACACCTGAATCAATCGCTGCATCAACAATATTGGCAGCACCAAGAATGTTGGTCTTGATTGCTTCAATAGGGTTGTATTCGCAGGCCGGTACATGCTTCAATGCAGCGGCATGGATTACGTAATCGACGCCTTGGAATGCTCGGTGAAGGCGTTCTTTGTCACGCACATCTCCAATGAAATACCGCATGCAAGGGTATTGAGTGTCAGAAAATTTCTGGGCCATCTCGTATTGCTTTAGCTCATCACGACTGTAAATGATTATCTTTTTGGGAGAATATCTTTTCAGGATAGTGGAAACGCATTCCTGTCCAAAAGACCCTGTGCCGCCTGTGATGAGAATAACTTTGTCGTTAAGCATTTGTGTTCTCTTGTTATTTGCTGTTGGATTATTGCTATCGCTTATGCCAAGTTATGTATTGTTTCTGAGAAATATCTCAATATTAAGCAGTTGATTGTTGATCCAGAAAACATCAGCCTGTTTGGAATAGTCGGCATAAAATTTTGCCATGGAATCCCGGACATTACCTTCCGGAAGGAGTGACAGCAGAGCTGAATCCTTAGTGTTAATATTCTCTTTGAAAAGCTTTTTGAATCCCGAGGATTCGTATACGAGTTGAAAGTAGTTGCCAAGTTGTTCATTCTCTTTCGGCCCCCCCCCGTAATCTCGGTCTTGTTCTGCAGCCATCCTGTGGCGATCCTGCTCAATGTATGTGCCATAGCTCATGCCGACTTTCTCTTTGAAGTATCTGAATAGAAAGTGTTTGGGCGACAGGATATCTTTGGTTCTGATAGGACGGGTCATACAGTAACTGAGGATGGAACCTTCCATGGGAGGGCTGAGAATCTCATATCCACCGAAGGCTGCGTAGAGCCTGTCATTGTGGCTGGTCCGCTGAACTTGCAGGCTATATCTGATTTTACGGGATGTGTTCCATACTTCTGCGTCTGATAGCATGTTGCCATCGCCTCTTAAAAGTCGCTCTCCGAGGCTCTTTCCTAATATGGGAGCATGGATTTTATCCATGACGTATTGCCAATATTCTTCATCGAACTCCTTAAAACGCTCATTAAGCTGAGAAGCCCCTAAATATGGTGTCTCATTTGTATACGTCAAATACTTGAGGAATTCGTTGATATTGTCAGGTGCTTTCCATTCAGCCTTTTCACCAGTAATCTTTGCGACTAGTTCAAGATACTGCTTTGCGTAACCCTTGCGAGTGGCAGCAAGAAAAGCAGAAGAGTATATGCTTCGTTTCGGTTTTCTAAGTCGGGCATCACGTATCTGGCGTTGTGCACGTGTCTCGCCAAAGCAATTCCTCATGAAAACATTGATTTGTAGAATATTTCCGAATGCCATGCCGGTGAGAAATGCACCGTCTATTCCGGCCATCCCGGTTAGCATTTGGTTGAATCCTATGACTCCAAGAGCTGAGGAGTATAGTGAAGCAGCTTTTTCGGGGTCATGCTTTAGTGGGTCAGGAAGGCCATAGTTGCGTCCGAGAAATTCTAATGGGAGGCCACAAATGTCGGCCATATATTGGACTGAGCCACTAAGGTTATCCGCCTTTCTCCAATGAAGCAGGGGAGGTGCGAACCCTGCTGATTTCGCAGAAAGCAATACGGCCGCCGAATCAATTCCCCCGGATACAGTGGCGTATAGCGGACGGTGTTTGGTGGCCGTACACATTAATCGGGTCGTATCATCAAAAATAGTTCTGAATCGATCGTACGAATGCGGTGCAAGGCGCGGAGCATCCTGTATATATATACGTTTGTTAATTTTTAGGGTGTTGGAAATAGATGCTTCTGCACCGCCAGGGAGTCGGAAGCCTTTGTTGAAGATCGTTGTAAAAGGAGGGCAGACTGGAGCTGGCTTGGCGAATAAGTTGTGCAGGACATCCATTTCCCCTAAGCCGCTTTTGGCTGCAAGGTTAGCCATTTCCTTCTCATCTGTAGTGAAGACGAGATCTCCATTGTCTTCAACATAGTACCCCCCAGGGCCAGCTGGAGAGGTGGTTATGGATATCTCCTTCTGGCTGATAACTATGAGAATAAACGACCCAACAGACCACCTGATGGTATTTAAATACTGCTTACCGGTTAGGGCTTCAGCAACAATTCTTTCCTTGCTAGGCATGGCTTCAAGGCATGTCTCACCATCTGAATAGCCCATGACTTCTCCAAGAAGAAACACTGCGCGTCTCCCTTCTGTCGCACAGGGTGTCAGTTGTGTGATAGTTTTCCAGTTGAAACATAGAGAAGGTTTGAATCGGAACATCTTATGTGTCCTCCCCGTTTTGCTGTACCAGTTCTTGAGGGCTTGCCATCATGGTCTTTAACGTTTTTCCTCGTGATTCACTGCATGTCCAAGACAGTGTTTGGGACAATGCATTTGAGGCGGCTTTGATCGCCTCTCTGTATTCTTCGTGCTTTAGATCAAAAGGTCCATCTGTGATGTAGTCCTGCTTCAGCTGGTATGATGTGTCTTTCACTGCCTGAAGATAAGCCGCCAGGCTGTGGTCTTTGGGCTTGTGACTTTCTAGATTAAGAAACATCTGATGCAGCTGGTCCCAGTCGGTAAAAGGAACAACATCTTTGAGGACATGCCATATGACCCCTTTCTGAGCGATGAGGAAGACGGGTTTCTCAAGCAGCGCCGCTTCTAAGCCACTTGTGCCTGATATGGTCACCACTGCTTGAGAGCCTTTTATGACTTCCTTGGTGTTGGCTTCATATGAAGTCACAATAACATTGGGAATTGCTTTCAACTGGCGGAACATTTCGTTTTTGTCGACTCCTAGCATTCCCTTGTTGGGTTTGATGACTAAATTCCAGCCGAGAGGAACGGTTCGGGCCAAATTTTCGATCATTGCCAATTGGTTTACGAAGTAGGGAGCAAAGAGCGATGTGGTTGCTTCTGGCTGCAAGTGGAGCGTCATGAAGACGTAAGGGGCTTCTGGGATTCGTTCCTCGAATGGAGCAATACGCCTTGTTTGAAGTGTCCGGAACCATTTGACAAGCTCACGCTTTTTCTTTGTTGACCAATACCCCTTATGCATTTGAAAATTATATTTGAGACGACTATCGTTTCGAGATTTTAAGCGAAGTCGAATCTCATTACGAATGGCGTAAAAATGTTGGAGTGCGCGGGTTGTCAGCGGAATTGTTTTCTTTGCTCTGTCGTCCAATGAGACAGCTTCAAGGAAAAAACTGTATATGGAGCGCTGGTCGGTGTTTCGGTATGACATGAGGTAGTCCCACCCTGCTACGACCTCATTCGGTTTTCCTAACAAGTATTCATACCGCTGGCGAACGTCATCAAAGGACTCAAGGGTGCGAGTGTTAATACGATAAAAGTCTCCCTGATTATCTCCTAGCAGGGCATTAAAAGGGTATGTGTATGGAATCCCTCGGTGTTGTGCTATCCTGTCAAGAACATTTCTGAAGAAGCCAACATGTCCGTAATCAAGAATGAAATCGGGCTTTGTTGTGTCCAATAATTTCTCAAAGTAAAGGAACATTAGCTGTACAAGCTTGAGTTTCTCCTCATCCGTGTAATTGTTTTTGGTGATTACCTTTGGGTGAGCATGTGGAGCTAGCAGAGCTTCAGTGTTGAACATGTTGAGGATTGGTGTTTCCCCGTAGGTTGCTTCGATCCTATCCAACTCTCGCTGGTCCAATTTAGCATCTGCAACCTGTGCGTAAACATCTGTAAGATAGTGCGTGCTGAGTATAGGAGTGTGTTCCTGTTTGGCCAGGTATTCTCCCCATTGGTCGTAATAGGTAACGATTGCGTGCGCACCATCAGTTAAGCCGTTTTCATGAAGATATTTCGTCATGTGCACGGTTAGACGTGTTCGTATTGATCTGCAGATAAGCAGTGGGGTCAGCTTTTTGGAAGGCATTTATACACCGTCAGTATGGTACGTTGTTATTGTTTTTCGAAAAGCCAGTAGGTGACGTCGTCCCAACCACCATCGTCGCGAGAAAGAAAGCCTGTATCAACGAGCTTCAGGGATGGGAATCTGTTAGCGTATAATGTGCCGTAGTCGTCTTTAAAAAGGGCGCCTTCTTCTCCTCTGTATAAGATTTCGGTCTCTTTGTCGGCGTGGTATTCGCCACACAGCACGTATTTTTGGGAACATCTAACAACTTCATCCATGACTGCGTTGAGGTCTGCTCTGGCGATATGGATCAGGACTCCAGTGGTAAATGTCATATCAAAAGCATTGTCGTCGAAGGGTAATGATGTTGCTGATGACACTTGCAGTTTTGCATCTGGTACGTTGCTGAGTGCGACTTCAAGTGCGGATTCATTGAGGTCGACACCACAGAGTTGTGCCTCGGGGAGGTGCTTTCTTATCCATTGGAGGTTAGCGCCAACATTGCAGCCGACTTCAAGAACGGTAGAGCAAGGATACTGTGCAAAAATCGCTTTCCAAAAAGCTTCTCGTCCCGGGAAGTTCTGATTGTTTCTCTCGACGTATCCGTTTCCGAAATCTCCGGACCACAATTGTTCGAGTTGTTTTTTTGGGGAAGTCATATGGTTCATAATCCTTATTTTATTGTTCAAGAATCCGGATTGGATATCCTAATTCCTTAAGGTATTGTTTGGCCTCTAACGGGGTACTCTCTGTGAAATGGTATATCGAAGCAGCCGCTATAGCGTCGGCTTTTCCTTTTTGAAGTGCATCGTGCATATGGTCATAGTTTCCAGCTCCTCCGGAAGCTATGACTGGAATATCTACAGCTTCGGTAATCATTTGAATGAGGTCAAGGTCGTATCCGTCCATAGTTCCGTCCCGATCTATAGATGTGATCAGAATTTCTCCAGCCCCATTTGTTTCTGCTATGCAGGCCAAATCTGCAGGGGTCATGTTAACTGCTTGGCTGCCAGATTGAATGTATACCTCATATTGCCCGTTTACTTTTTTCGCGTCGATAGAAACTACCAAGCATTGAGATCCGAAACGGCGTGAGATTTGTCTTATCAATTCTGGATTTTCAACAGCCTGAGTGTTGATGGCAACCTTGTCAGCTCCAGCTCTAAGGAGCCCTTTCACGTCTCCGATAGAACGGATTCCACCGCCAACTGTTAGCGGCATAAAGCATTCGTCGGCCAAGTCGCTAATGAGTTCAAAATCAGGCTCATCTTTATTGGGAGTCGCTGCGATATCTAAGAATATGAGTTCGTCAACTTGGCGCATGTTATAAACTCTGGCTGTCTGTATAAGGCTACCAACCGTTCTCCAACTGTTAAAAGATACTCCTTTTACCATGTTGAAGTTTTTATATAGGAGTGTCGGTATGATGCGAATTTTCAACATACTTTATACTCCAATAAAGTTTTTTAGGATTGAAAAGCCTGCTTTTTGGCTTTTCTCCGGGTGGAATTGAACGCCGAAAACATTTTCGTGCTCCAAGGATGAGACGAAGCCTCCGCAATATGGAGTAATGCTTGATACCGTATGTTCTTTAACGCAGCTGATGTGGAAACTGTGAACAAAGTAAAAGTCCGTATTCTGTGGAATCCCTTTAAATAAGCGGGATCCCTCTTTGAAATGGGCTTCGTTCCATCCTACATGGGGTATACGTTCTTTGTTCTGAGGTGTCAGTCGAACAACGTCTCCTTCGATCCAGTTCAGCCCTTTTGATGTTTGTGCTTCCAAGCCGATTGTTGCAAGCATTTGCATACCTAGGCAGATGCCGAGAAAGGGTATCTTGTCATCCAGTACTCTTGCATTGAGTGGATCCTCATATCCACTGGAGCGGAGTAAGCTCATAGCATCACCAAAAGATCCAACGCCTGGCAAGATGATCCCATCGGCTTTTTTCAGGTCTTCAGGACTAGTGGTAATGAAAGGAGTTCCTCCACACTCTTCTAGAGCTCTATATACAGAGCCGAGGTTACCAACCCCATAATTTACAATTGCAATTCGCACGATGAGTACACCTAGTTTTCGACGTTATCATCATTGATTTTTGTCAGGTTGAGTTTTGCGTCCCTGAGCAGGTTTCCGGCTGCGTCTTTTTTAAAAATTCGTTTGTTCGTGAATCTATCACAGATTTTAATAAACTCATCCAAGTCCATTTCGATGTAATTAAGTATCTCTTCCAAAGGCAGGCCAAGGCATGTCCATGGAAACTTGCCGTCATGTTTCTTGACCAGAGCAAGAGCGTCCTGCCGTGTTAGGCGTCCTCGGCGAATATGGAGAGAGGCGATATCCGTGGCTCTTCCGAATCCAAATTTGAGGTATTTGAAGTAATCGTGGATGCCAGTCTGGTGATTATCCACATTTTCATAGTTGACGATGGAACCTTCAACGAGTCCGTCAAAAGGTTTGAATCCATGTCCCTGTGCAATGAGTGCATTGGAAAGACCGTCCCAGGGGAGGTAATGTCCAAGGAACAATCCAGTTACACCGACTCGTTGTAGTTCTTCTTCTGTAGGATATGTGTAGTGAGTCAGGTGCTTTTTCTCGATATCGTCTTGGCCTATCAGGTCAGAGACTCGCAGCCCAAGTAAGCCTCCAAATTCTTCTAACCAGCGACGTGTGAGAGTGTTGTTGTCTGCGTCAGCCGCAGGGCCTCCAAATTCGTTCTGTGAGTTTTCACCCCAGATTATGAGCGGGATATTGAACGCGACGGCGATGCGAATGGGGATTGTGAAGATAGCAACGTGTTCAGGCCATGATATATCGCCGACTTCGCGAAGAGCGAGTCTGTTGATCCGTTTGCGAACTTGCGGGTTGGGGGTGACTTCAATGCAGTCTACACCAAGGCTCTTGATATTATCAATATTGGCACGTCCCAACGGGCTGAGCATATCTGTTGTGGCGATGACACATAAGGGGTTCATCCCTAACTCGAGCATCTTGATTACTTGGTAATGACTGTCTTTGCCTCCAGACACAGGGACGATGCAGTCATTTTTGGAGCCGTCTTTGCTCCGATATTTGTCCAGAAGCGATTTGAGTTCTTCTTTTCGTATATCCCAATTTACTTCCTTTCTGTCTTGATAATAACGACATGCGTCACATACGCCTTGTTCGTCCAGACCTAGGTCGGGTTTGGTTTGAGGCATGAGACATTTGGTGCAATATTTTAGCTGCCTAGTCATAGGTAATCCTCGTCAGTTAAACTCTGTTTTCATTCTCTGTGAAGATATTATTCTCTGTCGGTGCGTATTTTTCGTATTGTTTTAAAACCTGTTCGGGAGGCGCGACCATGCGGACTTTGCCTTGGTCCATCCATACGAGGAGGTCACAATCCTCAACCGTAGTGAGTCGGTGGGCAATAATGACGATGGTGAGTTGTCCTTTGAGTTCCGCTATAGTCTTTTGGATCAGTTTTTCATTGTGGGTGTCCAAAGCGCTAGTCGCCTCATCAAGGAAGAGGATATTCGGTTCTCGATAAAGGGCTCTTGCAATGCATACACGTTGCTTTTGGCCTCCTGAAAGGCGTGTTGCCAGTTCGCCTATTTGCGAGTCTATGCCATCCGGTAATTCTGTAAGAAAATCATTTATGGCCGCCATGCTGCAGTATCTTTTTACTTTTTCTTTTGAGATGGCGTCAGCATTAGTCTCGAAAGCGATATTTTCTGCTAGTGAACCATCAAACATATAGGGGGATTGGGGGACGTATCCTATCCGATTGAGCCACGACCTGCGGTTGGATGCGGTCAGGAGCGTTTCGTCGATGACAACTTCACCTGAAGATGGTTCAAGAAGGCCAATCATGATGTCCGTGAGTGTGCTTTTCCCAGCTCCGGAAGGGCCAATAATCCCTATAGTCTGTCCCTTTTCTATTGTAAAAGATACATCGGTTAAAGCTTGTTTTGATGCATTGGGATATGTGTAATAAATGTTACGCAACGAGTATCGCTCATTTAAAGTGCAAGAAGTCAGTTTTTCCTGGCTGGTCGCGTGTGCGTTGTTTACGGTGTCGAACATCTTTAATGTACTAACTACATAAGGAATATTATTTCGAATTATCGTTGATAGCGAAAGAATTTTTACTATTGCAGGGAGTATGCGCCAGGAAGCAACAGCAATGAGAGTTATGGTACCCGCAATTTTTGTTGCGGTGTAGCCCCCGCTGAGATGCATGTAGAATGTGCCTCCACATAAAGCAGCTATTCCAAGAGACTCGATGATCCATCCAGGGAGTTGGTTGTAGAATTTGAGCCTAGCGTCAATATATGGAACTGTATAAATGTTTTGTAAAAACTCGCGGGTGAAGGATTCTTCTTTGCCGAAGATCTTGATGTCCTTGGCTCCATTGATTCCTCTGGCTAGATGACGATTTGCCGATTTTCCTAAGACGGTTAATTGGCTGGAGAGTCCATCCAGTCTTTTTTTGAAAAAGAAAAAGATAGTAACTCCAATTACTCCCAATACTGCAATGCAGCTCAAGACGAGTGGGGGATTGATGGCTATGATCGCTATAAATATGAAGATTACGATAAGTGCGTTGCTGCCAAGATTGAATACACCATCAATGAATCTGGTTGCTCCGGGGGCCCATTTAATTGTTGTAAATAAGTCTGTGGGGTTTTGAGAAGCGATCCACTGGTAGGGCATGTTGAGGATACCCTGCAAAAGGTGTTCACTAAGCTTGCCAGAAATATACGCCAACACACGAGTGTTGGCGTAGAGAATGGCACCCTGGAGTACATTTCTTGAGGCAACCATGAACATGGCAAGACAACCAATGCCAACAAGTAGTTCACTCGGTGTGAGTTGGGAAATGGCCGGAACCGCTGCTTGTATTTTCGTGAAAAAGCTAGAAGTGAGGACAGCTTGCTGGCTTGTTATTGCTGCAGCGAACAAGGCAATGACTCCGGCTGTAGCAGCTTCCCAAAGGGCGATGAACATAGAGCCCAAGAATAGCAGTGTGAGTTGGCGCTTTCTTTGAGGCTGAATGACTGCCCAGAGTCGCTGAAAGAGTTGATATGTGTTTTGTTCTTTCATTGTGTATCGTTGAGAATCGCTTTTGTAGCTATTTAGCCATTAGGCCAAGGGGTGTTGTGTGATTTGCATTTAGAACACACGTTATCTTTTTCCAATTGCTCCCCACATTCACACACCCACCCAGACTGCTTGGCAGGGTTCCCCATGACCAGAGCGTGGTCTGGGACATCCTTAGTTACCACGGCTCCGGCTCCAACGAATGCATAACGTCCGATGGTATTGCCGCAGACGATAGTAGAGTTCGCGCCAAGAGTGGCTCCCTTTTTGACCAGAGTTTGCTTGATTTCGGACATACGGGGAATATGGCTGCGGGGATTGTGTACGTTGGTGAAGACCATGGAGGGCCCGCAGAAGACGTCATCTTCTAGTGTGACACCTTTATAGATAGAGACATTGTTCTGGATTTTACAATTATTGCCTATTTGAGTGTCAGGACCGATGACGACATTTTGCCCAATCTTGCAATTGTCACCGATGGCAGAGCCTCCGAGAACGTGGGAGAAGTGCCAGATGGTTGTTTCCGATCCGATGCTGACTCCTTCATCAATATATGCGCTTGAATGGATTGATGTATTAGAGCCATCAACTCTGCTGCGTTGGGTTGTGCATATCTTTTCCCCATGGTTGTCCATCGAGCGCTGTGCATCCATAAGAACTTTGAGTACTCGCAATCCCTCTTCGCCGTCGGTTAACGGGCGTTGCTTGTTTGCTATGCATTTTAGAAAGTGTTCGCATTCTGACTTGAGAGGCTCGCTTTGAGGGATGTCTACACGTTCCGCTTCAGCCTTGTCTGGCACAGGGACGCTTCCTTCCCAGTTTATCTGATGAGGATAGAGGAGTAGCTTCTCCTCCCACGGCAGCGTATCATCGAAGACAGCCATCTTTTTGTCGCCAACTACAACCAGTTTTTGCTCTTTGAACGGATGGAGCCAAGAGACGAATACGTGGGCCTGCAGGCCGGATGGGAATTCGAGATGTGTTGTTGTAACATCTGCTATTTCCTTGTGAAGGTAATTGCCGCCTGTGGCGATAACGGATTCCGGCATTTCTTTGGCCAGTGAGAGAATCATTGAAATGTCGTGCGGGGCAAATGACCAGAGGATATTTTCTTCTCTTCGGATTTTACCCAGATTGAGGCGGTTGGAATAGATATAATTAATACGACCTAATTCACCTGCATCGGCCATTTCTTTGAGCGCAATGAAAGTAGGGTGATACTGGAGTAGGTGCCCAACCATAAGAGTAAGCTCATGCTTCTCTGCTAGGGCTATGAGTTCTTCGGCATGTCCTTCGTCCAAGGTCAACGGTTTTTCGACATATACATGTTTTCCTGCAAGCAATGCTTCCTTGGCCAAGGTGAAATGTGTTTCAGCAGGAGTAGCAATAGCCACGCCTGAGATATCCTCATTTCGAAGGATTTCATTAAAGGCCAAGCAAGTATTTATGGAGGGGTATTGTTGCTTGAATTGATCAAGCAGGGATTCGTTGCTGTCACATACTGTGTGGAGTGCGCCAAGTTGGTTGAAATTGCGAACTAAATTTTTGCCCCAGTATCCCGAGCCGATAACTGCAATATTTGTATTTGACATGGTGTCGCCTCTCTAAAGAACTTTCCAGTTGGGTCTGCTGAGAAAAATCTGACTTGATTTGTCGAATTCCTCTTTGACTATCGATATCGTACGAATTTTTCGGTTGATTTTACTTTCAGTAAGAACTTTGAGCTCTTCAAGGCGCGGTTGTTTAATGTTTCCGACGATGAGTAGGTCAATGATTCCAGAGTCTTTTCCCTGTGCGTAGTCGTCGAGGATGTATGCCGCTTCTACAGTGCCGAGCGAGACGAGGACTTCTTCGATAAGTCGGTCTATCCCCAAGGTCTTGCGGACGATGGAATGAATTTCAGGGAAGAATGGGTGATCTTTGTTGGCACTGAAAAATATGGAACGTCCATTTTGTTTTCGCTTGAGATAGCCCGCTTCATTTAGGCTGTCTAGTTCTCCCTTTATTGCGTTGGGGGAGACAGAAAATTCTGAGGATAATTCCCTGAGATAGCAGGAAACATCTGGGTTCAAAAAGAGCTTCAAGAGCAATTTTATTCGAGTTTTGGATGTGAAAAGTTGTGCCAACATGTCTTTTGTGTACAAAAAAACTGAACGAAGTGCAAGAGGGGGAGAGTGGGGTAGTCTTTGAGCGTGGGCGTTGCCGTGATTCATTCTCTCATGGTCGTGGCTTGTATAGAAGGAGTTGCGGGTATCTTAGGTTGTAAAGGCCGTTGCTAACGGTTATGAGTGGCATGATTCTATGTGCGTGTGAAGTGACTATTTGTGACGACTGTAACCCGATAGTATACATTCTTTTTTTAGTGGTGGAGATGAAAGGTGACTGGAGAAAAAAATGACTCTGATGTTGAGAACTTTTCTTTGAATTTTAAGCGTTTAATGCCATGGGGTGGTGGTTTTTGTTTCGCTTTTTTTTTGGCTTGGGGACTGTCGTCTATCTTTCTGAATAGCCCTCATCCAATGATTTATGATGATGCCGCGGGGTTCTATGTTCATGCTCCGGGTACTGTTCAGTGGCGTAGTGAGGGGTGGGGTGAAACTTTTTATGGCAAACATGGGGCTCTAGCTTATCAAGTTAGGGCATTGAATTTGGATTCCTCCAAGGTGGTTTTGTGGGGTGATTCATTTGTTGAGGCAGCCCAGGTCAATGATAATCAAAAGATTTCAGTTGTGTTTAACCGCTTGAGAGAACGAACAGACTTGGAAATGATATCGTTTGGTGCCAGTGGCTATACGTTGGAAAACTATTTGCAAGCTATTCCTGGGTATGAAAATGAAATACCTGGAATTTCTAAACATTTCATCTTTCTAGCTGGATTGAGTGACGTTCGTCCGAATAATTCGGGGAAGCGATTTGCAAGTTTTTTCACCGGAAAAGCTAACCAGGTTCTTCAGGCTCAACGCCCCGGAACACTCAGTCTTCGCTTTTCAGCACTTGTCCGTGATTGGGGATTGAATTTTTTGCCGCAAATCTTTCGCTCTTTAAAAAGTTTTTACGGGCGATTCGCAAAGTGGCAGCTGGTGAGTCGAGTTAAGGGTGGAGAAAAGAAAAAGGAAAGCCTCGCCAGCGTATGGGGGGATATGTTCTTTTTGCTAAAACAGGCGACTGAGCATCCGGTCGTTTTTGTCTATGCTCCACCTATCCCGTTTCTTAAGAAAGGATCTGTCACTTTCAAAAATTCCGAACAGAGAGATGTTGATCTTTTCCAATCCATGTGTCTTAGCAATGGAGTCGGATTTGTAGATTTGACGAAGCCGTTTGGGGACTTTTACTTAAGGACAGGTCGCTTTCCGCGAGGTTTCTTTAATTCTCCTCCAGGGCAAGGGCATCTCAATGCTGATGGGCAAAGAATTGTAGCACAAACCCTTGATGCATATTTACTGGCAGGGGTGAAATGATATTCTCATCGCTAGAGTTTATAATCTTTTTTGCTGCCGTATTGTTGTGTCTGGTATTTCTCCGTGGAAGAAATTCTGCTCGCAAGACTTTGCTCCTTGCCGCAAGCTGGTATTTCTACGCCTACTGGGATTGGCGTTTTTTAAGTCTCATCTTGATTTCCACATTGGTGGATTTCTGGATAGGTCGTCAGCTGGGGGGCACATCTGACTCTGGTTGGCGCAAACGATTATTGGCTAGCAGCCTGATCGTTAATCTTGGCCTTCTCGGCTTTTTCAAATACTTTAATTTCTTCATCGAGTCATTCGGGCCTTTGGTCGAGAGCGTAGGCCTACATGCCGGGACTTTGAATATTATCCTGCCAGTCGGTATCTCTTTTTATACGTTTCAGACCCTCAGCTATACTATTGATATCTATCGCGGGAACATGGAACCCCATGAGAGCTTGTTGGATTTCGCTCTGTTTGTGGGTTTCTTCCCACAGCTTGTTGCTGGACCAATTGTTCGTGCATCCCATTTCTTGCCTCAATTGGTGGAGTATAAGCCGCTAACTTGTGTGAATTTTTATGTTGGATTTCAGAGATTCACGTATGGCTTGTTTAAGAAAATATTTGTAGCAGACCGGCTTGCCATGTTTTCGGATAATGTGTTCGCCAATGCAGGAGCTTATGATTGCACTACCACCTGGCTGGCCGCTATTGCTTATTCGCTTCAAATATACTTTGATTTCTCAGGGTATTCAGACATGGCAATCGGTGTGGCTCGCATTATGGGGTACGATTTGGGGGAAAACTTTAATTTTCCGTATCTGTCCAAAAGTCCTCGAGAGTTCTGGCGCCGTTGGCACATCTCTTTGTCTACATGGGTTAGGGACTACATTTATATCCCGCTCGGCGGGAGCAGGAAAGGAACATGGCGGACATATTTCAACCTGATTTTGACTATGCTGCTTTGCGGGTTATGGCACGGTCCTGCTTGGACTTTCGTCGCTTGGGGAGGGTTGCACGGTGCTGCTATGGCCGGGAACCGGATTTTTATGAAATCTCGGAATGACGTTGTAAGTGGTGTGCTGGCAGCTTTGAGTTGGTTCTCGACTATGCTTTTTGTTGTTCTTGGGTGGGTTCTCTTCAGATCAGAAGGGTTTGATAAGGCTGCTTTGATGCTCCGGCAGATGTTCCTGCCGGAATCCGGTATCAGCTGGTATTTTCCCTTTGTACCATTCATTCTCGTTGGAGTCGTAGTCGTGCATTCTCTTAAAGCTAAGGGCTATTTTGATCGATTGCTTCTCCCTGAATCTGCGCGAGTCTATTCTCCGGCTATCTTGTTTAGCTTGCTATGGCTGGCTATCATTTTCCAGCCAATAGGGTTTAATCCATTTATTTATTTCCAATTTTGATTTTGGGTCTTGCGTGGTTGTGTAACCTTTAGTGGATATCACAGGCTGGGGGGGGGAATGAAGGTTCTCGGAGTCATTCTTGTTGTGATAGTGGTGTTTACATACTTCTTTCTTTCAGCTCTGAGTAAGGGGGAAGAGGGCTTGGACGAAATACCTGCGCATCATACATCTACTGGATTTAAAAATGATCCTTATGTCGCGACTCCGTCTTCGTTGAAAGTGGGATTCTATCTGAGAAGGTTTTGGCAGTCGATCATGCTTCCTGATGTTCCTGAAGGACATTCAATGCCTGTTGAAGACGCAATTATGCAGCTGCAGTCGGCTGATGGCGATAGTGTTACATGGTTAGGGCATGCAAGCTTCCTTATTAGGGAGTCTGGAAAGACCATTCTAACTGATCCGTTTTTGAGCGAATTCGCCAGTCCGGTTTCCTGGGCTGGGCCGAGGCGATATGTTGCTCCCGGGATTCCTGTTGAAGAGCTGCCACAAGTTGATATTCTGCTCATATCTCATAATCACTATGACCATCTCGATGAAGAAACAATTCTCAGTCTGCAAGGTAAAGAGGCAATACATGTAGTCGTTCCCTTGGGACTTAAGGCTTTTTTTGTCGAGCGCGGCTACCCAATTGTTACAGAACTGGATTGGGGTGAGTCCGTATCTATTGGTGAAATCAACGTAAGAGCTATGCCTGCGGTTCATAATTCGGCGCGCACTACAAGTGATCGCGATCAGACATTATGGGCTGCCTGGGCTATATCGAGTCCCTCCCGTAGTGGAGTCTTTATTGGCGATACAGCCTACCATTCCTCGACATTCAAGAAACTTGGACAAGAGTATGGGCCTTTTGCATATGCAATTATCCCAATCGGGGCGTATGAGCCTCGTGAGTTTATGCAGGTCTCTCACGTAAATCCGGAAGAGGCTGTGACTGTCGGTACGGAGCTAATGGCAGAGACTGTGATTGCATCGCATTGGGGAACAATCTCCCTCTCCGATGAACCTATCTGGGAGCCTCCAAAGAGGTTTGCCGAGGCTGGGCGCAAACAGGGGTATACCGCAGATGACTTGTGGGTCATGACGATTGGTGAGACTCGTGAACTAAAGTAATGGAAAAGACTCGAGAAGCACCTGCAGATTGGGCTTCTCATCTTTGATGAATCGTATCAGTCCGTAAAGACTACTTCTTCAAGCTTGCCTCGGCGAGCATGACGCGATTCCGTCCGCCAGATTTGGCTTGGTAGAGAGCTTCATCCGCTTTTGCCAACAAGTCGTCTATGTTAGCTTCAGGGTGAGCACAGGCAACGCCTACGCTCACTGTTATGGAGAGGTCTCCTGTTCGACTTTTCATTTTTGTTGCCTCAATTGTAGCTCGCAGCCTTTCGAATTGAGTCACACAACTCGCTCCAGCTTTGCCGGGCATGACAACGACAAATTCTTCTCCACCGATCCTCCCGAGGGAATCATATTTGCGCAGACTTGAATCGATGGTTCGTACGAGTTCGCATAAAACGTCATCACCAGTTTGATGGCCGTACGTGTCATTAACATGCTTGAAATGGTCTATGTCTAAAAGGCCGATGCCTAATGTCGTGCCTTCTCTGAATGTCCGTTCCAAATCCTTTTCCAAACTAGCTATTATTGCCCGTCGGTTCATGGCTCCTGTTAGCGGATCATGGGTGGCTTGGTGTGCCAGTGCTTCTTGAGTCTCGACGAGAGCAGCCTGTAGGTCGATCATTCGTTTGCCGACACCTATGCGGGCGATGAGTTCACCTTTGTCATAGGGTTTGATCAAATAGTCATTTGCTCCGGCGTTGAGGCCATCGACAATGTCGGTCTTCCCGTCCTTGGCAGTGAGAAGGATGATGTATGGCGGGTTGTCTGTCGGGATTGCACGGGTTTCCTTGATGACATCAATGCCACTCATTTCGGGCATCATCCAGTCGAGAATGGCCAGCATGGGAGAATCTGGCTGCCTGAGGACTTCAAGCGCTTCTGCCCCATTGGTAGTTGTAATGACCTCATGGTCTAATTGGGTCAGGATGCCTTCCAAAACAGCCCTGGATGTCACATCATCTTCTGCTATGAGTATTCGCATATATAGCCTTGGGGTTGTGGTTTCGCTTTATCCGACGTCAATTCCCGGAATCTCTTTCTTTAGTGCAGCCAAGAATAAATCGAATTGGGTTTCTATGTCGATTATATGATTCTCGGCTGAAGACAGATCACCCGTTTTCGCCAGTAGTTCTATCTTGTAGGCCGATTCGCCTAGTGCTTGAGCCTCAACCTGACGCGAGGCTCCTTTGAGCGTATGGGCCTGCATCTCAACGTTGGAGCTGTCGTTTGCAGAGATATGCTCTTTGAGTCGAGCGATTTGGTCCGGTACGTCCTTAACAAATGAATCAAGAACAATTCGGATCAGGTTCTCGTCTTCTAAACGGCCTATGAGAGCTTGCCTGTCGAACAGCAGGAACTCTGCTTCCGTTTGGAGCGGAGATTTTTGCTCCGCAACCGGTGCCGTACTTAGAGGGCTTTCTGCATTCAGATGAGTTTTGAGTTTGTCGTAAAGGGTCTGCGGATTAACTGGTTTGGAAACATAGTCGTTCATTCCTGCTTTCAGGCACTTGTCCCTATCGCTGACCATGGCATGGGCAGTCATAGCTATGATTGTTATGTCATGGTTGCGAACTTTCGAGTTGGGATCTCGGATGGTTCGCGTGGCTTCATACCCATCCATAATTGGCATTTGAATGTCCATGAGTATCAAATCATAATCTTTGGTTTCAAGGGTGTCGACAGCCTCCTGTCCGTTGGTAACTGTGTCGGCCTGCAAATTGAACTTCTGCAAAATCCCAAGCGCGACCAGTTGGTTGGTCGGGTTGTCCTCTACCAAAAGTATTCGGCCGGCCAAGGGTGACGAATGTTGTTTCTCTCGCACTGAATGGCGGGTGATAATTGTCTCGTCTGACGATGAGCAAACATTGTGCAGGATTTGTAGTAAGACCTTGTGGCGTATCGGTTTCGTTGCATAGGCGGAAAAACCGAGATCCTGAAAATGTTTCGTGTCTCCTCGCTGGCCTATCGAAGTGAGCATGATCAGTCTTGTCTCAGCTAATTCCGGTTTTGCCTTGATTCTTTGGCCAAGTTCCTCCCCATCCATGCCGGGCATCTGCATGTCCACAACAGCGAGTTGGTATGGGGTCTTCTGGGCTTTGGCATCCTCAAGCGCTTGAAGGGCTTCTGGTCCGTTATGCACAACTTGGGTTTGCATTCCCCAACGGTTCATTTTGGTAGCGAGTATTTCGCAATTGACTTCATTGTCATCCACGATCAAGGCCTTTACGCCATGCAGCGCTTCGAGCATTGCAGTGTTTGCTGGTTTGGTTTGCGTCGGTTGCAGTTCCAGCATGATCGTGAACCAGAACTCAGAACCTTCGCCAAGCTTGCTTTCTACCCCAATGTCGCCCCCCATCAATTCGGAGAGTTGTTTTGAAATAGAGAGTCCGAGGCCAGTTCCGCCATACTCGCGAGTGGTCGAAGTGTCTGCCTGTGAGAATTTGTCGAACAAGGAATCCAGCCTGTCGCTTGGAATTCCAATTCCTGTGTCTCGCACAGAAAAAGCCAGTTCACAGTCCGTTCCGTTTAAACTGAGGGTGGAGACGTGAATGGTGACTTCTCCACGGGCGGTAAACTTAATGGCATTGCCGACCAAGTTATTAAGAATCTGACTTAATCGAACAGGATCACCCCGTACGAGAAAAGGAACACTGGGATCTGTTTGGCAGTATAACTCCAGTCCTTTTTCGTGGGCGCTGAAAGCTCGCATTTCCGTGATGTCTTCGAGCAATACTTCCAAGTCAAAGTCAATCACTTCAAATGAGAGTTTGCCTGCTTCAATTTTGGAGATGTCGAGAATGTCGTTGATCAAGGTCAGCAGGGATTCCGCGCTTGCCAGGGTTGTTTCCACGTATCTTCTTTGCTCACCGGAAAGCTCTGAATCAAGCAATAGGCTGGTCATACCGATGACGCCGTTCATGGGAGTCCTGATTTCGTGACTCATGTTGGCCAGGAAATCTCCCTTGGCTTGTGTCGCAGCTTCAGCTTCGAGCAGTGCTGCGTCGAGCTCAAGAGTCTTTTCTTCCATTTGTGTCGCGTAGCGGTGGAGTTTTTCTTCAGCCTGTTTTTTGTCAGTGATTTCCTGATGAGTACCAAACATCCAGACAGGTGAACCGTCTTCGGCCCAAGAGGTGACTTTACCTCTATCGAGAACCCATACCCAATGCCCGTCCCGATGCTTCATTCTACATTCTGTATGGTAGAATTCCTTCTGCCCAGAGAAATGTGCTTCCAGCTTTTTCCCTGATACCTCGAGGTCCTTTGGGTGAGCGTAGGCCATCCATGTTTCGATAGTGGTAGGCTCTAATTCCTCAAGGGTATAGCCAATGATCTCAGCCCACCTTTCATTAAAAATGGTTTCTCCAGTTTGGACATTCCATTCCCATGTACCGACATTGGTTCCTTCCAGTATATTCTCGAAGCGCCCCTTCTGATTTGCGAGGGCTTGTTCGACTTCTTTTTGCTTGGTGATATCTCTGACTTCAACGACTCTGGCTGTTTTCCCATGGTAGGGAATACTCTTGCCTACTGCGAGAAGTGGGAATTCTGTTCCATCTTTGCGAATTCCTATGAGCTCGTACGGAGAACTGTAGCCCGATGTCATGTTGGTGTACGCCACTTCATGGGAGCACTCCGAGACCAATTGCATTGAGTCCATTCCGATGAGTTCTTTATACTCATATCCTGTTGTATCGCTAAGGGCTTGGTTGCATTCGAGGATGGTGCCTTTGTCGTGGATGATTATCCCACCGAACGATGCGTCGTGAAGGGTTTTGAAGCGTTGTTCACTTTCTTTGATCTCAGTTAAGGCCATATACTGTTCAGTGATGTCTTCAGCTGCACAAACGACATACTCGACGTTCCCTTCTTTATCGAGTTTTGGCGTTCTAGCGATGGAGAGCAGGCGCTGTTCTTGATTCGCGTTGGGTACCCACTCTTCGCGAATATCCCTTTGCCCTGTGATAAAGTATGAGGTTTCCTTGCAGAGTACGTCGGCAACCTCTTCAGGGTAAACGACGTACATGTTTTTGAATTCGATATCTTCTTTCTTTACACCCATAAAAGAAGCGTGTGCCTCATTAACCACGCCGTATGTCTGCTGATCTGTGAGATACCAAACTTGGGTCTGTATATTGTCGAGAAGGATTTGCTGTTTTTCGGTCGCAACATTCAGTTCGTCGACAGAGCGGGTGCTGTTGGAGAGCCGTTCAAGTGTTTTGTTAATGCCTTTGGATAAGTCCTGAATCTCTGTTGGGCCTATGTGAGGAAGGCGGAAATTCAAATCCCTGTATCCCACGATGTCCTGAATGGATTTGGAAAGAGACCGCAAAGGAGCGGTCCCTTTTTGCATCACTAAGAATACAATGATCGTCAAAACGATTAGTATGGAAACCATTTCAAGCAGGTGAGTGATCAATCCGGCTCGCAGTGTTCTTGCTACGTCACCGGAATCGTCAACCATTACGACCTCGCGAACCCACTGGGAATTGGCGGCGTTGAATCTGGTAGTAAGTGTGTCGTCACTGGCTCGAACTAAGCCCTCTTTGCCAATGGAGATTCCATTTTTTAGGGTGATGAACGCGTTGTCCTTCAAATGACTGAAGTCAAGCAGTTCAGCAAGTTCCTCATAGCTCAGGTGGGTTGCTATGGCTCCTTCCTTAAGTCCGTGAAGGTAGACAGCGCGTAACAGGGTCATGCCTGTATCATCAACGTAGGAGTATTCTTTGTTGTCTTCATGTGAAGCGAGCCACTTCATTCCAAATGAGTGCAGCCATTCTGATTTAGCTGGTATGTTTGGAATTACTTTGTTTGCTCCCAGAATCCTGCCTTTGTAGTCGAGCAGGGCAATGGTTCCGATCTCTTGACTGCCCGGATTGGCAACGGTCAGAGACTGAAAAAATAGAGGGAGCGACTCAAGGCGTTGCTTCGAGTCAATCAGGCTTCCTTGAATGAAATTATTGTCAGCCAGTGCCTTTGCCTGGAGAGATATGGCTTGCAGGCGTTCGTTGGAAAGCTGGTGGACCCGTTCTGCTATCGCATGCAAACGTTGCTCGTTTGAGTCTTCTACGTATTGCTTGGTTTCAAGATATCCAAACCAAGTTACTACGATGAAAGCCAGTATGACTGGCGGAATCAGACGTAACAGAAGGAATATGCTGAATGGCTGAGATTTCTTCATAATCAGTTATTGGGATGCAGGTACTGTGTTCCCGTGTTTGTCATATTGGTACATCTGGAAGCTGTCTGGCCCAAGCGCATCATGTTTGTCCTTGCTGAAAGGCGGAGTGTAGTTAGCCACAATTCCAGAGTGAGACTGGAGTTCTTCCAACGCGTTACGAACGGCCGGTCTGTCGATTGTCTTTGCCTTTGTGATCGCTTTGGCCAGCAAGTGAACAAGATCGTAAGCATGAGCTAAGCCGGGCGCAGCCGGGATATCTGCAGCCATTTCGTATTCTTGAAAAAGAAGTTTGTACTGTGCGAATAGCTTGTCCGCTCGTTTGGGGAATGGAGGATTGGCGAAGTTGAATGTTTGTAGAAAAGTCAGGTCGATTTCTGCCAGCTTCTTTCCAGCTATGTGCTGAAATTCTCCACCAGTTATCCCCCAGTGGGAGATTATGGGCAGGCGATTTTCTGCGGGAAGTCCGACCATAGAATCCACTACAACTAAACCCTCTGGAGGATTCGCAACCAAGATGATTACGTCCGCTCCGTCTTTTTGTAATGCTTTGATTTCCTCTGACAGGTCTTTGACTCCCCAGTTGAACCACTGGACAGGAGGTGTCTGTAATCCACGTTCTTGTGTGGCCTTTGTCATGGCCTTTAAATTGGAACGCCCCCAGCCAGTGTTCTCTAGAAGCAGGCCGGGGTGTTTAAAATTGTTCTTTAGTGCTGTGTCGATGAGGAATTCCCCGGCAAAAGCATCACGAACAGATACTCGGAAGACATAGTTGGGCATGTACCCATTATCAACAATCGGAGTCCCGGCTGCCCAAGGGATCAAGAATGGTATGTGGTTTGTATTGATTAGGGGGAGAACTTCCAATGCCACTGGCGTGTGAAGCCCGCCCAGAATCGCCACTAAATCAGGTAACTTTGCAAGCTCCTCAATATTGTCTTTACCACGTATGGGGCTGCCCCTGTGGTCGCGAGTCTCTAAAGCAAGAGGCCTTCCCAGTACTCCTCCCCGATTGTTAATTTCATCTATGGCAACAAGAGCGCCACGCTGTATGGATTGCCCGGCCATGGCGGAGGCAGACGACATGTCGGCATCAAGGCCGATAATGATTGGCTTGTCTGTATTGGCGGCATTCACGGTTCCAATTGAGATGGTGCTGAGAGCAACAAACAGCAACAGGGAGAGTGGCCAAGTGTACTTCAAGGGCATGCTTTTTCTTATAACACTCACTGGGTACCTTCTTTTACTGATACTAGAATATCCTACAATATTCTCACGATATCATAAGGAAGAAGCTAGGAGAAGTATTCTTATCTGTGGAGGCGGGACTGTGATTCCTTGAGCGGCGGATATATTCCATTGCAGAGTCGAGGGCATGTGATACATGTGATTTGCGAATGAAAACACACCTACGAGATTCCTTCTTGGAGAATGGTCATAATGCAAATTGTTACTACGCATGTCGGGACTGATTTTGATGCTCTGGCCTCAGTTGTTGCCTGTACCTTTCTGTATCCGGGTGCAGTGGGCGTGTTGCCCAGTATGGTTAACCCGGATGTGAAGCAGTTCCTTGCTATCCACGCCAATCTTTTGAGGATCAAGCCGAGAAAAGGGTTTGACCTTGATGACGTGACCTCGCTTGTCGTGGTGGATGCCAATAACTGGAAGCGGTTGGATAAGATGGATTCCCTTTCTTCAAATGAGGAACTCGAAGTTATTTGCTGGGATCATCACATGGAGGGCGTCAATATTGCCAGCCACGAGACTCACCGCGAGGAAGTCGGTGCAGCCGTGACTTTGCTTTTGGAAGAGATGCAGAAACGAGACGCTGCCTTTACTCCTATGCACGCAACGCTTTTCCTTCTCGGGATTTACTCTGATACTGGATGTTTGCGCTATCCTTCTGTCACAAGCAGGGATGCAGCCATGGTGAGTTATCTCATTGAGAATGGTGCCGACCTGAACGTTGTTTCTGCCTACCTTGATGACTCCATGGACGATGCGCATACCGAGATGTTTGGACGAATTCTTGAAGAATCAGAAATCGTCACCATTGGTAACATTCGTGTTGGGATATGTGCGTTGAGCATCAAGAGCGGTTTGACATCGCTGGCTCCGCTTGTAGAGAAATATCGAGAGTTCAAAGGAGTTGATGCGGCCTTTGGAATTTTTCAGGCTGATTCCCAAAAAAGCATGATCATTGGACGGGGAAAACCCAAGTTTATCGATATCGGCCACATCATGCGGGCACTGGGTGGGGGCGGTCATCCCGGAGCAGGCTCGGCCATCATCAGAAAAGCAAGTTTGGATGAAGCCACTCAGCAAGTGAAGTCGTTCATTGCCCGGGGCTGTCACGAGAAGACCGAAGTCAGGACGATCATGTCTGTTCCAGCCAAGTTCATCGTTGATGCAGATATATCCATGGGACAGGCTTCTTCTCAGCTTGCGGATAACAATATTTCAGGACTTTTGGTCTGCCAAGAGTCTACGCTGCTTGGGGGGCTATCCGTACAGGATTGCGCTAAAGCAGAGAAAAGCGGCCGATCGAATGTGCCGGTCAAAGGATATGCCACGCGCACTATCGCGAGACTTGCTCCAACCACATGCTGTCGTGAAGCGATCTCGCTTATGGCGGATGCCAAGGAAGGGCTCCTCGCGGTGGTTGAAGATGATGAACTGGTTGGCGTGGTGACACAAACCGATCTGCTGTTTGAGGTTTATGACTTCTAGCCCCATAAGGGACTCTCTTTTTAGGATATTATAGCTGGTTGCGGATCGTCCCTCCTTTGTATAGTTTGGCGCCTTGTTCTTGATAAGCTCTTCCCTTTTTAGAAGGGGATAACAAATAAAAATTGTTAGGAAGTTATGGAAGATTTACCAAATTGTCCGCAGTGTAATTGTGAGTATGTGTATTCCGACGGTACTGTCCTTGTTTGCCCGGAATGTAGTTTTGAATTTCAGGCCGCAGATGTGGCTGAGAAAGTCTATAAAGATGTGAATGGCAATGTTCTGGTTGATGGCGATACTGTCGTTGTTATTCAGAACTTGAAGGTCAAAGGCACACAATCTATTAAGAAGGGAACAAAGGTTAAAAATATCAGACTGGTAGAGCCTGAAGATGGCGTGCATGATATTTCCTGTAAAATCCCTGGTTTTGGCGCAATGATGCTCAAGACTTCGGTTGTTAAAAAGGGCTGATAGCTCCAGAATAGATGGGGTAGGTGATTGGCGTCAGCATAGATACATTGTCACGCCGGATGCTACGGCCAAAGCCATCGTTTTATGGTTCGAATATCAAAGACATTACCCGATATGGGTGATGTCTTTTTTCTTTTTGTTGCCAATGTATTCCAAGCGGCTTACTGGTGGGGACTTCTTTTTGGTCAGTGAGGGATCGAATTTTCAGCTACAACGAGTAAGGGGTTGGGGGATATGGAATTACAGGATTTTATTGCTGGGTGGGAGGAAACTCCTACTGGTGTCAAAGGTGTCTTTATCGAGTTGAAAAATGTGCTTGAGGCATTGGACGGGGTTGAAGTCCTGTTCGAAGCAAGGCCGGGCATCACGTATTCCCTGCGGGGACGCAAACCATCTCAGAGTGATCGCCCTTTGTTTGTCATGATTGATGTGATCGACGATGATCCTACAGATCGTTGGCTCTCTGTTTGCTTTTACGGCGATACAATTACGGACCCCGATGAATTAGGCGATTTTGTCCCCGGCGGTCTGCTCAATGGTGATGGTCATTGCTTTGACGTCGAAGGGGCGGATTTGACCGAGTATATAAGCGCAAGAATTAAAGAGGCATACTCCAATCAATAGATTGTGAACGTGAAGCACTTGATGTGCCTGCTCTCGCGCTGAGAGTGTTTTCCTATTTCAGCCACTATGCTGCTAAATGAAGAGCCTCTGCATTAGTTTGTAGAGGCTCTTGTGTGTTTAATCCCGAATTACACCATTAAAGTTTCTCGTTGATTGAAAATATTTAGATGTATCAAGCATGTTTCGCTACTGATATTTGTTACTGTTTTATCCTTGTCTTTTCTGCTATGATTTTAACTCCTCTTAGGAATTATTGCTGTTAATTAGGCCATTTTGATAAGAGCGTTTGGCCGTGGTGGAGAGATATGAATCGTACTTTGTCTCAATATAATTTTGTGAGTAGCATTCCATGCCTTGTTTTGGCGGTGGTTTTGAGTGCCCTACTTTCGAGTGGGAAGGCTTGTGCAGAAGAGCAACAGTGGTGGCCTTTGCAAGTAAAAAGCTACTACGGCACGTACGATGCCTATCAGAAAGAGCCTGGCCACGCCGCGCGAAGCTTGGATAGGCCGAAGCTGGAAGAATGGGTTCCTCCTCGCATCACTGGCAATACCTATCGCCTTGGTATTAGTATTCCGCATCTGAAGGATTCTTATTGGGTAGCGGTAAGCTACGGTCTCATTACAGAGGCGAGACGACTCGGGGTCGGGCTGACTTTGGTGGAGGCCGGAGGGTACGGAGAACTGGATACGCAGATTGAGCAGATTCAAACTCTGGTCAAGTCTGGCGTGGATGGTCTTATTCTTGGTGCGATCGGATATCAGGGCAACGATGCGATTATTGCGGAAGTTGTGAAGCAGGGAATTCCTGTTGTCGCCTTCGTCAACGACGTGAAGAGCCAGGATGTGTCAGCGAAGGCATTGGTTTCCTTTCAGGAGATGGGATACCTCGCTGGTGAGTTTGTAGCCGAAGATGCAGAAAAAGATGGGCTGCACACTGTGCGAATTGCTTTTTTCCCCGGTCCTGAAAAGACCGGCTGGGCGCCTGAGACACTGGATGGTTTCAAAGCGTCCATGGCGTATTTCCCTGGCACCATGGATATCGTGGACATTCGATGGGATGATACGGGACTCGAAAAGCAGCGAGCGCTTCTTCGGGCAAGTCTTATGGAAAACTCTGAGATCGACTACATCGTTGGGAACGCTCTGGCTGCAGAAGCGGCGACTGAGCTGTTGGCTGAGATGGGATTGACTGATAAAATCAAGGTCGTTTCTACGTATATCATCCCTTCGTTGTACGATAAGATTCGGGAAGGGCTCGTTGTTGCCGCTCCCTCGGATTTGACCGTATTTCAGGGGCGGATGGCGGTGGATATGATGGTCCGAACGCTTGATGGAGAAAAGCCGGGCCGTGATTTCCCTTTTCGATCAGGCCCCTTTATTCCCATTGTTACTCCTGAGAATGCAGAGAGATATCCATATGAAGGTCTCTTTGGGCCACGAGACTTTGTTCCCGTGTTCAACTTGGAGCCGGGGCAGTAATTGCGATGCTAAATATTTTCCGTAACCTGCACATCCGGAATAAGCTGTTCATTGCTTATTCATTTTCATTTTTCCTTGCCTTTGCTGTTGCTGGGGTCATCGTCTATTCGCAGGTCTACAAGATTATTCAAAACAACATTGAGAGCGAATTGGAACGGACCACTGAAATGATTCAGGGTATGGTGCGGACCAATGCTTCTGTCTCCATCCGTAATTACATGCGCGCGGTCGCTGAAAAGAATTACGAAATCGCCAAGCAGTTTTATCGTCAGGTACAGCGAGGAGAGCTGACTGAAGAGGAAGCTAAGTTGCGGGCACAGGATGTCTTTCGTGGCCAGACTATCGGTAAGACCGGTCGTATCTACTGTTTAGATAGTAACGGTATCATGGTTACACATCCACGGCGCAGCTTTGTGGGTATGGACATGTCCGGGCTGCCTTACGTCAAGGAGCAGATTGAGCGAAAGGGCGGCTACATGGAGTATGACTGGAAGGAGCCGCTTGAGTTGGAAGCACGCCCGAAAGCCATCGCCATGAGCTACTTCGAACCGTGGGATTGGATTATTTCCGCCTCAACCTACCGGGATGAGTTCGCTGAACTGGTCAATGTGGAAGATTTTCGCCAACGGTTATTGGAGTTTGGTTCCGGTGAATCGGGCTATCCTTTTGTCCTTGATTATGATGGGAATATGCTGCTGCATCCCTTCCTGGAGGGTAAGCATTTCTCCGAGTATGGAGATCCTTATCTCAGTACCATTGCAGAACGGATTCTCGAAGAGAAGGAAGGTCATTTTGATTACTTGTGGCGTAATCCCAATGACGATGGAATGCGGAAGAAGGTGGTGTACTTCAAAGATATCCCTGAAATGCGATGGGTTATATCTTCTTCGAGCTACTATGAGGACTTTTCATCTTCTCTGGATACGATCGGGTATGTCTTTTTGCTGACCACGTTGGCCGCAATTATTCTGATACTGCCTATTTCCATGTGGATTGGCGCATCCATAACTCGTCCTCTTAAAGGGCTGCAGGAGAGTTTTTCCCGCGCTGCAGATGGCGATTTTTCAGTCCGCGTGCCGGAGCATTCCCGAGACGAACTCGGATTATTGGCCGGGTACTTTAATCAGTTCATGGAAAAGCTGACGGAATATAGCAATGATTTGCGCAACGAGATTCGTGTGCGCAAGGAAACTGAGAAGAAGCTTATTGCTCTTGATAAGGCCAAGAGCATGTTCTTGTCTTCCGCGTCCCATGAGTTACGGACGCCACTGACGTCCATAATCGGCTTTCTCAAGTTGATGGAGAAGAATTTCAAGCAGCGCTTTTTGCCACACCTTGAGTCGGCGGATGACAAGCTCAAGACAACGCAGTTTCTTGATAATATCAGTATCGTTCGCAGTGAAGCAGATCGTCTTGGCCGATTGGTCAACGACTTACTGGATTTGAACAAGATCGAATCTGGGCGCATGGAATGGCGTGATGAAGAGTTGGATGTGAACACGGTCCTCAAGCGGGCCGCTGGTTCAATTTCTGCTTACTCAGGAAGGAATCCTGCTGTTGGGTTCACTTTGGAGGAATCCGAGGTGAGCAGCTCAATAATTGCCGATGGCGACCGGATTCATCAGGTGCTGATCAACTTGCTTAGCAATGCCTTCAAGTACACGGATTCCGGCATGGTCACCTTGTCTGCTACTGAGCGTGGTGATCAGGTAGAGTTTGTGGTTGAGGATACCGGGCGAGGCATTTCGCATGAGGATGTGGAAAAGGTTTTTGATATTTTCTATCAGGTCCACGATGAGAATAAGCGTTCAAGCAAGACCTTTGGAACAGGCCTTGGATTGGCTATCAGTCGCCAAATCGTGACGCATTATGGTGGTCGATTAGCCGTTGAATCCGAGGTTGGAAAGGGAAGTTGCTTTACGTTTTTATTACCGATCCATCGTTAGTCCTCTGTCATTCGAAGAACATAATAAAAGCCCCTACAAGTTACTTGCAGGGGCTTTTTTCTTATACGAGAATTGTCGTTTACAATCCTTTCTTAGGATCGAAGTCCTGCCCCAATGCGGCCGGTGCGTCGATAGACCAAGCACCGGAGAGCTTTTTCAGGATGGGATGACGACGGACGATGTCCTGAACCCAGCCTTGGCGACCCATGTTTACGGCCAGTAGGGTGAGAATCATCATGGGGAATGGGGCGACCTGGAAAACGGGGGCCGGGATTGAAGGAAAGATTTCCTGCAAGTAGATGCCGGATACCTGAAGGGCTGCAAAGAAGAATGCTCCAAGCGCAGCGCGTACCGGATGCCAGCCGCCAAAGATGACGATGGCGAGAGCGATCCAGCCTGCACCTTCACAGCCTTGAGGACGTCCCCAGCCCGGTTTGACTGCCAATGAGTATGCAGCGCCAGCCATGCCGACCAGTGCGCCACCAGCGAGGCAATAATAGAGGCGAACAAGGCGTACACGAATACCGCGCCCGAATGCTGCTCGCGGGGATTCGCCTACAGCGCGAAGCCTCATGCCACCTTCAGTGCGATACATCCACCACCAGCAGCCGAAGATAGCTGCAATACCCATGTAAACGACAGGGGATTGGGATGCGAAAATGGGGCCGACGAGTGGGATGGGGCCAATGCCGGGGATAGACCACAAGCCGAGGTCCGGGCCGGGCTGGCGGGAATAGGAGTGCCCAAGGAAGTACGCCAGATCGCGGGAGAGCAGAGTGAGAATAAAGCCCACTGCCAACTGCGATTGGCCTAGATAGATTCCGATGAGGCCGAGTATACCAGCAATGGCTGCACCGACTGCCATACCTCCGAGTACGCCGAGCCATGGGTTGTCGAATGTGGAGGCAACCACAAACGCGGTCATGGCAGACAGCAGAATGGAGCCGTCCAAAGACAGATTGATGATACCCGCTTTTTCGGTGAGCGTTTCGCCCAAAGTAGCGAGAACAAGCGGTGCGCCTGCAACGAGAATTGCGGCAATGGTCAGTCCGAAGGTTTCCATTAGTCGACCTCCTTCCTGTTTTTAAGCCAGAGTCGAAGGCCCTGCACGATAAAGACCGAGAGGACCATGATACCCTGAATGACGCCGGACAATGAAGAATCCAGACCCATTTGCAGCGGCAACTGGATCGATCCCACATTGAGGATGGCGAAGAAAAGACAAATGAACGGAACCAGTCCCAATCTGAATGATGCCATCATGCCGACCAGCAGAGCTGTATAGCCGTAGTTAGATGAAATGGCGGGCAACAGACGATGGTATACGCCGAGAACCTGAACAGCTCCGGCCAAGCCGGCCAGTGCGCCACAGATCATGAAGGATTGCAGTAAGCGACGGCGCGGTCCGAGAGAGAATAAGGTCGCAGCTTTGGGATTCTCGCCCACGGCGCGCAGTTTTAGTCCCCATTCGGAACGGTGCATCAGGATATAAATGACAAGGATGGCGGCAAAGGTCAGCGCAAGAGCGACCCAACTTACCGACAACTTGCCGAGCCGGGGTAGCCACAGAGACATATCAAGAGGCTGGGTGCCGGACATGGAGGCAACACCGGGGCGTTTCCACGGTCCGAAGATAAGCCAGAGGGTGACGCCCAGTGCCACAAAGTTCAGGCCGAGGCCCGAGAAGATTTCATGCACGCGGCCAAAGACGCGCAGCAAGCCCGCCAGCAGCGCCCAGAGTGCGCCACCAATCATGGCAGCGACGAGGGCAAAAGCGATCTGCCACATTCCGCCTTCGTCAAAGGGGCGCATGGCAGCAGTACAGAATATGGCCCCCATGATGACCTGACCTTCCACGCCGATATTCCACAGACGAGCCGTGAACGGGATGAGCAGTCCTACCGCACAAAGGGTCAGGGGGACCCAACCAGCCAACACGCGCCCAATCTTGGACATGGAACTCAATCCGCCCTTGAACAGAACGTAGATGGTCTCAAATGGTGGTGCTCCTGCCGGGATGGTGACGATAACCGTCAACACCAGTGCGAGAACGATGGCAGCGCCAAGCCATGCGAGTTGCTCGAGGAGTGATTCGCGATTCATCGGTTGTCCTCCTCGGCCTGCATGGCCTTGGCCATGACTTCGTCATAGGGCTTGCCAGCCATGAGTGCGCCGACCACTTCCATGGTGGCGTATTTGCGTTCCACGATTCCGGCAATGGCGCGGTCGTAAAACACGATGATCCGGTGGCTGTGTTCCAGCACTTCATCCAGATCAGGGGAAAAGTAGATCAAGGTTGCGCCATCAGCGCAGCGGCCCTTGAGATGATTCCAAACCTGACGAGCCGATCCTGCATCCAGCCCACGTGTGGGGTGCTCCATGAGCAGAAGCTTGGCCTCGTCCGGCATGAGCGAAAGCAGCAGGCGCTGCTGGTTGCCGCCGGAGAGTTCCTTGGCATTGGTGTCCGGGTGGGCGCGGAGGTTGAAGCAATCCACGCACTGGGATTCATAAAAGTCGGTTAAGTCGCCTCGTTTATCCGGGAATGCAAGCTTGATGTGCTCCATGAGGTTGAGCGCCGGGAACAGCGCCATCTCCAGTCGGTCTGCCGGGACAAATTGCACGCCCGCTTTACGTAGCGTGTTGAAGTCATTGGAGCGGTATTCTGTATCGTCCAGATTCATTGCACCATTGGGCATACGGTCCAGACCGCACAGTCCGCGCAGAAATAATTCCTGGCCTGAACCATCGAGTCCGGCCAAGCCGATACATTCACCGGGGGATGCGGTGAAATCCATGGGGCCCATGGAGTACTTCGGGCCTGCGAAATGGGTGGCATTCAATGACAGGCGCGTTGTTGCGTCATCCTGTTTGACTTCCGGTAGCTCACTTACTTCACCTTCAGCAGCATCGCCGAACATGAGGTGTACAAGCTCTTTCTCATTGTAGGGCGGTTGTAGGGTGGAGACGAGCGCCCCCTGTCTCATGATGAAGATGGAGTCCGCCATTTCAAATGCTTCGGAAAGTTTGTGCGTCACCAAAATGATGGTGTGATTCTCTTCGCGCGCCAGTTTCATGAGCAGGTCAAAGAGGTCCTGCTTCTGTTCCGGCGTGATACCTGTCGTCGGCTCATCCAGAATCAGCGTGGTCGCACCGAGGTCGAGGAGTCGCAGCAGTTCAAGCAACTGCCGTTCGCCCACGGTAAGGGAAGAAACTGGTTCGTCTGGCAGGAAGCAGGCGTCCAATCGGAAGGACAGCTCACCGATGATGTCGATGACTTCCGCTTTGGTACGTTTCGGCGCGCCAAGCTGGAAGTTCTCCCAGACAGGCATGGCCGGGAAATCAAGTGGGTCCTGATAGAGCATTCCTACGCCGCACTTACGGGCCAGTGCGGGAGTGAGATACTTGATGGCTTTACCACCGATCTCAAGGGTGCCGGACGTCGGGCGGGTGTGGCCAGCTAACACACGCATGAGCGTGGATTTGCCTGCACCATTTTCACCTACCAGCGCATAAATACGACCGGGTTCGAGAGTCAGGCTGATGCCGTCGTTGGCCCGAACCCGGCCGTAGTGTTTATGTATGTCGTTTAATACGATCATATTGTCTCTGGAGCTTTTTTGAAGAGTTCCGCCTTTGGCTGCCCTACTGGGAGTCGCTTCCCAGCTGGGGCTAAAGGCCGAGGGCCTTTAGAATCCCATAGGCCTTCGGCAGGTTGTCAAAAAGCTCTTAAGTTTACCCACCCGCGCCAATGGCGCAAAGCGGGATTCCAAAAGGGGCGATCCCTTTGGCCGCCGGAGGCGAAACCATCCATTAAAAAGAGGCCGAAGGCCGACCTCTTAATTTGATCTCACTCACGGCAAGTTAGTGTTCAGCTTATTTAGGGCTGGACAGTCCTTCCATACCTTCCAGCAACTGATGCATGTACCAGATCTGCTTGTCGGTAGCTTTCTCGCCAGCTTTCAGGAACGGAGTGCCATCCTGATAGTTGAGCGGTCCAACGAACAATTCGAGTTTGCCGGAACCGAGCTGAGCAACGAACTCGTCGAGCTTGGCTTTGGTGTCGGCGGGCATACCGGGGCCGGGCATGAAGCCGACCGGGGATTTGTCGTGGCTGTTGATGTCTGCCCAGTAGGGAGCATCCCACTCGAAAGTGGACTTGTAGGTGCCAGCCTGAACTTTCTTGGCGGTACGAAGCATGGTCGGTCCCCAGTTGAAGTAGGGGACGCCGAGGCAGATGTTGCCTTGGCCTTCACACGCTTTTTCGTAGTCGTAAGGGAGTGCCCATACGTTTTTGCCTGCGGCCTTACGCTGTTTGGCAACGGTGACAACTTCAGGGGTGTCGATGCCGGAAATCAGTACGTCGTAACCGGAATCATACAGGGAACCTGCAACCTGAGTCGGGTCAGCAGTAACGCCGGGAATGTTGAACCAGAAACCGATCCATTTGACGTTGAAGGACAGGTCCTTGGCATCTTTGCCACGAACGTTGACCCAAGCGTGCTTTGCGCCGAGGTAGGCGGAAGCCATGAGACGGCGGGTTTCTTCATTGATGAGCGGGCCAACCACACCGATTTTACCGGTCTGGGTGGTCATGCCGGCGGAGAAGCCAGCCATCATCTTGGAGTATTCCATGCGGGAGAAAATATTACCGAGGTTCTCGGGAGCCTTGCCAGTCCAAGCTGCGTCACCAGAGATGTGGATGAAGGTCTTCTCCGGGTACATGGCTGCGGCTTCGAGAATGCCGTCTTTCATGTCGTCGGAACCAGCGATGATCATGTCAGCGCCTTTTTCCACCAGATCGTCAACGACCTGCGGGACGGTCAGGCCGGGGCGATCCGCCGGGTTGACCTTGTCCAGATAGATGAGTTTGCCGCCCATCTTGGCTTCAACGTATTTGGCTCCTTCGTACTGAGCCTGGCTGTAGCCTTTGTCATTGTATGGGCCGACCAGAATCAGACCGATGGTGAAATCTTTGGCAAAAGCCATGGCGGGCGTGAGCATCAGTACCATCAGGGCCGATGCCAGCAGCATGCGAAAATTGTTCATCCTCTCCTCCGTTTCCATTGTCCTAGCGCCGAAGTTCGGGGACGCGGCGCGCGGGGTGAATTGTGTCACTCTGGCCCAATGTGCAAGGCCGCAAAAAAAATGGCGGGCAAGAGCGAATTGCTCATGTCCCGTTAAAAAACTATTCTTGGATTATAGAAGTGGGTGTGTCAACTCTTGGGAGGGTGAAAACACACTTTTATAATAGATAATATACCCGTAGATAGCCGGTCAGGAAATAAAAAACGGCTCACCCTGTGAGAGGGTGAGCCGTTGGTGGGGTTGTAACTGTTTGACTTAATTAGAAAATCTGAACCATGTCGCGTGTCATCTCGCGATATACATCTGTGACGTAGACAACGCCCATGACGCGGTCGCCTTCGACTACCAGTGCCCAATCGCGACGGGACTTAAGGAAAGTGTCCAGTACCAGTAAAATGGGTTCATTCGGCTTGAGGATGGGCGGGTTCTTGATCAAGTAATCCTGCAGTCTCAACTGAGTGCAGATGAGGCAAGCATTGGCGAACTGCTGGTCCCAATCGACCTTGCCGTCCAACTTCAGGTTTTCGTCCTTGAGTACGGACTGCTTCACTGCCTTGAACAGCTTCCACAGATTGATGGTTCCAACCAGCTTGCCGGCCTTGTTCTTTACTACCAGAACTTGAGAGTCCGGGGCTTCCTTCATGGCTTCGCGCATGACTCGGATGGCCTCGGCCAGGCTGGCGTCGTCCTGAACAGTGGGAAATTCGTCGCGCATCATATCCCAAGCGCGCTTTCTGAGCATCATATTCGTGTTCTCCTTGCCACAAGTGTGCGGTTCTCTTGATTTCCCTCTTATCTGCTCCACAACTCTTTGTCTACATTTGTTGGGTGATTCCTGCACAAGCTTGACTTGGTTTGCAAAGATAGCCACATTTCAGGCTATGAAAATTATAAAATCCATACTGGTCGCGGCTTTCGTGGTGTGCCTGATGGCCTCCTTCGCCTCGGCCGGATTGAAAATGCCATTTGGACCAGGTGAGAAGTTAACATATCAAATTCATTGGACCTTCATTCATGCTGGCGATGCCGTGCTGGAGGTTCTGCCTGATACTGAGATGAACGGCGTGCCTGCTCGTCATTTCAAGGCCACGGCCAAGACTGTCCCTTGGGTGGATAAAATCTACAAAGTTCGCGATACTATGGAAGCGTGGACGAATATGGATGTCACCCACGCGCTACGTTACAAGAAAGATCAGAATGAAGGAAAGTACCACAAGAAAGTGGACCTTCTCTTTGATAAGGAAACAAATCAGTCCAAGCGATACGTTCGTGGCGATTTGAAGCACACTCTGGATCAGCCGATAGATGTGTTTGACCCCATGTCTATTTTGTTCAGCTTCAGAAAACAGATTCTTTATAAGACCATGAGTTTCGGGGCGAATGTATCCGATGGCAAAAAGAGCGTAGTTGGTGAAGCTTTTGTTGAGGGAGTGGAGGATGTGGAGACCCCCATGGGTAAAATTCGGTCCTTCAAGGTGAACCTCGATATCAAACATTTGTCTGGCGTGTTCAAGAAAAGCTCGGACGCAGAATTGGTCGTTTGGTTTTCAGCTGACGAACGTCGTATTCCTGTGAAAGTCCGCTCCAAAGTAGCAGTCGGGCACTTCACTCTTGAGCTTGTCGACTATCAGCCTCCCACAGATAAGATTGCAAGCTTGCAGCAACAATAACTAGCACTATTTCAGCTAGTAATGGCTCGTATTCCCATTGAGGAATACGAGCTATTTTTTTATAGATTTCACGATATTGAAAAATTATAACGGGTTAATACTTATTCAATCTTGTCAAGCGGTTATTGGCTACTGTATAGTAGTCGAATCGGTCGAGAGAAGGGCGATATAACTCTTTACCTAATTTTACGAGGGATCTGTGAGTAAGCTATTTGGTGATTATATTAGAGCGAAAAGGGAGTCTCTGCGTGAGGATGACCCTGAATATTCTATCAGAAAGGTCGCCAAGCGCATCGGCATACATCATTCTTACCTGAGTAAGATTGAGCGCGGTGAGCCGGCCACTTTGTCCGAAAAACGGATGATGGCTCTGGCCGATGAATTGGGTGATGATCCAGAACTTCTTATGGCTATGTGCGGCAAGATATCGGAAGGTATTCGTCGGGCTGTATTTGAAGATCCTGTTTGGGCAGTGAAGATTCTGAAACGAATTAAAACTGGTCGAAACGGGGGCGGTGACTCTTAGCCTTTCGTTATTTGAGCTACGCTTTTAATCTATGCGTCAATCTCATAGACGCGTATTTTGTTGCTGCGTGGAAATTCCTTTTTCAGCAGCGCTTTCAGGACTTTTTTCATTTCTTTGAGATTTGTTTTAAACAGATTTGTTTCAAATCCATTTTCTCTTATTTCATACACATCTTCAGCCATTCGCAGGATAATTACTGATCTATCTCGTTTATAGGTTCGTAAGTCCAAGCCGCGTCCGATGGGTAGTTTCTTCAGCTTGGTTGTGATGGTGGGGATAGCTCCGGCTATGTCGATCATTAGATTTTCTTCCGTTTTATATGCACATCTGCCTCGGATTCTCCGAGGTCGTACATCCGCATTTTAGTGGAGCGCGGGAATTCTTTCTTCAGGAGATTCTTGAGGAGTTTCTTCATCTTATCCATAGAAATAAGGAAGCGCTCTTCATGAAATCCTTTCTCCACGACATCGAATTCATCTTCTCCGGTTCGGGCAATGACTACGGAACGGTTGCGTTTGTATGTACGCACGTCGATGGCGTGACCAATGGGAAGCTTTTTGAGCTTACGCATGATAGTAGGGATAGCGGTGGCCTTGTCGATCATATATATAATGATAGACAGTCGCGCCAAACCATGTCAAACACGCTGGCTGCTCATGCTGGCCGATTGCTTTATTGTAGCGCACTAGCCAGAATTCACGTGTTTTCAATACGCTTTGGTTTTAATTGAGGATTGCGCCTCGCATTCGAACCACCCTGAGCAGCTAGAAATATAAAAAATGGAGGCACTATGCCCCTTGAGAAAGACAGCGTTGTAGAATGTGAAATCGAATCCCTGGCCTTTGGTGGTCGCGGCGTAGGTCGTGTTGACGGTATGGCCGTATTCGTGGCAGGCGGTCTGCCCGGCGATACAGTGACGGCTCGCATTACCAAGTCCAAGAAACGTTTTGCCGAAGCCGTGATGGAATCCGTTGTCACGCCTTCTGATCTGCGCGTAGAGCCTGTTTGCAAACACTTCGGTGTCTGTGGTGGTTGTGCTGTTCAGGATCTGGATTACCCCGAGCAACTCAAGCAGAAAGCTGCTCAGGTTGAAAGCTCCCTCATGCGCATCGGTGGTGTTGATAATCTGGTCATGGACGAGCCTGTCGCTTCTCCTTTGGTCTGGCGTTACCGCAACAAGATGGAATTCGCTTTCGAGCAGGAAGCTGGTGCCGAACTCCGTTTGGGCTTGCGTTCCATCCCCGAAAAAGGTGAGCGCTTCGGTAAAGTCCTCGATCAGGAAGAATGTCACCTGTGCGCCATGCGTGATATGGATATTGTCCATACAGTGCGTGATTTCTGTCGCGAGTCCAATGTTGTTGCATACCATCCGCAGACTTCTACAGGATTCTGGCGTCATCTCGTTATCCGTCACACCTCTATCGGTCAGGTGCAGGTGAACATCATCACCACGGCTGATGAGCGGAAGTACAATCTCGCCGAAGAGATGGGTGAACTGTTGGCAGATCGCTTCCCCGAAGTGGTTTCCTTTGTCCATTCCGTTCGCAATAAGCGCAGCACGCTCGCTTTTGGTGAACACAATATTTATCGTCTTGGTCACAAGTTTGTGGAAGAGCATCTGCCTAAGGGTGATGATGTTTTGAAATATCACCTGTCGCCCAACACCTTTTTCCAGACCAACTCTGCCGGCGCTGTCGAGCTGTTCGGAACTATCTCCGAATTCGGCGAATTTTCTCGCCGCGAGTCTCTTCTCGACTTGTATTGCGGTGCGGGTGCTATCGGCATCTACATGGCAAACGAAGTGAACCGCGTTATTGGTTACGAAGTGAGTGATGAGGCTATCGGTAAAGCATGGGCGAGTGCCAAGCTCAACCGCATTAACAATTGTGAGTTTTTTGCTCATAGCTTGAACAATGGCGTTCAGGATATGGATAAGTTGCCGAACATCGATGTGGTTGTTGTTGACCCGCCGAGAGCTGGTATGCAGGAGGAGACTGCGAAGTCGATTCTGCGTTTGGCTCCAGAGAAGATCGTCGCTGTTTCGTGTGACCCGGCTACGTTGGCGCGTGATGTGAAGCGTCTTTCCGGGAAGTATGAATTGAAGCGTGCTCGTGCGGTGGATATGTTTCCGCATACGCATCATATTGAGACGGTTGCGCTTTTGGTTAAGAAGTAGTTCTTATCTGATTGAATATATGGAAGGCCGTCCCTTTGGGGACGGCCTTTTTTTGTAGGATTTGCGGTTGAGGTGTGGGGAAGGGAGAGGGATTAAGATAGGGGAGGAAGTCGGGCTGCGCCCTCTATGAAGAATGATGAAACTGCCGTTGGCCGCCCTGCGCGGGCGGGGCGGTTCATTTTTTGGAGGGCACCAAAAAAGGAATCAAAAAAGTGCCTGTTGGCTTAGCTTGGCCGCCTGAGTGTTTCGTCGGCGAGAATCTGATCCACGCTAGCAGCTTTCTCTCTGTGATGCTTCGCTTCGCTGCGCCACAGTGAGAACGAGACGCTGCTGGTCGCCTGGTCAGCTTCTAGGCCGCTTGAAACACAGGGCTGCGGTTGGTCTTTGGGTGGAAGTTGGGGAAGAGGCTGGGTGCTTGGTGGTTAGGTGTTTTGTTGTGCAACGGGCCGAGCGCTAGCGAGCTACACAACGTTTAGGAGGGGAGATGGGGTTGGAGGTCTGGGGGAAGGGGAAGAGGGGAAGCCTTTTACAAAGTGTGCCCCTCTTCCCCTTCCCTCAGTCTTCTGAATACTTGACCAGAAGGCTGTGATGTTTTAACGGTATTGTTGTTAAACACGACACTTATGTTGCAGGGGCGCGGTCCCTCTTGAACGATGCCGCGCGATCTGCTTCTTTTTTTTATTCTTTTGAAGAGAGGTTTACTATGGATCGTATCCCCATTTCCAAACAGGGTCATGAGAAGATCACAGCGGAACTTGAGGATTTGAAGTCTCAGCGTCCTGCTATCATCCAGGCCATTAAAGAGGCTCGTGAAGAAGGCGACCTGAGTGAGAACGCCGGTTATGATGCTGCGCGAGAACGTCAGGGTATGCTCGAAGCTCGTATCACTTACATCAATTCTCGTATGCCGTTGTTTGATGTTATCGATCTCGATAACTTGAACGATGACCGTGCGATCTTTGGTGCAACAGTTGAAGTGGAAGACATTGACACTGACGAGACTAAGACATTCTTGTTGCTCGGTCCGGACGATGCAGATCACAAAGCTGGTTCCATTTCCGTATTGTCCCCCATGGGACAGGCTCTTCTTGGTAAGGAAGAGGGTGAGGAAGTCATCGTTGATGCGCCTCGTGGTCGTATTGAATACGAGATCCTTTCCATCACTTTCCGAGGCTCTGAAGGCCTTAATATCAAGTAGATTACCGCTTGGTATACCACACGTATGTGTGTACTATGGCCCCACTCAAATTTGTAGTGGGGCCTTTTTATATGCTTATGGAAACAGATTCTCTTTTTGAAGTCGTCAAGCCGTCCGGGATATTCGATACCCGTGTCGCTGCGAGGGCGCTGTGCGATACCTGTACGAAAGAACACGGTATGGTCGTTGGGTATGCCAAACAGTTTGCCAAGCAATTGCTGCATACTTTGGCGGACAAGAAACGTATCGATCTGACTGTGCCGGATGGTGAAGCTGATCCTCGATTTTCTACAGATTATCTGTACGGCAAGGCTCGCGGCCAGATGTTTGGTGTGCTTGTTTGTCGTAATAAGAAAGGGCAGATCGGCGTACTTAAAGCATTTTCAGGCCAATACAATGGTGTCTGGAATGTGGATGGCTGGGTGCCTCCGCTTGTTGATACCGAGAAGTTGGCGTCCATGAGTTCTGGCGTGGAACGATTCATCAAACGGTTGGGCGCTCAGATTGAAACACTTCCCAAAGAATCTCCTCAGCGGAAAGCGCTGCTGGATCAGCGAAAGGCTCTCTCGCAGGCACTGATGAAAGATATTCATGCACTGTACCGTATACCGAATTTTCGAGGCGATTTAAGATCACTGCCCGAGATCGTCTATGGCGAAGGTGGAATTCCCACTGGCACGGGTGATTGCTGTGCTCCCAAACTGCTGGGCTATGCTGCTTTGCATTCCTATACCCCGCTGGGTGTGGGTGAATTCTATTTTGGTAAAGAAAATAAATCCGGCTCCAAACGTCATGGGGCCATGTACACTTCTTGTAAAGACAAGTGTGGCCGTATTCTTGGCTACATGCTTTGCGGACAAGGAACTCAATGCCCGACATTCCCGAAGGATTAGTCCTCGTTCATACAGATCCTGAGTTCGTGGTGGTGGATAAGCCAAGCGGCTTGCTCTCCGTCCCCGGCAAGGGGGAGGCTAATCAGGACTGCGTGGTCAGCCGCGTGAAAGATATGTTTCCCGAAAGCATCGATCAGCCATCAGTGCATCGTCTGGATCAGGATACATCCGGTCTGCTCGTACTCGCACTTACCACTGAAGCGCATCGCACTCTCTCTGTTCAGTTTATGGATCGGCTGGTGGGTAAACGTTATACCGCGCTCATCGATGGCGAGTTAGAAGAGAGTGGCGGCGTCATAGAGCTGGCTTTCCGACTCGATCCCGACAATCGGCCTTATCAAGTATATGATCCTGAACGCGGAAAGCTCGGCACTACGCGTTGGCGTAAGCTTGGCGTGGAAAATGGTCAGACGCGGGTAGAGTTCATGCCGCTTACCGGCCGGACGCATCAGCTCAGAGTCCACTCGGCTCATGAGAAGGGACTCGGCTTCCCCATTGTGGGGGATCGCCTCTATGGTACAGGCACTGGTCCCGGGCAATTGAAGCTGCATGCTTCCACGCTCAGGTTTCGCCATCCTTCCACTAAAAAGCCTATGGAATTCAAGTCGTCAGCACCGTTTTAACTGTTGTGATGAGGATAGAAGTTGGTTTGGTTTTTCTGCTTATTGCGGTGTGGACAAAAAAGGATGCGGTTTTGTTCTCATTTATGTCATTAGAAAATACAATTATTTAAGCTGGTTCAAAAAAGAACAATTTTATTTTTCCTTTTTTGTTATTTTTGAAGGCAGAATGAATGGGAAAATCTGCGTTTTTGTAGTCTTTCTCGTGTTGTCGCAAATTGGACTGCATTTATATATTCGTTATTATTACATTTTTAATGTTTGGCATGTTCCTTGGTATAGGGAGGCCCAGACTACAAAGGGGCGGATGCCTCTTTTACCGGATTACCGGAAAATTTATAAATTGCCTGAAGGAGATTTTCGATGAGCGGATACCAGACACGCCAGAGTGCTATTGCTGCGGTGACCAACTACAAGTCAGATGTGAAGCCTTTGAATTTTGCTGAGACTTCTCCCACCGATATTTTTGGTTCCAATGTCTTCACTGACAAAGTCATGAAGAACATGCTGCCCAAGGATGTATACAAATCCTTGATGGCTACCAAGACTTCGGGCGAGAAAATGGATTCCTCCATTGCTGGTCCGGTTGCTGCCGCCATGAAAGAGTGGGCTATCGCCAAGGGCGCAACTCACTACACCCACGTATTTTACCCGCTGACCGGCCTCACCGCTGAGAAGCATGACGGCTTCCTCGCTCCTGACGATGAGGGCGGCGCCATCGTTGAATTTGATGCAAAACTCCTTATTCAGGGTGAGCCTGATGCATCTTCCTTCCCGTCCGGCGGCCTGCGCGCTACCTTTGAAGCTCGCGGTTACACCGCTTGGGACGTAACCAACCCGGCCTATATCCTTGAGAACCCCAACGGTACTTTCCTGTGCATCCCCACCGCATTCATTTCCTGGAAAGGACATGCACTGGACAAAAAGACCCCACTGTTGCGCGCCAACCAGGCCATCAACAAAGCTGGTCGCCGTTTCCTCGACCTCTTCGGCAATGATGATGGCAACATGGTCGTTTCCAACGCCGGTCCCGAGCAGGAATACTTCCTCCTTGATCGCAATTTCTACTTCGCCCGCCCCGACCTTATGGTTTGCGGCCGTACCCTGTTCGGTGCCAAACCTGCCAAGGGCCAGGAACTGGACGATCACTACTTTGGTGCCATCCCGCGCCGTGTCCTCGCATACATGCTGGAAGTCGAGCGTGAGCTGTACAAGCTCGGTGTTCCGGTCAAGACCCGTCACAACGAAGTGGCTCCCGGCCAGTTTGAGATTGCTCCCATCTTTGAGCAGTCCAACCTCGCCACTGACCACAATCAGATGATCATGACCACGCTGAAATCCGTTGCCAAAAAACACGGCATGGCTTGTCTGCTGCACGAAAAGCCGTTCGCTGGCATCAACGGTTCCGGCAAACACGTGAACTACTCCCTGTCTACTCCGACTCAGGGCTCCCTGTACTCTCCGGGGTCTTCTCCGGCTGAGAACATGCAGTTCCTGGCTATCACTGCTGCCACCATCCGTGCAGTGGAAAAATACGCACACCTGCTCCGCGCGGTCGTCGCCTCCGCTGGTAACGATCACCGTCTCGGTGCCAACGAAGCACCTCCGGCCATCATCTCCATCTTCCTGGGTGGCGAGCTGGCCGAGATCTTCAATCAGATTGAGCTGGGTGACCTCAAAGGAACCAAGGCCGTTGGCAAACTCCGTGTCGGCGTCGACACTCTGCCTCCGCTGCCCATGGATTCCGGCGATCGTAACCGTACATCTCCGTTTGCCTTCACTGGCAACCGCTTCGAGTTCCGCGCTGTCGGCTCCAACCAGTCCATCGCTGGAGCACAGGTTGCACTGAACACCATCATGGCTGAGTCTCTGGACTTCCTCTGCGACGAAGTAGAGAAGCTTACCAAAGACAAGAAGATGAAGCTCAACGAGGCCTGTCAGAAAGTCATTCAGGGTATCATGAAGAAGCACGGCCACGTAGTTTTTAACGGCGACGGTTACGCCGATGCATGGCAGACAGAAGCTGCCAAACGCGGTCTGCCGAATCTTAAAACTGCTGCCGAAGCATTGCCTGCTATCGTTGAGAAGAGCGTCATTGACGTCTTCGAGAAGTACGAAGTTCTGTCTCATGACGAGCTGCACTCTCGCTGCGAAATCTTCCACGAGCAGTACAACCAGAACATTCAGATTGAGTCCGAGTTGGTCGTCAAGATCGCCAAGACCATCATTATGCCCGCGGCTATCCGCTACCAGGGCGAGTTGGCTGGCACCGCTGCCAACCTGAAAGCTGCTGGTATTAAAGGTGACACCCCGGCATTGAAAGACATCACCAAGATGGTCGGTGCTCTTGATAAATCATTGATCGCTCTTGAGAAGCTGATGGACAAGGATGATTTCAAGTCCATTGAAGCTGAGGCTACATACAAGACTGAGAAGATTCTGCCCGCTATGCTTGTTGTTCGCGAAGCCGCAGACAACATGGAAAGTCTGGTAGCAGACGATCTCTGGCCTCTTCCCAGCTATCAGGAGATTCTGTTCATTAAGTAAGTCCTTCGTAAGGATACTGAATTCAAAAGGTCTTGCGCTAACCGCGCAAGACCTTTTCCTTTTTTGCCAAGGCTTGTGAGAGCGGCGCATCTGCGTCGTTGGATGGTACGGTTTAATCCTCGACATAGGAGGCCTACGCCTGCGGTTAAACCGCACCGTCCGCCTAGCGGCTGCACCACTCTCACAAGCCTTACTGCGCTTATTATTTGTGCTTATAGATGATTTTCTGTCATGTATGTGATGAGTTGCAAAATGATGTCGATGAGAGTGATGATTCTTTCGAGAGTTTTGTAAAAGTTCATGCTTAGTCTCCTTTGTTGAAAGTAATGAATTTCAAGGAGCCGCCACACAATTATGGTTGCCCATAAGAGAAAGGCTTTGTGATGGTTTTTCGGTTGGCCTGTTGTTTCGGCAAGGAAGTGGGGGGGGAAGGTCACGCGATGTTATAATCTGTCGCTTTCTATTTGGTGAGTTTGTGCGTGTTTGGTATTAGATGTATATGTGGTAGTGCGAGGTGAATATGAAACGAGTGTGTTTATATCTATGTCTGATGGTGTTGTTCTCGGCTCAGCCTGCGTGGGGGCTTGAGCTGACGATTTTGCACGTCAATGATTCGCACTCGTATTTGGAATCTACTGGGGATAAGCTTACGCCGGATGGAGAGAAAACCTATGTTCAGCTTGGCGCATGGGCTCGGCTGACGACGGCGGTGGATCATGCTCGGAGAGAAGGGGGGAATGTCGCCCTGCTTCATGCTGGAGATGTGGTCCAAGGTGGATTGTATTTTACGCAATATGGCGGCAAGCCGGAGATGGAATTTTTGGATCGACTGCGGTTCGATGCCATGGTCTTGGGTAACCACGAATTTGATAAAGGTCCGGATTTTTTGGCGGGATTTCTGAAGTATACGCATATTCCTGTTTTGAGCGCCAATATGAATGCTGCAGGCGTGCCGGATTTGGCAGCCAGAGTGAGGCCGTACACGATTTTGAATATGGAAGGGGAGAAGGTCGGTATAATCGGGCTTACTCTCGCAGAAACCTCGTTTGTCTCTAGTCCCGGGCCGGGAATAACTTTTTCCAGTGAAGCGGAGACAGCGCGTACCTACGTTAAAGAGTTGGAAGCGCATGGTGTGAATAAGATCATATTGCTCACTCATGTGGGGTTGGAGAATGACAAGTTACTCGCTGCTGAAGTGCCGGGTGTGGATGTCATTGTAGGCGGTCACTCTCATTCATTGATAGCGGCTGAGGGTGAGTTGAAGCCGCTTGGGATGCAGGTGGATGGCGATTACCCAGTAGTGGTCAAAGGTGCTGAGGGAAATGATGTCTATGTAGTCACGGCTTGGAAGTGGGGGCGTGTGCTTGGGAAGCTTCATGTCAATTTTGATGATGCCGGGAATGTGATTGGGGTAAGGGGTGCGCCTGTCATGTTGGTGGCTGATGATTTTCAGAGGAAAGATGCGGAAGGAAAGAAAGTTGCTTTGGACGGTGAGTCCCGGCAGCAGGTAATAGAGACCTTTTCTCAGAATCCGGTGGCGAATGTCGTTGCCGAGGATGCGCCCGCTGCGGAATTCCTCGCCCCCTACAGCAAGGGTGTGCAGGCTATGCTTAAGGATGTCATCGGAAGGGCTGTAAAATCCTTGCCGCATATAAGTGTTCCGGGTGTGACTGAGTCCGGTGTGTCCTTGCCAAATGGAAGCTTGCTTGCTCCGTTGGTTGTGCAATCTTTGCTCGACAAAATCGATACGACTGGGGAGAGGGTGGACTTCGCTCTGATGAATGGTGGTGGGGTTCGCATGAGTCTGGAGCGGGGGAAAATCACCGTGGGACAGGTGCATATGCTCTTGCCTTTTGGCAATACCATTTACACCATGGACATTACGGGCGTGGAGTTAAAGCGGGCTTTGGAGTATGGCGTTACACGCGGTGGTGGTGCTTTCCCGTATATGAGTGGGGCGCAATATACTGCGGATATGAATCAGCCTGATGGAGAGCGCATCACGAGTGTGACTGTCCAAGGTGTTCCGCTGAATCTGCAACAGACTTACCGAATGGTAACCAATGCTTATCTTGCTAATGGTGGAGATGGTTACGCCCTGTTTAAAAACGCGAAGAATCGCTACGATACAGGATTCATTGTGGCTCAGGCATTCATGGCCTACGTGAAGGAAAAGAAGAAGCTTTCACCGCTTCCTGTGACTGGGGTGACGTATATTCCCGTCAAACAGTAGCGCGCAAAAAAGTGACCGCCCCGGGGGGCGGAGCGGCCAGCCTCTCGATAATTCTCTCCGTAGAATTAGACAGCCATGTCCAATGATTCCATTGTGGTACTTGCGGGTGTTTCTCCAGAAGGCTCAGACGCTACTGATTCTGTTTCGCCGGCTGCTTCGGATGTTGGTACAAATACGGCATTCATCAGATCAGACATGGAACCTTCGTATGCGGCCATGGCCTGACGCATGTGTGCGCGCCGAGCCTTGGGGTGTCCTTCTCCAGGGGGCGGAGGTCCTGTGCCTTCGGGCCGTTCCAGGCCAAGTTCGGTTGCAACAGCGTCACGGTTGTCGCGCAACCCACTTGCAATTTCCTGACGGGTCAGAATGGAGTCGCCATCGCCATCAATGGCGTTGAACGCATCCTCGGATAAACCACTTTCGCATTGGCACAAAGAGCCATCGCTGTCGGTATCCATTTCCTGAACCATGCTTCCAGCCAGATGCCCGGCAAAGCCCGGTCGTTTTCGGCCTGTGGCTTCACCGCTTTCCTCTCCGCTTTGGCGCTCAAACCGTTGTCTCATCAGTTCGTGCATGGGAGGGCGTTGTTGCCCTTCAATTTGAGTCACACTCATGGGGTAGCTCCTTTTTCAGGGTTACCCCTCCCCTTTCCTCTATCATCGAGTGGCAGAGGATAGAACGCGACTCGAACAGATCGGTTGACAGGAAAACGGCAAAATTAGCAGCCCTGCCAGTTCCCGGTTTCACTGCTCTTCACCAGTGCATCAATGACATGCATGTTGTCCCATGCGTCCATGATGGTCGTGGGTGTCTGCACATCGTCGATAATCGCTTTGGCAAAGGCATCGCCCTGAAGGGTGTACTGGTCACAGACGGGGAACTCTTTGGTTTCCACAGTCAACGTTTCTTTGCGCCCCTGTTGGAGGATGAGCTTGCACGGTTCGTTTGGTGGAGCATTGAATGGGATGAGTATCTCGATACGTCCGGTGGTACCAAGGATGTTGACTCGTTGGTAATCCGCCATCTGGGTGGAGCAGGTGAAGGTGGAAATTCGGCCATTGAAGTCCATCATGCCGGAGAAAACGCGGTCTGTGCCAAAGGTCGGGTCGTCGTTGCGAAATGACATGACTCGACGAGGCTGGGCGCTGAAAATGAATCGGGAGAGAGAGACCGGGTAGCAGCCGATATCCATCAGTGCACCGCCGCCCATATCCGCCTTGTTGCGGATGTTGTCCGGGTCATCGTTGAAGTAGGAGAAGAATGACTGGATGGTGACCAGATCGCCGATTTCGCCTTCGTCCACCAAACGTTTCGCTTCAACCCATTGTGGGTGATAGCGATACATGAACGCTTCCATGATTTTGATATCCGGGTTCATGGTCGTGGCGTTGATGATGCGGTTCACTTCTTCATCGTTGAGTCCCATGGGCTTTTCGCACAACACATGCTTGCCCGCATTCATGGCCTTGATGGTCCACTCTACATGCATATGGTTGGGCAGTGGGATGTAGACCGCGTCGATAACTTTGGCTTTGAGCATCTTCTCATAGCTGTCGTATACCTTGGGGATGCCGAGTTTCTTGGCGACTGCTTTGGCGGAATCCTTGGAGCGTGAGGCTATGGCGACCACCTCGGTATATTCTCCCTGTTGCATGGCGGGAATGACTTTTTCTCTGGCGATCTTGGCGGTGCTGAGTATGCCGATACGGACTTTATCCATGGCTGTAATCCTTCTGTCGTGTTGGCGGTTGCTGACGCTGCTCAGTATATCTGTATCTCTTCCCCGCGCAAGTGGGAGATTTCTGAGGTAGAAAACGATTTTTTGTGTGCGTAAAAGGAGGGGGGAAGCCTTTATTTCGTTGGCCTCACCTTGTTTCTTTCTTCCTCATTCTCTCCATTGAATTTCTCACTCATATTGACAAAATGACATTTTCGTGGTTTTTTGAATGACGTTATGCAAACGTTTGCGGCAACGTTTGCGAGAACCTCCTGAAAGATCGACGAGTTGTCTTCTCAGTACATCTTTCAGGCCGAATTTCAGGGCTGATTCATGGGGGGAGAGAACATGAATTTCAAAGATCAACCACACAGGCGCTTCAACCAGCTTACGGGCGAATGGGTGCTGGTGTCTCCGCATCGAACCAAGCGGCCATGGCAGGGTCAGCAGGAAGAACCGGATATGGCAACGCTGCCTGAACACGATTCGGACTGTTATCTCTGTCCCGGCAATGAACGTGCGGGTGGTGCAATCAATCCTGACTACGAAGATACCTATGTCTTCACTAATGACTTTGCTGCGCTTTTGCCCGTATCTTCAGATACTTCCGAAATAACTGAACAGAAAGATGACCTGCTTATTGCCGAGCCTGAGCCGGGAGTTTGCCGTGTTATTTGCTATTCTCCTCGCCATGATATGAGTATACCCCGGATGGGTATTGACTGTGCTGAAAAAGTGGTGAATGTTTGGTGCAGAGAATTTGCAGAGCTTGGTGCACGAGATGACATTGGGCACGTACAGATATTTGAGAACCGTGGTGGTGTTATGGGGTGTTCCAACCCCCATCCTCATGGCCAAATTTGGGCTACAGGCAGCACCCCCATGTTGCCTGGCCTGGAACATCAGCGGCAGAACAGACACTTACTTGACAAGGGAGAGTGTCTGCTTTGCCGCTACCTCCGGCGGGAACTCGAATCCGGAGAGCGGCTTGTTTTTGAAAACGATTCTTTTGCAGTCATCGTTCCGTTCTGGGCTGTGTGGCCATTTGAGACCATGATCCTACCCAAAGTTCATATGGGTACCATTCTGGATATGAGTGCGAAGCAGCGCCGCGATCTGGCCGACGCCATGGTCCGTCTTGGCATTCGATACGACAATCTTTTCCAGACCTCATTTCCATACTCTATGGGGGTTCACCAAAGCCCCACCGATGGTGAAGAACATCCTCACTGGCATTTTCATTTGCATTACTACCCGCCATTGTTGCGGTCTCGTTCAGTGAAGAAGTTTATGGTCGGTTTCGAGATGTTGGCTATGCCGCAGCGCGACATCACCGCGGAAGCTGCTGCTGCCCAACTCCGGGAGTTGTCGGAAGTTCACTATATGGAGAAAACATGAGCAGTAACGTAGGTACTTATATCACTGCTGTTGATCGGGGCGGGCTTGATGCTCTGTTTACCCAGCTGTATGGCGAGGAGAATTTACACGTTCAGAGGCAGCGTTATCTCGGCTTGCTGCGTCGTATGGAATCCTGGTCCCATGGGGGAAGCTGTTCTCTGATCAATGTCCCGGGCAGGACCGAATTGGGTGGCAATCACACTGACCACAACAATGGAGTGGTGCTGGCGGCTGCCGTTCATTTTGATTGCCTGGCCGTAGCGTCTCCTGCCGATGCCAATGTCATTCGCATTCGTTCCACCGGTTTTCCCGACATAATTGAGGTCAAGCTTGATGATTATGATTATCGCTCGGAAGAAGAAGGTACTTCCACTGCTCTGGTGCGGGGTGTAGCGCAAGGGTTGTCTACATCCGGCTATACCGTAAACGCCTTTGATGCTTGTATTGACAGCGATGTTCCTGTCGGGGCTGGCCTGAGCTCTTCGGCTTCCTTTGAGGTGTGCATCGGGCAGATTTTCAATCAGCTTTTCAATCATGGAAGAATTTCGGAAATTGAACTGGCGCGTGTAGGCCGGGCGGCTGAAAACTTTCACTTTGGAAAACCATGTGGCTTCATGGATCAGATAGCCTGTGCAGTGCAGGGCATTCTCTCCATAGATTTTTTTGATCAAGAGCACCCGATTGTGAATGAGGTTGATTTTGATTTTTCTTCTACCAACTACCAACTTGTGGTTGTGGACACCGGGGGAGATCACGCTGATCTGACACCAGAATATGCGGCCATACCAGCGGAAATGACCAAGGCGGCAAAGGCCCTGGGCCTTGATGCTGCACGCGGGTTAACTATTCCTCAGGTGTTGAATAATGCCGCCGAGGTCCGTCGGTTGGCTGGTGATCGTGGATTACTTCGACTCATACATTTTATTGAGGAAAACGATCGGGCCAAGTCTCAGGCAAAAGTGCTTGCCAAGGGCGATATGTGGGCCTTCCTCAGCTTGGTTTTAGCCTCAGGCGATTCTTCGTGGCGACTGCTACAGAATTGTGTCAGTACCACAAATTTCATGGATCAACCCATTCCTCTGGCATTGACTTTGACTGAGCGTTTTCTGGAAGGCGATGGGGCTTGGCGTATTCAAGGTGGCGGTTTTGCAGGGACGATTCAAGCGTATGTGCCACGGAAAAAGCTCGATGCGTATATTGAGTTCATGAACGGTATATACGGTCCGGGGGCTGTGCTGCCTCTGCGCATTCGCAAGCCCGGTTACGTTGTGATCAAGCCGGACTGGGCTAAGGGAGATGCTAAGTAGCCATGGCGCAGTTCACTATCAAGGACCTTGCCCGCGAGTTGGGTATTTCTCCGTCTACGGTCTCGCGCGCACTGCGGGATCATCCAGATATCAGCAAAGCGACCAAGAAGCGGGTGACTGACGCTGCTCGTGAACACAATTATCAGCCGAACCAGCTCGCCCAGTCGCTTCAAAAGAAGCGCTCCAATACTATTGGCGTCATTGTGCCGGAAATTCGCCATGATTTCTTTTCCACTGTCATTAGCGGTATTGAGGAAGTGGCTTATGAGAACGGGTTCACCATTATGGTCTGCCAGTCGCACGAAACGTTAACCCGTGAGAAAATCAATACGCAGGCGCTTGTCGCCAATCGGGTAGCCGGACTGCTTGTTGCCATCTCTTCTGAAACCACTGACTACGAACATTTTTCCAACGCCATCAAGCAGGGTGTTCCCATGGTTCAGTTTGACCGTGTGGTGGAAGAGCTTCCTACAAGTAAAGTAGTGGTGGATGATTACGCTGCTGCTTACGCTGCCGTAAACCACCTCATTGAATCAGGGTACCGCCGCATTGGCCATATGGCTGGACAAGAGGGGATAGCTCTGAACCGTCATCGCTTTCAAGGGTATCGCGATGCCCTGCGCGACAGCGGGCTTGCCTATGAAGAGAAATTTTATCTGCACGGTGGATATCGTGAGGAAGATGGCCGGGATGGAGCCAAGCGCTATCTCGCCATGGACGAATTGCCGGAAGCAATACTTGCCATTAATGACCCTGTTGCTGTCGGCCTGTTTGCCGAATTCAAAAAGGCTGGAGTCCGCATTCCAGAGGATGTGGCTCTGGTAGGATTCTCGGATACTCCGGCTGCCGCACTTATCGATCCAGCGCTTACGACTGTATATCAGCCTGCATTTGAGATGGGGCGGACTGCTGCCACGCTTTTGATGAAGCATTTTGACGAGGAAAATGATATTCTCGCTCCCGAAATAGTCACCCTTGATACCGAGTTGTTGGTACGTGGTTCTTCGGCAAGGAGGGATGGTTGATGGATATCAGAAAAGAAGCATGGGGAACCATGCTGGATGGTAGGCAGGTAGACCTTTATACTTTGGTCAATGACCGCGGAATGCAGGCAACTATCACTACGTATGGTGCCACGCTTGTTGGCCTGACTGCGCCGGATAGAAATGGCTCCATGGCGGATGTGGTTCTCGGATATGATTCCGTGGATGAGTACATCAATGGCCGAGGTTACCTCGGTGCCATGATTGGTCGTGTTGCCAATCGGCTGAGTAGCGCTCAATTCGAGCTGGACGGTGTGACTTACGATGTTACCCGCAACAAAGAATATGGTCAGGCGCACGGCGGTACTGCCGGTTTTGACAAGAAGCTATGGACAGCTGAATCGCTGGAAACCATCGAAGGCCCTTGTCTGGTTCTTGGCTATCACAGTGTTGATGGCGAGGAAGGGTATCCCGGTAATCTGGATGTGACGGCGGTATATACCATGACAGAACGTGGTCTCCGTTTGGAGTGTCGTGCTGAGACTGATAAGCCCACCGTGGTCAATCTGACGAACCATGCGTATTTCAATTTGAATGGAACCGGAGCAGCCACCAAGGATGTTCTGGATCATGTTCTGACGCTCAACTCCAGTCGCTATCTCCCGACCGATACGAATCAGGTACCTACAGGGGAAGTCGTAGATGTGGCCGGAACGCCGCTTGATTTTACCCGTCCTACCAGCTTCGGGCTTCGTATTAATGACGAGCACGAGGCTATTCAGATAGCTCATGGATATGATCATTACTATGTCATCGATGGCGACACCGATGAATTGACGCAAGGCGCGCAAATTTTTCATGGCGGTTCCGGGCGGGTGCTTGATGTATGCACTACCCAGCCGGGGCTGCAATTTTATACGGGCAATCACATGGCTGAGCGCACGAAAGGGAAGCTGGGGGCCGTGTATGGCGTTCGTTCCGGCTTTTGCATAGAGACGCAAGGGTATGTGGATGCACCAAACAAGCCGGGATTCCCGTCCATTGTGCTGCGGCCCGGTGAGAAATATGAACAGGTAACCGAGTACCGCTTTTCCGTGATGTAAAGTGGTGAAACTTTCAAGGTAACGATATGGCGAATGTCGAATTGAAAAAGGTCGTGAAGGCCTACGGCAGCGTGGAAGTAGTCCACGGCATTGATTTGCAGATTCAGGACAACGAATTCATTGTTCTGGTCGGCCCATCTGGTTGCGGAAAATCCACGGTTCTGCGCATGGTGGCAGGTTTGGAAGAAATCAGTGGCGGCGAAATCCTCATTGGTGGCGAGGTGGTAAACCAAGTATCGCCCAAGGATCGCAATGTTGCCATGGTTTTTCAGAACTATGCGCTCTATCCGCACATGACAGTGCGTGAAAACATGGGCTTCTCCCTTAAAATGCGTAAGCACGACAAGGCTGCAGTCGCAGCCAAGGTCGATGAGGCAGCCCATGTATTGGAGCTGACGCCCTACCTTGATCGCAAGCCTTCCGAGCTTTCCGGTGGTCAGCGCCAGCGTGTTGCCATGGGGCGTGCCATGGTTCGCAAGCCGGATGTTTTTCTCTTTGATGAGCCTCTTTCCAACCTTGATGCTCAGTTGCGTACACAGATGCGCATGGAGCTTCGCAAGATGCACATGCGGCTTTCCACCACCACTATCTACGTCACCCACGATCAAATCGAAGCCATGACTTTGGCTGACCGGATCGTTATTCTGAAAGACGGTCATATTCAGCAAGTAGGCTCTCCCATCGATGTTTTCGAGAGACCGGACAATGTCTTCGTGGCCCAGTTTATCGGCAACCCGCCTATGAATATTCTGGAAGGCACGTACAAGGAAATCGACGGGAAACGGTATGTTACATCAGGGAAATCCACATTCCCGATTATAGATGACCGAGCTGCATCACTCGTAGATGGCGCTCCTGTACTCGTCGGCCTCCGTCCCGATTCTATCAAGATGGGCGACAATATCGAAAAGCTGCCGAAAGAATGGTGGTGTCAGGGTGAAGTGGTCGTATCGGAAATCCTCGGCGGCCAGTCTCATCTGGAGATCGTGGTGGATGGTGAAAACGAACTCATCGCTGAGGTCGAGGGCCGCGTGGTTGCCCATCCCGGTGAGATTGTGCCTATCGGTTTTGAGTTCAACAGAATGGTTTTGTTTGACCCGGAAACAACCAACGCACTTTATTGATTTTGTAGTCATGGAAGTGGTTGTTTTAATAGTTAATTGATTGTTTAAGGATAGTTTTTTCAACAACGTTTGGAGGTAGTATGAAAAAGACTTTTGCAAAATTTTTGATCGTCATGGTCGCAACTTTGTTCTTGGCTGCCCCGCAGGCAGTTCAGGCCAAAGAGTTGACTGGCGACTTGGAGATTTTCTCCTGGTGGGCTGGTGACGAAGGTCCTGCCTTGCAGGCTCTCATCGACATCTACAAGAAACAGAATCCCAAAGTGAAAGTGATCAACGCCACTGTCACTGGCGGTTCCGGCGTCAACGCCAAAGCTGTTTTGAAAACCCGTATGCTCGGTGGTGAGCCACCGGATTCTTTCCAGGTTCATGCTGGTCAGGAACTGATCGGTACCTGGGTCAAAGCTGACCGCATGGAAGATCTTACTCCTCTGTTTAAAGAAGAAGGTTGGATGGATGTATTCCCTGAAGGTCTGGTCAAGCTGATCGGTACTGACAAGGGTATCTGGTCCGTTCCCGTGAACATCCACCGCTCCAACGTCATGTGGTATGTTCCGGCTAACTTGAAGAAGTGGGGCGTCGAAGCTCCCAAGACTTGGGATGAGTTCTTTGCTATCGCTCCCAAGCTCAAAGCCGCTGGCGTTACTCCGCTGGCACTGGCTCAGAACTGGACTGCCAACCACCTGTGGGAATCCGTTGCACTGGCCTCTCTTGGCGCAGACAACTGGGATGCTCTTTGGGCTGGCAAGCTGGCATTCACTTCCCCTGAAGTCGTGAAAGCATGGGAACTCTTCGGTAAGGTACTGGAATACACCAACTCTGATGCTTCCTCCCTTTCCTGGCAGCAGGCAACTGACATGGTTCTTGATGGCCGCGCTGCTTTCAACATCATGGGTGACTGGGCTGCCGGTTACATGTTCACCACCAAGAAGCTCGTACCTGGTAAGGGATTTGGCTGGATGGCTTCCCCCGGCACCGGTGGCGAATTCCTGTTCCTGGCTGACTCCTTTGGTCTGCCCAAGGGTGCTCCTCACATGGCCAACGCCAAAGCATGGCTCAAGGTTCTCGGTTCCAAAGAAGGTTCGGATGCGTTCAACCCGATCAAGGGTTCCATCTCTGCTCGTAAGGACTCCGACCTGTCCAAGTACAACGACTACCTCAAGTCCGCCGCTAAAGACTTCGGCAAAGACCGCGTAGTCGGCTCCTTGGCACATGGTGTCGCAGCCAACGAAACCTTCATGGGTGGCTTCGCTTCCGTCATGGAAATGTTCCTGAAGACCAAGAACGCCAAAGCAGCTTCCATGGCATGCGCTCAGCTCGCTAAAAAAGCTGGAATCTAAATAGAATAATAACTCCTTCGTATCGGGAGCCTACCCGCTCCCGATACGAAGGAATTCATGGCGCACACCCTCAGCATCCGCGAAGCGCCACAAAAGGTTCTTAAGCCATCGGAGATGCCTCCCCGGCGAGGGGGCGCCGAAGGCCATCCTCGAAGAGAGAAAGATATGCGTGAAGCATCATTAGATAGACTGAAAGCATTCCTGACGCTGTTGCCGTCCATTATCCTTATAGGCGTCTTCGTCTATGGGTTCATTGGCAACACCATCTGGACATCCATGACCGACTGGGGCGGCTCCGGCTCGCTCGCCATTAATCCCGAAAAGAATTTCATCGGCTTGGATAACTATGTCGAACTGTTCACAGGATTCCTCGGCGGCGGCTTCCGTCAGGACTTGGTGAATGCGGTCTACTATTCTGTGATGCTGCTGGTCGGCGCGGTGGGGCTCGGTATGTTTATCGCCATACTGCTCGATCAGAAACCTAAGGGCGAAGACGTCCTACGCACCATCTTTCTGTATCCCATGTCCCTGTCGTTCATCGTGTCCGGAACCATCTGGCGCTGGCTGCTTGCTCCACAGGGCGGCGTTAACGTCTTGCCTACCTATGTTGGTATGGAACCGCTGACCTTTGAATGGCTTTCCAGTCAGGCATCCATTCTCAATTTCAATTGGCAGAACCTGTTTCAGATCCTTTTTTATGTAGCATCATTCATCCTGATTCTGGTGGGATTGTACTCACTGAAAGCTGATCCGAAACGCGCCATGAAGCGCTGGCTCGGTCCCGGTGTCGCTATTGGAGCAGCCGCTTGGATTTTTGGTGGCATGTTGCCCGAAGCGTTGTTCATGGAAGAAGAACACGGCTTCAATATGGCGACATTCGGTATCATTATCGCGACTGTCTGGCAGTATTCCGGTTACACCATGGCCCTCTATTTGGCGGGCTTTAACGGTATTTCGCAGGACTTGCGGGACGCGGCTATGCTCGATGGTGCTAGCGAAGTGGATTATTACCGCTATGTCGCTATCCCGATGCTCAAGCCGATCACCATTAGCGCGGTCATCATCCTGTCCCATATCTCGCTCAAGATGTTCGACCTGATCTTTGCCATGACCGGACCGGATAACGCCGAAACCGGACATCCGGCATTGACCATGTATCTGACAACGTTCCGGGCCAATGATTTTGCCAAGGGCGCTGCTATCGCCATCGTTCTGTTCCTCATTGCGGCCATGTTCATTGTCCCCTATCTGGTGACGCAATATCGTCAGAGAAGGAGGGGCTAATCATGCAGCGCAAAGTCACTCCCGGTTCTGTTTTCCTCTATGGAACACTCATCGTTCTGTCGCTCTTTTTCCTCATGCCCGCTTACATGGCGGTCGTGACAGCCCTCAAATTGCCAGCGGATATCAGTCTGCCATCTGCATGGGAACTTCCCGTGACTTTCAATTGGGCGAGCTTCAGTGATGCCATCAAGCTACTCAAGCCGAACTTTATCAATTCACTGATCCTGACGGTCTGTGCCACGGCAGGTTCAACCATTCTCGGTTCACTCAATGGCTACGTCTTCTCCAAGTGGAAATTCAAGGGCAGTGAGGTTGTGTTCACGCTGTTCCTGTTCGGCATGTTTATCCCGTATCAGGTCATTCTGATCCCGCTTTTCCAGACATTGCGTGCCATGGATTTATACGGCGGGTTGCCTGGTTTGATTTTGGCACACGTTGTTTACGGGTTGCCGATTACATCACTGATTTTTCGCAATTTCTATGGGCAGATTCCTACCGCACTTATTGAATCGGCACGCCTCGATGGTGCTGGCTTCTTTTCTATTTACACACGGATAGTTTTCCCACTTTCGGTACCGGGCTTTGTAGTGACTTCGTTGTGGCAGTTTACCCAGATTTGGAATGAGTTCCTTTGGGGTATTTGTCTGACGCGGCATGAAGATAATCCGATTACCGTTGGGTTGGCGCAGCTCGCGGGTGGTCAAGCGGTTAGTTGGAATTTGCCAATGGCTGGTTCGATTATGGCAGCAGTGCCAGTGTTGTGTATTTATATTTTCTTGGGGAGATATTTTATACGCGGATTGTTGGCGGGGTCGGTGAAGGAATAGGTTTTTGAGGCTAAAAAGAGAAGAAAGGCTGCCTGTTTGGGTGGCCTTTTCTTGTTGGTGTTTTTGAATATTTGACTATCTACTCAAGACACAATATCTACCCATGTGTAAAATGGAGGTGCATATGGATTTAGATATAGCAAGCGGGCACGTTTACATTGGCCGAGGGGCTGGGCATCCAATTCAAGATGCAATTGATAATGCAAAGAAATCTATAGAGATAACATCTCCTTATCTGTCTGTTAAATTTGTGAAAAAGCTTATATCAAAGCAGGATGATGAAGGTGTTCAAGTTACTTTAGTCACGACAACTGAATTCTTAAAAAGTAAATATGCATATGCAATAGGGACAGCTCTTGTCCGTCAGAAACGCCATACTTCTGAGCAAGCTATTATTTCACGTAAAAGAACTCGTTGGGGTGGTGCGGTGTTAGTTCTTGGGGGATTGGTCGCAGCCATTACGGCGTTTTTAGGGTTAGGGTATGATCCTTTTAAATTGTATATCGTTGCAGCCGTTTGTGGCTTGGGCGGTCTTGGGGCACTGGTTGCGGCAGCTCGAACAACTATTTACTCTTATACTTACGAGCCAAAAATCGATTTTGTTGCGTGTCAGCCTTGGGACGAGAAGTATAACCCCAATGGCTATTTAATTCACACAAAGGCTTATGCCATTGATAGAAAACAGGCATATCTCGGCTCCTGCAATTTTTCGTACAGTGGGTTTTCGTATAATCAGGAGTTGCGGCTGGACCTTTCTGAACGAAAGGATGCGGAAGCTATATCAAACAAAGTTCTTCACATGTATAGAACTATGGGGTGCATGGGGATACCTGTAGAGCGATTGGGGAGAATGTATTATAAGGAACCACGGTTTTAAAGGCATAGAAGTCGGGCTGCGCCCTCTATGAAGAATGATGAAACTGCCGTTGGCCGCCCCGCGCGGGCGGGGCGGTTCGTTTTTTGGAGGGCATCAAAAAAGGCACCAAAAAAGTGCCTGTTGGTTTAGCTTGGCCGCACGAGCTATCGGCTAAGAATCTGATCCAAGCTGATCGGCTCCGGTCTTCGTTGTGTGGAGATAAAGCCGTGTCCTATTGAATCGTAGGCCGACTAAAGGCGTGCGCATTCTGAAAAGAGAGCTGGTTCTCAGTGCTGGTGTTGGTCTTTGGTTGGTCGGGTGCGCTGGATAGTCATGGATACTGGGTGAGAATTGCAATGATTCTCCGCGATAAAAGGCTAGTCTTTTTTGTTCTTCATCACTTCATTCAATATGTGGCGTTCGCGGAGTTTGATGACGCGGACGTCGTGTTCATCCCGTCCTATGGCCAGAAGTTGTTGGTCGGCGAGGCCGTGGATGTATTGTTCGATTTTGTCTGTTGTTGTGAGAAATGTGTCAGCCATGGATTTTACGGTGGAGTCGTAGCGCATGGACATCAAACCGTTGCTGGCGAACATGTCGAGGATGCGGACGACGCCCATTCCTGTGCTGGGGACTTTAAGTGCCTTCTTGGTGGTGGATTTGAGCCTGCCAACGAGGACTGTGATGATGGAGGAAATGACCTTGGGTGACTGGCGCATGAACTCTTCGAGATCGTCTCTGGTGACGACGATGACTTTGGAGTCCTCCATGGCGATGGCGGTGGCGGTTCGAGCTCCTTCGTCGAGAAAGAGGGCCATTTCGCCGAAGATGGAAATGGGGGTCAGGATGGCGAAGACTTTTTTATGGCCTTCAATGACCCCGGAAATCTCGATTTTACCTTCGGTCAGGATGTAGGCTGCATCGCCTTTTGCGCCCTCATTGAAGACCACATTGTGCTTGAGCACATTGCGCATGAGGTAGCTCCCTTGAGATACCTGCTTCATTTGGACGGTCTGCTGGTGTATGCCCACTTGTTCTCCTGATTCAGAGGAATATCGATTGTCAGTTTATACACAGAATCGCATGTGGATACAATCTGTTTAGAATCGGTGAGTGTTCTATTTCTTAGCTTTTTCGAAAACGCTTTCTACCTTGCTCAGTATGCCGTGTATCCGTCCCTTTTTGCTGTCGACTTTGATGTTCATGTAAATACGATCGCAATCCTGCTCGAGCTCTCGATAGCATGCATCAACCACGTGCATTACATCCTCCCACTCGCCTTCGATGGAAGTGCCCATGGGGCCGAGTTGATAGCTGAGTCCTGAATCCTTGATTACATTTAAGGCGCGGGCAACGTAGGGGCTGAGACTCGGACCTTCGGGGTCCATAGGGAAGATGGAAAAATCAACAATAACACTCATGATAACTCCCGGCTCTGAAGGTTGCAGATAATGAAATCGTGCAGGTGACGGCGTGAGAAGTCAATGAGATGTTACTAGCTCGTTCGTGTGAAGCATTCTGCTAACAGGTTTAGATAGCGGCCCATCATTTGCTCTGCGGGGAGCATGGGCATTGGCTTTGAGCGGATAGCTCGTTCCGCAAGCAGGCTGAAAATATGTGGCACGATGCGTGAATCCTGTAAGCCTGCACCAGAAAATGCAGCCAGTGTTCCTCCCACGTCTACGGTGTGGAGGACGATTTCATGCGCTTCTTTATCTGTATATATATCCAAACAGTGCTTGGGAGCCGAAGTCACGAGATATTGGCGGCAGACCAAGGGACGCTGTCCGTGAATGGAGCAGGAACCATCTTCAAGGAATGGGCAGGGGATTTGAAGATCCCAATACTGCTTCTTCAGATCTAGAATTTTCTCATTGTTCTTTATGTCACGGGCAAAAGTTTCATTCAAAGGCCCCATGAGTCCTGCTTCATCAAGCTTCTGTATGGCATGGGTGAATCGCATGACAATACGACTGCGTTGCTGGGCGGGCATGGCTCTGACCACACCAGCGAGATGTGCGGCCTCATATTCACTGATCGGAACAAGCTGTTTGCAGCATTCGCCGCAGTTCGGCCCACAGCCGATAGTCTTACCCATGGCTTCAACTTGCTGGATCGAACGGGCGTGAACCGCGTCCGCCACGGCGAACATGGCAGGAAGAATCTCATGCACAGTCACTTCTGTTCGTGGCAGAGACAGTTCGATTTTCAGCGGATCATCATGTCCGAAGTCGAGTAAAAATGGTGTCACTGGGGTGGGTGTCATAGTTTGAGTAAGGTTTATGGCAAAAGCCGGACTTTTCTACTTATTTTCAGTCTCAAAGTTGATTAATCAATCAGGGCGGCAGTTGTTGCCCTGTGCGACTTTATTGCATGTAGTGTGCCGAGACGTTTGAAACTTTTTTTGATTCCCTATTGATTTTGTTTGTAAACCGCGCTACGACTTTCTTAATTAATTTTTCCGGGGGGTTATAGCACGAACTCGGAAAAAAGATGTCAAAGGTGTTACGCTTGTTGTAATCGTGACACTAAAGATGGTTAGGTCCGAGTTCGGGCAAGTGCCCGACGGTTATGATTGGGAATAACGGTGTTCTCTTCCTCATAACAGACTCATTTTATTACGGAGGTGTTCTATGAAATTTTCCGTAGGTCATGGCAGGGACGGAGCCGTAGAACGGCTGGAAAAGCGCGGCGTAACTCGTCGTGATTTCATGAAGTTCTGCGGAACCGTGGCCGCAGTGATGGGCATGGGGCCGGCTTTCGCACCGAAAGTCGCCGAAGCCCTCACCGCTGACAACCGCCCCGACGTTGTGTGGCTGCACAACGCCGAGTGTACCGGCTGTTCCGAATCCATTCTGAGAACTGTCGAGCCTTATATCGACGCTCTCATCCTGGATTATATCTCTCTTAACTACCATGAGACAATCATGGCTGCTGCTGGCGAAGCTGCTGAAAAAGCACTTTGGGATACCGTTAATAACGGTAAATACGTTGCAGTCATCGAAGGTGGCGTTCCCACCGCTGTAGCTGGTACTGCTGGCGAAGCTGGTGCTCATGGTAAGGTTGGTGGTCACACCATGCTTTCCAACACCACTAAGGTTGTTGACAAAGCTCTTGCTACGATCACTTACGGCACTTGCGCTTCCTATGGTGGCGTACAGAAAGCTAAGCCAAATCCGACCGAGACCAAAGGCGTCGGCGAGCTGTTCCCCGGCAAGCCCATCGTCAACGTTCCCGGTTGTCCCCCGAACCCGTTCTCCCTGGTCGGCACAATTGTGCATTTCGTGACCAAGGGTGTCCCTGAACTCGACGACGCAGGTCGCCCGGTTGCCTTCTATGGCGAGTCCGTGCATGACAACTGCCCCCGTCAGGAGTTCTTCGACAACGATCAGTTCGCAGCTTCCTTCGGTTCCGAAGAAGCAAGAAAGGGCTGGTGCCTGCGTAAGCTCGGTTGCCGCGGTCCGGAGACATTCAACAACTGTCCCACCGTGAAGTTCAACCAGTACAACTGGCCTGTCCAGGCTGGTCACCCCTGCATCGGCTGTTCCCAGCCTGATTTCTGGGATGGCGCTGACTGGGATGGCGAAGCTTACATGTATGCTGACCTCACCGACTTCTAGTCGCTGAGTTAGGTATCAAAGCAGACGCAAACAAGAATTCATTCTAAGGAGGATATAATATGTCCGGTTGCGCTAAATCCGGTCCTGCGGGCGCCGCTCACGGAAGACACGACGTAGTCGTTGATCCCGTTACCAGGATCGAAGGCCACCTTCGTGTGGAAGCTGTCGTAGAAGATGGCAAGATCGTCGATGTACGCAGCAGCTCTCAGCTGTTCCGTGGTCTCGAGATCATCCTGAAAGGCCGCGATCCCCGTGATGCACAGCACTTCACCCAGCGTTCCTGTGGTGTTTGTACTTACGTACATGCCCTCGGTTCCATTCGCTGTGTTGACAACGCCGTAGGTGTTGACAAAGAGCTGCCTCACAATGCCACCATCATTCGTAATTTGGTGCTGGCTTCTCAGTTCATGCATGATCACATCGTGCATTTCTATCATCTGCATGCTCTGGATTTCGTCGATGTCGCAGGTTGCCTGTCCGCTGACGTTTCCAAAACTGCAGAACTTGCCACGGCTGTTGCCGCCACTGTTCGCCCTGATCCCAAGATCGTCTCTTCCAAAGAAGACCTTCAGAAGACCAAGGACACCGTTAAAGGCATCGTCGACTCCGGTCGTCTCGGCATCTTCACCAACGCTTACTTCCTCGGTGGCCACCCGGCTTACATCCTGCCGCCCGAAGTCAACCTGTTGGCTACCAACCACTACCTGAACGCTCTGCACCTGCAGGTTAAAGCTGCTCGCGCTATGGCTGTTTGGGGTGCTAAGAACCCGCATACACAGTTCACCGTCATGGGCGGCGTAACTTGTTACGAAGGTCTGACCGACAAGTACATCAATGACTTCCTGGGTCTCTACTCCGAGATCATGGACTTCATCCTTGATTGCTACATCCCGGATCTTATCGCTGTTGCAGGCTTCTACAAAGACTGGGCCTCCATTGGTGGTACCACTAACTTCATGTCCTTCGGTGAATTCCCCGCACAGGGTGGCGAAGCCGATCTGAACTCCCGTTACGTCAAGCCTGGTGTGATCTACGATCGCGACCTCAGCAACGTTATGGAATTCAATCCGGACAAAATCGAAGAACACGTCAAGCACTCCTGGTACAAGGACGACTCTCCGAAACACCCCTATGCTGGTGTAACGGATCCCATGTACACGAGCCTCGACGACAAGACCAAATACTCCTGGATGAAGGCTCCCCGCTACGAAGGCAAGTCCGTCGAAGTTGGTCCTCTCGCCACTTGTTTGGTCAACTACGCTCAGGGACAGCCTGAGTTCGTCAAGTACACCAACTTCGTACTTGAAAAACTCGGCGTTGATGCAAGCGCACTCTTCTCCACTCTGGGCCGTACCGGCGCACGTGGTATCGAATGCCTCATCACAGCTCTCAAGACTGCAGACTGGGTCAACGACCTGAAAGAAAATATTGCCAAGGGCGATATGGACATCTGCAAAGATTGGGATATGCCTGAAGAAGCACAGGGTGTTGGTTTCGTCAACGCCCCTCGCGGTGGCCTCAGCCACTGGATCGACATCAAAGACTCCAAGATCAACAACTTCCAGCTCGTGGTTCCGTCCACCTGGAACATTGGTCCCCGTTGTGACAATGACCTCGCCGGCCCGCTGGAAGAGGCTCTCATGGACAACACACCGATCGCTGATCCGGAACGTCCTGTCGAAATCTTGCGTACCGTCCACTCCTATGACCCGTGCATCGCTTGCGGCGTACACGTCATTGATAACAAGACTGGTAACGTTAAGAAGTTCAAGATCCTGTAGTCAATACAGCCTAGAACGCAATTTAAGAGAGCTCGGCATTTGCCGGGCTCTCTTTTTTTGCGTTCGAGTCTGTGGCCCCGGCTTGTGATAGCGGCGCTTCTGCGTCGTTGGATGGATTGAGTCTGTCCTCGACGTAGCTAGGCTACGCCTGCGGGAAACTCAAACCATCCGCCTAGCAGCTACACCACTATCACAAGCCTCACTGCGGTTTCGGGCTGGCATCGCTTTGCTCTGCGTGCGCGTTGCTCGTAGGAAGGGAGGATGGCGTTATTCGCGGGTTGACCTGTGGGGAGTTGAGGAATAAAACAGGCTGCATTGAGGAGATGTACTGATGATTGATTCTACACAGTTGATGCTGTTTGTTTCTGCTTCGTTCCTGTTGGCGATTACGCCGGGCCCGGACATTGTGTATACCTTGACCCGTGGGATTACTCAGGGACGGAAGGCTGCTTTGTATGCTGCTTTTGGGTTCAATTTTGGAATCTTGTTTCATACTGCGTTTGCAGCGTTTGGATTGTCTGCCATTTTGCGGACTTCTGCGCTGGCCTATCAGGGGGTGAAGTATGCGGGAGCTGCGTATCTGATCTATCTGGGCATTCAAACATGGCGTCATCGCGGTGATTGTATGGTGGCTGGCAAGGGCGACATCTTGCAGCCTATGACTATCTTTAAGCAGACCGTGTTGTGTAATGTTCTCAATCCCAAGGTTGCACTGTTTTTCCTCGCCTTTCTGCCGCAATTCGTGAACCCGGCTCAGGGTAATGTTGGCATGCAAATGGGGATACTTGGTATCGTTTTCATGCTCGTGAGCTATCCTGTCTTTGTGGTGCTGGCGCTCTTTTCCGGTGCTATCGGTAACCGTTTGAAAAGTAACCCCATGATTGAGCGGCGGCTAAAAGGGATCGCAGGTGGTGTCTTTGTTTCACTCGGTCTGGCGTTGGCTGTGCCAGAAAGTAGCTAAATGGTTTGTTTGACCAGAACAACTTCTCAGGCTAGTTGAGAGTACATGCCCTTGTATCGATTCAAGCACTCATTGCGGTATATGAAAGCCGCGCCATGGCCCTGCATGACCGGGCTCGCCTCACTGCTTTTGGCTCTTGGCCTAAAGACGGCTGGGGTGACATACTGGGTGGGCGGTGACGTCCCTCAGGCCGTCGCGCTTGGTTGGTGGGCATTGTGCTGGGTCGTCGTCTCCCTCTTTGCATTGGCCGATGGTATTTCTCGCTATCGGGAGTGTCAGCGAATCAAGAACATGTTTATTCGTTATGGATACAGCGAGCGCATTTTGGAACCACTTGCCCGCTCTCGTTGCCAGCGTGATGCTGCATTGTTCGCGGCAGAAGAAGTGGGACATGGTAAATCTGCTCGCACGTATTTTATCGATCTGGGCTACCGCTGGTATCATATCCTGCCTGATTCCGTCATGCGTAACCCCTTTTCCTTTCTTAGCCCGCGCTTCCTGCGCAATTCTTTCATGCCTGGAAAAAAGGCCCGCGCAACTGGCTGATTTCTCAAAGTCGTTGACTTTCACCGTGATGCAGTATTCACTTCGCAACATAGGAGAATTGTGATGCGAAAAGTGGTTGTTGCGTGTTTGCTGGTGTCCATCTTTGCCATGTTTGGTTTCCTGAAATTCGATCGTGGCGTGAGTGGGGATAAATATTATTCGGAATCTCGTCCCAACATTGTTCTTAAGATTGATCCGTCATTGAGATATCTTGGTGAAATCGATCATATGCAGGGACGTCTCAAGGCCCATGCCTATATCTGGCTTGCCCCGGACCCAAGCGGCCCCGGTATGGATAAAATGTTTATAGTGGAGCACTCCACTGTGTCGCAGGAGCTTGAGAAACTCACTCCATCCGACCTCTTTCGCGGCCTTCCTCATTTTGCCAAGGGAAAACTCCCCATTGGCGGCGATAGTTTTCAGTATGTCATGTATATTACAGAGCCGAAGGGAAAGAACTTTTGGACTGAGTATATCACCAAGAAGGGATTCTTGCTCAACCAGCCCAAATTGACTGGATGTTTTGGCAGAATCTCCACGGATACCGCGTGGACAAAGTTCTATTATATGGAGAGTTACGATCCTTCCAAGAACTTTCGAGGAGAGTTGACGCCGGAAGACAAGGCAAAGCTGAATCAGTTTATTCAAGACTTTAAGCACGACGTTAAATATCTCGGAAAGCACAAGTAGAGAGGTTGTATGGGATACATATATCTTGCTTTGGCGATCATTGCCGAGGTTGTTGGAACCACCGCATTACAGGCTTCTGAAGGCTTTACCAAGATAGGTCCCAGTATCTTGGTCGTTGTGGGCTACGGTTTGGCGTTCTACCTTTTGAGTTTGGTGCTGAAGTTCATGAGCATGGGCACGGCGTATGCCATTTGGGCCGGACTGGGGATCGTGCTGATTGGTGTTGCTGGTGCCGTTGTGTACAAGCAGATACCGGACATCCCAGCCATTATCGGCATGTCGCTGATCGTTGCCGGAGTAATTGTTATTAATCTCTTTTCGAACACCACTAGTCACTAAAAAGCACAAGGCCCGAAACTATAAAGTTTCGGGCCTTGTGCTTTCTTTGATCTTTCAGTGCTACAGCATGTCATGCTGGTATTCATTCCCACCGAGCAACTCAACCATGTCGCGGAGGATTTTGAGGGTCTCCTGCGCTTCCTTGTGGTCGAGTTTACGCAGAGCGAAACCTGCATGAATGATGATATAATCGCCAAGCGTCACTTCTTCATCAAGAAGCATGATGGACGCCTGTACCGTGGTTTCGCCTTCACCTACCTTGCAGGTGGCGACGCCGTCATTGATCTCAAGAATTTCAGCTGGGATCGCGAGGCACATAGACTTTCTCCGTGGCGGGGTTCGTTTCGGTGCGAGGAGAGTAAGATCCGCCAGCCTTCTCTACTTCTTTAAGCACCATCTCCATGACTTCTGGCAACTTGGCGTCAAGCTCAGGAGTCAAAGCGGCTGACATGTCCTTGTAGTTCACCGGTTCTATACCATACAGAATGACATCATCGGGGACGTTCCCAATGAGGCTACACCGCGAAAGTGTATCAAGCAAGTCTGTCTGGTGCATGGAATTGGTGAACGCACACGCTTTGCTCAGGTCTTCGCCAAGCAGGCGGAACACGTCTCCGGGTTTTCCTTCATTGAGGACGATATCCACAATGATCAAGTAGTCGCATTCCATGATGGGGCCCATCAGTCGAAGACCGAGTGTGCCACCGTCAACGATGTCTACATTGGAGGAAAATTGGTATTTTTGGTCGAGTTCTTCCATAACTCGGACGCCGAAACCTTCATCTGTGTAGAGAATGTTACCGACACCGAGGATGAGTATTTTTTTATCTGTTTCAGGCATGGTTTTCATTTAGTAGACGCTTCAAGTTTTAGCAACCTGAAATATGGAAAATAGTGGGTTGGACGCTTAATTTTCCTTCTGACCAGGCAAGAGGAATGACAGGAAAAAACAGACTGACGCTACTGCAATAATCGCTGCGCCAGAGGTGATGTCCGTGACGTAGGAGAGGATAAGGCCTGTGACAGTGAATGTCGCACTCAGCAGGGTGGATACAATCATCATGGAATCCAGAGATCGAGTGCGTCGTTCAGCGATGAAGGGTGGGATTGTCAGCAGTGCGATGACAAGAATCAGCCCGACAACGCGGATGATCATGACTACGCTTAGGCCGATCATGGAGATGAGCAGGAAATAGAGGAAATCCACGGGGACGCCACGGCTCCGAGCAAATTCTTCGTCAAAGGACATGACCAGAAAGCCTCGGTAAAAGGCGAGGATGAGTCCGAGGACGACGCTGGCTAGAGCGGCCATAAGCCAGAGATCCGAACGCGGGACGGCTAATATGGAGCCAAAGAGGTAGCTCATCAGGTCAACGTTGTAGCCGGGGGTGATGTCTAGCAGGATGATGCCCAGCGCCATGCCTGCAGCCCATATAACTCCAATCACTGTGTCCGCTCGTTCTCGTGCGCGCAAGGTGACGGCTGCCATGATTAGCGCGGCGAACAAGGTGAAGGCTGTAGTTACGGGAAGTACTGGAAGGCCGAGGAAGAAGGCCAGTCCTACGCCGCCATATGATGCGTGGGCGATGCCGCCAGAGATGAATACGATGCGGTTGACCACCACAAGAGTACCGATCATGCCGCATATCACCGATGCGAGCAGCCCCGCCATCAGTGCGTTCTGCATAAATTCGAATTGGAGGATTTCCATTACTCTTTATCCTCCTTGCCGGGGTGATCGTGCAGGCCGAGTACGCGGTGTGGGACCGTGCCATGGGTGACTAGCTCGATTGGGCAGCAGTTTTCACCATCACCGCCGTAGCTCATCTGGAACATCTCGCTGGTGATCTCGGGCGCTTCGTGGAAGTGGAGGTCCCGATTGACGCAGGCTACGGATTTGACCCCGGAGACAAGAGAAGAAATATCGTGGCTGACCATGATGACGGTCATTTCCTTGTTGAGTTCGGACAGAAGGGTGAACAGTGAGTTTCGGCTTGCCGGGTCAACGCTAGCCGTGGGTTCATCGAGAAGCAATAATTCTGGATCACTTACGAGCGCACGGGCGATGAAGACCCTTTGTTTTTGTCCGCCAGATAATCCGGAAAGGCTCCGGTTGGCGTATTCGAGCATGTTGACGCGCTCCAGAGCTTGGCGCGCCTTGTTCATTTCCTTGGGTGTGCGGGCTAGGCCTGCCACTCCCCGTAGACCGGGCCGAACCGTTCCCATGTGAACCGCTTCAAGCACGGTAGTGGGAAAGGAAGTGGATACATGTGTATGTTGAGGGAGATACCCGATGCGCCCGCCAGTTTCCCCAGGGGCTTCGCCGAGAACACGGATGGTGCCGCTATCCGGTTTTATCAATCCGAGCATGAGCTTGAGGATTGTGGATTTGCCTCCGCCATTGGGGCCGAGTACGGCTAGAAAATCGCCTGCCTCGACCTCAAGAGAGACGTCTTCCAGTATGGATACATCTCCGTAGGTAAGGTTGACATTGGCTATATTGACGACGGGTTCAACCACTTGTGACTCCTGAATAATTATTCTGAAATGTCTGATCGGAGCCTAGCATAGCCACCAGTTTATGCCAACCACGCACGATACCACGCAAGGATAGGCACCATCATGGCAACACCAAAGATGAGTGTATCGTGTTTTTTGCTAGGAAGTCCGAAGCGTGTGGTGAGCATTCCGGTCACGCCTCCCAGGAAAAGACCGGAGAGAAATCCGAACAGATGAGCGCCAAGGTCGGTGTCTTCTCCTGCTCCAAGCATGGCAAGAAGACCGAGCCCTGCTGCGACCGGGATGAGGGCGGATCGTATAAAGGTGTAGATCCGTTTTCCCAATCCACCATTACCCATACCGTGAATGCCTCCGCCCACGGCAAAGGGCGCAATTGCTGCAAGCGTTCCGGCTGCTGCGAATGAGGCTGTTGAGAATCCGATGGCATTGTGTGGTGCGGCCAGTGCGACGGAGTTGAGCAAGTTGCCCAGTCCGCCACCAAGAATGGTAAGTAGCCACGCCAATCCGGCACCGAGTCGACGTGAGACGAGCCAGACAAACACGCCACCGATGAGCGCATTTCCCACAACATGGGCGCCATCGCCGTGTAGCGTCAGTGCGGTGAAGACTCGCCACCATTCACCGGAAAGAATGCGAGCTGCCTCGGCACTACCAAGGTCTAGCCAGAGCTTTGTGTAGAGCGCGAGGCTTGGGTAAGTGCGGTTGTAAAGCCAGAAAAAAAGGACCATGCATCCCATAACGAGCATGGTCGGTTCCATGCCACTTATCGGGCGGAGGTCGGGTAACTTTATGGCAAATTGGCCGGGAGCGTTCTCATTGAGATAGAGTCGGATTTCTTCAGTTGCACGTTCGCCGAACCATTCCTGAACCTGAACAGTGTGTCCTCCGCCGGATGCTTGTGATTGCTGTCGTATGCGGTGGGGGATGTGTCGCGATGCGAGTACCAATGCCCACAGTTTGGCTGTTTGGTATGTCAGAGGTGGGGTGTCCTCACCAAAAACCATGGGAGCTAAGTCAATCCATTGAGGGTGAAACGCGCGGTTCAGGAAATTGATGGGGAGGTTTGCCGACATGGACGTATGGTAAAGCAAAACTCGGCAGGCGGAAACTGATTTAGTATCTTGCAAGCACGGCAGGAGAGGCCTATGAAAGGCGCATGAAATCAATCGCCGCCATCCTTATTGCTGCCGCCCTTGCCGTCCTCCCTGGACACTCCAATGCAACAGACCTCGACACCATGATCGGCCAGATGCTCATGGCTGGCTTCCGTGGATACACTGTGGATGCGGACAGCGCCATTATGCGTGATGTTACTGAACGTCACCTCGGAGGTGTTATTCTTTTTGATTATGATGTGCAGCTTGGTAAGCCGGAGCGGAACATCAAGTCGCCCAAGCAGGTGAAGGCTTTGACGGATTCTCTAGCCGCAGCTGCGACTATTCCGCTACTTATCAGCGTTGATCAGGAAGGGGGCAAGGTTCAGCGATTGAAACCTGCATATGGTTTCATGGGGACTCTTTCAGCTGAAACGTTGGGAGCGGGAGATGATGCTGGGGTTTTTGATGCAGGTAGTATGATTGGAAAGATGCTTTTGGATACGGGATTCAATCTCGATTTTGCTCCGGTAGCGGATGTGAACGAGAACTCGAACAGCCCGGCTATCGGCAAATTGGGTCGGAGTTTTTCTTCTGATCCCAAGCGTGTGGCAACGTGTGATCGGATTTTTCTTAAAGGGCTTGCCGCTCACGGAATTGTTGGATGTCTCAAGCATTTTCCCGGTCATGGAAGTGCTGGGTCTGACAGTCATCTTGGGGTGACTGACGTGACCGATACATGGTCCCGAGATGAGTTGATTCCCTATCGAAAACTCATTCGAGGCGGCACGGCGCAGGTGATTATGACCGCACATATTTTCAATGCCAATCTCGATCCAGAGTATCCGGCCACGCTATCGCATAAGGTTATCACTGGTTTGTTGCGGAATGAACTCGGGTTCAATGGTGTGGTGATCACCGATGATATGAATATGAAGGCGATTACCAGTCAATTCGGACAGACAGAAGCCATTCGCCTTGCCATCCAGGCCGGGGCGGACATCCTGCTTTTCGGGAACAATCTGGATTATGATCCTGCAATCGTGAAGAAAGCGCATGGGATTATTCGCAAGCTGGTGGATGACGGAGTTGTTAAAGAGGCGAGGATCGCACAATCCTTTGCTCGGATCATGCGGCTGAAGGACTCGATGAATTAGAACGGCTGGTTGACCATAGCCCAGACGTTCATGCCTTCCTTGCTTGCCGCTGCATCAAAGCGAAGTACGGAGTTGAGCACCATGGCTCGGATGCCAACTCCGCCAGAGAGCTTCATTTCGCTGTGGAGTTTTGCAGGATTCCAGTAGCTTGCAACGCGCCCTGCTTCCACAAACGGGACGATCTCCCACCACTTGAACCATTTGAAAGAGTCAAGCGGACTCCAGCGAGGCATGACGCGGTATTCCAGCGCGTAGTTGATCGCTGATTTGTCGTGGAATCGATAGAATGGGAATCCACGCTGGCGGCTGTAACCACCGAGAGCTGCGCCCATGAAGTAAGGGGAGTCGCCTGAGATAGTGCCGTCGGAATGGTAGTCCCAGCTTGGCGTGTCTATCGTCCAGAAGTTGAAGCCGATGACGCGTTTCTTGAACCAGTCACTTTCATCCAACGACCAGAACTTACTGAAATCAAATTCTACCGCAGTCCATGAATCCGTGCTGCCCGTCGGCGCTCCCTGATAGATTCGAGCAATGGTTTTGCTGCCCATAGAGGGATCATAGGAAAAGTCGGTGTTATCGTATTCCCATGTAAAGCGGACGCCCGCGGTTTCCACGTCCTTATTGGATGGAGTGTTTTCCTGGAACCAACGTTTGCGATAAAATGGTTTGAATTTCAGATAGCTTCGACCGCTGGTAAAGGGGTTGTATTCCCCCAGATGCAGGCTACCTTCGGAAAGAATTCCACGATCTGTAGTGTAGGTGTGAATCGGTTCATCGCCGAATGGTCCCAATGGAAGTACGTAGGAGAATTCCGCTTCGCCCCATTGGTCCCAGCCATGCCCCTGATAGTAGCTGTTGCGATCTGAGTCGTTACCCGCAGGGCGCGAGCTTCCGCCTGTGCCAGAGGCGTAGGAAGTCATGTTGTCGTATGACCCCTCAAAGCCGTGCAGAGTCATGAATATTCGCTTGGCGAAGGGGAACTGGAAGTCCGTCAGATTCAGGTAGATCGCATCAGTCTTGTCTGATGTGCGCCAGACGGTGCCGCCGATGATTGCCTGCTTCTGCGGCCAGCCGCTGTACGAGGCGCCCACGCCGTAGCCGAGTCCTGTTGCTTCAGAGCTGAAGGCATAGGGGACCACGAGCAGTCGCGTTCCGTTGTGACTCTCCGTATTGTCCCGGATGAGTTTGTAGGCCGAAGAGCGGTTTGGTGTCGCAAGAATGAAGGCAAGAAAAAGCCCCAGACAAATTGCTAATGCAAAAACGTGTGGGGCTTTCAAAGGCTAGTCCATTTCTCTGGGGCCGAATACTGACGCTTCTCCCTCGTTGGGGCTCAGTTTCAGCATCCCATTTTCAAAGGAAACCATTTGTGGTTCGGATAGGGATTGGAAAAATCGCATCTCCTGTTCGCTGATGGCTTCAGGGCACATCATCATGGTCGAGGCCATGGGGCTGAATGTGATGGTGCCATCCTTCAATTCATATTTGCCCTTGTAACGATTGCAGGCTCCGCTTCCACTTACTGAGTCTGTAGAAGTGAAGACCATACTCGTGTGGCTCATGTCGATGACTGGTTTGCCATGAATGTATTCAGCGACCCAGACGGTTCCTGCCAGTTGGCTGGTAATTTCAGCATCCGAAATGGGAACGTCAGCCGTGGGGCTTTGCTGATATACGCACGCGGTGAGACCCATGATCATGAGCACTGTGCAAATGGTTCGGAATATTTTCATGGCTTGCCCTCCTTTAGGCTACCAAAGAAAACCGCCGCCTTCTCCTGTGGTGAAGACCATGGGCGCCGCAATTTCTGTGGTGTACATTTCCAGTTCATCATCCTCGATCTTTACCGCCTCAATCTGCTTCAGGAAAGAGTAGAATGTGAATTCCTGTTCATCGATAGAGGGTCCGCAGGATTTTTCAGTGGCAATCATAGGTCCGAATGTGAGGCTTTTGCCTGCCAGAGTATACGTTCCAGTATAGCTGTTACAGCCGCCGGATCCTTTGGTTGTGCCGTCTGCCATGAATTCGATAGTGATTTCGGTGTTGCCGAATACTTCGCGTTCGAAAAGCTGGGTGCAACGCCAGGTTTTTCCGACGAGTTGGTCAGACTTCACTTCTGGCTCAGGTGTTGTATCTGTGCCGCTGCCGAAACAGCCACCTAGCAGTAATGTGGAAAGCATGAGTAGGGCTATGAAATGAAGGGAATATTTGTGACTTGAATGCATAGTAGCTCCTTAAATATGTAGTGCAACGTCAGAAGTAACAGGCGGTTGATACTGTTGCAAGGTTCAATGGATAGGCTCTCGATAGCGTAGGGGCTGGATATTGCCTTGCTCGCCTCGGCTTGATGGTGTTGTGTTCTATGTAATGGGTTTTGCTCTGACTATAGGTGCTGTTCCTCTTATATCCCAGCAACCAATTCTGGCAAAATCTCTCCTGCTTTTCCGTGGAGAGCAAAGTCCATTAGCCCTGTGTTTGGCGTCGGTTCCAGATTGATTTCAATAGTCACGGCTCCGTGATCTTTGGCCAGTTGGTAGAAGGATGCTGCGGGTTGGACCATGTTTGATGTGCCGATAGAAAGGAATACATCAGCTTTGGCGACTCGATCTATGGCGAGTTTGAGCACGCCGGGGATGAGCGGTTCGCCAAACCACACCACGCCGGGACGAAGTAGATGGCCACACGCCGGGCACTCCGGAAGTTCTGGCAATTGGGTCCAATCTTCCCGCGCGTGAGTGCACTTGGTGCATTTGAGCTGCCAGAGGCTTCCATGCATTTCGATCAGCTTTTGGTTGCCTGCTTTCGCATGAAGTCCGTCCACGTTTTGTGTGATCAAAAGGAAGTTGGGGAGCTTTTTTTCCATTTCTGCCAATGCAATATGTGCCGGGTTTGGCTTGCATTTTCCTACTAAATCACGTCGCCAGTTGTAGAATTCCCACACCAATTCAGGCTTTGCTTCAAATGCATCGGGGCGAGCGAGGTCTTCTGCGTGGTGGGTTTTCCATAATCCTTCACGCCCTCTAAAGGTGGGAACTCCGCTTTCTGCGGACACTCCAGCGCCCGTTAAGGCAACAATATTCTGGTTTCCGTTTAGAAGGGCTTTCACCATTTCCATATTTGCTTGCATGTTTCTGTATTCGCTTTTGTCTTTGGTGGTAGTAATTTTTGCATCGAATGCGATTGCTTTTGGATTAATCTTAGAACAATTAAATGCAAATTCTTTTCTGAAAAAATCGAATTTCGTGCTGCTGACGGTACGGGTTTTGACGAAATGATTTGTTTAAAAAATGATTTTCGAGCATGTGGTCTGTTTGTGTTTTTAGTCGTTAACTTGCAATCTGACCGAATAAACGTCATAGTCCGCTTCCGCATTAGCCGGAACCTTATGAGAGACAACCATTTATCCCGCCTGTAGGAGGATGTTTTGGCAGAGAGAACCGTTTATTACATTGAAGGCGACGGCATTGGCCCAGAAGTTTGGAGCGCCGCCCGTCCCGTATTGAATGCCGCAGTGGAAAAAGCCTATGGCAATTCCAAAAAACTCGACTGGGTGGAGCTGCTGGCTGGTGAAAAAGGGTATGCCGAAACTGGCGAACACCTGCCTCAGGCCACCATGGATGCCCTTGCCAACGCTGACCTTGCCATGAAAGGCCCGCTCAACACACCTGTGGGCGAAGGTTTCCGTAGTCTCAACGTTACTCTGCGTCAGGTCTTTGATCTCTACGCATGTATCCGTCCTATCAAATATTTCAAGGGGATCGAGTCCCCAGTCAAGCGTCCCGACCTCGTGGACATGACCGTGTTCCGTGAGAACACCGAAGACGTGTACGCCGGTATTGAATACCAGTCCGGCAGCGCGGAAGCAAAGAAATTGATCGACTTTCTTGTAGATGAAATGGGTGCCAAGGTTGACGCTACTGCTGGTGTCGGTATCAAACCTATCACTCCTGCCGGCTCCAAGCGCCTTGTCAAAAAGGCTCTTGAGTTTGCTATTGAGAAAAAGAAATCTTCGGTTACCTTGATTCACAAGGGCAACATCATGAAGACCACCGAAGGCGGTTTCCGCGCTTGGGGTTATGAGTTGGCCGAAGAAGAATTCAAGGGACAGGTTGTGCGTGAAGGTGAAGATGGCGATGGTGTGATCATTAAGGATCGCATCGCTGATGCTATGTTCCAGAACGTCCTCATGTATCCGGAACAGTATGATGTTCTCGCTACCACAAACCTGAATGGTGATTACATTTCTGATGCACTGGCCGCTCAGGTCGGTGGTCTCGGGCTTTCTCCCGGCGTTAACATGGGTGACAATCTCGCTTTTTTTGAGGCCACCCACGGTACTGCTCCGACTATCGCTGGCAAAGACCTCGCCAACCCCGGCTCATTGATTCTGTCTGGAACCATGCTTCTTGAGCACATTGGCTGGACCGAAGCCGCAAGCCTTATTCACGCTGCTGTTGAGAAGAGCATTGCAGACAAGAAGGTCACTGTTGATCTGGCCGCACAGATTGAGGGTGCAACCCAGGTTGGTTGTCAGGAGTTCGGTGAACTCCTGCTCGGCAATCTGTAGAAGCTCTAAGCAATACATTATAAAACCCGACCAACCGTTCAATCGGTTGGTCGGGTTTTTTGTGGATTTTCATTGAAATTACTCAAGAGGCTCGCCGCAATGTGGGCATTTTTTCTTCCCAATGGCGTCTTGTTGTTTCTGGAGTTCGCCATATTCTACAAACCCAGCGCTTAGTATTCCGGCAGGGAGTGCGAACATGCCGATACCCAGCAGAGCGATTATTGATGCCAGAAAGCGACCCATTAGCGTGACAGGGTAAGCGTCGCCATAACCGACGGTGGTCAGGGTAATGATAGCCCACCACATGGCGTGGGGGATGGAACTGAAAGCTGAAGGCTGGGCTTCGTGTTCAAAGTAGTACATGAGGCTGGATGCGACGATCAAAAGGATGCCCAGACCAAATCCGGCCACGGCGAGTTGTTCCTTTTTGAGTACTATAACGCGGAAGAAAACTTGGATAGCATCTGAATAACGCCCCAGCTTGAGGACTCGCATGAGGCGCATGAGTCGGAGCGCCCGCAGGAATATGAGGTCGGCGGGTAAGAGCAGGGGAAGATAGAACGGTATAATGGCAATCAGGTCCACAAGCATAAGTGGATGCAGGGCATACTTTATTCGCTCTATTATCGAGTTTGAGCAGGTTGTCCCCTCGGTGCAGGCCCAGATACGGGCAACGTATTCTATTGAGAAAATGGCGACAGAGATGTACTCAAAAGAGAGGAACATATGTCTGTAGGTAGCGGAGACATCTTCCATGGTCTCGATAATGACTGCTGTGACATTGAGCAGGATGAGTATTATCAGTCCGCTTCTGACCCATCTGGCTCGCGGGTCGCCACCTTCAGGATCTTCCAGCAGCATATAGATTGTCGATTTCAGTGAGGGAGTCATATCGTGGTCCTTTTTTGCTTTATTCAATAAACACATTTTCCCTGATACCTGTCAACGAAAGGAAAAGGGCTTGCCATTGCGCTCTGCTTTTGCAAAAACGCGGCTGTCGGTGTACATGACACCTTAACCAAATGGATAAATGTGACGATGAAGTTCGTGGATACAATAAAAAAGCAGGGGTACTTGCGATACCGAGGGGCAGTTGATGCCTCTGTGTACGAGTACTTCAACTGCGACTGCTCCTGGAAGGCTGTCTGGTATTTGAAGGAAGGCCATTACCAGTGTTGTGGTTGCAAAGAAAAGTGCGAAACCTCCGACCCGGATGGCTTTCAGCTTTTTCTCGACTTAGGCTAATAACCGGGACTCGATATGCGACACATTGCTTCTCTGATACTCTCTCTCGCCGCCTTGACGGTACTTGTTCTTCCCGCCAGTGCTTCCGAGTATACGGATATGGATATTGGGCTTGGAAAACAGATTGTCGCTCGAATTCTCTGTAAAGATCCAGCTGAAGTGAATTATGTCACTAAGGTGAAGGACAATCTCTACCTTTTTTCCGTCTTCTACGCCAAAAAAGAATCGCACTTCTTTGTTGGTGTCTATAATGACATGATTCGTGTGCAGGGTAAGGAATTCAAGACCATCACACGTACTATCCCATATCATTTTGATTCAATGGCAAAATGCGGTGTTGTTGATTACACCGTGTCGGACTGTCCCTCGAAAGAGCGAATTGTCAGTTGTTCCGAAAAGACTATCGAAGAACAGCTCGATGAGAAATTCTGGGATCGTCCTATTCCTGATCTACTTGAGGAGGATCTCCGCAACGCTCTTCAGAATGAGAATGAAACTCCTGTTGAAGGCCAGAATCAGGGAGAGAATCAGCAACAAGGTGAAACTCCGGCTGAGCCTCAGCAATAAACTGATTGTAATAACAATGAAAATCCCCCCGCATTATTGGTGCGAGGGGATTTTTTTGTTGGCTGATTAAATTCGTCTGAACCAGAATAGCAGTGCGAGTAAGCCTACAGCGGGATAGAGCGGCCACCATATCTGGTAATGAAGGCAGGCACCGAATACACCGCCCAAAACTATGATATACGCCCAAGCTTCCAGCATTCTTCGGATGGAAAGCCATATGTCTTGCGGCACACCTGCGTGCTGAAACTTGCCCAGCGGTTTATTACGTGGGTCTTCCGGCGCGGAAGCTTTGCGCGATGATTGCAGCTTCTTGTTGCATTTTTCGCAGAAGCGATTCTTGTCGCCATTTTTTGTGCCGCATCCGGTGCAAATGATCATGGCGTTTTTATTGCCTTTTTGTGTTGAGTGGTCAAGTGATTGCGTTATCCCTGTTGACGCAATTCTGTTTATGTGAGAGTCGATGCTGATAGTTCTATTTTTATTTGGGAATCGTAAAGTGAACAAGAGCATTTATCTACATATCAAGACCCCCTGCGAAGTCGACGAAGAGGTCCGACGTATTATTCAGTCCATGTTCCCGGGATTCGATTTCGCTGACTATGCAACAGCGTTTTCAGATATGGAGTCGCTGTTTGCTGGGGAAATGAGTGGATTTAAACGGTGTGACACTGACTTTCACAACTGGGATCGAACCCTTGGTTCGTTGCTGGCCACAGCTCGAATTTTGCACGGGGTGCATGTCGATAGGCAGGCATTGTCCGAGCGGACTATTCGGCTGACGCTTATCGCTGCATTGTTCCAGGATGCAGGGTATGTGCGGCGTTCAGAGGAACAATGCGGCACAGGGGCGCAGTTTACGCAAGCTCATGTAAAGCGAAGCATTGATCTGCTTGAAACGTATGTAGATGAGCATGGTTGGCCCATCGAAGATCTATTGGACATGGAGAGTATGCTTTTATGCACGAATCCGGCTTCTTCTCCTGATTCCGTAGTCTTTACTAATATAGAAATCATGCTCGCAGGACATGGGTTGGCTACGGCCGATCTGATTGCTCAGATGGCAGACGATATTTATCTTGAGAAGCTCCCGCTGCTCTTTCAGGAATATGCTGAAGGGGGTGTCACCAAATATACTAGCGAGTATGATTTGTTCATGAAGACGCTTGGCTTCTATTCTTTCATACGGAGCAGAATGGAGAACCGATTATCCAATGTTCTCTCCAGTATGAGTGTGCATTTTCGTGAGCAGTATGGCGTGAATCGCGATTTTTACTCGGAAGCCGTGGTGCGTAACATGGCGTATTTATCTCTGATTCTGGAGAAGTATGGAGTGGAATACGCTCAAGGATTACGGCGTAGGTTGGACAGAGAGGAGTACCCCGTCATAGTCGCAGCTTGAACCGTTTTTCCCTTCTCCGAAAGCAGTGCTGCCAATACGTGAAAGCCCATTGGTTGTAGTGATTATTATTTTGCAAAAAACTGTTGTTTGACGTAGGATTCCGGCCAATCAATCTGTTACAGGATACTGGCCACTACATCATGACCGCATCACCCACCGAAGGCGGACCGCAGCTCGATACCGGGCAGCGCCTTGCCGCTTATCAGAAAAAATTACGCGCTTTGAAAGAGCGCTCTGCTTTACGCGAGATCATGGAACGTGAACTTCTGCTTGAGTTCATTCGCGTCAATCACGGCAATATCAATGAGTATCCGCTTCTCAAGGCACAGCAGACAAGTGTCGTTGAGTTGCTTTGCGCGCGTGCCGGGCATCCCGGTTACGAGTATATCCACAAGCACATCGCAAATTTCATTGTCCTGCTCGCCCACTATGAAAAGGCGACCAAGGTTGGGGATTCCGCCCGAGCCGAGGAAATGCAGGCCGGGTTGGTCAATACCGAGACCATGCTCATCAAATGTGTGCAGGGTATTGTTTATTCCATGGCGCTTATCACTGACAATTTTGAAGAGGTGATGCTTCGCTATTTTGGACAGGGAGCGCTTAAGGAATACAGTACGCTGATTGAAGAGAATCCTCTTGATGAACGGTTTTGGACCGCGTTGGTAGAGCAGTTTATCGCTCGTAATGTGGGGAGTGCACATAAGGAAATTCTTGAAGGCGAAAAATACGATATTTCCAAGGAACGAAATTTTTTGGTTATCCGTTTTCTCTTTGATGACATTCTGGCGAAGCTCAATGCTACTGATCAGAAAATCGAGAAGACACGCATCCAGAAGAGCTATGATACACACCACACCACCGAAGAAGGCATCAAGCAGTCTCGGTTCATTCAGAATATCCTGACTAAAGGAACAGCAAGTCTTTCGCAGGCGGACAAGATTACCAAAGTCGAGCTGACTCAGGCAGCCAACATTGTTTGCATTGATACGGTTGCCAATTCCTTTGAGGAAAAATATCGCGAACGCATGAAGTGGATTCAGGAACGCCAGCAGAATCCCGGCATTCCTGACAACATGGACCCGGAAGAGGTCAAGCGCGAGCAAATTGAATTCAAATTTCTCATGGATCAGGTCGTTGCAGTCGGCCTAGGAGCCACCATTGCTTTCGGGCGTACTGGCGATTCCTTTTTCAAGACGCTGGAAACGTTCATCCCGGATCAGGTCGCCGCTATTAAACCCCTTGCGCGTGAATTCTCGCTCCCTACGCTGGAACGCATTCTCTACTTTCTGCTTGAGAATCATACGATTCATATTCTCAAGGAAGTGGGTAGAAAAGAGGGAGGTAAGATTCAGGTTCGAAGCGGGCGCGCACGTCGTGTGTCCGAAGCAGACGTGGATTCATTGCCCGGTATGTCGAAGATCAGGAAAACAAAGATCTTTGGTAATGATGTAACTAGACCGGGATTCCTGCTTTTCAAGGCAAAGACTCCACAACAATTGGCTGGCACCATGAAAATGCTCAGTCTTGAGCCGGAGTTTCAGCGCGGAATTTCCATGCTTTGGAAGGGGGCTATTTTCCGCGTGGACATTATGGTCCTTCTTAATCTGGAACTTATATCCAGAACAACGACCAATGCCGCTGTTAAAGTCGGTGAAATCCTCAAGATGTACGGTGTTTCTGTTGCGAAAAAGAAACCTGCCGCACCAGCAGCCGAAGGTTAGTCGCTGATCGCAAAGGGTGTTCTTCACCTGTTTGTTATGAATGTAAAAAGCCCTGTATCCATTTGGATGCAGGGCTTTCTCTTATGAATTGAGACAGGCCAATTATCGACGGAACACGATGGTCTTGTTTCCGTCTACGATAACGCGGTCTTCCAGATGCCATTTTACGGCGCGTGCCAGAACGTGACGTTCGATGTCGGCACCCAATCGCTTGAGGTCGTCGACATCATGGCTGTGGGTGACACGGTTGACGTCCTGTTCGATGATCGGGCCTTCATCCAGCTCCTTGGTCACATAGTGGGCAGTTGCCCCGATAAGTTTGACGCCACGTTCGTGTGCGCGCCGATATGGGTCGGCACCGACAAAGGCGGGCAGGAAGGAGTGGTGAATGTTGATGATTTGGTTGGCGAATTTGGTGACAAAATCCGGAGTGAGGATTTGCATATAGCGAGCGAGCACGACGAGGTCAGCTTTGCCTTCGGTGAGTTCGAAAATCATGTCTTCGGCAGCAACCTTGTCTCGCAAGGAGGGGCCGACAGGGACGTAGTGGAAGGGCACAAAGTGTTCCACAGACTCGCGCAGGTCCGGGTGGTTACTGATAACCATGGTGATATCTGCTTCGAGGTCGCCGCGTTTCCACCGCCAGAGGAGTTCCATCAGGGCGTGGTCCACCTTGGAACAGAGAATGACCATTTTCTTGGGCTCCCATACTGGGCTGAGAGACCAATCCATGACGAATCCGTTAGATACTTCATTGGTGAATTCTTCACGCAGTGCGTCCATACCGTTTGAGTCGAGGCCCGGCAGGTAGAATTCATTACGCATGAAGAAGCGACCGCCTTCCGGGTCGGTGGAGTGCTGGTCGGAATGGATGATGTTAGCGTTTTTCTTGTGCAGAAATCCGCTGACGGCGGCCACTATGCCGGGTTGGTCAGGGCAGGTGATAAGGAGCCTGACTGTGCTTTCCTTGGATTCGGTCATTATACTATCGCTTTTCGTTTATTGTTCTCCGGGGGAGATTCTTTTATGGGAAGAAAACCGCCCGAACCAAGGCCTGTAACGTAAATGCCAACCGAATAAAAGTCTTTTCACCCTCGGTGGATTTATTGCGCACGGCGTGGATTTGCTATAATGTTTCCGACTGAAAAACCGCTTTATCTCGTGAAGGAATTATATATGTCTGAAGCTGCTTTGAAAAAAGTTATGGATCACGCTGCTGCAGGGCTTGCTGCCCGCAAGGCGTTTTTTGATACCAAGGGTGAGTTGGTGGTGGAAATTTCCCGCGCCATAGCCGTTTGCCTTGCTGGTGGTGGCAAGATTATGTTTTGCGGAAACGGTGGTAGCGCTGCGGATTGTCAGCATTTGGCCGCCGAGTTTACCAACCGCTTCAAACTGGAGCGTCCGCCTTTGCCCGGTTTGGCTCTGACTACCGATACTTCGGCTTTGACCGCCATTGGAAATGATTACAGTTTTGACGAAGTTTTCTCTAAACAACTTCAGGCGTTGGGACGTCCCGGCGATATCCTGATGGGGCTGTCTACATCGGGGACATCGTCCAATGTTATCCGTGCCATGCGTGAAGCCAAACGGAACGATATCGTCACCATTGGCATGTCTGGTCAGTCCGGCGGAGAAATGACCGCTGTGTCCGATTTTCTGGTCACTGTGCCATCTTCTGATACTCCGGTTATTCAGGAAATTCATATCGCTGCCGCACATATGATGTGCCATCTGGTGGATCACTTCCTGTTTGAAGCCGTTTCCGAACTCACCCCATACCTACCGGAAACTTCATAAGCAAAAGGACTCTTCATGCGCATCCTCATTGTGGAAGATAACTACATCAGCCAGGAGTTCCTCAAGGAAATCATGGAAGAGTGGGGCGCATGTAATGTTGTTGAGTCCGGTGAAGCCGCCGTTGAAGAGTTCGCCAGTGCCATGGGCAATGAGCCATACTCTATTGTTTTCATGGATATCATGCTGCCCGGTATCGATGGCCTTAAGGCTCTTGAGCTGATTCGTGAGAAAGAAATGTTGAACGCGGTCCGGCCGGAAAATGAGGTCAAAGCGATAATCACCACAGCGCTCGATGATGATGTACAAGCGGCCCGCGCTTTTATTCAGGGGCAGGCCATCGCCTACATCAACAAGCCTGTTCGTCGGGATATGGTTGAAGAGGAATTGCGAAAATTTCAACTGATCAGTTGAGTTTTAGATAGAATATAAAAGCCCTTCCTGCATGTGCGGGAAGGGCTTTTTTGTTGATTGGGGTATCGCGATTGAAGCTAAATCTTCTCGCGACGAATCCGTATGGTGAGTCCCTTGGAGCGGAGGTGGACGGACAATCGTTCAGCCCGTTCTATGGTCGGCACGGTGCTGATGACGAGTTGCGCCATACCAGTTTCGTCCCATATCCAGATGTTTTCGGGCAGGACTAAACCTACCATGCGGACTTCATGGAGCAGTTTGTTGCGGGTCGCTTCCCGCTTTTCTTGTGAGTCTTCATCCAGTTCGTCGCCACAAGCGAGTACCCACCATCCCAGAGGGCGTACCTCGGGATCGGGGTCTTCACCGAGACTTCGCGCGACATTATCAGCCTCACCCTGACGGATCACGGCTGTCATGCGCTGAATGCTGTCTTCCAATTCGTTTATTCGTTTATTCATACTGCTCTCATTCTGGCGGTTCTTTCCATGAAGGAGGGAACCATAATTAGATAACATTCTACGCAGGCAGTCGCGCCATGGCAAGAAGGATGTTGATATGTCGCTGCTTTTACCAGCCCTTGCGTCTGCTATTTTCCCAGTGTAATAAGGGGCATGGTCTTTCTTTCAAGCATTCATCCCAAGCGAACCCCAATTCAGAAGGCAATCCGTATCGGCATTGGTGTATTGGGTGTTGCGGCTATTGTGTATATCCTGTCGCTGGTCCCTTACGACATCCTGCGTGAGGAGCGGCACCGCATGTACGGAGAAGCACGTACTACCGGGATTATTACTGGAGTTCGCACGGACGATGTTGCGATTGCTGGCTCTCGCTTTGTGGCAGAGTACAAGTTCATCGATGGGGATGGGTATGCGCGACAGGCGCTTGCTCCTTTGCCTCGGGAGCTGTGGGACAAGCTGCAGCCCGGGAGTAAGGTTCAGGTGCTTTTTGTACGTCCTCTGCCGCATTTGGTCAGGATGGTTGGGGAGATTGAACCTCCTTTCCAAATCTGGTTGCGAAGTGTCTTACGTTAGATAGATCGAGATAAATTTATTGAGGGCTGGTGAGTCAGCCTCATACAAAAGGGCACCCCGCATAAGTGGGGTGCCCTTTACTGTTGTTAAGTTCTGGAGTGTTACTTTTTCCAGTATGGATGACTGATGTCTTCAAAGGCGCTCATGGCTGCGATGGAGCCTTCTCCGATGGCGGTCACGATCTGTTGGAGACCGCCTGTGACATCACCCGCTGCGTAAACGCGTGGGATGTTGGTACGCATTGCCGTATCAACTTCTACAAACCCGTCGGGTTTGATGGCAACTTTGAGCTTCTTGGCTAGTTCCGTTGAGGCTATCTGGCCAATGGCTACGAACGCACCATCCACGGAGAGTTCGCTCACAGCGCGAGTCATGGTGTTGCGGATGAGCAATTTGTTGACTCGTCTGTCATCACCCTGAATTTCGTCCACAACCGTGTTCCAGAGAATAGGAATTTGCTCATGCTCAACAGAATCCTGAAGCGGCTTCTGAGCTCGGAATGTATCACTTCGATGGATGATGGTGACATCGACACCGAGGTTCTTGAGGTGGAGTGCGTCGGTCAGCGCTGTATTTCCGCCGCCGATGATTGCCACGGATTTCCCTTTGTAGAGATAGCCATCGCAAGAGGCGCAGTAGTTGATACCACGGCCAAAGTATGTGGTCTCACCCGGCGCGCCGAGTTGGCGATACTTTGCACCAGTTGTCAGTACAAGTGCTTTGGCTGTGTACACACCGCGATTGGTGGTGATGGTGATAGATTCTCCGGCTTCAAGGTCGCCTAGCTCCACAGCTTCGACGCCTTCGCCTTCATGTACGGGGACGTACTCGCGGGCGTGCTCACTCATGATGTCCATGAGCTGCTTGCCGGGAACGGTGGTGAAGCCCGGATAGTTCTCAACAACAGGGGTGAGAGCCACCTGACCGCCCACAATATTCTTTTCGAGGACTACGGCTTTGAGGCCCGCGCGTACGGCATAGATACCAGCAGTGAGTCCAGCGGGTCCTGCGCCCACGATCACGAGATCGACTTCGCCCGGTTCAATGTTTCCGTACTGAGAAGGAACAGTCTTGCCGTCCATGCCGGGGAGCGCGTCCTCGGCCAGCAGGTCCTCTGCGTTCTTGAGGTAGACCAACTCCACCACGAAACGCTCTTCGGGCATGAGCCCCAGTGCGTTGTGTGCGTCTTCGTTGAAAAAAGTGTGCGGAACCGAGCCTACATTGTAACGCTCGGTGATCTCGGGGTTTTCGTTCATTTCGATGCATTCGGCCTTGACCAGACCGGGCTTGGCGATGGCACATTTGATAGCGCTCATGACCTGCCCTGGGCAGTATGGTCAAGTGGGGCTGACGAAAACCTGAGCCATACGTTCCTCGCTCAATGTGTCGAGGACCTGCATGGACATGTCGGAAAGTCCGTGCATCTCCATAGAGGAGAGCATGATTGCAGTGATTAGGGATTTACCTTCTTCGCCCAGCGGTGCGCCAAGGAAACGGATATGGTAATCATCCGGGTTGATGCACAGGGTCGGTGCGGAGGTGATACCTAATTCATCTGCACGGGCCGAGGGGATTTCAAAGCCTTTGACTTTGATCTTGTCCGTGAGGCGCGCCATGTCGGTGCAGAATTTGATCGTGTAGTCGGAAAATTCATCGTTGACGCCGGATTGGGTGAATACCTCCAGCGTCACAGTGGCTTTCAAGCCTTCAAACGTCTTGGTCAGTTGATTGCGGACATCTTCCGGCAGGAACCAGTCCGTTTCCTTTTCCTTGGCAAATAAGGGCGTCATCGGTGTCCTCGTCAGTTCGGTTATAAATTCGATTATGCTGTCTTGATTCTGTTGCGTCCTGCATCTTTGGCCATATACAAGGCCCGGTCTGCTCGGCGCATGAGGCCTTCCAGCGATGTGTCTGCTGCTCGGAGCTCGGATACGCCAAGGCTGATGGTGTATTTGATTACTTCATCTTCAGCCATGACTCGGCTTGCCTCTACCGCTTTGCGTAGGCGTTCTGCGGTTTTGATAGCGTCTTCCAGCGTTGTCTCTGGTAGCAGGGCGGAGAATTCCTCTCCTCCCATGCGGGAAAAAATGTCTGTTGTTCTCAGGGTTGCTCTGCAGATGGTTACCAGTGATTTGAGTACTTCATCGCCAACAGGATGCCCGTAGGTGTCATTGACTCGCTTAAAGTGATCTATGTCCAGCGTGAGCATGGTTATGGGTGTTTCATAGCGTTTGCTGCGCGCAATTTCTTCTTCTCCACGTGAAGTGAAATGTCGACGATTCGTCGCTCCGGTCAATGAGTCGGTCGTGGCGAGGCGGCGGAGTTTCTCTTCAAGCCTGCGGGTTTCAGTTACATCCTGATTTACGCCTGTGACGCGCTTTACCTTGCCATCTTTTCCTGACTGCATAAGCGCATCCATCTTGATGTATCGAACCTGACCATTGGGCCAGACGATGCGAAATTCGTCAGAGAGCTGTGATTTGTTCTCTATGGCCTCTAGCAGTGTTGTCTCTGCTTCGACCATATCCTCGGGGTGTACACGGCCTCGCCAATCTTCGTAGGAACCGTTGAACTGGGCTGGGTCGATCCGATACAGCTGCATCATGATATCATCCCAAATGAGTGTGCCAGCGGTAACGTCATATTCCCAGATGCCGATCATGCCCGCGTCGGTTGCAAGGGCCAATCGGTCAGAAAATTCCTGCAAAGCTGTTTGGCTCTGTTTAATCTCTGTCACATCCCGGGCTGTGATGGATACGTAATCAATGCTTTCCTGTTCACTTTTTACTGGATGGTAAGTGGTGCTTATCGTCAGAGATCCTTTGTTGGGCATGTTCAGTGAACTGTCGCTGTGCACTGTTTCCCCAGCAAAAGCGCTGTCGAGATTAGGCTTGGATACGGTCTCGAAAAAATCTTCTCCCAGCAGATCTCTAACGTGCTTGTTCTCAATGTCTTCACGCTGCTTGTCGAAGGTTTTGAGATAAGCGTCGTTCACCATACGGTAGCGATACTCTTTGTCCACAAGAGAGATCATATCTGGAGTTGAGGTGATGAGGCGCTTGTATACATTGAGCGTCTCTTCTGCTCTTTTTCGGTCGGAAATGTCGTGGACGATGGAGTAGAGAAGTTTCTTGCCGTGGACCATCACTGGTCCGCTAAAGACCTCAACATCACGGATTTCTCCGTTGGCGAGACGGTGCTTAAATTCAAAGGATTCCCGCTCCTCTTCTTTCACTCGCTTCATCTCTGCGGCGATTTGTTTTGGAGTGAGCGTGTTGATCTGCATGATACTCATGGCAGTCAGTTCTTCCACGGAATGACCATAGAAGTCGGAAGCAGCTTGATTCGCCTCGACTATCCGCCCGGTATCCGGGTCGACTGTAAGCATGATGGAATGTCTGTTTTCAAACAGCGCACGAAAACGGCCCTCGCTTTCCTTGAGTTCTCGCTGGGCGTCTTCTCTTTCCCGGTCTTTTTTAACCAGCTTGAGATGCATGATGGCAAGGGCGTCATGGGCATCTTCGTTGGAAGCTATGACTTCTTCCAATTCCGCAATGCGCTCTTGTGCCGCTTTTAGTTCCGCACGAAGTTGTTTTTCACTCATGGGTCGCCTTTTCGACTGAGTTCTATGGACTATTAATGAGCATCATTCCTATGTGCATCAGGTTTGTCAATGATATGCAGTAAGTTAATCGCATTTGGGTGTGTCGATGAGACCTTCTGTTCTCGTTGTACCAAGTGTTGTATTGGTCGTATTTCATGCAGAAAACTTGCAATGAGCATGCATAGGGTGACTCTGGCTATGTTTCTGACGGGCTTTCGAATCGTTATCGCCTCTATGTCGTCATAAAAAAAGGGGTGGTTGGTATTGCTACCAACCACCCCTGATACAGTAAGTGCCAATTCTCTATTGCTAGCCAATCATTTCCAGAAATGCTTCAATGCGAACGCGCAGCTGCTCAGTATCTGCATCCGAATAATCGGTTTCGATGTGCAGGTAAGGCATATCTTTCTGGCCCTGTACGAATTTTCTGATGCTCTCAGCCTCCACATTGTACGTATGGCAAGCTTGCCATGTGAGGTCGACAACGGCATCTGCTCCGAAATCATTGATCATAGTGTCGAGTAGCTCTATCCGGCCAGGATTGGGGGACATGATCGAGCATGGGGTGGCAAGATACTTTTCAGCCAAGGCCGTAATGGGTGGCTTGTTTGTATCTACCGTCATGGTCTTTTTGTAGCCGGTACAGTTCTCAAAGGCTACGACGACACCGCCAGCCTCTTCAATAAGCTGGCATACTTTATGTGAGCCCAAGCCCATGGGGACACCAGAAATGATGACACGAGGGCCTTGTTTGACTTTCTCGATTGGTGTGTTGCCGACTTCTTCAATGATTGCCTCAAGGTGTTTGACAGACTCTTGTTTGGAAGCAAAGAAACCCGCTTTGAAGACAATTTCTAGCATTTTCATGCCGGAAATCGGGGCTGGAGATTGCTGGTTCAGATCCATTAATCCCTTGAGTGCGGCGGATTCCTTGTTGGTGAGTTGAATGGCTTCTCTGAGCATGTCGTCGGTGATCTCGATTCCACATTCTTGTTCGACGCGCTCTTTGAAACGGATAACCTCGCCTTCCCAGAACGGACCGGATACGGGAAGGTCCTGATTGTGTGGCAAGTACATCAGATGGAGCGGCTTCAGCTCGGCCATTTGCTCGAACATCTTCTTTTTACCATCGCATGTGGAGTCGGCAACGATAAGGTCTGCCGCTTTGAAATATGGACAAGAATCTTCGATGGCGAAGCCGAAGCTTGATTTAATCAGGGGGCAGAGGTTTCGAGGCAGTGTTTTTTCTGCCGCAGGAATAGGGTCATTGCGTGTGCCGCACAGGGTGACTGTCATTCCACCTGCTGCCAAGGCGATCTCAACCGGGGAGTAGAGGCAATAAAAGCCGAAAACTTTTTGTCCTTTCTCCTTGGCTTCGGCAACATCCAAGGGATTTTTCTCTGCTCTCGTAGTCAACTGGTCAATGGAAGCATAGTTCATGGAGTCTCCTTCTTCATGGTCAAAATTATGTGTCACGCAATTACTTGGCTGCAATAAGAGCAGCCCCGATAGCTCCTGCAAACGGCGCAAGAGGTGGGGCTATGAGCTCGATGTCGAGGGCGTTCGAAAAGCACTCGGCGAGTTCGGCATTCCTTGCTATCCCCCCTGTAAAGGCGATGCTCGGTGTAAGTGGAATTCGTCCGGCCAGGCTGGTTAACCGTTTGGCAATAGACAATACGATCCCAGCGGCCAAGTTTTCACGGGGGACGCCAGAGGCGGTCAGTCCGATTACTTCGGATTCAGCAAAAACTGCACACATGCTTGATATGGGGGCCGGATCACCTGATGAAGCAAGCTTTCCAAAATCTTCCAGGCTGACTCCCAATGCTGTTGCCATGTTGGCAACGAATCGTCCGGTTCCGGCAGCACATTTGTCATTCATGAGGAAGTCGCGAACGCTGCCATTGTCGTTCAGGGCGATCAGTTTGGAATCTTGGCCGCCTATATCGAGCACTGTCATGGCAGCAGGCACCAAGTGTTTAGCGCCAAGGGCATGGCAGGATATTTCTGTTACCCGCTTGTCAATCGCAGCGGCCATGTTGCGTCCATATCCTGTAGCGACCGTCCTGCTAAGCCTAGTGGTTGGGGAATCCAGTTGAGTGAGTGCGGCGTCCAAAGCTTCTTTGGCGGCTGCTTTGGGATCCCACCCTGTACTCTTTTCAGCGACAGCAAGAACTTCCTTGGAGGCTCCATCAATAATGGCAGCCTTGGTGGCCGTAGATCCGATGTCCAACCCTGCGAACATCAAAGTGTTGGTGAGACTGGATGTCCCACTGGGAGGACCTGCCTTGTTTTTTCCGCCAAAAGTTCCATTTATCGTTCGCATTTAACCTCCCAGTGTGATTATTCGCTTTGGCATATATCAAGATTGTCTATTTTAACAATTGAAAATATCAATACATAGAGATGGCATCATAATGGAGAGTTTCGTGACTGAGAGGCTCAGCGTTTGCAATCTCGAAATAACCATGCCAATTCTGTAATGAATAGTTTCACTATAGTTTCTTGGGGGGGATATGAAAACGCGATATGTTTTAGAGGGTGCCCCGGGTTCAGGGAAGTCGACTCTTCTATTTGGAAGTTCAGATGGAGATCCTGAATTCCCTTCAATGCATACAATGGTTGGCCTTGGGCACAACTGCCTTCATGAATCGGTAGCCGAAGCTCATGCATCGTTGTCGAGAAAGGGGATAGATTTCTCACTGAACAAGGAGTTATGGCTCAGGGAAATTGTTGAGATAGAGAAGGTGAAATTCCATCGAGCCAAGGATGGGCTCAATTTCTATGATCGATGTTTTCATCACTGGAAGATTTTCAGCAGTGCCAGTGGAATCCCGTTGCCCGACTGGTATGACGAGTTCAATGGTCAGGTCAGGTATGATGACCCCATATTCATTGTTGCGCCGGTTGAAAGTATGGACCTTTCTGCTCCGATCATACACGAGTCTCGTCGTTTCACATGGCAGCAAAGGCTTGAAATGCACACGGCAACAATGAAAGCTTACAACCAATTTGGCTATTCCACTGTTGAAGTTCCCATGTTTGTCGAAGGCGACATTGAAGACAATAATCGCAAGAGAATTAAATATATCCTCGAGTGTATCGATCGGTAAGACGTGCCGAGCAAGGGAACATTATGACAGGCAAATTGGCTTCTTCTCGCTCTAGAGATTTTTCGAGATACGCATGGGTCGTCCTTGCCGCCATATTTGTGGCCAGTGTTGCTGCTCCTATCAACCAGTTTAAAGTGCCCCCGGTCATGCCCGCCCTTATTGCTGAGTTCGGCCTGACAATGACTTCTGCGGGGCTTCTGATGTCGATTTTCTCTTTTGCAGGGCTCATTGTAGCATTCCCTGCTGGAGCCCTACTGTCGAGACTGGGGCAGAAGTCCACATGTGTTTTAGCGCTTGGATTCATCATCGCTGGATCACTCATAGGCACATACTCAACTGTGGCAGAAGTGATGCTATACGGGCGGGCCGTGGAAGGTATGGGGATGGCTATCCTTGGCGTCACCGCTCCGGTTGTCATATCGAGTTGGTTCCCTCCTGAGCGGCGAGGCTTACCGATGGGAATCTGGTCTGCATGGGTGAGTGTTGGTGTTATCGTCATGATGAACGCTTCCCCGTTGATGACACCGGTCGGTCAGTGGGTACAGACTTGGTGGCTCGGTACGTGTATTGCCTTCGGAGCGCTTGTCATATTTCTCATTTTGCACCGGAAACCAGAAGTTGAGGAGGGAAAGGACCAGCAGGTCGGCCAGAATATTAAAGTCCTTTTCAAGGAGACTCTTTCTATACGAGACGTCTGGCTCATCTCAATTTCGCTTTTCTCATTCAATATAATGGTCCTTGCCATGAATACCTTTTTTCCCATTTTTTTGACCAAGGTTCATGGCGTAGCGATGGAGCAGGCTGACTTTTATTCGAGCCTGCCCAATATCGCTATGCTCGCATCCTGTCCTTTAGGTGGCTGGCTGGCTGACAGAACGGGAGCGCGCAAGAAGCTGTTCGCAGTGTGTCTTGGGCTGCTGGGTGTATGGTGGACAATCGTTTTCAATGTTTCTCTACAATTCATACCGATTCTGATGTTTGTCTTTGGGCTGCTTGGCGGTCCAGTCATAAGCATAATAATAACAGCATTACCCGATGCCGTAAGGCGTCCTGCTCTTATAGGATTTGGTATGTCGCTCCTCATGTTCTGGCATCATCTAGGAGAATTTGTCGGCCCGGTTTATTTCGGAAGTCTCATCGATTTCACCTCAAGCTGGCCCATTGCCGGATTTCTTATGGCCCCAGTCTGCATTATTGGTGCGATAGCCGGTATGGCAATGAGGATTAAGTAAGGTTAATGAAAGAATATGAGTAGTTTCTCAAAGAAAAAGGCCTACTCATTGGAGTAGGCCTTTGCTTTTTTGGCGGAAGCGTACAGGAGTCGAACCTGCCCAGGACATCACTGCCCAACATTGGTTTTGAAGACCAAGCGCCACACCGGTGACGAAACGCTTCCCTTTTCTGCGAGGGATGAGAAATAGCAACTTTGCAGGGTTGCGACAAGAGGGAATCTTTTGGGTACGATTTCACCCTTGTGTTGTCGGCGGTGTTGGTGTTGTGGTATGAGTTGGCTGTAGACGTTTGTAGGTGATTTGGTGTGACAATATTTTTTTACGGAAGGGAAAAGAAATGAAATCCCATAAATTCTATGGTGTGTGTGCTTCGTTTATTCTGGTGGCAGTGTTTGCTTTGGCTGGTACGGTCGGGGCGGCAGGTCTTGATAGTCTGGTGAAACAGGCGTGTACCAAGTGTCATTCTTCCAAGCGTATCTGTTTAAATGTCGGGGCGAAGAGCGAAGCTTTGTGGAAAGTGACCGTTGTAAATATGGTCAAGAAAGGTGCCACGTTGCCGACTGACAAGATCGATGCCACTGCAAACTATCTGAATACGCTTCAGCCCGGTGCAGGGAAGATCTGCGAATAGATCGCGAACTGAGGGCGGGCGAGTCCCGCTTTATTAACAACAATACTATTGCACTCTCTTTCTTTGGTCGGAGTGGATTCATTGCTGATGCATGGCAATGTCTGAGGTTTTTGTATGGGCTTTGGCCGATTCTTATTTCTTTGCGCTCTCTCTCTCCTGATAGCTGCTCCTGTATATGCGCAGACCGCTGATTATCATGTTGGATTTGGTATGAAGCTGGACCGATCAAAGCCGCCGGAGACATTTGATATGTCCGGGGTGGGCACTGTGTATGGGCCAGCCCCCGGCAAGACTCTTCAGGTCTTTATATTGTCGGGTGAATTCGGCAGACGTGGGCCATGGTTGAGTAAGTTTTTGCCACGTAGTGACCGAGCCGGGGCATCAGATGTCTTAATGTTTGATGATCGACAGTGGGAGCCATTGCGCCCGGTGGGAGTTCGGCACGGTCTGGAAGTTGTTTTTGGACGTAAAATGGCGGAGCTGATGCCGGGGGAAACCATTGGTATCATCGTTGTTCCGGCGGACAAAATGACCCCCTTGGAACTCGTTGGTTTGGCTTCAAAGTCTGCTCCCTGTCATTTTGTGGCTGTTGTGAGAATACAGGATGACAATCTCATCTCTCTGGATGAATTCAAGGCGTTGCTTTCTGCGCATCAATTGTTAGATGTGAATATGACTCCGTGGTTTTCGACGGAACCAACTGACCTCTATCGGCTGGAAGTGATACAAGATAAAGGGGCTGCCATGGCTCAGAAGGTCTTTGATCAAACTAGAAATGCAAAGGAAGAATAATGGGACTGACATATGTTTCGGCAATTGTGATTGCCAAAGATGGCTGTGAAGCCGAGTTGGAGAAGGTGCTTTCCGGTGTAATGGCTGATGTTCGCAAAGAGGACGGATGTATCCGTTACGATTTGCATAAGTCGGATGCTGGTAATGCCTTCCTCTTTTATGAAATATGGGAGAGCCCGGCCCATCTGGATGCTCATGGCAAGACCCCTCACATGGATGCCATGCGCGAAGCTTCTGCCGAATTGGTTGCAGGCGCACCAGAAATCAATGTGTGGGATGGTGTGGAAGTAGCAAGCTAACCGCCGTCTTTACTGATGAATAAAAGGCCCACAGCTTTTCAGCTGTGGGCCTTTCTTGTAGCCAATAAAGATTTTATCTCTCACTTAATAAATATCTTCCTGTCCATCTATTTCAACGATCTTCCAGCCATCTGTTCCCTTGGAAACCACGAAGACAGAATCTTCTTCCAGGTTGGTATCAATGTCAGCGACTTGAACCCGATACGCTCCGAAGACACGGACCTCGGCGAAACTGCCGTCGCGTTGTACTAGTTCGAATCCTAATGCGTCCGTGTTGACCTTGGCTTTACGGAACGCCCTGTAGGTGCCTTGCTGGCGCTGCATTTCCTTGAATACTTCAAAGGTGAAGTCATTCCGGTCGCGCACATCCTCGGCGAACAGTTCTGCATATTTCGGAGAGAGGGATGTTTGGCGGACATAGAATTCCTTGAGCAACTCGACTATCCCATCGGGAACGATCTTGTCGGGAGCTAATGGCGGTGGCGCAGGGATATGTGAAGGGTCGAGGGCCGCTACTTTATCGCTGCCATCAGGGTTGGCCATGAGCGATACGTAGAGCTTGATCTCGGATACGGCGACCTTCTTTTTGCCAGTGAGTTCACCTTTGGGGAAGACTTCATCAATGGCGATACGGATAGTGGAAGACGGTTTGCGCCGACATTCGATAACTTGTTCACCGGGTTCGTCTCGCAGCCAGAATTGTGTCTCGACGCCGTCATCATAGATGATGCGCCCGGAGCGGATTCGGCGGAACTCATTGAACTGACCGGGAGCTTGGTTGCCGTTGAAGATACCAAGCTTATTCACCCGTGTGGGGATGGCAAAAGTGAGGTCGACCCATTGACCGGGGCCGGGGCTATAGCCACCGCCAGCCCATGCGGTGGTCGTGTCACCATCCATGAGATGCTCAGGAGCGAACGGGAGACCGATGTCCACTTTTACACTTGAGACATTGATGTCCACTTCGAGTGCGTGTGCGGGCAGGGCGAAGAATGAGATAATCAGTAGTGTTATAAGTCCGGCTATGCGCATGCAGGCACTCTAACACGGAAGATGGCGAAGAAACAGGGAGTGCAAATGGTGCAAAAAATTACTTGGCCTGAACTGAGCTGATCATCCACTTATCGCCTTCCACCATGAGGGAAAAGATCGCATCAATCTGGAATTCGTACACGGTTTGGCCGATGTAATAGCGGTATGGACCGTGTACGCGAACAGTGGCTGCTTCATCACCTATGACAGGCTTGTCGAAGCTGAGTCCGATGTGGTCAAGTTGCGCCATGTGGTGCTGTCCGAATTTCTTGTTGGCCCGCATTTCATTTTGGAACTTGATGAATATGGTGCGTTCCTTGTCGCGGAGTGGGGAGATGAAAACATCCGGGTAGCTGTCGTGCAACGTTGTGATTAGACCAAGATAGCGTTTTATCTGGGCTACCAACTCAAGATTCAACCACGGGCTGATCTTGCCGATGCCAAAGGGCTTGCTTTCCGGGACTTGAATAGCGGAACGCAGATAAGCGATCCCCGGTGATGTCGCTGAACCGGAAGCTTTAGGCTGTGGCTTCACTTTGGGCTTGGACTTCTTGGCTGCCTTTTTCGGAGCTGGTTTCGGTGCTGTTTTGGCCGCTTTGGTCTTTTTCGGTTTATCAGGCGCAGGCTTGGCTTTGGCGACTTGTTTCTTTTGCGCAGGCTTTTCAGCCTTTGGCTTGGGAGTCGGAGTGGCCTTGGGCGCAGGCTTTTTCTCTACCTTGACGGGAGAGGGGGCTTGTTTCTTCGGATCTTTTACCTTGACGGCAGGGGGAGTTTTTTTCTTTGGTGCCTCAATTTTGGGAGCTGCCTTCTTTTCAGGTTTGGGCTGCTTTTTGGGCGCGGGGCTTTTGGATTTCTCTTTGGGGAGAGGATTGTCTTCCACAACGATTGGCTCTTTTTCGGTCACATCGTCAACGATCGCGGATTCATCCATTTCACCCAATATGGTGATTTCGGATACCGCTACTTTGGCTTTGCCGATGGTCTTGTCTTTAGAGCCGGGGGCCACGCCAAGGATAACGATCTTGAGCGATCCAACGGTGCCGGGCTGTAACTTGATTGTTTGCACACCGGGGGTTGGCTTGAGTGTGAACTGCTGGCGGGACTCGTCGGGGTATTTGATAACGCCGCGTGTGATTCGGCGATATTTCTTGAATTGACCCGCAGCCTGATTGCCGTTGGCAATGGAGAGCGACTTGAGTTTTACCGGGGCGGGGAAGGTGAGTTCAATCCATTTACCGGGGCCAGTAGAACGGCCTCCGCCTATCCAGGCTGTGGCAGGATCACCGTCAACGAGGTTGTCCTCATCGTGGCCATCCTTGAAATCTCGAACATCCGCTGTCACACCTTTAATCTCGCCTGCGAGCGCAGGTGTACAGATCAAGATTGCCATGAGCAATCCGGTCAGTAGGGTGAGAAATGTGGCGCGCAGTGTGTGCATGTCTGTGTCCGTAACAAAAAGTCGAGTCGTTTGGCTCCTCTTTTCATCGGTTCAATCCTGAAATATCTTAATGCCTGAAATTGCAGTATCTTTGTAAAAGGTGAAATTTGTTATCCAATTGTCGCGGAATAATACTTGGAAGCGCTAAAAGCATGGGGTAATGGCCTAGTCAGAGTTACTGAAATATGGAGATAATTTATGCCGATATTGACTTGGACAGAAGAGTATTCCGTGGGTGTTGAACGCATCGACACTGAGCATAAGAAATTGCTTGATATGGTGAATAAGGCGTATGATTCTGCTGAACTGGGAGAGGATGATCAAGCGACGCTGGCCGCATTGATTGCAGACATGATTGATTATGCATCGTATCATTTTGAGACTGAAGCCAACCTCATGAAGGAACATGGCTTTCCTGAAAGCTCTCAGCACATACTGGCGCATGGCGACTTTACGGCTCGGGCGGTTGTTTCCGGCAACATGCCTTCACAGGAGTGGGCGCTTGATCCCATCACGCTTTTCCGCTTTTTAGCTGACTGGTTTACCAATCACGTTCTGAAAACGGATAAGGAGCTTGGGCAGTTCTTGAATGCGAAGGGCATCCGGTAACGTTATTCTATCGTAGTATTAAAAAGGGGAGTCATACGACTCCCCTTTTTTGTTGTATTGCGGTTTCGCCCTTGTCAGCGTTTTTGAACGCCGTTGATAAGCCATGTGCCGTTCTCTTTGATAAACGAGAAAAGTGCGTTCACACGTGATTCATACAATTTCCCCTCACTCGTTATGCGGTAGTTGCCATGGACTGAAACCATTGCTGCGTGGCCTCGAATAATCGGCTTAGCCACGCTGATGCCTTTGCTGTCGGGGACGGCATTGGGGTCAGTGAGGAAATGAATATTGGCTGTCGCTTTTGCTTTAAATCGAGCCAGAGCGGCCTGCTCTCGTTGTTTGATAGAGGCGGCAAATATGTCGATATAGTTGTCTTGCAGAGTTGCCAGCCTCGAGAAGTAGTTCTGAATGAGATCGATGAAAACCTGTTTGGTCTCAGGGGCGATTATCCCCGGCTTCATTGCCGAATCCGGTGGCACCGGCACCATGGTTTGTAGGTAAAGTCGGCCCGGCTTGGTGGCGGTTAGCGTTGTTGCCGTGACTTTCGGCATCATGCTGGTTTGTGCTTCTGTTGCAGCAGGCTTTTGCGATGTTGTCAGACTTGCTTTGTCCGCGTTGGTAAATGCTCGAATCTCAGAGACAGCAACTTTGGCGTCTGTTGCTGTCTCTTCTGAAGCAGGAAAAACCTCATCTATAATGATGGTGAAAGAAGATATGGAAACGGGCGGAAATATAATCTGTTGTTCACCAGCTTCCGGCTTGAGCGTGAAGTAGTGGACTCCATTGTCGGGCAGAACAAGAACGCCACGGGTGATACAACGGAACTCATTAAATTTATCTTCACCTTGATTGCCATTAGCAATTTGAATCATGGTGATGGTGGTCTTTTTTTGCAGAGTGAAGGAGAGCGTCTTTCCCGGGCCGACGCCCTTACGTCCGCCCACCCATGCAGTGGACTTGTCGCCGTCCACGAGAAGTTCTGGGGCACCCCATTCCTTGTAGCTTGAAGCCTCAGCTTCCATGCCACGCACCTCTTTTGCCGAAGAGATTCCCACGCTGATGACCAGATTCATCAGAACTAGAATAATAAACCAATAGAAGCATCTTTTCATAGTGAGAAAATAACAAAAAGGGAGCCAGTTGGCTCCCTTTTTTTACTCAATATGAAGGTTGTGCAGAAGGTCTCAACTACGAGTTGCAGATGACGCCTTATGCGCAACCGCTAGTAGCGGTAGTGATCGGGCTTGAAGGGACCTTCAACGTCGATGTTGAGGTAGTCGGCCTGTTCTTCGGTCAGCTTCTCCAGCTTGACGCCGAGGCGTTCGAGGTGGAGGCGTGCAACTTCTTCGTCCAGCTTCTTGGGCAGGATCATGACGGTAGGCTCGTAATCGTTCTGAGCGAGGTCGATCTGTGCCAGTACCTGATTGGTGAAGGAGTTGGACATAACGAAGGAGGGGTGACCTGTGGCGCAACCGAGGTTGACCAGACGGCCTTCTGCCAGAACGATGAGGGACTTGCCGGAAGGCATGGTCCACTTGTCGACCTGAGGCTTGACCTCTTTCTTGACGCACTTGGGATTGTCTTCCAGGTGCAGCATTTCGATCTCGTTATCGAAGTGACCGATGTTGCAGAGGATGGCTTCGTCTTTCATGGCATCCATGTGAGCGCCGGTGATAACGTGGTAGTTACCGGTGCAGGTGACAAAGATATCACCGCGGGAAGCAGCGTCTTCCATGGTGGTGACTTCAAAGCCTTCCATGGCAGCCTGCAGTGCGCAGATGGGATCGATTTCGGTGACCAGTACGCGAGCACCAAAGCCGCGCATGGACTGAGCGCAACCCTTACCAACATCGCCGTAACCAACGACGACTACGATTTTACCTGCGATCATGACGTCGGTAGCACGTTTGATACCGTCAGCCAGAGACTCGCGGCAACCGTAGAGGTTGTCGAACTTGGACTTGGTGACGGAGTCGTTGACGTTGATTGCGGGGAACAGCAGTTCGCCAGCATTCAGCATTTCGTACAGACGGTGTACGCCAGTGGTGGTTTCTTCGGATACGCCGCGGATCTGCTTGGCGATCTTGGTCCATTTCTGCGGGTTGGCAGCGTGGGAAGCTTCCAGACGATCCATGACGATCTGGACTTCTTCTACGTCGTGCTTCTGGCCCAGCAGGGACGGATCAGCTTCGCACTTTACGCCCTGATGGACGAGCAGGGTAGCGTCGCCACCATCGTCAACGATCAGGTCGGGGCCGGAACCGTCAGGCCATGTCAGTGCCTGCTCGGTGCACCACCAGAACTCTTCCAGAGTCTCACCTTTCCATGCGAAGACTTTGGACATGCCGGATTCTGCGATAGCAGCGGCAGCGTTGTCCTGAGTGGAGAAAATGTTACAGGAAGCCCAGCGGAGGTCTGCGCCCAGTTCGTACAGGCACTTGATCAGCATGGCGGTCTGGATGGTCATGTGCAGGGAACCCATGATCTTGAGACCTTTGAGGGGTTTGGACTCACCGTACTTTTCGATGAGGGACATGAGGCCCGGCATTTCGCGCTCGGACAGCTGCATTTCCATGAGGCCCCATTCGGCCAGAGACATGTCAGCGACTTTGTTTTCACAAGCCGGATCGACGGGCATTACGTTCTTGGACATTGATAAATCCTCCAAATAAATGGTTGTTATCTATTGTTTCTCGGCTTCGTACACAACAACGACGAGGCCCATGTTGACGGAAAATTCCGTTATATTTGTCATTTTAAAACCGACCTGTTCCATCCATCCTGACATTTTGTCGGAGGGGATGCCCAGTCGGCGATCACCATATTCATTGCGCATGACTTCATTCTGATGCTGGTCGAACTCTGCAACCAAGAGCTTGCCGCCGATTTTCAATACACGGCCAGCTTCACGGATGGCGTCCACCGGGCGGGCCAAGTGGTGCAGCACGAGTGACATGACCGTACAGTCCGCTTCCAAATCGCGCAGAGGGAGATGTGTCATCTCGCCAATTCGCAGAGACATGTTGGCGTCATCGGAAAAACGCTCTTCAGCCAGTTCCAGCATCTTGGGTGAGTTGTCCACGCCGATAACCTGATCAGATACGCCAGCCAGAATTTCAAGCATGTCGCCGGGGCCACAGCCGATATCGGCAGCGCAGCCACAGTGAGGCAGGCGGTTCTGGATTTCGGTTCCGAGATCCAGGTCTCCCAGCACTTCGGCTGTCATGCGATCCCATTCCGGCGCAATCTCATCAAAGAACTGACGGGTAGCGGCGGTGCGCTCACGGATGACCTTCTCGGCACGATTGCGATCGCGCTTAAGATCAGCTTCATCTTCAAGCAGAGAAGTCACGCCGCTGAGAAAATCTCGTCCCGGACCTTCTTCGCTTGCTCGGTAAAAAGCCCACAATCCATCACGACGCACATCAACAAGTCCAGAGTCGGATAAGATCTTGAGGTGGCGCGAAATTCGGGACTGGCCCATTTCCATGACCTGCACGATCTCGCCCACGTTCAACTCATATTCGAGAAGAACATTGACGAGTCTGGCTCGTGTTTCGTCCGCAAGTGCTTTGCAATATTTGATTATTTCCATTGTGTGTGCCTTATATCAGGATATCTTGATATACGGGATGGTCGAGTGATAGCCGAAACAAGGGGCCTCCGTCAAGCAAGGACACCGCATAGAATCGCATATAACGCATTATCTTGTTGTCGTAGGCCGTCTCCTATTGTATTGGGTGCGGACAACCTTAGAGGAGTAATGGTTATGAAAAAAGTAAGTATATGCATCGTAATTTCAGCATGTTTTGCCTTGGCAGCCTGTCAGGCCGCTACGCAGAACATCCCTGTGAGCACTAACCCCATGGGGGCTACAGTGTATGCAGATGGTAAAGAAGTGTGCACTTCACCTTGTAATGTGACTCTGGAAAAAACACAGGCTCATATTCTTACCGTGAAGAAGCCGGGGTACAAACAGGCGGACGTTCAGGTCACTCAGGTGTACGATACCGCAGGCGTTATACGTGATTCCGCTGCAACTGGCACATGGCAGAATTCCGTAGGAACCAACACAGAGGGTTCTGTTGCCAATGCTTTGATGACTGCTGGAGCCAAAGAGGAAGATGGTTCTGCCTATGTACTCTCTCCCAGTTCGGTTGTTATCACGCTGGTCCCCGAAGGCGGAGTGAAGCAGACCGCTCAAGCGGAGCCTGTCGTAGATGGCGATGCACCTATTACTATTGATAGCAGCCAGCTTTCTCCTGAGGATCAGGCAAAGCTCTTTGGCAATAGCTCCAGTAATGTTCAGACCACTGAGCCCGCAACAATGGGATCTGCAGTGCAAGAGCGACCGGAAGAGGCGCTGGAAGGCGTGCTTGAAGGTGCCGCAGAAGCCGCTCCTACAATTCATTCCAAGAAGCAGTTGAGTCATTCCTCGTCTTCATCAACTTCAATGAATAGTGATGGATCAATGACAACTCATTCTTCGTCTACATCTACCAGTGTCGGAGTGTCCGTAAACCCGGCAAAGGCCGGTCTCGGGTTACTTCACCTTCTGGAAGATGCTAATAAAAAAGAATCTCCCGAAAGCGAGTAAAATGAAAAGCCCCGCCTCACAGCGGGGCTTTTCATTATGTAAATTGGGCTCCTGTGAAATGGGTAATGGGCTTCTAAAGGGGTGATCCCTTTGGCCGTCGGAGGCGAAATCATCTGACAATCCCGCCGCAGGCGACTCCTTTATCTCTTTCCTCACGCACTACAGAAAGAATCATTCATACATAGTTGTTTTTCCGCTCTGTTCTGTGGCATAGTCCATTTTCGATTAAGCCGATAATACTTGATCCATTGCACTGGAATTGCGATAGTAGCATTGGACAACCGCCATGCCGGTTGGCGGAATATTGACAAACTCACCGGCTTCGACAAGGAGGCGATATGTTCAAGAAGATTCTTCTGGCGGCTACCCCGCAGGTCGACACCCAGACCGCACCCAAGGCAGCATTTGACCTGGCTCGTAAGAACGGGGCCGAGTTGGTACTGTTCCACGCCCTGCCGCTTGGCAGAGATCCGTGGTGTTCGTTTGACGAGACCATTCCGGCGGAAAAGCTGGTGGAGTCCACCAAGGCCAAGATCGCTGAATTCTTTGCCGAGGACCTCAAGGATATCCCGAATCACTCTATTCGTGTGGCTACGGGTACTCCGCATGAAGAGATGCTCAAGATTATTCATACCGAAGGAATTGATCTGATTGTCATGGGGCACCATACTAGCACCATAGATCGTCCGGATCGCATGTGGGGGTCGGTGGATACTACTATTCGCAAGGTTTGTTCCAACGTATTCTGTCCGGTCATGGTCGTGACTCACGAAATGCCCAAGGCTGCAGACATCAAGCGTATCGTCATGGCTACGGATTTCTCCACGCCGTCTGACTCCGCGCTCTGCTTTGCTGCTCAGATGGCTCGTGTTTACGATGCTCACCTGGATATCTTCCATGTGCTCGACATCGGTCAGAGTTGTCCTAATCCCGAATACTACATGCAGGACATGGATGTGTTTGTGGATAAGGCCAAGGAGAAGATGGAGAAGAAGTACGCCAACGCGTTGGATGGCATCAGCCATAGCTTCGAAGCGTGGGAAGGCGTTCCTTATGCCGAGATTCTGAAGCGCGCCCGTTGGTCGGAGGCTGATCTGGTGCTTATGGCCCAGTATTCCGGTAGCGGCGAGCTTACCAAGCCTGTTGTCGGTTCCACTGTGATTCAGGTTGCTCTGTCTCCCGGTTGCCCCGCGCTGCTCGTGAATTATCGCGCTCGCGTCTGCATGTAATTGACGGGCGGTCTGCCGCCCTTATATATAGTATATATCACCCCCGGACGATTCGTTCTCCGGGGGTGTTTCATCCATGGCCCTGAAATACGACGAGGAGAGGGGATGTTGAGACACTTCAAATTTGTAGCATTCATGATTCTCTGCATGGGATTGTTGACCGCCTGCGGTGTGCCCAAACAGAAGATCCCGGTTTCGACCAATCCACTCGGTGCAACTATCTATGCTGATGGTAAGAAGATATGCACCTCTCCATGCGCCGTGAAGCTCGATCGTCAGAATAATCACTTGCTGACCATCGTGAAGGATGGTTATGAGCAGGTGGATTTTCAAATTACCCGCCAGTTCATGCCCGACGAGGCTATTCGTGATGGCATCATCACAGGCGTACTCATGGGCGGTGATCCCAAGGAAGTGGGAACTGAAGTGGCCAAGGAAGTTGATGAGCAGGAGCGTAGTGGCGAGGCGTACGAACTTGTGCCCGATATCGTCACAGTAACCCTGACACCTGTGAAGTAGGAGAGAGTGTGGCTCGTTATCTGAGACATTACAACAAGCGCGGACGCAGCAACCGTATGGTGAGTCTGCAACGTGTTTTGCCGTCCTTTCTGGATAAGCTCGATACCACAGGTGGTATGGCGCTGGTGCAGTTGTGGCGCGCTTGGGATGATCTCATGGGCGAGATGGCTCCTCTGGCCCGTCCGTTGGGCCATCGAGGGACAAAACTCATCCTTGCGGCGGAAGATCCCATGATCATGCAGGAGGCCCAATTTCTGGCTCCCATGATCCTTGAGAAAATTAATACATTTTTTGGTCAAGAATTCTTTGACAAAGTCACATTCGAGCTGCTAAACGGCAGAGTTCCTTTGGACGGACCAATCCGGCCGGAGGCTCCCGAGCCTCTGAGGAAACTTAAAAAGCCTAAAAAATTAGGCGATTTAAATGCAGAGCTGGACCCGGATACACCTCTTGGGAGGTGCTACCAGGCGTATCAGCGGATGTTTAACGATACGTAAAACATTTTCAGCTCATTACACATTTTAAGGAGTACACCATGAGTGAAGAAGTAAAAGAAATTTCCTTTGACGAGCTTGGCCTGACCAAGCCCCTTGAGAAAATGACCACCAAAGAGCTGCGTGCTCTGATCATTGACAAGCTGACCATGATCACCGGCGCATCCGGCATGGACAAGGACGCTCTTGTTCAGGCCATCAAGGACGTTTTCGGTATCGTTGAAGAGGAGCAGGTCTCCCCTTACAAGAAGCAGATTGCTGAGATCAAGAAGCAGATTCGTGAGATGCGCGTCGAGAAAGAAGCCATGACAGATCGCTCCAAGCGTGAGTACTTGCGTCGTAAAATCAACAAGCTGAAGAAGCGCACTCGTCAGCTGGCACGCGCAGTTTAAATTAAGTTAAAAAAGGTGTTGACATAAGAGCGACTAACTCTTAAATCTTCACCTCGTTGCAGGGCTGTCGTTCAATTGGCAGGACGGCGGATTCTGGTTCCGTTAATCAAGGTTCGAGTCCTTGCGGCCCTGCCAAATATTGCGTCCCCATCGTCTAGTCTGGTCCAGGACGGCGGCCTTTCACGCCGTTAACAGGGGTTCAAATCCCCTTGGGGACGCCATATTAATTTGAAGATACATAGAGGCAATCGCTAAGACTACGGTTGTCTCTTTCTTCGAAAGCCAAGAGCTCTTTTACAAATTTCGCAGTACAGAGAATTGACAGACCAGTTATTCTCTCCGCCTTATAAAAGGCTACTGCTTCCATGCGTCCCCATCGTCTAGTCTGGTCCAGGACGGCGGCCTTTCACGCCGTTAACAGGGGTTCAAATCCCCTTGGGGACGCCATGAGTGAAATAGAGGCAATCGCAATATGCGATTGCCTCTTTTCTTTTGGGCAACTTTTGAGGTTGGGGGGGGAGTGTTATTCTTCTTTTAGTGAAGATGGAGATGAAGAGGGAGGGAAGTCGGGCTTTGCCCTCCTATTAAAAGTGGTGAAACTGCCGTTGGCCGCCCTGCGCGGGCGGGGCGGTTCTTTTTTTGGAGGGCACCAAAAAAGGAACCAAAAAAGTGCCTGTTGTTTAGCTTGGCCGCACGGAGCTATCGGCGTAAGAATCTGATCCAAGTGGATTGGCTCCAGTCTTCGTAGTGTGGGCGATGGTAGTGCCCTATAAAGTCGTAGGCCGACCAAAATCGTGCGTTTCGCGTGAGTAGAGTCGCCTCTCAACTTGGTCAGCTTCTAAGCCTCTGGCTCTCAGTGCTGGGGTGGCTGTTGGGTGGTAGAGTGGTGGTTGTGTTAGCGTGGGTAGAGTTGGTGCGTGAGGTTAGCTAAAATAAGCCTCTGCGATAAAGCCAAAATTAAATCCCTGAATCACGTAGCGAAGCGCGCGTGGCTCAGGGATTTAATTTTGGCTTTATCGCCTGTGGGATTCTAAAGGCCCTCGGCCTTTAGTTCCCGCTGAAAAGCGACCGCCGGTAGGCTTCTTCTATCGGGGTTCGACGAAATACGTGATTTTCGAGCGTGGAGATAAGTAGTTCAGCGTTTCTGGTGGGAGGTGGATGAGTCTGATGGATTTTTCGACGCGTAGGTCTGGTTCATCAGCTAAGTCTACGATGAGAGCTTCTTTTTTGGGAACTTCTGGATCGTAGAGGACTACGCTTGGGTTGAGCTGGTTCTTGGGGTTCACGGACATGACCATGCCTACGGAACCATTGCTTAGCTCGACAACGGTGCCGGGCGGGTAGACGCCGAGGCAGCGGATGAAGAGTGCGAGCAGTTCTACATCGAAGAACTGTTTTTGCTGGCCGAACATATACGACAACGCCAAGTAGGGCGTGAGTGACTGCTCTGGGTCGCCGCTATTGCAATGGTTGTCGTAGGTGTCAGCAATGGCGATGATGCGGGCCAGTTTGCTGATTTCGTCGCCCTTGAGTCGCTCTGGGCCACCTGAGCCATCCATGCGTTCATGGTGATGAGCTATAGCTGCTATGGCCGCTTTGGGGAAAGATTCGATTCCCGAAAGCATGGCAGCGCCGAATGCACTGTGCTGATCAATGAGTTGTTGCTCAGGCTTAGTGAGCTTGCCTCGCTTCTTTAGCAATTTTTTGGGTATGCGTGCTTTTCCTATGTCATGGAAGAGTGCTCCCATGCCGAGTGCGGTCATTTCATCGGAGGAGAGACCTGCTTCCTTGCCAACCATCATAGAGAGTACTGCGACGTTCATGGGGTGAGAGTATGTTGACTCCGCAGTATCCATGACGTTCATCAGGTGTAGTGTGGATTCTCGATCATCCACGAAATATTTGGTGAGACGGTCTACAAAGGCGAATGCCTCTTCTATGGATTGGAATTTTCCACCCAGAACACCTTTAAGAATGTTGTCGAATGCCTTGATGCAGGTGTTGAAGCGCTCTTCGCATTGCGCGATGCGTTCTTTTTTCTCTTTGAGTCGGCGAGTGCGTTCTTTTTTAACTTCCCATAGATGATCGATGACGACCTGCGACAGCTTCTTTTCTTCTTTCTCGTTTACAGGCTCGGGGCTGCGCTGATCTGCGGGGCGTAGGGGAAGGACGTCGCTTTTCTCAGGAATACAATACAATTCCTTGATGCCCAGAGAGCGGAGTAGAGCGATCTGCTCTTCGTCTTTAATCTTGAATTTATTGAACAAAAACGGATGGTCAAACCAATTGGTTTTTTCCAACCGTATGAACACTCCCGGCCTGAGCTGGTTCACCGAGATGCGGTATTCGGGCATACTTATTCTTACCATAGTTTCAGCATTTTACTTTATAGCTACTAAACACACAACACATAAGAGTCTTTCATTTTTGATTATGTCTATATTATAACGGGATTGACCTATATTCGTTGACTGTGGCTCGCTGGGTTTGTGTTTTTGGGGGTTGAGTGGAGGAGTCGCTTTTTTGTTAGTGCGTATATCTAAAATGATCTGACATCTTGCGCTAAAGAGTTTAATATTATATAATAATAAATTGTCCTATTAAAATAGCCTCTTGCTGAAAATGGGCTACTTTTGCGCCTGAAATCGAGTTGCAAAACCACAGTAAATTACTTATCAAGGAGTTCACTCAATGGGGCGGTCCATTGTTACGTGCTGATAAGATTACTTTTTTGTGGGGTCCTTCGTTTTGAAAAACAAAAAGAGTTCCCAGTCCAATACTGGAATGAAAGCGACTGTCATAACTTTGTTGCTGTTGGTCATGGCGGGCGCCATTGCCTATGGCTCTGGTGTGCTGACTTCTGGCAGTGGTGACAGCGACGGGCTTTCCGGTCTTGTTTCAGTAAAAGGCACTGTTAATCTTGATGCACTGAATCTTTCCACGAGTGAAGTGAAGCGGATCAATCGTATTGTTGGTGAGCATAGGGATATGTTCTCTCAGGTGGATGTCTTTCTTGATGCCAAGGGGGACGGTAAGATCACCGGGAAAACCGTTCTGGTTATGGCCATGGTTCTTGAGACCAACGGCGATTGCGAAGTACGGTCCTGGAGCCGCAAGGTCTCTCGGACTGATTTGGTTCCGCAGATGATACGCTATATGGGAAAGGCTGCTGCTGAATATAAGCAGTTCAAGAAGTACCCGGATGTAAAACAGAATTTCAAGTGCCTTTATATATAAAATCCAGTCAGTAAGATTGAAAGCCTCGGATTAATGTCCGGGGCTTTTTTGCGTTTGGGTTGCCTCGGCAGAGGAGCAAATAGTCTCTCTCCGTCTTGACAGTATGACTGTTTAGTTGGATTATAATGGTCCTTCTTGTGCGCGTAGCGCATATATACAGGTGCGTGCGATTTTATGGGGAGCTTTCACTCGGTGGCAAATGAGGAGCATTGTATGGCTGGCAGGAAAGAACTAGCACATAAGGCAAAGGCCGCGATGATTGTCGTCGTGTTCCTGGCTTTGACTGCGCTCGTCGTCCTGAAGTCCGGCGTGGTTGAATCGAATGTCTTTAACGACAAGCCTCGTTTTGATCAGGCTCTACTTTCATCTGTCGCTATTTCAGGCGCTGTGAAAAGTGCTGCGTTGAACCTTGCGCCCAATGAGATAAAGAAGCTTAACTACGCAGCCCTGAAGCATCGTAATATTTTTGAGAAGCTCAATTTTCATCTCAATTATGGGACTAGAGACGGCGGTTCTGAAGTTGCCAAGGATACACTTCTGGAGATGAGCGTCAGGCTGGATGTGGACGGCGGTGGTGAAATCACCTCATGGAATACGAAGGTGAAGAGAAAGGACATGGTTCGGGATATGGTCAGGTACGTGGACAAGGCCGCAGCTGAATATGATCGCTTTATGAAGATCGAAGGCTCAAAGAAAACGTTCAAGCGCCTCTATATATAAGTAATTCCACCGCTGGCTTGTATGGCGGTTTGTGATGATTCATATTTTTGCCCCCGACCTCACATTGTGAGGCCGGGGAATTATTTTGTCAGTATACGGTTCTGGAATTATTGTTCCATGTCTTCCATTAGAATATCCAGTGCTTTGACTGAAATCCGGATTTCCTGAAAAGAAAGGGCTAACGAGATGGTCAGAAAAAGAAGGCTGGCTCCAAAGAGCACGGCTCCCACCATTTCCCACTCCTGAAAAAGACAGATCATGGCGAATATGCAGGAAAGCATGGACATGACGCCAAACCCTTGCATGTGGCGGATCAAGTGAATACGGACGCGCAGGTTCTCGATCTGCCTACGAATGCCTTCTTCTTTTCCCTGCGAATATCGATCATGCAATTCACGAACTCGCCCGCCCAAAGAAAGGAATCGATTGGTGAACGCCAGCATGAACAGCGATATGGCCGGAAATAACAGAGCCGGGGTTGTGACAGATATTTGCATAGTGCTTTCCTCTTATGGCCACCATCCCCATCTATTGAGGGAGGAGCAAATTCTTTAGTTAGTCTTTAGCAACCACGTAAGTATGGCTACTTAGTGATTCAACAAAACAATAAAGTTCTTGAATGTTTGCCGTCAAGTAAGAAACTCCGCTGCGCCCCTGCTGCTGAATTTAATCTGTTGAACTCATTGTTCTCCTTCGTCAGACTCTTGAAGGAGAATGAGTATACTCTTGCCTATTACTAGGGGGGCTGTTATTCGGCCTTACTTTTGTAGAGATGTTTCTGTGTGTGGCAGAACCCTACAAAGTTGAAAGCATTTAAAAGCCAAATCCATCGTGAGGTGGAGACGGAAAGCCTACGGGTCTCAGTTTTGAGAAAGCCGGGTTACCGAATTGGGGTGTCGTCAAACTCCAAGCTCTCCTTACAGATAATCGGGTTTATGCCCTTTGGATTCGGCGATAGTGCTATCGTTTTTGTGGTGGTTCGTCTTTTACAATTCATGGGGAGAGTTGTGACTGAAGTTAGCACTGGTATAGTCGAGGATACAGCTACTGCGCCTGAGGGCGTAGTAGCTGATGAGGCAACTCTGGATGCTGAGCAGGAAACGAAAGCTGGTGAGGAACGGCAACGGACGCCGTTGGACGTGATTCCCGAAGTACTGTGGTTATTGACGCAATCTCCGCAGCATAAGTTTATGTTTCTGGCCGACCTTGAGTGGTACTTCCTGCCGCCGTTTCGTCATCGCCAATTTCGGGTATTTCATAAAGACAGGCGGCTCTTGGCTCGGTGAGCTATTTGTTGAGGAGTTGGAAGTCTTTACATAGAAGAATGCTAAAGTCGAAGAAGCGTGGACGGAAGAAGAAAAGTGAGAAAATGTTATGTCTAAAAAAAAACGATTGTTAATTAGTAAGGCGTCCCCTTTAGTCATACTCTTTTTTGCTTTGTTCCTTTTTTTCAGTTGCAAACAGTCTTCAATTGAGCATGACGCAACTTATTATAAAGCAAAAGAATACTACGCTGCCGGTGATTATGAGTTGGCGCACGAATACATGCGAAAAGCAGCCGAGAGCGGAGATTCTCAAGCACAGATAGATCTTTCCTGGATGTATTTGAATGGTTTTGGGGTTGATCAGGATGTTGATACTGCGCGGAAGTGGCTCTTGTCTTCAGCAAAACTTGGAAACGCGAAAGCAATGACATCCCTCGCAGGTATGTGCTTACAGGAAGGAGGGGGTGGGGCTTGCTGTAATGAGGCATTGTCCTGGTTAGCTCAAGCTGAAAAGCTTGGATATAGTGGGGCTTTAAAGGTAAAAGGCTCTTTTTATGCAGAAGGCGTATGCGTTGATAAGGATGTTGAGAAGAGCAATGCATTATTTTCAAAATTAATGAGTACTAATACTCCTGATTGGCGGTTGGGTGAGTTGTATTTCAGTGGGCGAGGAGTTGTTCAGGACTACAAAAAAGGGGTGACTCTCCTTTTAGCTGACTATGGTGGGAATGAGTTTATCGCTGGTTTTCTGCTCGGGGTCGCTTATGACAACGGCTATGGAGTTTCACCGGATTCTGAAGTTGCCTTTGGTTATTTTTATGACTCTGCCATGAGAGGGAATGTGGATTCTCAATATAATCTTGGAGTGCATTATTATAATGGGGAAGGAGTTAAAAAGGATGAAGTTAAAGCCCTTCATTGGATAACAAAGGCAGCGAACCGAAAAAGTCCTCCTGCACTAGTGTTTCTTGGCTATCTGTATCAAATGGGAATACTGTTTCGAAAAGATATAGATGCTGCGCGAGAATACTATGAGAAAGCTGCGGCATTGGGAAGTGATAGGGCTACACATTATTTAGACGCGCTTCGATAGTATGGTGTTGTGACCATGATAAGACATTTTTTTTATAATAATGGGTTTCCTTACTGTTGTAATGCAATGGCTGACGAGTGTGGCATGGATCGCGGCCCAGCGGGGATCGGAAGTGGAGGACGTGGTGACCCTGAATTAGGGGGACACCATACCTATTTAACCTTAGCTTCTAGGTATGGGAAAAGCCGCTTCTGCTATCAGCAAAAGCGGCTTTACTTAACAACATAATTACTTGCTAAAGAACTCTATTTCTCGCCCACAAAACTTTTGTGGGCGAGAAATAAAGTTCTTAACTGGGATGGCCCGTATGCCTTGTGTTCCGGTAGTAGCTAAACCGAGATGAGTAATAAAGTTTTTACTTGTGAAGCCGCGGGGGCAGTTCACCTACAGCTTTTCAAGTAATAAAGTTCTTTACTGGTTGGGCTGAATTCGAAGAGCAAGAATCGTCGATTCTATGTATCGATTAGTTTGATGACATCTTCACAAATGGTTTGGTTGTCCAGGTCGTCTTCTGGTTGGTCGATGATGACCACATCGCTCTCTCGCTGGGTCAGTACGAACAGGATGAGTGTAGAAGCTCTTTGCCCAATGGACTGGTGGCGTAGTTCTTTACCTCGATATTTTAATTCTGAAGAGATCGGAACCTACCAGATGAGCATTTCCTTGTAGTGTTGGGCAAGGAACTCTTTAAAAGTTTGGGCTGTAGTTCTTAACTTGACCAGAACATCAGGCGAACTTCTCCTCATGGCTCCGAAATCAGATTATTCTTGCACCAGCGTCTCAAAGGTTGTCCTTGTGGCGAGTAATAAAGTTGAGAATTGCTATGGTGTTTTAATATGTATAGAGGCCTGAATAGGCTTCAAGAGGTCGTGGGGTTGATTCCATCCAGTTCCACCATACGAGAATTAGGGTTTCTGGGTCTTTTGAGGATGGTGTAGCGCTCGGTGTATACGCAAGAACCCTGCTGGCTCGTGGATGCCGTTTGTTCGATGCGTGATGGCGAGAGTGCGTGCTTTTATACTGTGAATGATGATCTTGATGTGGAATACGGGCTACACGATTCTGGTGAGGTGGAGTGAGAGGCACACGTAGATGTATGAGGGTAGGCACGTAGGGAATCTGCGTGTTGTCTTTTGTGGTGACTCTCTGCTATTGAGCGTTTTACTATTTAGGGTTCGAGTTCAGGGGTGGAGTCGTACCAGTTAAATTGTTGATTATTTCTTGCAAAGCCAAATCCATCGTGAGGTGGAGACGGAAAGCCTATGGGTCTCAATTTGAGATAGCCGGGTTGCCGAATTGGGGTGTCGTCATGCTCCAAGCTCTCCTTACAAATAATTGGGTCTATGCCCTTTGGATTCGGCGATAGTGGTATCGTTTTTGTGGTGGTGCGTCTTTTACTATTCATGGGGAGAGTTATGACTGAAGTTAATACAGGTATAGTCGAGGATACAAATGTGGCGCCTGAGGGGGGAGTAGCTGATGAGGCAATTCAGGATGTTGAGCAGGAAACGAAAGCTGGTGAGGAACGGCAGCGGACACCGTTGGACGTGATTCCCGAAGTACTGTGGTTATTGACGCAATCGCCGCAGCATAAATTTATGTTTTTAGCTGACCTTGAGTGGTACTTCCTGCCACCGTTTCGTCATCGTCAATTCCGGGTATTTCACAAAGACAAGGCTCCCATCGCATTCGTGAGCTGGGCGTATGTCTCGGATGAAGTTGAGGAGCGCCTGAAGAGTGGGGCAAATCGCCTGAAGCCAGAGGATTGGCATTCAGGTGAGAACCTGTGGCTCATCGATTTATGTGTGCCTTTTGGGGGTGGCGAGGTCATATTGCGCGAGATGCGGGAAAAGGTCTTTCAGGGCAAGAAGGTCAAGACATTGCAGCCAGCGCCAGATGGTAGTGGGATGGCGGTGGTTGAGTGGTAAGACGTTTTATCGGTGCAAACTGGTAGCCTTAGTTTTTGAGAAGTTTATCAATGGAAAGCTAATCGCTTTGCTTGGTGTATACTTAGGAAGAGGATTCAAGGCAGAAAGAAGAGGGGATGATGTTCAATATAGGTCAGATACTAATGAAAAGATTCATTTCGCATACGTTCATACTTATTTTGTTATGCTTTGTTTTTGGGGGCTGTAGGCAGTTAGAGGATTTTCCATCCGGGAAATCTATGAGTCACGCTAGATCTCTTTATAACGCCCGTAAGTATGAAGAATCTTTTGCAATGCTATTGCGTTTGGCAGAGAGGGGCATTCCTGAGGCATACGGCCTTTTAGGACAGCATTATGCGGAAGGGCTCGCAGTGGAGCCTGATTTTTCTAAGGCGTTTTATTGGTACACAAAATCTGCAGAAAGTGGTGATCCAATGGGCATGGCATTGCTTGGTGGATTTTATATGGTCGGAGCAGGCGTTGAAAGGAATTGTGAGAAGGGATTGTTATGGTCTAACCGAAGTGTTGAGCTGGATAATGCTTTTGGACTCTACGGTATGTCAACGGTATATAAAAATGGCATTTGTGTAGAGAAAAATTCAAAATTAATGATTGAATATTTATATCGAGCGTCAAAAAAAAGTGATGTTCACGGTCAGTATGCTCTTGGTCAAATCTATTACAAGGGAATAGATACAGACATAGATTATATCAAAGCATACAAGGTGTTTAAGGCGTTAAGTGATGATGGCTTTGGCGGAGGTTCATATTACTTGGCGTTGATGTATTCGCATGGCTATGGGGTTGAGATAGATGAGAAAAAGTCATTGTCGTTGTTGAAAAAGGCATCGAGCCAAGGGAGTGGGTTAGCCGACTATGGTTTGGCATATCGATATTTGCTTGGGAAGGATGTTCAACAAGATTATTCCCTTGCATTAAAGTACTCTCTAAAGTCTGCTAAATCTGTCGGTAGCTCTGCATATATGGTTGGGACTTTGTATGAGAACGGACTTGGAGTTCCTGCGGATATTCCACTTGCAAAAAAATGGTATAGAAAAGCGGTTGAAATGGGTAACTCAAGAGCGAAAAAACGTTTGTTAATTCTTCAGTAACACACTCACATTGTAGGTATTATTTCAATGTCCCGTCTCTTTTTTAATAGTACAGGTTTCCCAGCGTGTTGTAATGCGATGGCTGATGAATGTGGTATGGATCGAGGACCTGCCGGAATCGGAAGTGGAGGACGTGGTGATCCCGCAAATAGAGGAGATTCTACGCCTTCCGATATCGCTCAGGGGAAGGGGAGTGGTGGAGGTGGAAAAACTGATTTTACTAGACATTTCAATATACCAGGAATGTATACATCTAAAGGCATATTCAATCCAGCAGAGGCCATGAGGGAAGGTATTCGTGCTGCAACAGGCTGGGGCGCAGGTAGTCGTCCAGGCACACGAAATGGGAGAAATCTTGATTGGTCCAGTACAGAGTACGGTGAGGCCGTAACTGCTCATTCCACAAATGAAAACGGAATAATGGTCGACGACCCTGAATATCAAGCAATGGTCGCCGATCTTGTTGATGATATGGAGCAGACGCTCAGGCAAGGGCGTCTTGCAGTTGATTTGGCTCAAAAGTATGCAGGAGTTTATGGTGGACTTTCTTTTGCTCTAAGTGCTGGTGAATCAAGTAAGCCATCTTCTGCTCAGCCTGGGGCAACGCTCTCGACTGATGAGAATGCCGAGCCTTGGTCCACTGAGCGTGCGCTTTCCGAAGTAAATGAGCAACTGCAAGAGTTGAATACTCTTGCCGAATTTGCCGGGTTTAGACAAGAATTTGCAAAAAGCCAAGAGCAGTTAGCAGAAGTGACCAACAGGTCCTCATTTGCTGATTTCAGTTTAAATGGACTACACTCCCCTATAAAAGGATTCGAAAGCAATTATGATGCTGATCCTGATGATGAGTTTGGTTTAACTGAGCCTGTCTCTCAATGGTCTGCTTGGGACACATTATGGAGTGGTGTAGTTAAAAGCGCGATAACTGGCGTCATTGACAAAGTGTCTCTTGGTGTGGGTAGCATTATGTTAGATTCGTTTTGTCCTGTTTCACCAGGGCCACAATATGATTTTTCTAACCTACAGAGAGTCGCGAATATTGTTTTAGATTATAACCCATTTACGGCTCCTATTGGCTGGGGGCTGGACGCATTCGACACCAAGAATAACCAGCCTCCGGGGACAAGTAAGGCCGCGATACTAAATGGTGTTGCGAGTGGTGTGATCGAGGGAACTAAAGGAATATACGAACTCAATTCGAAGCTTGACGATGTATACGGGATGTATCACGGGCCTAAGCCTGGACATGATTTAATAGATTATATTTCAAATCTCTTTGGTGGTTCTGATGAAAAGGCAGAGGGAAGCCGGGGGTTACCCATCGTTTTTGATCTCGATAATGACGGTATAGAGCTATCCCCTCTCACAAAGTCGTCTACCTTTATAGATATCGACGGTGATACTTATCTTGAAAACACAGGCTGGGTCTCCGCAGACGACGGCCTCCTCGTTCTTGATCTTAATGAAGATGGCATCATTGATCAGACGAATGAGCTTGTCCTCACCGAATGGGCGGAAGATGCCAAGACTGATCTTGAAGCTCTTCAAATTGCCTTTGATACCAACGACGACCTTGTTTTTAACTCCCTTGATGAACGTTTCTCCGAATTTCGTGTCTGGCAGGATTTAGATCAAGATGGTGTTGTAGATGAGGGAGAGCTGCGAACTCTTGAAGAAGTCGGTATTGTCTCTATTGATCTTGATCTGACGTCTATCGAAGATGCTGAAGTTTGGACTGATCTCGATGGTGATGGTGTTGTGGATGACAACGAGCTGACTGGGGAGCTTTCCTCGGCAGACGCTCCGGTTATCGAAAATCGGGATGGGAACATTATCTATCGTTCTGCCGCCATTGAGTGGGAAGATGGAAGTGCTGGTAATGCATATGATGTTGCATTTCAGTACAATCCCAATGGCATCAAAAAAGATCCGCAGTATGGCTTGGTCGAGGTTGAGTTCGAAGATGGCTCCATGGCGGTGGAGTATGATGGTTCGGATGATATCACTCTTGATCTGGGTGAGGCCGGGTATACTACCGCATTCGGTGCTAACGGTGCGGACAATTTCTCTACCACAGGCGAGGAGTCTGTGGTCATTGATGCTGGCGCTGGTGATGATTCCATTTCTGGTGGTGAAGCTGATGATCTCCTTTCGGGCGGTGAAGGGAGTGACACCCTAAGCGGTGGGGCTGGGCATGATGTTCTGATCATTGATGCCGACGATTTGCTTGAGAACATTGACGGCGGCGAGGGTTTTGATGTTGCCCATGTCTCAGGTGAAGAAGCCGTTTTTATCGATCTCGGTGCTACCAATCTCGAAACAATTTATGGCAATGAGGGCAACGATAGCCTTTTTACCACTGGCGATGGCGACGTGCTCATTCAAGGTGGCGGTGGCGATGATTCCATCACGGGCGGTGCTGGCAATGATATGCTGGCAGGTGGTGAAGGGGCAGACACCATCAATGCTGGAGCGGGTGACGACATTGTCTTTATGGACGCTGCTGATGGTGTCGATAACATCGATGGTGGCGAGGGGTATGACGCGCTCTATATCGCCGATACTGAAGCTGTCACCATTGATCTTTCCGAGCATGGTTTCGAAGAAGGCCATGGCGGTTCTGGTGATGACAATATTTTCACATCAAGTGATGAGGCCACCCTCCTTACTGGCGGTGACGGCAACGATACACTGACGGGTACCGATAAGGCGGACACCCTTTCCGGCGGTACTGGAAACGATCACATCGAAGGCAAGGGCGGCGCTGACTATCTTTATGGCGAAGATGGTGATGATTCTATCTCCGGCGGTGCTGGCGGGGATATCCTCAATGGTGGTGCTGGCAATGACACTCTTTCGGGTGGTGCTGGTGAAGATCTGTATGTTTTTGGGCATGGGGCTGGACAGGATGTCATTGAAGATGCGGGCGGTGATTTTGTCTACTTAACGCAAGATGTCACTCGGGCCGACTTGAATTTTACCAAATCTGGTGATGATCTTATTCTCAAGATTAATGGCACCGAAGATTCCTTGACCATGAAGGGATGGTTCAACGGCAAGGACCATCAAGCTAACGGCTTTGTGCTTTCAGGTTCCGATCCGGCAAACCCCGACTATGTTTATGTCATGACAGAGGGGGAGGATCGCTACCGTTTGGACGGCGAGCGCAACTGGCATGTTGTGACCATGGGCGCGGATGATCTTATCCTCGGTGATGAGAAGAATGATTTCATCAATCTGGGCGCAGGCGATGATCGGGCTTGGGGTGGTAAGGGTAATGACACTCTTTCTGGCGGCGCAGGTAAGGACACATTGGACGGTGAAGAGGGAAGCGATACTGTTTCCTATGCCGAGTCTGGAGCAGGCGTCGAAGTTAACCTGAAGGATGGCACTGCGAAAGGCGGCCATGCCGAGGGTGATTCCATATCGAATTTTGAGAATCTTGTTGGCTCTGAGCATAATGATACTCTGAGTGGTGACAAAGAATCCAATCTGCTTGATGGGCGCAGTGGAGATGATGTTATTGACGGTCAAGCCGGAAGTGACACACTCATCGGTGGAGCGGGAGCGGATACTCTCAAGGGCGGATCTGGCTCTGATACAGCAGAATATAAGCTTTCCAAATCAGGTGTAGAGGTTAGCCTTGAAGATGGCACAAGCTCTGGTGGAGACGCCGAGGGCGATGTGCTGGAGAGTATTGAAAATCTGACAGGCTCTATTCATCATGACAAGCTGTCTGGCGACGATAATGCCAATACCCTTAAAGGCGAAGCTGGCCACGATATTTTGAATGGCGGCGCAGGTAACGATAAACTACATGGCGGCACCGGGGATGATATCCTTGATGGCGGGGTTGGGGACGACAAACTTCACGGCGACGGTGGTGTGGACCTTCTTTCTGGTGGAGCGGGTGACGATACTCTCGATGCTGGTGATGGGCATGACATCCTCCTCGGTGGAGAAGGCAACGATGTCCTTGATGGCGGTGCTGGCAGTGACCGCATGGATGGTGGAGAGGGTGCTGATACACTCATCGGTGGTGCTGGTAACGACACCATGGATGGTGCTGAAGGTGATGATCTGCTGCAAGCGGGTGGGGGGAATGACAAGCTCGAAGGTGGTGAAGGTTCTGACACCTTGGAAGCCGGAGCCGGTGCGGATGAGTTGCTCGGTGGCGAAGGCGATGATGTCCTGCGTGGTGGGGCTGGGATTGATACCCTTGATGGTGGTGTCGGTGATGATACCATTGAGGCCGGATCGGGTGCAGACTCTGTCGCCGGTGGTGAGGGGAATGATAGAATTTTCGGTGGTGAAGGGCTTGATACCCTCGATGCGGGCGTAGGCGACGATTTTATCGACACAGGCAAAGGACATGATGGTGATCATGTCATCGGCGGTGAGGGCGCGGATACTGTTTCCTACGAGACCTCGCTCGAAGGCGTTCGCATCGACCTCGGCACGGGATCGGCTGAATATGGTCAGGCGATTTCCGATACCCTTGAAGGCGTAGAGCATATTACAGGCTCGGACGAAGCGGGCGATCAGCTTGCTGGTGATGGCAATACCAATCGATTGGATGGCATGGGTGGCGATGACCTCATTCGTGGCGGCGCTGGTGCGGATACGCTTATCGGCGGCGAGGGATTGGATACCGTAAGCTATGCGGATTCTGGTGTGGGTGTTGATATCGATTTGTCTACCGGAAACGTATCTGGCGGTACTGCTGAGGGTGATATTCTTTCAGGGTTCGAAGCTGTGATTGGTTCTGATCATGCAGACGATATCACTGGTTCGGTGGGAGATGAGACAATTCAGGCCGGGGCTGGGGACGACACGCTGACTGGCGGTGCTGGCGCTGATGTCTTGGATGGTGGTGCTGGCATCGATTTAGCTGATTATTCCGAGTCTGATGCGGGTGTATCTGTTAATCTGACTGACGGCACTGGTTCCGGTGGACATGCTGAGGGTGACAAACTCTCCGGTATTGAGAATTTAATGGGTTCTGCTCACGATGATGTTTTGCATGGCGATTCGCAGGGCAATGTCATTGATTCGGGGGCTGGCGATGATGCTGTAGCTGGTATGGCGGGTAACGATACGCTGCTTGCTGGTTCAGGCGACGATATGGTTTCCGGCGGATATGGTGATGATACTGTCACCATGGGAAGCGGTGATGATTTTGCCATGACTGGGGACGGTGACGACCTCATTAATATGGGTGATGGCGCTGAAATCATCGTCGGTGGTGCCGGAAATGACACTGCGGTATTTGACGGCCCTGCTGGCGATTATGTGATTGAGACCGTGAACGGTACTACTTTCGTGCGGAGAGCGGACGGTGAAACTGATGTGCTGCGCGAAGTGGAGGTTCTTCGTTTCGATGACCGCGATATCAGTGTGAGCGATACTGTTGTTGTCCATGCTCCTGCGGCTAAGAAGAAAGAGGAAGAGGTCCTTGCCCGACCATCTATGACGGCTGCGGAGATGATTTCCATGGCGGCAGCACTCGGTGTCGCAGCAGTAGCTACCACGAAAGAATCCTCTGCATATGAGCTTGGGTTGTTGCCGTCTGCCGATGGTGGCGTAAGTTCGGGCGGAGTTGCGGCTGGCGGTGAAGAATCGGGTGCGAACTCGGACCTCGTATTGGCGGCTGTGGATGGAGATGCCGCCCCCGGACTGGTGGATTTTGTTGCGGCAGGAGTGCCGGGCGAAGAAACGGAATTGCCGAAGTCGAGTGAAGCTAGCGTCACTGAGGATGTCCCAGAAGCTCCTTTGGGTGCTGTCACAATTGCAGGGTCTGAGTTGGCTCCAGAGCTCACAGAAGAGGTCTCATCTGGATCTGGCGGTGATGTAGTCATTGAGGAAGACGGGACGAGCGTTACTGTCACGGTGAGTGCTTCAGAAGCAGAGGCCGAAGATGAGGCCGTAGCTGAAGTAGATACAGGGGCATTTGAGTTTTCTGTCACTCTGATGGCTTTGGATGTCGAGGGTGATGAGGATGCCGGTATCAAGCTTGATATCGGTGCGGCCATGAAGTTCGATGTTTTTCAAGAATCATTGCCTGTTACGATCACAGGGCTGCCCTCTGGGGTTACCCTCTCTCATGGGACAGAAGTCGAAACGGGCGTATGGGAAATCGCATCTGACGAGCTTGGCTTGCTGACAGTCACTCCGCCTTCCGGTGATGCTCACGACTTTTCTCTGACCGTGAGTACGTCCGGCTCAGGTCGAGGAGATTATTCGAGGTTCTCAACACATGGCTCTCGCACCTTCGACGTTGTGGTCAAGGCTGTGGCTGATCAGCCCACTATGAGTGTTACTGAGAACGTGAAAGCTAGCTCGGCGTCGAGTTCGGCCGATATTATCAGTGGCACAGCAAACAGTGATATTATTAACGCTGGTGGCGGTGATGATACTATCAGCGGTGGTGGTGGAGCGGATGTCATCCGTGGCGATACGACTACAGAGATTGCTGCAACAGCGAGTTTGGATATCAGCGCAGCCCTTACTGACCTCGATGGATCGGAGAGCCTGACTGTGACGGTGTTTGGTGTACCTGTCGGGGGAAGTCTGTCTGCAGGAACAGAGACGGCTGTAGGATCTGGCATCTGGGTGTTGATGCCTGATCAACTGGCAGGCCTTCAAATAACTGTCCCTGCTGGCGCGAGCGATTATGTAGTTAATGTTGTTGCGACATCTGTTGATGTCGACCCGGATACTGGTGAGCGTGTCACTGCCTCCAATGGCCCCGTTGCGCTGACCGTGGCAGCATCCGATGGTGCAGGTGATGATGTTATTGATGGCGGTCAGGGGAATGATACGCTGTATGGCGAAGCCGGAGATGACAAGCTTACTGGCGGTGAGGGCGTCGATGAACTCTATGGTGGATCAGGCGACGATACATTGTATTTCGATGGTTCTGACAAACTGGATGGCGGCGAGGATATCGACACCGTTGCGGTGACTTCCACAACGGGTGTTGATTTTGACTTGGGTCATAGCAATATAGAGAAGGCGCTTGGCAACGTCGGCAACGATCATTTCTATACGTCCGGCTCAGCAGGAATTGAGGCTGACGGCGGTGCTGGCAATGACGTTCTTGTCGGTGGTGATGGTAATGACACCTTAATTGGTGGTGCCGGAGCGGATGCTATCACAGGCGGTGCTGGTAACGATTCGATCATTGTAGATTCCACTGATGACATGGCTTTCATCGACGGCGGCACCGGGGATGACACGCTGGTTGTTGCAGGCGCAGGTGGCGTTTCCATCGACTTGGGGACAGCGCATATCGAGACGGCAGTTGGTGGTGTTGGTAATGATGTTTTCCTGAACAGCGGTACTGCCGAGAAGAACGTTGATGGTGGTGCTGGAGACGATCTTATCCATTCCGGTCAAGGTGCAGATACTCTTAAAGGTGGAACTGGAAATGATACGGTTTCATATCAATCGTCTACTTCCGGCGTGAGCATGAACTTGGGGATAGGCATCTCGTCAGGCGGCTTTGCTGCTGGTGATGTGCTCTCAGGTTTCAGCAATGTTGTTGGATCCGCGCATGCTGACATTCTTTCTGGAGACTCCGACAATAATATTTTGGATGGTGGCGCGGGTTTTGATACCGCTGTGTTCACTGGTTCTAGTGGGGATTATTCTGTAGTTCGCCGTAGCTCTGGAGTTACGGTGCAGGACGAAAGAGGATTGGATGGTACCGATACTCTCAAGAATTTTGAGTCTCTTCAGTTTGGTGACAAGGCGATTGCTGTAGATGATTTTGCGCTGGATGGAAATGTCGCTGTTGTTACGGGAGAGGCCGTCAATGGACGTTTCGGGGGACAAGGCAAGGGACTTACCTATGAGATAGAAGATACGCCAGAGCATGGAACCCTGACTGTGAATGCAGATGGTAGCTATACGTATGCTTCTGAAGACGGCTACCTTGGTGATGATACTATCAGCTATCGAGCTGTTGATGAAAATGGCATCGCCCACGTGGGTGAATTGAATGTCTCTGTGGGAGTATCAGGAGAGCCTGTTGCAAAGTCTATGGGGGCTTTGTGCAGTGTGGATGTCGCTAATCTTTCTGATGGTCATTATGTCGTTGTAAAAGGTGGCGGCATAGGAACAGTATCTGTTTATGATCACGAAAGTGTTCTACTAAGTACGCATAACCTCTCAACTCAGGTTCACGGCATACCTTTGAGAGTGGCAGCCTTGGCCGGGGGAGGCTTTGCAGTTTATCATACTTCACAGGTTACTTCTCGTCCTAACCTATTTGCTCCTTGGAATACTGCAAAGAGTGGTCACATCTCGACTTTTGATGCAGATGGTAATCTAGAAAATACAATCCGTGTATTATTGACGGACAATTGTAAACTTTTTGCGAGAGACTCAGGTGGGTTTGGGTTTGTTCATGATACGACACGAACCGAAACGTATCAGTTGGGAGATGAACGCCCAACTTACAAGACCTTTTATTCACATACTGAGTTTTTGTATTCTCTTGACGGTATAGTGGAGGATTCTCACGTAACTGGTCGTGGATCAATGTATCAGTATAAATATTTTGTTGGTGACGAATATGGTCCCCAAACTGCAACTTACACACCAGATACTCCGTCTCTAAACGGTGAATATATTAGCAGCAGGATTGTTACTGATGCAGAGGCTGACACTGACAGCTACTATTTGCAGCGTTGGGCCGCAGACGGTACCCCAATGGGGCAAGAAATTGTTGTTTGCGAAGTGCCCCATGGTACTCAGTTCCAGAAATTCCAACACCATGTGCTGCCTGATGGTAAAGTGCTGGCTATTTGGATGAGCCCGTACAATAGTTCATATTCTAGAGTTCATGGAGCTATGTACGATTTCACTCATGAGGTGAGTCGTACTGATGGTAATGATGCTGTTATGGGCCAAATATTCGACGATGTTATCACTGCAGCGGATGGTGATGATGCTCTATATGGATATCAAGGAAACGACACTCTTCGAGCTGAAGCAGGTAACGACTATTTGATCGGGGGCACTGGAGACGATTACCTCGATGGGGGTATAGGTGAAGATGTTGCATTTTATGACGCAGATTATGCCGATTTCATTGTTTCCAAAACTGGAGATAACGCCGGTACAGTGAAATGGGCTGGAGCTTCTGGAACCGATCTCGGTACCGACACTCTCGTCAATATCGAAAAGATACAATTTAACGACCGCATCATTCATCTCGACGGAACAAACAATCGACCAGAGGCAGTTGATGATACTGCCGATGGGGTGGCTGATACCGCTCTAACAATCGACGTCGCTACTTTGCTCGCCAACGATTCTGATTTTGATGGCGACGACTTTTCTTTGACTGTGGTCGGTGATGCCGTAAATGGCACCGTCTCTTTAGATGGTGATGGCAATGTCGTTTTTACTCCTGAAGCCGGATTCACTGGCGATGCTATTTTTTCTTACACCATTGAAGATGCTAGCGGCGAGTCTCATGAAGCGACTGTGACCGTCTCTGTCGCCACTGTTGCTCCGCCAGTTGTTCTTGATTTGGATGGTGATGGGCTGGAATTCTTTTCGTTAGCGAATTCTGATGTTTTCATGGATGCAGATAACGACGGTACCGTGGATCACATCGCCTGGATTGGCGGAGATGATGGATTTCTTGCTTTTGACCGCAACCGCGATGGTGTGGTTAACGGTTTAGGTGAAATCTCATTTGTCGATGACCACCCTGATGCAAAAACAGATCTGGAAGGTATTTCTCTCGCCTTTGATTCCAACCAAGATGGCGTATTCGACGCTGCTGATGCTAAATGGGAAAGTTTCGGTGTTTGGCAAGATTCCAATACCGACGGTATTTGCCAGCAAGGAGAATTTCAAAGCATGGCTGATCGCGGTGTCGCTTCTATCAATCTCGTTAGTGATTGGCAGTCAAAGCGAATCGGTGATGTATGGTTACATGGCAAGTCCAGCTTTGCCTTTGAAGATGGCACCCATTCTGTTCTCGGTGATATTGGCCTTATGTACGAGAGTGCCGAGGCTGAATCCATGGTCACATTAGACGATGGACATTCTGTTGAGGGGGCATGGCTGGATGCACAAATAACCGCCGAAGGCCTCTCAATGGGCGCTACCATTTCCTCTGGAGATAGCACCGAACATGACGATGTGCATAAATTCGTTCCCGTAGAGGACACGCTTAATGCTGATGAATTGGTGGATGCCATGGCTGTATTTAGTGCAGATAATGCGCCGCTTGATCTCAATATGGGGCTTGAAGAAGTTTTCGTCGGAGATGTCCTTTGGGACGAAGTTGATACAGAAAATATGACAGTGGATTGATAGAACTCTTTCGGCTGGTAGGGGAAAAGGCCAGCCGATTGTGCATTGCATACGCGCTAGGGAAATACTGGTGCTGAATACTTTGGGGAGAAATGGGGATGGAGACAACACCGGATGACAACGGTGCTGTGGGCGCGAATGCGTCCGAACAGCAGTCGATAATCGATAGTGGGCTGGCGAGTATTGCATTGGCTCTACATTTACTTGAAATACCTGTTAATGTGAAAGATGTGCGTCGCCGTATTGGGGTTTATGATCCATTGACCCTCGGCGACATTGTTCGTGCGGCAGAGGAATATGGCGCTAAGGCTGATCAGCATGTAACGACATGGGATCGCCTTCTTAAACTCCGTTTTCCTGTCATTGCCGCCATGAAAGATCAGAAGTTTCTCCTCATCGCTGGGGCCGAGGAGGGGAAGCTCCTCATTCGTGATCCCAAAGAAGACGGCACCACTGTTATGACTCGCGATGAATTCGAGGCTCAGTGGGATGAGCGCGTGGTTTTGGTGGCCCGAAGCAATAATAAAGTAGGACAGGATGGTGAGTTCGGGTTCCGATGGTTTCTGCCCGGCCTTCTCAAGCAGCGTGGTGTGCTGTCCCAAGTCCTGTGCGCTTCATTTTTTGTCCAAATTTTCGCCATGATCACGCCGTTATTTACGATGGTCATTATCGATAAAGTCCTTTCCACTGGCGGCATGACGACTCTTGATGTTCTCGTTCTTGGGTTGGTCATTATTACTGCTTTTGATTTCATTATTAGTACCTTTCGCGGTTTCTTGTTTCGGCACATGACTAATCGTATCGATGTGGAACTGGTTGCCCGGCTCTTCAAGCACATGACGCGGTTGCCCATGAGCTTCTTTTCGTCACGAAAAACCGGGGATACCGTTGCCCGAGCGCGTGAACTGGAGACTATTCGCAATTTCCTGACTGGTCCGGCGCTTACTGCCATGACTGACTTCCTGTTTGCTTTTGTATTTCTTGTTGTCATGTATATGTTCAGTCCGCTCCTGACTTTCATTGTCGCTATTTCCATAGGGCTGTTGTTATTGCTTTATGGCGTTGTCGCTCCAACTTTGAAGAGTCGGCTTCAGAAGAAGTTTGAGGCCCATTCCGACAATCAGTCATATCTGGTCGAGATGATCTCTGGCATGGAGACGGTCAAAGCGCTATCGGTTGAGCCTCAGTTGCAGCGCCAATGGGAAGATATGGTTGTGGAACATACGCAACAAGCCAAGCAGTCAGAGAATTTATCCAATATTATTTCGCTCATTTCCGGCGGTATTAACAAGCTAACCGTTGCGATCAGTCTTTGGATTGGAGCTAAGCTTGTCATATCCGGCCAGATGACTGCGGGGGGGCTTATTGCTTTCAATATGATGGTCGGGCGAGTTCTGGCTCCTGCTATGCGTATCGCGCAAGTGTTCCAACAGATTCAACAAGCCAAGGTCTCTGTCAGTCGAGTCGGAGATATTCTCAACGCAAAACCAGAGCCAGCGCGTGGCTCCAATGTATCCAACCTACCTTCCATTACTGGGCGGGTCGATTTCGAAAACATTACATTTAAATATGGCCCGGAATCTCCCAATGTAATTGAAGATGTTAGTTTCGATGTTAAAGCAGGTCAGGTTGTGGGGATTATCGGTTCCTCAGGTTCAGGCAAGTCAACGATCATGAAACTCCTACAGCGCCTTTATACTCCACAAAAGGGTCGTATTCTTGTGGACGGAATTAATATCGCTCAAATTGATCCGACATGGCTTCGGCGGCAGGTGGGTGTAGTGCTCCAGGAAAGTGTTCTGTTCAACCGTTCTATTCGAGACAATATTGCGGTCGCTAACCCTTCTTTAAATATCGAGGCTGTTGAAGCGGCAGCAAAATTGGCAGGTGCGGATGATTTCATTCGAGCGCTGCCTCAAGCTTATGACACCATTGTTGGCGAGCGTGGTGCAACTCTTTCTGCCGGACAAAGGCAACGTATCGCTTTAGCTCGCGCCTTAGTGAATGACCCGCGTTTGTTGATTCTTGATGAGGCAACGAGTGCTCTGGATTACGAATCCGAACATATAATCCAGCAGAATATGCGTAGAATTTGTCAGGGCAGGACAGTTTTCATCGTAGCTCATAGGTTGTCCACCGTCCGCATTGCAGATCGGATTTTGACCGTAGAAAATGGTCGTATTGTTGAGGATGGCAGCCATAAAACTCTCCTTGATGAAGGTGGGCGATTTGCTCAGCTTTACGCAATGCAGGAGGGATAGTCATGAGTAAAATTAAGCAGGTATTGTCGGGTATTAAAGAGGGTTTTACTTGCACCGAGGAAGGGTGTTCAATCAATGCTTTTAGGCGCATCTTAAATACTTTTAAGCAAGCCCCTAGAGTTATTTGTGATGGGATGACCTGCTACCGAGATCGATATCGCCCGAAGGAAGCAGAGTTTCTTTCTGGTATTGATTCAATTCTTCACGCGCCATTGCCAACCGTGGCATGGTTGCTGCCCGCATCCATTATGGCGCTCATTTTTATTCTGATTTTATGGGCTTCACTTTCTACGGTAGAAATCATTTCACCGTCTATGGGCAAGACTGTGCCGTCGAGTCGAGTTCAGCTCATTCAAGCCCCTGAACTGTGTGTTGTCAGGGAAGTATTGGTTCGTGAAGGAGAATCGGTCAAAGCTGGCCAGCTCCTCATAGCCTTTGATCACACAGAAGTAGAGGGGGATGCCTTAGATCTACGCAATCAATTGCATCGCCTGCAGACTCAACGGGCGCGGTTGTCGGCTTTGGCTGAATCGGACATTGAGGAACTTGCAGATTTTATTGAGCCTCAAGGTGTACATCAACTTCTCGTCAAGTCAGAGAAACGGATCATGGAGGCCCAATGGGAGGCTCACTTGGCTGATCTTGCTACTTTGGATCAGCAGATTGCTAGCAAGGAAGCTGAATATAATGAGTCTTTGGCACAACTCACAAAGAACCGAAGCATGCTTCGGTTTGCAGTGAACCGTGTGGATCGGATGGATCAATTATTCAAAGAAAATGCTGTCTCGAAATCCGGCCTTGAAGAAATGGAAGAGCAGCTTGTTGAGCGTAGGCAGTCGCAAACGGTTATGGAACAAACAGCTCTCAAGATCGAGGCTGAAATCGGCCATGCAGTAGAGCAGCGTCGCGCGGCTGAAGAGCAATTTCGGCATACCATTTTGATGGAATTGTCGGCATGTGAGCAACAACTCGTGACAGTAGAACAGGATTTACTTGCTGTGGAGCGTAGGCTTTCATTAAAAACACTTGAAGCACCCATTAGCGGTACAGTTCTCGATCTGGCCGTTCATACTCGTGAGGGAGTTGTCGAGCCCGCTTCAGTGCTCATGCGTATTGTTCCTGAGGATAGTCCTCTTGAAGTTGAGGCCAAGATTCTCAATCGTGATATTGGTTTTGTTGAACAAGGGCAACCTGTTGAGATTAAGGTCGAGACCTTTGAATTCACCAAGTACGGCTCTATTCCTGGTACTATTCGTAAAATAGCTCACGATGTAACCGTAGATGAGCAACTGGGGCCAGTCTATCGTGCCTTAATCGAGATGGAACGAGATACTATTCACGTTGGAGATAAACCCATACGGTTAATGCCAGGCATGTCTGTCACAGTTGATGTGAACGTGGGTGAACGGCGGTTGATTGAGTATATTTTGACGCCAATTCTACGGTATAAGAATGAGGCATTGAGGGAAAGATAAGGTGTTGGCAGGTTTGAAGGCCTTTTGTATCCTAATCCATAGCAGTAATACGTGCATCCCACGGTGTTCAAAGTGTCGTGGGTTGGATTCCCTCCAGCCCCGCTATGAAGTCGCTTCTGATTGCTTCCGTTTTCAGGCCCAGTAGAAGCGGCTTTACTTAACAACTTAATTCCTTGCTAAAGAACTTTATTACTCACTTAAAAACTTTATTACTCACCCACAAAACTTTGTGGGCGAGAAATAAAGTTCTTAACTGGGATGGCCCGTATACCTTGTGTTCCGGTAGTAGCTAAACCGAGATGAGTAATAAAGTTTTTACTTGTGAAGCCGCGGGGGCAGTTCACCTACAGCTTTTCAAGTAATAAAGTTCTTTACTGGTTGGGCTGAATTCGAAGAGCAAGAATCGTCGATTCTATGTATCGATTAGTTTGATGACATCTTCACAAATGGTTTGGTTGTCCAGGTCGTCTTCTGGTTGGTCGATGATGACCACATCGCTCTCTCGCTGGGTCAGTACGAACAGGATGAGTGTAGAAGCTCTTTGCCCAATGGACTGGTGGCGTAGTTCTTTACCTCGATATTTTAATTCTGAAGAGATCGGAACCTACCAGATGAGCATTTCCTTGTAGTGTTGGGCAAGGAACTCTTTAAAAGTTTGGGCTGTAGTTCTTAACTTGACCAGAACATCAGGCGAACTTCTCCTCATGGCTCCGAAATCAGATTATTCTTGCACCAGCGTCTCAAAGGTTGTCCTTGTGGCGAGTAATAAAGTTGAGAATTGCTATGGTGTTTTAATATGTATAGAGGCCTGAATAGGCTTCAAGGGGTCGTGGGGTTGAGAATTAGGGGGACACCATACCTATTTAACCTTAGCTTCTAGGTATGGGAAAAGCCGCTTCTGCTATCAGCAAAAGCGGCTTTACTTAACAACATAATTACTTGCTAAAGAACTCTATTCTTCGCCCACACTCTTGTGAGTGAACAATAAAGTTGAGAACTGCTGTCGTTGGAGAGCTTTGTTTTATGGCGGTCAATAATAGGTGTGAGGCAATATAGTTGAGAACTGATAGCTCATGGTGGGGTCTATTTGAATAAAAATGAGACAATAAAGTTGAGAACTAGATTAACGTGTAGTCATGTACCTTAAACGGTCTTCAATGAATGTGCGGGCGTTAAGTGATTCCATGGTATTTCTTTGCTCCGGTGTGTTTGTATGAAAATATAGCGCGAGTAACCGCTGGGGCACATTGATTATACCATAATGGTGATTCTGAAAGGAAATACCTAAATGTGGAGCAGTATTTGTTGGGTGCGCCAATAAGGGATTAAAAAAAGGCAAGGCATGCAGCCCTGCCTTTTAAATGAAGATTAAAACTGTCTACATCATACCTTTCATCTTCTCGATCGTCTTCTCCATCTTGCGGATGCCATCCATCATCATGGGGATGCCTTTGTCGGCATTCTTCTTGGCGACGCCCATGCCTTTCATGGTGGCCATCATGTCTTTGTTGATTTGCTTCATAGAAGTTTCCATGTGCTTGTCGTGGTTCTTCTTGGCGTGTGCCTCTACGCCAGCCATGCCGTGGTGCATGTCGGTCATGTGTTTGTTCATGGAGCCCATGGCAGCTTTGCGCTTGGCAGGATCTTTCATGGTTTCGACGTCCATTTTCATCATGTGAAGATTGTCTTCCATGACTTTCATGCTTTCATGAATGTTCATGTCGCCTGCTTTCATGTTGCCGTGGTCCATGCCCTTCATAGCGAAAGCGAAGCTGGACATGAGCACGGTCAAAGCGAGAGCCATAGTGATGGTGGTGAGTTTCTTCATTGATAATCTCCTTAAGGTGATTGGTTTACGTTGTTGATATTGTTCAAGCCTGATTGCTTTCAGGCAGTTCACACTTGTTGCCTCGTTTGAATTTGATCTCTTCGACGAAGCAGTACAGCGTCGGCACCACGAAGACGGTTAGGATGGCGATGGTCATGCCGCCGAAGGATGGGATGGCCATGGGGACCATGATGTCCGCGCCGCGTCCGGTGGAGGTCAGGACCGGGATGAGGGCGAGGATGGTGGTGGCCGAGGTCATGAGTGCCGGTCGGATACGTCGTTTGGCTCCTTCGATGATGGTCTGGCGGATGGCAGGCACGCTGTCCATGTTTCGGCAGTCGCGGCTTTCATCGAGGTAGGTCGCCATGATAACGCCGTCATCCGAAGCAATGCCGAACAAGGCGAGGAATCCAACCCAGATGGCGACGCTGAGGTTGATGGGTTGTACCTGGAATAGTTCGCGCATGTGCGTCCCGAATACGCTGAAGTTCAGGAACCAATCCTGACCGTAGAGCCAGATCATCATGAATCCGCCGGACCATGCGACGATGATGCCGGAGAACACCATGAAGGTCGTGGCCATGGACTTGAACTGCAGGTACAGGATGACAACGATGACCATGAGCGCCAGCGGCAGGATGACTGCCAGTTTCTTCTGTGCGCGGATCTGGTTCTCGTAGTTGCCTGCGAACTCGTAAGACACGCCACTGGGAACAGTCAGTTCCCCGGCTGCAATCTTGCTGTCGATGTAAGCGCGGGTGCTTTCGACCACATCGACTTCGGCAAAGCCTGCCTTTTTGTCGAACAGGACGTAGCCGATGAGAAACGTGTCCTCGCTTTTGATCACCTGCGGACCACGAACATAGCGCATGTCGGCAAGTTGCTGCAGGGGGATTTGTTCACCAGACGGAGCGGCAACGAGGATGTTGTTCAACTCCTCAATGCTGTCACGCAACTCGCGCATGTAGCGCACACGTATGGGGTAGCGTTCGCGGCCTTCAATGCTTGTAGAGAGCATCTTGCCGCCCACGGCTACTTCGATGACGTCCTGCACCTTTTTCAGCTTGATGCCGTAACGGGCAATGGCCTCACGGTCGATGACGATTTCAAGATACGGCTTGCCCACGATGCGGTCGGCAATGACTGCGGCAGGCTGAATGGAAGGTACTTCCTTGAGCAACTGTTCCAACTGGAGACCGAATTTTTCGATGGTCGCAAGGTCTGGCCCTTTGACCTTGATGCCCATGGGGGCACGCATGCCCGATTGCAGCATGACGATTCGTGCGGCGATGGGCTGGAGCTTGGGAGCCGAAGTCGTGCCGGGCATTTCTGCTGCTACGGCGATTTCATCCCAAATGTCGTCTGGAGACTGAATACCTTTCCATTCTGTACGTCCAGGATTCAATGCTGGATCAAGCGGAGAGCGCCATTGCTTGAAAGGTTTGCCTTCCGGGTCCGGGATGAGCTTGTTGTTTTCGCCTCGTGGGTAGAATCCCTGGACGATGTATGCGAGTCCGTCTTCAGCTGGCAACGGTTTGCCTTCTGCAGATCGGAAGTAATCTTTCTGGTTTTCATCGAAGCGGTAGCGCAGCCGTTTGCCTGTTTCATCGATGAGATATTCCGGTTTGTAGTTGATGACCGTCTCGATCATGGAAACCGGAGCGGGGTCAAGAGGTGTCTCTGCTCGGCCCAGCTTACCGACTGCGCTATCAACTTCAGGGATGTTCAGCATGGCCATGTCCTGTTTGGACAAGACATCCTGTACTTCACCGATGGAAGCGTGCGGCATGGTCGTGGGCATGTAGAGGAAAGAGCCTTCGTCAAGGGGCGGCATGAACTCCTTGCCCAGACCGGGGAAGGCATGGATCAGGCCTGCCACAGGTTTGGATGCACGAACGCTGTCAGGCATCCATGCGGTGAGCGGGCCGCCGCCAAACCAGATTAGCGCTCCGAAGAGGACTGCAGAGGCTGGTAGGCAAAGGAATTTTCCTTTGTTGTTGAGAGTCCAGGCCAGCATTTTTGTATATCCACTTTGGAATATTTGGAAAAACAACATCAGGCCGCCGATGAGGACTGACACAAATATGATGTTCAGGAAATCGCCTTTCTCTGGGCCAAGCGGCAACCAGTGGGTGGAGAGGAAAATGGTTACCAGTACGATGACACCCCAGTTCTCGACCTTGCCGAATACCCCCTCAATACGAGGCGGCAGGAGATGGCCGAAAATACGGTGCAGGCCGAGGAGGACCAGGAAGATGCCGACCCACCATTTGACGAAGATGGATACAACCAGACCTGCAGTAATGTAGAGAAAGTCGACCAAATGGTTCGGCAATCGTTTCTTGGCATCAGGGTCTTTACGTTTGTAGATCAGGTGCGCAATAGCCGGGAGTACGGTCAGGGCCACGATAATAGAAGCGATGAGTGCAAAGCTTTTGGTATAGGCCAGTGGCTTGAAGAGTTTGCCTTCCGGGCCTTCCATGGCGAAAACGGGCAGGAAGCTGACGATGGTCGTCGCAACTGCCGTCGTGATGGCGCTGCCGACCTCTGACGCGCCCTTGAAGATGACCTTCATCCGGTTTTCATCAAGGGAGGCTTGTTCGAATTTTCTGAGAATGTTCTCGCAAATGATGATGCCCATATCGACCATGGTACCGATGGCGATAGCGATACCGGACAGGGCAACGATATTGGCGTCCACCTTGAACATCTTCATGCCGATGAAGACCATCATGACCGCCATAGGCAGCAGGGATGAGATCAGCAGCGAACTGCGCAGATGCATGACTGCGATGAGCACCACGATGATGGTGATCAGGATTTCCTCGGTCAGGGCCGTGTTCAGCGTGCCCAGCGTCTCATTAATGAGGCCGGAACGGTCATAGAAGGGGACGATGGTCACCTTGGAGACGGTGCCGTCTGCCAAAGTCTTGGTCGGCAGGCCGGGGGATATCTCGTCAATTTTCGCCTTGACGTTCTTGATGACCTGGAGCGGGTTCTCTCCGTAACGAACCACGACCACGCCACCAACGGCTTCGGCACCGCCCTTGTCGAGAACGCCACGTCGCAGGGCTGGTCCAAGCGTGACCTTGGCCACGTCCTGCACGCGAATGGGGACGTTGTTGACAACCTTGATGACTGACTTTTCGATGTCGCCAAGTTCTTTCACGAAACCGATGCCGCGAATCAGATATTCAACGCTGTTGATTTCGATGGTGCGTGCGCCGACGTCGAGGTTGGATTGCTTGACCGCGGAGAAAACATCTTCCAATTTTACTCCAGCAGTGCGCATGGCATCGGGGTCGACGTCGATCTGGTATTCCTTGACGAAACCGCCGACCGAGGCCGTCTCACTGACTCCGTCCGCCCCGAGCAGGGCATAGCGGACGTACCAATCCTGTATGCTTCGCAGTTCGTCGAGATCCCAACCGCCCGTTGGGTTGCCTTGCTCATCTCTCCCTTCAAGGGTGTACCAGAATACCTGCCCCAATGCCGTGGCATCAGGGCCGAGCGTCGGCTGAACTCCCTGCGGGAGTGTCCCTGGCGGGAGACTGTTCAATTTCTCCAACAGACGTGAACGGGACCAGTAAAATTCAACATCCTCATTGAAGATGACGTAGATGGTCGAGAAACCGAACATAGAGTAGCTTCGAACAGTTTTAACGCCGGGAATACCGAGCAGTGACACGGTGAGCGGGTACGTGACCTGATCTTCCATGTCCTGGGGAGAGCGTCCCATCCACTGGGTGAAGACGATCTGCTGGTTTTCACCGATGTCCGGGATGGCATCCACGGGAACCGGATCACGAGGCAGGCCTTCGATTTTCCAGTCGAACGGGGCAACGACCAGGCCCCATCCAATAACCAGGGTCACGAGGAGGAACACCACCAGTTTCTGCTCAAGGCAGAAGCGGATAACCTTATCCGTGAAGGTTTTGGCTTCGATGCGTGTATCAGGTTCGTTATTCATACTACCTTACCACGCTACTGCTTAAGCTGTTGGTTTGTTTCGCCACAAGTGGACATGGCTGCCCCGAAGTATGGGTTGCGAACTTCTTCGTCACGTTGGAGCCAGGTTGCTCCCTCGTATTCAAAGGCCATGGGGCAGAAGATTTCAAAGAGCGGCCCGTCAGTCTCGGCTCCCAGCTTGAGGATAGCGTTGGCAATGCCGACAGATAGCGGCTCGAATCCGGTACGGACGCCAACGATATCTTGAGCTTTCCGAATGGCGGTCAAGCCGTCATTCATTTTGGCGAGAGCTGCGGTCCAGACATTATGGGAAGGACCATCAAGATCATTGGAGTTCACCAGTTGGAGTGTGCCTACCAACTTGCTTGCAGCCTCTCTTGCGGCTTCTACATCGTCTGCGGCCAAGGCTTCGGCCAATGGTTCGTACTCAGCGAACACGAGGCCGAGCTGCTTCTTGAAGACATCGGGTGCAGCATACTGCTCTGCGGATTCGTCTAACTTGAAAGCTGTCTTGAGGCCTGCATAATGCGACTTCATCTCACTTAATATTTCCTGGAGACGCTTGGCATTGGGAGCTTCCGCTCCGAGAATGGCGTCATTGCTCAGGAGCATGGAATACTCTTTCCACTGCAGAGCGGGAGTCCCTTCGAGATCGGAACCGTCGATCATTCGCAGCTCTTTGTTGAACTTGCCGAAAGCGATATGGGTTCGTTTGAGGTCGTTGGTTTCGACTTCAACCGTCAGGTTGTCAAAGGACTGGACGAGCAGGCGCAGCTTGGATGTGAACAGCGTGGGCAGTTCATCATCAATGGAACTGGAGTCGCTTGAAGGGTTCATCATGCTTGGCCTGGCTACGATCTGAACGGCACTGTCTATCTTGAAGTTACCCTTGGTGACGACCTGTTCTCCTTCTTCCAAGCCATTCTTGACGATATAGTAGTTGCCAGCCTTGGCACCAAGCACCACTTCACGGCCCTCAAAAGCTCCGTCCTTGTCGGGATTAGCCACATAAACGACAGCGCGCTTCCCAGTGATGAGGGGAGCGGATGCCGGGATGACCAGCGGTGAATTTGCAGAGTCCTCCTGGTTACCTCCTTTTTGCTGAATGGCCCGAACGAGCATGCCGGGTTTCAGGCTGCCGTCCTTGTTGGGTACGGCAAGCCGGACCCTGACGGTGCGTGTCTTCTCGGTAACGATCGGATCGATATAGACGACTTTGCCCTTGAAATACTTGCCGGGGTACGCCTCGGTCTGGAACTCCACCTGCTGGCCGAGATCGACCCAGGGGAGGTCTGATTCGTATGCTTCAAGGATGACCCACAACGTTGACAGATCGGCGATGGAATAGATGGACGCGCCGGTCTTGACGTACTGGCCTTCATTGACGTCCTTCTTGATGACAACGCCACCTTGTGGGGCGTACAAGGTGATGTGATCTGCAGCTTTTCCGTCGCGGATTACTTTGTTGATCTGTCCCTTGGTCAGTCCCAGAAGACGCAGTTTTTCGCGGGCTGCCTCTTCCGTGCGTGCGGCACTGTTCTTGACCAGATCAAGCTTGCTGTCCTTGAGGTCACGCATGGCCTTGATTGCCTGGATCAGTTCGGCCTGGGCCGTGAGCAGTTCCGGGCTATAGACTGACACCATGGGCTGGCCCTTTTTCACGAGGCTTCCGGTGTAGTCCACATACATTCTGTCCACACGGCCACCTGCCCAAGCGGTGATGTTTCTTACCCGTGTTTCGTCGTAATCGACTTTACCCACCATGCGGGTTTCAACTGCAACGTCGAGGTGTTTGACTGGTTCTGTGGCAATACCCGCCAGTTTTCGGGCGCTTTGGCTGAGCGTGATTTCTCGGATGCTGGTCTGTTCTCCTTCATCCTTGCGCTCCAACGGGATGAGTTCCATGAAACAGATAGGACATTTGCCCGGCTCTGGGAGCTGGATCTGGGGATGCATGGAGCAGGTCCAGGTGATGTTGCCAGCCTCATCGATATGGGCTTCAAGGTCGTGTTCCCCCTCGGATTCAAGGTGTTCTGCAACGCCCTTGGGTGTCGAGAGGTCTGAACCTTTAACCAGATATCCGGCAGCAAATGCGAGGGTGCTCGCCAGGATGACGATTATGACCAGTTTGGTGTTCCTGAGATTGCTCATGATATCCTCTATGAGTTAAGCCGGGGCGTTTTCCAGAATGACGCCCTGGTTGCGCATTTCGGCCATATGTTCGTCCGGGGTCTGCTTGAATTCAGTCGGGCATGAAGGGCAGCAGAAGTAGACCCTTTGGTTCATATAGCCTGTGAAGAGTTCCCGGTTTATTTCAAAACCCATCACTGGGCACAGTCGCTGGTTGGCTGCTTCGGCGATAGCTATCGGGCTGAAGGATGGGATTGCTGTCAGGCCAAGGATAATGAGTGCCGAAGCTGCAATGATAGTTGATTTGAGCATGCTTTACTGTTCGTTCTTTAAAAGCGAGCCATGGAATTCGCAGGCGAGTTCCTGTCCGACCAGGGTTTCTATTTCGGCCAGACGCTGTGCTTGGTTGGTTAGTGCCCTATAATAGGCAAGTTGTAGTTCCAGCAGGGTCTTCTCGGCGTCTATGAGGTCGAGGGAGGTGCCTCTGCCGGTCATGAATGCTTCCATGGTGACGCCGAGCGCCTGCTCGGCTTTGGGGACGAGGGTGTCGCGGTAGAGGTTTATCTTCCGTCCTGCGTCACGGTATTTGTATAGAGTCAGCTCCAAGTCGGCTTTCAGTTTCCGTTCAAGCCCGATTCGGCTTCGCTTTGCGGCAAGAATCTTTGCATTACTTTCTTCAACGGCTGCTTCCCGGGCGTTAAACCAGATGGGGATGTTGAAGGACATGGATGTCATGACTGGATTCTGCCCGTCGCCCATCACACCGGGATTGCGGGCCTTGTCTACTTCAGTGACGTCGACGCCGAAGGTAAAGTCTGGATAGTAATTCCTTTCTGCCAGACCCTTTCCAGCTTCTTCCTTGGCGGTCACGGTTTCCCAGTACGCCAGCTTGGGATTGGATTCCTGAATCATGGCGTGGAGTCCTTCCTCCGACTCCATGATGGTCATCACGGGGATTGTGGAAGGAAAGGAAATGTCTGTGTTGGCGGGGCGATCTAGCAGGGCGTTGAGCTGCGCTGCCAGCGGGTACTTGAGATCGTTGAGGGAATTCAAACGATCTTCCAGCTTCCCCAGCTCCACTTGCGGGCGGATGATGTCGGAGTGTTTTGCAGAACCAGTGGTGTACCGAGCTGTGGCGATCTTCTCGAGGTACTTCATCAGCTCGATATTTTCCCGAGTGATATCAATGGCGCGGGCTAGGTAGGCGTATTCATAATAGACCTTTTTGACCGCGTAGTAGGTGTCCAGCTTCAGGCTGTCGAAGCGGGCCTTGAAGCCATCGGCTTCACGAAGGGCCATTTGTTCTTTGTAGTCGAGCTTTCCAAAAAACGGCAGTTTCTGGGACAGCCCGTACTTGTAGCGGGCAGGGCCTCCACGTGTTTCAAGTGGCGTGGTATAGTAGCCAAATGAGAACTTCGGGTCCGGCAAGGTGTCTGCTTGTACGGACTTCTTGATGGCAGCCTGCCATTTCTGAAAAGCAGCCCTGAGTTCGTTGTTGTTTTCTGAAGCCGTAACAAGAAAGGAACGTAAATCGCTCAACTCAACCCTGTCGCCAAGGTAGCTGCCGGGTATGCTCTTGTCTGGTTTTTGAGTCGAGTCCTGAGCTGCCAGCACACTCGTGATAGTTGCGAGAACCAACAATGTGGCAATGGCTATTGAGGCGGTCAGTTTCTTCTTCATTAGGACTCCATCGTTTGCGTTTCACTAACAAAGTGCGTGCCACCGAGGCTTTATGTTGTATTTCTGGATGTTATCAAATATGACAAAATTAATCCCGACTATTTTGATCAGAATTCGTGCATTTTAGTGCACGTCTTGTGCAGTTTTTTGCGCGTCGATATGTGCAAATAGTGTGAAAAGGCATTGTCATTTATTACATACTATTTATGAAGAACTAACATTATAATTTCATTGTTGTTTCCTAAACGTAGATTGGGTGGAACAAAGTCTGCTATTATCAAGGGTGATAAACAGGCTGTCCCATTGTGAGAGCCGCGCAGATCTGTAGGATCGCGTTTCTAACGCCTTGTGAGGTTTGATTATGCATATTCGCTTCAAATTGTTGATACTTCTTATGATTATATCCCTAGCTCCATTGCTGGTTGTGCGTACCAGTGTGCAAAGGGATCTTACTCTTATGGGGGATAACCTTGCGGAGAGAAGCGGAAACGTGCTGGTGCACAAGGCGAGCAATGGCCTGAAGCGAATTGTGGAAGATCATGCGAGAGTGTTGCATCGGGAGCGTCAGCTGTTGGAGTCGACTTCATTACTATTGGCTTCAAAAATTGAGGGGGTCCTTTATGGTCATTCGCACACCGCCTTTGAAGGTTCATTTGTCCCCTCTGATATCCGAATGGACGATGTCCTCAAGGACTATTTCTTTGTGCACATGAAAGGTCGTCGACAGCCGTTGACCGTCGATTTCAAGCAGGTTTCTCTCGAAAATGGGGTTGTAAAACCGGAAGTCCAATCAAGTTTGGCCCCTTTGTTGGGGAAAGTGAAATTTGAATATCCTCAACTCATCATGTGGATTGAGATGGCGTTGGTTGACGGGACTAAGGTGGTGTATCCCAAGGTCGATCAGCAACGGCGAATGGGTGGGGGTAAAAGGCTGCGAACAACTGAATTAGAGTTGCAAAACTCCCTGTCCTGGTCTCTCCCGCAACAAGATCCTCGAACACGTCGGATGGTGTTTCGGGTTACGGCTCCGATTAGAAATGAAAAGGGAGAGTTGCAAGGCAACTTGACCCTGGTCATCCCGGTTGATTCAGTCTTGCACCAAAATCTACATGTAAGCATGTTCTCCGATCAGGCCGTGTCGTATCTTGTCCAGCCGATTGCTGACCCGGATCAGTTTTCCACCAGGCTGCGAATTGTAGCCCAGGAGCAAGATATGGAAGCCGGACGAGGGCACTGGCAGGTGCCGGATACAGATCAGTGGCTTACCTCTGTGGACGAAGAGCAATTCGGTATCATGACCACAGGTCTTTTGGCCGGAAAGCCAGGCGTGGTCGGTATGCCATACAAAGATGGCAATGCCCTTTGGGCATATGCTTCCATTGATGAAAACAGGACTTCGTTGCTTTTGGTGGTTCCCAGGGAGGATATCGTCAGGGAAGCACAGGCTGCACGTGAGTTTGTGGCATCGCAGGTTGACGACCATAACAACAAAATGGGGTATGTCGTACTTGTTGTGGCAGGCTTGGTGCTGGTTATAGCTCTCCTTTTATCAAAGCTTTTCACACGAAATATCACCGAGTTGGTGAAGACCGTCCGCCGGGTGGCCAAAGGTGATTTCTCAATCAGGGCCACGGTGAGGTCTGCTGATGAGATCGGCCAGCTTGGCTTGGCAATCAACAAGATGGTTCCGGAACTCAAGGAAAGGGTCGCCATGAAGAACCATTTGGAGGTGGCTCACGAGGTCCAGCAAAACCTGCTGCCTTCCGAGAACCCGGAATTGGCGGGTTTGGATATTGCCGCGACCAGTGCCTACTGCGATGAAACCGGTGGGGACTATTACGGTTTTATTCCGAGAAGCACCAAGGATGGCGACTCCCTTGTCGTGGCCGTGGGTGATGTCAGCGGGCACGGGTTCCAGGCGGCACTCATGATGGCCTCGGCGCGTGCCTATCTGAGAGGCCAGTCCTGCGGTGAAAGATCGCTCAATGAAGTTGTGTCAGCCGTCAACGATCTCATGTTTGAAGATTTGGATGGAACCGGGCGTTTCATGACGCTGTTCCTCATGGAGTTGATGGAAGATGGTTCGGCCCAATGGGTTCGGGCCGGACATGACCCCGCACTGTTGTATGATCCGGCAACTGATACGTTCGAAGAGTTGTCTGGTGACGGTCTGCCTTTGGGCGTTATGGCAGATGTGGAATTCGATCTGAACCAACGGGCAGAACTACAGTTGGGGCAGGTCATCGTCGTCGGAACAGATGGTATATGGGAAACCCAATCCGAATCCGGTGAATTGTATGGCAAAGATCGGCTCAAGGCGCTCATTCGTGATTATGCCGATGCTGACTCGGCACACATTATCAAGTGTCTCCGTACGTCTCTGAGCGATTTCCGTGGGAAGGCTGGAAAGCTGGATGACATGACCATCGCTGTCCTGCGGGTGAAATAGATTTCGCCAAAGGGAGATTATCCTTTTTCAGAGTAACCTTTTCTATAAGAACTTCCCAATCAGCCTGTGAGATAGGGGAGTGCCCCGTGCTCCCAGAGAATCTTAATCCCGATGCCAATGAGTACGCTACCCCCAAGTAGCTCCGCGTATTTACTTAGGTTTTTTGCTTGGGCTGCTGTTTTGCCTATACGTAAGCCGAGCGTTGTGAATATCAAAGCGACAATTCCGATGATCAATGAAGGCCACCAGACCGAAATGCCGAGCATGGATAAGCTGAGCCCGACGGCCAAAGCGTCGATGCTCGTTGCGATAGAGAGCAGGACGAGTGTCATGCCTTTGGTTGGATCCCCTTGAGACGTATCCTCGTCTTCAAAAGCTTCCTTGATCATGTTGTAGCCGATGTATCCAAGCAGCCCGAAAGCGATCCAGTGATCATAGGCCTCGATGTAGGAACGGACAGTGCTTCCCAAATACCAGCCAAGTATCGGCATAAGAGCCTGAAACAAACCGAAATGCCATGCCAGTCTGAATGTCTGGCGGGCGCTGACCGATTTGATGGCAACGCCAGTGGCAATGGCCACGGCAAATGCATCCATGGCCAAGGCGACAGCTATGGTTGTGAGTTCTATGTTCCCCATTGGTGCTCCCTGCTATTGGGCACAACAGGTAGTCTCAACGGGGTTGGTTCACAAGTCTTTTGTTCTTATGATGTCGAGTCTCATTGATCCATGTCCTGCATGTAGAACAGCAAATCCCGGAAGTCATCGTCCTTGAGGAACCATTTGGGCATGCAGGGATCGAGCGGTTTCAAGGCCGGGTTTATGGAAAACTCAAGTGCACGCTTGATTTTATCAATGGTGTACGGAGCATGTCCTGTTTCGATGCCGTCGTGTTTATGCTCATCGCTCATCAGCGCCTTGAAGCTGATGGGCGGCGTCTTTTTGTTGCACATCATGGGGGTGAAACCGCCTTGGCCCTTATCTCCATGACAACTGGCGCAGCCTCCGCCGTGCATGTAGAGCCAGTGGGGGCCACCTTCAATCTCAATGCGTTCGCCTTTGAGCGTCATCCCGTCATAGTAGATGCTGAAGCCGTTCTGCTTTGATGCCCCGTTGAAAAAATCTCCCGTACTCTGTGATTGCTCTTTCCCGTGGTCATGCTTTTGGTCAGCCCAAGAGACAGAGGCAATGATCATAATGGCGACTGCGGCCAGAGCTACTGGCAGGGAGTAGCGAGTTCGTTTGCCCATAATTACGTCCTCAGTGAAAGAGTTCGAAGAACCGGTGCTTCTTGTCTGCATACTTCTTTGGATCATTTATGAAATTGGTCATGCATTTCGTGCTGCAAAAGAATACTAGTTTATCGTCGTGGGGAAGCTTGATAGCTTCCTTCTTCTCACAATCGATCATCTTTCCACAGACAGGGTCCCTTGCCACTCTTTCGGCTTCCTTTCTCTTGAAGCCTGCGTCATGACAGCATCCTCCCATGCCGCATCCCTCCTTTCCACATGGCTTAGTCATCGGTCAGTTCCTTCTTCATCCGCTCGTATTCACTCTTGTCGATTTCACCCTTGCCATATCTGCGTTTGAGAATATCCAGCGGTCCCTCATCATCGCGGTCTCCCTTGGTAACTCCCTTGAGGATCAGGGCTATGAACACCACGATGGCGACCAGGACCAGAATCATGAACAGACCACCAAAGGGCATATTCATCATGTGACCCTGCTGCCCCGGACTTGTCATTTGCCCGCAAGCAGCTAACAATGTCGATGTGGCTCCGATTATAATCAAGGGTAGAAGGTTTGATTTCATCATATCTTCACCTCCAACAATTAGGATAGTCTTACTATACAGTATAATCATTTAGGTTGGATTATAAAACACCCAACCAAATAAAAGGCCGTTCCCCATTGGGAACGGCCATTGCTTGTAAGCATCTGATTAGGTCTAAAACCAAAATCTGACCCCCATGACGAACTGTATATCATCATAGTTTTCGCCTTCCTCTTTGGCGTAGTCGGCAGTCTTTCCGTAAAGCTTGCTCCAGTTGACGCCGATGTAGGGGGCGAATTCTCGCCTGATTTCATATCGTAACCGGAGGCCAAGCTCGGTCTCGGACAACCCGGAACCGGTTTTGGTGGCTGGGTCATCCTTGCCGAAGAAGTCCATCTCAAGTTCCGGTACCAACACAAGCTGTTGGGTCAGCATGAATTCATATTCCGTTTTGAAGCGGAGGGAAGTGCGCCCGTCGCCATCAATGAAGACGGCTGTGTCGATATCGAAATAGTAGGGGGCGAGTCCTTTTATCCCCAAGACAAGCCAGTTGCGATCCGGTTTGCCCGGTTCCTGGTAGGTGTCCTTTCGAGCGCCGACTTGAAGGTCCCAGTTGGGATCAATGGCGCGGCTGTATAGGGCTTGGAATTCTGCTTTTTCTATCTTTTCTTTGCGATATTCTCCTTCGGTCTTAAACCAGAGCTTGTCTAAGTCCTTGCCGATCCAGCCCTCAGCATCCCACTCAACGGGATTGCTTCCGTCCGCTGTTCGCATTTCCAGTTTGTCGACAATCAGAGAAGCGAGAATCGGATCGTCTTCCATGTCTCCGGCAAAGGATACGATGGGAATGATCAAAAGGAGCATGATGCTTATGGTTGTGCGTTTCATTTCTCCCCCTAGCTCACAACGACTTTACGGAACATGCCGAGCATGTGGTACAGCAGGTGGCAATGGAAGGCCCAACTGCCCATGGCGTCTGCTGTGACGAGGTAACTCAGTTTTGATCCCGGTTGTACAATGACGGTATGCTTCCTCGGGATGGCATGAGGATCACCAGTCTCCAGATCGCTCCACATACCATGGAGATGCATCGGGTGATTCATCATGGTGTCGTTGACAAACGTGATGCGCAATCGCTCGCCGTATTTGAAGTGGAGCGGATCGGCGTCTGCATACTTCACGCCGTTTATCGACCACATGTAACGTGACATATTGCCCGTCAGGTGGAGTTGGATTTCCCGCTCAGGCTCACGCATGTCAGGCGTATGGTAGAAGTTGCGAAGGTCGGCATACGTCAACACTCGGCGCCCATTGTTTCTGAGGCCGACACCGGGATCACTGAGCCGTGCTTGCGGAGCTTCCGCCCGCATATCCACATGGGGACCAAACTCGGTAGGAGCATGGACGATAGGGGCCTTGCTTCCAAAGCCAGCCTTTCCGAGCATGGACATGCCCTCCGTGGGGGAAACCATCTGGTGTTGTGAATGATCCATGGTGGAAGACTGGGGAATGTTTCCCATGTCATGGGCTGAATGGTCCATCTCATCGCCGTGGTTCATGGTGCCCATGGCCATTCCCATATCCTGATGGCTCAGAATCGGGAGTGGATCAAGGTCTGGTATTTCGGCCTTGAGGGATGCATCCGGAGTGAGTGTTCCTCTAGCGTATCCAGAACGATCAATTGCCTGGGCAAAGATGCAATACGCGCTGTCGTCGTGTGGTTCTATGATGACGTCGTAGGTCTCCGCTACACCGATGCGGAATTCATCAACGGGCACAGGCTGAACATCCTGCCCGTCGGCGGCTACCACTGTCATTTTCAATCCCGGAATACGGACATCAAAAAAAGTCATGGCGGAGCCATTGATGATGCGTAAACGGACTTTCTCTCCTCGTTTGAAAAGGCCTGTCCAGCCCTCCGCTGGTGTCTGGCCATTCATAAGGAATGTGTATGTATAACCCGTCACGTCCGATAAATCGCGGTCAGACATGCGCATTCGGTTCCACATGGCCCGGTCATTCCAAGTGCGGCTGAGTCCTTTCGCTTTGATCTCCTCGGTCAGGTCTCCCAAAGTTCGCTCATTGAAGTTGTAATAATGGCTCATCTTTTTGAGCTTGGCGTAAATGGAGTTCGGGTTTTCGTCCGACCAGTCCGAGAGCATGATGACGTAGTCCCGATCAAAACTGTACGGCTCAGGATCAATCGGATCAATGATAATGGCACCGTACATGCCGGTTTGCTCCTGAAAGCCGGAGTGACTGTGATACCAGTATGTCCCGCTTTGGTTGACCTTGAATCGATAGCGGTAGGTCGACCCTGGAGGAATGCCTGCGAAGCTGATCCCTGGCACTCCATCCATGTTTTCGGGAAGTATGATGCCATGCCAATGAATCGAGCTGTCTTCGGCAAGACGGTTGGTGACGTTGAGTGTGACAGTGTCCCCTTCTTTCCACCGAAGTATCGGGGCGGGGACTGAACCATTAATGGTAGTGGCTGTCCGTTCACTCCCGGTGAAGTTGACATACTTGTGGCCGAGATTCAGGTTGAAATGGTTACCAAGCTGTGTTGGTACCGAAGAAGTCGTTTCCGCGGAGGCCAGCAGGGCTGATGGCGGGAGGCCAAAACCCAACAATGCTCCTCCCATTGTCAAACCTGTGACGAACTGTCGACGAGAAATAAGTTTGTTTCTCTGCATACATTTCTTTTTCGACTGATGAGTCATAAGTATCGTCCAATGGAAATATTACTATTTATAATTTAGTACATCGTTAAGTGTAGCCTGTCGAGGAGGTGCATGAATGATTAACAAGCTTTTGTCCTATTCGTTAGCTGCGGCACTAAAGTGTCGTCATCCCAGCATGTATCCTGTTGGCCCATCTTGTGATCGAATCCGGAGCTAGTAAACCTTTGTTGCTTGCTGGAGATTGAGGATGATTGATTCCTTTGTGCCGGGTCTGACCACATATTTTATCCAGCAATTTTTTGGGCCACCTGAGAGACGAGCGAACCAGTTCGACTTTTAGTTCTTTTAGGCTCGCTTTCGCTGTCGTTTTATCGTTTAAGACCATTATATGTGTAGAAAGCGATTGCTCAGCGTCAGAAGTGTCTACTTCTAGCATGTGGACACTCTTCCCTTGTACGTTCAGTTGAACAATGGCCATGTTCCTATAACTGCCATCCGTGGAAAGGAGATGCTTTTTACTTTTCCCGACCTTACGCAATTGGGTGGTTGTCTTATCAATAAGAGTACAGCCGTGGTGTTCGATCAAAACACTGACCATTTTCATGAAGCATTCAAACTTGCTTTCGAACAATTCATCATAGTCCGTCTCATCTTTAATGCTATCCCAATCCCCACCGGGGATGCCTTGATCAGCGATTCCTTCTTCGGTGCTTACAGACGTAATGCTGTCTTTGGTCTCGTCGTTCGTGTGGATGGTTGGCCGTGTCTTTTCTTTCGTCGTGGTTTTGGTCACGTAGAAACTGTTTTTGAATTCGATGGATACAGCATTCCCCTCAATGAGAATTGGTTGCATGTTGGCATTGGGGTCAACATCGTCATAGATGGTCATAGACTCGTCTTGAGTGCCGCCAGCAGGTTGAACTGAATGCCCTTCTCCGGGTATGGAGTTTTCGAAGTCCGGGTGCCAAATGCTGATACTCTTGAATTGTTTGTTGGGGATGCCTTTTATCTTTTTAATTTCATAGACAAAGAGTGTCCGAGTATCGCCGCAGAATTGACCAGTAACGAAGAGGTTTACGTCTTTTAGCGACGGAGGATTGAATTGGAAGTTCCATCTGCGATATCGCTTAACTTCTCTCCCTTTCAGTCGTTGGTGATGAGCGATACTTTCATATGATTTGCGGGCTCCTTCATGGAGAAGTAGCCATGCAAGGTAGTTGCGTGTTTTCGGTTCATTGAGGTGATTTACGGGGATTGTTGAAGGATTTATGGATCGTATCATGGCGTTCTTTTCATCATCGATTTCGACATCAAAATCTGTTTTCAGGCATGTAGACTCGAGGGCTGTCCGAGACAGGTAGGCCCCGTGAAAGAAAAGTGTTCGAGCTAATTCAAAGTGGGGGAGATATACCGTGATATCACCAGAAATCGGGAAGACAAAGCAGAGTTGGTGAGGGTTAGTCCCTTTTTCTGAACGGATTACAGGGCAATCACCAATGGTATTGGTCTCCCATATGGTTGCGTCTGTAATCCGAAAAGGTAGTCCCCAACCCTTTTTGTTTTTCTTCTTAACAGGATTTATGACGTGTCCTCTGATGAGTTGCGAAGCATTGGAGGCTGTTGTGAAATCTTTGGATTGTTTTGGCGAAAGTTTGATGTCAATATTCCACCTGTTGCCGTCAATGGTCCTAAAAAAGTGACCAATTCCTGAGATTAAGCTGTCTGGTTTAAAACCTTCAAAGTTCAGATTTCTCATGCTGGCCATCCCATTTGTCGTAAGAATTTTCTCGTTTGTGGTTTCAGTCTCTGGTCGCTTAGGCCGGATTGTCGCAGTAGTCTCCAATAGGGAAGTTTTATAGATGATTTGTGGTTTTTCATGACTAGGGCGATTCTTCTTATTTGATAATTAGCGACGTCTTCGCTGTTCTCTTCCAAGAAAGCAGCAACTAGCGGGAGCTTGTCTATTTTGCGCACCATGTGCTGGCAGTCAGCTTGGGCGCAGTACCAATTTTTGCTTTTGCGTGGAGAGTCGATTTTGTTGGCATGGGTACGCTTCACAGCCTTAAGTCTCTCTAAGATTAGCCTGTCACGCTCCTCCCAATCTACTCGCCGATTATCAGAGCGCGTAGTCTTTCTATACTTATCACTGATTTGTTTTAGCCAGTTCCGGTCATTTCTGTAAAGCCAGGTGTATATTGAATCACCTCCTGAACTCCTTGCCTTTCTGGTCCCTTTGGTTTGTACCAACTGCAACCATGCTTGTCGTTTGGCATGGAGAATCGACTGGGAAATATGCTTAGGCGGCGAATAGGTAGGGAGCTGCGGATGCCTAGTTTGGTTTTGAACTTGAGAAATGATTTCGTTGAAATGCCACTTCGGCCCCAACAAAGACTCCAAAAGCACGATGTGTTGTAAATAACTGAAGGCCTTTCGGTGCTTCCGCATTATCAATCGGAGCCAGTTGGAAGAATTGTTGGTGATCGGAATGCCGAGTCCCGTAAGGCGGTGCGTAGTCCAGTTGGATAGGACGAGATGCTTCAGGCTTTCGAAGATAACTTTGCTTTTTCGGGTGATGCCAGCTGTTCGAGCAGCCTCTTTGTAAAAGAAACTCCATTGCTCAAGGGCTGGAGATTGCGTCGGAGGGAGGTTTAGAAGTTCTTGAACCCTTTTTTCGACACGCTTGTTGTGAGGTGACGAGTTCGTCCGAGGAAAACAGATCACAGACGGCGCGAGAGGGACAAAGGCGTGGCGGTGGTATTGGTGCAACGTATGCTTCGTTTCACTTAACTCTGCGTGTTTGATGCAATACCTTGCCCCCGTTACTTGCCATTGGCGAGTCCAGTAGTATTCCCCATATTTTGCGAGTTGCTCTTCAAGGCATCCTGGACAAATACGGAAGTGCTTACTCCGTCGAACCAGAGAAGTTGTGATGCCTAATGTGAGATGAACAGAGCCTTTTGCTCGGCGCACCATTGCCTCGAATGCTTTGATGCGTCTTTCCTCTGGTATGAACGGAGCGTAGAGTGGAAACAACGTATGGTTGTAAATCAATGTTTCTGGCGTCAGGTCTAAAATGGACGGATATTTTTGGGAGATATTATCTACATGAGAAGGCAAATCCACCGTGGCCACGACTTTCCTGTCGCCGAATACTTCATCAAGGAGCTGCTTGGGGCTGGTTATGCCATAGTGAACCCCGGCCCGTGCCACAGTGCTGTATAGCAGCTCATCTGGGTATGGCACAGGGAAGTTCAGCATGAGCCTATCCTGATTTGCGTAGCCAATCTTCCATGTCGAAGATCATGGCATTTTGCTTGAGGTGTTCGTACATCTCGTCAGGACCATTTTGAGAGAACATGAAACGGAGGTCCTCGGAATCAAGCGTATGCCACTTCTTTTGTGGAGTTGATTTGACCTTTTGGGGCTTCCGGGGCTTATTTGAAGACTCGTACAATTCTAGGGCTGTTGCGATCATCTGGGGTGTTGAAAGGTCAGAGCACTCATTCAAAACCCGTTCGACAAGTGGCGTAATTCTTTCTTCATCGCAATCCATGCCAACAAGCAGATTGTATAAACGTCGCGCCTGTGAATTCCCTCCAAGGAAAGACTCCTTCTGAGTAGTCGGCGCAGGAGGTTTGATCGAAGCCGTCAGTTCAAGGAGCTTCTCGTCAATGTTTGGAACAATGAGATCCGAATACTCGGCAATCCGTTCAGGATCACCAGAACGCAAGGCAGCCAACATGGGATGTACAGGCTTGAGTTCGTCATCATACACCTGCTGCATGAGTCTTGGTGTAATTCGTTCTGTACCAGTTGAGATAGCGCGAAGTTGGGACAGTACGAAGAGCTTAACGACTATATCCAATACGCCCTGTGACAAATCAAACCAGTGAGCACGGAGGTCCTTGTCAAGGTCCTCCTCATGTTTTTGGAGCCACTGATATTTCCACAACTTGCTGGTGAATGCCTGCCACTCCTTTTTAGCTCTGAGATTTGATTCAGGGTTCTTCATTGGTTCCCATATCAAGGCGCCAAGCCCGGCTCCGCGCCTTGCTGAGCGTAGGTCCTTCTCAAAGATGGGCCTGGCTTTGGGAGTTCCGACGAATATGACGGGCAGGCCGATAGTGTTTACGAGGGTAACAAAGAAATTGAGCATTTTTTCCACACCACCTGACTTCCGTCGATCCAGGTGTTGTATCTCATCAATGATGAGCACTCCTATGGCATGAAGGTTGGCAACTTGGCTCATCATGGCAAGAAGCTTTTCAACACCATGTCTTTTGCCAGTATACTTCGCCTCATAGTCAGTATGAAGAACTTGGTCGATTGCTCTGAAGAACTGAATACATAGGTTTTTTAAAGTCCCGTCGTGAGGGCAATCTACTTTGAGGTAGGTTATCTGCGTGAAGTTGTAGTTCTCATGGTAAATGACTTGCGGGTAGGTCGCAAAAATCCGAGCGAGAGTCGTGGTCTTTCCGCTTCCAGAGCATCCGATGAGGGACAGACTTGAAGCCGTTGATTTGGCATGTTCAAACCTGAACGCCTCCAGCTCTCCCGTCATGACCCGTTCGTAACCATTCTGCATATGAGTGTTTAGAGAGCCGTCTGCCAGATTCCTTCCGACGTATCCCTGTCTCATCATAATCGATACTTTTTCTTCGAGTTGGATGTGAGCAGTAAGAGGTTGGAAGAAATCATCCAAGAGAGACGAGATGACATGTGCCCGCTCGCGTCCTTCAGCAAAAATAGCCTTGGGATCAAATTGTACTTTTCCTGTCAAATTGCTGATGACTTTTGCGTTGTTCATCAAGGGCGGCAAGGCCTCAATCAAAGGATTGTCCTTGTACTGAGGAATGCAGCTCGGCTCGTATACCGCCGTCACCATATTCTTTGGGAGAGGCATCTACTTATCCTCGTTGCCAAAAATTTCATCCGTTAAATCCGGATAAGAGTAATCTTCTACCTCAGTATCTTTGAACGGAATGGTTTTGCCCTTTGTTAGTTTAGGCTTTGGGTGATCCATTTGGATGCGTTGTTGCCGTTCATCTCTTTTTTCGTTTTCCCTGTTGGTTCGTATCCCCCGGATACGTTCAGCATTAGTCAGGTTCTCTCTTCTGGGTGCGCGCTGCTCGGCTTTATTAATGGTATCTAGCACAAGGCGTTCATGCTTTCTCCTCTCCTCATCCTCTCGCAGTTTGCCCTTCGCCATTGCTTTCTTCTGTGCATCTTTAATTTGCCACACATCCCAAAAAGAAGCTCCAGCAAATTCGCGAGAACGTTGCGTCAGTCTGCATGGCCAATACTCATTGCCGTTCAGGTTCGGGAATAAATAGATGGTGTCAGCTGACGCAGGATCATACGCGGCATGCAGCCCCTGTGGTCTACGAACCTCCTTGGATCTATGCAGCCACCCATGCTCTAAAATTTCCTGAGATGTGTAATAAACACCGAACACCGATATCCCAAGTTCGGAAACTGTTGCTTTGGTTCTGGGTAACAAGCTGATTCGTATGGCTTCTTCAGATGCCACTCGTAGCCGCCCAGTCCTGTGTTGAATTCCCCAGTTCCAAAGGGAGAGCGGTGTCATTTCTAAATCCGCTGGAATGTCGGGTTCACGATCGTATTTTCCCAAAACATGAAACCGATTGTGCATTAGTATCGAAGAGAGAATGATAGTCTTGAATTCATGGACAGAAAGCTTGGCATCGAGTCGATAATCGCGCCCTCCGTGTTTTCTAATCATAGTTTTGCCGACAACACCTGGGGCAAAGGGCTTGAATTCCGCCTGAAGAGTTCGAAAATTCCGTTCGACTATACCCTTGGCATCTCCTCTGTAGGGTGGAGTATTCTCAATCCTAATTGAAAAGTTGCTTTCAAGAGATTCAATCTGGTGGCCGAGCAATTCGCCTCTGTCTGCAAGTATGGCACCAGGCAGGCCAACGGTTGGCCAATCTTCGCTGGGAATATCAATTCCAAAATCGGCACAAAGGCTTACCTTGTCTGTCATTGACATTGTTAAGGCTTGTATGGCGGCAACATAGGATGCATTTTCAAATCCGACGTAGAAGCCGGCAACCATTCTGCTGAAAACATCTTTAACTACATAGACAACAGGACGCCCAACGATATTGGCCCTCTCGCTGTCCGAGACCAAATATATATCGGCAATCGTAGCGTCGATTTCATAGCGAGAGCCCGGCCCAAGAACGTTGGTGTTTGCCGTGGAGTCGAGTGGTCTGACATCCTTGTTGTATTTAATGCGGTCTGTTCTTTTCTTCAGACTATCTGGCTGAGCGTATTCGCGTTTATAAAAATGTAGCATCTGCCACCTGCTGGGAATCTCTTCTTCGGGAACATCTGGATAATATGCTTCGTACCGATCTTTGAATCTGCGGTGGAGATAGGAAAAACTGATCTCAGTATCTTTCAACCAGTGTTTGTCGATAGTGATACGGAAAAGGCGTTCAACCTCATCGTCGACCACAGCTCCTACGCCAGGGGTGTACTTACGAGGTCTTCCAAGCTTCTTGGTTGTTGCTTTGCGTTTTTTCCCTTTTCCGCCTGACTTTTTATAATTGGGCAGTAGCGCATTGGAGGTTTGTCCTTGTTGCCAGTATCTCCGAATGAGCGTGTAAAGAGTTGGTTTTGAAACTTTTTGGCTGGCAAGAACTTCTTTGACACGACTGGCGCGAACATTCGGCTCATAGAAACGTGGATCAGTGACTATAGGCTGTATCAAGTCATGATTTTTATCACGCCGTTTCTGTGTTGCGCTACCTCGCTCCGGGGTTTCCAGTGCAAGTTTGGCAAACGGATCCTCAGCCCGTTTCAATACTTCGTCATCGAGGCCTTTGAGGAGTTCGCGAACAAGCACGAGGGAAGGGAAGGCTTTGGGGTCGTCGATTTTGATCCAGACAACCTCCTCGCTCAGCACGGACAGCACTCTGAATAACTGACCGTTGTATTCAAGTGCCTCATTTACTCTGAACATGGAGGATCTCCTGCATGATACTCGTGTCCGTTAACGTCAAATCTGCCGGAGTCAATTTGTGAATCTCATGGTGGATGTCAAATGTGAAAAAACGTTGAGCGAGTAGTTGGCGGATTTCCCGTAGGGATTCTCCGTTCGGCATTTCGTAATCGGCGTCCAATGATTTCGCCAAATCTGTGATTGATATGTCAGGGTTCTTTTTGAACTGGTGACTGTAAAAGCTGACTCGATGGGCCAAGGACTCTTCTGGGATCGAATCACGTTGTGCGGAGTAAAGCCAGTCTATGTTCTGAACCGCAACAGGTGAGACTTCCTTTTGAGTTACCAAAAACCAAGGAACGTCTTTTCGCTCCCAATATCTTCGTTCAAGTTCCAGCTTTTCAATCACACGCGGTTTTGCAAGGTCGCTTGTATACTTCACCTGCAAAGCAAATTTGGGAAGGGAAGGGCGGGATGAGTTCACTAGGAAATCAGATGACAAGTATTGAAGCACACCCTTTACAGATGGGTGAGTGATGTCATGCTGTTCGGCCAGTTCTTTCGTTATTTCCTGCTGAAGAGGGAACTGCTCTCTGATTTCGCTGATGTCCGACTGCCATTCCAGGATCAGGAATACAGCCAGTTCAAGATCGGAAAACAGATGATGGGTGCGTTGGGATTTGTGTCCGAAGACACGATGCGAGCGCCCTTGGGAAGGGAGGTCCCTGACCGTCAGCCACGGTTTGTACGCGGAGCCTCGACCTGCCCCACGCCCTTCTTTGAGCCATCGTTGAAACGTAGCTTCCGAAGGTGAGTAATTTTTTCTCGCCATAAATAAAGCCGCTCCTGGTTGTTTCCATTTTCAAGAATACCAGAAGCGGCTTTAGTTAACAACTTTATTACTTGGTAAAGAACTTTATTACTCAGTTAAAAACTTTATTACTCACCCACAAACTTTCTATTCCTGCGGCCTCGAAATACCAACCGTAACTGTCTTTGCTTGATGGCGAATGGTGTCGATGGGGCGAGTCATTTCCTCAATGGCTTTGTTGAGCACGGTGAGGATGTCCGGGATGCGGGCTTCGGTGGCGCAGATGGACGAGGATTGGCTCATGAGCCAGAGCATGTAGTTTGCGAGGCTGGATGCCACTCGTGCGGGTAGGGCCGAGTCGGTGGCGCCAGATGCGATGCGGTCACCGCATTTGTTGAGCTGGGTAAGGATGGCGTTGCGATCCCATTTGGAGGAATCTTCGACCATCTCGCCGAGCATGATGCGTGCGTTACGGAACGGTTCGGCGTGAGCGTCGATGGCTTTGGCGGCCATAATGCCCCACCAGTGGCCGGCTACGGTTTCGAGGACGAAGTCCAGACCGCCGCCAACACGGGGAACCTTGATGGTTGCCTCGGCTACCGCATCGAAACGGGTCTCGTCTTCTGCGCAGAAAACGATGGGTGAGCCATTGTGTGCTTTGAAAATGGTGGTTTCCTTGACCGTATCCATGACGACCAGTTCGGGCAGGTCGGATGCCATGACGAGGGTCAGTGGCTCGGTGGACAGGTCGATGTGTTTCTTGTCTTCTGTTACATCGCACGGGATGGATTTGTAGCAAAGCTCGGAAAGCTTAATGCGTACTTCCTGTGCTGCGATGCAGTTGGCTCCGTTGCCGACCAGCGCCCAATAGCGGTGCACCGGGGCATACTTCTTGGCGACTTCGCCGATGGCTTCCTTGTTATCCAGAACCTTGTCGATGGCAGCGGGCAGGTTTTCCAGAGCGGCGATGTCGCTTGAGATAGCCTTTGCGTCCATGGTGCCGAGAACATCCGCGAGCCACAGGGAGAGCAGTTTGCCTGCTGCTACCTGAGAGTAGAATGCCTTGGTGGATGCCACGGCCATTTCCACGTCGCGGCCATTGGAAGTGTAAATGTATGAGTCGGATTTCTGTACCAGCGGCGAGTTGCGACGGTTGACGATGCAGTTGACCCATGCGCCCAGATCTCGGCAGATGTCCACGACACGGTTAGTGTCTGTTGTGGTGCCGGACTGGGATACGGGAATCAGGAATACATCATCCATGCGTTCGTCGCCGATGAATCCGATAAGCTCGGAACCGGTGTAGGACTCGATGGAAAGTCCGCTTCCCTTGAGTGTGCGTCGCAGTAAGGTTGCTACGGCCATGGCAGCCACGGCAGCCGTTCCCTGTCCTACGCAAATGATACGCTTGATGGGAGTGTCGCCACCCTTGATACGCTCGACCAGAGCCGGGCCGTTACCAAACCCTTCGGGCAGGAATGTGATGGTGTCATTTTTGAGGTACTTACCGTGCAGTGTGTTGAGCACAGAGCTAGACGCCTCGTGGACTTCCTTCTCAATGTAGTGATTGTATTTGCCGCGGAAAATGTCGCGGGAGAAAATCTCAATGGTCTCTTCCTTGAGCGCTACTTCCTCACCATTGTCGAGGTAGCGGGCCATGGGCACGCAGTCCGTGGTGTCGGTGTCGCGCAGGATGACAGAGACGCCACCCTGACGGTGTACTGCGATGGGGTAGGAAGAGCGAGCGCGGGCAGCCATGCCGTATGCTTCGGATGCGACCAGCCAGCCGTCCTGTGTGTTGCCTATGTAGAAGGACTGTCCAGACCCTTTCTGAGCCAGGAACTGGGAGTCGAAGTCGCTGAGGTTCTGCATGACAACAGCTAGTGAACCTTCACAACGTTTGAGCACGCTGCGGAAACGCTCTTCGGCAGTCTCCTCTTCCGGGGCGTCCAAGTGGAACAGCACAGGGAGAATCTTGGCATCGGTAGAGATGGCGGGTGGAATGTAGGCACCTTTGGATGTGACGGTCTCTTCAACCAGAGTGCGGTAGTTATCCACGTCGCCGTTGAGGACGAACATGGTCTTTTCCAGTCCGGTGGAGACATCGCCTTCCACCAACCCGTCGACGGGGTGGCAGTTGGGTACGGAAATAATACCGTTGGATGCCCAGCGGGTGTGAGCGATGATGTTCAGGGTCTCCAGACCTTCTGCCATGTTCCAGAGAAGTTCGTCTTTGACGATGAAGTCGCGCAGGACAGAACCATTGTCGCCGAGCTGGCCTACCAACTGCGCTACCTTGTACAGGAAACGGCAGGCTGTGCGGCCATCGGAAAGTTTGCGAACCAGCACCTGACGGGTGTCGGCGTTGTCGATGGAGCAGCGATCAGAGAATTCCGCCTTCTGTTCTTTGGTAAGGCTGAGTTCCGGGTCTTTCCCTTTGGGCAGGATGAAAGCTACGGCTACACCTGCAGAGTCGCGTCCACGTACTTCGAGCTTGTCGATGGATTCCAGAACCTGCTCGGTTCCCCATGCAAGGAAGTGGCGATCACGCGCTTCAGTATTAGCGGCGGTCTCGGTCGGCATGAGGGCGAGTGTGCGGTTTACGTTCTGAAGCACTTCCTGGTCAATTTGCCAGAGGTAGTCGTCCAACCTTTCTCGCAGGGCTTCCAGTTCGTCGGTGCGCGGACCTTGCTCCAGCTTAACGGCAGCAGCGTTGCGCAGGTTGCGGATGGAGTCGCGAATGCTGGACAGCGTTGCCTTGACCTGCGGATCAGCCACCAGATGCATATGGAGACCAAAGGCCATCAGGTCGTAGAAGTGCTCAGCCAGTTCGTCCAAAGGCTTGGCAGCGTCCATGATGTCGCCATTTACTGCGGCGGTAAAAGCGGTGTCCAGAGGGGCAAGCCAACCCGTGTCAGGGGTGTTGGCCCAAAGTCGATTGCTCAAAAAACTGGCGATACCACACATGGTGTGCGTTCTCCTGTGTATAAGTGTCTCGTTTCAATGAGAATTAATCAAATTTATAAACTGTGCAGTCTTATGAGTGCACAGCACACAAGGAATTACTGCACATACCCCGGATTGGCAAGCCCTCGCTGCCTCACTTTTCTTGATTGCACTCCTTTAAATAACTGAGGGTATGGTTTGATTCTGTTGTGCCGCGTCGATGCACGAATAACTGGTGGGGATTATAAATGCTTCTCATCAGCGTGTAGGCTATGCTAGCGTATATTCAAATCTGTTTTATGGGCAGGCTGTGCTGTGACACGGAGAAGATATGTGGCGAATCGGTCTCTACGGTAAAATTGTATTCGTGATGTGGACGTGCATGGTCTGCATGCTGGCCATTCCTGATAAGGGAATGACCAGTGATCGCTATGTGCTTGGTATGTCCGCTGCTTTTACCGGACCGAGTCGTGGGCTAGGTATTGAGCTGTATCGCGGCTCTTCTGCTTTCTTTCAGAGCTTCAATCAAGCAGGCGGGGTTCACGGAAAGCCTGTAATTCTGGATGCCATGGATGACGGCTATGATCCTGATCCAGCCATTCAGAACACCATTACCCTCATGAAGCGAGCCGACGTTCTATGTCTGTTCAACTATGTCGGCACACCGACTGTTACGCGTATTCTGACCTTGCTTAAGGGATATAGTGGGCATCGTAAGCCATTGTTTTTTCCTTTCACCGGTGCGCAACCGATGCGCCAGAGCCCCTATGAGCAATACATTTTCAATCTTCGCGCTTCGTACCGACAGGAGATCGCTGGATTGGTTGATCACTTCATGCGATTGGGCCGTCGACGTGTAGCGGTTTTCTATCAGGCTGATGCTTATGGGCGTAGTGGCTGGGATGGAGCCCGGCGTGCTTTGACCAAGTATGGGCACGTTCTGGCGGGCGAGGCTACCTATCGTCGTGGAGCGCGCTTCGATCAGTATATGTCCGAGCAGGTACGCATCATTAAGCGAGCCAAGCCGGATGTCGTTATCTCAATTGGTTCCTACGCAGCGTGCGCCGCATTTATTCGGGATGCTCGTGACATGGGGCTGGATGTTCCCATTACCAATGTCTCATTTGTAGGCAGTGAGAATATGCTCATGCTGCTTGAAGAGGCAGGCGAGGCTTCTGGCAGGGATTACACAGCTGATTTGGTTAATACTCAGGTGGTGCCGAATTATGAAGACCTGAATCTGCCAGCCGTGCGGGAGTACCGGGAATTGATGGATGCCATAGAGCCGAGCCCGCCTGCTCAGGCCGATCCCACCTATAAGCCCTTGAAGTACAGCTTCACTAGCTTTGAAGGATATCTCAATGCCAAGCTCATGAGTATCATTCTAAAGCGGTTGGATGAAGATGCGACCATGACTCTTGCCATGGCTACAGAGACATTAAAGAATATTGATCTCGGGATAGGGACGCCCATCAGGTTCAGTCATGGTAATCATCAGGGACTCAACCAAGTGTACTATACTACAGTCAAAGAGGGTTCATTCGTATCGATGACACCGGAGATGTGGGAAGTATGGCGAAAGTAACGGGTATATCCATATTTCAGAAGACGAGTCTTCTCGCCATTATTCTGTTCGGTGTCATTTCCATTTTGACGTCGGCGCTCACTGCGTACACCCTGTATGAGCGGATGACTTCCGAGTACTTGAGCAAAGGAACAGCCATTGCAGAGTCCATTGCCGGAGCCAGTCAGGAGGTTATGCTTAATCGCGATGTGGCTCGAATTCAGGCGATGATTGATCAGTATCTGGAGATCGAAGGCGTGGCATATGTGTTCGTTGTTGATGGCTTGGATGAAGTCGTTGCTCATACATTTGTTCCAGAGATGCCGAAGCCGCTTGAGGGGCTGGTGGAATCCAAGGAAGCAACCCGGGTTGTCGAACTGAATATCAAGCCGTACGGTCGGATTATTGATATCTGCAAGCCCGTTTTGGCTGGTGTTGCAGGCGCTGTCCATGTTGGTATGGATAAAGAATTAATACTACAATATTTCTGGAAAGTTATAATCGAGATGCAAGTCTTGATGCTTGCTATTCTGATTGTTTGCGTGGCTGTGCTTTATTTCGTGACGGGCCGCATTTCCATGCCGCTTGCGAAATTGGCTGTCTATGCGGACAGGATCGCTCATCATGACTTTTCTGCCAGGCTGGAAGTCACATCTCGTGATGAAGTCGGCGTGCTGGGCCGGGCCATGGTAAGCATGGCAGAAGAATTAGCGGCATTGTTTGCCAATATGGAATCTGAAGTAGAGCGTGCAGCGGGGGATTTGCGCGAGCACATGGTTTATCTCGCTGCTATCATCGAGAATCTGGCAGACGGCTTGCTGGTGGTAAGTCCTCATGGGACCATTACGACGATCAATCCGGTTATTAGGGAGATGTTCGATCTGGAGGAAGATACGGACTATTCCGGCATGCGCACAGATGAAGTGTTCCCATCCGAGATATTTGAGCTGGCGCAAGCTACGAGTCGGTGTGGAGCTGAGGTGCAATCAGCAGAAATCCCGCTTTCCCGGGCTCGTGTAGGCAAAGCTGTTGGATCTCCTATTAGTGTGGATGATCCGGCTCCCCTCTGTCTGGGGGGCGTTTTGCTTATCCGTGATATCACACGTGAGAAGGAGCTTGATCAGCTTAAGACTGATTTCATTTCTACTGTGTCACATGAATTGCGTACGCCTATGACTTCGGTGCTGGGATTTGCCAAGATCATCAAGAAGAAGCTTAATAAGGTTGTTTTCCCCGCTCTGGAGAAAGATAGCGAGCTTGAGCGGCCTGTGGCGCAGGTCAGGGAGAATATGGAGATCATCGTTTCCGAGGCTGAGCGTCTTACGGAGTTGATTAACGATGTTCTCGATATTGCCAAGATGGAAGCTGGTGAAGTGCAGTGGCGCGATCAGGTTATTTTCATGGCAGATGTGATTCGTCAGTCCGTGGATTCTACCCGTGGTTTGTGGAAGCGCAAGGGAATCGAAGTTCTGACTGACGTAGAGGATGGGCTGCTGCCTGTTCGAGGAGACCGCAGTCGATTAGTACAGGTCATGGTTAATCTCATTTCCAATGCGATCAAATTCACCGAGGAAAGCCCGGTCGTATGCCGTGCGGTTATGGATGGCCGAAATGTTCTTGTTTCTGTCTCTGACAAGGGGATGGGAATTCCAGAAAAGGCCATTGGTGAAATTTTCGATAAGTTCAAGCAAGTGGGCGATACTTTGACAGATAAGCCCACTGGAACAGGGCTTGGGTTGCCTATCAGTAAGCAGATCATTGATTACCACCTTGGCGAAATATGGGTGGAAAGTGATGTTGGGGCAGGAAGCGTTTTCTATTTCTCTATTCCGGCCGCACAGATTCGTACGTCGGATATACCGGAAGAGAGCGAGTGCCAATCGATTATGCCCAAGCCAGACTCTACCATGTTGGTCAGTCAGGTGGATGAGGCCTCTGACCCACTTGTCCTTATCGTGGATGATGATCCCATATTAACTCGGTATCTCACCCAGGTGTTTGAGTCTGAATCGTTCGCAGTTGAAGTTGCTGCTAATGGTGAAGATGCAGTGAAGTTTGCCAGCGAGCATATGCCGAATCTCATTATTATGGATTTGATGATGCCGGGCATGGATGGCCGAACAGCCATTAAATGTTTGCGCAATAATCCATTTACCCGACATATTCCCATTCTGGTGCTTTCGGCCTTGGCAGACGGCATTGCCGCAGGTGGAGATATTGCTCTGACCAAACCTGTAGATGACGTCCGTTTGCGGGAAGTGACGCATTCTCTGCTATTGGAAAAGGATGTTCAACGAGCCTGTATGGTTTTGGGGGACAAGAAGGACGTAAATGTTGAGAATTTATCGGCTGTGGACCCGGAAAATGTTACATTCTGTTCGCCAGAAGAGTTGTGGGCGCATGTGGAAAAGGGGTTCAAGGGAACTATTTTTATCCCCGCAGAAATAGGGGATGTGATAGATGTGGAACTGATGACGAGATTACCCGATGTGGCAGTAGTGATATTGCCGACTTTGGGAGGCAAAGGTTAGCCGCTATAACGGGGTTTTCATAATTGCGTATTCCCCGTATTGTATGTCATAAGCGAAAGACACTGTTCTGAATATAAACGTTATTTCTGTATTATCTGGTTTGTAAGGAGTCGCGCACATGCCAAAGAAAATCCTCATTGTCGATGACGAGGTTCACATCAAAATGCTTCTTGAGCAAACGCTTGAGGAGCTTGAGGACGATTATGATGTGGAATTGTTCACGGCTTCTGATGGTGAAGAAGGACTAGAGTTCATTCGTAGTGAGCACCCTGACCTTATCTTTTTGGATATCATGATGCCTAAGATGAATGGGTATGAAGTCTGTCGTATTGTGATGGACGACAAAGAACTCAATGATGTCAAAATCATCCTTCTTACAGCCAAAGGGCAGGAAGTGGATCGTAAACAGGGGCTGGAACTCGGCGCCAAAATGTATATGACCAAGCCTTTTGATCCAGATGAGATTTTGAAAGTGTCTAAGGATCTCCTCGAGTTATAGGCTGTATTGATTCTTTTATGACTCCGTTGAAGAAATATATACGCCCTGGCGTGTTGCGCAATTTTCTGCGCAAGGCGTGCGAGATGGCCGGAGAAGGTTGCCCTTATGCTATTGTCTACCAAGATGAGGTAGTGATAGTTGAGGGCGCTGAATCTTCTGAGGGGTTCGGGATAAATGACCCTGGCGTGTTGTGCACTCATCTTCAGTTTGATTCCATTCATAGCGGAATACTTTGCCTGCGAGTCGACAGTGGTCCTGACGAAAAGGAACTGGATTGGTACAGGCGACTCCTGAGATTTACCGCCTTTTCCATTCAGGAACATATTGATTTGGAGCGCGCCCGTCGTTCCATTGCGGATGAAGCTCTCACTAAATATCGCGAACTTGCTCTTCTGCACCGATCTGTGCCTATCATCAATAATTCTATGAGCATGCGTGACGTTGTCGGCGCGCTCATTAACGAGTGCCAGCGGGAGAATTATCCCGGCGAATTCGGTATGGTTTTTCTCTCCGAACCTGGCAGCAACAGCTTTCGGGTAGCGGTTAATTATGGGTTCTCTTTTGGTAGCAATCCGCAGCCTTTGGGTGAGAGCGAGTTGTTTCTTGAAGTTGCCAAGTCGGGCAGGGCGGAGATCGTTAACGATCTTCTGGTCGACAAGCGCTGGAGAAATGAGATTCCCGGCCTTGGCTCCATGGCGCTGATTCCCATTGTTTCGCCCAACCGAACAGAGGGTATGCTTATTCTCGCTTCAGAGAATACCGAACTCTTTGACGCTGCCCATCGTCAGTCTCTTTCCACACTGGCATCAGTGGCAGGTATTTCCGTATCCAATGCCTTCAACTTTGAGGGTATTCAGACGCTGATGAACTCCATCATGCAGGCGCTGGCTGAAGCCATCGATTCCAGAGACCCTTATACAGCAGGTCACTCTGAGCGCGTGGCTCATTTGGCCGTGGCGTTTGCTCAGGTGCTGAGTGAGAATACTGATTTCAAGCGTGTTCGATTTAATGATGATCAACTGCGGGAAATCTATTATGCGGGCATTCTTCACGATGTAGGTAAGATCGGCATCAAGGAAGATGTGCTGACCAAGAAGACTCGTTTACCCAAGCGGCGTATGGATGTCCTCCGCGCCCGTTTTCAATTGCTCGGCCAGATGTCAGATTTCGATTGGAACGAGGCGTTTGACGTTATTCGCAGTGTTAACAAAGTGATGACGCCCTCGCAGGAGTCTCTGGATTTCATTAAGGAGTTGGGAGAACAGAGTTGGGAAGTGGGCAAGGATAAATTTCCGCTTTTGTATGACGATGAGCTTGAGGTTTTGCTTTTGCCTTATGGGAATCTTACCGCGGACGAGCGCAGCGAAATTGAGCGCCACCCTGCCGAAAGCGAGCGTATTCTTCAGCATATTCCCTTACAGGATGGATATGGCGATCTGCTTAATATCATTCGCCAGCACCATGAGCGGATGGACGGTTCTGGCTACCCGGATAATTTGGTAGGGGATGAAATCCTCGTGCAGAGTCGCATCATGTCCATCATGGATATTTATGACGCCATTACACAGGAACGTCATTATAAGCCTGCTTTTACCAGACGCGAGGCCATGAAAATCATCACCAAGGAAGCAGAGAACGGTAAGTTGGATGCCTCTTTGGTGGAGTTCTTTCGCGCCAACGCTGATAAAATCGAGAACCTTTCTGCCCGAGTCAAGGGCACGCGTGTGACCCATCTCTCCGAGATCGGCCAGATCACCGGAATGTAATCCGGCTTCTTTTTATTCTTCTTGAAAGAGTGACCGAAATGGTCGCTACTTGATCAGCGCACCGAGGTGACTGAAAGGCACTGCCCCGTTGGCAAACAACGCTGTGCAGAACGGCCCGATAGCCAGTCCGGATTTTTCACGTAGTGTGTTCAGTTCGTGCAGGCCGAGGACCGGCATGACGCGTCCTGCCGGGGCTAGTCGAATAGCACGAACGCGGCTGAGGGATTCCTCTTTGGAATATCCTGCGTCTGTGAGAATCTGCAGACATTTGTCTTGATCTATGTTGCCAACCGCAAGTCCTGCGTCAATCATGGCGAGGGCCGCACGGCTCAAGCCGCGTTGGTGGAGCACCAGTCGATCTTTGGGATTCTCCAAGTAACCGAGTTCATCCAGCAGGTTTTCGGCAAAGGCAAGCCAGCCTGCCATGAACAGTGGATTGGAAATATGCGCGAGCGGGGAGTCCGCTTGAGCGCGTCGCTGGGAATCAAATAGATGGCGGCCCGGATACGTCTGACGAGCAGCCATGAAGACGAATTCACGGCGCATGCGCTTGAGGCGAGTCGGGTCGTCGCGGAATCCACGTCCAGAAAAAATTTGGGGGCTCACGTAACAATGGGAGGCTTCGTCCGGCCATGCTCCCAGCGCTGGCTCGTAGTGAATGGGGCGTAGGGTGGATGCTTGATGCAGCGGTGGTTCTGTGATGCGTAAAGTCGTGTCAGCAAAAACTCCCGGTAATCCTGCTTCAAAGACGAATCCACGAAGTCGGTGAATCTCCCTGATGATCGCATCTTTGGCGCCGAGGTCCTCTTCTGCAGGGCCAGCATAATCAGCCAGTGCTTCCTGCCAACTCGTTCCCAGAGAAGATTCCAGAAAGCGGAGAGACTCGGTGCGGCGGTTGAACTCGTCCTCGGCGATGGCGTAAATTTCTTCGGCGGTTTTATCGGTTCCCAGCACATTGACCGTCATTTCGGAGAATGCTGGGCCTTCACATTCCGGGATTTCAGATCTCGCAGCCACCTGTTTGTCGAATTCCCTGAGTGCTGTCATTGCTTCGGCCAGGAAGCGAGGTGTTTTGCCAACCTTGCCCAGATCGCTTTCACCGAGCTGAGTCAGATAACGGGCACAGTCACGCACCATGGTTTGAGCAAGACCTCGGCTGGTGGGGCTGACAGCTTCGACGTTCTCTTCGGAAAGTCTGATTAAAGCAGGGAGTTTTTTCAGTCGTTTAAGGAATCGCTTCTCTTTGACTCGAGCACTTTTGCTCGGCATCTCTGCGGCCTGAAATAATCCAGTGAAAGCTATCTGTAGATAGAGCCCCGGAGATTTTTCCCAGGTTCGAATGGAATCAAGTTCAGTGATAGCGCAGCTGACGCTGTTGGTTAAAGCGCGGACCGTGGCTTTTTCTTGCGGTGTTTCCGCCTTGGCTTCGGCTGTTTCAAAATCGCTTTTAAACCGGTTCAGTTTGATGACGTGTTTGGCTATGCCCTTGGCGGACAGGTCGTCCCATCGATCAAGGTGATCTGCCGCGTCAGCAACTGGGGGCATAAGGGGGAAATCGCCGGACATACACATGACCGGGAACTGCTTGCCTATGTATGCAAAATATTTCGATGCTGCTTTGATTTTCATTGTCTGGTGATGTCCCGTCTATCTTTGGGCAGCGTACTGCTTCACCAGGCTGTATACTTTGGCGACGAGGTCACCCAGTTCAGCTTTGGAAACCTGATCGTCCGCACCAACGGCAATGCCCTTGTGGTGAAGCGTTTCCGTGATGATGGAGGAACAGAGTACCACCGGAAGCTCCCGGAGGTCCGGGTCTTCCTTGATGTGACGGGTTAGAGTGTGCCCATCCATGGCAGGCATCTCGATGTCGGAAACCACGATGTCCACATACTCGGAAAGAGGAACGCCGTGATTGTGAAGATTCTTTTTGCAACTCACTAGATAATTCCACGCGAGTTCACCATTCTCTGCCAATTGCACTGTCATACCTGCTTTTTCCAGGATGCGGGAAATCATCTTTCTCGCCATGTTGGAGTCGTCAGCTACAAGTACCTTGTAATTGCGGCTGGTGATTTCCTGCTTGAGTGCTTCGGCAGGTTCCTGAATGGGCGGTGCGTCCGGATTGAGATCAGCACAGATCTTTTCCATGTCGAGAATGAAAATAATGCGGTCCGGGAATTTCACAACACCAGTTATGGAATTGACAGTCAGGGATGAAACATAGCCTGTGGGCGCTTCTACTTCACTCCAGCCAATACGGTGAATGCGGGTAACCCCTGAAACGAGAAAAGCTGTCTTGATTCGGTTGAATTCAGTGACAATGACTTTGGGAGCTTCTTTTTGTATCCGATTTTTACCGAGTCGACCGGCAAGGTCTACAAGCGGGATGATTTCATCGCGCAGGTTGAATGCGCCCAGTACGGCGGGATCGGAGACTTCAGGCATATCAGTGAGCTCGGGCATCTGGAGGATCTCCAGAACCTTGGCAACATTGATTCCGTAAAAGCCACGGTAGTCCCCGCTTTCTCGTTGTTCGTCGAGATAAAACTCAACGATTTCGAGTTCGTTGGTACCGGATTCAAGCAGAATTTGGGTCTCTGGCATTAGGGATGTCTCCAAAAGGGTTCGCGCACAAATCGATAAAAGCCGAATCGTATTTATATACCAACCGCTTCCGGTCTTGCAAGCCTCTCAGAGGCAAAAAGAAAAATAATAATGCTTCTTATTCGTCAGGGTCGCCAATGCCGTACTTTTTGATCTTGTAATGGATGGCGCGCCGACTGATTCCCAAGGTGTCCGCTGCTTCCTTTTTAACCCCATTACAATGATCTAAAGCACGAATAATCGCTTGTTTTTCATTGTCTTCCAGTGAAAGTGAATCACCCGTAATAACAGGTGAATCACTCGGCGGCTGGTCAAGCTGTAGGTCTGCTGGTTCGATGATGTTATCCCGACAGAAAACGAGTGCGCCTTGCAAGGCATGCTTGAGTTCCCGGACATTGCCGGGCCATGGGTGTGCCATCAGTTTCTGCATGGCAGCCGGACTGATCTTCGCATCCGGGCAGTTTTGTTCAGCACCAAGCATAGCAATAAATCGTTCAGCCAGAAGGGGAACGTCTTCCATCCGTTCTCGCAGTGGGGGGATCGTCAAAGTGACAACCTTCAGGCGGTAATACAGATCTTCGCGGAACTCTCCGGCCTTTACCTTATTGATGAGATTGGCATTGGTGGCGGCAACCACGCGGCAGGAAACAGTTCGTTCCTTGGTATCGCCTACACGGCGAATGGTTCCTTCCTGAAGGAAACGCAACAGACGCGTTTGCATCTCGGGAGAAATGTTGCCGATTTCATCCAGAAAGAGCGTGCCGCTGTCCGCTTCCTCCATCAATCCAACTTTATCTTTCACTGCGTGGGTGAAGGAGCCTTTTACGTGGCCGAACAGTTCGCTTTCCAACAGGGTCGGCTGAGTCGATCCGCAGTCTACCACCACAAAAGGGCCATCAGCACAAGGGCTGAGGTCGTGGAGAATCCGTGATGCTTTTTCCTTGCCTGTGCCAGATTCGCCCAGCAGTAAAACGGAAACTTTTGCGCGGGCAACTCGTTCTAGCAGCTCAAGAAATCGCGCCATGGCAGGAGCTTCGCCGCCCCAAAGTTCCGTGGTCGGCTGTGATGTCGGTTTGGACTTCTTTGTTTCAGCCTTCGGCTTTTCCAGAATGGTACGAATGCGGCGAACCAGTTCCTTGCCGTCAAATGGCTTGCTGAGATAATCCGCAGCCCCGGCCTGAATGGAGCCAACAGCGTCCGGGATTGTGCCGTGAGCGGTGAGCATGATGATAGGAATATGCGACCAGTTGGTGAGCACTTCTTTGAGCAATCCATGGCCACCCATGCCGGGCATCTTGATATCGGAAACAATGCAGTCCACGGGCTCTCCTGCGAGCATATCCAGAGCGGTCTCGGCACAGTCTGCCAAAAGAGGAGTCATGCCCGAGGCGAGCAGGCGGGCTTCCAGCACTTGTAGGATGTGATCGTCGTCGTCCACAACAAGGACGGTGGGAATATGTATTTTGCTCATGAGAAATCCTTTGCTCCGTCAATGGGAAGAGAAAAACAGAAAGTGGAACCGTGCCCAGCCTGACTTTCCAGCCAGATGCGGCCACCGTGACCGTTGACGATACGTCTGGCGATAGCAAGACCCAAGCCTGCGCCGTCTACGGATTCACGTACACCGGGTTCTCGGTAATATTTGTGAAAGACTCGTTCATGCTCTTCAGCGGGAATACCGGGGCCGTTATCCGTTACGCAGAATGTCGCGCTGTCCCTGTCAGCTTGGGCTGTGACATGGATGGTTGTTTCATTCGGTGAAAACTTGATGGCGTTGCCGACGAGATTAAGAAGAACCTGCTGGATATGCGCTTGATCGCAGACGCAATGTAATGGTGACTTCGGTGTGTCATGGGTAAGAGAAATACTCTTGGCTTCCGCAGTCGGGCTGAGTCTGTTCAGCGTGGAAGTGATGAGCTGCGAACAATCAATTTTTTCGAGCTGGAGTTGCAGTGACTCGGATTCCATTCGGGATACGGACATAAGCCGGGTGAGTAAGTCAGACAGTCGGATGGCCTCTTTTTCGGCAATAGAGAGGAACCGTTTCTGCTTTTCATTTACTTCGCCGAATGCGCCTTCGCCAATGAGATCCACAGCTTCACGGATGGATGTCAGCGGCGTGCGGATTTCATGGCTGAGCATGGCGATAAAGTCGGCACGCATCTTTTCTTCTCGTCGCAGTCGGGCGGCCATAGCGTTGAATGTAAGTGCGAGTTCGCCAAGTTCATCATCGGAGAAAATCTGTACGTCACGGGGTGGTGCGCCAGTGCCCAACTCGCGAATGCCGCGTCGGATTTCGGTCAGTGATTTATTGATATAGTAGGCAAGGGCAAGGCTGCCGCCGATGCCGATGGCGAGGCAGAGGATGAGGCCGTACAAGCCTATGTCCGTTGCTCGTTCTCCGGCTGCATGAAGTTCAGTCAGGCTGATCTGCATGTCCGCCTGATTGTCCAGAAGGGATTGCTCCAGAATGTCGGTCCATTCTAGTATTGTGGTGTCCGGCAGAGGGTCTGCACCGCTGTCTGCCGGGTCGAGAGTGAGTTCGAATTCCCGTGTCAGGTCCTGCCATTCGGTCCTGTACTGAGGGTGCTCTTTCATAGTGGCATTGAGGATTTCGCCAAACCGGGTGAGGTCCTCAACAATGAATTCAACCGCCTCGTCATTGCCTAGAATCTTGTAGCGCCGGATGTTGTCCTGCACGCTGTAGAGACGCTCCAGCATGCGCTGAATAGCTGAATCAACTTCATGATTTTCATTGGCTATATGACTGGAGACCTTCGCGTCCTGCCGGACTTGCTGAAACAGGTACGCTGTGGTGGCAAAAAATACCACAATGAGCGCGCACGACCAGACGAGCAGCTTGGAGGCGAGATTCAATTTACGGACGGATGCCATAGGGAATGTTTAGCCTTTTTGAGTGCAAACAGCAAAGACCACCTGTCCGCTATGGTACTCACAGCGGTAGGTGGTCTTGGAAAACTGGATTTGGAACTAGCCGCGAACTGAGAAGTTCTTGTGTTCCTTGTCGTAGGCAATGGCATTGCATGTGACACTGACTAGATCGAGAACCGGGGACTCGTTCTTTACCTTGTCGCGGAAGGTTGCATAGGCATCGGCACCGCCCTGCACTAAAATTTCTGCCTTCTTGTCTGCGACGTTGCGAACCCAGCCTTTGAGCCCAAGCTGATTGGCCGCATCCTGAACCCATGACTGGAAATTTCCACCAGTGACCTTGCCTTCGACGATACAGGTATAACTCTTCATTGTGCGCCTCCGTGAGAATGTGAATTTCTACGCTTATAATAAATATAAGAAAAAAAACGCTTCGTGGAAAGGGGTTTCCAGAAAAAAAAGAACAAGGCGTTTGCGTTTGCGGAAATCCGATATCCTTTGGATGGGGGGCGGAGTATATACACAGTCTGCTCTAACTGCTTCGCAACCTGGAAGTAGAGGTTTCCTCATGCGTTCCTTATTTATAGCCGTGATTGTGGCGGCAATACTAGCTTGGTCGGCTGCGGCCTTCGCGTCTTTGCCTTATTATAATCAGGATCTTGGTTACACCATCTGGCTTGCAGATGAGTGGTCCGAAGCTCCCGATGCTGTGCTTTCTCATTATCGAGATTTTCATGACGGCGTCCCTGCCAGCATGGTTGGCTGGGAGGCTGGCTATCTATTGGAAGGTGCGTCCACCAGTCTGCTTGTTTCCGAAATTCACGGAAGAGTGGCGTCCAAGTCAAGCATCAATAATTTCAATTACCACGTAGTTCGCGATCTCATGCGGCGTTCCAAAGCCTCGGCTGAAGGGCAGCAGGAGAATCAGATGGCCCTGAAGTGCGCTAACTATAATTCTCACAAGAAAATGCTTCGTCTTGAAATGGAAGCATCTCATCCATCCGGCCAGCGTATGACGTCCATTGTCTATATTGTGTACACGGCCAAAGGCATGCTCAAGTTTGTCGGGTTGGCTGAACCGGGGGACAGTCGTGGCATTGAAGCCATTGATGCTGCGGTAACCTCGCTTTATCTCGACAACGGCTTCGGTCAGTAGGCGTTGACGTCAGAGGCGGGCGCGGATACATTTACCAGAGGTGGGCAACCGTGGTCCTTGGTCTGCGCAGGATTTGGTGCGTAGGCTGAGGGTGGTTTTCCAACCTCTTGGTATGTTGTGCCTATTTATAAGGCACGCCCTTTGCTCTGTTTGTGGTGGAGAACCAAAATGAAAATCGCTGCCCTCATATTGTCACTGACGCTTATGGCGTCGCCCTGTTTCGCCCTAGAGTACCCCCTGCCGGATTCTTTGATCATTGTGGCATCCAATCGGGATGGAAAGAAGAACGGCGGTCAGCCGGGCGGTAAGGTCGTGATTTCGGGCAAGGGGGGCAAGGTCACGGATGTAAAGAAGCCCAAAGGCAAGAAGTCCAAGTAGTGCAAGGAACGAGAAAGCCCCCGAAACCATGTGGTTTCGGGGGCTTTCTTATGGGCAATAAAAACTATTGAGCGGTGTTGCACTCGGGAGTTCCCGGATCAGTGCCGGATTCCATGAGCTTGGCACGGTATTCCTTGACCTCATCCATGGAGTTCCAACCTTCGTACATTTCCTTCCATTCTTCAAAGGTCATGCGTTCAGCGTCCAGATGCTGCTCGTGCATCTTGAGCCAGACGTTGAAGATGTACATTTCCACTTTGAATGTGGAATTGTCGAAAACCTGCGGCAGGACGGTGCCTTCGTATTTCTGTCCATCCAGGCGGGCGGCCACGAAAGAGCAGAGGTTATCCTGAGAGCGCTTGTAGTCGGTCACCGCGTTGTTCACGAGGTCAGCGAAATGATGCAAGTGGGTGTCGTATTCCAACAGGGAAGCCATGACGTCGTCCGGGATTTCGACCCAGAGCTTGTCATCTTTTTCCACAACAAAATAAAAACGGAGCCACTGGTCGAACTGGAATACGTTCAGGGTGTCCTGGACCGCATTTTTTACGCTGACGCTTCTGATCATTATACTATACCTCTTCGATGATTGACGTTGGAGAGAGGGAATATGGTCATCATATGGCTTCTCGTCAAGGGGAAATCACTGCATTGAGGGCTAGACAAAGCGAAGACTATTGGTATATGAAGTGCGGCTCGAAAGAAAGAAAAGCCCTAGCGGGCTGAAATATCAAGGAGACCATAATGGCACGTCACAAGAAGCATGAGCGTAAGAAAGAACTGGATCGTAAACGTCAGCGTCGTAAAAAAGCGATTAAGGCAGCTATCAAAGTAGCCAAAGCCGCAAAAGCTTAGCAAGTCGTCCATAGCGCGCCATCTGCGTTGTTGCTGCAAACAAATCAAAACTTCACGTAGGAAGACTACGCTTCGGTCTTGATTTGTTTTTGCGCCTCGCAGCTGACGCACTCTGAACAATTTGTCCGTTTTTTATCTATTTTAAAGATATCAGGGTGAGCTTGTATGCCTATCTATGAATATCAATGCGCGAACTGCCAGACCATTTTTGAGGAATGGCAGTCCGGTTTTGAAGATCGCGAAATGGAATGCCCCGAATGTGGTGCGCAGTCCAAGCGACTTATTTCCCATTCCTCTTTCCATCTGAAGGGCGGCGGCTGGTACTCTGATGGGTACGGTGGAAAGAAGTCCGGCTCAACGCCGGGCGAAGCAGCAAAGCCAGCAGAGGCGGACAGTAAATGTCCAGCCAAGGCTGACTCAGGCGGAGCAGACGCAGCTCCGGCTACAACGACATCCTCGGACACATCGTCCGCAGGATCCGCATCCTAATGAAGCGGAAAAAGGCAGCCACGGCTGCCTTTTTTTATGATAATAGTCACTCACACCGACGTCAAAGAGAGAGATAACCGATGCTTGAGAGATATTCACGCCCCGAAATGAGAGATTTGTGGACCTTGGAAAACAAGTTCCGCGTTTGGTTGGAAGTTGAGCTGGCCGTGACCAAAGCATGGGCTGAAATGGGTAAAGTGCCTCAGGAAGCCTGCGACGAAATTCACGAGAAAGCGGATTTCGAATTGGACCGAATCCTCGAGATTGAGGAGACCACTAAGCATGACGTTATCGCTTTTCTTTCCGCTGTGGAGGAGAAGGTTGGTCCTTCTTCCCGTTACATCCATCTCGGTTGTACTTCCTCCGACATTGTAGACACTGCCAACGGCGTGCTGCTTACCCGTGCGGGCGACATTATTGCCGAGGGCATCGACCGTATCCTTGGTGTACTCAAGGACATGGCTCACGAGCACAAAGGCTTGATCTGCATGGGCCGTACCCACGGTATCCACGCTGAACCCACCACATATGGCCTCAAATTTACCGGTTTCTACGCCGAGTTCCAGCGCCATAAAGAGCGCTTTAATGCAGCTCGCGAAAACATCCGTGTAGGCAAGCTCTCCGGTGCTGTTGGTACATTTGCTGCCAACGATCCGGAACTTGAAGAGCGTACTTGTGCTCTGCTTGGCCTCACTCCTGATCCCCACTCCACCCAGATTGTACAGCGTGACCGTTACGCCCAGTTTTTTACTTCCCTGGCCATGCTTGCTGGCGGTATTGAGCGACTTGGTATTGAGTTGCGTCACTTGCAGCGCACTGAAGTTCTTGAAGTGGAAGAAGGTTTCTCCAAAGGGCAGAAAGGCTCTTCGGCCATGCCGCATAAGAAGAACCCCATTTCAGCAGAGAACCTCAGCGGACTTGCTCGCGTTATTCGTTCCAACTCCGTGGCTGCCATGGAGAACCAGGCCCTCTGGCACGAGCGTGATATCTCCCATTCTTCAGTAGAACGCCTTATCATGCCAGACACCACTGCGCTCATCGATTACATGCTGCACCGCATGTCCGGTGTGTTGGAGCGTTTGGTTGTCAAGAAGGACAACATCGAACGCAATCTCATGGGATCTTACGGACTCTTCTACTCCCAACGTGTACTCGGTATGCTCATTGGTACCGGCATCACGCGTCAGGCTGCCTACGAAATGGTGCAGAAAGTTGCCATGCGTTGCTGGGAAAACAAGGTACAGTTCGAGGATGAAATTCGCGAAGATGTGGAAATAAACAAACATCTTGAATCTAACGACCTTGACGAAGCTTTCGACCCCTCGTATTACAAGCGGTATGAAGGCGTTGTTTTTAATCGCGTCTTTGGAGAATAAGCAAATGAATGAATTAAAAACCAAGCTCGCAAAGCTCTTATTGGAGTTGTCTTACCGTGAGGGAGACTTCACATTGACCTCTGGCAAAAAAAGCGAGTATTATTTTGATTGCAAACAGACCGCTTTGCACGCCGAAGGGAGCTATCTCGTCGGCCGCCTCTTTGTTGAAATGCTCAAGGATTTCGACTGCAAAGGCGTAGGCGGTATGACTCTTGGTGCCGATCCTCTGGTGTCTAGCACAACCGTTGTTTCCCATCTGGAAAAACGGCCCATGCCTGGATTCATCATCAGGAAGAAGTCCAAGGGCCATGGCACCAACCAGTATCTGGAAGGTCTCGCTAACTTTGAAGAAGGCGATAAGGTTGTGTTGCTGGAAGATGTTTGCACTACAGGCGGTACTCTGATTCAGGCAGCCGAACGCGTGCGGGACGCAGGGCTGGAAATCGTAGGAGTACTGGCTGTTCTGGACCGCGAAGAGGGAGGCAGTGAGGCTCTCAAGGAAGCGGGGCTAGAACTCAGCGCGATCTTCACTCGTAAAGAGTTACTGGCGGCTGGTGGCAGATAGGCCCATCGGGGAGTTTTTTGTTCGGGGATAAACCGAACGTAAGGAGTTGTTTGAGCGCCGTATGCGTGTACTGATCACTGTATTGACCATTCTTTTGTGTGCCGCCTCAGCTATGGCTGAGGGATGGACGCCGACTCTTTCGTCTCATGACTACGGTCCAGAGCGGATCGTAGCTGTGGACAAATCGTCGCAAACACTCATCATGCTGGAGCAGAAATCGCCCCTGCGTGAAGTGGGGCGTTTCTCGTGCACAACCGGTCAATCCGTTGGTGATAAGTTCGTTGAAGGCGATCTTCGCACTCCTGAAGGCGTATATTTCGTCGGCTCCAAAATTAATCGCAAGCTTGATTGGGGGTTGTATGGCAACCTTGCTTACTCCCTCAATTATCCCAATCCTATAGATCGAATTAAAGGGAAGACCGGCGGTGGCATTTGGTTACACGGCCGTGGTAAGACTTTTGTTCCTCGTGATACTCTTGGTTGTATAGCACTCAAAGTGCCTGATATGCGCGAGGTTGAGGAGCAGCTCTCTTATGGTATGCCCGTAATTGTTGGCAGTGATATTTCTTGGACTCAGGAAGAGGGTAAGACTTCCGATATGGCTTTGAACCTCGTGGAAAGGCTGAATGCCTGGGCCAACGACTGGCAGAACGAGAGTGATGCGTTCTTTAGCTATTATGATCCTGCATTGATGAACCTGTCCGAAGGGCTGGATTATAAGGGATTTGTTGATCACAAGAAACGTGTTTTTGCTGCCAAGCCGTGGATTCATGTCATGGTGGGCAATGTTCGAGCCGCTCCTGGCCCCGACTACTGGGTTACTTGGTTTGATCAGTACTATCGTACCCCCGGCATGGTTTCCACTACGGGTAAACGATTTTACTGGATGAAAGATCCAGAAGGGAATTGGCGCATTGTTGGTCGTGAATACGTTCCAGCAAGCGAAGATCTCACTGGAAAGTATATTGCTGCCAAGTCAAAAGAAGTCGAGAAAGTCATCGATACATGGCGTTCAGCGTGGCTTAGCATGGACGCGGATACTTATGGAAGTCTCTACAATCCACAAGCAGTGCAGGGAAAGCGCCGTGGCGCAACCCATATAACTGATTACAAAAAGACATTGTGGGCAAAGACTCCTCCTGCTATGGTTTCTGTTGACGACGTGAAGATCACCCCTCACCCCAAGGGACTTCAGGTTGCCTTTATGCAGACGTTCGAGGATGCAGGCGGTTACTCCGACATCGGTCGTAAAACCATGGTCCTGACCCCGAATGGAGACACGTGGAAGATCGACAGCGAGCAGTGGAGACGGGGTAAATGAGTGATTCAAAATATAGCGTGCTCTTCATGAGAGACGACCGGGATGTGACGCGATATCGCGTTAGCCCGTTTTGGCTCAAGATGTTCATCTGTACGCAGGTGTTTCTTTTCCTGTGTGCGGCTGGCGGAATTTACATGGGCGTTCGCGGTTTCAAGATCAATTCCGGCCTTCATGTTGAGAACAAGGGGCTTGAACAGCGTCTTGTGGATGCAGAAGTTCGCTTGGAACGTTTGGGTAACATGGAGAAAATCCTCCAGTCCTATGATCCTGCCGAACTGCAGTCCTTGCTTTCCTCCGCTACTACAGCGGTAGAGCAGCAGGTAGAGCAGGAAAAGGTTGATCTCAATAAAGTCTTTGTCCGCGCCAATACCGGTCAGGTGGGTGTGGAGAATCTGAGCGTTAAGCTTGATAAACGAAAAATTTCAGTTTCTTTTGAACTCAATAATCTCAGGGCATCCACGGCGGTGGTTGGTCAAGCGTATCTTTCCTTCGTAACGAAAGATGGCTCACCGCAGGCTGCTAAATACAAGAAGGGAGACCTGAGCTTCCAAATTCAGCGTTTCAAGCGCATCCAGACGTCCTTCCTTCTGCCTGATGGCGTAGAAGAGAAAGATCTGTTTGGACTCCGCCTCGAAATCAAGGGTAAGGGTGGAGATGTCATCTATGCAGAGACATATCCTTTCTACCACATTATTTCTTAGCCTGTTTCTGGCTCTCTTCGCTTCCCATGCCCTTGCCGGCTCTTGGGAGCACTCCTTCTTTTCTGGTACCCAGTACCCGCTCAAAGTCGTGTATCTGGAAGGCGAACAGCCTGGTCCGACTATTATGGTTCAGGGCGGCATTCAGGGCGACGAGACCGCTGGTTTTGTCACGGCTCAGTTGCTGACTCAGGCCAAAGTTACCAAGGGCAACATCATCATATTGCCACGTGCCAACGTGCCGTCCATCAATCTGCGCAAACGGCAGATTAATGTGGATATGAATCGACGTTTTGATCAGGACTACAACCGTTTCTACGAAGATCGTGTAGCCCGCGTCATTCGTTTCCTTCTGGCACAGAGCGATGCCTTCATTCATCTGCATGAGGGAAGCGGCTTCTATAATCCTACATATGTCAATAAGTTGCGTAATCCTAAGCGTTACGGTCAGTCGATTATTGTGGACACATTGGTGTACGACAAGATCGATCTCGCTCAGACAGTCAACTCGGTTTTGAGCGAGTTGAATGAGACCATTGGTAGTCGCGACTACCAATTTAAGCTTTTCAATACCAAGACGTTCGATAAAGGGACCAACTATCCGGAGATGCGCAAGTCGCTTACCTGTTACGCTCTTGCCGAGCACGGTATCCCGGCTATGGCCATCGAGGTCTCCAAATCCATACGACAGCTTGATTGGAAGGTTCGCCAGCAGCTTGCGGCCACTGTCATGTTGCTCAATCGATTTGGTGTATCCGTTGCCATGCCCGAGTTCAGCGATGCGGATGTCAGGGCATATGCTCGCAAGGGTGTTCGAGTTCGAATCAACGGGCGGGTCATGAAGAACGACGGGGTGATCAATCTCGCTCCGGGTGCAACGCTGGCTGTAGAGAAGGTCTCTTCCGGGCCGATTGCGTTCGCGCCGGAGTTGGCACTATTTGCTTCGGATCGTCCGGGTGTGAATCTGATGCAGGCCCGTCGCATGGCGTTGGAGCCATTTACTGAACTGGAATTGCGAAGTGATGGAAAACGCGTTGCTCGGACCCGTGTGAAGTGGACCGGGAAAATGCCGAACTCACCGCATGATGATGAGCCTGTGTTTATGTGCTGGCTCAATGGCAAACCCATTTTTGTTCGTGATGGTGAAGTGCTGCGTACTGTTCTCGGTGATCAGTTGATTCTCGAGGGATTGTGGGGCAGCGACCGCCAAGAAGTGATTAACCTCAAGGGTTTTGTTGCCATCGCATGGGCAAACAACGGTCAGGATATGGGATGGGAAATCATCCTTGATCCAGACAATTTCATGGCTAAGTATAGTGTGAAGTCAGACCGTCCTGGAGCAACACGATATAAAGTTGTTCGCGAAACGACAGGCGCCCCCAAAGCTTCTTTTTATATTGATATTGAGCCTCGTACAATTCATGCTTTGCGTTTGATTGATAAACAAGGGCAACCCTTGCTCGTTCCATGGACGGCTGGTGGAAGTTACCGATTGCCTGAAGGCGAATATGTTCTGGACGCGGCTTGGTCTAACGGTCCCGGGAATAAGGTTGTTGCAACCACACAAAGCCTACCGCTTGATCCAGGTAGTAGCTTTACCGTAGATTATGCGAAGCCTGTTGAATTAACAGTCCGTCACGCCACCACATTTGGTGGGCTGGGGACCATGACATTTTCAGCCGGGGGACTGGCTGAACGGGATGCTCATCGAGTGAATTAGAACCGTCCGCGAGGGCGGTTTTTTGTTGCCCAAACCAATGGAGGAAATATGACTGTTGAACGCATTCTTCGTGGTATGGCTGGCTTCGTTGTCCTCTTGAGTCTCATCTTGGCTCACTATCATTCTCCCAACTGGCTCTGGCTTACTGCGTTTGCCGGGCTGAATCTCCTCCAATCGTCATTCACTAATTGGTGTCCTGCTATGACGATTCTCAAAAAGATGGGCGTTAAAGAATAGCATAGATCGTTTTTCGTAATCCTACGATATTCATCGTGCTCGTTAGGTGTGATGGATTTTTCTGGCGTGCTTTGAGGAGCGTCAGTGAAGGAGTGTACAGAGGCTATTCTGTCCTTCCGTATGGATACATGATCTTCCACCCCCAGACAGCAACGGTAGTGCCAATGAACGCGCCGAAGAGCACGTCCGATGGGTAATGCTTGAGTGCAAAGATTCTGGATATTCCAACTAATAGGGCTACTGCGAGCGCTGGGTAGCGTAACCTCGGAATGACATAACCGATGGCGACCATGCTGGAAAAGGCGCGTAATGTATGGCCGGACGGGAATGAGTTGTACAGATACTTGTCTGTCAGCGGGAAGAAGCCATATATATCCGATTTGAACAAGAGGGGCGGGCGCGCTCTGCCAAATGCATCCTTGAGAACATCACCAATGACAATGGCCGCACTGACGCTAATGCATATGTAAAGTATGTGTTTTGACCGCTTGGTTAGCCCATTATTAAGGGCATCGAATGCGGCGAGAATAAATCCGGCAGCTAGGATGAGTTTGACGAAAGAACTATTGGATTCGAGCGATATTTCTTTAGCGAGGCTATGCCAGCCTGTGTTTTTGAGTGTGAGGGCGGCTTCGGCGGCGGGACGGTCAAAGAAAAAGTAGCTGATCACGATGAGTACCGCGACGATGCTGGCGGAGATCAGGGTCTTGGTGGCGGTGCGGTCCATATGCGCTCCGGCTGTTAGTCCATCAATTTGCCAATACCAAGCAAAATGGCTCCAACGACGAAGGTAATGGAGCCGAAGAACCAGATATCATAGAGTGCGAGTGTGCCAGCAATAAGGATCAGCAGTACCCCGCTGATAAGGCAGATGCGCCCATTATTGGACATATCTTGATTGACTTCGGTTGGTTGTCTTACAATTCGAGCGCCACAATAGCGGCACGTCAATGAATTGCTGGCCATGGGGCTGTCACATTTAGGGCATCTCATAATAGAAGTAACATACAGGAAAAGATAGATTTTTGGTAGTCCCCATCCTTGAGCTCTTCTCGTTTTGCTGTAAAAATAGTTCTCAATAATTAAAATATTCGAAATTGCTGATATTATTGCTGATTCCTCAGTGGCTCTCATTGTTACGACCTATGTATTCCCCCTCTCCAAATAAGACTGTCGACCTATATTACTCAATCATGTGATGAATTATAACGGCCTAGGTGTGAATAGATCTTCATGCTAGCGTGCACTTCTAATTAATCGCAGTAAAAGCGAAATGTTGTGTTTAGGGGGAAAGTCGGTCGTCAGGCATGGGGGTGCCTGGAGCATGTTTAACTAGGAGGGGTCGCGTGAAAATTCGTCCAAAATTTATATTATCCATTATATTGCCAGTGGTTATCGCCATGGTGACAGTTTCTATCGCAACGTCTCTTAAGGTAAGCGGTACAGTGATGGATCTGTTTGAGAAATCATCATCTGAGCAGCTTGCAATTATTGAGATTCACATTGATGAAGTCCTTGAGAACGGTAAGCAGAATAGCAGCACGTTAGCGGGTATGAGCTTTTTTCAGAATAAGGATGGAGCTTTTACAAAATATTTTAATCGTTCAGAAAAACTGTCAACGAAACATTCTGATATGGGACCTGATGAGGCTACAGCTCTTGCCGTTTGTCAGAGCATGTTGAAGAGTCATCCCTCGTATGCTTTTGCCTATGCTGGTTATGTTGATGGTTCGTATGTCGGTTCGCCTGAAGAGCTGCTTGATTCATACGATCCGAGGCAACGTCCTTGGTATAAGTCGGGTATGGCTGCTTCTGAAGTTACAGCATTACTGCCAGCCTATCGCTCTACAGACGGAACTCCTTTGGTTACGCTGGCAACCAAGATCAAGAATAATTCAGGCTCAATTGTGGGTATTGCTTCCATCGACATTGGGCTTGGAAACCTGACAAAGATGGCGAAGGGTATCCGTATTGGTGAGACAGGATTTATCATTATTGTTCAGGGTGATGGGGTTATTCTGGCCGATCCGAGCGATGAGCAGCATAATTTCAAGAATATTTCTGAGCTTAACCTTCCCGCGTATGATGTGATCTCGCGGACTACGGATGGCATTGTTCAAGATATCGAGCTTCATGGAAAAAGCATGGTCGCCAACGTTATGACTTCTACCAATTCTGGCTGGAAGGTTGTTGCTTTCATTGAAGAATCGGAAATTTTGGCTGCATCACATGAAGCAACATTGCAGACTGTCCTTATCGGTCTTGTTGTTATTCTCATCTTTGGCATAGTTGGTTGGAAGATGGCTTCATCCATGGCAAGCCCGATTATTAAGAGTGGTGCTTTCACCAAGGAAATTGCTCAGGGTAACCTGACTGCGCAGATTGATGTGACAGGCAAGGATGAACTCGCAGCTCTTGCTGGTGATCTTCAAGGCATGAGCAGTAGCCTTCGAAATGTCGTAGGCACTGTTCGAGAAGCTGTTTACAATATCGCATCCGGTAGTGAGGAAGTCTCTGCCACTGCGGAGAATTTGTCTCAGGGAGCAACTGAGCAGGCTGCTAACGTAGAGGAAGTTTCTTCTTCTATGGAACAGATGGCTGCCAATATTCGCCAGAATGCTGAAAATGCCGTCAAGACTGAAAAGATGGCTAGTAAGACTGCTGAAAACGCCGAAAAGGGTGGCCAGTCCGTTGCCAAGACCGTGACTGCAATGCGGGAGATCGCTGATAAAATTTCCATTGTGGAAGAAATCGCACGTCAGACCAATTTGCTTGCATTGAATGCCGCCATTGAGGCTGCTCGTGCTGGCGAACACGGTAAGGGATTCGCCGTTGTTGCCGCCGAAGTTCGTAAGCTCGCAGAGCGCTCGGGTGAAGCTGCAGCAGAAATTAGCGAATTGTCTGCAACTAGTGTTGATATTGCAGAATCTGCCGGGGACATGCTCTCTGAGATGGTTCCCGATATTAAGGCTACCGCTGAACTGATTCAGGAAATTGCTACTGCTTCAAACGAGCAGAATGAAGGTGCTAATCAGGTGAACAACGCTGTGCAGCAGCTTGATTCCGTCATTCAGCAGATCGCATCGGCCTCTGAGACCATGGCTTCCTCTTCGGAAGATTTGTCCAGTCAGGCCAATCATCTTATGAATACAGTATCCTTCTTCCAGATTGATGGTCGTGGACATTCTGCAGCCCCGACAGTTCAGTCTCGTCCGAAGGTCGTACAAACACCTAAAGCCGCACCCGCTGCTCCTAAAGCAGCACTTGGTCAGGGCGTGAGTTTGGATATGACTAATGACGAGGAGTTTGAACGCTTCTAGCGTTTTTCGTAAGTGAATAATAAGAAGCCCTTACGCCTCGGCGTAAGGGCTTCTTTTGTTTGAATGAAACTTGGTTGCGTGTGCACCGCTGATACCAAGGCTTCATGGGTGACAACAGCCTCGGTTTGGGGTAAGTCAAGCGGTGGTGAAATTTCTTGAATTCAGCGTTAACCCGGCTGAATCACGAGTTAATATATACTGGATTAGTACGAATTAAAGAGAGGGAATAATGAGTGGAATTGGTAAGCGGATTCGCTTTTATCGCGAAAAGCAGAATTTGAGCATTGAAGATTTGGCAAACCGCACGGTTTTGGAAGAGGATTTCATCCGTGCAGTGGAAGATGACGACATGTACCCCTCGCTTCGCCCGTTGGTGAAGCTGGCACGCGCTTTGGGCGTACGTCTTGGCACTTTCCTTGACGACCAGGTCTCAAGTGATCCGCTCATCGTCAAAGTGGCCGAACGTGAAGAAGAGATCACCATGCATCCTGACGGCAAAGAGCCGGGCATGATTTTCCATTCTTTGGGCAAGGGCAAGACTGATCGCCACATGGAGCCGTTCTTCATCGAAATGCTGCCCAAATCCGGCAAGGATGACACCCTTTCCTCTCACGAGGGTGAGGAATTCATCATCGTTCAGTCCGGTCAGGTGCGCATCAAATACGGTCAGGAAGAATCTATCCTGTCTGCAGGCGACACCACCTATTTCAATTCCGTAGTTCCGCATAGCGTGACCTGTTATGGTGACGAGAAAGCAGAAATCTACGCAGTCCTGTACTTCCCGGAGTAAGCAATCATGGCAGCATTACGTGACGTAACCCTCGGCCAGTTGCTGGACGAGGCCGTTGAGAAGTGGCCTGATACCGAAGCCGTTGTCTATGTGGATCGCGACTTCCGCCTTACTTACAAGGAATTTGGCGAACTGGTGGATACCGTTGCCAAGGGCCTTATGGCTCTCGGCGTCAAGAAGGGTGACAAAGTTGCAGTCTGGGCGAACAATGTGCCGTACTGGGTTACTCTCCAGTTTGCCACGGCCAAGATCGGTGCCATCCTGCTGACAGTGAATACTCACTACCAGTCTCACGAAATAAAATATCTTTTGGAGCATTCCGAGACCGAGAATCTCTTCATTATTGGAGACTATCGCGGTCACGACTACCTCCAGTCCATCTACGAACTGATTCCGGAACTGAAGATTCAGGAACGCGGTCAGCTCAAGACGAACAAGTTTCCCAAGCTTAAGCGTGTGTTCTATCTCGGTCATGAAAAACATCGCGGTCTCTATTCCGTACCGGAACTCCAGGCCATGGCTGCCATGGTTTCCGACGAAGAATATCAGGCCCGTCAGGACACGCTTGATCCGCATGATGTGGTAAACATGCAGTACACCTCTGGAACCACCGGGTTCCCCAAAGGTGTTCAGCTCACCCACCACAACATCGGCAACAACGGTTACTGGATCGGCAAGAACCAGAACTTCCAAGCGGGTGAGCGTCTTTGTCTCACCGTGCCGCTCTTCCACTGTTTTGGTTGCGTGCTCGGCGTACTTGCCTGCGTCAATCACGGTGTCACCATGGTTATCATGGAGGACTTTGTTCCCCTTGAGGTCATGAACGCCATCGACGTGGAGAACTGTACCGCCGTATACGGCGTCCCCACCATGTTTATCGCCATGCTCGACAATCCCATGTTCGAGCGGTTCGATTACTCATCACTTCGTACTGGAATCATGGCAGGCTCGCCCTGTCCTGTTGAGGTCATGAAACGAGTTATGGACAAGATGAACATGAAAGATATTACCATCTGTTACGGCCTGACCGAGACCAGTCCGGTCATGAGTCAGACCAAGATTGGTGATTCCATGGCGCACATGACAGAAACTGTCGGTGCCGCTATGCCCGAAATTGAAATCAAGATCACTGATCCTGAGACTGGCAAGGAATGCCCCTCCGGTGTGCAGGGCGAAGTTTGCTGTCGTGGCTACAATGTCATGAAAGGCTACTACAACAATGCCAAGGCCACCGAAGAAACCATCGACGAAGATGGTTGGCTTCATTCCGGCGATCTCGGTGAGTTAGACGAAGACGGCTACCTCTCCATCACCGGACGTCTCAAGGATATGATCATCCGTGGTGGTGAGAACATCTACCCGCGTGAACTCGAAGAATTCCTCTACACCATGGACGGCGTTCTCGATGTACAGGTTGCTGGCGTACCTAGCCAGAAATTCGGTGAGCAGGTCGGTGCGTTCATCATTCTCAAGGAGGGAGCGAATATCCAGCCTGAGGATGTCGTGGATTATTGTCGTGGAAAAATATCCCACTACAAAATTCCAAAATACGTGACGTTTATGGAAGAATATCCCATGACTGCATCGGGCAAAATTCAGAAATACAAACTCCGCGATCACGCTCACGAATTGTGGCCTGACGCGTAGATATGAGATTGAAGACTGGGGGGAATCTTTTGTAAAAGGTTCCCCCCAGCCCCCCCTCCTAAACTTTTTGGCGCGCCGCCAGAGAAGTTGGAGGGTCGAGATAGAGAGAGTTGGCGGCGTGGGGGTGATGCCTCTTTTGGTGATACTCGATGACTCACCATGAAAACTCTAAGAAACAGCGCAGATAATTTAGGCTAACCTACAGTCTCTCTGCGCCGTTAATACAAAAAGTTTTGGAGATTCTTAAGAACCTTTTACGAAAGGGTCTTAAGCCGCCGGAGGCATCTTTTACTAAGGAGACTTTGATGGAACAGTACAAGGAAATTGCGCCTCGGCTAATCGGGCTGCGTGAGGGCATTGGCTGGACAGTGAAGGAAATGGCTGACTTGTTGAGCCTTCCGGAAGAGAAAGTTGCATCGTACGAAACCGGGACTGTTGAGATTCCGGTTGGCTACATGCTGGATGTTTCTCGCCTGTGTCGTGTGGATTTGACCACATTGATTTCTGGTCGCGAACCTCATTTGAAGTCTTACTCCTTGGTTCGCAAGGATGAAGGTTTCTCTGTGGATCGCCGTGAAGATTACGACTACAAGAGCCTTGGCTACAAGTTCGCTGGGCGCCAGATGGAGCCGTTCCTTATCACCGTACCGTCCAAGAGCGGTGAGGAGATGGTGGAAACTGCGCACCGTGGTCAGGAATTTATTTATGTGCTGGAAGGCCGCCTCGAAGTTCGCCTCAAGGGTGAGCCACTGATTGTAGAGGTTGGTGATTCTCTGTATTTTAATTCCGAGACGCCGCACGCATTGCGCGGGCTGGACGGCAAGGAAGTCAAGTTTCTGGACGTGATTCTCTAGGGTTGGCCGTTCGCTTTCTGCCAACCCGGACCAAGTATCGACTGCTACCCAACGTATCAACGACACTGAATCACGGAGAGAATCATGTTTAAAAAAGAAGAATACACCAGCTATGCGGATATGTGCGCCCGGTACAAACCGGAGTGTCCTGAGAATTTCAACTTCGCTTTTGATGTCCTCGACGGTCTAGAGCCGTCTAAGACTGCGCTCATCCATGTAGATGATGCAGGCACTCGTCGCGAGTTCGATTTCAAGTTCTTTCAGGAGACATCCTCCAAGCTTGCTAACGCACTCGTTGCCAAAGGCGTGAAGAAGGGCGATCGCGTCATGCTCGTCCTGTATCGCCGCATGGAATACTGGACTGTCATGCTCGCGCTGCACCGTATCGGCGCACTGCCTATCCCATCTCCATCCCTGCTGACCAAGAAAGATATCTCCCAGCGTGTGAATTACGCTGGTATCTCCGCTATTATCTGTGAGGATTCCATCTGCGCTCGTGTGGACGAAGCCAAGCCCGATTGTGACGGCCTCAACCTGCTGGTACAGATCGACGGTCAGCTCAACGATGGTTGGCTCGATTATGAAGCTCTCATGGCCGAGGGTGATGCCTCCTATCCGCGTCCTGCTGACGCTCCTTGTGGCGATGACCCTATGGTTATCTTCTTCTCTTCCGGTACTACCGGGCTGCCCAAGATGGTGCTGCATAACTTCAACTATCCTGCGTCCCATTTCTCTACTGGTGCCCACTGGCACGATCTGGAAGATGGCGATATTCACCTGACCCTTTCTGAAACAGGCTGGGCCAAGTCGGTTTGGGGCAAGTTCTACGGTCAGTGGATGGCCGGGGCTGCCGTGTTCGTCTGGGATTTTCGTGGCGCATTCAATCCCGCCAATCTCTTGCAGATCATTGCGGATAACAAGATCACTACTTTCTGTGCACCACCTACGGTTTACCGTTTCCTCGTGCGTGAAGATTTGTCTCAATACGACCTCTCTGCGTTGCGTCACTGCACCACAGCGGGTGAGTTGCTCAACGATTCCGTATTCCATGCATGGAAAGAGGCATTCAACATGCCCATCTATGAAGGATATGGGCAGACTGAGACTACCTTGCAGGTCGCGACTTTCAAGTTCATGACTCCGAAACCCGGTTCCATCGGCAAGCCGGTTCCCGGTTGGGATATTGCACTGATCGATGAAGAGGGTAACGAAGTTCCGCAGGGCGAAGAGGGCGAGATTTGTATCAAGATAGATAAGCCTGTGGTTGGCCTGTTCGATTCCTACATGGACGAGCCTGAAAAGACTGAATCCGTGAAGTTCGACGGCTGGTACCATACCGGAGACAAGGCATGGGCAGACGAAGATGGCTTCCTCTGGTTCATGGGCCGTACAGATGATCTCATCAAGAGCTCTGGTTACCGTATCGGTCCCTTCGAGGTGGAATCCGCACTCGTCGCACACGATTCTGTCATTGAAGCCGCTGTTACTGGTATGCCGGATGAAATTCGCGGCCAGTTGGTCAAGGCCACAGTGGTGCTCGCACCCGGTTATGAAGGAAACGAAGAGCTGACCAAAGAGCTTCAGAACTTCGTCAAAAAGCTCACCGCACCGTACAAGTATCCACGTGTGATTGAATATGTCACTGATCTGCCAAAGACCATTAGCGGCAAGATTAAACGAAAAGAAATTCGTGAAGCGGATTTAAAGAAATACGCTAAGTAATTAAAGGGCGGCCAGATGGCTGCCCTTTTTATTTGCCTCCGGCGGCTGGGGGAAGGAAAAGAGGGGCACCCTTTGTAAAGGGCTTCCCCTCTTTCCCTTCCCCCAGACCCCCATCCTTATCTCCCCTCCTAAACTTTTTGTAGCGTCTTCGGCGAGGAGGGGGGCATGGCTCTTACCTACCTGCGAAGCGCACCAAAAAGTTTAGGAGAGTCCAGAGAACCCTTTACAAAGTGTTCTCTGGTCCCGCTGAAAGCGACCCCCGGGATGGCGGCCAGAGGCACAGTTGACGTTCTTTGGATATTCGACGTATGTTGTCTTATTAATAGATAATAGTATATTTCTACCCGCTTCAATCATGGGGATGGTTTTGATGGCGACAGAGAATGAAGGGCAGGCCTGCCCGCTTACCAAGGATCATATAGAGGCTATTGGGGATATCACGCTCCCCGTAGTGCCGGGCAAGCCATTTGCCAATATTAAGGGTGATATTGCCGAGCTGGCCGCCGACGCCGCTGCATTTGAGAATGCCGGTCTGATATGCACAGCTGAAGGCGGGACATTGTCGGCTGCGAGGCTTGGTTTGCTTACCGATGATGGCAATGGCTTGTACATCAAACCACTCTGGACAGTGTCGGAAGACCGTCAGACGATGACTCTTGATGTGTATCCGAAAGATTGCTTTGGCGAACCGCTTACGGACGACATGCTTCGCGAGACTATCCCGGACTCCTGTCAGCGCCTCGATAATGATGCGTTGGATGGTGCTGTGGCTGAAGCTGCGAAAAAGGATGGCATTGTCAAGGATGTGCCTATCGGTTCAGGAAAATTGCCTCAGGATGGTAGAGCCGGGGAGCTTAAGCTTTCATTTGATGAAGCGCGTTCTGTTGGGGCCGTTAAGGATGACGGGACTTTGGATTTCCGTGAACGCGGGGGGACCGCTTGTGTTGGTGAAGGCGATGAGATCGCGGTTGCGTTGCCATCGAGCAAGGGGCGGCCGGGTTTTGACGTGCTTGGCGAAGAATTACCTGCGGAAGACGGTGAACCCGTCAGCGTTAAGGTTGGAAAGGGTGTCTCTTCTGCTGAAGGTGAGAACGGGGTTATTTCGTTCAAGGCAGACAGTCCCGGTATGGTCGTATTTTCTGATAATACTCTGTCTATCTCCGATGTAGTGGAGATTAATTCCGATGTTGATCTGGCCTCGGGCAATGTCCGTGTGGACAAAGGATCGGTTCTTATCAAGGGAACCGTCACCACGGGAGCCTCGGTTGCGGCAGAGGAACATGTCGTCGTAGATGTAGTGGTGGAGAACTCCACGATCACTGCGGGCGGTGATGTTACTGTCGGCGGTGGGGTGCTTATGGAGGAAGGCGGCCTTATCAAGGCTGGCGGTAATGTTCAGGCCAAATTTATGCGAAACGCCACTGTCCGGGCTGGTGGTGATGTGATCGTTGAAGTTGATTTCGTCAATTGTGATATCCAGGCTGGTGGGCGAATTATTGCTGAATCGGATAAGGGCGTGCTCAATGGTGGCGAATACGTCTGTGCGGGCATGGATGTAGCTGAGGTCGGTTCAGATACCGGCGCGAAGACGGCAGTTACTCTGGCGCTCCCTCGGGGTGAAGGGCCGAATATTGAATCTCAGACATGTATGATTGAAGAGAAAATCGTCGAGCTGGAGAAATACATCGGTGGTGATGACGTCAAGGATACCCTCCTGCTCGCACCCAAGGAGGATCGTGCCATTTTGCTGGAATTGTTCAAGGTCAAGTCAGCTCTCCAGACGCGGCTCAAGACGCTTGAAGAGGCGAAAGAAGAGGCTCTGAAAGAACAAGGTGAAGAGCTGGCGAAAATCAAACTGAGAGCGCGTAAGACAGTGCATGCGGGTGTGACTATCAGTATTGGTGACCGTTCCATTACGCTAAATAAGGCTGAGCAGGCCTCGAAATTTCATTGGGATGCCGAGCAATGCGGTATCGCCATAACTGGCATGTAGCCGGGCAGGAGAAGTAATGGCCAAACCAAAGATCCTATTCGTATCTACAGATACTGAGTTTGCCAAAGGCGCACAGCAGAGTCTGGAAGATGCGTTCGATATTACTTGTCTGGATAACGCTGGGGAAGGGCTGGCGTTGCTTGGCAAGGACCCACGTATCGTCGCCGTGGTTTCGGGTCTGAAATTGCCTGGTATGAACGGGCAGGAGTTTTTGGCTACGGCCCGAAAGAAATTTCCCAAGGTCCTGCGGATCATGGTTACAGGAGACTGCGATTTCAAAACTGCCGCTGAAACTGTGAGTGCCGCACATGTGTTGCATTTGCTTTCTAAACCATGTTCGCCGGATGTACTCAGAAATGCGCTAACAGAGGCTGTGGTGGCGTACAAACAGGCTCGGGCAGAGTCTGATGCCATGAAGGACACGCTGCTCGGTTGTGTAAAGATGCTCGTGGATATTATGGAGTTGACCAATCCTGTGGCGGCCCGCCGAAGTAAACGTATTCTGCGGCGCGCGCATCGTATCTGCAAGGAACTTAGGGCACTACCGGCTCAGATGATGGATATGGCGGTCCTGCTGTCCAATATAGGTTGTGTGGGCTTACCTGCGGGTGTGCTCAAAAAAATGGAGAGCGGCGCGGAGATGACCCGTGAGGAGTTAAAGACATTTCGTACCCACCCGAGCATTGCGGCGCATCTTTTGAAAAATGTACCGAGCATGGGCAAGCTCGCCAAGATTGTGCGGTATCAGAATTTCCCGTGTTCAAAGAACCCACCTATGGGATCGCGCATTCTCAAGGTTTGCATTGATATGGATCAGATGCAGGACTCTGGCGCATCACCAGAGAAAGCGCTGGCGTATATGCAATCCAAGCCGGAAGTGTATGATGTGAATGTGGTGGAGGCTATGGGACGTCATCGGGAAGAGAGCGCCAAACTAGAGTGCACTCCGGTTTCCGTGAGCGATCTTGAGCCGGGAATGATCATGCAATCCGATATGGTGACGGAGAAGGGGGTGACTCTGTTGCATCGCGGTGAGGTGTTGAGTGAGGCCTCTCATCTTCGTGTGCAGGCTTTTGCCGATCTGCTCAGAATTAAGGAGCCAGTGTGCGCCTTTATGCCGAAGGATGTTGCTAAGGCGAGCTAATTTGTCACGATCCTAGAAATAAGAAAGCCCCTGTAAACTTTACGTTTACAGGGGTTTACTTACGTGGTGCGCCCGGCACGATTCGAACGTGCGACCTTTCGGTTCGTAGCCGAATGCTCTATCCAGCTGAGCCACGGGCGCGCTGTGAAGAACTGTCTATGGTAGGCTAGCTTTCCCGTCAACAGTTTTTTTAAATATTTTTAAATTTTGTTGTAAAAATTTCATTTATACCGCTCGCCAAAGAACCAGATTTCGCCTCGACTCGGATGAGTTCCGTGTCCGGATGATCCGCAAATTCTTTAAGATGCGGGTTCTTCATGAGGTACAGTTTTGTTATAGCCTGTGCGGTCTGCTTCGTTTTGATAGGAGCATATACGCCTTGGATGGAAAGCGCTAATCCTTCATCTCTTCTGTCGATGAGAATGGATACATGCGGATGTTTCTTGATGTTTTTACTCTTGTGCGAATCTTTTCGCGAAAGGAAGTAAAACTTCATAACCGCTTTATCCACCACGTAGTTCATTAACGCGGTGCGAGTTTCGATTCCATCCGTGGTTGCGAGAACACAGAGGTTCTTTCCCTGAATCAAACTATCGATAATTTGCATTTTCTCTTTACTCATGGAAGGGAATGTATCGGAAATTGGTCGGGCTTGCTATTAGAATGAAGAAAATTTCATCAGTTGGGTAAATGATGACTCTGGACACGTTGGAAGATAAAATCAGTGCAACGGAATCCGCTTTGGCGGAAATCCTTGAATCGGCTGGCTCTGAACAGGTTCGCGTCGCCTGGACAGGGGGCAAGGATTCCACTGTAGCTCTGTATGTATGGAAAATGCTCGTGGATCATTATGGCCTTGGCCCAGCTCGTGTCATCAACCTTGATACCGGATGCAAGTTTCCAGAAATCATCGCCTTTCGTGACCGACTCGTAGCAGAGTGGGAACTTGATCTTTATGTGGCCGAGCCGAAAATCAATATAGCTTCATATCCGCTGGCACAGGATGTCGTCACCTGTTGCCGTGATCTCAAGGTAGAACCATTGAAGCGAGCAATTCGAGATACCGGGGCTACCCATCTTCTTACCGGGATTCGTCGAGATGAACATCCAGATCGTTCCGGACGCACTCTTATCGAAGAACGCAATGACCCACCCCACGTGATGGTAAATCCGATTCTGGATTGGACCGAAACGGATATCTGGGCTTTTCATGCGCGATTTGATCTGCCGTATTGCGGACTCTACGACCTTGGCTATCGTTCTCTTGGCTGCCAACCATGTACTGCCAAGCCTGGAGCAGGGCAGGGCGAACGCTCCGGGCGGGAGGCTTCCAAAGAAGCCGTCATGGAAACACTCACCAGTCTGGGATATTTTTAACATACTCTTTTGCTGGTTTTCTCTGCTATCGTGTGAGGGATGCCTGTGTTATTCCCTTTCGCGGGGGATTAGCATGAATAAGAGTATTAAGACGGAAAGTGGTGAGAAAGTCGGGCTGGTGTCAGCTATCTCCATCGGTATCGGTGGGATGGTTGGAGGCGCGATTTTTGCGGTGCTCGGAATTTCTGCCGGGTTGGCAGGCGGAGCAATGCCGTTGGCATTTCTTGCTGGTGGATTAGTCGCGCTCAGCACTTCTTATTCTTATGCCAAGCTTTCCGTTGCATTCCCCAATCGGGGCGGCACTGTTACTTTTATCAACCGTGCTTTCGGACATGGCTTGTTCTCAGGTGGTTTGAATAATCTCCTTTTGCTCAGCTATGCCGTCGTATTATCTCTCTATGCGGCCGCCTTTGGAGGGTATGGGGCGAGCTTCTTCTCGCCGGAAAGTCAGCTTATAGCCAAACACATCCTTTTATCCGGTGCCGTGGTTGGTCTGACTGCATTGAATGTTCGTGCGGCTGAGGCTGTGCTTAAGACAGAGAATGCCATCAATCTTGCCAAAATTTGCATACTCGTTCTCTTTGTGGGAGCGGCTTTTTATGGCGGGCTGAATTACGAAGGTATGGCTCCCGCAACGTGGGTAGGGCCTGTACAGATCGTCGCCGGGGCCATGATCATCTTCGTTAACTATGAAGGATTCGAGCTTATTTCCAATGCTGCACCTGATATCGAGGATCGCGCTCGTGTCATTCCGGCGGCCCATTATATCAGCGTATCCATCGTCATTGTACTATATATACTTATAGCCATGGCTTGCCTCGGCGTGATGAGCGCACCAGAGTTGGCCGCTGCTTCAGATTATGCGTTGGCTGCTGCCGCCAAGAAAGTTATGGGCGCTACCGGATTCACTATGGTCGCCGTGGCCGCGCTTTTGGCTACTGCATCTGCTATTAATGCGACTTTCTACAGCGCTTCCCGCATTACCTATACTATGGCCAAGGCGGATGAAGCTCCGCACTTTCTGGAAACATTGTTTATGGGGCAGCCGGTCATGGGGCTGTTGATGCTCTCTGCTACAACGCTGCTGGTTGCCAATCTGGTCGATCTTAGTGCTATCTCCACCATGGCGAGTTCGGGATTTCTACTCATTTTTGCGGCGGTAAATGCGGCTAATATTAAGTTAGCACGTGAGACTGGAAGTAGCGTTTTCATATCAGGCCTTGCGCTGTTGCTCTGTGTCGGTGCGCTTGTGGCCATTTGTATTCAGGTTTATTCGGACCCGACTACACGAAATCATCTGTGGATTCTCGCAGGCATGATCGGGCTGTCCTTTGCTTTGGAATATGCCTACCGGATGAGCGCTCAATCAAAAACTACCAGTCAGGGAATCTGATTCTTTCACCTCTCGCTGATTGAGGTCGGTGTGAAACTTTGGGCATGATTTTCCCTCTGTTATGGGCGGAAATTCTCTTGCAATTTTTCAAACTTTTTTCTTGACAAAACCGGGAAAATGTCCCGGTTGACTTTCAGGTCAATTTTTCCATAAAAAACCCACCTTTTTGTGCGGTTATTTTTGTTTCAAAAATGTCGAATACGGTCTTTTCCTCAATTTTTTTAGCATTTTAGTGTACTAAGTTGATTGATCAAACAATTTCAGTACCCCCCTTGACCTAGCGGCCTACTTCACTTAATGACGGGAGCTTATTAGGCTAAGGGTAAGGTGCATTCGCATCCGAGTTTGGTTGGAGGTGAACCTCACTTCGGGTGTCCGTTGTACTCGTGTCAATTTGCTGAAACGAGGTCATCATGTCGAATTTGCTTTTGTCTCTCATTCTCCTGCCCGTAGTGGCTGCAGCAATCTGCTATTTCGTTCGGTCTAGCGCCGTTCGTACGCTGACTGTTGTTGCCACCGGGGTCATCCTCACGCTTGCGTCGTTGGGGCTGCTCGGTCAGGGGACATTCGAACCAATTATGGTTGGTTCGTTTCTGGGCATCAGCAGCGATTTCCTGATTACTGTTCTGGATTTCGCTTTGCTGGGTGTCATTTTCTTTTACGGTCTCAAACACAAGAATCTTCTGATCCAGGGCTTCACCTTGGCCCAGGCTGCTCTTCTTGTATGGTTTGAAATGGTTATGATCGACCACACGGCGGTTCCCGCCCTGGTCGGCGATCAGCTTTCCCTGATTATGGTCCTGGTGATTTCCATCATCGGTTCCCTGATCTGTATCTTTGCTATTCCTTATATGAAGGAACATGAAGAGCACCTGCATTTGAAGAAGTCCCGCCAGCCGCGTTTCTTCTTCTTCCTGGTTCTCTTCCTTGGCGCAATGAACGGGCTGGTTCTTGCCAACAACATGTTGTGGCTCTACTTCTTCTTTGAAGTCACTACACTCTGTTCCTTTATGCTCATCGGTCACGATGCAACTGAAGTCGCTACCAAGAATTCCGTCCGCGCATTGTGGATGAACTCTTTCGGCGGTGTTGCTTTCGTTATCGGCATGATGCTGGTTTACGCCAAGACTGGAACTCTCAGCATTACCGCTATCCTTGAAGCTGGCCCGCAGGGCGCGCTCATGGTTACTGGTGTTGGTTTCCTGTGTCTCGCAGGTTTCACCAAAGCTGCTCAGGTTCCTTTCCAGAGCTGGCTGCTCGGTGCCATGGTTGCTCCGACTCCGGTTTCCGCACTGCTGCACTCCTCCACCATGGTCAAAGCCGGCGTTTACGTCGTGCTGCGCTTCGCTCCGGCTTACGCTGGTACGCTGCTGTCCGATGGTGTGGCGATCTGTGGTGCCTTTACCTTCCTGGCTTGTGCCGCTCTCTGTATCGGCCAGTCCAACGGTAAGAAAATCCTGGCATACTCCACGGTATCCAACTTGGGTCTGATCATCTGCTGCGCAGGTATCAACACCCCGCTGGCTATCACTGCCGCAGTTATGCTGATCATCTTCCACGCTATCTCCAAGTCTCTGCTTTTCCTGTGCGTTGGCACCATCGAGCAGGCAATTGGTTCTCGCGACATCGAAGACATGCGCGGCCTGTACGCTAAGTACCCCCGCACTGCTCTCATCACCATCATTGGTATCCTGACCATGTTGCTGCCCCCGTTTGGCGTGCTCATGGGTAAGTGGATGGCCATTGAGGCTGCTTCCGCCAACATATATGTCATCATCATGCTGGCCATGGGCTCTGCCCTGACCGTCGTGTACTGGGCTCGTTGGGGTGGTTCTCTCATGGCAACCCGTGAAGCTGGCGCTGCACCGGAAAGCCAGGCTGTTCTTATCCGCCTGCCGCTGACCATCCTTTGCGCTGGTGCTCTGCTCCTGTCCGTGGCTGCTCCGTGGATTTACAATTCCATGCTCGCACCCATGTTCAGTGCTCCGCCGTTCACCATGAGCTTCGGCTCTCTGGACGCTGCTACGGGTTCCTTCGCGGTTGTCCCGCTGTTCATCGTACTCGGTCTGGGCGTGCTCTTTGCCGTCAAGGCTGCTTCTGGTTTCCGCAAGGCCACCATTACGCCTCCCTACGTGGCTGGCGCTAACGTCGTTGGTGACAATGACGGTGCCTATGTCGGTCCCATGAACGCTCCGGTTCCGTATGTCTCATCAAACATGTACCTGGGCGAGCTGTTCGCTGAAGGCAAGCTTACGCCTATCTTCAACGTTCTGGCCGCTGCTCTGATTGTCCTCATGCTGGGAGGAGCTCTCTAATGGAAACACTGATACTCATCATCCTCGGCCTTGTGGCCGGCCCGATTCTCGGCGGTCTCATCGCCGGTCTTGATCGCCGCGTCACCGCATGGTTCCAGTCCCGTCAGGGACCGCCGATCATGCAGGCCTTCTATGACGTGGCAAAACTGTTTGGCAAAGAAAAAATGGTCGTCAACCAATGGCAGGTTCTCTGCGCTTGGGTGTACATGATCGCTGCTGCGGTTTCCGTGGCTCTCTTCTTTGCACAGGGCGACTTGCTGCTCATCTTCTTTGTGCAGGCTGTCGGCGCTGTCTTCCTGGTCATGGGTGCCATGGCTGCGAAGTCCCCGTACTCCCAGGTCGGTGCTCAGCGTGAGCTGATTCAGATCCTGGCTTACGAGCCGATCCTCATCCTGGTATTCGTCGGTTTCTATCTGGTTACCGGTAGCTTCTCCATCGAAGCTGTCTGGCAGTTGGAACAGCCGCTGCTCGCCAAGATGCCGCTGCTCTACCTGGCTTTGGGCTACGCCCTGACCATCAAGCTGAGAAAGTCTCCCTTTGACTTCTCTACTTCTCACCACGGTCACCAGGAACTGGTCAAAGGTGTGCTCACTGAGTACTCCGGCCCTTACCTGGCGTTGATCGAGATTGCTCACTGGTACGAAACCGTTCTGGTTCTCGGCCTCTGTGCACTCTTCTGGTCCACCAACGTGGTGTGGATGGCAGTCCTGCTGCTTTGTACCTACATGCTCGAGATCCTGGTGGATAACACCATGGCTCGCATGACCTGGCGCTGGATGCTCAAGCGTGTCTGGCTGATCGGTATGGGCATGTCCGTCGTTAACCTCATCTGGCTGTACGCGGGGTAAATCATGTTCGGTTCATTCATTAAGAAATCTCGCGCCAAGTCTCCGTGGATCATTCATTTTGATTGCGGTAGCTGTAACGGCTGCGATATCGAGGTTCTCGCCTGCCTGACACCTCTCTACGATGTGGAACGGTTTGGTGTTGTTAACGTAGGTAACCCCAAACACGCTGATGTGTTGCTCGTTACCGGTACAGTTAACTATCGTAACCAAAAGGTGCTGAAAAACATCTACGACCAGATGCCCGAGCCTAAAGCTGTCATCGCCATTGGCGCATGCGGTAATACCGGCGGCGTCTTCCGTGAATGTTACAATGTCGTCGGCGGCATTGATAAGGTTATCCCGGTTGACGTTTACGTCCCTGGTTGCCCGGCCAAGCCTGAAGCCATCATCGACGGCGTTGTTGCTGGTCTTGGCAAGTTCGCGCAAAAAGTGGAAGAAGCCGAGTAAGGCCCTTCACACGAGGTGAAATATGATAGGTAAAGTAATAGACGTGACCTGCGACACTGTTGTCGGTGAGGTCATGAACATGAAGAACGATGGTCAGCGTCTGGTCACGTACTCCACCTACCAGGTGGATGAGAACAAGATCGGCATTCTGTACCATTTTGATAAAGATCTGGAGACCACCCACCTGCGTCTCGAAACGGAAATGGATAAGCCCATTCCGTCCGTGTCCGGCGTGCTCTTTGCCGCCTTGCTGGTGGAGAATGAAATCCGCGACCAGTGGAACGTCAAATTTGACGGACTGGTTCTTGACTTTAACCGCTCGCTCCTCATTGACCCCGAGGTCACCCAGGTTCCCTTGGTGTCCAACGTCAAGATTGAGCCGAAAAAATAGGGGGCTGAAATGGCTACTACCGTAATTCCCTTCGGCCCGCAGCATCCCGTTCTTCCTGAGCCGGTCCACCTGACCCTCAAACTGGAAGACGAGATCGTCAAAGAGGCCATCCCGGCACTCGGCTACGTTCACCGTGGTCTTGAGAAGCTGGCTGACATCCGCGACTACCACCAGATGATCACAGTATGTGAACGCGTCTGCGGTATCTGCTCCATGATTCACGCTGTCTGCTACTCGCAGGGCATCGAAGAACTCATGAAGATCGAGATTCCCGACCGCGCTAAACTGTTGCGCGTTATCTGGTCTGAACTGCACCGTACCCACTCCCACCTGCTGTGGCTGGGGCTCTTCGCCGACGCATTCGGCTTCGAGTCCCTGTTCATGCAGTTCTGGAAAATCCGTGAGCGCGTCATGGACATCAACGAAGCTACCACCGGTAGCCGCGTTATCGTGTCCGTAAACGTCATCGGTGGCGTACGTGCCGACCTTTCCCCGGATCAGATCCGTTGGATCCTGTCCGAGATCGACATCGTCGAGAAAGAGGTCAAGGCACTGCAGGAAACCATCATGAACGACTACACCGTCAAGCATCGTACTGTTGACGTTGGTGTACTGAGCAAGGCTGACGCCTACGAACTGGGCGCCGCTGGCCCCATGCTTCGTGGTTCCGGTGTTGCACAGGATATGCGTATGCTCGGTTACGGCGGTTACTCCATGATCGACTTCGAGCCGGTCGTAGAAACTGCTGGTGACTGTTGGGCTCGTTCCACTGTCCGCTTCCGTGAGTGCTTGCAGTCCATGGATCTGGTTCGCCAGGCCATCAGCAAGCTCCCCGAAGGCGACATTCGCGTCAAGGTCAAGGGCAACCCGCCCGAGGGCGAAGTCTACACTCGTGTAGAGCAGCCCCGTGGTGAGTGCATGTACTACATCAAGGGTAATGGCACCAAGCATCTGGATCGTCTGCGCATCCGTACACCTACGTTTGCAAACATTCCGCCGCTTCTGGCTGTGTTGCCCGGTAACGAGCTGGCCGACGTGCCGGTTATCGTTTTGTCCATCGACCCGTGCATCAGCTGCACGGAACGCTAGGAGACTTGCCATGCTGTTTACACCTACAGTCGTCAAGAACCTGCTGAAAAAGCCCGCCACTCGTAACTATCCGTTCGAAGTGCGTGAGCCGTTCCCCAACTACCGTGGCGAACTGGTCATTGCTGTCGATGACTGCATCTTCTGTGGCATGTGCTCCCGCAAATGCCCCAGCCAGTGCATCACCGTGGACAAGACTGCTGGTACCTGGCAGTGCGATCCGCACGCCTGCGTATACTGCGGTTACTGCGTTGACGCTTGCCCGACCAAGTGCCTCTCCATGAAGGATGTGCACCGCGCACCCATGACCGAGAAAGTCACCTGGATCGAACAGGGAACTCCGCCCAAACCCAAGAAAAAGAAAGCAGCAGCTCCCAAGGCCGAAGCCAAGGCTGAAAAAGCCGAAGAGAAGCCCGCTGCCAAGAAGAAAGCCGCTCCCAAGAAAAAGGCTGACAAGAAGTAAGTCTGATTCAAAAGAGTAATATAAAAGCCCCCGGTCCATATGGATCGGGGGCTTTTCTCTTTGGCTCGTTTTACAGTTGAGAAAAATCGTGTCAGATTGCTTCGTCAAGATGCAATCGAAATAGGTGTAATCCAATGCAGGGCCTTCCCTTTCTACTCGTCATTCTGTCCTCTATTGCCCATGGTTGGTGGAACTTCTTATTCAAACGGGCGCACAATAAAGATGCTTTTCTTTGTTTAAGCAAGATCGCTGAGCCGGTGATCTATGCCATCCCATTCGGGTTTGCTGTTAGTTTGTGGGGCCTTGATCCTGCAAGCTTGTGGTATGCGGGTGTTGGCGCGCTCCTCTCTGTGGCCAATTATATTTTTCTCGCCAACAGCTACAAGCGCTTGGATTTATCTGTTGCGTATCCAGTGTCTCGGTCCGGGACTCTCTTTCTTCCGTTTCTTGCGTATCTATTCTTTCAAGAGCAAATCGATTTGATCGGTTGGGGCTCTGTATTGTTCGTAACGGCAGGCGTCTTTGTGGTGCAATTGAAGTCATTCCGCTCCTCCTCGTCTTCATTCTCAGGCATGGAACTCAACGGTGGAATCCTCTGGGCTTTGGGTGCCGCATTTATGGTGGCTCTCTACACCTTGTGGGGGAAAGAAGCCGTACTGCACATACACCCATTCATTTATATGTATTGCTACACGCTCGTATCAACAGCGTATTTTCTGCCCATGCTTCGTAGGGTCGACACAGCTGTGGTGAAAGAAGAGTGGGCTCGAAACAAATGGAGCATACTCTCTGTTTCGGTGCTGAATACACTCTCTTTCGTGTTGATGCTGTTTGCCCTGAACTTAGGCAAAGTGACCTATGTCGGTGCGCTTCGCCAAGTCAGTTTGGTTGTCGGAGTCGGCCTTGGGTGGCTGGTCTTACGCGAGACTCTCTCTTTACCGCGTGTCGCAGGAGTGGCGCTGATTATATTTGGTGCTTCCATGACCTACATAGCTTCTTGATTACTTCCTTAATTTGAATGAGCAATGTAAAGCCTCTGGTTCGTAAGAATCAGAGGCTTTTTATAATCTGTTTTTATTGTAAAAAGGTGTATAGTCAGGGTGATTCTATTAGATAGAAACAGGGGTTTGCGATGGTAAAAGGGACAATCATATTTTTGCTGACCATGATGTTGGCTGTTACAGTTTTTGCCTCTGACACGGTTGAAACGTATTCGATTGTTACGGATTATTGGCCTCCTTTCAGAATTGAGGGGCAGGGGAATCGAATAGAGGGCGCTGATCGGGAGATCATGGCTCTGGTTGCAGAACGCATGGGGGTTCGCTTTGCATGGCACAGGAGGCCGTGGGCACGCTGCTTAACAGAAATCAAGTACGGAGAGGCAGACATTATTACCGGCGTTGCCAAGAACGACGAGCGGGCAGAGTACATTCATTATTCGGAGATGCCGTACCACAGTTGCTCGCCTGCATTTTATGTCAGAAGCGGATACATGAGTAAGCGTATCAATCGGTATGAAAGCCTTTATGGATACGCCATCGGGTATGTGCGGGATTCGGTCTATTTTGAGCGATTTGATGAGGATGCGCGGCTTCTCAAGATTGCAGGCAATACTGAAGAGCAGCTTGTATTGATGCTCGCCAGTAGTCGATGGGACGTTATCATCGGTACAGATTGTCAGGTTGAATATGATCTACTTCAACGAGGGCTTTCCAAGGCTATCGTTCAGACTCTTTACCAGCCTGATAAGTCGACGGATTTGTATATAGGTGTTTCGAAGCAGTCGTCTTTTCTCGGTCGTATGGATGAGTTCAACAAGGTGTTGGATGAATTGAAGCGTGAAGGGCTCATTGATAAGATTATTGGCAAATATACTGGGAAAGAGTGAGAAACTCTCAACCCTCGCTTGTAAGAATGCCTCCGGTTAGTGAATCGGAGGCATTCTCTTTGGCGCGGTTGTGTGCCCGGCAGCTCAGTGCTACGTTACTCTCTGTTGTTGAATATGAATGGAGAATACAATGACATTTGAAAGCGGATTGTCGCTTGTTTTAGCGACTTTCATATTTGCCTGTATCCCGGGGCCTGGTGTTTCTGCCATGGTTGTCCAATCTCTCACTCGCGGTTTTGCCGCTGGTGCAAGCTTTGCTATTGGCCTCGTTTGTGGAGATTTGTTTTATCTATTGCTGGCCTTGTTCGGTTTGGGGTGGATTGCTCCTCAAATCGGCCCTTGGTTCATGCTTATTAAATGGGCAGGGGCAGCGTATCTGATTTACCTTGGAGTAAGCCTTTGGTTCTCCAAGTCGCCCGTGGTCAAAGCGGAGCAAGCGCCTCGTTTACGTAAGCGCCGTACCTTTCTGGGCGGGCTTAGTGTGACTTTGGGGAATCCCAAAGTGATCGCGTTTTATTGCGGGTTCCTGCCTGGATTTGTAAATATTCCTGAATTGGCACTCACTGATATTGTTATGGTTATCTCTCTCATGATACCTACCGTACTTGTTGTGCTTTTGTGCTATGCGTGGTTTGCATCCAGAGGGCAAAGCCTGGTGCAATCCGCCAGAGCATGGAAAGTAGCCAGCCGTAGCGCGGGCTCAGTCATGATAGGTGCTGGCGTGGCTGTTGCCGCCGAATAGCAATGCATTGAGTTACATGGAGGCTCACCACTCTTGTCCGCCATTTTTTCAGTTTCAGAACTCACCCGCTCGGTAAAAAATCTCCTTGAAGCGGAATTTCCCTTTGTATGGGTTCGTGGTCAGGTTACCAACCTCGCTCGGCCTGCCAGCGGGCATATCTATTTTACCCTCACCGATGGCGATGCAGCCCTCTCGGTCGTGTGGTTTAAGTCTTCCCAATATTCCGCAAAAACTGTCCAGCAGGGCGAAGAAAAGGTGAATCCGCTTACTGGTGAAGTGGAAGAAGAGGAAGGTGGCACCGCGCTCACAGGGAGTGGTCTTGAAGATGGGATGGAAGTGCTCTGTGCTGGTCGTCTTAATGTGTACGAACCTCGTGGACAGTATCAGCTTGTGGCTGAACTGGTACAGGATCAAGGCGTTGGCGATCTGGCTTTGCGTTTTGAAGCGCTGAAAAAGAAGCTTGCCGAGAAAGGGTACTTTGACGAGGATCGCAAGATTAGCATTCCTCAAGATCCGAAGCGAGTAGCGGTGATTACGTCTCCATCGGGCGCTGCCATCAAAGATTTTTTACGTATTGCCAATACTCGTGGCACTGGTTCTGAAATCCGAATTTATCCATCCCTCGTACAGGGGGATCAAGCCCCGTCTCAGATTGCTGCTGCGCTCGATCAGGCGGATGCTGACGATTGGGCTGATGTCGCTGTCCTTATCCGTGGCGGTGGCTCGCTGGAAGACTTATGGGCTTTTAATACCGAGCCTGTGGCTGACGCTATTTTCAATGCACGCCTCCCAGTCGTTTCTGGTGTTGGCCATGAACCGGATGTTTCCATCGCAGATTTCGTGGCAGATAAGCGTGTTGCCACACCAAGCCATGCCGCGCAGGAACTATGGCCTCGGCGCGAGTTGCTGGCTCAGAAGCTGGATGACATGGATATGTCGCTTAATCGAGCGTATGGCAATTGGTTGGTTGGAAAGGGCGCGAGCTTTGAACATCTGCGTAAGGCGCTCATTTGGCTTTCGCCTGAGCGCAAACTGGAGCGTATGGAAGATCAGTTCTCCTCGTTGGTCACGCGACTGGATGACGCTGGGCAGGACCATTATTTCAACAAATTGATGGATGCCAGATCCTACACGGAACGGTTGGAACGGAGTCACGGCCCACATCGTGTTGATAGCGAGAGTGCTGATGTGACTGATTTGGTCAAGCGTTTGGAACGCTCATTCGGTGCCCGTGCGGTGGATGATGTGGCAACCGAAACCGTTGGCTTACTGGGACGGATGCAGCAGGCCATGGCGCGACTTAACGAATCTGCCGATCGTGATTTGGAATTACTCGCTACCTCTTTGAACGGACTGAACCCTGAGGCTCCGCTGGAACGTGGCTATTCGCTAGTGCAGCTCAAATCCACAGGTGAATTCTTGCGTGATCCGAAAAGCGTGACGGCAGGCGATGAGCTTGATATCAGGGTGAAGCACGGACGTATTGCAGCCGTGGTGACAGATGAAAAAACAGACTCGCAGGAGATGGAATGAAACGGCTTATCCTCTTGATATTTTTAGTAACCGCACTGACATTACCCATGGTTCCGACCACGGTTCCTGCTCAAGATTTTGGGCTGGAAGATGGTGATGATGTTGGCTTTGTCATGCCCGGTGAAGCTGAAGCTGCAGAAGCTGTTGTTTCGTCCGGTGGCAATGCATTGGTTCTGGCTTCTCCTGGTCGTGTCGGCGCAGGGCAGCCCTTTGTTGTCAGGATGACTTCGGATCAGCCCCTCGATTCAGTTTCCTTTCATTGGCAGGGAAAAGAAATCGTTCCATCCATTTCTGTCTGGAATAACCGCCATGTCGCTCTTGTTATGCTTGGCACAGATGTACTGAATGTAAAACCGGGCAAGGCTGAGCTGTCCGTGATTGCTTCCATCGATGGCAAGGAAAACACATTTCGTCGGACCGTTCAGATCGTTCCCAAAGATTATCCGAAGCAGGAGCTGACGCTGCCCAAGAAGATGGTGACACCGCCCACGGACGTTTATGACAAGATCAAAGCTGATCGGGCTGAAGTAGCCAAGGCCAAAGGGACCAACTCTCCACAACGCAACTGGCGACTCCCGTTCGAGCGTCCTGTAGATGGCAAGATTACCAGCCTGTATGGTTTGCAACGAATCCTCAATGGGAAGCCAAAGAATCCGCATCGTGGACTCGACTTTCGCTCTCCCATGGGCAACCCGGTCAAGGCTACTGCTGACGGTGTAGTCATTTTGGTGGGCGATCATTATTATGCTGGTAATTCCATGTATATCGATCACGGCAATGGTGTGGTCTCCATGTATTTCCATCTCTCCAAGCCCATCGTGAAGGAAGGAGACAGGGTGCAGCGTGGTCAGGCCATCGGTCTTTCCGGGCAATCCGGGCGAGCCACAGGACCTCATCTCCACTTCTCTGTATCTGTTTTGGGCAAGCTGGTTGACCCAGAGCCTTTATTCAAAAGCAACATCGATAAGTTGTTGAAATAAAACAATTCTGATTAATTTGATATGAAAAATACTCTTTCGAAATACGCCCTGCTGGGGGCTTTGTTTTGTCTGTTTGTACTGGCCGCTCCGGGTGTTAATGATAGAGCCGTTGCTGCTGGAATGGTTGAGATCGAAACCCCTGCAGAAGTTGGTATTGGACAGCCCTTTCTCGTTCGCATTTCCTCGCGCTACACGCTTGATGATTTGACTGTCACTTGGCAGGGGCGGGAGGTGAAGCCAGAAGTAGCCGAGGCGGAGAATGATTACAGCGCACTGGTTATTCTTGGTACGAAGTTAAAGGCTGAACCAAGTGTCGGCACCCTGAAAGTTTCTGCCAGTTTGTGGGGGAATTTTAGACGCTTTGAAAAGTCGATCCCCATCGTTCCTGTGAATTACAAAAAGGAAACAGTGTCGGTCCCGCCGAAGATGGTGAAACCGCCCAAGGAAACCTTGGAACGCATTGCCCGCGAACGGAAAGCTATTCTTACGGCATTGGAAACAGAGTCTCCTATCCGAAAATGGAGCCTTCCATTTACCCGTCCGACCAAAGGAAAGATGCTAAGTCGATTTGGCTTGCATAGAGTCTTTAACGGGCACACGAAAGCACGGCATACCGGGCTGGATTTTCGGGCATGGGAAGGTACACCCCTGCACTCCATCGCTGACGGCACTGTCATATTGGTGGATCATTTTTATTACGCAGGAAACGCAGCATTTGTTGATCATGGCAACGGGCTGATCTCCTTGTACTGCCACATGTCCAAGCTTTTGCTAAAAGAAGGCGATCAGATTGTGGCAGGCCAAAAGGTCGGATTATCCGGCGCGACAGGGCGTGTTACTGGCGCACATCTCCACCTTGCCGTATTTGCTCAGGGGATTGTGATTGACCCTGAACCATTTTTTACGGGCAAACTTGATTTTAAACGTGATAAATAAATGGTTGTGATACACTGCACACAGCGGGCAACCTTCAAAAGAGTTGAGATATAGATATGGCAAAAGAGACATTTGAATCCCGGCTTGAACGACTGAAAGCCATCGTGGAGAAATTGGAGCGTGGTGACCTGCCTTTGGAAGAGGGCGTGTCCCTGTACAAAGAAGGGTTGAAGCTCGCCAAGATGTGCGGCAAGCAGCTTGAAGGCGCTCGGCATGAGGTGAAGATTGTGTCCGAAGGGCTGGTCAAGGAATTTGAAGCGCTGGAAGCATTGGGAGCTGAGGATGACGATTAAGGATAAGCTCGCCCAACGTGCTGCCGGAGTGGAGGAGTACCTAGCTCTCTGCATGCAGGACCGTGGGGTGCCTGCCAATTTGCTGGCATCCATGGAGTACTCTTTGCTCGCGGGCGGCAAACGATTGCGCCCTGTGCTGACCCTTGCCTGGGCGCAGATGCTCGGAGGCAAAGCCGACGCGGTTATGCCGTTCGCTGCCAGTCTTGAATGCATCCACACCTATTCGCTTATTCATGATGACCTGCCTGCTATGGATGATGATGATCTACGGCGAGGCAAGCCCTCTAATCACAAGAAATTTGATGAAGCGACCGCCATCCTCGCGGGTGACGGCTTGCTGACTGAAGCGTTCGGCTTGATGTCCGCTGCCTCTATTGTCAAAGGGTTGCCTGCGGATAAAGTCCTCCGCGCCATCTTTGTCCTCGCTACTGCTGCAGGAGCTGGTGGTATGGTTGGTGGCCAGACCGTGGATATGGAATTCACTGGTCGAGACGGGGTGCCTTTGGAAGAATTGCGTGAGATGCACGCCATGAAGACAGGCGCGCTCATCACGGCTGCGTGTGAGTGTGGGGCTATCCTGTCCGGCGCGAGCGATAAAGATGTCGAGAATGCCCGTGAATTCGGTAAGGCCATTGGTGTGGCATTTCAGATTGTGGACGATGTCCTCGATGTGATTAGCGACACAGAAACCCTTGGAAAGCCTGCTGGTAGTGACGAAGAAATGGGCAAGTCCACGTATCCTTCTCTTATCGGGCTGGAGAAAAGCAAGGAACTGGCTAGTGAATACATAGATAATGCACTTAAACGGCTGTCTGGCTACTCTGGGGCGGAGCAGGAATTCTTGTCGGAATTGGCTCGCTACATTGTGGACAGAGTGTATTGATTGGCATACAGTCTTTCGCCTATGACAAATGAGCCTATGAATACAAAATTTCTTTCGCAGATAAAAACGCCTGCCGACGTCCAAAAGCTCTCGCTTGAGGAGCTGGACACACTCGCCCAGGAATTGCGCGATACTATCATTTCTGAAGTGTCTGCTCATGGCGGCCACCTTGCGCCTTCACTGGGCGTTATCGAGCTGACTCTGGCCTTGTTCAAGGCGTACAATATCGGTGACGACAAGCTCGTCTGGGACGTGGGGCATCAGGCCTACGCCCATAAGCTTCTCACTGGACGTGTTGATGAGTTCCACACATTGCGACAGAAAGACGGTATTTCCGGCTTTCCGCGTATGGTGGAAAATGAATACGATCATTTTGGCGTAGGCCATTCTTCCACCTCCATTTCCGCTGCGCTCGGCATGGCCATGGCGCGTGATCTGGATGGCAAAGACAATGAAGTTGTCGCCGTTATCGGCGATGGTTCCCTCACCGCTGGTCTCGCTTTCGAAGGTTTGAATCAGGCAGGCGACTTGGGCCGCAAGATGGTGGTTGTCCTCAACGACAATGAGATGTCCATCTCTCGCAATGTCGGAGCGCTCTCCCAGTTCCTCAGCCGTAAGATGACCACCCCCTTCCTTCAGCGCCTTAAAAGCGATGTAGAAGGATTGCTGGGCGGCATTCCCAAGATTGGAGACGATCTGGCTGGCTACGCCAAACGCTACGGAGATTCCGTTAAATCTTTCTTTACGCCCGGTATTCTCTTTGAGGCCTTCCATTTTACTTATGTCGGTCCTTTGGACGGGCATAATACTGCATTGATGGTCAAGGTTTTTGAAGAGATCAAGAAGCTCGACAAGCCTGTTCTGGTTCACGTCATGACCAAGAAGGGGAAGGGCTACGAACCAGCAGAGAGCGATCCCACTCATTTCCATGGTGTGGGTAAATTCATTCCTGAAACGGGCTTGGCTCGTAAATTCTCTGGCTCTGGTCTGCCGTCCTACACCTCCATCTTTGGTTCCACACTTTGCAATCTTGCAGAGAAGGATGACAAGATCATGGCGATCACTGCTGCCATGCCCGAAGGGACTGGCACTGAATGTTTTCGCAAGAACTATCCGGAGCGGTTTGTTGATGTCGGTATCTGCGAGCAGCATGCGGTAACATTCGCAGCAGGCCTCGCCACGCAGGGGTACAAGCCTGCCGTTGCTATCTACTCAACTTTCATGCAGCGCGCCTACGATCAGGTCGTGCATGACGTTTGTTTGCAGAATCTCAATGTGAATTTCTTTCTGGATCGTGGTGGTTTGGTTGGCGAAGACGGCGCGACCCATCATGGTGTGTTTGATTTCAGTTTCATGCGCCATATCCCGAATCTCGTTTTTATGGCTCCTAAGGATGAAGCGGAACTCGCACAGATGATGGCAACGGCTTTTGCTTATGACGGTCCGTGTGCCATTCGCTATCCGCGAGGTACAGGTGTTGGAGCCAAGGTTTCCAAAACTCCTCGTAAGATTGCCATTGGTAAGGGTGAAATGGTCCGTGAGGGCAAGGACGCCTGCGTTATTACTATTGGTTCTCGCGTCTATCCCGCCATGGAAGCGTGTATGGAGTTGGAAGGTAAGTCTGGCATTGAAGTGGCTGTATTCAACACGCGCTTTGTGAAGCCGTTGCCGAGGAAGCAGCTTGTTGAGATCGCTCAAGAGTACGATAAAATCTTGGTTGTTGAAGAGAATGCTCTGGCAGGCGGCTTTGGTTCAGCTGTGTTGGAGTTGTTGAATGACGAAGGTGTATTAAGAGAGACCTGCGTTGAATGTCTTGGGATTCCTGATGAGTTTGTTGAGCATGGGACGCAGAAGGAATTGCGAGCCATGTTGGGGATTGATTCAACAGGAATTAAGGCTGCTTTGATGAAGATGTGCAAGTAAGCTTTATCTTTCTTTTATGAAGAGTAATGAAGGCCGTCCCTGTGGGGCGGCTTTTTTTATACAAAGGGTCCCTATTGCATTCGTTGGGTCTTTATAGTCATTGCAGCGTAGGCTGTGGCGTTCTGAGTTTGTCATTAATTTACAATCAGGGTTGAATTGTCAGTTTAATTCAAATACTTTTTTGAACATGATTAAAAATGAGAGCTTCGAAAAATTTATTGATGAGCAAGCTGGTAGAATTATTTGCATTACAAAGGATGCCTCTTTTTCGCGAGTATTGCGGGCAGCTCTCGTTCCGTACACGAGTAAGTTGGAAAAGATAGTTTCTGTCCATCAGAGTCCGGACTATGCTAGTAATGCAATTGATGAAGCAAGGCAGGGAGGTTCCCGTTTTATTGTTTTTATCGAGCGAATGATCGAAGGGGAGCTTACTACTGATGCAATTTTTCGGATTTGTAGGCTTAATCCGAATGCTGTCGTGATTCTACTGACTTCTTCTATTTCTAAAGAAGTGGCCATGTACATGACTGAGCTTGGAGTGTCCGCTATTCTTCAAAAGCCAGCTTCTCCGAATAGCATCCTCGAAAAATTAGAGCTTTCTTTGAATGTAAGTAAAGAACAAGCGTTAAAGAAGTATGTGCACGATCTTATTGCCGATTCATGGCCTGATGAAGCCTTAGACGTTGTTAATAAATTCTTAGAACAGAATCCCAAAAGCAGTTTTGCCTACAGTCTTAAGGGTGACGTTTTACTTGCTACTGGCGAGAGTTTGAAAGCAATGGATTCATATGAACGATCACATGGACTAAATCCATATTTTATTGAACCTCTCAAACGCCTTGCTGCATTGTATAAATACGTCGATGATCTAAAGGCTCTTGAAGTTCTCAAGAAGGTTGATCAGATTAGCTCTTTTAATCCGGATAGGAAGTTAGAGATTGCAGAGATCTATCTACGTAGCGGTGAAAAAGACTCAGCCGTGGCTTTTCTCGATGAGGGATTTAAGCAGGCTGCAGAGGAATACAATCTTTTACTTGGTGATATTGCTGAGCGCATTTCAGACATCGCATCAGATAAACTTCCTGAATTGGCAGAGAAATATATGTCTCAAGCCATTGAAAGCAAGAAGACGTATACATCGTTAGATCTACAGCTATTTAATCGATTGGGTATCGCTTATCGAGTTAAGGGCGATTGGGAAAAAGCGGCAAAGACGTATCGGAAGGCTCTCACGGTTTCAATTGATGATCCTGCGTTGTTTTATAATATGGCTCTAGCCTACTATGATGGGGGTGCTCATAGTGAAGTGGAGAAATGTTTAAACAAGATCTTGGAGATTGATCAGTCCTTTGGCAAAGACGATGTGTCGGTTTCTTATAATCTTGGTTCTTTGTTCTTGCGTTATAAAGAGTATGAGCACGCTAAAAGGTGTTTTCAGAATGTGCTTCAACTGAACCCGGATGATTCAAAAGCACGAGAAAAGATTGGTGCAATCGAGGCGCGAGAAACAAAAGAGGCTGATGCCACGGGAAACAGTATCAAATAGCCATGCGTTTTGTGCTGGAGTTGTTGAATGACGAAGGTGCATTGAAGAGACCTGCGTTGAGTCTTTTGGGATTCCTGATGAGTTTGTTGAGCTTGGGACGTAGAAGGAATTGCGAGCTATGTTGGGGATTGATTCAACAGGAATTAATGCTACTTTGATGAAGATGTGCAAGTAAGCTTTATCTTTCTTTTATGAAGAGTAATGAAGGTCGTCCCTGTGGGGCGGCCCATTTTTTGGAGGGCACCAAAAAAGGCACCAAAAAAGGCACCAAAAAAGGCACCAAAAAAGTGCCTGTGGGAGTAGTTTGACCGCCTGAGTGTTTCGTCATCAAGAATCTGATCCATGCTGGCAGCATTTATTTGTGATGCTTCGCTTCGCTACGCCACAGATAAATTAAAGGCAGCTGCCTGCCGCGTGGTCAGCTTCTAAGCTGCTTGAAACACGGGGCTGGAGCTGTTCTTTGTATGATTGGGCGGGATCGTGTTATTGTGGGATTTCTTTCTTATTTAAACTGTATCTGCGGTTTGTTTTGGGAAAGAAACGCACCATGTTGGTACATGGTGCGTTTCTTTTTGGACAAATCATTAACTGCGAATGCAGCCGGAGGCATAATAGGATTCCAAAGGACATGTCCTTTGGCCGTCGGAGACGAAATCACCC